>Ga0207659_10000002_pt1 | contig 619441 bp, 559 predicted proteins | sample KBSM43metaG_FD_184330 | JGI IMG/M metagenome (GOLD analysis project Ga0207659, IMG submission 184330) | Miscanthus rhizosphere microbial communities from Kellogg Biological Station, Michigan, USA - KBS M4-3 metaG (SPAdes) (version 2) | ecosystem: Host-associated > Plants > Roots > Rhizosphere...
CGTTCGAGCCGATCGACTATGCCCTGTGGCGGGTACACTTCTACCATTTCGTCATCGGCACCTTCGACGAGAGGAGCAGAACGATCACGTAGCTATGGAAACGTGAAAAACGCTACGCGTTTCCCCCCTTCCCACAGCTTCTGTCATCAATAACAGCGGAAAGCATCAACCCAGACACGAGTGGAAAGGATCAGCCGGGTCGTTCATCGATATTGGTCAGAACCGCAGCGCGCACCGAAGTCATTCCATAATTCCATGTTGCCAGCAGCCAGTTATGACCATATATTTACTGTAGTATTGGTGCGTGCTAGACAGACGTGCCGTCCCACTAGCACGCCATATTACCCTCGCACTCCGAAGCATTCCTCTCAAGCTTTAGTTCGCGGCGCAAACCGAACGCTCTGCGGAGTTCTGACACTACTAGTTTGTTAAGTCAGGTCCAGCCAGAAGGATGAAATCTGGCCGCCAAAGGTGACGGTTCTCGCGAACTCTCCTCGGCTCCTAGCCGAAATTAGAAGGGATTCATCATGATTTGCGACAGTACTCGACCAACGCGGCCGCCCCAAGCACAGATCGCACAACGCACGAAAGTCCCTTTAATATTACTCGCTGCGGTGCTGTGCATACTCGCCATGAGTTCAACGCTCGCAGCCGCGGTAAACAGCGTCTACTTCGCAGGAGACAAGCTTCGGCGAACCATACCTATCAATGCTCCGACAACCGTCTGGAATTTCGCTGGCGCTGATGTCGCAATCGACCCAATCAACCAAAAGATGTATTGGGGAGACAACTCAACTGGCACCGGCAAAATCATGGTTGGAAATCTCAACGGCTCGGGAACGCCAACCACGCTTCTGACAACGCCATGGGTCTGGGAACTGCAAATAGATGTCGGCCATCAAATGATTTACTGGGACAACTTCAACAATAATACAATCTACCGCTCAAGCATCGGTGCGCCGTCGCCCCAGGTTCTGCTTACTGCACCAGCCATCCAGACGCTGAGGGCTATGGCCCTAGATCTGAGACCGTCGAGCGAACATCTCTATTACATTGATTCGGATGACGTGTGGCGCGCAGATCTAGATGGCTTGAACCTTACGAAGTTGCCCAACGCGATCGGTTCTGGCTCCGTTTTCGGTGGTATGGCGATTGATACCTGCTCTGACCACATCTTTGCGACTGAAGTATCGAATGGCCCTACCATCATTCGAGCAGATCTTAGTGATGCTGGAAATGTAACCGTGATCCTCCAGGATCCCACCTGGACGTTAGGGAATGTCGGGAACGATCCCAGAAAGATGATGCTAGATCTCAATGCAGGAATGATGTATTGGACAGTGCCATACGACGCTGGAGGATCATCGACGGTTCGTCGAGCCAATATCAACGGTAGCAACGCACAAATCATCGCCACTTCAGGGCCAGGCCATTACATGGGGCTTGCGCTTGATCTCTCCGACACGACTTGCGTTACTGTGGGTGTGAACAAGGATATGCAGAATAACACAGGACAAGCTGCCAACGACATCGAGATTCTGCTCGGAGGCTCGTATACGAACGTCAATCACTACGACGGATATCCCGCTAACACTTTCGCATCGTTTACAGCCTCGCCGGCAGCCGGTGGGAACACTCTCCTGACTTGGTCAAGCCCCAATAACGATGTTCAGCCCGGTCAGATCGCACATGTCGGGTTCAATATTCCTGGCCAATCCGTCAACATCCTTGCGGTCTCCTGGACACGCAACGGCACAGCAATCGGGTGCGTACAGCAAGTGTCGACAAACACACACTTCTGGGGTTCACCCGGCTCGCAAGTCATTTACGCCAACAACTGCTTGGGTTGTAAGCTGGTTCGCCGGTATGTTGGCGACCTGAAAGTCGAGTGGTACGCAAGCCAGGTACCGCTCGCCAATCTAAATCCGCGGACGCGTCGCGAACCAATTCGCATCGATATCATCCGGCATGCACCGATCCTGCTAGACCCGAAAGGCACGGCGAGAGTCAATGTACCCGAGGCCCCCCGGAACGCGCGATTTGGAGTAATCATCCACAAAGTAAGTACGGAACCCAAGCTCTCTGGTCCCGACGTGACCACCGATTTCCTTGAGTTCCCGGTCGCAAAACGCCGACTGCAGCCGACAGCCCCATCGTTGCCAAACAACCCGAACTAAACACTAGCACTATGTATTAGCTACTTAGAAACTGCTCGAATGCGTAACGACCGCGCTGCGCAAACGCGGGCTAACTTGAGCGTGCGGCCGGGAACATGAGTGACAGATCAGACCGGGTACATAGGTTACACCTCGTGAAGGTCATTCGAATGCACGACAGTTGGTTTTCGTACGCTGATCGTCCAAATCCGCGGAGCGTCAGCACCTGATTCAAGTCGCATGATGGGCCCTGTCGTCGCGACGATCGGCGTTCGATCACTGAGGTGATCAACTTACGATGTATCGCGCTCTGTCGCGCGCCCGGATCTCGTGGATCAGCCATAGAACTTCAGCTCGCGTTCATCGAAGCGGGCCAGCAACACGGGGCCGTAGTAGAGCGACCAGATGCCATCGTCGATCTCCTCGAGACCAACCCACTCGCCCGCGAACGTTTGCTCAGGAAGATTCGATCGCTCTTCCAGCGCATCATTCCGTTGTGGGCCACCTTTCGTGTTTCCAGATGGCCGACGTACTCGATCAGCGGTAGCGACTCCGGATAGGGCCGTGGCGATGGCCTGTAAATCGTCGTCGGCCGTTTCTGGCCGAGCGTCTCGTGCGGAGGCTCGTTGTTGAACACGTGACGGAATTCGTCGAAGCGCTTCTGCTGACGATCCTTCGTCCCCTCGGGCGGCCGAGTCGTTACTGCCTTCAAGGTGCGATGCATCCGTTCGTGTGCGCCGTTGTGTTCCGGAGCGAAAGGTCGAAGCCTTCGGAAAGCTCGATTCGACTCATCGGAACCTCGATTCGAGGTATCGAAGTCTTTCAGCGGTGCCGCCAGAGAGTCCGCGTCTCCGCGCGGAGTAACTACAAAGCAGCGCGACGTGCTGCGAAAAACTCCTCCACCTCCTCCAGCGGACGCGCGTTGAAGATCTCCTTTGCCGTCAGGCCGGCCTTGCGCGCGACCCAGGTGCCGGTGATCAGGGCGTTGTACTCGCCGGTGGAGTGCGCGTCGGGATGGATGCTGAGGACCACGCCGCGGTCGAGCGCGCGTCGGACGTGGCGCCAGTCGACGTCGAGGCGGTTCGGGTTGCCGTTGATCTCGATCATCACGCCGCGCTCGCCGGCCTTCTCGAAAATGCGGTCGTAGTCGACGCTGTAGCCCTCGCGCGCGAGGAGCTTGCGGCCGGTGAGGTGGCCGATGAACGTCACGTGCGGATCGTCGAGCGCGCGCAGGATGCGCTCGGTCATCTCGTCGGTCGACATCTTGAAGTTCGAGTGGATCGACGCGATCACGAAGTCGAAGCGCGAGAGGATCGCGGCGCCATAGTCCATCGTGCCGTCGTTGAGGATGTCGGCCTCGGTGCCGCGAAAGACGCGCATCGGCGCCACGGTCTCCTCCAGCCGCGCGATCTCCGCGTGCTGCTGGCGCAGCCGCGCGTCGTTCAGGCCGCCGGCGTAATAGGCGGCCTGCGAGTGATCGGAGATGCCGACGTACTCGAAGCCGCGCTCGCGCGCGGTGCCGAGCATCTCGGCCATGGTGTTGCGGCCGTCGGAGTAGGTCGTGTGGACGTGGAACGTGCCGCGCAGGTCGGCCAGCTCGATCAGCTTCGGCCGCTTTTTCTTCTTCAGGTCCTCGCCGGTCTCGCGCCGCTCCGGCTCGACGAACGGCTGTTTCGCGGCGCTGAACGCCTCCTTCTCCGTCTTCGCCTTGGCGATCTTGCCGAAGGCCTCGACGAACTCCGCCGAGCCGGTCGTGCGCAGCAGCTCGTTCCCGAATTCCGCGGGCGCCGCGAGATGCAAGAGCACGTCGACCTCACCGCGCGCCAGTCCCTTCCACGTGCTGTCGTCGAGTTGCTCGAGGTCGGCGACGAGGCCGGTCAGCTTCTCCGCGACAACCTTCGGCTTCTTCGTGGCGATGAGGATGTTGACGTTGCGGATCACTTCGAGGCGGCGGCGCACGCTGCCGGTGATCTCGGCGTCTTCAATCTCGTCGATGTCCGCGAGCCGCTCGCGGATCGACTCGCCGACCTCGATGCCGACCGGCAGCAGGTACTGCGACTGTCGCAGCCGCGCGAACGCGATTCCCTTCAGGAGCTCGCCGGCGGTTTTCGCCCCGAAGCCTTTCACTTTCGCAAGCGCGCCGCTGCGGGCCGCTTCTTCCAGCGCGTCGAGCGAGGCGACTCCCAGCTCCGCGTAGAGCTGGCCGATCTTCTTGAGGCCGAGGCGCGGGACGCGGAGGAGATCGAAGATGCCGGGCGGATATTGCGCGCGCAGCTCTTCCAGATAGGTCGACGTTCCGGTGCGCACCAGCTCTTCGACGATCTGCCCGGTCGCCTTGCCGACGCCGGAGACCTCGTAGATCGCGCCGGAGGCGACGAGGTCCTCCACATCGTCGTCGAGCCGCTCGATGGCGCGGGCCGCGTTCTCGAACGCGCGCGCGCGGAACGGCTTCGGATCGGAGAGCTCGATGTAATGCGCGATCTCGTCGAGCGCGCGAGCCACGTTAAACTTGTCCACGCAGCGATTCTATGCAACCACGCGACCGCCTGGTCATCGCCGTCGATCTCTCCGAACGCGACGACATCCTCCGTTTAGTCGACGACCTGCACGGCGCCGCCGGCGTCTTCAAGCTCGGCTTGCAGGCCTTCATCGCCAACGGTCCGTCGATCGTGCGTGACGTCGTTGCGAGCGGCGAGCGCGTGTTCCTCGATCTGAAGATTCACGACATCCCGAACACGGCCGGCCACGCCGTCGCCGAGGCCGCGTCTCTCGGCGCGTCGATGGCCACCGTGCACGCCGCCGGCGGCGAGGCCATGCTCCGCGCCTGCGCGGATGCCGGCGGCTCACTCCTGGTTTTGGGCGTCACGATTCTCACCAGCCTCGACGACACCGAGCTGCAGCGCATCGGCTTCGCCGGCTCCGCGGTCTCCAACGCCGTCCGTCTCGCGCGGCTCGCGCAAGGCGCGGGGCTGCGCGGAGTCGTCGCCTCGCCGCTCGAGATCGCGCCGATTCGCGAGGCCTGCGGCGCGGACTTGACGATCCTCACGCCGGGCATTCGCCCCGCTGGCGCCGACGCCGGCGATCAGCGCCGCACCATGACGCCGCGCGAAGCGATCGGCGCGGGCGCCGACTACATCGTGGTGGGACGGCCCATCACAAATGCGGCCGACCCGAGGTCGGCCGCATTGAGGATCGTCGAAGAGATGGGTTAGCGGACGGAGCGCCGTTTCGGAACGGTGCAGTTGTTCGGCGCGCCGTTGAAGTAGAGGCGCTTGAACGCGAACTGGCGGCGTTGCCCGAGGGAGTCGGTGGCGATCGCGCGGAGCAGATGCTCGCCCTTCGCGGTCGCGTCGAGATTCACGTTGATGCGCCAGTTGAAGACCGGCGTCGTCGACGACACGTCGTTGCGCGACGGGCCGCCGATGGTGGCCGAGCCGAGGGACGTGTTGTCGAGGAACAGTTCGACGTTGACGATCTTCTGCGTCCCGGTGACCCAGCCATGGACCTCGGAGCCGCCGCAGATGAGGAACGTCGGGCTGTCGAGCTCGATGCGTCCCGTCGAGCGGTGGCACGCGCCCCACTCCTGCAGCCCGCTCTCGTCGCCGATCACGTAGACGAACGCGCCGACCGCGGTCGGGCTGTACTTCACCTCGTCCGGCATGGTCATGGTCACGTCTTCGTAGATCCGCTCGACCGAGCCTTCGAACTGCGGTACCGAGAAGTCGAGCACGTCGAACGCGATCGTGCGCGCCGGCTTGTTCGTCATCGGATTCACTTCTTCGATCAGCGTGATCAGCCGCCCCGCGGCCTCGTCGTAGAACGGCTGCTGGTGGAAGCGGATCGGGTTGCTGCGGTCGATGGTGAGGTATTGCGGAATCGTGAGCAGGCGCGTCAGGTCGACGAGCGCGAACGTCGGCGAGAAGCGGTACGTGCGGATCCGGTCGTCATCGATCGTGGCGATGAAGTCGGTGCCGTTGCTCAGGAGGTACTTGCCGCTGGTGAGGATGTCCGGCGTGACCAGCATCGGCGAGGCGGGGTTGGCGATGCTGTAGGCGACCATCGTGCTCGCCGCGGACAGCGGCGTGTCGGCGAGCGCGAAGAGGAAGCCGAAGTTGAAGGCGATGTCGTAGAAGCCGCGGAACGTGCCGTTGGAGCGGGAGTCGATCGAGCCGATCTTCGTCGGATTGGAGATCGTGGTGATGTCGAAGATGTCGATCGTGTTGAAGCACGGCTCCGAAGCGATGCCCAGCGGATGGCAGGGATAGTCGTAGATCGGATAGAGACCGGCGAGGCGGTTGCCGCTGACGGTGAGGCGGCGGTAGTGCAGGCCGCTGCGGCGCACGACCAGGATCGGCGCGTTGCCGCCGACGCGGACGTTGCGCAGGTCGAAGATCTCGAGACCGGGATCGGCGCTGATGAAGAGGAAGCCGTTCGAGAACGCGACGCCGGCGTTGGTCTCGCGCCCGGCCAGCGAGCCCATGAAGTCCTCTCGCGCGATCGTCAGGTCGCCGAGGCCGGTATCGCTCACGGCGTAGGTCGTGAGGATGTTGCCTCGGAGCACGTGCAGCAGGTTCCCGTTGCGGAACACGCCGTGCGGCGAGACGTCGAACTCCGTCGCCGCCTGCGTCGAGTCGACGAGCGAGAGCGGACACTCCGCGCGGAAGTGATCCGCCATGAGGATCGGAGCGCAGAGGACGAATACGAAGAGCAGAGCGACCCGTGACCAAACGCGCATATAGCCTCCCCCAAAAACACACCCGAACGTCCCGCGCGATCGCACTGCGGAACGTCTCACGAATATGCGGACAGCGGCGCCATCTTCGGCGCGGCCCCCGCTCCAAAGAGCTTTCGAGTCCCGTCTAGGCGCTAAGTGTGTCTCAAATCAGGGCTTTTTTGCAACGTCGGACGTGTATCATTGAAACAGGATCGCTCCGCCGACTGTTTGAAAGTGGTGAGTCGAACCGTATGCTCGAAGGTCATGTACTGGTACTGAATCGCGTGTTCCAGGCAGTACAGATCACGTCCGTGCGCCGTGCGCTGACGCTTCTGTACAAGGGACAGGTTCGCGCGGTCGACTCCGATTACCGCACCTACGACTTCGACAACTGGGCGGACATCCCGGTGCAGCCGGAAGACCACTACGTCCGCACCCCGAGCAAGAACATCCTCATCCCGCACGTGGTGCAACTGCTGGTCTTCGACCGCCTGCCGCGCCAGGAAGTGAAGTTCTCGCGCGGGAACATCTATCTGCGCGACCACAACCGCTGCCAGTACTGCGGGAAGAAGTTCCCCTCGTCCGAGCTGTCGCTGGACCACGTCGTGCCGATCTCGCGCGGCGGCAAGTCGACCTGGGAAAACGTCGTCTGCGCCTGCCTGCCCTGCAACGTGCGGAAAGGGAACAAGCTCCTCTCCGAGTCGGACATCCGCCTCATCCGCCACCCCCACCGCCCGAAATGGCACCCCCTCCACCGCCTCCAGGGACGAACCTACCCGGAGATCTGGAAGAACTTCCTGGACGAGGCGTATTGGAACGTGGAACTACGGTCGTAGTTCCACGTTCGGTAGGCCCTACCGCCCCTGCCGGTTTCAACCCGCACCGCCACCCGGTTTTCCGCCCAGCCGCACACCCGTTAGGCACGCGCGCCTTTCGGCGCGCTGCTTTTCGCGAGAAAACAGCGCGCGCTTGCGCGCGCGTGGCGTAACGGGTGTGCGGCTGGGGGAAAACCGGTTGGGCGGTAGGGTTGAAACCGGTGGGTGGTGGGTACTCCGGCAGACGGGACCGAATCTTGCTAAAGCGTGTCCCCAATGACTTTGGTGAATTCTCTCTGCGCGGAGATCAGCGTGTTTCAGGGAGTGGGAGAGACGACGGGTCTGGTCGTCGAGCGTGCGGCGATCCGCGGGAAGCGCGGGCTTTGCAAGAGCATGCGCGATCTGGCGATCAAGTCGCGCGTCCTCGGCGACGGCTACTACTACATCCCGATCGATCTGTGGCCCAAAGGGAAAGAGCCGGTCGTCGTCCACAAGCATGACTGGACCGTGATCAGCTCCATCCCCCGCACCTCCCGCGCCACGAAAAAACGCGCCGGAAAGTAATCTCATCAGTGGTATGCGCCGTGCAGTCTGGCCGAGTGAAGACCGAGTCGAGACTTGCGTAGGAGCAACTTCAAAATGAGAAGACTTTTCGTCGCACTGCTGGCCGCCGCGCTTGCGGTTTCCGCATTCGCGCAGGAGGAAGGCGGGCCGGTTTCTCCCGCCATTCAGAACAACCCCACCGGCTACACCGCCGCGTACGTGATGGAGCCGTCGACCGGGCGCGTGCTGTACGAGCACAACTCCCACACGCCGCTCCCCACCGCCTCGATGGCGAAGATGATGACGCTGCTCATCGCCATGGACGAGATCAAGGCCGGCAACCTCCACTACGACACGCCGGTCACGATCTCGGCGCGCGCCAGCAAGATGGGCGGATCGCAGATCTACCTGCGCGCCGGCTCGGTCTGGCCGGTGAAGAACCTGCTCATCGCCACGATGGTCCATTCAGCGAATGACGCCGCCGAGGCGCTCGCGGAGAAGATCGGCGGCTCGGCCGAGTCGTTCGCCGACCTGATGAACGCCAAGTGCGAAGAGCTGGGACTCAAAGAGTCGCACTTCTACGATCCGCACGGATTGCCGGCGACGGATCCGAAGATGAACAACGTGATGTCCGCCCACGATCTGGCGATCCTCGGGCAGGCGCTGATGAAGCATCCCTTCATGCAGTCGCTGGCGGTCATCCCGGAGATGGAGTTCCGCAACGCCACGCTGGCCCGCATCTACAACCCCAACCGCCTGCTGCGCTTCTATGAAGGCGCGACCGGCATCAAGACCGGCTTCTCCGGCCCGGCCGGCTTCTGCGTCACCGCGTCCGCGCGGCGGAACGGGATGGACCTGATCGCGGTGGTCATGGGCGCGAAGACCTCGCGTGGACCCGACAGCTCGTTCGAGATCGCCGGACGTCTCATGAACCAGGCGTTCATCAACTACAAGATGGTCACGCCGGTGAAGCAGGGCGCGGTGGTCGCGCAGGCCGCGGTCAGCCAGGGACGCACGAAGATGGTCCCGGTGATGGCCGGCTCGGACGCGAAGGCGCTCGTGAAGCGCGGCGAGGAAAAAGGCGTGCGCGTTTCCTTCGCCGGCCGTGCCGTGACGGCGCCCGTCAAGCGAGGCCAGAACATCGGCACGATCGTCGTGCAGCGCGGCAACGAGACCCTCGCGAAGATCCCCGCCGTCGCGGCGCAGGACGTGCCGAAACAGCAGTGGTGGAAGTCATTCCTGCCGTTCTAGCGGTTCATCGCGGCGCGTCTCGAAATTAGCCTGATGCCGGCTTTGCCAAATATGTGACATCAGGAATGCTCTGTAAAAACTCGACCCAGCCTGACGAATCGACGACGATCACATCCGATCCTTCTTCTCGCGCAGCTTGTCGGTGCGGATGCCCTTCGCAAACCCGCGCAGGCTCGAAAGCGGTCGTTCCGGAACGAGCGTGATCGTTCCGCCCTTAGCCACAACTTGCAGTTCCTGGCCAACCTTGAGGTTCATGCTCTCGCGTACCTCTTTGGGGATGACCACCTGATATTTGGGCGATACTCTGGTTCGCGCCACTAGAGCCTCCGATCCATCGATCGGCAAAGTGTAAGACGCTAAAGCTAGTCCTGCAACGCCGCCAGCATCGTCAGGGCCTCGACGTAAGCCTTGTGCTCCTCGACGAGGATGCGCGCGGAGAGTGATTCCGGCGTGTCGTCATCGCGCACCTCGACCGCGCGCTGTACGAGGATCGGTCCCGCGTCGAGGTTCTCGTCGACGAAGTGGACGGTGCATCCCGAGATCTTTACTCCGTGCGCGATGGCCTGCGCCTGTGCGTCGACTCCTGGAAACGACGGCAGCAGCGACGGGTGAATGTTGAGAATGCGGTTTCGATAACGCTCGACGAACGACGCGCTGAGCAGGCGCATGTAGCCGGCGAGCGCGATGTAGTCGGGGCGGGCGGCGTCGAGGACGCGCAGGACCTCGGCTTCATGCGCTTCGCGCGTGGCGAATTGCTTGTGATCGATGACGTGCGCGTCGTAGCCCCATTCCCGCGCGCGGGCGATACCCGGTGCGTCGGGGCGGTTGGAGATTACGCAGACGATCTCGGCGGGCAGGTCGCCACGCGTGATCGCGTCATGGATGGCCTGGAAGTTGGAGCCGCGGCCGGAGAGCAGGACCGCGAGGCGCATCGCTACTCGATCCCCTACTCGATCCACGACGCGAAGCCGCTTGGCGGCACGTCGTACTGCACTTTGCCGCTGCCCTTCACGATGTTGCCGATGAAGTAGTACGGCTGCGCGAGCTGCGTGAAGTGTTTCGCGACGCGGTCGACGTCGGGCGGCGCGACGATCATCACCATGCCGATGCCCATGTTGAACACGCGCAGCATCTCGTCGCGCTCGACGCCGCCCTTCTCGTAGATGAAACGGAAGACCGGCAGCACCGGCCAGGAGCCGAGCTTGATGCGCGCGTCGAGCGTCTCGGGAAGCACGCGCGGCACGTTGTCGGTGAGGCCGCCGCCGGTGATGTGCGCGAGCGCGTGGATCGCGCGCTCCTCGACCAGCGGCAGCAGCGGCTTCAGGTACGAGATGTGCGGCTGGAGCAGCACTTCGCCGGCCTTGCCGATGCCCGGGATGATCGACTGGTAGTCGTAGCCGAGCTTGTCGAAGAGCACGCGGCGCGCGAGCGAGTAGCCGTTCGTGTGCAGGCCGACCGACGGGAGGCCGATGAGGACGTCGCCTTCGCGGACGGCCTTGCCGTCGATGAGGTTCTTCGAGTCGACCACGCCGAGGATGAAGCCGGCGACGTCGTAGTCATCGTCGCCGTAGAAACCGGGCATTTCCGCGGTCTCGCCGCCGATGAGCGCGCAGCCGTTCTCGCGGCAGGCGCGGGCCATGCCGCGGATCACGTCGGTCATCACCGGCGGGCGGAGCTTGCCGGTCGCGTAGTAGTCGAGGAAAAAGAGCGGCCGCGCGCCCTGCACCAGGATGTCGTTGACGCAGTGCGAGACCAAGTCGTAGCCGACGGTGTCGTGGATCTTCATCGCCTGGGCGACGCGCAGTTTCGTCCCGACGCCGTCCGTCGACGAGACCAGGATCGGCGACTCGATGCCCTCGAACGTGCCGCGAAAGAGGCCGCCGAACGAGCCGATGTCGGACATCACGCCCGGCGTATAGGTATCGCGCGCGATGCGCCGCACTTCGCGCAGCGCCTCGTCCTGCGCGTCGATGTCGACGCCCGAATCTTTGTAGCTCGTCACGCCGGGCGATACTAACATTCGCGCCACCAATGGCTCAGGCGCTTCTCGTCACCACTCTGCTCACCATCGCCGGTCTGGCCGTCACCATCGTGATGGGATTCCGCGCGACGCCCGCGCACCAGGCGGACCACATCATCATCGCCATCGTGACCGTGGTGATCGGGCTCTTCTCCCAGTCGATGACCATGTTCTTCTTCATCGGCACCGGGAAGGAGCTGAAGGACAAGTCGAATCAGGACGCGGAGGTCGTGCAGCGCACGAAGGCGTTCAAGTCGCGCGTCTTCCCGACGGCCATGTACGCGATGGCGGTGATCATGGTGACGTTCATCATGGGCGGTGGCGTGGGCTCGGGGAAGACGCCGAAATGGCTGCACGACGCGCTCGCGGCGGCGTCACTGCTGATGTTCCTGCGCGCGTACTGGGTGCAGATTCACGCGATGCACGAGAACGCGGGGCTCATGGAGCGCTACCTGAAGGACGAATGACGCCGATGGAGGCCAGCGCGGCGAGGTATTCCTCGACGTCCTTCAGCTCCACCGGCTCGTAGATCGCCGACAGCGCGTCGCGGATCTCCTGCGGCGTGCGCCGGCCGTCGACGAGGTTCAGCGCTTCGTAGCGGTACTCCTCGTTCAGGGCGAGCTTCTTCGTGCCGAAGTGGTCGGTGAAGTAGTCGTAGCCGAAGACGGACAGGGGGCCTTTGGGGGTGGGACTGCGAACGTATGCACCGGCGACGGCGGGCTGAGAGCCCGCCGCTCCACTGAAGAAGCGTGAGACCGAGGCGCGCATCTCGGACTCGTACCACTCCGCGAATTTGAGCGTGTTGCGGCGTATGGCGGCGGCGCGGCGTTCTAGGGCGTAGGGCTCCATCAGTTGCAGGAGCATCGGCGTGTCAGTCTGGGTGAGGCGCGAGAGGGTGTAGCCGCAAACGGCGGCGATGAAGCCGGCGCGCTCGAGCTTGGTCGAGTCGATGTTCGCGGCGACGTCGAGGTTCGTGTGGATGTAGCGGTCGGGCCAGTCGTTGAGGTAGATCGCCGGGATGCCGAACGAGCGGTCGCTGTAGACCTGGTGATCGCTGCCCAGCGACAGCGGCGACATCATCGCCAGCAGCGCTTCCTTCCCGCCGTCCGGCGCCACGAGCGGCCAGCGCGCGCTGCCGGTCGACGCGAACTTCGCGCTCTGCTCGTTCACCAGCTCGCCCGCCGCCTGCGCGATGTCATAGATGAACGACGGCTGGCTCGCCGGCCCTCGGGTGACGTGAAAGATCGCCTTCGTCTCCGGCCCGCCGCCGACCATGTCCAGATGAATCGCCGCCCTGATCCTCGCGGCGAGCTCCGGTCTTCCGTTGAGCAGCGCCAGCGTCCCCTCGATCTCCGGGGGAAAGACGAAACGGATCGTGCGGAGCGGCGGCTGGAGGCGCTTCTCCTCGATCAGCTTCGAGAGCGTTCGCGCGACTTCGAGGATCGTCGCGCAGCCGCTGGCGTTGTCGTTCGCGCCTGGACGCGGATGATCGAGATGACAGCTGAAGACGATTTCGTCTTCGCTCAGGAACTGCGGGCCGGGAATCGTCGCCGTCGCAATTTCGTAAGCGCCCGGCTCCTGTCTCGCTCGAACGGCCGCCTGCATGCGGACGTGCTCTCCCGCCGCGAGGCGCTGCTGCAACCCGCGCGCGGTCTTGAGCGAGACCATGAACGCGAACGTCTTGAACGGCGCGAACGTCTCGAGATGTCCCCAGCGGATGAGGTTCTCGTTCTCGCCCCACCACGCGGTCTTCTGGTTCTGCGCGTAGCTGACGATGCCCGCCGCGCCGAGCTTCTGTACCGCGATCGCGGCCACGGGTCCCGGCTGTGCCGACGCCAGGACGAGCTTTCCCTTCACGTCCTTGTTCGCATAGTCCGCTTCCGCCGCGCCGCTGCCGACATCGATCAGCTCGGCGGTGACGTCGGCGCTCCAGCTGTCCTGCGCGAGCGTGATCGGCGCCGCGTCCCATGAAGCCAGCCGCGTCACGCGCTCGCCGTTCGCGCCGACTTCCCACAACTCCCCGAGCTCCGCGTTCCACGGCGGCCGCGAGCGCTGCGTGCCGTAGAAGATCTTCCCGTCCGCAGGCAGCGACTCGATGTGCGCGTCGGCGAGCCCGGCGCGTTTCAGCTCGGCGACGACCTGCTCGGCCGCGGCGTGATAGCCGAGCGAGCCGCGCATGCGGTGCTGCCGCGAGAGTCCTTCGACCGTGCGCTTCGCCGACTCGCCCGAGATCTCGCTCGCGAGCGCGGTGATTTCCTTGTCGGTGAGGAAGGGAAGCGTGTCTGCTTGCGCGGCTGTCGTGACGGCAAGGGCGATGACGATTGCACGAAGGCACATAGGCTCAGAGGCTCGCAGGCTGACAGAACGATGAGCCTATGAGCCTGTGCGCCTATGAGCCTACGTTCTGTACAGCGCAGCTCCCCAGTGCAGTCCCGAGCCGAGGGCGGTGAAGCAGATCAGCTGTCCCGGCTTGATCGTGCCGTCCTGCAGGCATTCGTGGAAGAGGATCGGCAGGGTGCCGGCGGTCGTGTTGCCGTACCGCTCGATGTTGTGCGGGACTTTCTCCGGCGGCAGCGCGAGCTGTTTCGTGATCGCCTCGACGATGCGCAGGTTGGCCTGGTGGATCAGCAGCACGTCGATCGCCTCGACTTCGATCCCCGCCGCTTTGCAGACCGCGCGCACGGCTTCCGGCATCTTCGAGACCGCCTGTTTGAACACCTCGCGCCCTTCCATGTACGGGATCAGATCGCCGCTCACGATCTGCTCGGGCTCGATCCACGGACGCTGGCTCGAGCCGCCCTTCATGTAGAGCGCCTCCATGTTCGCGCCGTTTGTGAAGAGCCGCGAGAGCATGAATCCGCGCTCGCCGTTGTCGCTACCCTCGATGACCATCGCGCCCGCGCCGTCGCCGAAGAGCACCGTGCGGTCGCGGTAGCGCGTGTTGAACTCGTAGTCCTCGGGTGAGATCTCGTGGTCCGCGCCGAGGGTGATGTCCCAGCCGCGGTTCCACGGCATGAGCGGTGTGTGGACGTCGGCGCCGATCAGCAGCACGCGCCGGTACTTGCCGCTCTGGATGAGCGAGTCGGCGAGATCGAAACCGTACAGGAAGCCGGAGCACTGCTGGCGCAGATCGAACGTCGGCATCGGCGCGAAGCCCATCTTCGCCTGCACCACCGGACCGTTGCCGGGGAAGTAGTAGGCCGGCGTCATCGTGGCGAAGATCAGCGCGTCGATGTCGTCTTTGGTCTTGTTCGCGGCGTCGAGCGCGTTCTGCGCGGCGATCATGCCGAGGTCCGCGGAGCTCTGGCCCGGGTCGGCGTAGCGGCGCTCGATGACGCCGCTGCGCTGCCGGATCCACTCGTCCGTCGTGTCCATTATTTTCGTCAGCGCGTCGTTGGTGACGACGTTCTTCGGGATGCCGATGCCGCTGCCGGTAATGACCGATTTCATGAAGCGGCTGAACTATGCATCGTGCTTCGCAGTCAACGCAAGCAGATCGTCCGCGGTGAACGCATACTTGCGGCCGCAGAACTGGCAGACCACCTCGGTGCCGCCCTCGTCGATCATCTCGAGGATGTCGTCCTCTCCGAACAGCGCGATCGGCGCGAGCGCGCGCTCGCGGCTGCACTGGCAGCTGTAGCTGACCGGCACCGTATAGCCGGCGTCGATCTGCTTGTAATTCACGCCGTGCAGCACCGTGGCGACGACGTCTTCGATCGGCAGCTTCTCGAGGAGGGTGCTGAGCGGCGGCGCCTCCTTGATGCGCTGCTCGATCATCGCGATCGCCTCTTCGGCCGCGTGCGGGAACGCCTGGATCACGATCCCTCCCGCGGCCGCGACGCCGTCGCGCCGGTTCATCACGCCGAGGAGCACCGCCGAGGCGATCTGCTCCGAGCGCATCAGGTAGCGCGTGAGATCGGTGGCGATGCCGTTGCCGCCGAGAAGAATCTGCGACGTGTACGGCTTGCCCGCCGGCGGGGTGCCGCGCACCACGGTCAGCATCCCGTTTCCAATCGCCGGCTCGACCTCCAGAAACGGATCCTCGGGGACCGGATTCGCGACATACCCGCGCACCCCGCCGGCGACGGTGCCGTCGGCGATCACGGTACCGAGGGGGCCGTTGCCTTCGAAGCGGAGCGTGACGTACTGGTTGCGCACGTCCTTGTCGAGCAAGCGCGCGAGGAGAAGCGAGCCGGTCATTGCGCGGCCGAGCGCGTCGGCGGCCACGGGAGCGAGGTCGAGGATCTCCCGCGCCGTGTCGACGGCGATGGTCGTCTGTGCCGCCAGGACGCGGAAGTCGCCGTCCCCGGCCATGCCCTGAATGATCCGATCGGGTGTTTCCATGGGTGTTGGCCGAAAACCCTGCGGCGCGTGATTTGCTTCCGCCGGTCTCATGCGAAACAAAATCGTCATCGTCGCCGCGGCGCTCGTGCTGGCGGCCTGTCAGAAGAACCTCGAACCCACCGCTGAAACGAAGACCGCGGCCGCGGAGGCGAAGGAGCAGGTGAAGGACGCGGCCGCCGCGACGGAAAAGGGAGTCAGAGAGGCGGCCGCCGCGACGGAAAAGAAGATCGACGAGATCCAGCAGACCGACGCCGCCAAACGCATCGCCGCCGGCACCCGCGAAGCCGCCAAAGGCGTCCAGCAGGGCGCCGGCGAAGCCGTCCAGGCCGCGGGCGACGCTCTCGCGAAAAAGGGGAAGGAGTTGCAGCAGGGGTCGAAGGAGCCGAAGCCGGCGCCGCCTCCGGCGACGACGAGTACGCATTAGAATCCCCAACGAAAGGAGGACTTCCCCATGGTGACCTTCGGAAGAACCTCCGTCGCCGATACGACCAAGACGCTCAAGCCAGGCGATCCCGCGCCTGACTTCGAGCTGACCGGTCATCGCGGCGGCGAGCGGTTCAAACTCAGTGACGCCCGCGGCAAGAAGAACGTCGTCCTCGTGTTTTATCCCCTCGACTGGACTCCCGTCTGAACCGTCCAGATGCCGTCGTACGAGGCCGAGATGGCCGACTTCGAACGGTATGATGCCCAGGTCGTGGGCATTTCGGTCGACTCCGTCCCCAGCCACGTCGCCTTCGCAAAATCCATCGGCGGAATCCAGCAGTATCCGCTGCTCGCCGACTTCCATCCCAAGGGCGACGTCTCCCGAAAATACGGCGTTTACATCGAAGAAAAGGGCCACTGCGAGCGCGCCATCGTGCTCGTCGACAAGGAGGGCATCGTCCGCTACGTCGACGTCCACAACATCGGCGAGGCGCCCGACAACGCGCAGCTGCTCGAGGTATTGAGGGAGCTCTAGTTGCTCAACATCGCCCGCAGGTGCGTGCCGTTCACGCCTTTTGAAAAGGATCTCGCCACCGCCGTCGTCACGCTCGTGTCGGCGGCGGGGGCGTACCCTTCGGATCAGGAGCCGTTTCCGACCGAGGATCCGGGCGACGTCACGTATCGCGTCATCAGCGGCGCCACCGAGGCGTCGTCGCTGCGCATCGCGCATCATCACTACGATCACAGCGAAGCCGACACCGATCCGAACATCGTCTTTCCGATCGACACGCTCCGCGAGCTGGCCGCGGCAGGCGTGATCGCGGGCGTCAACGACAATCACTACAGCTACGGCTTCACCACGCGCCTCAAAGAGCTGTACGACAAGACCTTTCCGGAGATCGCCGACAAGGTCGAGCGCTCGAAAACCAAGCTCGTCCTGTTGACCGCGGGCTGCCCCGAAACGTGTCACCGCTCGGTCGGCAATCTGGCGCGCGAGATCGAGGCGCGCGGGGTGCCGACGCTCATCATCAGCGCGTCACCGGCCGCGACCGAATCGGTCCGTCCGCCGCGGGCGATGACCTTCGAAGGCTGCGAGATCGGGCGTATCGTCGGGCGCGCCGGCGACCGCGAACAGCACCGCCGCGTGGTCGAGGCCGCTCTGCGGATGTTCTCGCAGGACACGCCCCCCGGTAGAGTAGTAGTCAGAGTCGTGACCAAAAACGTGGGCTGACCACGTATTATTGTGTGCAAGGGTCGAATGCGCACAACTCTCATACTCCTCCTCTCTCTTGGTTTCACCCTCTCCGCGGGTGCGGATTTCTATCTCGTCACCACCACCTCGGACTCCGGCCCGGGCTCGCTCCGGCAGGCCATCGCCGACGCGAACGCCCACGCCGGATTCGACACGATCGACTTCAACATCCCGATCTCGTCGCTCTCGTTCGGGATCAGCAGCGGCTCGCCGCTGGTCATCACCTCGCCCCTGATTCTCGATGGCGCGACGCAGGAAAGCCCGTCGGGCCTGGTCAAGGTCATCGTCGGGTTCAGCGCCACCGACGGCTTCGTGCTCGACACCGGCGCGGACGGCACGGAGATCCGCAACCTCGACATCCAGGGCGCCACCGGCTCCGATCACGCGGCCATCCGCATCGCCGCCGCGTCGAACGTGAAGGTCGCCGGCAACATCGTCGGCGGCACGGCCGGGGCCCTCTCGACGAACGACACCGGCATCGTGATCAGCACGTCCGCCAACACGATCGGCGGCACGACCGCGCTCGACCGCAACATCATCGGCGGCAATCTCGTCGGGATCGAAATCGACTCGGGCGCCACCGACAACCACATCCTCGGCAACTTCATCGGCGTCGATTCCGACGGCACGACGCGGCGCGCGAACCTCAGCGCCGGCATCTCGATCGAGAACGGCAGCGACAACATCATCGGCGGCACCACCGATCCGTCGCGCAACGTGATCGACGGGTCGCCGGCCGGCATCATCATCTTCAAGCCGTCGGCGCGGAACATCATCGAGCGCAACTACTTCGGCCTCACCGCAGGCGGCAACGCCTCCGCGGAGCTGCGCAACACGCAGGGGATCGTTCTCGGCGGTCTGAGCGAGAACAACGTACTGCGCAACCTGATCTCGAACAACGTCACCGGCGTCGTCGTGGTCGAAGGCTTCAACCATTCGATCCAGGGCAACTTCATCGGCACCGATGCCGAGGGGCTGCGGGCGATTCCGAACGGCACGGGCATCGCCGTCGCGAACGTCACCGACGTCAACGAGCTGCTCATCGGCGGCTCGTTCACCGGCGAGTCGAATCTCATCTCCGGCAACACCGACTACGGGATCCTCGTCGAGTCGATCAGCGTGATCCGCATCGAGGGCAACATCATCGGCGTCGACGCGATCGGCAGCAACGCGCTCGGCAACGGCACCGGCGTGCGGCTCCTGGCCAGCGAGAACACGATCCTCGGCGGTCCGATCGCGGCGTCGGGCAACGTCATCTCCGGCAATCGCGGCGACGGCGTGTACGCGACGCGCGCCACGATTCTGTCGAACACGATCGGCATGGACATCACCCGGAAAATCGCCGTCCCGAACGGCGGCAACGGCATCACCGGCGTCACCGACGGCGCGCTGCAGATCGGCGGACTCAATCAGGGCAACCTGATCTCGTTCAACAACGGCTTCGGCATCGACATCAGCGGCAACGCCAACGTCGCCGCGCGCTCGATCGAGTTCAACATCATCCGCTTCAACCGCCTGGGCGGCATTCGCCTGCGCGAGAACGCGCGCCAGACCATCCGCCTCAACTCGATCGAGTTCAACGGCGGCATCGGCATCGACCTCGGCGGCGACGGCGTGTCGCCCAACGATACCGGCGACGGCGACGGCGGGCCGAACCTGCGTCAGAACTTTCCGGTGCTCACGTCCGCGCCGCTCGGCGCCAACGGCGCGCTGACCATCAACGGAACCCTGCACAGCACGCCGAACACGAACTTCACGCTCGACTTCTACCACAGCATCCGCCAGGCGACGCCCGGCTCGGGCGCGGTCTGGATCGGCTCGAAGACGGTGCGCACCGACGCCTCCGGCAACGCGCTGATCGCGGCGGCGTTCGCGAATCAGAACATCGCGCTGAACGTTATCACCGCGACGGCGACCGACCCCTCCGGGAACACGTCGGAGTTTTCGAACGGAGTCCTCGCGGGTCCCCCCGCGCCGTCGAAACATCGCTCCGTCCGGCACTGATGCACGACGACGACAGCTTCATCCGCACTCTCATCGACGACGGCCGTCCGCTGCTCAAGCTGGTGGGGCTGGTGTTGATCGGCTGCGGCGTCTTCGCGCTCTTTCAGTCCGCGACCGGCCACTTCCTGCCGCACGACACGCAGTACCTCGGCATGACCGCGCAGGAGCTCTGCAAGATGCAGGGGTGCCGGATCGTGCATTTCATGATGCACGACCGCGCGTCGTTCGGCGGCGTGCTGATCGCCCTCGGCATCATGTATCTCTGGCTGGTCGAGTTCCCGATGCGCCGCGGCGAGCCGTGGGCGTGGTGGGCGATCGCCGTCAGCGGCACCGCCGGCTTCCTCAGCTTCCTCACGTACCTCGGCTACGGCTACCTCGATACCTGGCACGGCCTGTCGACCCTCGCGCTGCTGCCGCTCTACATCTGGGGACTCGCGAAAACGCGCCCCGCTGGCGGTATCAAGACCCTCTTCGTGCCCGGCGAGCGCATGACCGCGGGCCGCGCGTGCCTGCTGCTGGCGACGTTCGGTATCGTCGCGGCGGGACTGACGATCATGACCGTCGGCATGACTCGCGTGTTCGTGCCGCAGGACCTCGGATACATCGGCATCGACGCTTCGCGCATCGCCGCGATTCACAAGAATCTCGTGCCGCTCATCGCGCACGACCGCGCCGGCTTCGGCGGCGGGCTGGCGTCGTGCGGCCTGGTGATGCTGATGACGGTGTGGTGCGCGCGCCTCACGCGCAGCCTGTGGCAGGCGTTGCTGTTCGCGGGCATCGCCGGATTCGTCACCGCGATCGGCGTGCATCCGATCATCGGCTACAACAGCGTCACGCACGTCGCGCCCGCGGTCGCCGGCGCGCTGCTGTTCTTCATCGGAATCGCTATGACGCGCTCAGTTGGTCGGACAGCCGCTGGAACAGTTTCGGATTTGCGCGCTGAAACGCGCCCTGAGTTCCCATGAAGCCGAGGAGCGAGCAGAAGAGGATCGAGAAGCAGGCCAGGGCGATCGTGCCGATGCGCAGCCAGCGCAGACCGAAGCCGGCGTTCTCCAGCTCCGTGAACGCCGCCTCGATCACGATCGCCGAGGCGACGGTCATCAGCATCCAGAAGTCGAGCGAGTAGCGCGCGACGACGTACCAGCAGGTGCTGAGCACGGCCAGGACCAGCCATGCGCCGCCCATCAGCCGCAGCCCGTTGCGTGCATGAACCTCGAGCGTGCGCCTGCGCGCCACGAGCAGCAGCGTGAAGATGCAGGCGATGATGATCACCGGGTTCAGCGGCCCGATGCCCGCGATGTGCTCGACGGTGTTGGGAAACGCCACGATCGGATCGAGCCGGCTGCCCTGCAGGTCGACGTAGGGAAACTTGCTGAAGATGTACGGCGGCCACCAGACGTAGTGCACGAGGTTGTTGATGACGCGAATGCCCTCGGGGATCGTGCGCAGGCTGCAGCGGCGGCAGTGGCGCATGTTCACGAACGTGAGCTGGTAGGTGATGCCGGTCTCCTGCGGCTTGCGGAAGCGCGCGTAGTTGTATCCGGCGAGCATGAGCGCGACGACGCCGAGCGGGATGAGGCAGGCGATCCACGCCTTCCACTTGCGCAGCGGGATCACGAGGAAGGTGACGAGCAGCAGCACGCCGAGGTTCGTGCGCGCCGCGATCGCCAGCGCGAGCCAGAGGCCCATCCAGAACGCGTGCCGCGCACTGCCGGTCTCGGTGAAACGCACCAGCGCGTAGCCCCACGTCGCGGTCATGGCCATCCCCGCCATCACCGCGACTTCGTAGATGCGCATGTGGATCAGCGACCAGGGAATGACGTTGCCGAGCCCGATCAGCAGGATCCACAGCGGCATCGGCAGGTGCAGCTTCCGCTGGCCCGCCGCCCGCCGCACGGTGGCGATCGACATCGCGAACGCCCAGACGCAGAAGAACGTCCCCGCGAGCGAGTCGAGAGGATAGCCCTGCGTGAGCCAGCGGAACGGGAGATAGAACAGGAGCACGGGCAACGGCGAGAAGTAGAGATAGAAGTGCCGTTCGAAGTAGCTCGCATCCCACAGAATCCCGGCCCCGTACTTGCCGCGGACGTCGGGATCGTAGGGATTGTGCGCCGCCATCAGGTTCGGGTCGGGCTCGTCCATCATGTAGAGGTGCCCGCGGCGGAACCCTTCGGCGAGGCTGCTGTAGTACCCCTCGCCCGCCTTTTCCGTCCTGTAATCCCACTTCACGCGCCTGAACTCGAACGTCCCTTCGCTGGCGAAGAAAACGTAGACGGTGAGGACGAAGAGCGTCGCTAACGCGGCGGGCACGCGGCGGAGAACCATCGAGGCTCTACATACACGGATCGTTGCAACAAAAGCCAGCAATTCAGGTTGCCTTTCCGTTGCCGCGGACATATTGATAGAGCTGGGTCCTTCCCTATGTTTCGTCGGATCGGGGCAGGGTTTCTCTTTGCCGCGCTGTTGGTCGCGCCGAACCTGCGCGCAGATGATTGCCTCGCCCGGGCCTGGGACGATCTGCGGGCGTGTATCGCGTCCGGCGCTTCCGCGGATACCTGCCAGACGAAGTATGCGCAGTTCGCCAACAGCTGCGGCCGCAAGATCATCGGGCTGCCGTTCGGCTCCAGCGACTTCGGATTTCCGACGCTGCAGATCGGCCAGCGCCAACAGTGGCTCCCCGAATTCCGCAACAACTGGGGCCGCGGCGCGACGCTGTTCCTGTCATTCTCGCCGGCCATCGCGGGCGACTACGAGCAGCACACCTACCCGGCCGCGGGTCCATTCAAGTTCGACTACGGCAATCGCTGGGACCTGAAGAAGACCGAGTCGCAGAAGGTGATGCTCTCGGTGCAATCGGCGGTGCCGGGGTCGTTTCACGCGCGCGTCTATCTCTACTGGGTGTCACGCGGCGAGTTTCAGTACGCCGGGGCTCACGACTTTCACGTCACCTTCGTCTCCCCGCCGCCGCCGCCCCCGCCGCCTCCGCCACCACCACCGCCCCCGCCGCCCTCCTGCTTCGACTCCTGCACGTCGTCCTATCGCACCTGCGTCGGCAACGGCTCGCAGAACTGCATCGCGCAGTTTTACTCCTGCATCGCCCCATGCAATTACTCCATCGACATCGGCGGCGCGGGGGAACCGCCGCTGATCGACTTCGGTACGCTGCGGCCGGGACAATCGCGGCAGTCGGGCGCGATCCAGGTCAGCAATCCGAACAAGAAGACGTGGACGCAGAGCGGCAACGCGACGCTGTACATCTCGTGGACGCCGCTCGTCATCGGAGATCCGGGACACTTTTCGCCGGCGAGTCTCGGACCGTTCACGATCGTTCCGTTCCAGCGTTACGAGGCGAAAGGCGGGGAGTCCGTCTCCTACGCGATTCAATTTGCACCGTCGCACGACGGCTTGTATCAGGGGCGCTTCTTCGTCTGGTGGGACTATCGCGGCAGCGCGCAGGTGCGGCAGGTCTACAACGTGCGCGGCGTCGCGAGCTCGGTCTCCGCGGCTCCCGCGCCCGGCGTCACACCGGGCCTCAACGGCGGCGCGGAGACGTTGCCGCCCTGGATGTTCGACGCCCGCAACGCCCCTCAGCTCTGGAAAGGCCTCGACCACCTCGGACGCGTTCCCCGCTCGCTGAACGAGGAGGCGCCGCAGAAACGCCGCGCGGTCAATCCGCCGGGCAGCGCCGCGCCGCCGATCACGCTCGAGTCATTGATGCCGGCGAGCGCCGGCGGATTCGCGCCGCAGTTCCGCGAGCCGGCTGCGATCATCATCGGCGGCAACAATGCGACCGAGGCGCTCGCCGCCGATTACACGAACCCGACGGATGAGAGCGTGCAGGCGGTCGCACTCGCGTTTCGAACGCGCGACATCGCCTACCAGCACGTCTACGCCGTCTGCGCGCGCGTCAAAGGCGCGTGGATCGAGGAGGCGAAATTCGCGAGTGTCGCGGTGCCGGGAAGCACGACGCCGGCGACGTTCTGGGAAGCGGTGACCGACGCACGCGACGACGAGGATCAGCCGCATTGCGAGTACGCGACCGGCTTCGTGGTGTACGTGTCGAAGGACCGCCGCCGCTTCACCATCGACTCGCGCTGGCTCGCCGAGGACTACCCGCCGCATGCGGACAGCGGCGGCGAGATGCTGACGTACCAGCTCTGGGCGCCCGATCCCGCCACCACCGCCGCGCTCCGCAACGAGGTGCTCGCGAACCTGCAGCGCCGCGGCACACTGGAGTACCGCAACAGCCCGACATCCGCGCAGCCCGACGTCTATTACGCCGGCGCGAACTTCGACGCGGGCGAGGCGACGCTGTTCGTCACGAACAAAACCGCCGCCGACAAGCACCTGACGCTCACCGCGGTGAGCTGGAGCGCCGCCAATCCTCAGTCGCAGTCGATCGAGACGTTCACGCGCACGCTGCCGCCCGGGACGACCTCGACGACGGTTCCGCTGCCGGCGCGGCTCAACGGCGTCATCTATCTGAGTGAGGCGGGTTCGGCGTGGCGCGATCTCGCGTACGTCGCCGATGGAACGTGGTTCAGCTTCGGCGAATCGGGTCCGCCGGTCTGGAATGCGCCCGATTGTCCGGCCATGACGTACGGAGCGGATGACGTCCCGATCGCCGGATGCGCGCAATTGGCGACCGCGATCCCGAAGGACGGATGGCGTGGCGTCGGCCGGTCGCTCGCGACGTACACGCGCAAAGGCATCGATCTCGATCCGGAAAGCGCGGTGAGCTTCCTTGCGAAGGGAAGCGTGCTGACCGGCGAGGTCAAGCTCGTCACCGAGGATGGCGATGGGCTCCGCTATACATACTCGTCGACGTTCACGCCGTCGGCGGAGGGACGGCAGATCACGATTCCGCTCGCGTCGTTCGTCGAGTCGATTCCGCCGATGGGCCGGATCCCCCAGGACGGCGACCGCCTCGTCGAGTTTGCGTGGAACATCGCCGGCCAGCCGCACGACGCGACCGATCTGCTGATCGGAAACGTCTATCTCACCCGTGCCTTCGTCGCGACCGCGACTCCGGCGCCGTCGACCGGCGACACGGGGCCGTACACGATCACCGCAACGCTTCCCGGCGGCGAGAAACCGTCGGCTTCGCTGTTGTACCGGCGGCGCGATCAACCGGCGTTCGAGCGCGTCGCCATGACTCTCGGTGAAAACGGCGAGCTCGCGTCCGCGCAGATTCCCGCGCAATCGGCGGGGAGCGTGGTCGAGTCGTACCTCGAAGCGAAGGACGACAGCGGACGGGTGACGACGTCGCCGCCCGACGCGCCGTTCGCGGCGCACGCGTTCATCGTCACGCCCGCTCCGTCGCTGCTGCTCGATGACTTCGGCGATCCGCGCCTGCGCAATCGCCGCGGCGGGATCGACTGGACGTTCAGCGGCGAGCAGTCGTCCGTGCGCGCGGAGCGTCGCGACGGCGTGCTGCATCTCATCTATGGCATCGGCGCCGGCGGATTCGCCGGCTGGGTCGCGCCGCTGCCCGAGCCGCTCGATGCGTCGCAGTACGACGCGTTGACGCTGCGCGTGCGCGGCGTCCGCGGCGGCGAGCTGTTCAAGATCGGCGTCGGCGACGGAGAGCTCGACGAGCAGAAAGTGATCGTCACGAAATTCGTGAGCGGCGGCGCGATCACCACGCAGTGGCAGGACGTACGCGTGCCACTCAGCGTTTTCACCATCATCGACCGCGCCCGCCTCCGCACGGTGCTCATCGTCTTCGAGAGCTTGCTCGGCGCCTCGTCCGGCGAGATCGAGATCGACGAGCTGCGCTTCGTGAAGAGCGGCGAGACGACGCTGCCGGTCGAGAACTTCGACGACGGCACGCGCGAGGATGCCGTCGGCGGGAACATCTTCGCCGTCACCGGCGGGGGCGCGAGCATCGACGCCCGCAACGACGTGAACGCGCGCTACGGTACGTCCGGCGCCGGATATCGCGTGACCGTGAGCGGCAGCGCCACCGCCTGGGCCACGGCCGGCTTCGATCTCCGCGCGGCCGATCTGCGGGGCTGGTCGCAGTTGCGGTTCCTCCTGCGCGGCAGCCGCGGCGGCGAGCGGCCCCACATCTATCTCGTCAGCGGCCCGGCGGCGATCGAGGTGCGCAAGTTCGTCGAGCTCACGCCAACGGCGGGAACGGAGTGGCAGCAGTTCTCGATCCCGCTCAGCGTATTCGCGTCGCAGGGCGTCGACCTGTCGTACGTGACGCGGCTGGAGATCGTGTGGGAGTGGACCGCGTTCTCCGACACGATCGATCTCGACAACATCGAGCTCGTACGCTGATCAGAATAGATCGCGCTGATTGCGCGCGGCGCTGGCCGGATAGCCGAGGTGCTCGTAGGCGGTGCGGCTGGCGACGCGGCCGCGCGGCGTGCGCTGCAGGAAGCCGATCTGGATGAGATACGGCTCGTACAGGTCCTCGATCGTTCCGCGGTCTTCGCCGATCGACGAGGCGATCGCGTTGACGCCGACCGGGCCGCCGCCGAAGCGCTCGATGATCGTCGTCAGCAGCTTGCGATCGATCTCGTCGAGGCCGTACTCGTCGACCTCGAGCATCTCCAGCGCCTCGCGCGCGATCGTGGAGTCGACGCGTCCTTCGTGGCGCACCTCGGCGTAGTCACGGACGCGGCGCAGCAGGCGGTTGGCGATGCGGGGTGTGCCGCGAGCGCGGCGCGCCAGCTCGACCGCGGCGTCGCGCTCGATCGGGATGCCGAGGATCTCGGAGGAGCGGCGCACGATCACGGTCAGCGAGTCGGCGTCGTAGAAGTCGAGGCGGTGGACGATGCCGAAGCGCGCGCGCAGCGGTGCGGTGAGGAGTCCCGCGCGCGTGGTCGCGCCGACGAGCGTGAAGCGCGGCAGCTCGACTTTCAGCGTGCGCGCGGCCGGTCCCTGGCCGATCACCACGTCGACGTGGAAGTCTTCCATCGCCGAGTAGAGCACTTCCTCGACGATCGGCGGCAGGCGGTGGATCTCGTCGATGAACAGCACGTCGCCGGCCTCGAGGTTCGTCACGATCGCGACGAGGTCGCCCGGCTTCTCGAGCGCCGGGCCGGAAGTCGAGCGGAGGCTCGCGTTCATCTCGTTGGAGATGATGTTCGCGAGCGTGGTCTTGCCGAGGCCGGGAGGGCCGAAGAGAAGGACGTGGTCGAGCGGCTCGCTGCGCTTGCGCGCGGCGGTGAGCGAGATCTCGAGGTTCGCCTTCACCTTCTGCTGCCCGATGTACTCGCGCAGCATTCTGGGGCGAAGGGAAAGCTCGGTCTGGAGATCGTCGGCGTCAGGGGTTGCGGCGAGGATGCGATCCACGAGAGGCAAGTGTATCGTGACCGCCGATGGGTTATTATTATTTGCACATATGAAATGTGCGCCGGCAGTCCTTCTTCTTCTCCTCGCATCCGCCGTTGCCGCCGATCCGGTCGTGACCTCCGTCAGCCCGAACAACGGCAGCGTCGCCGGCGGGTACACCGTGACCATCAAAGGCTCCGGCTTCAACAACACCTGCATCATCTGTTCGCCGCCGTTCGCCGATCCGATCGTCCACTTCGGCACGACACAGTCGCCGCGCGTGCGCCTGATCGACGCGAACACGCTCGAGGCAGTCGCGCCGCCGCATCTGCCGACGCACGTCTCGATCACGGTGCGGCAGATGGACGGCTCGCGGACGAACGGCTTCCTCGCGAACGCGTTTCTGTACACCGGCGATCCCGAGCTGGCGTTCGATCCGATACTTTTCCCCGTGTATCTGCCGCCGGTCGACGGCGCGTTCGGATCGCGTTTCGAGACCACGGCCCGCATTTCGGGGCAGACCGGCATGGGAGTGATGTACGGCCTCGATGCGACCTGCTACACGTTCTCGCCGACGATCACGCCATTCGACCCGATCTTTCCGGGACTCGACCAGGAGCTGCTGACTGGCTGTTCACGGTCGACCGGCCGCATTTTCTGGGTGGCGAAGGATAAGGGCCGTGTCGCCGCGGGCTTGCGCGTGCGCGATACGTCGCGCAACGCGAGGAGCCACGGCGTGGAAGTGCCGGTGGTGAGGCGCTCCGATTTCACGAACGACCGCCTAGCGCTCCTCGGCGTCCCGGTCGATCCGCGTTTCCGCAACACGCTCCGCGTCTACAGTCTCACTCGCGGCGAGGCAGTGGTCGTCAACATCGACGTCAACGACATCGGCATCGGCCATGTGTTTCTCACGCCGTCGACGAGTCTCTTCGAGCCTGCGTACGGGGAGTTCACCGACTTCCCGACGCATCTTGCGGCCGGCTCGACGATGACGGTGACGCTGAAGATGGGCAGGCTGCCGGACGGCAGCATCCCTCCCGGCACGCCGCTGATCTGGGGGATGGTCTCGGTGACGAACAACGAGACGCAGGAGATTACGGTCGTCTCGCCGCAGCCGTGACGGTCACGCGCGAGGGAAAGGGCGTGATCGCGTCGTCGCTGACCGGGAGCGCGACCGTAATCGCCGTTCCGGCTCCCTCGCGCGACGACACCTCGATGCGCCCGCCGTGCTCCTGCACGATGCGGTAGGAGATGGCCATGCCGAGGCCGGTGCCGGAGGGGAAGTTCGTGCGGAACGGCTGAAAGAGGCGCTGCATGTCGGCTTGCGACATCCCGCGCCCGCTGTCGGCGAAGATGATCTTGTAGGTCCCGTTCTCGACGCGCGTCCTGACGGTGAGCGTGCCGCCGTTCGGCATGGCCTGCATCGCGTTGCGGGCGATGTTCCAGAACACCTGGCGGATCAGGTCGGCGTCGCCGACCAGCGGGAACGACGGCGGCGCGATGTCGCGGCGGATCTCGTGGCGCTCGTCGAGCTCGGAGGAGTTCGCGAGCAGGTCCAGCGTCTCGGAGAGGCTCGCCGCGACGTCGAACTCGATCGGCTTCTTCTCCTGCGGCCGCACGAAGCGCAGGAAGTCGGAGATCGACTTGTTGAGGCGCTCCGATTCCTTGAGCACGATCGACATGAGCCGCTGTTCCTGCGGCGAGATCGACTTCGAGTTCTTGAGGATCTGCACCGAGCCGGCGATCGCGGCGAGCGGGTTGCGAATCTCGTGGGCGATGCCGGCGGAGAGCTCGCCGACGGCGGCCATGCGGTCCTTGAGCCGCAGCTCGGCCTCGAGCTTCTTCATCTCCGTCAGGTCCTGGAAGATGAGCGTGTAGCCCGAGGAGATGCCGTCGAGCGTCGTGAGCGGGCTGACGGCGAAGCCGATACTGCGCAGGTGCCCGGCGACCATGCCGTCGTCGATCTCTTCGCGCACCAGCCGCCCTCGATCCGCCTGCGTCTGCGCCTCGGTCCACTGCTCGGGAGTGAAGAAGCCGAGCTCCGTGACATGGCGGCCGAGGATCGACAGCGGCTGCGTCCCGAGGATCGCGACCGCCGCCGGATTGACGAACGAGGCCGTGCCTTGCGGCGTGAGCGTGATCAGTCCCGAGGGAATCGACTCGATCACGTTCTGATTGAGCGCGCGCAGCTCCGCGAGGTTCTGCCGGTTCGCGTCGAGCTCCTCCGAGGTGCGCTGCAGTTTCTCGGAGAGGTAGGAGGTGAGGAGCGCGGTCGCGTAGAAGCCGGCGAAGTTCGCGCCCATGTTGATGTAGAGGCGCGAGGCGGTCCACGCCGTCGGCAGGAACAGCGACTGCTCCGGCATCGGCAGGACGCCGTAGTACATGAGATCGACGAGCGCGCCGTAGCCGATCGACGCGCCGGCCGCGGCGAGGAGACCGCCGCGCCGGTAGAGCAGCATCGAGGCGGTGATGACCGAGACCAGGTAGAGGAACGAGAACGGCGAGTCGAGCCCGCCGGTGAAGTAGACCAGCAGCGTCTCCACGCCGAGATCGCCGCAGATCTGGATCATCAGGTTCAGGTTCCGCGACGGCACGCTCATCGCGAGCGCGATGTACGCCAGCGTCAGCGCGTAGCTCACGCCGGCAGTGGTGTAGAGATAGTTGAGCGGCAGGACCTCGCGAACCGTGTACTGAATGATCAGCGCCGCCAGCAGGAGCGTGGTGACGACCACGACCCGGACGGCCATGAGCATGCGGGTGTCGGAGGACATGTTGCTGAGTTGCTGGGTTGCTAAGTTGCTGAAGTGAGTTGCTCAGCAACCGAGCAACTCAGCAACCTAGCAACCCGTTACTAGCCGATCTGGCCGATCAGCGAGAACATCGGCATGTACATCGCGATGACGATGCCGCCGATGGCGACGCCGAGGAAGGCGATCAGGAGAGGCTCGAGGAGCTTCATCAGACCGGCCACCGCGATGTCCACTTCATCCTCGTAGAAGTCGGCGATCTTGGTCAGCATTGTATCGAGCGCGCCGGTCTGTTCGCCGACCGCGATCATCTGCACGACCATCGACGGGAACACTTCCGTGTCGCCGAGCGGCTCGCTGATGGTCTTGCCTTCCTCGACCGACTTGCGCGTGGCCATGATCGCGTCTTCCACCACCGAGTTGCCGGCGGTGCGCGCGGTGATCTGCAGCCCGTCGAGAATCGGGACGCCCGACGACGTCAGCGTCGCCAGCGTGCGGCAGAAACGCGCCACGGCGATCTTGCGCAGCAGGATGCCGAGGACCGGCAGCTTGAGCAGGATGCCGTCGATCACGCGCTTGCCTTTGTAGGTCTGGTAATAGCGCCGGATGGCGTAAGTCCCGCCGCCGATGACGATGGCGATCGCCCACCAGAAGTCGCCGATGAAGTTCGAGAGCACGATGACGATGCGCGTCGGCAGCGGCAGCTTCGCGCCGAGGCTTTCGAAGAGGGAGGCGAAGACCGGGATGACCTTCCAGAGAATGATCGCCACGACGATGCAGGCGATGCTGATGACGGCGACCGGATAGATCATCGCCGACTTCACCTGCGAGTTCAGCTTCACGGCCTTTTCGATGTAGGTCGCGAGGCGCTGCAGAATCGTGTCGAGAATACCGCCGGCCTCTCCGGCCGCGACCATGTTCGTGAACAGGTCGTTGAAGATCTTCGGGTGCTTGCGCATCGCGTCCGCGAGGCTGGCGCCCGACTCCACGTCCTGGCGGACCTGGATGAGCGTCTTCTTGAAGACCTTGTTCTCCTGCTGATTGCCGAGGATCTCCAGGCACTGCACGAGAGGAAGACCGGCGTCGATCATCACCGAGAACTGGCGGGTGAAGACGGCGATCAGCTGCGGGGCGACCCTGCCGCCGAACTTCGGCAGCGCGATCTCCTTGCCTTTCTCCTTGACCGCCGTGACGACGATCTGCTGGCGCCGCATGATGGCGATCACGGCGTCCTTCGAGTCGGCCGCCACCGTGCCGGTCTGGCTCTGGCCGTTTCTCGCTGTCCCCTTCCATTCGAATGTCGGCATCTTGTCCTCCTAGCCCCCGCCCGCCCCCCGCGATGGCCGAGACGCGCTAATCGTAGCAGGAGGTCCCTGCTGGACCAGCGCGCCCGCGCCGCGGGAGATCATCTCCTGCAATTCATCGGGATTCGATGACCGCGACAGAGCGGTCTGCAGCGAGATCAGCTTCTTGAAGTACAGAGTCGCCAACGACTGGTTGAAAGTCTGCATTCCGTACTTCGTCTGCCCGGTCTGCATCATCGAGTAGATCTGATGGACCTTGTCCTCGCGGATCAGATTGCGGATGGCGGCGTTGGGTACGAGGATCTCCATGGCCATCACCCGGCCCTTGCCGTTGGCCTTCGGAAGCAGGGCCTGGCAGAGGATTCCCTCGAGCACGAACGAGAGCTGCGCGCGGATCTGCGGCTGCTGGTGCGCGGGGAAGACGTCCACGATGCGGTTGATCGTCTGGGCCGCCGAGTTCGTGTGCAGCGTGCCGAAGGTGAGGTGGCCGGTCTCGGCGATGCGCAGCGCCGACTCGATGGTCTCCAGGTCGCGCATCTCGCCGATGAGGACCACGTCCGGATCCTGCCGCAGCGCCGACTTGAGCGAGTTGCTGAACGAGTGCGTGTCCGCGTTCAATTCTCGTTGATTGACGATGCAGTTCTTGTGAGCGTGGAGGAACTCGACCGGATCCTCGATGGTGATGATGTGCTCGTGGCGCTCGCGGTTGATCTTGTCGATCATCGCCGCCAGCGTGGTCGACTTGCCGGAGCCGGTCGGGCCGGTGACGAGCACCAGGCCGCGCGGCTTGTTGCAGATCTCCTCGACGACCGGCGGCAGGCCGAGCTCCTTGAATCCGAGGATCTCGTAGGGGATCTGCCGGTAGACCGCGGCGGTGGCGCCGCGCTGGTTGAAGATGTTCGCGCGGAAGCGCGCCAGTCCCTTGATGCCGAACGAGAGGTCGAGCTCGAGGTTCTCCTCGAAGCGGTGCTTCTGGGCGTCGGTGAGCACGGAGTAGGCGAGCTGCTTGGTCTCCGGCGCGTTCAGCGGCGGCATGTCCAGCGGCACCAGCTTGCCGTCGATGCGGATCTGCGGAGGCGAGTTGGTGGTGATGTGCAGGTCCGAGCCGCCCCGCTCGACCATGGTCTTGAGAAGCTGATGAAGGGTCACGGCCATTAGAGCACTGTCTCCCTGACCACCTCTTCCACCGTGGTCACGCCTTCCTTGATTTTAAACAGTCCCGAGCGCCGCAGCGTGATCATGCCGTTTTCCATCGCCTTGCGCTTGATGTCGATGGCGGTGCCGCCGGAGAGGATCAGGTCGCGGATGTCGTCGTCGATGACCATCACTTCGATCAGCGCGACGCGCCCTTTGTAGCCGGTGTTGTTGCACTTGTCGCAGCCGCGGCCCTTGTAGACCGTGAAGCTGCCGATCTCGTCCTTCTTGAATCCGAGGTTGATCAGCGCCTGCGCGGGGATGTCGACGGCCTCCTTGCAGAGCGAGCAGATGCGGCGCGCGAGGCGCTGCGCGGCGATGAGCTGCGTCGCCGTCGCCACGAGGAAGGGCTCGATGCCCATGTTCATGAGGCGGTTGATCGTCGAGGGCGCGTCGTTGGTGTGCAGCGTCGACAGCACGAGGTGTCCGGTCAGCGCGGCCTTGATCGCGATCTCCGCGGTCTCGAAGTCGCGGATCTCGCCGACCAGGATGATGTTCGGGTCCTGACGCAGGAACGAGCGCAGCGTCGCCGCGAAGTTCAGGCCGATTCCTTCCTTCATCTGTACCTGATTCACGCCCGGCAGGTTGAACTCGACCGGGTCTTCGGCGGTCATGATGTTCACTTCCGGGGAGTTCACCTTCGAGAGCGCCGAGTAGAGCGTGTTGGTCTTGCCCGAGCCGGTCGGACCGGTCACCAGCACCATGCCCCACGGCTTGAAGATCGCCTCTTCGAAGCGCGCCAGCGACTCCGGCTCGAAGCCGAGCTTGGTCATGTCGAGCTTCAGGTTGTCCTTGTCGAGAAGGCGCAGCACGATCTTCTCGCCGAAAAGGGTCGGCAGTACGGAGACGCGGAAGTCGAGCTCCTTGTTCTTGTCTTCGAGCTTGATTTTCAGCTTGATGCGTCCGTCCTGCGGGAGGCGCTTCTCGGCGATGTCCAGCTTCGCCAGAATCTTCATACGCGAGGTCATCGCGTCCTTGAGCTTCAGCGGCGGGTTCATGATCTCGTAGAGGATGCCGTCGATGCGGAACCGGACCCGGTACTCCTTCTCGTACGGCTCGACGTGGATGTCGGACGCGCCGCGCTTGATGGCGTCGGTGAGGATCAGGTTGCAGAGCTTGACGACCGGCGCTTCTTCCGCGGAGTCGGCCAGCGCGCCGACGTCCATCTCCTCTTCTTCCTCGAGGACCTCCAGGTCCGCGGTCTCGGCCTGCTGGAGGTCTTCCATGACCTTCTTCAGCTCGAGCGAGGAAGTGGTGCCGTAGTAGTTGTCGATCGCCGACTTGATCCCCAGCTCGGAGGCCACGACCGGCTCGACGTTGTAGCCGGTCATGAACTTGATGTCGTCCATGGCGAAGACGTTCGTCGGATCGGCCATGGCGATGGTGATCGTGGCGCCGGTCTTGTTGACCGGGAGGATGTTGTATTTGCGGGCGACGTCGCCGGAGATCAGCTTGATGACGCTGGCGTCGATCTCGAAGTGCTGGAGGTTGATCGACGGGACGCCGAACTGCTGGCTGAGGCACTCGGTGATGTCTTCTTCCGAGACGTAGCCGAGCTTGATCAGGGTCTCGCCGAGCTTGCCGGCGGTCTCCTTCTGGACGCGCAGGGCCTCTTTGAGCTGATCCTGGGAGATTAGATTGGCTTTGGTGAGTAGCTCACCGAGACGAACACTCATAGCTTTTTACGGGAGTTTAACACTCCGATGACGGGTCACTTCCGGAGGACGGGGGGATCGATGGACGTCACGCCGGCACTCACGGCGCGGAGGGTCGCGGTGACGCTGCCGAACTTGACGTCGGTCTTGATACGCACCGGAAGCCGCCTCGGATCGTCCGAATACCAGATGTACAGCTTTTCCTCGCGCTCGATCCCGCCGGCTTCCATGCGCGGCTCGACCATCACCGTGTTGAATTTTCCGGCGGGCGTGGTCACCACTTCGCGGCGCACCACGCGCCCGTGGACGTTATAGAGCCTGCCGTCGGCGATGACGCTCAGCTCGTACGTTTTGCCGACGGTGAGATCCAGGGTGCGGAAGAGATAGATGACCGAGATCGGGTCGAAGACCGGACGCGGGACGTCGGTTTTCCGGATCTTTCTCTTCATGCGCGTGGCGACGCCGTTTTCGACGGTGGTGACTTCGAGCGATTGGTCGCCCTGCTCGTCGAGCCGCTTGGTGTACTTGAGCGTGGAGAAGTCGTCGCGCGCGACCTGGGTCTCGATCTGGTCGTGGACTTTGAAGATGCGCGAGAAGCCGCTGCTCGACTTCGCGACGGAGGTGATCCGGTAGTGGTCGTCCTGGGGCGCGATGGTCATGCGCGCGGTGCCGCCGGTGATGCGCAGCCAGGCCACGTTGTAGTCGAGCGTCTCGCCTTCGTTGAAGGTCTGAACGACGGGACTCGTGACCAGGAACACCGCCGCGACGATCGCGGCCTGGAGGAGGTTCACTCCGCGTCCACCCTTTCGACCATGTTCATCACTGATTCAACAGAAATCTCGTCCATCGATTTCTTTTGAATGCAATTGCCGAGCTGGCCATAAGGCCCGTTGCGCAGCGAATTCGTCGGGCCGTACAGGCCGACGACTTTCGTGCCGAGGGCCGCGGCGAGATGGAGCGGACCGGTGTCGCCGCCGATGACCAGCCGCGCGCCGCGCAGGAGCGACGCCAGCTCGCGAAGGTTGGTGGGCGGCGCGAGCGGAGCGCCGAGCTGCTCCGCGAGCGCGCGCTCGTTCGGCCCCCAGGCGACGATGGCGTCGGTGCGCTTCGCGACCTCGCGCCAGCGGGTGGCGGGCCAGAGTTTGTTCGCTTTGCCTGCCCCGGGGAGAATGACCACGCCGTGTTTCTCGCCGGGAGGCGCGTAGGTTTCCCATCCTGTGGAGCGGTGGGCTTCAGCCCACCGTGGTTCTCCGGCGGGCTGAAGCCCGCCGCTCCACAAGGACGCAGCTAGCTCCAGGTTCTGCTCGATCACATGCGTCGCCGTATCGACGTGCACCTTGCGATTCGTAAACACCAGCGCCGGCTTCTCGCGGATCGCATCCTTGTCGAACCCGATGCGCTCCTTCGCGCCGGCGAAGACGCCGAGCATGGCCGACTTCACCAGTCCCTGAAAATCGATACTCGTATCGGCGCCGCGCATCTTCTTCAGTGCCTCGCGCATCACGTGGCGCGAAGCGATCGGCGAGCGTCCCCACTGCTTCAACCGCACCGGAATGGCTTCGACTCCGGCGACGATCTCGACCAGCTCCGCGTAGGGCGCCTCGACGACCCATGACACGCGCGCTTCTTCGCGCAGCGCGGCGACGGCGGGGAGGGTGTGAATGACGTCGCCGAGCGCGGAGAGGCGCAGGACCAGGATGCGTTTCACTGGCGCCGCAGTCTATCCAGCATTTCAGTGGTCGAGTGATCTTTCGGGTCGCCCACGATCACCACTTTCCCGCCGTACGCCTTCACCACCTCGGCCTCGGGTACCGTGTCCGCGGTGTAGTCGGTCCCCTTGCACTGAAAGTCGGGCCTCAGCGTCTGCAGCAGCCGCGCGGGGCTGCTCTCGGAGAAGATCGTCACGTACGACACGCCGCGAATCGCCGACACGATCTCCGCGCGCTCGCGCTCCGGCATCACCGGCCGCCCTTCCCCCTTGATCGCGCGCACCGAGCTATCGCCGTTGACCGCCACCACCAGCACGTCCGCGACGCGCGCCGCATCCTGCAGATAGCGCACGTGGCCGACGTGGAGCACGTCGAAGACGCCGTTGGCGAAGGCGATTTGTTTGCCGCGCTTGCGTTCTTCGGCAAGTGTTTCGACGAGTTCGAGTTCGGTGAGGATGGGCGCGTTCATGGTTGCTGAGTTGCTGAGTTGCTGAGTTGCTAGGGGTGTTAGGAACCCAGCAACCTAGCAACTCAGCAACCTCATTCTTCTAGTTCTTCGTCTCGTTCAATCGCATGCGCCAACTCATCATTCGACACCGTCGCAGTCCCCATCTTCATCACCACGATCCCGCCGCCGTAGTTCGCGAGCTTCGAGGCCTCGGCATACGAGGCGCCGGCCGCGAGGGCGAGCGTGAACGTGGCGATGACGGTGTCGCCGGCGCCGGTGACGTCCGCGACCTGGTCGGTGCCGTACACGGGGAGGAACAGCGGCGGACCTTCGCGCTCGAACAGCGCCATGCCGCGGCTGCCGCGCGTGATCAGGATCGCGTCGCAGTCGAGGCCTTCCTGCAGCGTCTCCGCGACTTCGTGCAGGCGGTCCTCGCCGTCACCGTTGAAGAGCGACGTGCCCGCGGCGGCCGCCGCCTCCTCCTCGTTCGGCGTCGCCGCGGTGACGCCGGGATAGCTCAGGAGGTTGTAGCGCGAGTCGAGCGTGACCGGCTTTCCGTGCGCGTACTGCGTCAGCGTGGCCGCGAGATTCGAATGGACGACGCCGTAGCCGTAGTCGCTGATCAGCGCCGCGTGGCAGACCGAGATCTGGTCCCGCAGCAGCGCCGCGAACTGCGCCGACTCTTCGTCCGACATCGCGAACTCGTCCTCGGTATCGAAGCGCACGATCTGCTGCCGGCTCGCGTGCGGCATGCCGCCGAGGATGCGCGTCTTCGTGGCGGTGCTGTAGCGGTCGGCGCGGAGGATCGCGCTGCAGTCGACGCCGCTCGCCGTCAGCTGTTCGATGAGCCTCTGGCCCGCGCTGTCGGCGCCGAGCACCGAGACCGGGACCGGCAACCCGCCGAGCGCGTAGATGTTGTTGATGGCATTGCCGGCGCCGCCGAGGAGCACGTCCTCGCGGTACTGGCGAAGAATGAGCACCGGCGCCTCGCGGGAGATCCGCTTGGGAGTGCCGTAGATGAAGCGGTCCGCTACGATGTCGCCGTAGACGACGATCAGCTTCCCCTTCATCGCTTCCGTCAGCTGCAACAGGCGGGAGCGCGAGAACACGCGCGAAGGATACATGAACGACCCTGAGACCCTCGTCGAAGGCGAGGACTTCTACTACGAAGGTCCGTATGTCGTTTTTACGGAGAAGTATCTTCGTGCGCGGGGGTACTGCTGCGAGTCGGGGTGCCGTCACTGCCCGTACGGGTTTGTGAGAGATCGGCGTTCCGAAGCTCCTGTTTCTCCGGCTCCGTCAGAACGTTCTCGACGTCGATGAGGAGATAGACCTCCTCGCCGAACGGCACCACCGCGATCAGCAGCTCCCCTCGAATTCCTCGGATGATCGGCGGCGGCGGCAGGAACGCGTCGCTGGTCACGGTCACGATGCGGCGCACCTCGTCGACCTTCAATCCGATGACGCCGGCGCTGCTGTGCGTGATCAGCACCAGCGGCTCCGCCATGCGCCGGTCCATGCCGGGGTAGAGACGGTCGCGGAGATCGACGATCGGGATCACTTCGCTGCGCAGGACCACGATGCCTTCGATGAACGCCGGCGCGGTCGGCACGGTCGTGCAGCCGGCATAAGGGATGATCTGGCGCACGGCCATGATGTCGAGCACGAACGTCTCCGGGCCGACGCGGAAGGTGATGAGCCGCAGCTCCCGCCGGTCGCTCATGCCCGAACCCGGAACTTCCGCACCTCGTCATCGAGGCTGCGAATGGCGTCGTTGAGCAGGCCGATGGCGTCGCTCATGTCGCCGGCGGTGTTGCGGTTGCCGTCGGCGATGGCGCGCACCTGCCGCATCGTGGCCACGATCTTCTCGCTTTCCGCGGCCTGGTCGGCGGCGACCTGGAAGATCTCGTGGATCATCTCGATCATTCGCTCCGCGGCCGCGGAGATCATCGACGAGCCCGACTTCTGCTCGACCATCGCCTGGCGCACGTACTTCGTCACCTCGCGCATCGACTCGACGGCCTTGAGGATGTGATCGGAGCCCTGCGCCTGCTGCCGCGTGGCGGAGTTGATCTGCTTGACCATCTCCTGCAGCCGGTCGATGGCGCGGGTGATGGTCTCGCTGCCGGTGGCCTGCTCGCGCGTCGCGCTGGCGATCTCGCGGCCCATGTTCGACGCCTTCGCCGAGGAGTCGAGGATGTTGTTGAGCGCCTTGCCGGCCTCGTGGGAGAGCGACACACCGTTCTCCACAAGCTCGGACCCGGTCGTCGTCACCTTGAGCGCGTTGTCGACTTCCTCCTGCACCGCGCGAATGAGGTTGGCGATGTCGCGCGTCGACGACGCGGTGCGCTCGGAGAGCTCGCGGATCTCCGCGGCCACGACCGAGAAGCCCTTGCCGTACTCGCCCGCCTGCGCCGCGAGGATGGCCGCGTTCAGCGCGAGGAGGTTGGTCTGCTCGGCGACGTCTTCGATCACGTTGAGGATCTTGCCGATGGCGATGGAGCGCTCGCCGAGCCGGCCGACGACCGAGTTCGTCTCGATCACCGAGCGGCGGATCTGTTCCATCCCGTCGATCGTCTCGCGGACCGCCTTCATCCCCGACTCCGCCGCGTCGGCGACCGCGAGCGCAAGGTCGTACGAACGCGCGGCGTTGGCCTCGACCTCCGCGATCGACGCCGACATCTCCACCATCGATGACGAGGTGTCGGTGACGAAGTTCGTGAGGTAGAGAACGTTCTGGTCCACCTCGTTGATGGAGGAGACCATCTGGTTCGTCGCCGACGCCGTCTCTTCCACCGAGGAGAAGAGCGTGTCGGTGTGGCGGCTCACCTCTTCCATCGACGCCACCATCTCCAGCATCGACGACGAGGTCTCTTCCGACGACGCCGAGAGCGCCTCGACGTTGTCGGTGATCTTCCGGACGCCGTTGTTGAGCTGATCGATGGACTGATAGGTCTCGTCGATGATGGCGCGCTGTTCATCCACGCGGTGGATGACTGTCTGCGAGCGGCTGCTCACCGTCTCCACGACCGACTTGAGCTTCGACTGCGACTGCATGAGGCTCTTGACGGTCCGCTCGAGATTGCCGGCCATGCCGTTGAACGTGTTCGCGAGTCCGCCGATCTCGTCGCCCGACTCGAGCGCCACGCGCTGCGTCAGGTCGCCCTTCGAGATCTCTTCCGCGGTCTCGACGAGCGACAGGATCGGCCGGACGATGAAGCGCGAGGCCATGAACGCGAGCACGCTCGCCAGGAGCAGCGCCAGGACGATGATGCCCGCCGCCCAGCTCCGCAGGCTCGCCAGCGCGGTCTGCGCCTGCGCCTCGTTCATCAGCAGCCGGAAGTAGCCCTTCGGCTTCGCGGTCTCGGTTTTCGATTCGTGGAACGGGACGGCGTAGACATGCAGCCCGTTGCCCACCGCGGCCCCGCGCTCGCTGTGCAGCGGACGGTTGGCCAGCACCGGCGGCACCTGCGCTTTCGTCGACGCGAGCACCTTGCCGTCGGCGTCGAGGAAGTCGGCGTATTCGACCGAGGAGCTCCTGCCGAGGTCCGCAACGATGTTCTTGAGATCGTCGGTGAGTCCGAAGATCACGTAGTAGCCGGCGGTCGACTCGATCGTCTGCGCGATCGCCGCGCCCTGCTCCACCGTCTGCCGGATCATCGCCCGCCGCACCAGCGACTGCTGGATCAGCAGGATCATCAGCGCGATGATCACCGTCAGCAGCGCGAACGTCCCGATGAACTTCGAGCGGATGCCGATGCGCGCCGCGGACCAATTCTGATTGCTTGACAGCATGGACTCGCGCGGAGTGTAAGGCCGGAGTCGCAGAGTCTCAAAGTCTCATAGCCTCAAAGAGACTTCGGCCGTGCTCCTCTGAGACTTTACGACTTTGCCACTCTGAGACTCCGCTATCATCCCGCCCATGCCCCTCATCCGCTGTCCGAAGTGCGGGCAGGCTTACGACGTGCCGGGTGTGGTCGCCGTGAGGCTGCCCAGCTCCATCGCCACCTGTCATTGCGGCGAGTGGCTCTCGGGCAGCAAGGCCGCGGTGCTGGCGCGGCTGATCGACGTCGATCAGATTCGCGAGATCGACATGAAGCCGTACCGCGTCGACGCGCCCGCGCAGGGGGCTCCGGCGAAGGCGCCCGAGCTGCGCGAGGCGCCGGCGCGTCCGCGCGCGGTGCACATCGTCGCGCGCGGCGCGAAGGAGTCGCTCGATACCGTCTTCACGCTCTTCGAGCATCCGCTCTGGTTCGGACGCAAGGGCTGCCACGTCGAGCTCTCCGAGGCGGAGCTGTCGCTGCGGCACTGCTCGATGTTCGTGCGCGGCGAGCAGCTGGTCGTCCGCGACGCAGATTCGCACATGGGCACGTTCCTCGACGGGCAGCAGATCGAGGAGGCGGTGATCGGAGAAGGGACGCACCTCCTGCGCATCGGCACGGCGCTGGTCAGCATCGAGCCGACCGACGACGAGGGCGTTCCCGTGCATCCCATCACCCTTGACACCGGCGCAGTCACCGACGAGTCGGAGCTCGCGCAGAAGGTGCGCAGCTCGCGCGCGACGCAGCCGGCGGCGACGCGCGCGGTGCTGGTCTGCGTCGAAGGTCCGCTGAAAGGACAGGAGTTCGAGATCCCCTCGAGCGGGCTCGTGATCGGCCGCGAAGGCCACGTGCGCGTGCCCGACGAGTTTCTCTCGCGCCGGCACTTCGAGGTGGTCCGCGACGAGCAGGGCTCCATCCGCGTCCGCGACCTCGGCAGCCGCAACGGAACCTTCCTCAACACCCTCCCTGCGAAGAACACGAAAGTCCGTCAGGGAGACGAGATCACCGCGGGCGTGAACCGCTTCCGCATCGACAGCAGGGTTTAAAGAAATCAGTTCCAAGTTTGCAGCTTGGCGCACCTCGGCCTGAACGTTATAGTTCGCCAACTTCCCGCATAGGTGTGTTGGGTCATGGGCACGTTCGAATCCGCAGCTTCCCGGATTCTCGCGGCGCTTTCCGAGCTGCTGCGTAAGCCGATGTACCTCGTCGACGGTTCGTCGCCGGAGGCTGGGAACAAGTTCGCGATCCGGATCGCGCAGCCGCGCGTCGCGGTCGTCTCCGCCGGCGGGACGCCCTTCAACGAAGAAGAGCGGCATCTGATCAACGAGCTGTTCGATGTCCTGCGCGTGGCCGGTGAGAGCGAGTCGCGCTACGAAGAGCTCGAGCAGCGGATGCTCGGCCTGCAGCGCGAGAACCTCGACCTCGTGGTGAAGAACCGCACACTCTCCGAAGTCTCTACGCGCGATACGCTCACGGGGTTGTACAACCGCTGGTACGTCATCGAGAAGATCGACAGTGAGCTCAATCGCGCGCTGCGCCACGGCTCGCCGATGTCGGTGCTGATGCTCGACATCGATCACTTCAAGCGCATCAACGACACCTGGGGGCACGCCGCGGGCGACGAGGTGCTGAAGAGCGTCGGCAAACTGCTGCGCGAGAGCTGCCGCGTGTACGACGTGCCGGGACGATACGGCGGCGAGGAGTTCTGCATCGTGCTGCCCGAGACGCGCATGGGCAACACCGAGGTGGTCGCGGAACGGATCCGTCAGCGCTTCGAGTCGACCGAGCTCTCGTGCGGCGGCGAGTCGGTGGTGGTGACGGCCTCGATCGGGATCGCGGGAATGGATGAGCCGGCATCGACCGGGATCCTGAGCCCCGGTGCGCTCATCGATCGGGCCGATCGCGCGTTATACTCTGCAAAGAGTCGCGGTCGAAATCGGATCGAAACATGGGACCACGCGCTGTACGAGTGCGCTGACGGCACGATCAGTCACTAGCTCGTGAGCGGGATCACGTTTTTCCGGAAAGCTGCGACCTAGATTGCAGGTTTGCACATCCGACAGAGGGGAAAACATGAAAACGAAATTTGCCTTGTTGATGACCGTAGTCCTGATGCTTGCGTCGAGCGCGATGGCGGCGGGCAAGCCCGTGCTGGCAGTCAATGAGTTCCAGAACCGCACCTCCGCGGCGTGGTGGTACGGCGGCGTGGGCGACGACCTCGCCGGAATGCTCACCAACGAGCTGGCCGGTACCGGCAACTTCAAGATGGTTGAGCGCGACAAGCTCACCGCGGTCCTCGACGAGCAGGACCTGGCCGCCTCGGGCCGCGTCAGCAAGTCGACCGGCGCGAAGATCGGCAAGATGACCGGCGCGCAGTACCTGGTCATGGCCACGCTCAGCGCGTTCGAGAGCGACGTCAAGGGCACCGGCGGCGGCCTCAGCTTCCGCGGTATCAGCGTCGGCGGTAAGAAAGAAGACGCCTACATGGCCGTCGACCTCCGCGTCGTCAACACCACCACCGGCGAGATCGAGTTCACCCGTACGGTCGAAGCGCGCGCCTCGAGCGGCGGCCTCGCCGTCGGCGTCTACCGCGGCGGCTTCGGCGGAAACCTCAGCCAGTATGAGAAGACCCCGACCGGCAAGGCGATCCGCGCCGTCGTCATGGAGATCAGCGAGTACCTCTCCTGCGCCATGGTCGAGCAGGGCGACTGCATGGCCGCCTACGACGCCAAGGACGCGTCGCGCAAGGCGAAGACCAAGAAAGCGATCAAACTGGACTGATTCAGTTCGCAGGTCCCCGGTTATCCCGGCAAAGGCCAGCCCGCGAGGGCTGGCCTTTTGTTTTCCGGGATGCTCCCGCAGGTTGATGAACACAGACGCAGGTTCGTGAGCTGGAATCGGCAGTTCGTGAAACGGAAGGGTCAGTTTGCGAACTGGGACGGGCAGTTCTTAAACTGGGATCGTCAGTTTTTAAACTGGGCCTGTCAGTTTTAAAACTGGAACCGTCAGCTTTTTAACTGGAACTGTCAGTTTTAAAACTGGGATCGCCAGTTCTTAAACTGGACCCGCCAGTTTAAAAACTGGACTCGCCAGTTCTTGAACTGGAACCGTCAGTTTTAGAACTGGACTCGCCAGTTTTTAAACTGGCACGCCCAGTTCGCAAACTGGAACGGTCAGTTCGAGAACTGGCTCCGGCAATTCGCGAACGAAACCGGCCAGCCAGCGAACTGAGACCGGCACCCCAGCGAGTGACATGCGCTCCCGTGCGCTACGTCCTCGCACCCTCGCGCCAGCCTCCGATCCCGCAGATCTCCGGTGATGAACCCACAAGCTGTTACAACCCGAGATTCACGACCAACTTTCGCCTACTTACGCTTGACTTTCGCCTGATTACCGCCTACATTACGTGGGCGATGCGATATCTGACCGAACGCCAGCGGGACATTCTGAACTTCATCCGCGACTTTCAGAAGGAGCGGGGGATCGCGCCGACGCACCGGGAGATCTGCGATCACTTCGGGTTTTCCTCCTACGGCACGGTCTACAAGCATCTGTCGCTGCTGGAGAAGAAGGGGTTGATCCGGCGCGACTGGAACCAGAAGCGCGGGGTCGAGCTCATCGAGACGCCCGAGGAGGCGCAGGAGCGCCGGGAAACGGCGGCAAACGCGCGCGAGCTGCCGCTGTTCGGCTACATCGCGGCGGGCCAGCCGCTACAGGTCGACCTCTCCGACGAGACCATCGCGGTACCGCAGCACCTCACCTCGCGGGGCGAGAACTACGTGCTGAAGGTGCGCGGGGACTCGATGGTCGACGACGGGATTTTCGACGGCGACCTGGTGATCATCTCGCGGCGCGACGAAGCGACGAACGGAGAGATGGTCGTCGCGAACGTCAACGGTGAAGTCACGCTCAAACGCCTCTATCGCGAGGGAGAACGCGTCCGGCTGCAGCCGGCGAATTCAATGATGCATCCCATCTATGCCGCTGCCCGTGACGTCGCGGTGCAGGGTGTGGTGGTCGGCCTTATGAGACGGTTCTAGTGAGAAGGTGAGGAACGCCAATGGATCTCGTGCTCAAACTTCGTGAAATTCGCAGGCTCCGCGGGCTGAGTCAGAAAGATGTGGCCCGCCTCTCCGGCGTCGGAGAAAAAACGATCAGCTCCTTCGAGACGGGTCAGCGCATTGGCTCGCTCAAGCTCTCGCAGCTCCGGAAGCTTCTCAGCGTGTACGGGCTGACGGAAATGGACTTCTTCGGCAGCTCCGTCGAACGGCAGATCGCGCCGTGGGAGCTCGATGAAGACGAATGCGCGACGCAGCGGGTGCTGGAAGATCTGCGCGGTCTTCCCAAGCCGTTGCAGAAGACGATGCTCGGCAAGTTTCAGCTGATGCTGGAGACAGCATCGGACGTCCACGGCCAGGCTCCGCGGGAGAAGCGCTCGGTACACGACTCGCGTCCGAGCTACGTCCGCGAAGCCCCCGAGTGGCACATGCTGACATCGAGAAACTGACGCGGCGGCGTCATCCCAACTGCCGGGCGAGCGATTCGGCGAGCGTGCTTCTTTCGAACCCGAAGCCCTCGTCCATCGCTCGCCGCGGCAGAGCTCTTTGAGAGGCCAGCAACGCCTCATCGGCCATCTCGCCGAACGCGAGACGCAGCGCGAATGCGGGAGTAGGAAAGACCGCCGGCCGATGCAGCGCGCGCCCGAGGACGCGGGCGAAGTCGCGATTGCGCAGCGCCTCCGGTGCTGTCGCGTTGTAGGCGCCGCGCGCGTTGCGATGATCGATCGCCCATTCGACGAAGCGCAGCGCATCCTCGCGATCGATCCACGACATCCACTGCCTGCCGCTGCCGATCGGACCGCCCGCGCCGAGCTTGAACGGCAGCAGCAGTTTCTTCAGCGCGCCGCCGTCGGGGGCGAGCACGACTCCGAAGCGGATCAGCACCAGGCGCGCGAACGGCTCCGCTTCGCGTGCCGCTGCTTCCCAGCGATCGACGAGATCCGCGAGGAATCCCGAGCCGCTTGGAGATTTCTCGTCGAGCGTTTCGTCGCTGCGATCGCCGTAGATGCCGACTGCCGAGGCGTTGATGAACGTGCGCTCGCGTTTCGGGGCGTCGCGCAGAGCCTCGACGAGAACGTGCGTCGCATCGAGTCTGCTGTCGATCAGGCGATTTTTCCGCGCCTCGGTCCAGCGTCCGTCAGCGATGCTCTCGCCGGCGAGGTTGATGATGACGTCGGCATTCGCGACGTCGGTGGCCCACGCGCCTTGGGTGCGGCCGTCCCACTGCAGACCTCGGCCGATGGCGACCTTCGCGGGGTTCCGTGTCAGAACGGTCACGTCTTCGCCGCGATTCACGAGACGTTTCACAAGCGGCTCGCCGAGAAAGCCCGTACCGCCGGCGACGACGATCTTCATGGCGGGGATTTTATGCCCCTAAAAGCCGACCGCCGGCCCTTTGGCCGGCGGTGGCTGTGATCAGTAGGAGAGATTCGGGGTCTGGGTATCGTCAACCATTGCCCTCATGTCTTAGGACGCGCGTCGCCACGAAAGGTTTCACGCGATTCGCGAGCGAACGCTGACCCGGCTGGGGTCCGAAGGCGAGCCCTTCTGCAAGCCCGCGAAGGCGATCATCGCCGCGTTGTCCGTACAGTAGCGTTTCTCCGGCAGCCGCACGACGGGCCCCTGCGTTTCCCCCCACGCCAGCACGCGCTCGCGCAGCACGCCGTTCGCGGCGACGCCGCCGGCGATCGCGACTTCCGCTGGTTTCGGGGCATCGATGCGCGACCAGACCGTCTCGAGCCGATCGAAGAGCTGCGCGATGAGCGCATCCTGAAACGTCGCGCAGAAATTCGCGAGCGTCGCCGGATCGCCGCCGGCGCGCACGTCGTGCTCGCGCGCGAGGCGGATCGCGCCGGCCTTGATCCCCGAGTATGAGAAGTCGAGCGACTCGTCCTTGAATTGCGGCACCGGAAACGGAAAGCGTTTCGGATCGGCGGTGCCCTGGCGCGCGTGCTTCTCGATCTCCGGCCCGCCGGGATACTGCAGGCCGATGAACTTCGCGACTTTGTCGAACGTCTCGCCGATCGCGTCGTCACGCGTGCGATTGATCTGCGTGATGCTGCGTCCGCGCACGTCGTAGATCGCCGAGTGGCCGCCGGAGATCACCAGCGACAGAAAACGATCGGGCAGCGGCGTCGAAGCGCCCTCGCGCTGCAGATACGGCGAGTAAATGTGCCCTTCGAGATGATTCACCGGCACGAGCGGGATGCCGAGGCCGTAGGCGAGACCCTGCGCGCCGGCCACGCCGACGAGCAGTGCGCCGATCAGACCGGGGCCGGCGGTGACGGCGATCGACTCGATGTCGGTCCATGAGGCGTGCGCGTCGCCGAGGGCGCGCTCGACGAGCGGAAAGAGATGCTGCAGGTGCTCGCGCGACGCGATCTCCGGCACCACGCCGCCGAACGGCTGGTGCCGCTCGATCTGCGACGCGATCAGGTTCACGCGCACGTTCCCGTCGCGCTCGAGGAGAGCGACCGAGGTTTCATCGCAGGAGGTTTCGATGCCGAGGATCATGTGTGCCAGCCGCCACTATAATTGCGCGCCCTTACGATGAAAGAAGAGCTCCCAACACGCTACGACCCGACTTCCTTCGAACAGCGCCTCTACGCGTTCTGGGAAGCCGAGGGATTCTTCACGCCGGTCGTCGAACGCGAGAAGCCGAAGTTTTCGATCGTCATTCCGCCGCCCAACGTCACCGGGCGACTGCACGTCGGCCACGCGCTGGTCAACACGCTGCAGGACATCATCGTCCGCTGGAAGCGGATGTCGGGCTTCAACACGCTCTGGCTCCCCGGCACCGACCACGCCGGCATCGCCACGCAGATGATCGTGGAGCGCGAGCTCGCGAAGCAGGGCATCGCCCGCGTCGACCTCGGCTACGACAAATTCGTCGAGCGTGTCTGGCAGTGGAAAGAGCAGCACGCGACGGAGATCAAAGACCAGCTCAAGCGCCTCGGCGTCTCCTGCGACTGGACGCGCGAGCGCTTCACGCTCGACGAGGGACTCTCGCGCGCCGTCCGCTACGTCTTCGTCAAGCTCTACGAAGACGGCCTGATCTATCGCGATCTCGCCATCGTCAACTGGTGCCCGCGCTGTCTCACGGCGATCTCCGACGTCGAGGTCGAGTTCCGCGAGCGCAACGGCAAGCTCTATCACATCGACTATCCGATCGAAGGGAGTGACCGGCGGCTCACCATTGCGACAACGCGTCCGGAGACGATGCTCGGCGACACCGGCGTGGCCGTGCATCCGGATGACGAGCGCTATCAGGACCTCATCGGCAAGTTCGCGATCCTTCCGATCGTGAACCGCCGCATCCCGATCGTCGGCGATCCGATTCTCGTCGACCGCGAGTTCGGCACCGGCGTCGTGAAAGTCACGCCGTCGCACGACAAGAACGACTACGAGGCCGGCCTGCGCAACAACCTGCCGCAACTGCAGGTCATCGGAGAAAACGCGCGCATGACCGCCGCCGCCGGCGCGGAGTTCGAGGGGCTCGACCGTATGGACGCGCGCAAGAAGGTCGTGCAGCTGCTCCAAGAGCAGGGCTTCCTCGTGAAGGTCGAGGACCATCTGCACAACATCGGCGTGCACGGCAAGTGCGACACCGACATCGAGCCGATGGTCTCGCGCCAGTGGTTCGTGAAGATCGAGCCGCTCGCGAAGCCGGCCATCGACGTCGTGCGCGACGGCACCATTCAGATCGTGCCGCCGGCGTGGGAGTCGACGTACTTCAACTGGATGGAGAACATCCACGACTGGACGATCTCGCGCCAGCTGTGGTGGGGCCATCGCATCCCCGCGTTCCACTGCACCAACGGCCACACCACGGTGTCGATGGAAGACCCGCAGTCGTGCCCGCAGTGCGGCGCGCCGGTGACGCAGGAGACCGACGTCCTCGACACCTGGTTCTCATCGGCGCTCTGGCCTTTTTCGACGATGGGGTGGCCGGACGAGACCCCCGACTTCAAGACCTTCTATCCGACCGACACGCTGATCACCGGCTTCGACATCCTCTTCTTCTGGGTCGCGCGGATGATCATGATGGGGCTGCGCTTCACCGGGAAAGCGCCGTTCAACCAGGTCTTCCTGCACGGTCTCGTGCGCGACGAGCACGGGCAGAAGATGTCGAAGACGAAGGGGAACGTGATCGATCCGCTCGACGTCGTGAACGAAGTCGGCGCCGACGCGCTCCGCTTCACGCTGGCCGTGAGCGTCTCCGGCCGCGACATCCCCCTCGGCAAGTCGCGCATCCAGGGCTACTCCGCGTTCGTGAACAAGATCTGGAACGCGTCGCGGTTCGCGATGATGCACATCGACACCGAGCTGCGCTCCGCCGGCGCGATCCCGCACGCGAAGCTGCGCACCGTCGAGCGCTGGATCCTCTCCCGCCTCAACACGGTCACGAAAGAAGTGAACAGGCAGCTCTCCGCCTTCCGCTTCGACGAGGCCGCGAGCGCCCTCTATCAATTCTTCTGGCACGAGTTCTGTGACTGGTACATCGAGATGGCGAAGCCGGTGCTCCTCGGCAAGCACGGCAGCGAGGACGAGCGCCGTCTCGCGAAGCGCGTGCTACTGGAAGTGCTCGACCGCTCGCTGCGCCTGCTCCATCCGTTCATGCCGTTCGTCACCGACGAGATCTGGCTGAAGCTCGGCGGCGTCGAGCCGTCGGTGATGGTCGCGCCGTATCCGGTCGCCGAGGAGGATCTCGAAGATCCGGACGCCGAGCGGCTGGCGAACGCGGTGAAGGCGATCATCACGCTGGTGCGCAACGTGCGCGCCGAGCGCGGCTTCACGCCGAAGGATCGCTTCAAGCTCTACGTGCGCGGCAACGACGACCGCGACTCGAACTTCTTCCGCGACTACGCCTATCTCCTGATCGAGCTGGCGCGCCTCACCGAAGTGATCGTCGGCGGCGAGCCGCCCGCGGGGACGCATCAGGATGTGGTCGAGGGCTTCCACATCGCCATCGAGTTCCCGGAGAAAGTGATCTCGCCGGAACAGATCGAGCGCACGAAACGCGAGATCGAGAAGAGCCAGAAGGAGCTGGCCTCGCTCGATGCGAAGCTCGCCAACGAACAGTTCGTCAACAACGCCCCCGCGAACGTCGTGCAGCAGGCGCGCGCGCGGCAGGAGGAGCTGAGGGCGCGGTTGGGGAAGTTGCAGCAGAATCAGTGAGGTTGCTAGGTTGCTGGGTTGCTAAATGCCCAGTAACTCAGCAACCTAGCAACCCAGCAACATGATCCACTTAGACACTCGCCAAATCGTCCCCCGCCTCCGCGTCCTCGAGTCGCTCGCGGTGATCCCGCGCGTGGCCTCGACGAATCTCGTGGCGCGGCGGGTGGTGAACGAGTGCATCGAGAACGAGCTCTCGCTGCCGCAGGCGATGATCATCGCCGGCGAGCAGTTTGCGGGGCGCGGGCGCAACGACCGGCAATGGTCGTCGCCGCCGGGGAAAGGGATCTACGCAACGACGCTGCTGACGCGTGACGTCCACGAGCTCTCGCTCGTGCCGCTGGCGATGGCGAACATCGTCGCGTCGTACCTGCGCGACGTCTTCGCCATCGACGCGCGCATCAAGTGGCCGAACGACATCCTCGTCGGCGGCCGGAAGATCGCCGGCATCCTCATCGAGGCGCGCATGCAGGAGAGCCGCGCGTATCTCATCATCGGCACCGGCATCAACGTCGAGCCGGTCAGCGACGACGTGCGTCCGAACGCGACCACGATCAGCGAGATGTCGGCGCGCAACTTCGACGGCATCGCCGGCGCAACGCTCGCGTTCATCGAGCACGTCGACGCGCGCCTCGGCCAGCCGCTCGAGCGCGACGAGGTGCTGCGCGAGTGGCGCTCGCTCTCGGTCCACCAGCCCGGCGACCGCATCCAGTGCGCCCTCGGCGACCGCACCGTGAGCGGGACCTGGGCCGGCATCGACGAGCAGGGAAGGGCGATGCTGCGCAGCGGTGACGAGACGATCGCGATCAGCGCGGGCGACCTGGTGTTGGTTCCTGAGTAAACTGGAGCGCCTAAGTAAACTGGAGCGCATGTCGGGCAATCTGCTGGTCGTCGATCTCGGTAACACGAACCTCGTTCTCGGCGTCTATCGCGGCGACGAACTGGTGAGCTCGTGGCGTCTCGCGACCGCGCGCGAGCGCACCGCCGACGAATACGGCATCCTCGCGCGCCAGCTCATCGGCGACGCGCTGCACGCCGATCTCGAAGGCGCGATCGTCGCCTCGGTCGTGCCGCCGCTGAACGGCGCGATGGCGTTCATGGTGCAGAAGTACTTCGACATCGATCCGCTCTTCGTCGAGCCGGGCGTGAAGACCGGCATCGCCATTCACGTCGACAACCCGCTCGAAGTCGGCGCCGACCGCATCGTCAACTGCGCCGCCGCGCACGAGAAGTACGGCGGCCCGACCGTGATCGTCGACTTCGGGACCGCCACGACGTTCGACGTCGTGACCGCGAACGCGGAGTTCATCGGCGGGGTGATCGCGCCGGGCTTGAACATTTCCGCCGAGGCGCTGTTCGCGCGCGCGGCACGCCTGCCGCGCGTCGACGTGAAGCGGCCCGATCACGTCATCGGCACGAACACCGTCGTGAACATGCAGTCCGGCATCTACTTCGGCTACCTCGGCCTCGTCGACGGAATCCTCGCGCGCATCAAGCGCGAGGTGCCGGATCTCAGGCGCGTCGTCGCCACCGGCGGACTCGCGTCGCTGTTCGCCGAAGAGAGCGAGCACATCGACGAAGTCGACGCGGAGCTGACGCTGAAGGGGCTGAAGATCATTTACGACAGAAACAGGGCGCCGCGCAGACCACGCAAATGAAGCGCGCAACGTTCTGCCTTCTTCTTTCTGCCTTCTGCCTTCTGCCCTCTGCCTTCGCCTCTCAGGTCACCGCCACCAAAGCCGCGCTCTCCACCGCACATCCGCTGGCCACGAAAGTCGGTCTCGGCATCCTGCAGCGCGGTGGCAACGCCATCGACACGGCAATCGCCGTCGCGTTCGCGCTCGCGGTCGTGCATCCGCAGGCCGGAAACCTCGGCGGCGGCGGGTTCCTCACGTACTACGACGGCGCGACGCACGCGGTGTGGACGCTCGACTTCACCGAGGTCGCGCCGCTGGCGGCGAAGCGCGACATGTTTGCGAAGGACGCGAAGGCGGCGCGCAGCGGAGCGATGGCCGCCGCAGTTCCTGGGACGGTCGCCGGCCTCGAGGAGATGCACCGCAAATTCGGCTCGCGTCCGTGGAGCGAGCTGCTGGCGCCGGCGGTGTCGCTCGCGCAGCACGGATTCACCGCGGACGCGGAGCTCGTGACCGACGCCGCGAACGCGAAGGTGAAGATCGACGGACTCGCCGCCGGAGCGCGATTGAGGCAGCCCGAGCTCGCGGTGGTGCTGCAGCGCATCGCCGACAAGGGCGCGAAGGAGTTCTACGAAGGCGACACCGCGAAGAAGCTGGTCGAAGGCGTCCGCTTCGGCGGCGGCGCGATCGGCTTCCGCGATCTGCGCGATTACAAGCCGCTCTGGCGCGCGCCGATGAAGCTGCGCTTCGGCGCGTACGACATCTACACCGTTCCGCCGCCCTCGGGTGGCGGGCTGGTGATCGGCGAGGCGCTCAACATCCTGAGCGGCGACGATCTCGCCGCCGCCGGATTCCAGACGCCGCGCGCGCTGCATCTCATCGTCGAGGCCGAGCGCCGCGCCTACCTCGACCGCAACAAGTATCTCGGCGATCCGTTCTCGACGCGCATTCCGTATCGCGAGCTGCTCTCGCGCAAACGCGCGGAGCAGTGGCGCAAGACCATCGATCCGGCGCGCGTCGTTGCGACGGCCGCGCTCACCGAGCCGGGCACGCCGCTCACCGCCGAAGGCGAGCACACGACGCACTTTTCGATCGCCGACGCGCAAGGCAACATCGCCGCGGTGACGACGAGCCTCGGCGAGAACTTCGGCAGCGGCTTCCTCGTCCCCGGACTCGGATTCTTCATGAACAACGCGATGGACGACTTCACGGCTGCGGCGGGTGTCGCGAATCGCGACGGACTGCAGCAGGGCGCGGCGAACGCGATCGAGCCGTCGAAGCGGCGCGCGTCGTCGATGTCGCCGACGATCGTGTTGCGCGATGGCCAGCCGTACCTCGCCATCGGCACGCGCGGCGGCCCCTCGATTCCGACGACGATCCTGCAGGTGTTTCTGAACCTCACCGTCTACGGGAAATCGCTGCCCGACGCGATCGCCGCGCCGCGCTATCACCATCAGGGACTGCCGGAAGACATGGCGTACGAAAAGGGCGCGCCGCAGAAGACGCTCGCGGCCTTGAACGCGATGGGACACGGAGTCGCGAGCCGCGACGCGATCGGCGACGTGCACGCGATTCTCTTCGAGAAAAACCGCATGATCGCCGTCGCCGACCCGCGGCGGGGCGGTGCCGCCGGAGGATATTGATGCAGCAGCACTGCTCCAGTTTATCCCGCGCGAAGACGCGGGATCACTGGTCACACCGGCAGTCGGACGCCCACAGGCGTTGCATGGGCAGCCGCATCGCGGTGCCACCGATGATCCCGCGTCTACGCGCGGGATAAACTAACCCGATGCAGCAACAGAAGATCGAAGCCGCCCGCGCGGCGCTCGCCGAAGTCCGTTCCGGCATGAGGCTCGGCCTCGGCACGGGCAGCACCGCCGCCGAGTTCGTGAAGCTCCTCGGCGAGGCGCTGCGCAGCGGCGCGCTCACCGATCTGCGCTGCACCTGCACCTCGGAGCAGACCGAGAAGCAGGCCGCCGCCGAGAACGTGCCGACGTTTCCGCTCGCCGAGGCCGCGCCGCTCGATCTCGCCGTCGACGGCGCGGACGAGATCGACGACCGGCTGCGCCTCATCAAGGGACGTGGCGGCGCGCTGCTGCGCGAGAAGATCGTCGAGCAGCAGGCCAAGCGGTTCATCGTCATCGCCGACGAGTCGAAGCTCGTGCGCCACCTCGGCGAGGGCGTCCTGCCGGTCGAAGTGACGCCGTTCGCCCTCGAGGTGCTTCAGCGCAGGTTCACCGAGATGCGCCTGCAGCCGGTGCTGCGCATGCGCGACGGCGCGGTGCGGATCACCGACGAAGGCCACCGCATCCTCGACGTGCGCATTCCGTGGAGCGCCGATATCGCCGACGTCGTCGCGCGCATCCGCGAGCACGCCGGAGTCGTGGAGACGGGCTTCTTCCCGCATGAAGCCACCGAGGCGATCATCGCCACGATGACCGGGATCCGGCGGATCACGCGGCCGGCTGCGTCTTCTTGATGTTCACCTCGAACCGCCACTCGTGCTTGCCGTACCAGAACGAGACGTGCGACGCGAACGGCTTCTGCAGCGGCTTGTCGATCTTCGTCTCGAACATCGTGTAGTACGGCGTCGGGTTGTCGTAGTGCCAGATCAGCTCCGCGTGTCCGACGGTCGGCTGCGTCGGATGCCGGACGAAGTTGCGGATGCCGTCGTAGTGCTTCTCCGCGATCTGCGCGCGATACACGGGGCCGCGGTAGCTCGGCGCGGTGCCGAGGATCGGGAAGCCTTTCTTCGTGACCTTGGCGATGTAAGTCGCGCTGTCGGGCGATTCGGTCGCGGTGATGGTGACCAGGCCCGCGCGTTCCAGATTGCGCAGCGTGCGCAGCGCCTTCTCATCGTAGTCGTCCTTCGGCGCGCGCGGCGACCACCACACCTTCTGCGGCACCTCGGCATAGATGGGCTCGCGCTTGTAGGACGACTCGTTGATGATCGCCTGCGCTTTTTCGGCGGTGAGCGGTTGAGGCCGGCCGCAGGCGAACAGCAGCGCGGCGAGAACAAAAAGCAGTTGACTGGGGCGTGATCGCATGTCAAGTTCCCGCGCGTTTTGACCGACCGAATATTCGACGCTCTCGCGCGGCTCGTTCTCCGTCACAGCAAAGGCATCGCCATCGGCGCGGTGCTCCTGGCCGTTCTCGCCGTCGCGGGCGCTTTGCAAATCCATTTCGATCCCGATCTGCTCAACCTCATTCCGCAGAACAACCGTGAGGTCAACGAGTTCCGCAAGGTCCTGCGAGACCTCGGCACCCTCGACAACCACGTCGTCGTCCTGGAGATCCCGAAGGGCGCCGACGTCAACACCTACGACTCGCTCATCGAGTCGATCGCGGAAGGCTATCGCAAAAACCCGCACATCGAGGACGTGCAGTACCGCATCCCCAATCCGCTCGACTTCGTCGAGATCATTCTGCCGCGCGCGCTGCTGTTCCTCACGCCCGAGCAGCTCGAGCAGGTCGGGCAGAAGCTGTCGGACGAAGGCATCCGCCAGTCGGTGCAGCGCAACGCGACGCTGCTGCAGACGCCGCAGTCGTTCGCGCTCAAGGAGCTGGTCCGCTACGACCCGTTCAACCTCGCGCCGATCTTCCTCGACAAGTTCCAGTCGGCCAGCGGCGGCTTCAAGCTCGACGCGTCGAGCGGCTACTACCTCTCCGCGGACCACTCGACGCTGCTGATCCTGGCGAAGCCGAAGCGTCCCGCGCAGGACGTGCCGTTCGCGAAGCAGCTGCTGAACGACGGAGCGCTGATCGAGGCGAACGCGCTGAAGGAGTTTCAGAAAAACGCCGGGCCGGGCACGCCGCTGCCGCACATCACCCACACCGGTGGCTATCAGATCGCCGCGGGCGACGCCGACCTCATCCGCGGCGACATCGTCATCAACGTCCTCGGCACGTTCTTCGGCGTCCTCGCATTGTTCCTCTATGCCTTCCGCCGCCCGGCCGCGATCGCGTATGGCGCGCTGCCGATGGCGCTCGCGCTGGCGCTGACGTTCGGCGTCGCGGGCGTGGTCTACGGCCAGCTCTCATCGGCGAGCGCCGGCTTCGCCGCGCTGCTGGCGGGGCTGGGCATCGACTTCATCACCGTCCTCTACGGCCGCTACGTCGACGAGCGCAACCGCGGCGCGACAATGGCCCACGGCATCATCGTCGCGGTCCGGAAGACGCTGCCCGGCGTGTTCGTCGCCGCGCTCACGACCGCGGCGACGTTCTATGCGTTTCTCGCGACCGATTTTCAGGGCATGACCCAGCTCGGCTTCCTCACCGGAACCGGCGTGCTCTTCTTCCTGGCCTGCACCGCGCTGCTGCTTCCGGCGCTGATCGTGTTGTCGGAACGGCGCGGCGAATCGAAGCGCGCGCCGAAGCTCTATCTGCACTCCTTCGGCTCGCATCATCTGATCGAGGCATCGCTCCGGCGGCCGAAGGCGACGATCTGGATCTGGGTCATTTTCACGGCGATCTGCGCCGTCTTCTCCGCGCGGCTGCGCTTCAGCGACAACATCCAGGACCTGCGCGCGAAGGGGAACGAAGGCGTCGTCAACCAGGAGAAAGTGACCAAGAAGTTCGGCCAGTCGTTCGAGTTCATGATGTACGTGATCGAGGAGAAGTCGCTCGACGACGTCATCGTGCGGACGCACCGCATCACGCGCGAGCTGCAGCCGCTCGTCGCCGACAAGACCATCGCCTCGTATCAGTCGATCGCCTCGTTCGTGCCGCCGCGCGACCAGCAACTCGGCGTGATCCGCGAGCTCGAGCGCGGCCGCTCTGACCGCTTCGACTTCGCGCGCATCGACACCACGTTCCGGAAGGCGCTCGTCGAGAGCGGGTTCAAGCCGGAGGCGTACGACGACTACATGAAGATGTTCGCGCAGACCGTGGCGCCGAAGGAGCCGATCACGATCGACACGCTGAACGATCCCGATCTCCTCGCGTTCACCTCGCGCTTCGTGAAGCGGACGCCGAACGGCTGGATGTCGGTGACCTATCTCTATCCGACCGGCGGCAAGTGGCCGCGCGACGTGCCGCCGAAGCTGCGCGCGCTGCAGGAACTGCATCGCGACGAGATCCTGACCGGCATCAACCTCGTCAGCGGCACGTTGCGCCACATCGTGCGCGCCGATGCCGTCCGCTCCACGATCATCGGCATCATCGCCGTGATCGTGATCATGCTGCTGGCCTTCCGCCGTATCGGGATGGCCGCGCTGACGTTCGTGCCGTTCCTCGTCGGCGTCGTGGCGATGTTCGGGCTGATGGCGGTCATCGGACTCGAGTTCAACTTCATGAACATCTTCGTCGGCCTGATGATCCTCGGCTGCGGCACCGACTACGCGGTGTACATCCTCGAGCGCTACAAAGAGAACCCCGCCGAATTCGGGCTTGCCGCGCGCGAGACCGGCAAGGCCGTGGTCATGGCCGCGCTCACCACGATCGTCGGCTACGGCTCGTTCGCGTTCTCGCACTATCCGGGCCTGCGCTCGATTGGTTATGCTTCGTTCTTTGGAATCTTCTTCAGCGGGCTGGCCGCGATCACGCTGCTGCCCGCGATTCTCTCGCTGCGACCTAGGAGGACCAGTGAATGACTGACAGAGCGATGACCATCCCCGCCGTCGTCGTCGATCGTTTCGTGCGCGGACGGGCCGCGGCGGACATGCTGCTCGTGATCGGAGCGAGCGCGCTGATCGCGATCGCGGCGCAGGTGGCAATTCCGCTACCGTTCACGCCCGTTCCTCTGACGCTGCAGCCGCTGGCGGTGATCTTCATCGGTGCCGTGCTCGGTTCCACGCGCGGCGCGGCCGCGGCGGCGCTCTACCTGCTCGAAGGCTTCAGCGGATTGCCGGTGTTCGCGCAGGGACACGGCGGCGCGATCTGGCTCGTCGGCGCGACCGCCGGCTATCTCTACTCGTATCCCTTCGCCGCGTGGCTGGCCGGATTCGTGTCCGAGCGCGGCTGGGGCGGCTCGATCTCCCGCGCCGTCACCGGCATGCTCCTGGCCCTCGGCGTGATCTACCTCGGCGGCTGGTCGTGGCTGGCAATGCTGACCGACGCCCGCACCGCGTTCGCCGCCGGCGTCGCGCCGTTCGTGTTCGCGGACATCGTGAAAGTCGCCATCGGCGCCGCGCTCCTGCCGAAGGCGGAGCGGTCCCTGTGGAGCGGCGGGCTTTAGCCCGCCGGTTTGCGCGAGAGCTCGGCGGGCTAAGAGCCCGCCGCTCCACAGGAACGAATTCTAAGTTCCTACCGGAACGTGATCGTGATCGGCCGGCTCGGGCGTCGACAGCGGATGCGACTCGCGCCCCGCGCGGTCCGTGGTCTTCTGCTCCGCGGCGTCGCGCGGCAGGAGCGCGATCGCGAGCACGTCTTCGACGTGCTCGACGAAGTGGAACGACATATCGCGCTTGATCGGCTCGGGGACGTCGATCAGATCGCGCTCGTTGAGCTTCGGCAGGATCACGGTGTTGAGTTTCGCCGCGCGCGCGGCCAGTACCTTCTCCTTCACGCCGCCGATCGGCAGCACGTCTCCGCGCAGCGTCACCTCGCCGGTCATGGCCACGTTGCGGCGCACCGGGCGCTGCGTCAGCACGGAGATGATCGCGCAGGTGATGGTGATGCCGGCCGACGGTCCGTCCTTCGGAATCGCGCCCGCGGGCACGTGGATGTGAATGTCGTGGGTCTCGAAGTAGTCGGCGGGGATCCCGTTCTCGTCGGCATGCGCGCGCGCATACGTGAGCGCCGCCTGCGCCGACTCCTTCATCACGTCGCCGAGCTGACCGGTGAGTGAGAGCTTGCCCTTGCCGCGCACCGCGGTGGCCTCGATGAAGAGGATGTCGCCGCCGACCGCGGTCCAGGCCAGGCCCGTGGCCACGCCGACCTGATCGCGCTCGAGCAGCTCTTCGGCGAAATGCTTCATCGGCCCGAGGTACTGCTCGACGTTCGCGTCGGTGATGCGGTACGTCTGGTCCACCGCTTTTCCGTCCGCGACCTGCACGGCGATCTTGCGGCAGATCGTCCCGATCTCGCGCTCCATGTTGCGCAGGCCCGCTTCCTTTGTGTAGCCGGTGATGACGCGCATGATCCCGGAGTCCGTCCAGACCACCGGCGTCTCCTTGATCCCGTTCTCTTCCATCTGCTTCGGGATGATGTGCTGCTTGGCGATCATCAGCTTCTCTTCGTCGGTGTAGCCGGAGAGGCGGATGACTTCCATGCGGTCGAGGAACGCCGGCTGAATGGTATCCAGCACGTTCGCCGTGACGATGAACATGACATTCGAGAGGTCGTAGGCCACGCCGAGGTAGTGATCGCGGAACGAATTGTTCTGCTCGGGGTCGAGCACTTCGAGCAGCGCCGACGACGGATCGCCGCGGTAGTCGGCGCCGATCTTGTCGACCTCGTCGAGCATGAACACCGGGTTGCCGGTGCCGGCCTGATTGATGCCCTGGACGATGCGGCCGGGCAGCGCGCCGACGTAGGTGCGGCGATGTCCGCGGATCTCGGCCTCATCGCGCACGCCGCCGAGGGAGATGCGCACGAACTTGCGGTCGAGGGAGCGGGCGATGGAACGCCCGAGGGACGTCTTGCCGACGCCGGGAGGCCCGACGAAGCAGAGGATCGGACCCTTCATCTTCTGTCCGCGCAGCTTGCGCACCGCGAGGTACTCGAGGATGCGCTCCTTGATCTTCTCGAGATCGTAGTGATCCTCGTCGAGCACTTCGCGCGCGCGGGTCAGGTCGTGGTTGTCCGGCGACATCACGCCCCACGGCAGGCCGGTCATCCAGTCGAGATACGTACGGATGATCGACGTCTCCGCGGAGTCGGGATGCGAGCGCTCGAGCCGCTTGATCTGCTTCTCGATCTCCTCGCGCGCCTCCGCCGGGATCATCTTCTCTTCGATTTTCTTCCGGTAGTTCTCGACTTCTTCCGCGAGCTCCTCGCCTTCGCCGAGCTCCGACTGAATCGCTTTCAGCTGCTGGCGCAGGAAGTACTCGCGCTGCGACTTGTTCATCTCGCCCTGCGCCGCGGACGAGATCTCCTGCTGCATGGTGAGGAGGTTGATCTCGCGCGTGAGCAGCTCGTTCACGCGTTTCAATCGCTCGACCGGATCGATGGTCTCGAGGATCGCCTGCGCTTCTTCGAGCTTGAGGTCGAGGTTCGACGCCGCGAGGTCGGTGAGCCGCGCGGGGTCGTCGAGGTTCGCGGCGATGACCATGACCTCGGGGGAGATGTTCTTTCCGAGCGACACGGCGCGGTCGAGGTTCTGTTTGACGGCGCGGATCAGCGCTTCCACTTCGAGCCCGCGGTCCTTCGTCACCGGCTCTTCGATGCGCGTGATCTTCGCTTTGAAGAACGGCGCGGTTTGGATGAAGTAATCGATGCGCGCGCGCGACAGGCCCTGCACCAGGATGCGGATCCTGCCGTCCGGCAGTTTCAGCATGCGCATGATGATGGCGACCGTGCCGACGCGGTAGAGGTCCTCTTCGCCCGGATCTTCGTTCTGAAAATCCTTCTGCGCGGTGAGCATGATGACGCGGTTCTCGGCCAGTGCCTGGTCGACGGCGTTGATCGACTTCTCGCGCGACACCGACAGCGGCACGATGATGAACGGAAAAATCACCAGGTCCTTCAGCGGCAGGACCGGCAGGACGTCAGGGATTTTGATTGCCTCTTCTTTGGCAGTTTCGTTCGCGTCAGTCATCTCTTTACCTCGGGAAGAACCGTGGGGCTTCTGTGCAATGGCTGTTCCTGCCTATTTCAGGCGATGCAACTCTTTCACAAATGCGTCGACATCTTCGAATCGGCGGTAAACGGAGGCGAAACGGACGTAGGCGACGGGATCGAGATCGCGCAGGCGGTCCATGACCAGCGTGCCGAGGCGCTGCGAGGAGATCTCGCGCTCGCCGGCGTCCTGCATTTCAGTTTCGATCGCGTCGGCGACGCGCTCGAGGTCGGGCTGCGGCACCGGCCGTTTGCGGCAGGCGATCTGCAGCCCGTGCATCAACTTGCTGCGGTCGTACGGCTCGCGGCGCTGGTCGCGTTTCACGACCTGGAACGACGGAACGTCGATCTTCTCGTAACTGGTGAAGCGGCGGTCGCAGCGGGTGCACTCGCGCCGCCGGCGGATCACTTCCCCCTCGCGGCTCTCCCGCGAGTCGACGACGCGGTCCTCGAGGTTCCCGCAGAACGGACAGCGCATAGGCGCCCGTATATCACGGCTCACTCGCTCGCGTGCGTGACGTCTTTCCAGTGCAAACCTTCGCGCGCGAAGAGAATCAACCCGGTCACCACGACCGGGATCGTGCCGACCAGGTGATAGAGCACCGCCGACGCGACCGAGGCGTCGATCGCGAAGCCGTAAAAGCGCGTCAGCACGAACTGACAGACCTTGTGAATGCCGCCGACGCCGCCCGGCGTCGGTACCGCGAGGCCGATCGTATTCGCGCCGGTGATGAAGAAGCTCGCGTCGAACGGCACCGGCAGCTTCAATGCGAGCGCGGAGAAGTAGACCTGCGCGGTGAGGCACGCCCAGACGCCGACGGTCGAGAGCAGCACCGTCCAGAGCGCGGTCTTGTGTTTCGTGATCTCGAGCGAGGCCGCGAACGCGTCGAAGAAATTCATCCATGAGGCGCGGAAGCGCGTGGGGATGAAGCGCCCGAGGAATTCGTGCGCGCGGCGGATGTACGGGGCGAAGAAATAGATTCCGATCAGCAATCCCGCCAGCGCGGTGAGGATTGCCAGCGACACGAACGCCGCCGGACGCACGAGATAGTTGAACCAGCCGGCGGTGCGCGGATCGCTGGTCATCTCGTGGTGGCGATGCGCGACGAAGTAGAGGAACAGCGTGAGGATGCACACGAGGTCGAGGATGCGCTCGGTGAGGACCGTGCCGAGGGCGCCGGAGAATCGGTGATTGGTGCGGCGCGAGAGCAGCGCCGGACGCGCGAAGTCGGCGGCCCGGATGGGCAGGATGCTCGAGAGCATGTAGCCGACCGTGTTCGCGAAGAACGTCGGGTAGAAAGGCAGGGGATCGTCGGGATCGAGAATCGTCCGCCAGCGGAGCGTCCGGAACACCAGCGCGCCCATGTTCGTGACGATCGCGACCGTGAGCCAGAACGGCGACGTGTGCCGGAGGATCTTCCAGACGTCGCGGAGATTGGCGTTGCGCAGGAACAGCCAGAGAAAAAGCGCCGTGAGCGCGACCACGAACGCCAGCTGCAGCCCGCGCTTCACTCTGGGGGGAATCACTCAGCGCCTTGTATCACGGGGCGCAACGCCTGAAATTGCTTCTCCAAAGCAAAATAACGAGAATGAGCGGGCTCTCGGCGCCGTTATCGGCGACGTTATCCCCCTGAGCGCCGTATCAACCCCGAAGGAGTCGTCCCTGATGAAGATCAACATGGTGTCGCTGGAAGACGGGATCATCGCTCTCGGCTTCCGCAAAATGGCCGCCTACATGGAGCGGATCAATCCCGACACGAAGACGTACTACGTCGGACTGCCGCGGTACCGCTCGATGTGGAAGTCGTTCAAGCGCACCACCGGAGACGTCGCCCAGTTCACCCCCGACGACTTCGACGCCATTGCCGACGACCTGTGCGACGCCGACATCGTCGCGGTCTCCAGCATGACCGGCTACGCCGACACGACCAAGGAGGTCGTCAAGCGCGTCCGCCAGAAGAACAAGAACGCCTTCATCATGTGGGGCGGCATCCACCCGATCGTCTATCCCGAGAACGCCATCCAGGCCGACGTCGACGCAATCTGCACCGGCGAGGGCGAGTTCGCGTTCCAGGAGTGGCTCGAGCTCTATCAGGGCGGCCGCGACTACACCAACGTCAAGAACTTCTGGTTCAAGTCGCGCGACGGCGAGATCAAGAAGAACGGCCTCCTGCCGCTGATGACCAACGCCGACCTCGACTCCCTGCCGTTCGGCAAATACGGCGGCGAGGAGTGGCTGTACCGGCACAACCAGGGCTTCACCCAGATCACGCTGGACGACTACCTCCATAACAACGGCCTCGGATACAACGCCATCTGGACGATCGGCTGCCCGCTGCACTGCACCTTCTGCGCGAATACCGTCTTCATCCAGAACGACGCGAACTACAAGAAGATCCGCCACTCCAGCCCGGCCTACATGGTCGCGGAGGTGGAGAACGTGCGGAAGATCCATCCCCACGTCACCACGGTGCTGTTCAACGACGACAGCTTCATGGGGATGCCGAACCGCGAGATCCTCGAGTTCGCGACGCTCTGGCGCGAGAAGCTCAAGGGCGTGCAGTTCGTCGTCTACGGTGTCATCCCGACGCTCGTGCACCGCGAGAAGTTCGAGATGCTCACCTGGGCGGGCATGCAGCGCGTGCGCATGGGCATCCAGAGCGGCAGCGAGAAGATGCTCGACTTCTACAAGCGCCCGATCCCGATCCCGAAGGTCGAGCAGGCGGCGCAGATCATCTCCGAGTTCAAGAAATACCAGCTCGCGCCGTCGTTCGACTTCATCGTCGACAACCCGACGGAAACGCGGCAGGACGTCCTCGACACGCTGGAGTTGGTGTACCGCCTGGCGCGTCCGTTCACGATGAACATCCTCTCGCTGCGCATCATCCCGAACACGATGCTGGAGAAGCAGATGCTCGCGCTCGGATTCGACGTCGACCTGATCGACGCGAACTACCTGCGCATCCGCCCGACGTGGTCGAACATGATGATGTTCCTCCTGCTCTGGGTCCGGCCGCCGCGCAAAATGTTCGACTGGATGCTCAGCAAGGCGCGCGCGTACAGCGAGCCGCAGAAGAACTACAAGACCCTGCTCACGCTGGTGCGCCTCCCGTGGCTGTTCCTGCAGGGATACCGCCACCTCCGCTGGGGTGAGTTCTCGGTCATCACCGGCAAGTTCGGCTACTACCTCTGGAAGACGGGCATTCTCCAGCTGTGGTGGAAGATCTTCCGGCCGAAGTACGAGATGCCGGTGAAGAACGATCACGTTCCGCCGTCGGTTGCGAGCGCTCCGACGTCCGCGTAGCTCAGCGTCCGTGCTGAAGATCTACACGAGCTCCGTCTTCTACCGCCACGAAACGGGAGTCGATCACCCGGAGCGGCCGGCGCGCCTCGATGCTGCGCTGGAAGGCGTGGAGCGCGCGGGGCTGAGCGCGAGGGTCATCCGCGACGCCGGCGCGCATCCGGATACCAGCCGGATCATCGAGAAGGTGCACACGCCGGACTACGAGCGCGAGTTTCAGGACGCGGTGCGCGCGGGCCGTCGCTACTTCCACTCGCTCGACAACCCGATGTCGTCGGCGACGTTCGCCGCCGCGCGCACGTCCGTTGGCGAGGCCCTCGCGGCGGCCGAGGACATCTGGACGCGCAACGAGTCGCAACGCGCGTTTCTCGTTGCGCGACCGCCGGGACATCACGCCGAGCGCGCCCAGGCGATGGGCTTCTGTTTCTTCAACACCATCGCCTGCGTCGCGGAGTGGCTGCGCGAGCAGCCGGGCATCGAGCGGGTCTTCGTCTTCGACTTCGACGTGCACCACGGCAACGGCACGCAGCATCTCTTCGAGGAGCGCGACGACGTCTACTACGCGTCGATCCATCGCTATCCGTTCTATCCGGGCACCGGCGCGGCGAGCGAGATCGGCGTGGGCAAGGGGCGCGGATTCACGAAGAACATCCCGCTCGAAGGCGGCGAGGGCGATCCGGCCTTTCTCCGCGCCACCGAAGACGAGATCGTGCGCATCATCGACGACTACAAGCCGAACGCGATCCTGCTCTCCTCCGGCTTCGACGCGCACCGCCTCGATCCCCTCGGCGGCATGGAGGTCACCGAGCAGGCCTACGGCGAGATCACGCGGCGCATTCTCGAGTGCGCGGAGCGCTGGTGCGGCGGGCGCGTGCTTTCTCTGCTCGAAGGGGGCTACGATATGGAAGGCCTCGCGGCGAGCGTGGCGGAGCACGTGAATGAGCTCAGTACAGCTGCAACCTAAAAAGACGACTCCCTGGGTCTGGATCGGCCTCGGCTGCGGGATCGCCTTGCTCGGTCTCATCGCCTTCGTCGTCTTCGTGTTCTTCATCGCCGCCCGCGCGATGCACGGCTCCGAGCCGTACAAGGAGGCCATGCGCCGCGCGCAGAGCGATCCCCGCGTGATCGAAGCCCTCGGCACGCCGGTCAAACCGGGCATGCTGGTCTCCGGAACGACGAGCTTCAACAACGACGACGGCAGCGCGAAGCTCGACATCCCGATCTCGGGCCCGAAGGGATCGGCAAAGCTGCACGTCACCGCGACGAAGACGGACGGGAAGTGGTACTACAACAGGATCGTGGTGACGCGGACGAACGGGCCGGAGATCGACCTCATGACTTCGCCCTGAGGATCGAGGCGTACAACTCCTCCAGCCTCGTAATTCGCAGGTCCTTCGAGAAACCGTTCACCACATGCGCGCGCGCCGCGCGTCCGACTTCCTTCGCGCGCGCCCGATCTTCGATCACTTCCAACAGCGCGTTCGTGAGCGCGGTGCGGTCTCGCATCGGAATCACCCAGCCGACGTCGCGTGACGACACCAGCTCGCGATTGCCGCCGGCGTCGGTGGCGATGACCGGCTTCTCCATCGCCATCGCCTCGCGGATCGTGCCGGTGATGCCGGTGCCGGCCCACGACGCGTCGACGACGAGATCACAGGCCTCGAACACGTTCGGCATGTCGGTGCGGTACTCGACAGGCGTCACGTGCTTGGCGACATTCCGCGAGGCCGCGTACTCGCGCACTTCGGTTTTCTCCGCGTCGTTGCGGCAGCCGATCAGCAGCAGATGCACGTCCGGATGCCGCGGCGCGACGTCAGAGACGGAGTCGATCAGCTCCTTCCAGCCCTTCCAGTCGCGTACCCCCACCTGTGCGATCACGAAGTCGCCGCCGTCGATCTTCTTCTCGCGCCGGAAGGCGCAGAAATCATGGAGCTTCGGATCGAAGACGGTGACGTCCGTGCCGGCGTAGACGACCTGTACCTTTTCGTCGGGCAGCTTGCCGCTGGCGACGATCACATCCTTGATCTGCCGGCAGACCGTCACGACGCGATCGACGCGGCGCGTGCGGTACTTACCGCGATTCCAGAGATCGAGCGGGAACGAGACGCCGCGGTTGACGACGAACGCGCCGACAGGATCGCGCCACGTCGCTGCTAAAGCGAGCGCATGCGAGACGCCTTTGTGCACGTGAATGACGTCCGGCCGCTCCTTGCGGATCAGGCGGCGCAGCGCGCGCACGGTCTCGAAGTCGAACTGATGACGAAACGGCAGGCCCTGGAACCGCACATCCTTTTCGGCGGCCTTCGCCTCGAGCACCGGGTCGGGTTTGCTGAGAATCGTCACCTCGTGGCCGCGCTCGCGCAGGCCGGTGGCGGCCTGAAACATCTGGTGAACCGAGCCGGTGTTGAACTGGTTGAACTCGAGGATCTGGAAGATGCGCAAACCGCGACGATGATATCGTTTTCGGTCATGCGCCGAACTGCACTCTCCCTCGCCGCAACCATTCTCGTTCTCGCCGCGTGTCATCACGAAGCCGTCGATGAACATGCCTCGCACACCGCCAGCACGGAAACCACCGCCACCACCGCGAGCGCGGCCGCAACGCCGGCCGCGGCCAGCGCCGGGCAGCCGGTTCAATACGGCGACGCCAGCGGCTACCTGGTGGCTCCCTCGACACCCGGCAAAAAAGCCGGCGTGATCGTGATTCACGAATGGTGGGGACTCGACGACTGGGTCCGCGAGCAGACCGACCGTCTCGCGCAGCAGGGCTACGTCGCGCTCGCCGTCGATCTCTATCGCGGCAAGTCGACGCACGATCCCGGAGAGGCGCACGAGCTGATGCGCGGACTCCCCGAGGATCGCGCGATGGCCGACATGAAGGCGGCGTTCGACTATCTCGCCGCGCGCGAGGACGTCGATCCGAAGCACATCGGCGTGATCGGCTGGTGCATGGGCGGCGGCTACGCGCTCGCGCTGGCGGTGAACGAGCCGCGGCTCGCGGCGACGGCGATGAATTACGGCCGCCTCGTCACCGATCCGGCCTCGATCACCAAGATCCAGAGCCAGATCCTCGGCAACTTCGGCGAAGCCGACCGCGGCATTCCGGCCGAGGACGTGAAGAAGTTCGGAGCGGAGCTGACGAAATACGGCAAGCTGTCCGACATCAAGATCTACCCCGGCGCCGGACACGCGTTCATGAACCCGAACAACAAAGAAGGCTACAACGCCGCGGCAGCCGCGGACGCGCAGCAGCGCATCGATTCATTCTTTGACCGGATGTTGCGTGCTAAGATTCCAAACTCTTGATTATACGGGAGATGGCGGAGGCGGAGGCTGGTGAACAAAGCCAACGATAAGCAGCCGCCCAAGGAGCTGAAGGTCACGGACAAACGGATCTTCACCGCCGAAGGCGACATTCGCGACGAGTTCAAAACGGAGATCAAACCGGCGGATCCGCAGGCGCCGAAACCGCCGCAGGCGGAGCCTGCCCCGGCGCCGAGCCAGCCCGAGAAACCGGCGCAGCAGGCGCAGCAGAAGCGCGCCGACGGCGAAGAGCGGCGCCAGGAAGAGCGGCGGCGCACGATGGCCGACAAGGCCACGAATCCCGCCACCGCGTTCACGAACTTCATCGAGCCGCTCATCGCCCAGGGATACATGTCCCTCGGCATGCTGCGCAATCCGTATCAGCCGCAGGCCAAGATCGACACGGCCGCGGCGCGGCAGATGATCGAGATCCTCACGCTGCTGCAGGAGAAAACGGCCGGCAATCTCACTCCCGACGAGGAAGACTTTCTCACGACGCATCTCGGCGAGTTGAAGCTCGCGTTCGTCCAGCGCACCAAGAGCATCTGATGAGACGCCGCTTCGCATTCGCCGCGCTAGCCTGTTTCGCGCTCGCCGCCGTCGCGGTGCGCGCGCAGATGGCGCCGCGCGACCTCTGGCCCCAGGCCACCGCGTCCGCGCGCGAAGGCGACTTCGACGCGGCGTCGAAGCGGATGGCGGAGCTGATCAACACCGGCCGCAGCTACGGCATCCGCACGTTCCCGCAGTTCGCGGCGTCGGCGTCGGGGCTGGCAGGTGAATCGGAGAAGCAGGACCGCGAGCTCTCGAAGTGGGCGGCGCAGGCCGCGCATCAGCTCGACGGGAAATCGTCCGCGGTCGTGTTCAGCGAAGCCGATCGCGCCGCGGCGCGCAACGACTGGTCGGCCGCGATCCGGCTGGCGCTGGCCGGATACGCGCGCGTGCTCGGCGACTACCGCACCAGCGCCCTCGGACGCGCGGACTTCCTGCTCATGGCCGCGCTGGCGATCGCCGTCACCACCATCGTGTTCGGGCTCGCGCTCTTCTTCCGCTACGGCCGCTCGATGGCCCACGACTTCCGCGAAGTCGTCGGCAGGGTGTTCACGGGCGGGTCGGTCTCGGTGATCGCGTTCGCGCTGCTCTTCCTGCCGGTCTTTCTCTGGCTCGGCCCGGTGTGGCTGATTTTCTATTGGATGGCGATCTTCTTCGGCTACGCGACGGGCGGCGAGCGCGTGCTGATCGTGGTGCTGTTGATCCTGATCGGACTCGTTCCCATCGTCGTCGACGCCACCGCGAACTGGATCTCCGGGGTCGACAGCCCCGCGGTGATGGCCGCGATCTCGAGCGCGACGCAGAGCTACGAGCCCGACGCGCTGCGCCGCGCCGAAGAACTGCTCGTGGCCGTGCCGAACAACGCCACGCTGCATCTCCTGGTCGGCAACCTGCTCGTCTTCGAGGGCTCCGAGGATCAGGCCGCGATTCACTATCGCCGCGCGACGGAATTGAGGAAGGACGACGCCGGCGCGCACGTGAACCTCGGCAACCTGCACTTCAACAACAACGAGTTCCAGACGGCGATGACCGAGTACGAGCGCGCCGAGCGCGCCGACCCGAACCTCGCCATCGCCTTCTTCAATCACAGCGTCGCCGCGGGCGAGATGTACAAGTTCGACATGCAGAAGGAGATGCTCGGCAAGGCGCGCAAGATCGACGCGTCGTACATCGACCGGGTGACGCGCGGCAAGACCCAGAAGGTGGTGATGTACAACCCGCCCATCGGCGAGGCCTGGAAGGTGACCCGCGAGATCTCGCGGACCACGCCCGCGGCGCGGGCGCTGTTCGGCAACTACACGACCTTCGACATCAGCCGCAGCTCGACGAATCCGATCACCATCGGTGCGCTCCTGGCGCTGCTGCTGGCGGTGCTGCTGTGGGGAACGCGGCGCCGGACCGGATTCGCGAACGCCTGCATCAAGTGCGGCCGCACGTTCTGCCACCGCTGCAAGTCGGCGCGCGAGAGCGCGACCTACTGCACGCAGTGCATTCACATCTACCTGAAACGCGACGGCGTGTCGCTCGACACGAAGCGGCAGAAACTGGAGGAGGTGACCGACCACCAGTCCGGAATGGTGCGGCGCAACCGCATCTTCGCGACGTTCCTCCCCGGCTCGGCGCAGATGATGGAGGGCCGGACGACGATCGGCGCGATCGGGATGTTCATCTTCGCGCTCTGCGCCGGCGTCGCGATCTTCGTCGGCCATCTCGCGCCGGCGCTCGGGCCGGTCGCGCATGTCGCCCAGCTGCTCGTCCGCTCGATCGCGATCGCCATCGCGGTCATTCTCTGGTTCACGATGTCGCTGCCGGTCTACCGGCGGAGATACGCGGTCTAACGCATGGCACTCGAAGGCACACTCCGCGACTTCAGTCTGGCCGACATCTTTCAGTTGATCGGCCTGCAGCGGAAGACCGGCGTGCTGACGCTGCGCGGCAAGGACGACACCGTGACGGTGACGTTCCTCGACGGCAAGGTGGTCGGCGCCGACTCGCTGAACCGCCGCCTCGAGAACCGCCTCGGCACGGTGCTGATGAAGACCGGCATCCTCAACCAGGATCAGCTCAATCGCGCGCTGGAGATCCAGAAGGAGACGCTCCAGCGCCTCGGCTTCATCCTCACCCACTACGGGATCATTTCGCAGGACTCGCTGCGCGGCGCGATCCAGCTGCAGATCATGCAGATCGTCTATCGCCTCTTCCGCTGGAAAGACGGCGACTACCACTTCTCGCAGGAGACGACGATCGAGTACGACCGCGACAACGTCGTTCCGATCACCGCCGAGTCGATCCTGATGGAAGGCGCGCGGATGATCGACGAGTGGCCGATCATCGAGAAGCGCATCCGCTCCTACGACATGATGTTCCGCAAGAAGCTCACCGACCAGGAGATCGTGGTAGTGGGCGCGGAGGACGCGGACGACATCGACTTCGACCCCGACTCGACGCGCTCGCGGCGCAAGGGCGTCGGGTTCGGCGAGAAGATCCGCATCTCGCAGGAAGAGAAGTCGATCTACGACATGGTCGACGGCACGATGACCGTCGGCGACATCGTCGAAGTCTCGCGCCTCTCCGAGTTCGACACCATGAAGGCGATGTACGAGTTGCTCACGCGCGACCTGATCGAGGAAGTGCGCGGGCGGCGCGAGGCCGAGATGATCGAGCCGGCGACGCCGGTCGACGAGACCGAGGTTGCGGAGACGCCCGTTCCGCTGCCGCTGGTCCTGGTGCTGGTGATCCTGGTGATGGTGTCGCTGATCACGTCGTTCAGGAATCCGATGAACGGACTGCGCCCGCTGACCGGCGGACTCTCACCGGTCGGCGAGACGCGCAAGGCCATCTCGATGCAGCGCATCGAAGCCATCGGCCAGGCCATCGAAAAGTACAACGACGTACACGGCCGGCTGCCGCAGGAGCTGAGAGATCTCGCGCCGCATTACGTCTCGGCGGGGCTGCTGCGCGATCCGTGGGGCTACGAATATCGCTATCTGCAGCGTCCGGAGCGTTTTCTGGTGATCGGATTCTCGAGTGAGGGAAAACCTGATACCGATCTCTTCCTCGCGCGCGCCATCGGCGCGCCGCCCGCCGCCACGCCGGTCAAGACGCAGGAGACCGGCGGCATCCGCCTGCTCGATTAGCGGGGTACGACCACGCGCAACTTCTGCGGACACACCGCGAACGAGACCGGCGTGCGCGTCAGCGGCTCGCCGTCGGCGTAGACCGCCATCGACTGCTCGCTGGCAAAGTGAAACTCGCGTCCGCGTCCGATCTCGACGAACGGGCTCTTCACGTGGGCGCCCGTGTACGCGAGCGGGAGCGTCTTGAGGAGCTGCACGCGCGTGGTCTCGTGCACGATGCAGAGATCGAGCAGGCCGTCGTCGATCACGGCGTCGGGCGTGATCCTGATTCCGCCGCCGTACTGCCGCGTGTTGCCGATCGCGGCGAACATGATCGGCTGCTCACGCGTGCCGTTCTCGCTGCGGATGCTCACCAGCCGCGGCTTGAAGCGCGGCAGGACGCGCAGGATCGCGTAGAGATAGACCGCCGATCCGCGCAGGAACTTCACGTTGCGATTCGCATAGTCGGCGACCTCGGAGTCGAAGCCGAGTCCGGCCACGCCGAGGTAGCGGAGATCGTTCGCGAGCGCGACGTCGACCTCGCGCACGCATCCGTCGAGCACGTTGGCGCACGCCCCGGCGATCGTGCGCGGGATGCCGGCCACGCGCGCGAAGTCGTCGCCGGAGCCGGTCGGAATCAGCGCCAGCGTTCCCTTCGCCAGGTCGAACTCGCGCAGCGCGAGATTCAGCGTGCCGTCGCCGCCCATGATCACCACGCGGTCGTATCCCGCGCGCGAGCTCTCGGCGGCGATGCGCACCAGATCGTCGGGACCGGTCGTCGGCTCGCAGTCGGCGCGCGCGCCCCGCGCGCGCAGAGTCTCCTCGACGTCACGCACCCATCGGCGCGCTTTGCCGCGTCCCGCGGTCGGGTTGTAGATGACCTTGAGGTGCAAGGGGAGAGTTTACAGGGAGGAGGGAGAGAGGGAGGAACGAAGGAGGCGGGCCGGAGGCCCGCCCCCCTTGTCAGGATTACTGCTGTTTGGTGAGGAGCGACTCGAGACGGCGGAGGCGCTCTTCGAGCTCCGCGTTGCGCTGCTTGAGCGCGTTGATCTCGGCCTGCTGCTCGGTGGTGCGAGTGTCCAGCGCCTTCGCCGCGGCGATGCTGACGCCTTCGATGTCGATCGTGTTGATCAGCTTCTCGTCTTCGCCGACGCCGAACGCGGCGTGGAAGTCCTGGGCCATCGGTCCGATGTGGCGGATCGACGCATCCTGGCTCTTGTAGTTCCACGACGAGACCGGAATCGCGCGAAGGCGCTGCAGCACGTCTTCGCCGTTGAGCGCCTCGAAGTTCTCTTTGCGGTGGTAATCCGAGACGCTGCTCCACGAGCCGCCGCCCGCGGCGAGCGTGACGCCCGCGGTGAGCGTGCTGTTGCTGTAGATGATCGAGCCGCCTGCGGCGCGCACGAGGAACTGGTTCTGCGCGGTGGCGTTGAGGTTGGTGTTGGGATTAGAGCGGTCGCCGATGGTGATCGAGCCGGTTTCGTCGGCCGTCACGTCGGTTCCGATGGCGATGCTGCCCATTCCGCTGGCGACCGCGTTGTTGCCGACGGCGAATGCTTCGTTTCCGCTCGCCTCGGTGTCCTTGCCGGCAGCGAACGATCGCGGCGAAACGTTGCTGTCGTCCCACTGCGTGCCGCTGACCTGGCCGACGCGGAACGCGCCCTTCTTTGCGTAGAACATCATGCGCGTGCCGGCGCCGGTGGCCGGAATCGTGCCGTCGTCGCCGCCGACCGCGAGCACGCCGCCGGAGTTGTCGACGCGGAAGCGCTCTTTATCGAGCGGGATGGCCGCGTAGTCGCCGGCTGCGGAGAGGCTGAGCAGATCGCTCGTGCCGCTGACGCCGAGCGTCGAGCCGGTGCGATCGAGCTTCAGATCGATCATGTCGTTGGTGCTGGTCGTGGTCTGCGTCGTCGCCGGCGAGAGTTTGACGAATCCGGTCGCCGCGCCAACGGCGCTGTCGACGTAGTTCTTGTTCGCGGCGTCAGTGCCCGCGACCGGCGTGGCCACGCCGCTGACGATCTGTCCGTTCGCGTCGAGACCGAGGTTGAACGTGTTGCTGCCGGTGAAGACGTTCGTGCCGGCGAGCGTTGCAAAGCCGCTGAGCGGTGACCACGACGCGCTCGTGCCGTTCGAAGTGAGCACGTCGCCGCTGCTCGAGCCGGTCACGTCCATCTTCGCCGGAGTGACGCCGCCGTTCGCGATGCCGACCGTCACCGCGCCGGTGCTGGCGTTGGCTTCGAGTCCTTGATTCGCGGTGAGGCCGGTCACGACGCCTTCCGCGAAGTAGCCGTTGATGTCGATGATCACGTGTGCAGACGACAGCGAGAACACGTCGACTTTTCCGTCCGTGCCCGCCGGGATGATGATGCCGTTCGAGATTGTCTGGCCCGTGAAGTAGTTCAGCACCGAGACCACCGGCTTCGGCACGCCGTTGTTCCAGGCGATGATGTGTCCCTGCGCCACCGGCTGGGTCACGGCGATGTTGAACGAATACGCCGTGGCATTCGCGGGAATGCCCGAGCACGGTCCGGCCGAAATGTCGTACGTGCGCGTCTCGCCGGCAGCGAAGATCGGACCGCCATAAGGTCCGTCCGGATTACGCGTGTCGAAGATGCGGCACGGCACCATCGTGATGAAGTGGCTTGCTGCCGAAGGCACGACGGCATTCGGCTGCGCAAGGAATGAGCGGCTGTCGACCAGCGGAAGCTTCGCGAAGTCGACCTTCCAGTCCCGGAGGGCGAGCGGGTCTCGCTCCACTTCACCGGGAGTGCCGGCGAATGCTGAGAAAACGATTACTGCAGACAAAAGAAACAGCGATGCACGGAGTGCCTTCATAGATCTTTCCTCTCTGCTGCCAAGGGTTATTGGTTTTTTCGGAACCCGGGTCATCTTAAACCTGTCGTTTCATCGACGCCCTACAGCCTTGGATAGAGAATGGCCTATATCTTTCGTTATAGATGAAGGCGGAACCGCGCAGCGCGTCGAACGTAGAATCGTTTGCGATGAAACTCGGACGTGCGCTCCTTCTCTTTGCCCTCGCATTCGCCTGCAAGCCGGCCGCTGAGTCGCAGCCCGCGCAGCCGCGCCAGCCCGTGAACACGATTCCGCCGACCGTCAGCGCCGCGCGGCGCACGCCCATCGTGGTGGTCGCGCACAACGTGCTGCCGTCGGTCGTGAACATTCAGACCGAGGCGACCATCCAGCGGCGGTCCTTCGACTTCGATCCGTTCGGCATGTTCGGTCCGCGCTCCTACACCTCGCAGTCCCTCGGATCGGGATTCGTCTGGTCGAGCGACGGCGTCATCGTCACCAACAATCACGTCGTCGAAGGGGCGTCGCGCATCACCGTCAACCTGAGCGACGGCACCCAGCTCAGCGCGAAGCTGCTCGGCGTCGATCCCGACAGCGACGTCGCTGTGCTGCGCGTCGACGCGAAGAATCTCACCACCGCGCCGATCGGCACCTCCTCGGACCTGATGATCGGCGAGAGCGTCGTCGCGGTCGGCAATCCGTTCGGTCTCAGCGGAACCGTGACTACCGGCGTCGTCTCCGCGCTCGGACGCTCCGTGCCGTCGCAGGAGCAGGGGAGGACGTTCACCGACTTCATTCAGACCGACGCCTCGATCAATCCCGGCAACTCCGGCGGTCCGCTGCTGAACATCGAGGGGAAGGTCATCGGGATCAACGTCGCGATCTATCAGAACGCCCAGGGAATCGGCTTTGCCATCCCCGTGGATCGCGCGAAGAAGGTGATCCAGGATCTGCTGCGGTACGGAGTCGTGCATTCGGCCTGGACCGGCGCGGTGACGGCCACGCTGACCCCCGAGGAGGCGATACGCCTCGGCCAGAAAACGCAGCGCGGCGCGCTGATCGTGCGCGTGTTCGCCGGCTCGCCCGCGGAGCAGGCCGGCCTGCAGAACGGCGACGTGATCACGGCCGTCGGCGACCGTCCGGTCGACTCGCGCGAGTCGTTCACCACCTATACCGCGACGCTCGCCAGCGGCCAGCCGGTCGGGCTGACGATCGCGCGCAACGGCGGCAGCCGCAAGGTTCAGGTGCGTCCGCAGGATCCGCCGGCGAACCTCGGGCTGCGCATTCTCGAGCAGGTCGCGGGACTGCGCGTCGCCGACGAACAGAGAGCGGTGATCGTCGACGACGTGATCGGCGGCAGCCGCGCCGCGGAGGTCGGAATCAAGCCGGGAGACTTCATCGTCGGGATCAACGGTACCGAGATCGCGTCGACGAAAGACCTCAACTCCGAGCTGATCCGCGGCGCCGACCGCTCCTCGATCGTGCTGTCCGTCGCGCGCGGACGCTACATCTACAACCTGACGTTCCCGATGGGGGTGTGACCGCGCAACCGTTTAGAACAGCGCCATCTGCGAGAACGCCGCGACCGATGTCATCCGCGGCAGCTCGTTCTTCTTGCGGCCCAGCAGCGCCCAGAGATTCCGGCGCAGCCATTCCTGCGACTCGCGGTAATAGGCGAACTGGCGCTCCGCCTTGTGAAAGCGGCGGTTGTGGCTCGCGCCGAGGACGTGGTGCAGGTACTCGTGATAGATGATCGACTGGATGAAAAACGCCGGCGTGTGCCGCGCGTTGAGAATCGGATGGATGCGGATCTCGGCGGTGTGATGGTTGTAGGAGCCGAGGCGGATGGTGCGGCGTTTCTTGCGCGAGATCTGCTGGCCCCAGCGCACCGGCAGCGGCGGGTATTTGAAGAAATAGGTACGATGCACCTCGGCGGCCAACGACGCGAGGTGATGATGGGTCTCAGGGACGAGCAGCGGGATGAGACGGTCGGTTGTTTGAACCGGCACGCCTGATTATCTCACGCGTCGCCCTTCATCTTGTCCATCACCTGCGAAACGTTCGACATTGCCGCGGATGAGATCAGCGCCGTGCCCGCGGCGATCACCTCGTCGCTCTTCTTCAATCCCAGCCAGACGCCGATGCCGAGGCCGAGCGCCACCGCGGCGATCGGAAACTGCTGGATGTGCTCGCGCCAGCTCTCGGGAAGAAGACTCTCGATCTCATCCATGAATGCTTCGGGACCTTCGGCCATTTTCGCTCCCAGCGACGCCGCGCCATTCCGCACGGGATCGTCCTCGAAGTCGAGGCCGGCCGCCGCGCGCTCGTGATCTTCAGGAAAGCCTCTCGCCATCGCCCTTACTCCTCATCGCGCCGCAGCAGAAGGCCGATCAGGAATCCGACGCCGACCGAGATCAGGAGCGCCTTTCCGGGATTGGAGCGGACATAGGTGCGCACCTGATCGGTGATCGCGCCGAAGTCGACGTCTTCGACCTTCTCGCGCATCGTGTTGTATCCATCGCGGACTTTGCCGGACGCGCGCTCGTACTGATCGCCGACGTATTCTTTCGCGCGCCCGAAGCGGTTCGAAGTATCGCCCGCGTCGTCTGTGCCACCGGTGGGATTCGCTGTTTCGTCCATCGAGTGCCTCCTGTTTCGCAAACGACGATATCACCGCTCGCTTAGGATGGTGCAGAACGGCTGCCAGATGCAGATCACACTTCGCAACGTCTCGCATGACTACGCGCCCAGCGATGAATCGGGTGCGGTGCACGTGCTCGAGGACGTGTCGCTCGACATCGCCGCCGGCGATTTCGCGGTGCTGATGGGGGCCTCGGGCAGCGGCAAGTCGACGCTGCTGAACCTGATCGGCGCCGTCGACCGCCCGACCAGCGGCCAGCTGTTCCTCGGCGGCGTCGAGACTTCCGCGCTCGGCGAGGCGCGGCTCACCGAGCTTCGCCGCGCGTCGATCGGATTCATCTTCCAGTTCTTCAATCTGATCCCGACGCTGAACGTCTTCGAGAACGTCGCCTTCCCGCTCTCGCTCGCGCGGACGCCGAAGAAGGAGATCGCCGATCGCGTCGCCGAAGTCCTCGGGCGCGTCGGACTCGGGCATCGCGCGACGCATTTTCCGAACGAGCTCTCCGGCGGCGAGATGCAGCGCGCCGCCATCGGCCGCGCCATCGTCCACCGCCCGCCGCTCATCCTCGCCGACGAGCCGACCGGCAACCTCGACTCGAAAAACGGCGCGATGATCCTCGAGCTGATCCGCGACATCCACCAGTCGCTCCGCCCCACGATCGTGATGGCCACGCATTCCGACCGCGCGGCGGCGTTCGGCGACTACACGATCGTCGTCGAGGACGGGCGCGTGCGCAGATGATCGCGCGCGCGCTGATCCTCCGCCCGCTTTTCCGCGAGAAAACGCGCACCGCGCTGACGGTCGCCGGCATCGCCGTCGGCGTCGCGGTCGTGATCGCGATCCAGCTCGCGAACCAGAGCGCGCTGCGCGCGTTCAGCGAGTCCGTCGACGCGATCGCCGGCCGCGCGAACTACCAGCTCGTCCCCGACGTCGCGCCGCTCGACGAGCGCGTGCTCTTTCAACTGCAGCCGCTCTGGCGCGACGGCGTCCGCTTCGCGCCGGTGATCGACATCGAAGGTGTCGTCGAGGAATCGCAGCAGCCGATCCGCATCCTTGCCGTCGATCTCCTCAGCGACCTTCACTTCCGCGACTACCGCTACGCGAAGTTCACCGGCAACTACCTTTCCCTCTTCGAGCCCGACTCGGTCATCCTCCCCGCGCCCTACGCGCGCGAGCACGGCCTCAACGTCGGCAGCCGGGTCACGCTGAACGTGCTCGGCCACCGCGCCCCGCTCGTCGTGCGCGGCCTGCTCGAGGCGAAAGGTCCCGCCACCGCGTTCAACGGCAGCATCGCCGTCTGCGACATCTCCGTCGCGCAGCGCAACTTCGGCCTGTTGGGGAAGCTCTCTCGCGTCGACCTGCTCGTGCCCGAGGGACAGGAGCCTCGCATCGCCCCGCCGCCGGGCACGCGCATCGAGCGCCCGTCGCGCCGCAACGAGCGCGTGGAGAAGATGCTCCGCGCGTTTCGCGTCAATCTCTTCGCGCTGGCGGGCGTCGCGCTGCTCGTGGGGATGTTCCTCGTCTACAACACCGTGCTGATCTCGATCCTGCGGCGGCGCAAGGATGTCGGCGTGCTCAAGACGCTCGGCGTCGCGCCGCGGCAGATCTTCGCCGCGTTCGTCGGCGAGGGTCTGCTTTTCGGCGTCGCCGGCTCGATTCTCGGCATCGTCCTCGGCAGTCTCCTCGCCTCCGGCATCCTCGCCGCGGTGGGGCGCACCGTGAACACGCTCTACGTCACCTCCCGTCCCGAGGCCGTCGAATTGACGCCGGGCGTGATCGCGCTCGGGATCGCCGTCGGCACGATCCTCTCGCTGCTCTCCGCGCTGCAGCCGTCGCTCGAGGCCGCGCGCGTGCGGCCGAACGCGATGATCCGTCCCGGGCTGCAGCAGCGCGTGCAGCATCCGCGCATGCTCGCCGTCGCGGCGATCCTCTGCTTCATCGCCGGCGCGCTGGTCGCGCGCCTGCCGCCGCTGGGCGGCATCGCCGTCGCCGGATATGCCGCAGTGCTGCTCGTCGTCGCCGGCTTCTCGCTTCTCGCGCCGGCGATCGTGCGCGCGACCTCGCGCGTTTTCTCGCCGCTGCTCGAGCGCGCCTTCGGCATCGTCGGCAGGCTCGCCGCCGTGTCGCTGCCGGCTTCGCTGCGCCGCACCTCGATCGCCGGCGCCGCGCTCGCGCTGGCGACCGGCATGATGGTCGCGGTCGCGCTGATGGTCGGCAGTTTCCGCGAGACCGTGCGCATCTGGGTCAACCAGACCGTCAGCTCCGATCTCTGGCTGCGGCCGTCGAAGGGCCTCTCGAACTCGCAGATCGCGCTCTTTCGCCCCGAGGTCGCGGAGGCGCTGGAGAGAGTGCCCTTCATCGCCGCGATCGACCGCGTGCGCGGCAAGGACGTCCTCTACGGCGACACGCTGATCGCCCTCGGCAGCGGCGAATTTGAAATCGCCGCGCGCCGGGGCGACCTGCCGATGATCACGCCGCGCTCGCGAAGCAGCGCGCTGCTCGAAGCGAAGCGGCGCAATGGTGTGGTCGTGTCGGAGACCTTCTCGATCAAGTTCGGCAAGCGTGTTGGGGACGTGGTGGAGATCGCGCGGCACCGGTTCCCCATCACCGGCATCTACCGCGACTACTCCAACGACCGCGGCGTCGTGGCGATGGACCGCGCGCTGTACGTCCGCTCGTTCGGCGACGACGCCATCAACACGATCGTCGTTTACCTCAAGCCCGGCACCGACCGCACGCGCGCGCGCATCGCGCTCGAGCGCGACTTCGGGCCGAAGTACGGCGCGTTCGTGGTCACGAACGCCGAGATCCGCGCCGAGGTGATGCGCATCTTCGATCAGACCTTCACCATCACCTACGCGCTTCTCGCCGTCGCCATCGTTGTAGCCGTCCTCGGCATCGTGAACACGCTCTCCGCGCTGATCCTCGAGCGCACGCGCGAGCTCGCGCTGCTCCGCGCCGGCGGCCTCTCCGCGCGCGAGCTGCGCACGATGATCGTCCTGGAGTCGTCGCTCCTCGGCCTCGCATCCACCGCCGCCGGGCTGGTGATGGGCTACGCGCTCTCGTGGATCCTCATCCACGTCATCAACAAACAGAGCTTCGGCTGGACGATCGACTTCCACACACCGGTGCTGCTCATCGCCGTCTCGCTCGCGGTGACGTTCCTCTCGTCAGCGCTGGCGGGGCTGGCACCGGCGCGGCTGGCCGCGCGCATCGACATCGCCGCCGCGCTCAAGAGCGAGTAGACTCCTCCCACCCGAACATCAGGAGGGACTCATGAAACGTGCGTGCGTTCTCGCGCTCGGAATCGTTCTCCTCCCCCTCGCCGCGACCGCGCAGCCGTCGATCGTCCTGCTCGGCGGCAGGGTCTTCACCAACGATCCCGCCAAGCCCACCGCGACGGCGATCGCGATCAAGGGCGACAAGATCATCGCCGTCGGCACCGACGCGGAGATCAATGCGCTCGGCGGCGACGCCAACACCCTGCGCTTCCGTTTGAACGGCGCGGTCGTGATCCCCGGCATCAACGACGCGCACACGCACCCCGGACGCGGCCCGGTCGGGCTGCAGATCGGCACGAGCCCCGATTCGACCGCCGCCGATCTCGCGCTGGCCCTCGGCTCGGCGATCGAAGAGACCTCCCCCGATCTCTGGCTGCTCGGCGAGGTCGGCCGTCCGATCATGCTCGACGCGAGCGTGAACCGCGCGAAGCTCGACCAGCTCGCACCGAACCGCAAGGTGATGCTGCGCTCCTTCACCGGACACGGGATGATCCTCAGCTCGCGCGCGATCCAGGAAGTCGGACTGGCCGAGAACGCGCCCGATCCGCCGGGCGGCCGCTTCGGACGCAACGCCGACGGCACGCTGAACGGCCGGGTATTCGAGTACGCGGAATACGCGGTTCTCCGCAAGATCTCCAAGCTCACGCAGCAGCCGGGCGATCTGAGGAATGCCTTGCAGGACTTCGTCGACGAGGCGATCCGGTTCGGCATCACCAGCGTCCAGGCGATGCCGATCTCGGAAGACAACACCGCGTTCGCGGCGGCGCTCGCGGAGATCAACCCGCCGCTGCGCATCCGCAACATCTTCTTCCCGCTGTCGCTGCAGCCGGCCCTGCCGCGCGAGCCGTTTCTGGTGAAGGGAACCGACGGCGTGAAGTGGATCCTCGACGGCACGCCGGTCGAGAAAGGCGCCGCGATACGCACGCCGTATCCCGACGGCGGCGGAAGCGGCCAGCTGAACTTCACGTCATTCACGGGGGTGATCAAGGCGGGGCTCGCCGCGCATCAGCAACTGCTTTTTCACGCCGCCGGCGATCTGACCACTGCCACGCTCCTCACGGAGATGCAGAACACGCCCGGCGTGAACTGGCCGGCGGCGCGGCCGCGCATCGAGCACGGCGACGGCCTCCTGCCCGACCTCGATGCGCAGGCGCGCAATCTCGGGGTGGTCGTGGTCATCAACCCGTCGCACTTCTTCGCGCGCAGTTTGTATCCGGCGGGCGGATTCATGCGCGCGAAGTCGCTGCTCAAGGTTCCGCTGACAGTCGCCATCGGCTCCGACGGCCCGCTCAATCCCTACCTCAACATCATGATGGCCGTGAGCCGCGCCGACGGGAACCGGCGCGAGGAGCTGACCCGCGAGGAGGCGGTCGCCGCGTACACGCTCGGCTCCGCGTTGGCCGAGAACCGCGACGACAAGGGCGTGATCGCGAAGGACAAGCTCGCCGACATCGCCGTCCTCAGCCAGAACATCTTCAGCGTGCCGCTGGACCAGCTCCCGCTCACCTTCAGCAAGCTCACGATCATCGGAGGAAAGATCGTTCACAACGTTTTGCCGTAAGCTAGCGGTCTCTCATGCGCCGGCTCGCCCCTTTCATCCTGACGGTTCTCGTGCTTCTCGCCCTTCCCGCCGCGGCAAAGATCCGCGCGGCGCGGCATCCGATGCCGTGGCCGACGTTCAGCAACGAGGTCGTGCGCATCTTCCAGGACAACTGCCAGAGCTGCCATCACGAGGGCGACGTCGCGCCGTTCGCGCTGACCACGTACGCGGAGTCGAAGCCGTACGCGCTGCTCATCAAGTTCATGACCCAGACGCGGCAGATGCCGCCGTGGAAGCCGACCCAGGGCTGCGGGGAGTTCGCCGGCGAGCGGCGTCTGACGCAGGCGGAGATCGAAACGATCGGCAAGTGGGTGGACGCCGGCGCGCCGGAAGGCAGTCCCGCCGATCTTCCGGAGCCGCTCGACTTTTCCAGCGCGTGGATCCTCGGCGAGCCCGACGTCGTCTATAAGAATCCCGAGCCTTACACGCCGCCCCTCGGAGCCGACACCTATCGCTGCTTCACCATTCCGACGAATCTCAAGACGACGACCTACGTCTCCGCGATCGACACGCATCCCGGCGATCGCGAGACCGTGCATCATCTGATCAGCTTCATCGACACCACCGGCGAGTCGGCCACGCTCGACGCCAACGAGCCCGGCCCCGGCTACACCTGTTTCGGCGGTCCCGGCTTCAGCACCCTCGGCGGCACGCTCGGCGGCTGGGCGCCGGGCTCACGGCCGCTGGAGCTGCCGGAGGGCACCGCGTTCGAGCTGCCGGCGAACGCGCGCATCGTGCTGCAGGTGCACTATCACCCGCACCACGGCACGCCGGAGCCCGACCAGACCGAGTTCGCGGTGTACTTCGCGAAGAAGGAGCCGCGCGCGACGATGCGCGTGCTGCCGGTCATCAATCAGAACTTCGAGATTCCCGCCGGCGCGTCGAGCCACAAAGTCGACGCCGAGTTCCCGCCCGCCCCGTTCACCATGCCCTTCCGGGCGAAGCTCTGGTTCGTCGCGCCGCACATGCATCTGCTGGGCAAGAAGATGAACGTGAAGATGACCATGCCCGGCGGCGAGACCAAGTGCCTGATCAACATCGACGACTGGGACTTCAACTGGCAGGGCGCGTATCAGTACAAAGAGCCGGTCGACGTTCCCGCGGGCACGAAGTTCTCGCTGAGCGCGTGGTACGACAACTCGCTGTCGAACCCGCGCAACCCCAACAACCCGCCCAAGGCGGTCGGGTGGGGCGAGGGCACGACCGACGAGATGTGCATTGCCTTTCTCGGCGTGACCATCGAGTAGTACTTCCGAATACAATCCACGCACACGCCCATGTCAGAACGGGTCCCCGAAAGCGCGAGCGTTCTCCGCTTTGATCTCGCAATTCAGCGGAATCACCTCTTCGTCTACACGATGGGGCTGCTGACCGGACTCGCGGGACGCGGGTTCGGCGTCTTTCCGCTCGACGTCCGCTGGGCGATCGCGATTTGTGCGGCGGGCTGCATCAGCTCGGCGATCTTCTACGCGCTCTTCCGCGCCGGCATCAATCGCCGCGTCCTCAACCCGCTCTGGCTGACGATCAACGTCGTCGTGGTGACCCTCGGCGTCTACGCGTCGGGCGGCGTGAACAGCCCCTGGTACATCTGGTACATCGCCTCGTCGTGCGTGGCCGCGTTCGCGAGCGGGAAGGCGGCCGCGTACTTCGTCAGCATCCTCAACACCGTCGCCTACATCGGCACGCTGCTGCTGATGGGCCAGGTCGCGTTCTGGGACGAGCCGATGCTGCTCGCGATCACGCGCATGCTGTTCATCTTCGGCGCGTCGTACTTTTTCCTCATCGGCGTCGCCAACCTGCAGGAGAAGCGGCTGCAGATCCGCCAGCTCGAAGGGGAGGCCACGCGTCGCGTCGAAGAGCTCACCCGGCTCACGCAGGAGCTCGCCGACGCGAATCGCCGCACGCAGGAGGCCGACCGCCTCAAGAGCCAGTTCCTCGCCAACATGTCCCACGAGTTGCGCACGCCGATGAACTCCATCATCGGCTTCTCGGAGATCCTCGTGGAGCGGCTGCAGGGAAAGGTCGAGCAGAAACACCTCGGCTTCCTCAGGCACATCCACGACTCCGGGCAGCACCTGCTCGGCATCATCAACGACATCCTCGACCTCTCGAAGATCGAGGCCGGGAAGATGGAGATCTATCCCGAGTACTTCTCCATCGCGCCGGTGATCGAGAACGTCTGCCAGCTGATGCGCGGCATGGCCCGCTCGGCCACGCGATTCGTCGTCGACGTGCCGCGCGACCTTCCGCAGATCGAGACCGACCTCGCGAAGTTCAAGCAGGTGCTCTTCAACCTGCTGTCGAACGCCGTCAAGTTCTCGCCGCCCGACGCGCCGGTCACGATCCGCGCGCGCCTCGAGAACGGCGCGATCACGCTCTCCGTCCGCGACGAAGGGATCGGGATCGACGCCGCGTATCACGACGTCATCTTCGAGGAGTTCCGGCAGGTCGACGGCACGCCGCGGCGCGAGTTCGGCGGCACGGGACTCGGCCTCGCGCTGGTGAAGCGCTTCTGCGAGCTGCAGGGCGGATCGGTGCGCGTCGACAGCACCCTCGGCGCGGGCAGCACGTTCTCCTTCACGCTGCCGGTGCGCTCGCGCGCCGCGGTGGTCACGCGCCAGCCGGAGAGCCCGCTGCTGCACACGCGCGGCGACCGTGTGCTCGTCGTCGAAGACGATCCGAACGCCTACGACCTCATCGCCGCCGCGCTCGGCTCCGCCGGCTATCTCTCCATCCGCGCGCGCCACGGCGAGGAGGCCCTGAAGATCGCGCGCGAGTCGCACCCGGCCGCGGTCACGCTCGACCTCGTGCTGCCCGGCGTCGACGGCTGGGAAGTGCTCAAGCGCCTCAAGAACGACAGCGAGACCTGCGGGATCCCGGTGGTGATCATCTCCATGATCGATAACCGCGATCTCGGCCTGGCCCTCGGCGCCGACGACTATTTCGTCAAGCCGGTCGACCGCGACCGCCTGGTCGAGCGCGTGCGCGGGATCATCTCCCGCGGCGGCAACGGCGGGCGCCTGCTGCTGATCGACGATGACGTCGCTGTGCACGCGCTGCTCGACGAAGAACTGAACGGACTCGGGTTCAACGTCGCCTGCGCGTTCTCCGGCGAGGAAGGACTGCAGGTCGCGCGCGACAGCTCGCCCGACGTGATCATCCTCGACCTCATGATGCCCGGCCTCTCCGGCTTCGACGTCGCCGACGCGCTCAAGGAAGATCCGCGCACCGCGAACATCCCCATCCTCGTGCTGACGTCGAAAGAGATCACCTCCGAGGACCGCGAGCTGCTGCACGCGAAAGTCTCCAGCTTCGTGCAGAAAGGCAACTCGGCGCGCGAGCACCTGTTGCGCGAGCTAAAACGCGTCACCGCGAACGCGTAGTCAGCCACCGAGCGCAGGATCATGGTGCGCGGAAGGCTTTGTCGTAGCCGGTCATCTCCACGTATCCCTCGCCGCGCACCGGCGTGCCGCCGAACGAGCCGCTGGCGTCGACCGCGCCCTCCCAGTAGGTGATGCGCGTCGAGCCGCGCGTCACCAGCTCCTGGTTCTCGAGCAGCGGCGTCAGCGTGAGCGCGACGTTGAACGGCAGCAGCTCCACGCGCCAGCCCATCGGATACGTCGCGCCGCTCTTCGGCGACTTCCACCGCCGCGCCGGCGTGATCCGCATCTGCTGGCGCGTGATGTGGATGACGCGGCCGTCGCTGGCGATCAGCGAGCCCGACGACGTCACATCCGGCGTGCCGTCGTTCCGTCGAATGACGTACAGCATGATCTCCGTGTCGTTGTCGAGCTGGATCGAGAACCAGTCCCACCCCTGCTGGTTCTCGCGCAGCGCCGAGCTGCCGAACTCGTGATCCATCCAGGCCTGGCCGTCGCAGCGCACGCCGTTGACGCTGCCGGTGACGTCGAGCGCGGTCATCGAGTAGTAATGCGACGCGTAGCCGGCCCCGAGGGCTTTCACGCTGACGCCGTTCTCGCCGTGGATCGCCGGCGCCTTGCGCGAGCGCAGCGTCAGGTCGATCGCGTCCTTTCCCTCCCGCGCCACGAGCCGCCACGAGCCGTCTCGATTCGTCGTCGCGCGCCACGACTCATTGAAGACGTCGAGCTTCCCCTCGGCGGCGTTTGCCGTGAACGGCGACGCGCGATTCAGCTTCTCGTAAAAGCGAAACGACTTGCCGTCGACGTCCGTGATCGCGAAATGGGCCGGCATCAGGTGGCGCAGATCCCACTGCGACCGCGTTTCTCCCTGCGTCACCCCGACGCGGAAGAACGTCAGCTCGAATCCAAACCGCCGCCCGTCGCTCGCGCGTAGATGTCCCGTGTAGTACCACCACTCGGTTTTGTACTCAGGGTGCGAGCCGTGGTCGCCGGGGAACGCGTATTCGTAGCCGGGAGCGGCCGCGCGAAACGCGATCAGCAGCGCGAGCCAGACGGCGAACACGGGGGCCTATAATAGCCACTCCCATGGCCGAGCAACCGATCGTCCCTTCGCGCGCGCGGTTCCGCACGCTCGCGGCGGAGACCAACATCCCCATCGAGGCCGACGACCTGCTCGCGCTCGCGCGCCGCTACGCCGACCAGGGGATGTACGACGAGTCGATCCATCTCTACGAGATGGCCGAGAAGCTCAAGCCCGGCTCCGTGGCGCTGCGCATCAACCTCGCGCGCGTGCGCGATCAGAAGAAAGAAGCCGAGGAGGCGCGCTACTCGAACGTCAAGCACGAGATCCTCGTCGACCGCGGGCGCGACGAGATCGACTCCTCGCAGTACGTCGGACTCGCGCAGTACTACATGGCCAAGGACCAGACCTCGAAGGCCATCGAGCTGCTCGAGATCGCCAAGCTGAAGACGCCGAACAACTACCGCCCCTTCGAAATCCTCGGCCGCCTCTATTACTCGCAGGGCGAATGGGATCTCGCTTACGAAGAGATCTCCAAGGCCCGCAAGCTCAACCCGTTCGACCGCGGGCTCGCCGAGATCGGCGGCCGCATCGAGTTCGAGCTGAAAAACTTCGACCGCGCGCTCGACAACTTCATCGACGCCTTCCTGCTGGCCACCGACCAGAAAGGGGAGTCGACCGAGCCGGTGCGCCGGATGATCAACACCCTCAAGCGCATCCACAGCATCGACTCCAAGGCCCTCAACGGGCGCATCAAGGAGCGCGTCGAACAGCTCCAGCTCGCCACCGAGCGGCTCGAGTTCCGGAAAGAGAACCTCTTCCGCGTCGGCAAGGACCTCAAGGACATCATCCAGAAGATCACCCGCGCGGAAGAGAAGCGCGAAGACCTGATCGTCATCTCCCACGACCTCCGCAAGCTGAGCGTCTTCCAGCACATGAAGGACGAGCAGCTCTTCCGCCTCTCGAAGTTCGTGCGCGTGGAGGGCTACACCGCCGGCGACTACGTCTTCCACGAGGAAGACCGCTCGATGGACTTCTACGTCGTCAAGGACGGCCGCATCGACATCCGCAAGGACACGCCCTTCGGCCCGCAGATCCTCGGCACGCTCACTCCCGACCACATCTTCGGCGAGATGAACTTCATCGACCGGACCCACCGGTCGAGCGACGGCGTCGCGACCGAGTCGTCGGCCTGCTACACGTTCTCCTTCAGCGCGCTCGATCAGCTGATGGACGAGGACAAAGAGCTCGCCGTCGGATTGCACTGGGCGTTCTGGCGCTCGCTGACCGAGAAAGTGCGCGACGCGAACGAGCAGCTCAAGCTCTTCTTCCAGGAAGACGCGAAGAAGGGCAGCGGCCGGAAGCGCGTCGACAGCAGGCGCGATACCGCGCAGGTCACCGTGAAGTCGGAGGAGAAAGTCGACCTCTTCCGCGAGCGCGGCCTCTCCGGCGCGGAAATGAAGCTGCTGGCGACGTTCTCCAGCGAGGAGCGCATCCGCGAGGGGTCGATGATCTTCCGCGAGGGGGAGAAGGGCGACAAGCTCTTCATCGTCCTCGACGGCCGCGTGCGCATCTCCAAGTTCATCCCCGGAGTCGGCGAGGAGGCGCTGGCGGTGCTCGACCGCGGCGACTTCTTCGGCGAGATGGCGCTGATCGACGACATGCCGCGCTCCGCCGACGCCAAGGCCCACGAGCAGGACGCGACCGTGCTCTCCATCGACCGCGCGACGCTGAACGAGATCCTCTCCATGGACCCGCACGCCTCGCTGCAGTTCCTCAACCTGCTCTGCCGGATGATCAGCCGCCGCCTGCGCGAGATCAACGACAAGATCGTGCAGTGGAAGTACATGTCCGGCGGCTTCTGATTGCTCTTCCTGGTCATCTTTCTCCTGCTCTTCTTCTTCCTCTGGCTGGTCTTCCTAGTCGCCGAGCCGCCGCTGGAGCGCCTCCTGAAACGCAGCGCGAACTGGACGGCGCGTTTTCGCTATCGCGACTACGTGCCGGTCGCGGTGGTGCTGCTCGCGGGACTGGCGGCCACTCTCCTTGCCGGGGATGCGTTCGAGGATCTGGCCGAGCTGGTGCGGTCCAACAGCACGCAGCTCCATGACATCGACGCGAGGTGGCACGAGTGGGCGCGCTACTCGCGCACCGCCGGCTCGACCCGCTTTTTCACGACGATGACGATCATCGGCACGCCGCTGCCCCTCGGCATCATCGTCGCCGTCGTCGTCGCGCTGCTGCTGGCGAGGCGGCGCTGGCGCTGGGCTGTGTATCTCGCGTTCACGACCGGGATCGGCGCGGCGCTCAACCTCGCGCTGAAGACCTACTTTCACCGCACCCGCCCCGATCTCGCCGAGGCCTTGAGGCACGCCAGCGGCTTCTCGTTTCCGAGCGGGCACGCCATGGGCTCGACGGTCGTCTTCGGCGCGCTCGCCTACATCGCCTTTCGCGCGATCCCGTACTGGCGCTGGCGCGCCGCCTCCTTCGCGCTCGCGCTCTCCACCATCCTCGCCATCGCCTCCTCCCGCATCTACCTCGGCGTCCACTGGATCTCCGACGTCGGCGCCGGCATGGCCGCGGGCCTGGTGTGGGTGACGACGTCGACGGTCGCCTACGAGACGTTCAGGCGGATCCGGCTGATTCGTGCGCTGCGCGCGAAGCGCGCCGACAACATGTCATCCCGAGCGTGAGCGAGGGACCTGGGCGGGTGGCCGCACGAGGCATGAGCCGGTTCGCACCACCCGAGCCCCAGGTTCCTCGCTCACGCTCGGAATGACAGCTATAACGTGACCCGATCGTCTTCCCGCACCTCGCGCGGCGAATAGAGATCTCGGACGACGCGGCCGATGGTCATGCGGTCGAGCGCCTCGGTGGTGCATTGATTGAGGCGCTGGAAGATGGCGCCGACGGTGGCGCGCTCGCGGTCGTCGGGGCCGATGTCGGGGAGGAGGCGCATCACGCCCTCCATGTGCGCCACCAGCTCGTCGATGGTGATGCGGTCGGGATCGCACGCCGGGACGTAGCCCATCCAGTCGCCGCCGGTCTGCGCGACCAGCTTGGCGTCGTCGAGCTTGCGCAGCACGCGCAGCATCTGCGAGTCGGTCGTGCCGAACTGCTCCGCGAGGCGGTAGGACGACGGCGGATCCTCGCGGCGGTCGAAGCGGCGCGCGACCTCGATCATGGCGCGTATCGCGAAGTAGAGGTCGAACTGCGGCTCGTCCTGGACCTGCTGCTCCGTGGCGCGCAGGAGGCCGTACAGGTTCTGCCAGACGTAGCTCACCTGCACGCCGAGGAGGATCACCACCCACATCACCTCGATCGCGATCAGGAAGATGATCGCCAGGCCGACCGCGCCGTAGATCAGGTTGAAGTTTCCTTTGAACAGGTGCGCCGCGTAGACGCCGAAGCCCCAGCGCACGAGCGTGAACAGCAGCGTGGTGACGACCGCGCCGACCGCCGCGGCCGACAGCCGCACGCGCGCCGACGGCACCAGCCAGAACACCATCGTGAAGCCGATGAACAGGATCACGACCGGCGCGATCAGGAAGATCACGTCGCCCTGGAAGAGCACGCGCAGGTAGCGGTTGCGCTCCAGCATCGCCGTCGTCGTGAAGGAGAGGCCCATCAGCAGCGGGCCCCAGAAGAAGAGCATCGTGAAGGCGATGATCTTCTGCTTGTACCCGCGCGCGCTCTTCACCTTCCAGATGCGGTTCACCGCGCCCTCGACCGCCAGGAAGAGCCGGAAGGCGATGAACATGAACACCACGATGCCGACGGTCGACGCCGCGGTGGCGTTCTCCCGGAAACGGGAGAGGTGATAGGTGATCTGCGGCGATTCGTACGGGATGATCGAGTTGAGGATCGAGTCGACCTGCGACTGCAGCTGCGGGAAGGCCTGCTGGAAGTATTTACTGAGGGTGTAGGTGAACGCGACCAGCAGCGGGATCAGCGAGAGCAGCGTGGTGTAGGCGAGCGACGCCGCGCGCGCGGAAACCTCGCCGCTGCTGTAGAGCTCGCGCACCACCTCGCGGACGAAGAGGAAGGACTCGACCACGATCGCCCGCGCGCGTTTCTGGCCGAAACCATGGCGCCGGTAAACCAGCAGCGCCGGGTCGGTCAGCCACCCGCGGGTAAGGTGAAATCGCTTCAGCCACTTCCCGCGCCAGCCCGGCGGCTTCTCGCGCGGGTCCGTGTCATCGGACATAGTGGAGAGGATAAACGCAAAAGAAGGGCCCGTTGGCCTCACCGGTAGCCCCGTCCTTGCATAATGCCGAGCATGCCACCCGACAAAGTCCACATCCCCGACGTCATCGAGCCTGACGAGAAGCTGCCGCAGGATCTCGTGGCGCTGCGGCGTTTTGCGCGTTTCATGGACGAGGCGTTCACGATTCCGGGCACGCGGTTTCACGTCGGCGCCGACGCGCTGCTCGGGTTGATCCCCGGCATCGGCGACGTCATCGGCGGCGTGCTCTCCACCTGGATCATCGCCGGCGCGTTGCGCCACCGCGTGCCGGGCCGGGTGATCGTGCGCATGGTCTTCAACATCATCCTCGACCTTCTCCTCGGCGCGGTTCCGGTCGCCGGCGACGTCTTCGATTTTCTCTACGAAGAGAACATGAAGAACATGCGGTTGCTGGAGAAGCACCGCGACCGCAGGCGTCCGCCGCGGAGCACCGCCGCCATCGCGCTCGTCATCACCCTCATCGTGCTCTTCGTGATCTGCGTGGCCGCGGGACTCTTCATCGGTGTGGTGATGCTGATCCTCTGGATCGCGGGGCAGGGACGCACGCTTGTTTAAACGCCACAAGCCGCCGCGTTATCCCGGGCGCACGCCGCTGCCGATGGTGCGCCGGAAGATCCCGATGCGCTATCACATGCGCCATCAGTTCGGCGTCCGGGAGACGGCGTTCCTGCAGACGATGTACGCGCTCACGGGAATGCCGCTGACGGAAGGCAACCGCGTCGAGATCCTGAGAAACGGCGTCGCCTTTTTCCCGTCGATGCTGAGCGCGATCCGCGCGGCGAAGAAGACCATCAATCTCGAGTTCTACATCTACTGGGACGGCGAGATCGGGCGGCAGTTCGCGGAGGCGCTCGCGGAGCGTGCGCGCGCGGGCGTCACCGTGAACGTGATCCTCGACGCGGTCGGCTCGGGGCCGATGTCGCGCGACCTCATCGCCTTCATGCAGCGCAACGGCATGAACGTCGAGTGGTATCACCCGCTGCGCTGGTACACGCTGTCGCGCTTCAACCACCGGACGCACCGGAAGATCCTGATCGTCGACGGCGAAGTCGGATTCTCGGGCGGCGTCGGGATCGCCGACGAATGGCTCGGCGACGCCGACTCCCACAATCACTGGCGCGAGACGGTCGCGCGCGTCGAGGGGCCGGTGGTGACGCAGATGCAGTTCGCGTTCATGGACAACTGGGTCAAGAGCCGCGGCGAGCTGCTGACCGGGCTCGATTACTTCCCGCGCCTCGAGCCCCGCGGCAAGCACTGCGCGCAGGTCCTGAAGTCCTCCCCCTCGGAGGGCTCGTCGGCGGTGAAGCTGCTGTACATCGTCTCGATCGTCAGCGCGCGGCAGAGCATCTACATCGCCAACGCCTACTTCGTTCCCGACAGCGACACCCTGCGCGCGCTCGAGGGCGCCGTGCGGCGCGGCGTCGACGTCCGCGTGATCGTGCCCGGCGAGCTCACCGACGTCCCGATCGTGCGCCAGGCCGCGCGCTGGCAGTACGAGCGCATGCTGCGCCGCGGCATCCGCCTCTTCGAGTACCAGCCGACGATGATGCACGCCAAGACGATGGTCGTCGACGGCATCTGGTCGACCATCGGCTCCTCGAACTTCGACGACCGCTCCTTTCGCCTCAATGACGAAGTGAACGTGAACATCTACGACGAAAACATCGCCTCGCAGATGGAGAAGATGTTCTTCGAAGACCTCGCCCGCAGCGAAGAGATCAGCCACCGCCACTGGCACGCCCGCCCCACCTTCGATCGTGTGAAGGAGAAGGTGGCGGCATGGTTCAAGCCCCAGCTATAAAATTGCGCGCGCGTGTTTGCCTACTTCGTTGTCATCCTCCTGATCGTCGGCGTGGTGCTGGCCGTCCGCCTGTTCATGAAGCGCCATGCCGAGCAGCGTCGCGTGCATGACGCGCGTCTCAAGGCGATGGCGCAGGTGACGCTCGCAGCGATGAAGAGGAAGGCCGCCGCGGAGGTGGCCGCGAAGGTTGCCCAGCCCTCGGCGGCCGAGCCGATGCGCGAGGAGCGCGACTGCCCCTATTGCGCCGAGCCGATCCTCACCAAAGCGCGCGTCTGCAAACACTGCGGCCGCGACGTGGAACCCCTCGCGTAATTACTCCCAGTCCGTGTGCACGAACGGCGTGTCGGGGCCGCGGTCGTTGCGCTGGTACGTGTGCGCGCCGAAGAAGTCGCGCTGGGCCTGGGTCAGGTTCTGCGGGAGATTCGCGGTGCGGTAGCTGTCGTAATAGGCGAGCGACACCGAGAACGCGGGCGCGGGGATGCCGTTCGATTGCGCATAGGCCACGCAGCGGCGCCACGCCTCCTGCGATGAGGCGAGGTCCGAGCGGAAGGCGTCGTCGAGCAGCAGGTTCGGCATCGCACGGTCGCGCTCGTAGGCGCGCATGATCGAGTCGAGGAACTTCGCGCGGATGATGCAGCCGGCCTTCCAGATGCGCGCGATCTCGCGCATGTCGATGTCCCACTTCCACTCGCGGCTGCCCGCCTGAATCAGCGCCATCCCCTGCGCATACGAGCAGATCTTCGCGGCATAGAGCGCGTCATGAACATCGCGGATGAACCGATCCCGATCCTGTGGAGCGGCGGGCTTCAGCCCGCCGAGCACCGGCGCCGCCTTCACCCGCTCATCCTTCATCGACGACAACACCCTCGCGTCGATGGCCGCCGCGATCGTCGGCACCGGCACCCCGAGGTCCAGCGCGACCTGCGCGGTCCACTTGCCGGTGCCCTTCTGTCCCGCCTTGTCGAGGATCCTGTCGACCAGCGGCTCGCCGGACTCCGGATCGCGCACGCGGAAGATCTTCGCGGTGATCTCGATGAGGAACGACTGCAGCGGGCCGCGGTTCCATTCGTCGAAGATCTGCGCGAGCTCGTCCGCGCCGCACCCGAGGCCTCGGCGCAAGAGGTCGTACGCCTCGGCGATCAGCTGCATGTCGCCGTACTCGATCCCGTTGTGCACCATCTTCACGTAGTGGCCCGCGCCGTCGGGGCCGCAGTACGTGACGCACGCCCCGGAGTCGCTCTTGGCGGCGATGGCCTCGAAGATCGGGCGGATGCTGTCCCACGACTCGCGCGTCCCGCCCGGCATCAGCGACGGGCCGTAGCGCGCGCCGTCTTCGCCGCCGGAGACGCCCGAGCCGACGAAGTGCAGCTTCGTGTCCGCGAGCCGCGCCGTGCGCGCCTGCGTGTCCTTGAACCAGGAGTTGCCGCCGTCGATGACGACGTCGCCTTCCTCGAGCAGCGGCTGCAGCCTGTCGAGCATCTGGTCGACCGGCGCGCCGGCCTTGATCAGCAGCATGATCCGGCGCGGGCGCTCGAGCGCGCGCACGAAGTCCTGCAGCTCCACCGTGCCGATGAACTTCTTCCCGGCGTTCTCTGCCATGAACTGCCGCACGCGCTCCGGCTCGCGGTTCCACACCGCGACCGTGAAGCCGTGGTCTTCGACGTTGAGCGCGAGATTCGACCCCATCACCGCGAGGCCGATCATCCCGAACTGGGCTTCGCTCACGCTTTCACCTTCGCGACCGCGCTGGTGACGTTAGCGAGCAGCGTCTTCAGGCCGCGATCGATGTCCTCGCCGAGGTCGACGCTCTCGAGACGGCGTTTCTCGTCCATCAGTGCCTGATAGTCCCCCTCGGCCTGTGCGCGTACGAGCTTGCCGAACGTCAACTGCTCGTCGCCGGGAATCGGCACGTCCGTGCCCGGTCCGCCGGTGAGTTGGAAGAACACGCCGCTGTTCTTGCCGCCTTTGTGCAGTTGTCCGGTCGAGTGGAGGAATCGCGGGCCATAGCCGGTGGTCGTGGCGACGCGAAGCTCGCGCGCGACGGTCTCGCGGATCTTCGCCAGCAGCTCATTGCGCGCGGGCGTCTCCGCGAAATAGTTCATCAACGCGACATAGTCGCCGGCCTTGACCTGCGCGAGCAGTTTTCCGATCTCTTCGCCGTCGTCGACGCCGATCTGTTTGCCGCTGACCTTCATCTTTCCGTCGAGCAGGTCGCGCGTGTTCTGCTTCGCCTTCTCGACGTCCGGCTGATCGAACGCGTTGACTCCGATGATCGCGCCGGCGACCGCGGTGGCGAACTCCCAGACGTAAAACACTTCGCCGAGATCGAGCGGGTCTTCGAGCACGAAGTCGATGACCGGATGCCCGGCCGCGGTGAGCTCGCGCAGGCGCGCGGTGTTGTCGCTGCGGCGCAGGCGGACGGAAACGAAGAGCCGGTCGTTGCCGTACTCGTTCGCCGCGAGCGGCGGCTCGCCGGCGACGGGGACGATTCCCTTCGTCTTGTCCTTGCCCGTGCTCTCGGCGACGAGTTGCTCGACCCAGAGCCCGAGCGTGTCGAGCGGCGGCGGCGTGATCAGCGTCAGCTTGTCGCGGCCCTGCAGCGCGGCGCCGCCGATCGCGCAGCCGAGGAGCGCGGCGGGATTCTTGCGGATCGACGGCGTGACCGAAACGTGCGCGGCATGCACGGCGCGCTCGACGAGCGTGGCGACGTCGACGCCCGCGATCGCCGCCGGCACGAGGCCGAAGTACGAGAGCGCGGAGTAGCGTCCGCCGATGTCCGGCATGTTCAGGAACACTTTGCGGAAGCGGTCGCGCTCCGCGTCGCGCGCGAGTTGTTTGCCGGGATCGGTGACCGCGAAAAAGTTCTCGCCCGCGCGCTCGCCCTTCACGGACCGGACGCGGTTGTAGAAGTAGCGGTGGAACATGATCGGCTCGGTGGTCGAGCCGGACTTCGACGCCACCATGAACAGCGTGTGCGCGACGTCGATGTGCTCCACGAGCAGCTCGACCGCCTCGGGGACGGTGGAGTCGAGCACCAGCAGCTCCGGGTAGCCCTCGCGTTTCCCGAAGACGCGCCGCGTGACCTCGGAGCACAGGCTGGAGCCGCCCATGCCGAGGACGACCACGTGCGTGAACTCGTTTCGCACCGATTCCGCGAACGACACGATCTCGTCGATGCGTTGCTGCATCAGCTCGGGCACGCTCAGCCATCCGAGCGGCGGCGCGTCCTTGGAATTGAAGAGCGTCGCGTCCTTCGCCCAGATCCGCGGGACGAACTTCTCCTTCTCCGCGCGCTGAACCGCGTCGTCCACGTTCACACCGTGCAGCGTGAGCCGCTCCGGCAGGCCGCGCATGGCCGCGTCGCGTCGCGCCTCGATCGTCGACATCAGTTGCCCGAAGCTGTCATCGAACGACTTCACGCCGTCGGCGGTCAGCTTCTCGGTGATCGCCTTCAGGCTGTGGCCCTTCGCCTCGAACTCTTCGAGCACGCGCCTCGCCTCGTCGACGTCCTGTTCGAGCGTCATGATCACGCGGCCGTGGTCTTTGAATGCGTCGTACGTCGCCGGCGGGATCGTGTTCACGGTGTCGGGGCCGATCAGCGACTCGATGTACATCACGTCGCTGTACTTCGGATTCTTCGTGCCGGTCGACGCCCACAGCGGCCGCTGCACGCGCGCGCCCTGATCGCGGAGCTTGAGGAAGCGCGGGCTTTCGAAGATCTGCTTGAAGAGCTGATACGCCATCTTCGCGTTGGCGATGGCGATCTTGCCCTGGAGGGCGGGCTCGTTTTCCAGCTCCTTGTCGGCCAGCGTGTCGATGCGGCTGACGAAGAAGCTGGCAACGGAGTTGATGTCGCCGACCGGCAGCTGCTGCGCGACGCGCCGCTCCAGCCCGCGCAGATACGCCTCGATCACCTGTGCGTAGACGTCGTTGGAGAAGATGAGCGTGACGTTGATGTTGATGCCGGCGGCGATCGCCTCTTCGATCGCGGGGATGCCCTCGGGCGTCGCCGGGATCTTGATCATCACGTTCGGCTTGCCGAGGCGCGCGAAGAGTCGCTTGGCCTCGGCGACGGTACCGGCGGTGTCGCGCGCGAGGAGCGGCGAGACCTCGAGGCTGGCGAACCCGTCGCCGCCCTTCGTTTTGTCGTAGACCGGGCGGAAGACGTCCGCGGCCTTGCTGATGTCTTCGATCACCAGCTCGTCGTAGATCTCGTCGCGCGACTTGTTCTGCGAGGCCAGCATGCGCAGCTGCCCGTCGTAGTCGTCGCTGCCGCCGATCGCCTTCTCGAAGATGGTCGGATTCGAGGTCAGCCCGCGCAGGTCGTCTTCATCGATCATCCGCTGGAGCTTCCCGCTGGTGACCAGCTTCCGCTCCATCTGATCGAACCAGACGCTCTGGCCGGTTTTCGCGAGCTCGGCGAGGGGATTGGTGCTCATGCCCGTGTCCTCCAGTTTGAATCGGTAAGCATACTGCCGTGAGGTCTCCCAGTCTCCGAGTCGCCCAGTCTCCTAGGAGGCCCGGAGACCAGGAGGCTGGGAGGCTAATCCTCCACGCCCGCGCGCCGTATGGCCTGCAGCGCGATGCGGGCGATGAAGATGCTTACCAGAATCGCGCCGCATGCGGTGACGATCAGCAGAATCCGGTTGCCGGTGCCGGTCAGAGCCGCGGCTCCGGCGGCGCCGGCCCAGGTGAAGGCCAGCGTGCCGGGGATGATGCCGAAGAACGTCGTCACGATGAACGGGCGCAGCTTCACGCCGGTGAGGCCGAAGGCGTAGTTGACCCACGTGAACGGCGGAAAGCCTGACAGTCGCACCAGCCACATGATCTTCGTCCCCTCGCGCGTGATGGCCCGGTCGAGCGCGCGGAACTTCACATGATTGGATGTGATTCGCTCGACGCGGTGACGCAGCACGGTTCGCGCGAGCAGGAACGCCGTCGTCGCGCCGAGGGTCGCGCCGATGATGACGATGATCGAGCCGGCGGCGAAGCCGAAGATCGCACCCGCGCCGAGCGTCAGCGCCAGCGCGGGGATCACCAGCACGCAGCAGAGCACGTAGACGAGCGCGTAAAGCACGTACCCGAGCGCCCCCGCGCCCTGCACCCACGTCTTGAACGCGTCCAGCCACTGTACGAGCGGCAGGGTGCGGACGGCGAGAACGAGCGCGACGAGCAGCACCAGCCCTGTAGCGACCTTGACGATCTGGCGGCGACTCAACGTGCCGCTGATTTTATACGCGCGGCAGCAGGACCTTCTTCATCGTCTTCAGCACCAGCACGACCGCGCTGACGACGGAACCGACGACGCCAAGGATCGCGCCCAGAAAGAGCCCGGCAACGCCGCCCGCCGCCACCTTCACCATCCCGCCGCCGCTCTTCTGCCTCGGGTACACCGGCACCAGCGTCGTCGGCTTCGCCTCTTTCGCCGGCTCCTTCGGCCGGTCCTCGGGGCGGTCCGCCTGCGCGCGCGCCTCCTGCTTCGACGTGTCGCCGGCCATGCTGCCGTGCGTGCGCGCGTACACCTGCGTGAACTCCGCGCCGAAGAAGAGGATCTGCGCCGACCAGTAGACCCACACCAGGAGGATCACCAGCGAGCCCGCCGCGCCGTAGCTCGAGCCGATCGAGGCCTTGCCAAGGTAGAGCGAGAGACCGAACTTGCCGAGCACGAAAAGCGCCGCGGTGAAGAGCGCGCCGAACCAGACGTCGCGCCAGGTCGGATGCGTGTCGGGGAGAAAGCGGAAGATCGCCGCGAAGAGCAGCGTCACCAGCGCGAAGGAGACCACCATCTGCAGCGTCTGCAGCAGCGCCTCGCCGCCGGGGAAGCGCTGGTTCAGGTAGCCGCCCATCGCCGAGATCATCGCGTCGAAGATCAGGCTGACCAGCAGCAGGAAGCCGATCCCGCAGACCATGGCCAGCGACAGGAAGCGCTGCCTGATGAAGCCGAGGATGCCGCCGGCCTTCTTCTCGGCGACGTTCCAGATCGTGTTGAGCGCGTCCTTGAGCTGCATGAACACGCCCGACGCGCCGAAGAAGAGCGTGATGATGCCGACGATCGTCGCCAGCATGCCGGTCTTCGGCTTGGCCGCCGACTTGATCATCTCCTCGATCGCCTTCGCCCCCTCGCGCCCGAGGAGACCGCCGAGCTGTCCGGAGATCTCCTTGTGCGCCGCCTCCTCGCCGAACACGAACCCGGCAATGGCGATCGCGATCAGCAGCAGCGGCGCGATCGAAAAGACCGTGTAATACGCCAGCGCCGCCCCCAGCCGCGGCGCCTTGTCCTCGCCAAATTCCTTGAACGTCTGTTTGAAAAGGTCGAAATACCTGCGCAAAGCACGTCTCCTGTGGAGCGGTGGGCTTCAGCCCACCGAACCGCGCGCCCGGCGGGCTAAAGCCCGCCGCTCCACAGGAGCAACGCGTGTTCCATCACCTTTTACCCTTCATCCAATCAATACACCGCACCAGCGATTCGCGCATCTCCTCCGCAGGCAGGTGAATCGGCCGCCCGTGCCCGGGCAACACCCACTCGAACCTGTAATCGAGCAGCCGCGTCATCGAAACGATCTGCTCGCTCCACGAATACCAGCACGCGCTGCGGAACGCGTAGAGGTGGCCGCGCGACTCGCTCCAGGCGAGGTGATCGCCGGTGAAGAGCAACGTCTCGCGCTCGAGGAACACCGCGTGGCCGCGGGTGTGGCCGGGCACCGGAATCATCACCAGTCCCGGCTCGAGCTCGATCGGCTCGAGCCCTTTCGGCTGGATCTCGATCATCGACGTCCGCGCGTGCACGTCATCGCGATGCAGCACCCGCTCGCAGCCGAAGCGCGCGTGGAACTTCTCGTGATCGGCGACGTCGTCCTGGTGCGTCAGCAGCATCCGCCGCACGCCGCCCCAGCGCTCGAGCTTCTTCACCAGCGGCCCGGCGAAGCGCGGCGAGTCGACGAGGATCCTGCGGTCCCGTAGAAAGTAGCCGATCGCCCCGAACGAGCTCTCGCTCGCGTACCCGCAGCGGTAGACATCGTCCGCGACGAGCTCCGGCAGCGCATCGATCGCCGCCCGCGCACCGGTCGACGACCCGATCGACGACGTCGGACACGTGATCAGCGCCTTCTGCGCCGCAAGCAGCTCAGCCTCGGTCTCAGGCTGATGAAACACGAACGACTGATCGCCCGCGTCGCTGAACACCGCCGGCGCGAAGACGCGGCAGGCATCGCAGTCGATGCACGTCGAGTCGACGAAGAAATCGCCGGGGACGTTCTCATCGAGTCGCAGCGCCGCGTCGGCCATTAGCAGTGAGAACGATCCAGGCCGGCGTCCTCTTTCATCGAAAGAGCATCAGCGCCAAAGTGACGCCGCCGCAGAGGAGCATGAGCGCCAGCGTTCCGGCGGCGATCGTTCGAAACTGACTCCGTCCCAGAATCAGAGCGATCGCCATTTTCATGGCCGTGTTGGAAAGCACGCCGACAGCGATCGCCAGCGCCGCAACGTCCAGCGACGACGTCCGGGCAATGCTTCTGGCCATCGTGGCCGTGAGTGCATCCACGTCCGTGAGGCCGAGAACGGCCGCCGAGCTCAAGAGACCGGCTTCTCCCCACTGGCTTCGCGCGAGATGGACCAGCATCAGGACCACTTGAAAGATGATCACCATCTGCAGCGCCGCGCCGAGTTGCAGAGGGTTTCGGGGAGGTGGAGCGGATTCGCCCGCGTCCTTCGACGATCGCAATCCAAAGAGCGCAACCGCGGCCGCGATCAGAAACGGGACGATCAGATACGGCGCAAGCGGCGCTGCCAGCGGGAAGTTGAGTACGGCCGTGGCGATGAGCACGCGCGGATACAGCAGCGCGTTCGCGGCAACCGCGCCGAAGCCCAGATCGCGCGCTGCCGTCGTGTCGGCGCGGCTCATGCGAGCGAACGTGAACGTCACATTCGTCGACGAAATGAGCCCGCCGAGCGCACCGGCGATCAGGTATCCCCGCCGCGTGTCGATGAGGCGCCGCGCCACATACCCGAGGAAGCTCAACCCCGAAAAGAAGAGCACGAGCGCCCACAGTTCGCGCGGACGAATCCCTCCCCATGGCCCGAACGGTCCGCTCGGAAGAAGCGGCAGCACGACCAGCGCCATCACCGCGAAGTGCACGCCGGCGCGGAGTCCAACGTCGTCGATGCGAGCGACCAGTGCGTGAAGACGCGATTTCTCGACCAGCAGCAGGCAAGTGATGGCGATGATGCCGCTTGCGATCTGCCAGGTGCCGGTGCCGGCCAGAAATCCTGCACCGATGACGACCAGCGCAGCCACCTCGGTCGTGCTGTCGAGGTCTGTCCGGCTTCCGGCGGCGTACGCCGCGGCGACGATGGCCACCGACCCCAGAAGAAGGATGACCGCGGGCCATGTGAGACCGTTGACCCACAGCGATCCAGCCAACCCGGCGAGTCCTCCGAGCAGGGTGAACGTGCGAATCCCGGCGAAGCGCCGGCCGGCTCCTCGGGTATGTCCCGACCACTCCCGTTCCAGACCGACCGCCGCACCGCCAAGCGCGGCGATGATCAGGCCGAGGAGGTCGTAGTCGCCGGTCACGAGACGCTACGATAGCCGCTCATGGACAATGCTGTCGCGCTCGTCCGCGCCTATCTCCAGCTCAACGGCTACTTCACGATCACCGAGTATCCCGTCGTGCGCAGGACCGGCGATGGAAACTTCCGGACGCTCACCGAGATCGACGTCGCCGCGCTTCATCTTCCGAACGGCGAGCCGGACTTCGAGCCCGATCCCGCGCTGAGAGTGCCCCCTGATCGAGCCGACATGATCATCGGCGAGGTGAAAGAAGGGCGGGCCATGATCAACGCGGCCGCGACCGACCCCGACGTCATCGCGAAGATCCTGCGCCGCTTCGGATGCAGCACCGCGGCGGAGGGGCACAAGCTGGGGCGTGCGCTTCTGGACAGGGGTGCGATCGACACGCCGGCCGGACATCGGGTGCGGCTGGTGGCATTCGGAACGGCGCCCGCCAATGAGCCAGGTCCGTACCTCACGGTCCTCTTGTCCGACGTCGTCGCGTACGTCGACCGATACATCACTCAAAACTGGGAGCTGGTCCGTACCGCCGGCTCCAGAGATCCGATCTTCGGTGTGATGGTTCTGCTGGCAAAAGCGCGCGCCACGAGGTGAGGCGGTCCGGCGCGACGGTCGGTGAAGAAAAAGCGGGCGCGTCTTTCGACGCGCCCACTTCAGGGGTCCTTACTTCACGGGATCAATCGGCGCCGGCTTGGCCGGCGCCTTCTTCGCGGCCCGGTCCGCAGCCTGCGCCGCCCGCTCAGCCGCCTTAGCGGCCCTCGCCGCCTCCCTCTGCGCGATTGCTTCGGGCGACACTTTCCGGACGCGTCCCAGCGCCCGGCGCATGTCCGCCACGTACGCAGCCATGTGCGCGGTCTTCCGCTGTCTGGCCAGACGCTGCGCGAGGGAGTACGTCGTCAGCGCCTCGCTGCCGGCCAGGTTCCGCGCGGCCGTCACGCTGTGCCGGAGGTGCTGCGCGAAGGCCTCGTGCTCGTCCACCAGCGGACCATACGCGTCCGCGTAGCTGACGAGGTCCCGGACTGCGGCCGGGGCCAGGCCCTCGCTGCGCACGAGCGCCGGCTGGTTCGCGACGGCCACGTTCGTCAGCTCGATGAACTCGGGCGAAACCGACGCGGCCGGGCTGAGCCGCTGGGTCTCGTCCTTGGACTCCGGCATGACGAAGTGCGGGATCAGCTCCCGCCAGCGCCGGAGCTCCTGCACGCGCTGCTGCGCCGCCTCGGTATGGGAAATGGGGGTTCCAGTGGGTTCTACAGTACTCATACAAATCTCCTTCTTTCTTTTCTCGAATGCTGCTGATGGTCAGAGCAGGCAGTCAGAAAAGAGAGGAGGAGCGCGGCCCAGGATGGCTCGCCGGGGCACTCGCAGGGCCGCCGGGCGGGGAGTCCGCCGGCGTCTGCGGAGAAGGGAAGCGATGCGATCGACCACGCGCGGTTGCCGGAGGCGCAGGAACGCGCGGACGGGCACGGGGCGCGGAGCCAGGATGATGCGCGGACGCGGGTCCGCGGGTCGCTCGGGTACGAGCGCGCCGGTGCGGAGGTCTTCGAGCACGGCCCGCTGGGCGCTGAAGACCCTGGCGGTGTTCTCGTTGAGCAATCCGGCCAGGAGCACCCAGCGCTCGGTGGCCGCGGCGAGGAGCTGCGGTACGTCGCTCGCGTTCTCCGGCTCACGGGCGGCGCACGCGGCCGCTTCCTCGAGCTCCCTGGCCGCCTGCATGAGCCGAAAAGAGGCGTGGAGCAGCAGCATGGACGCTTCGTGCAGATCCCGCGAGGCCCGGACCGGCCGCCAGGGCGCGCGGCGGCTGGCGGCGGCGGCTGTGCGCAGGCTGGAGCAGAGCACGCGAACGGATGCGTCGATCGCGTGGTTCACGCGCCTGAGCGGACGGACCCACGCCTCCCGCCGCTGGCCTTGCGGCCGGCGCCGGTCCCGGCAAGTGCCGGCAGCAGCGCCCTTGGGCGCCTGAGCGTGGTTCCGTTTTCTCATCACATTCACTCTACCACATTCAGCTCATTTTAGTTTCCATATGTGTGGTAAATACCGCACAGGCTGACGTTGAGTTCCGGACAACTCAAATTGAGTACCGCGCAACTGACGTTGAGTTCCGGACAACTCAAATTGAGTACCGCGCAACTGACGTTGAGTTCCGGACAACTCAAATTGAGTTCGGCGCAACTGACCGTTGAGTTCCGGACAACTCAAATTGAGTTCGGCGCAACTGACCGTTGAGTTCCGGACAACTCAAATTGAGTTCGGCGAGACTGACGTTGAGTTCCGGACAACTCAAACTGAGTTCGGCGCAACTGACGTTGAGTTCCGGACAACTCAAATTGAGTACCGCGCAACTGACGTTGAGTTCCGAACAACTCAAATTGAGTTCCGGCGAGCTCACGTTGAGCTGCGGTCATGGCAACGTCGGGAACAGCGACCTCGAACGCGGAACGAAGGTGCCGAACCTCACGGTCCTGCTGCGGATCAGCCATGCGTTCGGGGTGTCCGTGACGGAGCTTCTTCGGGAGTTCACCGTGGATACGGTGCGGCGGATGAAGTTGTGACCGGAGATTGACCGCACAGGTCCTGTCCTCTTCTACCAGTACGACTCAACGCCGAGGCTCTGCATCCGCTTGCGCATCTTCTGATCGAAGGTGGCGATCGCGTCGTAGCGGTTCGCGATCGCGACCGATGCCGCGTCGGCGAGACCTGGCAGTTGCTCGGGCCAGTACTCAAACACCTTCTTCCACGGACAGTCGTCGATCGCGGTCACGCCGGGAAGCGCGAGCATGTCGCGGATCAGCGCGGCGACACGCGGGATCGCCATCGCGTAGAAGCTCTGCAGCACGTATGTGACCTCGAAGACGGCAAACTGCGTGACGAATGCCTCGATCTCGCCGTCGCCGGCCGCGTCGATCAGTGCTTTTGCCGCCGCGCGTTGGGACTCATTTCTCTCGACGAGAAAAGAGACGAAGACGTTCGCGTCGACGAGCACTTGCCGCATGGGTTAAACGCGCCCTCTGCGCTTCCGGGCTTCTTCCATCTCCTTCACGACGTCGCCGGAGGAGTTCTTGATGACGCCTTCCCAGCGATAGAAAGCCGGCCGATCGGTAGTGACGGCGACTTTGCCGCCGCGGATCTCCCATGTCAGCTTGTCGCCTTCTTCGAGATCGAGCGCTTCGCGCACTTCCTTCGGCACGGTCGTCTGCCCTTTGCTGGTCAAGGTGGAGGTCGGCATCGGTCGGTTCTCCTTACCGCTAGTATAACGATGTAAGGCGCCGTCAACGTCGCGCCGTTACTGCATCGCGACCGACTCCGGCCATCCGAGCGCGTCCGCAAATCCCGGTACCTCCATCGACAGCCACTCGGAATGCACCGATACCAGATCGAGCAACTCCCGCGCGAGCACCGCGCTCACCGTTTCCCCCTCGATCGCCGCCAATCGCTCCAGTGCGACAACCTCCATCCGCGGAATTCGCACCTCGAGCTCCGTCAGTCGCAACAGCTCCGGGATCACATCCGCTACCTCCGCCCCGAGCGCCTCCTCCACCACCTCCTGCGACCACAGGTCCATCCCGAACGACACCAGCTCCGTCCACGGGACGCTCGTTCTGTCATCGGCGTCCACCCCCTCGAGCTCGCCCACCTCCATCCACCCGCGGATCTGGGTTTCGTCCATCCCGAGCAGCTTGGCGGCTTCGGAGAGGGCGTAGGTAGGGTGGGGCTCGAGGAAAAGGGTGCGGATGTTCGTCACGGACGGCATTCGTGACTCCTTTACTTGTCTTTCGATCTCAGGCCGAATATCAACTATAGGCGATGGAGCCTACATCAACCATAGTTGAAGATCAACTCGACGTGGCCGTCGAGGCAGAGATCTTCGGAAAGCGTGTCCGCGAGCTGCGGCTCAAGGCCGGCTGGACGCAGGAGCAACTCGCGGAAGCGGCGGAAATCACCACCACCTACACCAGCGACCTCGAACGCGGAACGAAGGTTCCGAGCCTCACGGTCCTGCTGCGGATCAGCCGTGCGTTCCGGGTGTCCGTGGCGGAGCTTCTTCGGGAGTTCACCGTGGATACGGTGCGGCGGATGAAGTTGTAAATGAATCCGCGAAGGCATCGATGCGTCAGGCGCCCGTGCTCTCGCCGCCGCCAGGCAGAAGAGGACGGAGTCAACGCCCGATCGCATTCATCTACGCCTTGTAGAAGCTAGCCGAGCCTTCTTCGTGCACGAGTTACGGCGTTCACGGAGAAAGCGACTCGACTTCAACGAAAGGGCGCTGGACGCCCGCCGCGGCGCACTCCATCATTACCAACAATGAGACGGCGATTCCCAGTTCGCTTGCACGCGGTAATCCCGCTTTCGCTGGCACCCCATGGCTGATACCCCACGCGTATCCAGCCCGTCCGCTACCGGCGGTGAGGGCACATTCTTTGAGCAACATGTGAACGCCTATTGGTTGGCCTCGTTGCTCGTAGAAGCCCCTCCGCCCATCTTACTGGATTCCATCGTAGCGGAGGTCAGCTTCCAGACGCGGCACCTCGGCTGGGCGACCGACGACTTCCTGATCTCCGCGCGGACAGGTGCCGGACAGATCCGTCGCTTCGCAGGGCAGGCAAAGAAGGCATTGACGGTGAGCGCGACGAACGAGGAGTTCACGGCGACCGTTGTGGATGCGTGGTTGGATTTTCAGAACGCCACGCTCTTTTCGGCGGAGACGGATGCGCTGGTTATCGCTACGCAGCTCGGTACGAACGTCCTTCTCCGTGACTTCGGCGGGCTGCTCGACTGCGCTCGAGCATCACGCAGCGATACGGACTTTCAGCATCGGATCGAAACGGTCGTCAATGCGCGGGTCCGATCCTATCGAGATGTGATGCAACAGATTCTCGATGCCGCGGTCGGGCGTCCAGTGCCGGCGCCTGAATTTTGGCGGTTCCTGCGCAGCCTCCATATCTTCAGCCTCGACCTGAATACCGCGACTTCGCAGGCAGAGACCCTGATCAAAACGCTCCTCGCGCATACCGCAAATGATGATGGGGACCGCCTCGGCACTGCAGACGCGAGCTGGAACGCGCTGCTGAAGGAAGTCAGCGGCACGATGTTCGAAGCCAAACAATATGTACGCGCGGACCTCCCGGCGTCGCTGCTAAAACTTCATGGAGGGCTCGCGGCGAAAGATCATCAGGCGATCGCCGCGATCCGCGACCACTCGCAGGTAGTGATCTCGAACCTGCGCACGACGATCGGCCGCGATCTGCACTTGCCGCGTGAAGGCGTGATCCAAGACCTTCTGCAGCAACTCGAACAGTGCAGAGTAATGTTGATCGCGGGCCCAGCTGGCAGCGGCAAGTCTGCCGTCTCGAAAGAACTCGTTAACTTCTTTGCCCATGACCACTACGTAGTTGCTTTCCGTGCCGAAGAGCTCGCACGCGCGCATTTCGACGAAACGCTGCAGGCCGCGCAGATTCCGGTTCGCGCAGCTGCAATGTGTGCCGTACTTGCCGCGCAGCCACGCAAGATTCTGCTCATTGAGAGCGTCGAGCGTCTTCTCGAGGCGCCGACGCGCGAGGCGTTCTCAGATCTCCTCTCGATCGTCGGCGACGACACAACGTGGCGGCTTATCCTCACCTGTCGCGACTACTCCGTTGACCTTCTCCGTGCGGCTCTGCTGCAGCCTGCCGGCTCGGCACACGCTGTCGTGCACGTTCCTCCTCTCGCAGACGATGAACTGGCGGAGGTCGAAGCGCACTTCCCATCGATTGGCCTGCTTCTGAAGAACGACAGACTTCGAGCGCTTCTGCGGAATCCTTACACACTGGACATGGCCACTCGTACTGACTGGTCCGTGGCCGAGCGCCTCCCGGAAACGGAACGCGAGTTTCGTGCGCATTTCTGGCGCTCCGTTGTCCGCGCGGAGCAGCATCGGCAAGCCGGGCTGCCGCAGCGTCGCGCCGGCACTTTCATGGCGATTTGCGCGCGCCGTGCAAAAGCGCTCACTGTCCATGCGTCCGTTGTTGGACTCGATCCCGAAGCGGTAACCGCCCTTCAGAACGACGGCCTCGTGGTGATCTCACCCGCTCATAACTCACTCGCAGCGCCGGCGCACGACGTTCTCGAGGACTGGGGCGTGATCGAGTGGATCAGTGAACAGTACGTCGCGACAGGCGGCGCTGTGGAGCCCTTCGCTGAAGCCCTCGGAAGCTTTCCCGCAATTCGCAGAACATTTCGCAAATGGATCGCGGAGTTCGTCGAGCGCGACATCGTGAATGCGAACGTGCTGTTCGATTGTGTCATCGACAATGCAGCGCTACCACCCCATTTTCGTGACGACACGATCTTGGCTTTTCTCCAGTCGGATCACGCCCAAAATGTTTTGCAACGACACGCCGCCAAGCTCTTAGCGAACGACAAGCACTTGTTTCGACGCGTTCTTCACCTCCTTCGCGTCGGCTGCGTCAGGTTGCCTGCCTGGATAACCGCCGAGCATGCAACGACCAGCATCTTCTTCCAGCCCGAAGGAAGCGCGTGGCCGGCTGCGCTCGCACTGGTCCGCGAACACCTCGATACTTTCGAGCCGAAGGACAGCGACCTCCTTCTCGGATTGGTCGAGGATTGGGCGAAGAGTGTCGGGTGGCAAAACCCATATCCACCGGGCCATGACGCTGCGGCAGCGATTGCATTCTGGCTGGTGCCACAGTTCGATCACTATTCGACGAAGGATCAACTGAAACGAGTCCTGCGCGTTCTCGCGAAGATCCCAAAATCTGACGCAGTCCGTTTCACCGCGCTGCTACACGGTCGTGACGATCATCAGCGCAATCCTCCGGCGGAGGAGTTGGGAGAGATCATCTTCGAAGGTGTCGAGGCGATGCCATTCGCTCGTGATCTGCCGCAGCACCTCGTCGAGATTGCGAGGCGATATTTCCTAGCGACGGAAGAGGATGTCACTTACGCATATCGTGGCTCGTCGTCTGACATGGAGCTACTCTTCGGGATCAACTATCGCCATGCGCACGGCTTCTTTCCGCCGAGCGCCTTCCGCGGGCCATTTCGGCCTCTGCTCCTCCACCACTGGAAGGTCGGTCGCGCATTCATTCTCGAGATCTTCAATCAAAGTGCACAGTGGTATGCAGAACCCCGAGTCGATAAATCCCACGTTGAACCGCCGCATGAGATCACGCTGACGTTCGCGGATGGTTCCGTGAAAACCCAGTGGTGCAGTGCTCTGCTTTGGCAACTCTATCGCGGGACCTCTGTCAACTCCTACGCTCTTCAATGCGTCGCGATGGCGCTCGAAGCACGCTTGCTCGAAATTGCCGAAGCTCGCCCGGATCTTTTGGACTCCGTCCTACTCCAACTCGTCCGGGACAGCGATTCCGTAGCCGTCACGGCCATCGCAGCAAGTTTGGCCACTGCGTATCCATCCGCCTGCGGTGAAACGCTCCTTGTGCTGCTCTCGAATCGCGAGTGTATCGATCTCGATCGTCAGCGCATGGTGCACGATCAAACCGGCTCAATATTTGGTCGCCTGCCTCAAGACGAACCTATGAAGCAACGGTTCGCGGATGAGCGCGCGGAATCTGATGCACTTCCGCACCGAAAGCAGCAACTTGAGACGGCCATCGCGCAGGCGCAAGTAGGACCATTTGCCGCTCGTATTCATGAAGTGTTGGATCGCTACCTCGCGGCGTTGCCGCCCGTCGATGAGCAGACACGCAAGGATCAGGTGTGGCGGCTCGCGCTCCATCGAATGGACCTTAGAAAGTATCGCGTGTCGGCGGTGCCGACGCCGGTCGCCCCTGCTGCTGAACCGGCGGTGCGTGATGAAGCGTTGCCACCACCACAGTACCTCATGCTCACGCCGACAACTCCCGACTCTGATCTCCAGCAGATGATCGAAACGAGTGCAACCGAGTACGCCGAGACGAGCGCGCACTTGGGTCTTCACATGTGGGCTGTGAAAGTCTTCCAGCGAGAGGATCCATCCTCCTATGATCCCGCCGAATGGAGAGAGCGCCTCAAGGCCGCTCAAGCGACTGCGAGCCAGACCTCGGATACGCAGCTCCTTTTGATGATGGGTGATGCGGGGCCGCACATTGCCGCGGTTTGCGTGCGTGATCATGCCGACGAGTTGTCAAAAGAGGACCGCGACTGGTGCATCGCGCAGGTGTGTGCGGCTGTGGAGACGGGTGCGGACGACTGGACCAAGACCGCGCATCTGCCTGGCTTCATGAATGCGGCAGTGCCAGCCGCGGAAGTAATCGCGAAGCTCGCTGGAAGCGAAGATTTGCCCGCGCCAATCCTTCGCGCCTTCGCGTCGGCGATAACGCATCCCAGCGACGAGATCCGAATGAACACCGCCGCCGAAGCCGGTCGGTCGTTATGGCGCGCACACTCGGAACTGGCGCTGCGTGTTGTCGCCGCCTTGCGCATCGAGGCTGCGACGGTGCAGCTCACCTTCAATGAAGAACAGAAGAGGAACTACAAGCAGCGACAGCCGGTCGAGGCACTCCAGGCGAACGCTGCGACGGTTGCGCGTGCGATCATCCGTGGCGAACGACGGTCGGACAAAGGAACCGGGACGTTCGATCCAAGCGAGTGGTTCGGCGCTGAAGCCAGCAGTTGGATCCTGCGTATTCTTCTCGGCGCGCCCGAGGCATCTGAGACCACGGATGCTTTCGTGCAGATCTCCGAAACACTTGTTGCGTGGTGGGATGCCGACCGTCGCAATCGATCAGATCCGCGGACGAAGAGACGCTATGAGACGGAGAGCGCGATCAAGCACCTTCTAGCCGATAGTGTCTTTCGTGTATCTGAAGCCGACGCGAAGCGTATCCTTCAGTCGTTACTCGACGCCATCAATCGCCATCCCGACAAAGTGGCGCCCATCGTTCGCGATCTCACCATCCGCGAAGATCGTGAGCCAGCTACGGCTCGCTTTTGGTTTCTATGGAAACTGTTTGCCGAAGGTCTTCTAACGGCATCGTGGTTGCCGAACGTAGATTCCGAGTATTCCAACGCGACGCAATTTGTGTCATCGGTATTTCTCGCCGTGGGCTGGAAGGACCACGTCCGTCATTGGAGAAGCCTCATCGGATACGCACACCTCGTCAATGAACTCTTCGAGCGCGTACCGGTGTCGGCCGCTGTTGTGTACCGGTATCTCTTATTCCTTTATCACGTCGGAGAGCAGTCGCTGCCAGATGCATACGTCCGCCTCGCCGCGAAGCTGCGGACAGGCGACCCACATCAGCTGCTCACAGCGCATCAGAGCGTCTTCTTTCTCGAGTCGCTTCTGCAGCGGCACGTCTACGCGAAACCGCTGGAGCTCAAGACACAAGAGCATCTCCGGGCAGCCGTACTCTATCTTCTGGACGAATTGGTGGAGGCAGGATCCTCGGCGTCATTCCGCATGAGAGATGATTTCGTCACGCCGCTCCCGCCACAGTAAGGTGCGAAGCCCGTAGAATGCGTCCGATTCCGCGTGCTCTTCAACAGCTTCGCATTCCTCGTCTTTCTGCCCGCCTTCATGCTGTGCTACTGGGCGACGTCCGGCCGTACCCGGCTGTGGGTGATGCTCGTCTTCAGCATCGGCTTCTATGCCTGGTGGGACTGGCGCTTCGTCTTTCTGCTGCTGTTCTCCAGCGTCGTCGACTTCTCCCTCGGCATCCTGCTCGAGAATGAGCAGGGCGACGCGATCCGCAGGCGGCTGATCGTCCTCAGCGTCGCGGTCAACCTCGGGTTTCTCGGCTTCTTCAAGTACTTCAACTTCTTCGCGGACTCGGCGGCGCGGCTCAGCCGGTCGATGGGGCTGCACGTCACTTACGACGCGCTGAAGATCGTGCTGCCGGTCGGGATCTCGTTCTACGTCTTCAAGACCATGAGCTACACGATCGATGTCTACCGCCGCACGGAGAAGGCGGAGCGCGATCTCCTGAAGTTCACGACGTTCGTGGTGTTCTTTCCCGAGCTCGTCGCCGGGCCGATCGTGCGCGCCTCGCGCATGCTCCCGCAGCTGCAGCGCGATCACGCTTTCGACTACGAGCGGATGGTCTCGGGCCTCACGCTGGTCTTGTCGGGATATGTGCGCAAGGTTGCGATCGCGGACTCGATCGCGCCGCTGGTCGACATCCGCTTCGCGCACCCCGAGGCGCACAGCTCGGTCTCGCTGCTCCTCGGCGTGTATCTGTATGCGTTCCAGATCTACTGCGACTTCTCGGGATACTCGAACATCGCCATCGGCCTCGCGCGGATCCTCGGCTTCGACTTCGGGATCAACTTCGACCGCCCCTATTTTTCGCGCGGCTTCAGCGAGTTCTGGTCGCGCTGGCACATCTCGCTTTCCAGCTGGCTGCGCGACTATCTCTACATCCCGCTGGGTGGCAGCCGGGGCGGCGCGTGGCTCACTTACCGGAACCTGATGCTCACGATGCTCCTCGGCGGCCTGTGGCACGGCGCGAACTGGACGTTCGTCGCCTGGGGCGCGCTGCACGGCTTGTATCTCGTGGCGCAGCGGATGATGGGGGGCCGCGTTCGCCTTCCGGCGGTCGTGCAGGTGTTTGTGGTGTTCAACCTGACCTGTTTTGCGTGGATCTTCTTCCGCTCGCCGTCATTCGACGTTGCGTGGCAGGTGATCTCGGGGATCGCGCACTATCACGGCTCGCTGCTCGACATCGACAATCGGTGGAAGATTTTGAAGTGCGTGGTGTTGATCGGGGGACTGCTGGCTTTTGAGTGGAGCGGCGGGCTCTTAGCCCGCCGGAATGATCGGAACGGCCGGCGGGCTGAGAGCCCGCCGCTCCACAGGAACGGATGGCGCCTCGCGTTCTGCGCGGCGTGCGTCTGGGTCATCCTGATCTTTGGGACGTTCTCGGGGCTCAACTTTATCTATTTCCAGTTTTGACAATGAGCGACGTACGGAAAGGGTTGATCTGGATCGCGGCGTTCGTGCTGGTCGTGCTGGCGGGCGACCGGCTGTTCGCGTGGCTCGCGCAGCGCGTGCTGGTGCGGAGCCAGTTCCGCTACTCGCGCCTGTATCGCGGCGGCAACGACGCGGAGATCGTGATCCTCGGCGACTCGCGCGGGGTGAACTCGTTCTACGCGCCGGCGATCGAAAAGCTGACCGGCCGGCGCGCGTTCAACCTCTCCTATAACTCGCTATCGCCGGAGATCGCCGAGGCGCTGCTGCTCGATCATCTCGACCGCAATGCGAAGCCGAAGATCGTGATCCTCGAGTTCACCTCGGCGATCGTGAGCGGCGAGGTGCTGACCGAGCTGCGTCCGTACGCCGGGCTCTCGCCGCGCCTCATGGCGTTGTACACGAGGAAGCATCCGTACGCCGCGCGGGCCGGGCGTGTCTTTCACCTGCTGCCGCTCAACAGCGGCTTCTACATCGAGGCGCTCCACTACATGCGCCGCGACGATCAGGACTGGATCATGCGCTCCGCGCTGCCGCCGGAAGCGCGCACGGCGCCGGCCGCGATCTGGAGATTCAAGCCGTTCCCGCAGAACATCGCCGCGCTCGGCCGGATCGCAGACGCGCTGCGGCGGCGCGGCATCGAAGGCCGATTCGTGATCGCGCCGTACTACCAGAAGCACTTCATGAACATGCCGCAGTTTCTCGGCCTGGTCGAGCATGCGGTCGATCCTGACGAGCACGTCCGGATCTACAACTATGCGGACGCGATCGACGATCCCGGCGCCTTCGCCGACACCGTGCACCTCAACGAAACCGGCAGCCTGATCCTCCTGAAGATGCTCCAGCGCGACGGCGTCTTCGCGGCCGGAGGAATGGCAGGCCCGGGCGCGCGATTCTAGGACTCGCTTATGTTCGACAACCTCCAGGACAAGATGGACCGGGTCTTCAAGACCCTGCGCGGCGAAGCGGCGCTGAACGAGTGGCACATCGACAACGCGCTGAAGGAAATCCGCGTCGCGCTGCTCGAGGCCGACGTCCACTTCAAAGTCGTCAAAGAGTTCACCAATCGCGTGAAGGAAAAGGCGGTCGGCGAGGAAGTGCTGACCGCGTTCTCACCGGCGCAGCAGGTGACCAAGATCGTCCGCGACGAGCTGCAGGCGCTGCTCGGCGGCAACGAGGTCGGGCTCGCGCTGGTCGGCAGCCCCGCGGTGGTGATGATGGTCGGCCTGCAGGGCTCGGGCAAGACCACGACCTCGGGCAAGTTGGCGATGCACATCAAGAATCGCGGGCGGCGTCCGCTGCTCGTGCCGTGCGACGTCTATCGACCTGCGGCAATCGACCAGCTGCGCATCGTCGCCAACAACGTCAAGGTGCCGTTCTACGAGATCGGCGACAACCGCAACCCGGTCGACATCGCGCAGAAGGCGCTGGCCGAGGCCAAGACACTCCTGTACGACACGGTCATCCTCGACACCGCCGGCCGCCTGCACATCGACGACGAGCTGATGCAGGAGCTGCAGACGATCAAGAACGACGCGCGGCCGAGCGAGATCCTCTTCGTGGCCGACGCCATGACCGGCCAGGACGCGGTGAAGTCGGCCAAAGAGTTCGACGAGCGCCTCGGCGTGACCGGCATCGTGCTGACCAAGCTCGACGGCGACGCCCGCGGCGGCGCCGCGCTCTCGGTGAAGTCGGTCGTGAACCGCCCGATCAAGTTCGTCGGCGTCGGTGAAAAGTACGCCGACCTCGACGTCTTCTATCCCGAGCGCATGGCCCAGCGCATCCTCGGCATGGGTGACGTGCTCTCGCTGATCGAGAAGGTCGAGACCGAGATCGATCAGAAGGAGGCCGCGCGGCTCGCCGAGCGCGTGGCCAAGGACAAGTTCACGCTCGAGGACCTTCGCTCGCAGCTGCAGCAGGTCAAGAAGATGGGACCGCTGTCGTCGCTGGTCTCGATGATCCCGGGCGCCGGCAAGATCAACGAAGAGGACATCGACGAGAAGGCCATCCACCGGATGCAGGCCATCCTCGACTCGATGACGAAGAAAGAGCGCGAGTTCCCGCAGCTCATCAACGGCTCGCGGAAGAAGCGGATTGCCAAAGGCTCGGGGACGAGCGTCCAGGAGATCAACCGCCTCCTCAAGCAGTATCTGCAGATGAAGAAGATGATGCGGACGTTCTCGAAGGGGATGGGAGCGCGCAGATTCGGTAAGATGATGAAGGGCCTGCCACCGGAATTCTTACAATAGGTGGGCTGTTCGGCCGGTCGCAGCAACCATTTCAAGGAGTTACAGAGCACATGTTGAAGATTCGTTTGCGCCGCGGCGGAGCCACTCACGCGCCGTTTTACCGCATCGTGGTTTCGGATTCGCTGAAGACGCCGTCGGCCGCGACGGTCGAGCAGATCGGCCACTATGACCCGAAGAAGAACCCCGCCGACGTGAAGATCGACAAAGCGCGCGTCGACTACTGGGTCAGCAAGGGCGCCCAGCTCTCGCCGACCGTGAAGTCGCTGCTGAAGAAGTACAAAGTGACGCCGTAGCCGTGAGAGAGCTGGTCGAGTTCGTCGCGAAGTCCCTCGTCGATCATCCCGACGAGGTGCACACCCATACGCACGAACGGAGCGACCAGACCGTCATCGAGCTCGAGGTCGCGCAGGAAGATCTGGGAAAGATCATCGGCCGCCAGGGACGCACCGCCCGCGCGATCCGCACGCTCCTCAACGCCGCCGCCCAGAAGTCCCGGCGGCGCTACTCGCTCGACATCCTCGACTGAATGTCATCCCGAGCGTCGCGAGGGACCTGGGCGGGCGACGCGCCGGGAACGCCCATCGCAGCCCCGCCCGCCCAGGTTCCTCGCTGACGCTCGGAATGACATGACCCGCATCGCTCTCGGCATCATCCGGAAATCGCACGGCGTTCGCGGCGAGGCGAGCGTCGAGCCGTGGACCGACTCCGCGGAGCGTTTCGCCGAGCTGGAGGAGGTCACGCTCGTCTCTCCCGATGATTCACAGACGCGCGAGGTGCGCGTGGAGAGCACGCGCGTGCATCAGGGGCGCGCGCTGGTGAAGTTCTCCGGCGTCGACTCACCCGAGGACGTGCAGGCGCTGAGCGGCTGGACGGTCGAGATTCCGGAAGAGGACGCGCGCGAGCTGGAAGACGACGAGTACTTCCTGCACGACCTCGTCGGCCTCACACTCTTCGACGCCGAAGGGCGAGAGCGCGGAGTGGTGAAGGAGGTGAGCGAAGGCGGCGGCGGCCTGCTGCTGCTCGTCAGGCGCGCCGACGGCCGCGAGTTCGAGCTCCCGTTCGCCGCCGATCTCTGCACGGAGATCAACCTCGACGCGAAGCGGATGGTGGTGGCGCTGCCGGAAGGACTGGATGACCTCGATGCCGTTACGGATTGATTTCGTCACGATCTTCCCGAACATGTTCGCGCCGCTCCTCGGCGAAGGCGTCATTGCGCGCGGCGTGAAGCAGGGCCTCCTCGACATCCGCGTCTGGGACCTCCGCGACTACGCCACCGACAAACACCGCTCGACGGATGACGAAGCGTACGGCGGCGGGCCGGGCATGGTGATGCTGGGGGAGCCGGTGCTGCGGTGTGTGGAGGCGATTCGTCAGTCGCCCAGTCGCCCAGTCGCCCAGTCCCCCGGTGACCGGGAGACCGGGAGACCGGGGGACCACATCGTTCTCACATCGCCCCAAGGCCGCACATTCACGCAATCGGTCGCCAACGAACTCAAAGCCAAACACCATCTCGTCTTCCTCTGCGGCCGCTACGAAGGCTTCGATCACCGCGTCCACGAGGCGCTCCAGCCGGACGAGATCTCCATCGGCGACGTGGTGGTCTCCGGCGGGGAGCTGCCGGCGATGCTGATGGCGGACGCGATCGGGCGGCTGGTCGAGGGCGTCGTCGGGAACGCCGGGTCCGTCGAAGAGGACTCGTTCTTTCGCGGGCTGCTCGACTATCCGCACTACACGCGCCCCGAGGAGCTGCGGGGGATGCGCGTGCCCGACATCCTCCTCTCCGGGCATCACGAGAAGATCCGCAAGTGGCGGAAAGAGCAGGCCTTGCGGGCCACGCTCGAGAAACGCCCCGATCTGCTCGAAAAAGCGGAGCTCGATGAAGAGGCGCGGGAAATTCTTGGCAGGCTCGGGAAGTTCTAGCCCGAGCCTCACGGTATACTTACCCGCTTTTCAGAAACTGGAGTTCAGCAAATGCCAGAGATTATGAAACTCGTCGAGTCGGCGGAGATCAAGCGCACGGACATCCCTGCGTTCGGTCCCGGCGACACCATCAAAGTCCACGTGAAGGTCAAGGAAGGCGACAAAGAGCGCATCCAGGTGTTCCAGGGTGTGGTCATCTCGCGCAAGGGCGGCGGCACGCGGCAGATGTTCACGGTCCGCAAGATCTCCGGCGGAATCGGTGTGGAGCGCATGTTCCCGCTGTATTCTCCGACGATCGACAAGATCGAGGTCGAACGCCATGGCCGTGTCCGACGTGCAAAGCTCTACTACCTCCGGGACCTTCGCGGCAAAGCCGCGCGCATCGAAGAGCGGCGCCAGAAGTAAGAAGCGCACTCCCGACGAAAAGCTGCACGACTCCCTTTTCGCGGAGCTCGCGCGCGTCGCCGAGATGTCGGCGATCGAGCGCAGGCTCCGCGATTCTGGTTTTCGAGCGATCGCCGGCACCGATGAAGTGGGACGCGGCTGCCTGGCCGGTCCCGTCGTCGCGGCGTGCGTGGTCCTCGACTCCGATCCCACGCTCTTCGGCGTCAACGACTCCAAGCAGGTCGACGCCGACGACCGCGTCTCCGTCTGCCGCCTGATCTTCTCGCGCGCCCGCGCCATCGCCATCGGCGTCGTGGAGCCGTCGACCATCGACCGCATCAACATCCTCCAGGCCAGCAAGCTGGCCATGTACGAAGCGACGGAAAACCTCCCGCTTCGCCCGGACGTACTTCTCCTCGACGCCGTCATGCTGGAGACGCTGGAGATGCCGCAGATTCCGCTCATCGAAGGAGACCGCCGCAGCGTCTCCATCGCCGCGGCGTCCATCGTCGCCAAGGTCTACCGCGATCTGCTGATGGAGTCGTATCATGAGCGCTACCCCGTCTACGACTTCAAGCACAATCGGGGATATGCGACAGAAGGACATCAGGCCGCGCTGAAAACGTACGGTCCCTGTCCGATCCATCGGAAGTCGTTCGAAGGGGTGGAGGAGCCGAGACTGTTGTTCGGCATGTGCGAGGAAGATGGCGGTTCAACGCGATAAAGTCATCACCAGCGCGGAAAAGCTGGTCGCCAAGGGGAAGATCGAACCGGCGATCAAGGAATACGAGCGGCTCCTCGAAGACAACCCCAACGACGTCAACACCCTCAACCGCATCGGCGATCTCTGGGTCCGCATCAACCGCAACGACGAGGCGGTGAAGGTCTTCGGCCGCATCGCCGATCACTACGGCAAAGACGGCTTCTTCCTCAAAGCCATCGCCATCTACAAGAAGATCAACAAGCTCGATCCGTCCAAGCTCGACGTCTACGCGAAGCTCGCCGACCTCTATGCGAAGCAGGGTCTGGCGATGGAGGCGAAGAGCCAGTACCAGGTTCTCGCCGACTACTACCTCAAGCACGGCGACCCCCAAAACGCCCTCGGCATCTACAAGAAGATCTCCGAGCTCGACCCGAACTCGATCAACGTTCACGTCAAGCTCGCCGATCTCTACTCGATGAACAACCAGACCGCCGAGGCGCTGAAGGAGTTCGACCGGGTCGGGAAGATGCTCCTCAAGCGGGGCATGCTCGACGAGGCCGTGCAGGTCTTCCGCAAGGCGCTGAAGATCGAGCCGCGCAACACCGACCTCGTCGACTCGCTGGTGACGGCGCTGACCGAGGCGAAAGACTACGAGAACGCGCGGCAGCTCATCGACACCGCGCTGGAGCTGAACCCGAACAACGCGCGCCTCCTGGCGATGCAGGGGAAGGTGCAGCTGGCGCGCGGCGACGCCGGCGGCGCGCGGTCGACGCTCGAGCGTGCGCTGGCCGCCGACGCGAACGAGCCCGCGGTGCGCGACGGGCTCTCCGACCTCTATCTCAAGCAGGGCGACGCCGACCGCGCGCTGGAGATGCTCACGCCGCTCGTGGAGCGCGCGCTCTCACGCGGCGAGCGCGGCGCGGCGGTGGAGACGCTCAACCGCATCCTGCGCGTCGACTCCGGCCATGCCGGCACGCTCGAGCGGCTGGTCGCGGTCTACTCGCGCCTCAACGAAGAGACGAACATCCTCGCGGCCATGAACAGTCTCGCCGAGGCGCACGTCTCGAAGGGACGATACGAAGACGCCTCGAAAGTGCTGGAGAAGCTGATCCAGCGCGAGCCGCAGAACGCCCAGCACCGCACCAAGCTGCAGTTCGTCCGCTCGCAGATGGGCGGCGTCGATACGCTGCCGCAGCGCGCGAAGGCTCCCACGGTCGAGCTGCCGTCGCTGGAGATCGAAGAGCCCGCGCCGTCGTTCGATTTCTCCAGTGAGCCGGCGCTCGATCTCGACGCCGGCCCCTCGATCGACATCGACTTCTCGCTGGACATGCCGCCCGAGCCCGCGCCGGCTCCCACCCCCGTGCGTCATGTCGCGCCCGCGCCGCCGCCTCCGCCGCAGCATCTGATGGAGTCCGCGCCGGCGGAGCTCGAAACGACCGACGATCTCGATTACATCACCGAGCACCTCACCGAGGCCGAGGTGTTCGCGAAGTACGGACTGGCGGAGAAAGCGGCCGAGCATCTGCGGATGGTGCTCGAGCGCGCGCCGGCGAATCTGACCGCGCACGAGCGGCTGTTCCGCATCCTCCTCGAAGAGGGCGACGGCAGCGGCGCGCAGGCCGCGGGCCGCGCCTACGCGACGGTGCTGCAGGATCAGGGCGACTACGCGGCCATCGACGCGATCCGCAACGAGTTCGCCTCGCGCGGCGAGATGTTCGACTTCGCCGGCGCGCCTGTGCCGCCGCAGGCCGCGCCCGCTCCTGCTCCGGTCGAGATTCCGGCCGACTACGAGGAGACCGCCGAGGAGATCAGCTTCGATCTCGAAGCCGGTCCGGAAATCGAGTTCGAGATCGAAGAGCCGGAGCCCGTTTCCGAACAGCTGTTCGAACCAGAGCCCGAGCCCGAGCCCGAACCGGAACCTGAGCCGGAGCCCGAACCGGAGATCTCGTTCGCGTTGCCGGTCGCCGAGGAGTCGTTCGATCTCTCGATCGACGAAGAGATCGAGCTGTCGCCGGAGCCGCTCCTGGAAGAGGCGCTGGAGCCCGAGCCCGAACCGGAGCCCGAGCCTGAGCCTGAGCCTTTCTTCGGTGTCGAGGCGCTCACGCAGGACCTCGAAGAGCTGCCGCTAGAGGAAATCGGAGAGATCGACTTCTACATCGAGCAGGAGCTGTTCGACGAGGCCCGCCGCAAGCTCGAGACGCTCGAGGCGCGCTTCCCCGAAGACCAGAATCTCTCCGTGCGCCGCGCGCACCTCGAGCGCATGCAGGCCGAGGCCGCGCCGCCGCCGGCTCCGCAGCCGCCCGTTCCGCATCCCCCGGTGTTGTCGCGGGACGAGATCGAGAGCGAGCTGCTCTCCGCGATTCCGGACGACGACGAAGAGATCTCCGTGCCGGCGCCTCCTCCTCCGCCACCGCCCGCCGTCGAGGCCGCGCCGCCGCCGGTGATGGCCGCCTCGCTCGTCGAGGAGCAGAACCTCTTCGCCGACGAAGACAACTTCTTCGACCTCGCGGCGGAGCTGGAGTCGGAGCTCGCCGAGGACGAGGAGCCGATCTCGCTGTCGGAAGAGGAACAGTCGCTCGAGGAGATCTTCAAGGAGTTCAAGAAGGGCGTCGAGCAGCAGCTCGACAGCGAGGACTACGACACCCACTACAACCTCGGCATCGCCTACAAGGAGATGGGTCTCATCGACGAGGCCATCGGCGAGTTCCAGCTGGCGTCGAAGGACCCCAAGCGCGCCGTCGAGTGCGCCTCGATGCTCGGCCTCTGCTTCCTCGAGAAGGGCATGCCCCAGCTGGCGATCAAGTGGTACCGCAAAGGCCTCGAGATGCCCGAGATCACCGAGGAGGAGCACGTCGGCCTCCTCTATGACCTCGGCTCCGCCTACCAGGAGGTCGGCGACACCGACAACGCCCAGAAGGCGTTCATGGAGGTGTACGGCATGAACTCGAATTACCGCGACATCGTGAGCCGGATCAAGCAGCTGGAAGACGCGCGCAAGTAATTCGCATGTCATCCTGAGCCGCGCAGACGGCGAAGGATCTCCTCCGGAACCTTTTTCGTCATCGCGCGTTCATCACACAGATGACCGACGACGCGCTCATGCAGGCAGTCCGCGACGGAGACGAGAACGCATTCGGCGAGATCGTCGACCGCTACAAAGACTCGCTGGTCAACTACCTCACGCATCTGGTCCGCTCGCGCGACCGCGCCGAGGAGATCGCGCAGGACGCGTTCGTGCGGTTGTACCGGAGCGCGGCCAACTACCGGGAGCGCGAGCGGCTTGGCCCGTATCTGTTCCGCATCGCCACGAACCTCACCGTCAGCGAGATCCGGCGCGAGCGGCGCTGGAGCCTGCTGCTGCCGCGGTACAACGCGAGCACCACGCCCAACATCCCCTCGCCCGACGCCAATCTCATCACCGACGAGATCCAGCGCCAGGTCTCCGCGGCGCTGGAGAAGCTGCCGGTGAAGTACCGCGCGCCGCTCGTCCTTTTCGAAATCGAAGAATGGTCCTACGAGGAGATCGCCACGGCGCTCTCGCTGCCGAACGGGACCGTGAAGTCGCGCATCTCGCGCGCGCGGGAGCTGATGCGGAAGCATCTCGCTCCCTGGTGGACTGGAGGAAAAACCCATGACCGAGAACCAGATGGGCAACTGCATGCGCGCGTTGCCGCGCGCGACGGCGTCGCCCAGATTCACATCTGACGTGAAGCGCGCGATCCGCGCCGCGGAGGCGCCGAGACGTCCGGCGCTGACGTGGCGCATCGCCGCGGCATTCGCGATGGCCGCGTGCCTCATCGCGGTCATCCAGATCGGCTCGATGCAGCACGAGCGCCGGAAGATGCAGGCCTTGCGCGTCGAGCAGCAGAAAATTCAAGCGGAGCTGGCGGCGGTGAAGGAGAGTGCCCGTGAGGCGGAGCCGGTAGTCGTGCTCGAGAACGACAAAGGCGACCGCGTGATCATGGACCTCAATTCCGCCTCCGTACAGCCCGCATCGCTGAAAACCTACGACTAAAGGACAACCAATGAAAGCACGGCTCATCATCAGCATCACGCTTCTCGTCGCCCTTCTCATGGGCGCGACGTCCGCGTTCGCGCAGGCCAAGACCAGGACCATCGTCGTCAAGGACGGCAAGGTCATCGAGAGCTCCGGCAATCTCGGCATCGACGATCTGCTGGCCGGCAAGCGCGCCTTTCTCGGCGTGAACCTCACCGACCTGTCGTCCGAGCTGCGCGAGTATTTCGGCGCGCCGAAGGACGCGGGCGTGCTCATCGCCTCGGTCGAAGACAACAGCCCGGCCGACAAGGCGGGCCTGCGCGTCGGCGACATCGTCGTCGCCGTCGACGGCAAGGACATCGACTCGACGTGGGACCTGCGCACTGCGCTGCGCGACAAGAAAGACGGCGATACGGCGCGCATCGAAGTGCTGCGCGGACGGAACCGTCAGACGCTCGTGGCCACGCTGGTCGAGCGCGAGTTCGGCCCGCGCATCCGCGTCGGGAACCTCACCGACCTCGGCGCGCGCCTCGGCGAGACCTTCAACAGCCCCGAATGGCACGCCCGCGTCGAGCGCCTCCAGAACTGCGACGAGCTCCAGGCGAAGATCAAGGAGCTCGAGGCGAGGATGAGGGATCTGGAGAAGAAGCTTCCGAAATAATGGTGCACAAAGGAGTGGTGCGCGCCTCCGGCGCGCCCCACTCCTTTATAATCCTTTCGTGAACCGCTCCATCGAATCCTTCCTGCGATTCGTAAACCTCACCTCGGCCGGCCTGCTCGCCGGCTCGCTCGGATTCGGCGAGGCCGCGCTGGTTCCGGGCTGGAAGGAAGAGCGCCCGCGCGAGCACGCGCCGCTCGATCCTCTCAAGACCGCGTCGTATTTCAGCGCCATCGGCCCCGTGGCCCTCGGCACCGCGGTCACGCTCGCGATCGCCTCGCCGCGCGGAGTTCCGATGCGCCGCGTGCTCGACTCCGCGTCCGCCGTCGCCCTCGCGGGCGTGCTCGCCGCGACGATCATGGTCACCGTCCCGATCAACAAAGAGCTCGAGGCGCAGCCGCCGGCCGACTATCCGAGCGCGCGCTCGCAGTCGCTCACCAAGAACTGGGTCCGCGCGCACGCCGTCCGCACCACGCTCGGCATCGGCGCGTTCGTCTGCGCCGTCGCCGCCTCGAACATTCGCGCAAACAAACGGTAACGCGCATTGCCAATCCGCACCGCGCGGATGCACCCTGTTCACACAGGAAAAATAATGCGCGCCGCGACTCGGGTCGCCCTCGCTTTACTCGCCGTTGCACTTCCCATCGGCGCAGCGGAGCACGCGGACTGCACGTTCGACCCCTCCGTTCACCGCGACGCGCAGTCCATTCGCGCCGAAGTCTCGCGGATGGCCGAGCTGGCCGCGCCCTCGACCGGCAAGCGCCGCTCCGTCGGCGCGCCGGCCATCTCGTATTACGAGGCGCGCAACTTCATCGACATCCACATCCTCAACACGCTGAAGCGCGACAAGGTCGTGCCCGCGAGGCGCTCCTCGGACAGCGAGTTCCTCCGGCGCGTTTCGATCGACATCGCCGGACGCATTCCGACCGCGGACGAGGCGCGCGCGTTTCTCGCCGACACGAGCGCCGACAAGCGCGACCGCGCCATCGACCGGCTGCTCGCATCCGACGAGTTCAACGACCGCTGGACGGTCTGGTTCGGCGATCTCGTGCAGAACGTGACCGTGGCGAACGCGATCGGAGAAGGCGTCGGCACGGCCGGCGCCGTCGCTTACTCCAAGTGGATCCGGCAGGCGTTCGTCGACCGGAAGCCCTACGACGCGATGGTGCGCGAGCTGCTGGTCGGCTCCGGCAATCCCGGCGCCGTCGGTCCGGCGAATTACGCGTACCGCCTGCGGCAGGCCAACGGGCCGGTCCAGGACACGTTCGACAACGCCGCCACGCAATCCGGCGCGCAGTTCCTCGGGATGCAGTTGAACTGCATCTCCTGCCACAACGGCGCCGGCCATCTCGAGCTCGTCAACACCACGCTCTCGCACCTGCAGCGGCGGCAGCTGTGGGAGATGGCGGCGTTCTTCAGCAAGACGTCGTTCAGAGGGATCATTTCCGAGCCGAACATCCTTCCCACCGAATATCGCCTCAACACCACCATCGGCAACAAGAGCGCGCGCCAGCCGCGTGAAGGCGAGTCCGACATCGTCTCGCCGCGCTATCTCACCGGCGGCGCGCCGGGCGACGGAGAGCCGTGGCGCGCCGCTTACGCGCGCTATCTCACCGCCGACCGCCAGTTCGCGCGCACGGCCGTGAATCGCATCTGGAAAGAGCTGTTCGGCCTCGGTATCGTCGAGCCGGTCGACGGATTCGATCTCGAGCGCATCGAAGAGAAAGCCACGCACCCGAAGCTGCTCGAGGATCTCACCGACGCGTTCATCGCCGGCGGCTACGACCTCCGCGCGCTGATCCGGCTCATGGCGCAGTCGAATACCTATCAACTGTCGTCGCGCTACGAGACCGCCGCCTGGAAGGAAACCCTCACGCCCTACTTCGCGCGCCACTATCCGCGGCGCATGATGGCCGAGGCGCTGTTCGACTCGATCAATCAGGCCACGAACACGACCTTCGATGTCTGCGGTGTCTCGTCGATCATCTGTTCGTCGCCGGAGGCGATTCATTACAAGAAGGCGATGGCCCTGCCGGATACGTATTTCCTGTTCTTCACGGGACGCAACTACTGGCAGTTCCTCGCCGACTTCGGGCAGGGTGACCGCGACATCTCCGAGCGCACCACCGCGCCGTCGCTCGCGCAGTCGATCGCGATGATGAACGACATGATCGTGCTGCGCGGCGTTCGCCGCACGGGCGCGACCAGGGTCGCCGCGATCCTGAACGAGACCCGCGATCCCAATGCCATCACCGAGAAGCTCTATCTGGCGACGCTGTCGCGTTATCCGACCGACGGCGAGCGCGCGCTCGCGACGCAGTATCTGCGCGGCGGCGCGGTCGAGGATCGCGCCGAGGATCTGCAGTACGTGCTGCTGAACAAGATCGAGTTCCTTTTCAACTGAGACGCCGATGAAGAAGCAACGCGACTGTCAGATCTGCGCCACTCCGCCGTCGTTCCCGCTGAGCGGCGCGGAGTTCAGCCGCCGCGGCTTCATCCGCCTCGGCGGCCTCGGGCTCGTCGCCTCCTTCTTCAGCGACGCCATTCATCCGTCTCTGCTCGAGGCGCAATCCGCGATCCATCCGTCGCTCAACGGGAAGGCAAAAAACTGCATCGTCATCTACCTCGAGGGCGGCGCGAGTCAGACCGATCTCTGGGACCTGAAGGAAGGGCCGTGGACGCCGGCCACGCTCGAGCCGACGTCGTATGGAGAGATCCGCTGGCCGCGCGGCCTGATGCCGAAGATGGCCGACCACCTCGGCCAGATGGCGTTCGTGCGCTCGGGTCTGGCGTGGGTCGCGGTGCACAATCTTGCACAACTCTGGACGCAGATCGGCCGCAACCCGGCGTCGCTCCTCGGCCGCATCGCGCCGCACATCGGCGCGGTTGTGGCGCTGGAGTCGTACGCGACGCGCAAACCGGAAGACGTCCTCCCGGCGTTCATCGCGTTCGAGACCCCGAAGGCGACCACCGGCTACTTCCCCGCGAAGTACGCGCCGTTCGTGATGCGCGCCGGCAACGCCAGCACGTCGTCGCTGCGCCATCCCGACGGGAACGACCGTCTCGATCGCCGTCTCGCGCTCCTCGAACAGCTCGATCCCGATCGCACCGGCGCGCTCGGAAAAGAAGCTTCCGATTTCGCCGACTTCACACTCACCGCGCGACGCCTGACCGAGTCGCCCGACGTCGCGGCGCTGTTCGCCGTCAGCGGCGGCGACCATCTCCGCTACGGCAATACGACATTCGGCGACTCGCTGATTCTCGCGAAGCAGCTCATCGCCTCGGAGCGCGGCACGCGCTTCGTGCAGGCCACGTCCTACGGCTGGGACAACCACACCGACATCTACAACCAGATTCGCAACCGCGCCCGCGAGCTCGATACGGCGCTCGGATCGCTGATCGACGATCTCACGGCGATGCCGGGATCGGAGCAGGGCAAGACGCTGCTCGACGAGACGCTGATCGTCATCTACTCCGAGTTCGGCCGCACGGTCGGACCTCCGACGGGAGCGGGCGGGCGCGATCACTTCGCGCGGATGTCGATCGTCTTCGCGGGCGGCGGTGTGCGCGGCAATCGCGTGGTCGGCAAGACCGACGCGCAGGGCAGTAAGGTCGTCGAGTATGGCTGGAGGGGGAACCGCGACGTGCGTCCCGAGGATGTCACGGCGACGATCTACTCCGCCCTCGGCATCGACTACACCACGGTGCGCCGCGACGATCCGCTCAACCGCGGATTCGACTACGTGCCGCTCGCGCGCGAAGGGGCGTACGAGCCGGTGAACGAAATCTTCATTTGAAGTGGTCGAAGCCTTTCGCTTCCAGCGTCCGCGCGACTCCGTCTTCCTTCAGCACGACGCCGCGCTCGCGCGTGATCCGTCCGATCGCGTAAACGGGACGGCGGAGGCGCGTGCTCAGGTCCGACTCACGTAGCGATGACGTGAACAGCAGCGCGTACTCCTCGCCGCCGTGCAGCACGACGTCACTGACGCGGATGCCGAGGCGCGGGCCGTAGGCGAGGAGATCGGAGAAGATCGGGATCCGCTCGCGCTCGATCTCCGCCCCGCAGCTCGATGCGTCGCAGAGATGGTGCAGATCGGTCGAGAGCCCGTCGGAGACGTCGATGCAGGCCGTGACCTGTTCGAGGCTCGCGAGCGCGAGCCCCAGCGCGACCTCCGGCTCCGGATCGACCTGCCGCCGGATCGCCGACTCCACGAACTCGCGCTCCGCGTAAGTGGAGGGGCGCCCGCTTCGGGCGCCCGCGTCGGCGGCCGGAGCGGCCGCCGCTCCACTCTCCATCAACGCCAATCCCGTCGCGCTGCCGCCCACCGGCCGCGAGAGATAGATCCGATCGCCCGGTTTCGCGCCGCTGCGCAACAGCGCGCGTGTCACGACTCTCCCGATCGCCGTAATCGCGATCGTCAGCTTCTCCCCGCGCGAGAAGTCGCCGCCGACGATCTCGATCGCGTACTGCCTGGCCATCTCCGCGAACGCGGTCAGCAGCTCGTCCGCGTGCTCGTGCGCCCACGGCGGCAGCGCCAGCGAGAGGAGCGCGTAGGCCGGCTGCGCGCCCATCGCCGCGAGATCGGAGAGGTTCACCGCCAGCGCCTTCCGGGCGATGAATCGCGGCGGCGTCGCGCGTGTGAAGTCGACGTCTTCGACCAGCATGTCCGCGGTCATCACCTGGTCGCCGACCACCGCGGCGTCGTCGCCGATGCGATTCGAGAACAGCTCCTTCGCGCGGGCGACGAGCTCCGCCTCGTTCATCGCCTCGGCTCCACCGGGACGATCGGCACGAGCGGCCGGTCGAACGCCTCTTTCTCGTACACGATCGCCTCGAGAAAGAGTCCCGACGGCGGCGCGGTCGGCGCGTAGTGCTCGGCGTTGCGTTTGAGGCGCGAGGCGATGTCGGTCTCGTTGCCGCGTCCGATCTCGACGAGGAACGAGATCGTCTTGCGCACCATTTTCCAGAGAAAGTGCGACGCAGCGATGCGCACGAGAATCAGGTCGCCCGCGCGCGCGAATTCACAGCGCTCGACGACCACGATCCGCGATTCGTCCGGCGCGAGCCGCTTGTCGGTGAAGGCGCTGAAGTCGTGGCGTCCGGCGATCGCGGCGGCCGCGCGCTGCATCGCCTCGACGTCGAGCGTGTCCTTGATCCACCAGACGAACGGCTTCGCGAACGCGGTGCGGCGCGTGGAGATCTGGTAGAGGTAGACGCGCGAGACCGCGTCGTGCCGCGCGTGGAAGTTGTCGCGCACGCGCGCGGCGTGGAGGATGTGGATGTCGTGCGGCAGGAGGTCGTTGATCTTGCGCGAGAGCAGCAGCGGATCGAGGGTCTTGTGCGCGCGCAGATGCGCGACCTGCGCCGCCGCGTGCACGCCCGCGTCGGTGCGTCCCGCGCCGCCGACATCGACGTCGCCGAGCACCTGCGACGCGGCGCGGATGATGTGGCCCTGCACCGTCTTCTGCGTGTTACCCTGCGCCTGCCAACCGGAATAGCGAGTGCCTTCGTACTCGATCGTCAGTTTGTAAGTCGGCATGCGCCCACAGTCTTATCAGGTGCTCGGAGATCTCTTCGTCGTCGTCTGGGACGACGGCCACGAATCATACTATCCGCTCGAAGAGCTCCGCCGCGCCTGCCCCTGCGCCGTCTGCTCCGGCGAGCCCGACCTCTTCGGCCGCATGGCCGGCGGCCTCCCCCAGCGCTACACCCCGCTCTCGTTCACTCTCCAGTCCGTAGAACCCGTCGGCAACTACGCCCTCCAACCCAACTGGGCCGACGGCCACACCTACGGCATCTGGACCTACGACCGCCTCCGCGCATTTTGCCCCGATTGCAGAATTCAGTAACACCGAGGTAGCCTCGGGACGTGGCTGAATGCGCGCCTGCCGATATTCTCGAACGCTTTGAAGATGTGGTGAGCGAGCTTTTCTCCGAAGTCATCGAGATGAGCTATTACGACTGCCTCGTCACGGACGAGTCATGCATCTGCGACTTCATCACCGAAGACACGCCAGTCGATTACCTCGAACGGTTTAGCCAAAAATACGGGTTCGAGCTGGCGAACGTGCATACGAGAATCGCGGACCTTGTTCTCGCGATCGCGCACAACCGCTCTACGGCCGGCGCAGTGAACTGATTACGCCCCGCTACCGTCCCGTCTTTTCCCCCGAGCGCCTCGCGCAGCATTCCGTACCGCTTTTAGTTGCGCAGGGACATGCACGTAATTACAATGTGCCTATGAAGGCGCGGATCATCCAGATCGGAAACTCACGCGGCGTCCGACTTCCGAAGGCACTTCTCGAAGAAGCGCATTTGACTGAGGAAGTCCAGATCGAAGCCGGGCCCAACCAGATTGTCATCCGTTCCCTTCACGTTCCTCGTGAAGGGTGGGAATCGGCGTTTCGTCTCATGGCCGAGAGAGGTGACGACGTGCTCGGCGACGATGTGGCGACGCTCACGTCATTCGACGACACGGAGTGGAAGTGGTAATCGCGCGCTTCGACGTCTATCTCATCAGTCTTGACCCGACCATCGGCAGCGAGATCAAGAAGGTAAGGCCTTGCGTTGTCGTTTCTCCGGACGAAATGAATCGGCATATTCGAACCGTCATCGTCGCACCCATGACCACGAAGGGGCAGGCCTATCCGACACGTGTACCCTGCAGATTCGCGGGGAAGCACGGCCAGATCGTCGTTGACCAGATCAGGGCAGTCGACAAGGCCCGGCTCGTCAAGCGCCTTGGAAAGCTCCCCGCGCAAGTGCAGCAGAGGGTTCTGACCACGCTCGCAGAGTTGTTCGCGCCCTGATAATCACGCGCCCACCACCGTCCCGTCCTTCCCCTCCAGCGCCTCGCGCAGCACTTCCACGTCCGTGATCAGGACCTGCTTCTGCGTGGCGCGGACGAACTGGATCGCGGACTCGATCTTGGGGCCCATGGAGCCGGGGGGGAACTGGCCGTCGGCGAGGTGTTTTTCGGCTTCGGCGATGGTCATGCGGTCGACGGAGCGCTGGGTCGGTTTGCCGAAGTCGAGGGCGACTTTGGAGACGCCGGTAAGAATCAGGAAGAGGTCGGCGTTGAGCTCGGCGGCGAGGAGGGCGGAGGCGAAGTCTTTGTCGATCACGGCCTCGATGCCGCGCCATTGGCCGTCGCGGCCTTTCACGACCGGGATGCCTCCGCCGCCGGCCGCGATCACGACCGCGGCGCTCTCTAGCATCCGCGAGACGGTCTTGATGTTGAGGATGCGCAGCGGGCGCGGCGACGGAACGACGTGGCGCCAGCCGCGTCCCGCGTCTTCGCGCATCGTCCAGCCGAGGTCGCGCTCCAGCGCCTCGGCGCGATAGCGCGTGAAGAACGGGCCGATCGGTTTGGTCGGGCGCTTGAACGCCGGATCGTTCACGTCGACTTCGACTTCGGTGAGGATCGTCGCGACCTCACCGCCGGCTCCAATCGATTCGAGCCGGTTCCGAATCGCCTGCTGCAGCACGAATCCGATCGAGCCCTCGGTTTGCGCAACGCAGACGTCCAGCGACTGCGGCGGGATCTTCGTCGACGCCTCTTCGGCCTGCACCAGGATGTTGCCGACCTGCGGGCCGTTGCCGTGTACGACGATCAGCTTGTAGCCATGCCGCACGATGTCGGCGAGCCAGCGCGCGGCCTGCTTCGCGCGCGCGATCTGCTCCTCCTGCGTGCCGTGGTCCTCGGGCCTGAGCAGCGCGTTCCCGCCGAACGCCACCACCGCCAGTTTCTGCCGCGGCGGCATCAGAGATCCTCGCGCTCGAGCGGCATGGTCATGCAGCGAGGCCCGCCGCGCGCGCGAGAGAGCTCATTGCCGGTGATCTGCAGCGCGTACTTTTTGTTCGTCCAGGTCTCGAGCTCCGTGCGCCCGAGGAGCAGGTCATCTTCGTAGACGATGTGGTAGTTGTTCTTCGCGAGCTCCTCGGCCGTGCGCACGTTGCGCTCGTACCCGAGGATGATTCCGGGCGCGAGCGCGAACGCGTTCGCGCCGTCGGTCCACTGCTCGCGCTGCTGATCGACCGCGCGGCGCCCGCCGCAGTAGATCGGCTCGAGATCGAAGCCGCGTTTCTTCAGTGCTCCGAGCAGCGACTTCTCCTCCGAGTACGAAAAGCCTGCCTTCTTCGTCAGGTCGACCGTCGTCACCTTCGCCGCCTGACCGCCGCTCGGCAGGATCACCGGCGGGTAGATCAGGCACTCGTGGCGATTGATGAACGTGAAGATCGTGTCGAGATGCATGAACGAGCGCGCGCGCGGGATGTCGACGATGATCGCGTGCCGCACGCGCGCGCCGGCTTCCTTCAGCGAGCGCAGGAGCGCCTCGACGCCGGCCTTGTTCGTCCGCTCGGTCACGCCGAGGAGCAGCAGGTCGCGGCGCGGGACCAGCACGTCCCCGCCTTCGAGCGTCGGCATGTGGCGCGTCGGCCGCTCGCGCTCCGTGGCCATGAAGTCGACCCAGAAGACGTTGCGGTCGCGGAATCGCGGGTGGTGCTCGAAGACGTACTTCGAGATCAGCGACTCGCGGCGGCGCGCCTGCGTGGCCATCGACGAGATCACGACGCGGTCGCCGAGGACCACCTGCGGATCGCGCATGAAGAAGAGATTCGGAATCGGAAAGAGATCGAACTGCGGCAGCTCGCCCGAGGCCGTCTCGCGGGCGATGCCCGCGATCAGCACCTCCGCCAGCGCCGCCGGCTTCAGCTCGAGCAGCGAGCTGACGAGGCGCCGCGTGAGGCGGTTCCGCTTCGCGAGATCGCGCACGATGTGGTTCTTCACGTCGTCGTCGTCGAACGTCTCCTCCAGCAGGTCCTGCAGGTCGAACACGTCGTCGGCGATGAAGCGGATCAGCTGCTGGAACCGCCGGTGCTCTTCGCGCGCCACCTGTCCGTAGAGGATGTCGTCGAACAGGAGTTGGGCCATCATCGGCGGGACCATCTGGTCGATCTCCCGCCCCGGAAGGTGGACCAGCACGCTCTTCAGCCTGCCGATCTCACTCGTCACATTCAACCGCATGCGGGCGAGATTCTATAGGTGCGTCCGGAATCGCGTAAGATCGTGGGCAAGCTCATGCGCGCGCCCATCGCCGCGGTGCTGTCCATTCTGGCCGCTCCACTGGTCCTGGCAGCGCCGCGTATCACGTTCGAACGCCGTCTTCCCGCCCCGCACGATCTCGGCGGCGCGGAGGAGATCGCGCTCGTGCACGCCATCGGCGACAACGTGAAAGTCGAGGCCTTCCTGGCCCGCTTTATCGAGCAGGCCAATCGCTCCGGAGAATTGCGGATGCACGACGCGCGGCGCGCGCGCAGCACGAAGGCGGACGCGTACCTGTCGGTCAAGACGTTCACCTGCATCACGCGCGAAGGCGCCGCCGAGGGAAATGCGTACGACGTCGACGGCAAGCGCATCCGCCGCCCCTTCGTCTGGGCGGATGCGACGTGCACCGCGCGCATCGACGTCTCGGCCGGGAAGCTGAACTTCTCGTTCGCGGTGAAAGGGGAGGGGACGTCGCCGCGCGTCGCGGAGGTCACGGACGAGGAGCGGAACATCGCGCTCGAGCAGGCGGCACGCTATGCCGCGGTGAATGCGGCGGAGAGGATCACGCCGAGGCGGGTGCGGGAGTCGATCCTGCTCGATGAAGAGGCGCCGGCGTTCGAGGAGGGATTCGCGCGCATCGACGTCGGCGCGTTCGGCGACGCGCGCGAGGCGTGGGAGCGCGCGTTGCGGCAGGAGCCGCGTTCCGCGGGCGTCCACTACAACCTCGCCGCGGTCTACGAGGCGCTCGGCGACTTCGCCGCCGCCGAGCAGCACTACGTGGCGGCGCGCACGCTCGAGCCGAAGAAAGAGCGCTACGCGAGCGAATACAAATCGTTCATGCGGAGAAAGCCGTGAGGTGTTCGTCTGTGGGACGGCTTGTCCCACCGTCGGACGGTCGCTCCTGGCGCGAAGCAGTCGAATCAAGCACTTAGCTCGGGCATCCCTCTCGCTGGCGTGACGCGCCATGATCGGCCGCGACATTCGCTACTTCGTCCGCACCCTCAGCCGCCAGCCGGGATTCGCCTTGACTGTCATCCTCTCGCTCGCCGTCGGCATCGGCGCGAACACGGTCATGTTCGGCGTTGCGCGCGCGATCCTGCTCGACCACATCGCGGCGCGCGATCCGGAATCGCTCGTGCTCCTCGAGTGGGTTGCGACCGATTTTCCCGCCGAGTCGCTGTCGGGCAGTGTCTCGTTCGATGGCGGCAGCGCGAAAAGCACGTCGTTTTCCTATCCCGCGTACGAGGCGTTCGCGCGCGCACGCACGCTGTCCTCGCTCGTCGCGTTCTCGGGGATCGACCGGCTGAACGTTTCGATCCACGGCGAGCCGGCGATCGCCCGCGGCGCGATGGTCTCGGACAACTACTACGACGCCCTCGGCGTGGGCGCGGCGATCGGACGTCTGCACATGAGCGACGGCGAAGCCGTGATCAGCCACATGTACTGGCGATCGCAGTTCGGCGGCGACCCGCGGATCATCGGCCGGGCACTCGTGCTGAACGGAAAGCCGTTCACGATCGCGGGCGTCGAGCCGCGCGGCTTCCGCGGCACGCTCGACGTCGGCAACGCGGCGCAGGTGACCGTGCCGCTGTCCGCGCAGAAGACGCTGTTCGGATTCTCCGACGCCGCGAATACAAACTCGTGGTGGCTGCAGCTCATCGGCCGCCGCCGCGGCAGTGACGGGCAGATCGCCTCCGAGCTCACCGCGCTCCTGCAGCCGCAGGTGCACGGACCGCGCATCCGTGTGAGCGCCCTGCCGGGCTCGCGCGGTCTCGGCGAAACGCGTACGTACCTGCGCCGGCCGGTGCTGATTCTCGGTGCCGCGGTCCTGCTCGTGCTCCTCATCGCGTGCACAAACGTCGCCGGGCTCCTGCTGGCCCGTGCCACGTCGCGGCGCAAGGAAATCTCGGTCCGCATGTCCCTCGGCGCATCGCGCGGCGCATTGATCGCGCAGCTCCTCATCGAGAGCGTGACGCTCTCGCTCCTGGGCGGTGCGGCCGGCCTGGCGCTCGCGTACTGGATCCGTCCGCTCGTTCCGTTCGTCCTCGCCTCGCCGGGCCCGCAGCTCGACGTCGACGTGCCGCTCGACCTGCGCGTGCTGCTCTTCACCAGCGGTGTGTGCGTGCTCACCGGGATCGCCTTCGGACTCGTGCCCGCGCTGCGCGCGACGCGCATCGAGCTCAAGAGCGCGGTGCGCAATCGATTCGCGAACGTGTTGATGACCATCCAGATCGCGGTCTCGATCGTTCTCCTGATCGGCTGCGGCCTCTTCGTCGGCTCGCTCGCGCATCTCGAATCAGGCGAGCGCGGATTCGACGCGAACAACCTGCTGCTCTTCCGTCTCGACCCGACGCTCAACGGCTACGAGGGCTCCCGGCTCGTGCAGTTTTACGACGACGTGCTGGCGCGCGTGCGCGCGGTGCCCGGCGTGCGCATCGCCACGCCCACGCGCTACGCGCTCCTCACCGGCCGTTCGGCCATCGGCACGCTGTTCATCGAAGGAAAGCCCGCCGATGAGAAGCAGCGCAATTACGTCTGGCAACACACCGTCGGCGAGCAGTTCCTCGAGGCCATGCGCATCCCGGTCATGCTCGGCCGCGGCATCCGGGCCGGCGATGATGCAGGCGCGCCGAAGGTGGTGCTCATCAGCCAGACCACGGCCAGCCGGTTTTTTCCGAACGAGAATCCCATCGGCCGCCGCATCGGCTTCTCGAAAGAGAAGGCGGGCGAGTACGAGATCGTCGGCATCGTGCGCGACGCCCGTTACACGTCGATGAAGGACGAGATGCCGCCGACCGTGATCTTTCCGTATCGCCAGCAGCTCGACCGCCTCAACTCGATGAGCTTCGTGGTGCGCACGAGCGGCGATCCGCATCAGCTGGCCGATGCCGTGCGCGACGCCGTGCGCCGCATCGATCCGAACGTGCCGCTCTTCGACGTGCGGACGCAGACCGAACAGATCGACGAGTCGATGCGCCACGAGCGCGCGCTGGCCGCGCTCTCCGCCTTCTTTGGAATCGTCGCGCTGGTGCTGTCCTGCATCGGCCTGTACGGCCTCATGTCGTACATCGCCGCGCGGCGCATGCGTGAGACCGGGGTACGCATCGCTCTCGGCGCGCGCGGGCGCGACATCGCCTGGAACGTGCTGCGCCGCGCGCTGCGACTCGTCCTCGCCGGCGTGGCGATCGGGACCGCTCTGGCGCTCGTGCTCACCAAATACGTGCAGAGCCTCGTCTACGGCATCGCCGCCAACGACGCGGCCACCGTCGCCGGCGCGATTGTCGTGATGGTGGCGGTGACGCTCGTCGCCAGCTGGTTCCCGGCCCGGCGCGCCAGCCGGACCGACCCGGTGGCGGCGCTGCGCGCAGAATGAAAGTGGAGCGGCCGGGCTTTAGCCCGCCGCTCCACAGGTCCGGGATGACGGCAGCCCTGGCCGCTGTTACATCCCGCCGCATGACTGTCGTTGCAGAACTTACCGACGAGCTGAGCCGCGAAATCGCGCGCCGCCGCACGTTTGCGATCATTTCCCATCCCGACGCCGGCAAGACCACGCTCACCGAGAAGCTCCTCCTCTACGGCGGCGCGATCGAGGAGGCCGGCTCGGTGCGCGCGCGGCGGCAGCAGCGGCATACGACGTCGGACTGGATGGCCATCGAGCAGAGCCGCGGCATCTCCATCTCCTCGACGGTGCTGCAGTTCGAGTACGAAGGCTCGGTCCTCAATCTCCTCGACACCCCCGGCCACCAGGACTTCAGCGAAGACACGTATCGCACGCTCGCCGCGACCGACAGCGCGGTCATGGTGCTCGACGGCGCGAAAGGCATCGAGCCGCAGACGCGCAAGCTGTTCGAAGTCTGCCGCATGCGGCACATCCCGATCCTCTGTTTCATCAACAAGCTCGATCAGCCGGCGCGCGATCCGTTCGAGCTGATCGGCGAGATCGAGCGCGAGCTGAACGTCGCCGCGGTGCCGATGAACTGGCCGATCGGCAACGGCCCGACGTTCCAGGGCGTGTTCGATCTCCGCAAACAGCAGGTGCTCCGCTTCGAGCGCACGCAGCACGGCGCGTCGATCGCGCCGGTGAAGGTGAGCGGACTCGATGATCCGTCGCTCGAAGACGCCGTCGGTCCGTACGCGTGGCAGGAGCTGCGCGAGGCCGCGGAGCTGCTCGAAGGCGCCGGCCACGCCTTCGATCGCCGCGCCTTCGAGTACGGCCGCGTGATCCCGGTCTTCTTCGGCAGCGCCGTGAACAACTTCGGCGTCGAGCCGTTCCTCCACGCCGTCATCGAGCTCGCGCCGCCGCCGTCGCCGCGCCACGCGAAGCAGAAGGGCGAGGACATCGAGCTCGAGCCGGTCGATCCGAATTTCACCGGCTTCGTGTTCAAGATCCAGGCGAACATGGACAAGCGCCATCGCGACCGCCTCGCGTTCATGCGCATCACCTCCGGCGCGTTCGAGAAGGACATGCTCGTCCATCACGCGCGCCTCGGGCGCGAAGTCCGCATGACCCGCCCGCACCGCCTCTTCGCGCGCGAGCGCGTCGGCGTCGAGCGCGCCTATCCCGGCGACGTCATCGGCTTCGTCAATCCCGGCCTCTTCCAGATCGGCGACGCGGTGTCATCCGGCGATCCGGTCGAGTTCGACCGCATCCCGCGCTTCGCGCCCGAGTACTTCGCGACGCTGCGCGCGAAGCAGGTGACGCGGCAGAAGCAGTTCCAGAAGGGGCTCGAACAGCTCGAGGAAGAAGGGGCGATGCAGGTCTTCGTGGTCCATGAGGGACTGCGCAGCGAGCCGATCCTCGCGGTCGTCGGCGAGCTGCAGTTCGACGTCCTGCAGTCGCGCCTCGAGACCGAGTACAACGTCGAGACCACGATGACCAGCCTGTCCTACAAGCTGGCGCGCTGGGTCGACCGCGACGTCGACGAGGTCGCGCGCATGTCGCTGCCCTCGAAGTCGCGCGTGGCCACCGATCGCAACGGCCACGCGGTGGTGCTCTTCACCTCCGACTGGGAGCTGGACTTCGCGCAGAAAGAAAATCCGGGTGTCGCGTTCAAGAGCGCGAGTTAGGATGCGCGCCGTGAAATCCTCCATCGTCTTTCTCTCGCTCCTCCTTTGCTCCGCCCTTGGCTCGGCCACGTTCGCGCAGTCCGCGCAGGACAGGCAGAAACAGCTCGATGCCGAGGCGGCGAAGCTGCGGGCGTGGGGGAGCGATCCGGTGATCGTGGCCGCGGTGAAAGCGCAGAACTCGAAGAAGGTCCCGCTGAAGACCATCCAGTCGCTCGACGCGCAGTGGAGCGCCGGCAAGGCCGCCGCGCTCGTCGCGCAGATGACCACCGGCCCGTGCGCCGATCACCTCCGCAAGCTCGCGGCCGGCAACGCCGCGTATGGCGAGGTCTTCGTGATGGACGATCAGGGCGCGCTGGTCTGCGCGAGCGCGAAGACCTCCGACTACTGGCAGGGCGACGAGGCCAAATGGCAGCGCGCATTCAACGCCGGCAAAGGCGCGGTGTTCATCGACCGCCCCAAATACGACGACAGCGCCTCCCGCAGCCTCGCCCAGATCTCGATCCCGGTGCTCGAGAACGGCCACGCCATCGGCGCCATCACGGTCGGCCTCTCATCGCGTTAGCGTCGACGCCCTTCGACGTGCATGCAGCATTGATCTCGAGATCCGCTCGGGGCATCGAGCAGCGCTTGATTCCGACTCTGATTCGCGAGACCAGACAGCCGGCTTCGGGATCAAGCCGCTTGTCTCGCGAGACGTGAACGTTGCCCCGCGAGACGAGCAGTTTGATTCCGTCACAACCATAATTGACTTGCGAGCCAGGACTGCCGCCTCTCGCATCAAGACATTTACTTCGCATAACAACCAAGGTTGATTGGCGAGGCAAGGGATGGACGGGGAGAGGCAATGATCTTGACGCCGTCGCAATGAATGGTTGCCTCGCGCGGCAAGATTCTTGTCGTTTCTACCAACCAAGGCTGTCTCGTGCGGCAAACTGTTTTATCCGCGCAGGGATCGCATTACCTCGCAGGCAATGATCCTGCTTCGGCAACCAACCTTGGTTGTTGCGCGAAGCAGGCGGTTTGATTCGCGTATCAAGCCCTTTGTCTCGCGCATCAAGAACTGCAACTGCCGTGAAGCTGGCGACGATGCAGGCAGCTCGGCTGCCGGGCCGCGACAGCTTCACACCGAAGTTGGGCCGCGCGGCTAGTACTGCTCGTTAATCACTTGCGTAGCACGCTGCAGCGCTGCGATCGCCTCATCTCCGTGGCGCCAGAACGACCGCGCCGCGTCAATATGCCTTTCGACTCCGCGCAGAAGTCGAGCTGCTTCGCGCAGCGCATCAGCTACTTGCGGATAGCGCGTGGAATCGATTTGTGAAGCGAATGTGGCGAGCTCTGCAAGCGCAGAGCGCATGATGTAACGACCGTCGTCTAAGCTGTATGGGCCGCTATCTCTCTCCGACGACCATTCCGCTTCCAGTCGCTTGACGTACGTTAGAAAGTTCGTTGCAAAGATTCTGAAGGCTGCGGCGGCATTCTGCGTTCCTTCAGGACGCAATGCAGGCGCCTGCAAACGGTGCAGCTCCGCAACAGTAGATGTGAGGTGGAGCAGCACCATTTCACGCAGTTGACCAATTGATTCATACGAAAAGACAATACCTTCGCCCCGTACCTTGTCCAAGTACTCGCGCAGGCGCCGATATTGATCTGCGTCAATGCTACTTGGAACCACGGGAACAGTCGATACATACAGCATTACTGGCTTCGCCGCAGCGCGAAATTTATTGATTTCTTCGACCGTACCTGATTCAGCTTCGCCAGTATCTGTGCCTAACCGTGTCCAGAATGCACCGATCAGCAGATCGCAATCGTTAACAAGTTGTTTGTTGATCAGGGCTTGAGGGCGGTCGCCAAGCTCGGGTCGAGCGTGAGTTTCCCACAATACAGGCTCGAGAATGGCACCAGTTCGCAGAGAATTTAGCGAATTCCACATGTGGATAACTTCGGGAATTGCTTTCCGTTCGGCGGCGCAATCGGAGGGCGACGCCATCAACACACGGTAAATTGTGCCAAGCTGCGCCATAAGCCCTATATCGACGACGACGTCGCCCGCTTCTGGCGTTGCGCGGATAGTAGATCAAGGCGAAACCTCGTGATAACGTGTCGGTCGTATTTCAACGGGTCAGGGTCTCGCGGGAAGGCGGATGCCATGAACATCGAGATAGGCATCTGGACGGCGGCTGGGGCGTCAACTTCGTGAATAAACAACTGCGCAACTTGTGCACCGGGGTACAACTTCACGGGCACCTCGCCGAGGTTTGTCAATTCTAGTGCAAGCACACCCGCATAGAAGGGGTGAATTACAACGGCTGTAGCGACAATGAGCCCTTCCCGCCCCCACGACGATCTCCCGCTGACAAACCCTGCCATGTTTCGCGGAAATCGTACCCACTCAATCGTTTCGCCGATAACGAATTGGCGCGGGTGAAGGACAAAATAGTCCCCGACATCGACCCGCACGTCGTCGGCGTAGCTAACTTCCGCTGGAGCCGCGGGAAGGTGGTCGAGCGCCTCCAGCCTCGCTCGGCGCGGTACTCGAAACCTAGTTCCGAGTCTTACATTAATTGAGCTTGTACCCGATTTCGCCTGGGTCCGCCAATCGAGCACAGGCGTGATCGTGAACCAATCATCGTCAGAGTCCGGCTTTCGTTGAACCATCTCCCTAATGCGATCAGCAGATAAAATCATGAGTCCTTCCTGGTCGCCCACCAACGTGCGGCTAGGCCGTTGAGCTCGAGGGTCTTTAGCACAAACTCGTTGAAAACCTGGCTAAGCCGATGGCGGTCGGCTGTCAGTTCGCTCGGAAGCGCCCGCCCGAATTCTTCCAGACCACCGAGGAAGTATTCCCATGATGCGTTAAGGATACCTGCCGTCGTCGTTAGTTGCGGGTTGCCTTCCTGAAGATACTGCACAGGTGGTATATAATTGCCAATACACCGAACCAGCGTGAGATCACGTGTGTATTGTTGAACGTCGTAGAGCGCCCCATAGGTTGTTGCGAGGCGCCTCGCCATAGCACGAAGGCGTGGCGCACGCGTCACAAGTGCGTCGAGCACCGCAGTTGCGATACCTTTGGGGACATTACCACCGGCAACCCCGAGGCGCTTCGATTCGACCGTTGGCCGCCACATGCCAAAGAAGTCGGACATGTGTTGACCGTAAGCAAATTCGCGTTCCCCGTTCTCGTTCTGGCCGATCGTATACGCTTCATCCATCAAATCTAGTAATACGTGAAGGCGTAGCCGTATCGGTGGGTGTGTTGTGGTTGGCTCGTCGAGCGCGGTGAGGGCGCTGGCGTAATGAATAGCAGCGCACGTGTACGCCGGACCGAAGACGTATAGGGCGAACAAGTCCGCTGCGATCTCAGTTGCCCACTCACCAGCGATAGCGAGCCCTAAAACCTGCTCGTCCGAATTATCGAAGTTCGAGAACGGCTCAACATCCGGCCTCAGCTCCAAAAACTTTGAGAGGATCCGCCAATCCCAGGCGTGATGCCCGAACTCATGAGCAATGATGCAATGCACAAGTGCTTGGTCGTACTCAGCGGACGGTAGTCCGACGGAAAAGAACCGGTCCACATCCGGCGGCTTGACTCGACCAAACGGGCTCAGGGCCTCTAAGATCGTCTCAATCTGTGCATCTCGAAGCTCGACAATCGTGTAGTTGATTCCCGGCTCACTATGCAGGAGGAGCTCACCGCCGCTACCGAAAATACCTTTGACAACGGAACGAAGCGATTCGCGCAACTCCGGCGGCGCTGGGAACGTGACAGTCTTTGCCACATGGTCCATCAGAACAACGAGCTTGTCGAATACGCGTCGACTGCGCAATAGCGCGTTGTCAAACTCCCTGTCATGCATTACGGAGAACTGCGCTTGAGCGCGCACATCTCCGATTCTGTTTTGAAGAGCCGCCAGCGACCGTTCCAGAAACTGTAGTATCGCCGCGGCTGGGACGGTGACCTGTGGATGCTTTAGCAACGCTGCGATCGTGGCGGATACGGCATCGTAGCGCTCCTCGATTGCGCGCAGCTTCTGCTCACGAAGTCGGCTCAGCATTTTTCAGATGTCGCCAAGGCGCTCGACGACGGCGGCGAACAGATCACCTACCTCCTCTCGCGCCATGTCGAGTTCAGCACGTGCCGGCGGCGTCGTCCCTGTTGCCAGACTATCCGCAAGGCTGCCGATGATACGGGTCGCATGTTCGGCACGCTCACCGTTGATCTGAAGGGGAATGCCGCTCGCTGGCGAAATATGTGCCGGAGTTCCGTACAGCCAACGGCGAGGACGTGGCGGCTGTGGCGCAACACCGGCAGTTCGGATCTCGGTAAGCAGCTTCGCTCCCTCTCGGAGACACTGAATGTCACCGTTCGTGACACCCAAGTCCGTCACGTATTTGATGAGCACGCAGAGAAGTTGCTCGAGTTTCGCGGCAGCCCCGAAAGCTCCGACTGCTGGAGCCGTCTCGCCGAGGATGTGAACAGCTTGCATGGTGACCTCCTACGCCAAGCAGGCGTGCATAGATCATACGCGTATGACGGGTTGGCGACCGAGTTCACTTGGGGCGCGCGCGTGATCCGCTTGAATTTCTACGATGAGTGGAATGGACACTCAACAGAGGAGTGACAGAAACAGTCAGATCCCTACCCGGCCGCTCCAACTTCGCCAAGGGCAGCGCTCTCACCACGATGCCGGATCCTGATATTGCTATCGCGGGCTTTACGTCGCCCAACATAAAATTCCCTAGAGCGGAGTAGAGTGGCCTTTCCGTGGTGTAGCCCGCCACATCGACCATGGAACCGCTCCGCGTTATACGACACTCACGGTCTGTCGAGTGGGCTGCGCACTCCGTGGGCGCAGTGCCGCAGCACGTGGGTATAGATCATGGTGGTCGAGATGTCTCGGTGTTCGAGCAATTCCTGGACTGTTACAGGATGGATATGCCGCATAACGCGTTGCAAACCGCCGTCGGAACCTGCTTCGTAACGCGTGATTCGACTGCCGAATCAGAATGTAGTGCGTGCGCTCGTGATGTTCCGCACGGTTTTACGGTTGCCCCTGCCCCGCCGTAACCGACGCAACCCACTCCCTATACGCAAACGGCGAGATCTCGCTCGGCTTGATCTCGCTGCGGCCGCCCCAGAACACGTTCGTGTAGGAGACCGGCATTCCGATCGCGGCGAGGTGCTCGTCGATGGCGCGTTTGTGCGCGAGGACGGCGTCCTTCTCCGTGCCGTGCGCGACGGCCATGATGTTCACGTTGCGGAACTCCGGGCCGCCTTCGCGCCAGTAGCAGTGGGTGAGGATGTGGAAGCGGCCGACCTCGCGTCCGGCCTCGATCTCGCGTCCCGGCGGCACGGCCCAGTGGAAAAGCGCGTTGAATCGCGTGACGCGGTCGCCCGTCTGCAGCGTCTTCACGTGCTCGAGGAACGTCGAGAAGCGCCCGATCACGCCGCGCTGGTTGAGGTTCTCGGCGACGGCGCAGAAGACGTCGGGCAACAGGTCCGCCTCGTGTGCGCGGCGCTCCCAGACGTCGCGCACGATCTCTTCCGGCTCGAGCTCGCGCTTCAGCGCGGTGAGCACCTGCCATTCGAGATCGGACAGCTCGACCTTCGCCGTGTCCTTCACCACCGCGAGCTCCTCGGACTTCGAGCCCGGCTCCATCCCCTTGCGGCGCACGTGGCCGACGCCGAGGGCGAAGATGCGGTTTGCGGGCATCACGCGGAACGCCTGCGCGCCTGTCAGCTTCGCCAGAAGCTCGCAGTGCTTCTCGATCGAGTAGCCCTGCGGCACCTTCACCGTGGTCCAGAGCCGGTAGCTCGAGCCGGGCGTCGCGGAGTCGGTCGAGCGAATGACCACGTGTCCAGAGAACGGATCCTGCTGGAACATGAAGTCGAACGCCTCATCCAGCTTCTCGTTCGGGAACTGCCACGCCACCAGCGCCCCCTCGGCGAGATTCGTCGCCATGAGCGTCTGCCGGACGCGGCGAATCGTGCCGCCGCGCAGCATCGCCCTGATCCGCTCCATCACCAGCTCCGGGTCGAGTCCCGCCTTCTCCGCGATCTCGCCGAACGGGTCGCGCACGAATCCCTGGATCCGGTCCTCGGAGATTGCGAGGATCTGGGCGTTGGTGGGGTCGGTGTGGGCAATAGGACTTTCGGCACTGGCGGCGGTCATGATTGCGAATCATATTCAATGCATGGAATCGCGTGCCTTCGCCATCGCCCGCTCGCTGGTCGTCGCACCGCTGTTCGTCTCGATCTGGACCTGGTTCTTCCCTCGCTGGTTCGCGCAGGCGAAGGGCGTGCCCTTCGAGGCCCGGCCCGACGCGCTCGGCATCGCGCTGATGGCCATCGGCGCCGCGATCATGCTCCGCTGTGTCCTGGACTTTGCCTGGACCGGCCGAGGCACGCCCGCGCCGTGGGACCCGCCGCGGCACCTCGTCGTGCGCGGCCTCTACCGCTGGGTCCGCAACCCGATGTACGTCGGCATGGGAGTCGCGCTGGCCGGCGAGGCGCTGCTCATCCCGGCGATCGCCCGCGAGATGGTGATCATGATCCTGATCCTCTGGGCGGTCGTGAACGGCTTCGTCATGCTCTACGAAGAGCCGAAGCTGCGCGATCTGTTCGGCGACGAGTACAAGACCTACTGCGGGAACGTCCGGCGCTGGATTCCACGCCTGACGCCGTGGTAACCTCCCTGCACCTGGACTGATTTGCGGTGCCGCTTGCAACCAGGATAAAAAAAGCTAAAGAGCCATGGCGCAACCTGATCGTACTGACTTACTTCGACGCCTGCTGACGCAGCGCATCCTCGTCCTCGACGGAGCGATGGGGACGATGATCCAGCGCTACCAGCTCGAGGAGTCGGATTTCCGCGGCACGCGCTTCGCGAGCCATCCCCGCGATCTCAAGGGCGCCAACGACCTGCTCTGCCTCACGCGTCCCGACATCGTCGAGGAGATCCATCGCGCGTATCTCGAGGCCGGCTCCGACATCATCGAGACCAACACCTTCAACGCGCAGGCGATCTCGATGGCCGACTACGCGCTGGAGCCGTACTGCTACGAGATCAACCTCGAGGCCGCGCGCATCGCGCGCCGCGCCGCCGACGCGTTCTCGACTCCCGAGCGCCCGCGCTTCGTCGCCGGCTCCCTCGGGCCGACGAACCGCACGGCGTCGCTCTCGCCCGACGTCAACAACGCCGGGATGCGCGCGGTCACGTTCGACGAGCTCGTCGACGCCTACTACGAGGAGACGCGCGGCCTCGTCGACGGCGGCGTCGACATCCTCATGCCCGAGACGACGTTCGACACGCTGAACCTCAAGGCGGCGCTCTTCGCGATCGAAAAGTACTTCGCTGACACCGGCATCCGCCTGCCCGTAATCGCGTCGATCACCATCACCGACGCCTCGGGACGCACGCTGTCCGGACAGACGGTCGAGGCGTGCTGGAACTCGATCAGCCACGCGCCGCTGCTCGCCGCCGGCATCAACTGCGCGCTCGGCGCCGAGGATATGAGGCCGCACGTCGAAGAGCTCTCGTCGATCGCGCCGCTGTTCCTCAGCTGTTATCCCAATGCCGGCCTGCCGAACGCCCTCGGCGGCTACGACGAGACGCCGGAGATGATGGCCGCGGTGCTGCGCGACTACGCCGAAAACGGCTGGCTCAACCTGGTCGGCGGCTGCTGCGGCACCGGCCCGGAGCACATCCGCATCATCGCCGAGACCGTGGCGACCTTGCCGCCGCGCGTCCCGCCGGAGCGGCCGCAGTACCTGCGGTTGTCGGGACTGGAGCCGCTGACCGTTAGACCCGACTCGAACTTCATCATGGTCGGCGAGCGCACCAACGTCACCGGCTCGCCGAAGTTCGCGAAGCTGGTCAAAGAGGGAGACCTCGACGGCGGCCTCAAGATCGCCAAGCAGCAGATCGACGGCGGCGCGAACATCCTCGACGTCAACATGGACGAAGGCCTGCTCGACTCCGAGCAGGTGATGACCGACTTCATCAACCTCCTCGCCGCCGAGCCGGACATCGCCAAGGTCCCGATCATGGTCGACAGCTCGAAGTGGTCGGTCATCGAGGCGGGACTGAAATGCCTGCAGGGCAAGTCGGTCGTCAACTCGATCTCGCTCAAGGAAGGCGAAGAAGTCTTCAAGCATCACGCGCGGCTCTGCAAGCGCTACGGCGCCGCGGTGATCGTGATGGCCTTCGACGAGCAGGGCCAGGCCGACACCGTCGAGCGCAAGGTCGCGATCTGCTCGCGCGCGTACGACATCCTCGTCAACGACGCCGGCTTCGATCCGACCGACATCATCTTCGACGTCAACGTCCTCACCGTCGCCACCGGCATGGAGGAGCACGCGAATTACGGCGTCGCCTTCATCGAGGCCGTGCGCCAGCTGCACGAGAAGTTTCCGCTGGCCAACTCCAGCGGCGGCATCAGCAACGTCTCCTTCTCCTTCCGCGGCAACAACGTCGTCCGCGAGGCGATGCACGCCGCGTTTCTCTATCACGCCATCAAGGCCGGGCTGACGATGGGCATCGTCAACGCCGGCCAGCTCGGCATCTATGAGGAGATCCCGAAGGACCTGCTGGAGCTGGTCGAGGACGTGCTGCTGAACCGCCGTCCCGATGCCACCGAGCGCTTGATCCAGTGGAGCGGCGGGCTTCAGCCCGCCGAAGCGGGCCGGCGGGCTGAAGCCCGCCGCTCCACCGACGACGAATGGCGAAGTCGTTCCGTCGAAGAGCGGCTCTCGCACGCGCTGGTCAAAGGCATCGTCGACCACATCGACGCCGACGTCGAAGAGGCGCGGCAGAAGTATCCGACGGGCCTCTCGATCATCGAGGGCCCGCTGATGGACGGCATGAACGTCGTCGGCAATCTCTTCGGCGCCGGGAAGATGTTCCTCCCGCAGGTCGTGAAGAGCGCGCGCGTGATGAAGAAGGCCGTCGCCTACCTGCTGCCGTTCATGGAGGCGGAGAAGCTGAAGTCGGGCGACGTCTCCGCGCGCGGCAAGATCCTGATGGCCACCGTGAAGGGCGACGTCCACGACATCGGCAAGAACATCGTCGGCGTAGTCCTCGGCTGCAACAACTACGAAGTGATCGACCTCGGCGTGATGGTCTCGGCCGAGAAGATCCTCGACACCGCCGAGAGAGAGAAGGTCGACATCATCGGCCTCTCCGGCCTGATCACGCCCTCGCTCGACGAGATGGTGCACGTCGCGCGGGAGATGGAGCGGCGGCACTTCAAGACGCCGCTGCTCATCGGCGGCGCGACGACGTCGAAGCTCCACACCGCCGTGAAGATCGCGCCGCGCTACAACTCACCGACCACGCACGTCCTCGACGCCTCGCGCGCGGTGAGCGTGGTCAGCACGCTGCTCTCCGAGAAGAAGGACGCGTTCACGCGCGACACCGCCGCCGAGTACGCGCGGCTGCGCGACGCGCAGGAGACGCGCGCGATCACGATCCTTCCGCTGGCCGAGGCGCGGCGGAGGGCGCCGTCGATCGCGTTTGCGCCCGAGACGCCCGGCTTCACCGGCGTCAAAGTCTGGGACGACGTGCCGCTCGAGCGCATCGAGCCGCTCATCGACTGGAACCCGTTCTTCCAGACCTGGGAGCTGCGCGGACGCTATCCGCAGATCCTGAACGAGCCGCGCGCGAAGGAGCTGTACGACGACGCCCGCGAGCTGCTCGCCGAGATCATCGAGAAGCGCCTGCTGCGCGCGCGCGCCGTCTTCGCGCTCTGGCCCGCGCATCGCGACGGCGACGACATCGTCGTGCCCGGCGGTCGTTTCCACACGCTGCGACAACAGCAGGAAACGACCACGCGCGAGAACCTCGCGCTCGCCGACTTCGTCGCGCCCGCGAACGACTACATCGGCGGCTTCGCCGTCACCGCGGGCATCGGCGTCGAGGAGCTGGTCGCGCGCTTCCAGAAAGATCACGACGACTACAACTCGATCATGACCAAGGCGCTCGCGGACCGGCTGGCCGAGGCGCTCGCGGAGCTGGTGCACAAAGAAGTGCGCGCGCAGTGGTACGCGAAGGACGAGCAGTTGTCATCCGACGAGCTGATCGCCGAGAAATACCGCGGCATCCGCCCCGCGCCCGGTTATCCCGCGTCGCCCGATCACACCGAAAAGCGGACGCTCTTCGAGCTGCTGGGCGCCGAGAAGCTCGGCATCCACCTCACCGAGTCGTACGCCATGACCCCCGCGGCCTCGGTCAGCGGCCTGTACTTCGCGCATCCGAAGGCGCGCTATTTCTCGGTCGGAAAGATCGGCGCGGATCAGGTCGAAGACTACGCGCGCCGCAAAGGGATGGCCACCGAAGAAGTGGAACGCTGGCTCGGACCCAACCTCGGGTACGAGCCAGCAGTCAGTGTCACTGCAGGTACTTGAGCATCTCTTTCGCCGTCGCCGCCTCGCTTCCGGTCGGCTCCAGCTCGAGATACTTCGCCAGGTTCGTCTTCGCGTCGGCGCTGTTGCCGGAGCGCACGTAGATCATGCCGAGCTCGTAGTACGCGCGGCCCAGCTTGTCGTCCGCGGCCACGGCCTGCTTGAGCAGCTTCTCGGCCTCGTTATCCTTGCCGGCGTTGATCAGCTTCGCCGCGTCGTTGAACAGCTGTCCCGCGTTCGCGGGCAGACGCTTCTGCGCCTCCGCGGCCGCGGCCTTGTCCCCGGTCGCCGTGTAGGCGTTGTAGAGCACCGCCCACATGTCGGTGTCCTCGTCGTCGATCTCCAGCGCCTTCTTCGCGGACTCGATCGACTTCTGGTAGTTCTTCGCCTTCAGGTGTGTTTTCGCGAGTGCGATCCACGCCGGCGTGAAGGTCTGCTTCAAAGAAAGGGCCTCTTCGAACTTCGCGATTGCAAGGGAGATCTTCCCTTCGTTCGCCAGCGCCGCCCCTTCGTTGTACGCGACCACCGCCGGATCGACCGACGGCTGCGCCGCGGCCACGCCGCCCGAAACCGCGCCGCCCTTGGTCAGCTCGATGTCCTTCTTGTTCGGCTCGCCGAGCTTCAGCTTCACGGTCTCTTCGAACGTCGTATAGCCGGGCGCCGAATAGACCAGCTTGTACCGGATCGTGCCGTCGAGGACGAAGAGCGCGTACGACCCGTCCTTCTTGACCTTGGTCTCCTGATGGACGGTCTTGGACTCCGTCGCGTCGAGCGTGATCTTGGCGTCGGGAATCGGCTGCTTCGTCGCAGCGTCCGTGACTTTCCCGATGAGGCGCGCCTCGCCGACGGCGAACGCATTCACCGCGCCGAAAAGCAGCGTCATCAGGAAGAGCGCGAGGGTTCTACGCATGGGTTTGTCTCCTGTTTGTGTTGGACTCCACGCAATCAAACGAATCGCGTCCGTACGCGATTCCGGCTCAATCGAACGTCAGATACGTCTGGTCCTTCAAGCCTCGCTCGAAATCCTGCAGCAGGCGCATCCCCTCGCTCGGCTTCACCCGGTCCTGCTTGATGGCGATGTCGATCTGCTGCTTCATCCGTTTCTCGAGGTCGCGCCAGTCCCACTGCGTCATGGCCAGCACCTCGCCGATCGGCTGGCCGGGGATCTCTTCCTCGATGTAGAAGCCGGCCTCCTCGTCGGGATCGAGGAACACGTGGACCTCGTTGACGCGGCCGAAGAGATTGTGGATGTCGCCCATGATGTCCTGGTAGGCGCCGGTGAGAAAGATGCCGAGGTAGTAGGGTTGATCGGGCTTGATCTCATGCAGCGACAGCGTGTCGCGCACGTCGTTGAGATCGATGTACTTCGAGACCTTGCCGTCGGAGTCGCAGGTGATGTCGACCAGCGTCGACTCCAGCATCGGCTTCTCGTCGAGGCGGTGGATCGGCACGATCGGGAACAGCTGCCCGAGGGCCCAGTGGTCGAGGAGCGACTGGAAGACCGAGAAATTGCAGATGTGCTGATCGGCGAGCTCGATCTTCAGGTCGCGCACGTCCTCCGGCACTTCCTCCTGATCCATCGCGCTGACCATGACCTGCGTCCGCTCGGCGATCTGCCAGTAGAGCGACTCCACGCGCGCCTTGACGTCGAGGTTGAGCAGGCCGAGCTCGAACATCGTCTGCGCCTGCTCCTTGATCTGCTGCAGGTCGTGCCAGGCCTCGGTGACGTTGTCGGCGTTGAGCCGCTGGTCGATGTCGATCAGCTCCTTGACCAGCTTGTGATCGGCGGCGCGGATCACGCGCGGCTCGAGCGGCGTCTTCTCGATGGCCCCGAACGCCTGCACCACGAGGACGGAGTGATGCGCGACGGTGGCGCGCCCCGACTCCGACACGATCGTCGGATGCGGCACCTTCTCGTCGTCGCAGATGTCCATGATGTTGTAGACGATGTCGCTGGCGTACTCCTCGACCGAGTAGTTCATCGAGGAGTGGAACGTCGAGCGCGAGCCGTCGTAGTCGATGGCCAGGCCGCCGCCGACGTCGACGTACTCGAGCTTGTGCCCGCTCTTGTAGAGCTTCGCGTAGTACATCGCCGCCTCGCGGACGGCGCGCTTGATCGTGAGGATGTCGGGGATCTGCGAGCCGATGTGGAAGTGCAGCAGCTTGAACGAGGCGCTCATGTTGGCCTCGCTCATGATCTCCATCGCCTCGAGCATCTCCGCGGTGGAGAGGCCGAACTTCGCGTGCTCGCCGCCGGACGTCGCCCACTTGCCGGAGCCCTTCGAAAGCAGGCGCACGCGCAGGCCGATGTACGGCTCGACGCCCATTTCCTCGGCGATCTTGGTGATCATCTCGACCTCGGAGACCTTCTCCGCGACGATGATCACTTTCTTGCCGAGCTTGCGCCCGATGAGCGCGGTGCGGATGTAGTTCCGGTCCTTGTAGCCGTTGCAGATGATCAGCGACTCGGGATCGTTGTGCACCGCGAGGCCGGCGAAGACCTCGGGCTTGGAGCCGACTTCGATCCCGTGATGGAACGGCCGCCCGGCGTCGAGGATCTCCTCGACGACCTCGCGCAACTGATTCACCTTCAGCGGGAACACCGCGCGGTAGAGCCCACGGTAGTTGTGGTCGTCGATCGCGCGCACGAACGCGCCGTTGAGCGTCTCCACGCGATGGCGCAGCAGGTCCTGAAAGCGGATGAGGATCGGCGTGGTGAGGCTGATGCTCTGGGCCTCGCGCACCACGTCGATGATCGGAACGGCGATGCCCTTGGCCTGCAGCGGCGCGACGGTCATCGCGCCGTCGGGGGCGACGTCGAAATACCCCGCGCCCCAGCGGTCGATCATGTAAAGAGAGTTGGAGTCTTCAATCGTCCAGTCGCGCTGCTGCGCTTCGATGATTTCTTCGGCGTGCGTGGTCAACTTTCCGTTGTTTCCTCCAGTGGCGAAGAATAAAGCAAAAACAATTCTTCCCTTGATAAAACGAGGTCCGCCGCCCGCGCGCTGTCGACGGCGTGCTCCACCGTGCGCGCGCCGGGGATCGGGATGACCGTCCGGCCCTGCGCGCGCGCCCAGGCGATCGCGACCTGCTGCACCGACACGCCGCGCGCCTCGGCGACCTGCCGCAGCGGCGCGAGCTCGTGCAGCTTCTTCGCGAGACGCCTGCCGCCGAGCGGGCTGTAGGCGAGAAAGAGGATGTCGCGCCGCGCGCACTCCCGGGCGATGGCGATCGACTCGCGCGAATACGGGCTCAGACGGTTCTGCACCGACGCCACCGGCAGGATGCGCGACGCCGCGTCGAGCTGCGCGAGCGACACGTTGCTGACGCCGAACCAGCGGAACTTCCCTTCGCGCTGCAGCTCCGCGAACGCCTCCACGCTCTTCTCGAACGGCACCTTCGGGTCGGGCGCGTGGAACTGATACAGCCAGAGCTGCTCCGTCTGCAGCGCGCGCAGGCTCCGCTCGCACGCCTCGCGAATGTGCTTCGGACTCCCGTCCGACATCCACGATCCGCCCGGCCTCCGCAGCCCCGCCTTCGTGGCCACGTGGATCTCATCGTTTCGCCCGATGGAAGCAATCAATCGCTCGTTATGCCCGATGTCATCGTCATAGAGACAGTAGACGTCCGCCGTATCGATCAGCGTCATCCCCGCATCGATCGCCGCGTTCAACACGCGCCGCCCGGCTTCTTCGGAGGGCCGCCCCTTGATCGAAAGCGGCATCCCCCCGAACCCGATCTGGAGTGCGGCGACGCCAGTCGCCGCTCTGATGGATTCCTGCACTAATCCTTCCTGAAATGCGCGCCGATCGACTTCGGATTGCGGATCGCGGCCGAGGCCACGATCGACGCCATCTGCTGCCCGTGAAACAGCTCCACGATCGACTTGTTGATCATCGACTCGTGGTAGTACTTGGTCAGGCGCGAGCCGAGGTGCTGCATGTCGGCCACGGCGCGCTTGAGACGCTCGAACGTCCGCACGATCCCGACGTAGTTCCACATCGTGTGCTGGATCGTCGTCCAGTCCTGCAGGATCAGCGCGGGATCGCCGAGGTTCTCGCGGCCCGGCGCCTGCCAGTCGGGAACGGTCTGCAGGATGGACATCGGCACCGCGCCCGTGCCGGCGTTCATCGACGAGAACGCGCGATGCACCGCCGGCGACGCGCTGCTCGCCGCGCCGGCGCGCCTGGCCATGATCGACTGCGCCGCGTAATAGCCCCACGTCAGCCCTTCCAGCAGCGACGTCGAGGCCAGGCGGTTCGCGCCGTGCAGGCCCGAGCACGACGTCTCGCCGATCGCGTAGAGGCGGCTCAGCGTCGTCTCGCCGACCGTGTTGCAGAGGATGCCGCCGCAGAAATAGTGCGCCGCGGGGACGACCGGGATCGGATCGCGCTCGATGTCGACGCCGAGGTCCGCACAGGCTTTATAGATGTTCGGGAAGCGCTCCGGGATCGGCTCGCGGCCGTTGTAGAAATTCGCCAGGTCGAGGTAGACGAATTCCCACTTGTTGCGGGTCATCTCCTCGACGATCGCCCGGGCCACGATGTCGCGCGGCGCGAGGTCCTTGAAGTCCGGCGCGTAGCGCTCCATGAAGTACTCGCCGCGCGGATTCTTCAGGCGTGCTCCCTCGCCGCGCAGCGCCTCGGAGATCAGGAAGTGATTCGCCTTCTTGTCCGCCAGCGCGGTCGGGTGGAACTGCACGTACTCCGCGTTCAGGATCCGCGCGCCGGCGCGGTGGGCCATGACCACGCCGTCGCCGATCGCGTTGCGCGTGTTCGTGGTGTGCAGATAGATCTGCCCGACGCCGCCCGTGGCCAGCACGGTGTAGTCGGCGAAGACGGTGTAGACGTCGTTGGTCTCGTTGTCGAGCAGGTACGCGCCGAGGCATTCGTTGGTGAGGCGGTAGCGCACCTGGATGTCGGCCGGGTGGTGATGCGTGGTCAGGAGATCGATCGCCGTCACGCCGGTGGCCAGCGTGATGTTCGGCTCGTTCTTCACGCGGTTGAGCAGCGTCGTCTCGATCGCGCGTCCGGTCGCGTCGCCGGCGTGAATGATGCGCGACACCGAGTGCGCGCCCTCCTGCGTCAGATCGAGCTCCCCCTCGGCCGTGGAGAAGGGGACGTGCATCTCGTCGAGCAGCAGCGTCTTGACGACCTTCGGGCCTTCCTCGGCGAGGAAGCGCGCCGCCTCCTGATTCGAGATCCCCGCGCCGGCGTGCAGGATGTCCGCGACCAGCTTGTCGGGCGAGTCGTTCTCGCCCTGATAGATGATCCCCCCCTGCGCCCACGACGTATTGCAGTCCGCCGGGTCGGCCGCCTTCGTCACCAGCAGCACTTTCAGTCCGGCGCTCGCGAGCGTGAACGCGGTCGTGAGCCCCGCGATCCCCGTTCCGATGACCAGTGCGGGATAATGCTCGCGGTTCTTCAGGTTCGGCACGGCGCGGATTGTAGATTGCGAAGAACGATTACATGAAAACGATTCAAATCGCGGGCGAAGGCTAAGCCGCGGGCTGCGCGAACCCCGTGATCACGTAGGACCCTGACTTCAGGTCCTTCTTGATCTTGATGATGCTGTTCGTCTGCGCGTCCTCGAGCAGATCGCTGAACGTGTTGTAGCCGTAGTACTCCTCGTTGAACGTCGGCTTCTTGCGCTGCATGGTCTGCTTGACCATCGAGCCCCAGAGAATCTCCTTGTTCTCGCGCATCAGCGCCTTGATGGAGTCGATCAGCAGCTTGAACACTTCCTGCTTCTTCTTGTCGCCGCTCGCGACCGCCGGCGCCTTCTGCACGCCGCGCACGAGATCCTCGTAGAAGATGAACTCGTCGCAGTTGTCGATCAGCAGGTCGCTCGACGAGTTCTTCACGCCGACGCCGATCAGGTACTTGTCGTTTTCCTTCAGCTTCGACACCAGCGGCGAGAAGTCGGAGTCCCCCGAGGCCACGACGAACGTGTCGATGTGCTCCTTCGACCAGCACATGTCCATCGCGTCGACGGCCATGCGGATGTCGGCGGAGTTCTTCCCCGAATAGCCGCGGCCGGGGATCTCGATCAGCTCGATCGCTGCCTCATGCAGCTCGCGCTTGTAGTCCGGGAACTTGTCCCAGTCGCAATACGCTTTCTTGACGACGATCTTCCCCTTCTCCAGCAGGCGCTCGAGCAGGAGGGCGATCTCGAATTTCTTGTACTTCGCGTCCATCACGCCGATGGCGATGTTCTCGAAGTCGATGAAGAGGGCAATTTTGTGTTCGCTCATGTTGCGGCTGGAGTCGCCGTAGTCGGCGTCCTCGGTCTCGAAAAGAGGCTTTCCCTTAGGCACGGTGGGGGAGTCTAGCCTTATCCTACGCGCGCGTGAAGCGATACCTCACCCTGGCCCGCCCGTTCACCCTGCTGCCGCCGCTGCTCGGGATCATCTCCGGCGCCATCTGCGCCTGGGGCTCGGCGCACAATCCCGATCCCACGCGTGCGGTCACCGCCTCGGTGATCATGACCGTCGCGCTCGGCTCGCTCTGCGCCGCGTTCCTCAACGCCGCGAACAATACGCTCAACCAGATCTATGACCTCGAGATCGACCGCATCAACAAGCCGAACCGCCTGCTGGTGACGGGCGAGGTCTCGATCCGCGAGGCCTGGATCTTCACCTGGCTCATGTACGCCCTCGGCACGATCCCGACCTGGCTCGTGGTCGTCTATCCGTTCACCACCTGGACGCAGAAGCTTTTCGCGCCGCTGCGCTGGCACGAGTGCTTCTTCATCTACGTCATCGCGCTGATCTCGACATTCGTCTACTCCGTGCCCGCGTTCGGCCGCACCAAGGCGCATCCGCTCGGCGCGAACCTGACCATCGCCATTCCGCGCGGCTGCCTGCTCAAGGTCGCCGGCTGGACGATGGTCGCGCGCGCGCACTACGCCGAGCCGTGGTTCATCGGCGGCATCTTCATGCTCTTCCTCCTCGGCGCCGCGTCGACGAAGGACTTCAGCGACATGGAAGGCGACCGCGCCGGCGGCTGCCGCACGCTCCCGATCCGCTACGGCGTGCGCAAGGCCGCCTGGATGATCTCGCCGTTCTTCATCTTCCCCTGGCTCTTGATGCCTGTCGGCGCGCGCTACGGCATCCTGACCGGCAACGCCACGTTCCTGAGCATCCTCGGGATCGTGCTCGCGCTCTGGGGCGCGTACACGGTCTGGCTGATCGTGCGCAATCCCGACGAGCTGACCGCGACCGAGAACCACCCCTCATGGCGGCACATGTACCTGATGATGATGGCGGCGCAGGTCGGATTCGCAGTGGCGTATCTTGTCTGACTCTGATTCTCAGTTTATCCCGCGCGCAGACGCGGGATCTTCGGTGATCCCGCAGCGAACTGCCCATGGCGGGTTACATTGCCATGCATCGCGGTGCCACCAGAGATCCCGCGTCTACGCGCGGGATAAACTCTAGGGGTGCCCTGGCGCGAGCGTCCTGAAGTCTTCTCGCTCTATCCCGAGCTCCGCATCGCCGCCTGGGCGGGAGCGATGCTGCTGGCCACCGCTGCCGGGATGGTGCTCAAAGACGATCTGTCTCTCCTGATCATCCCTGCCGCCATCGTCTGCTACGCGTGGGTCTGGTGGCACCGTGCGCGCGCCACGCTCGCCGATGACTACGTCCTCCTCCTCGGCGCGATGCTCGTGAGCGCCGAGGTCCTCATGCGCTGGCCGCGGCAGTTTCTCCCTCTGGCGATCGTCCACGGCGTTGGCGCGTACGCCTACAAATCGCGCCTCCTGCTCTCGCTCTCCATCTCCGCCCTCGCGGCATGGATGGGCGTCGAGCGCCGCACTGCCTTCGACTTCTCCGCCGACCTCGCCCCGCGCGCCTTCCTGACCGCCGGCCTCGTCATCGCCTGGCGCCAACTCCACGATCGTCTGTCAAACATCCGTGATTTCCTTCGCGTCTGCGAGCACTTTGCCGCGAATCTCGCTTTATGGGGCGCGCTCAGCCTGGCCTCCGACCCCGGCTACCTCCTCACCATCGCCGTCGCCGCCCTGGTCATGGCCTGGGGCTTCAAGCAGCGCAGCGAGCCCTTCGTCCTCTACGCCTTCGTCTACGCCGTCATTGGCGCGGACGCGCTCCTGCTCCACCACTTCGAACACGAAGCCGCGATCATCCTGATCTCGTCGGTCATCGCCATCGCCGCGCTGATCGCGATCGACAAGAGGTTCCGTGAACGCCGCGGGTGAAGGCGCGCCTGAGGCGCGCACCACTCCTAAGTACGGCGTCTTCGCGCAGGTCATCTTCTTCGTCCTGACCTGCGGGGCGATGTACGCGTTTTACCAACTGGTCGGCGAGAACGGCATCCTCACCGGCGTCGTGGCCCTCGCGCTCGCGGAGTACCTGATTAACCGCTGGCGCTGGCTCCGGACCGGCGTCGAGTCCGCGCTCTGGCTCGGCGGCCTGTTCGCGTTCATCTCCGAGCTTCCCAGCACCGGCAAGCCCGAGGCGCTGCTCGTCCTCGCCGCGGCCGCGGCCATCGCCGGCGCGCGCGTGCAGAACCCCCTCTTCGGCGCGCTCGCCGCCGGCCTCACCATGCATTACTTCGAGAGGAAGTGGGACTTCGGCGTCCTCTTCGCGCTGGCCGGCGCGACGCTCGCCGTCGTGCTGCTCTGCCGCACCTGGCGGCGCCCGTCGACGGAGTGGCTGTTCATCGCCATCGCGCTGATTCTTCCTCTGGCTGGTTACGCCGAGGCCGATCGCAAATGGCGGATGACGACGATCGCGCTGTACGCGGCCTTCGGCGCGATCGCGTTCACCGCCGCGATCGTGAAGCGCCATCACGCGTTCTTCCTCGCGGCGGCCATCGGCTTCGCCGTCGCCGCGATCGAGCTCGCGCGCGAGCTGCCGCTGCTGCTCGAGGCGAAGCTCGCCATCGGCGGCGCGTTCCTCCTCGCGACTTCGCTGGCGGTCTCGCGACTCCTCCGCAACCGGACGCGCGGCTTCGTCGCGACGAAGGAAAGCCTCACCGGAGCGGACGACCTGCTCGAGTTCGCCGCCACGATCAGCGTCGCCGCGCCCGCGCAACCGCCAGCGGCGCGCGAGCCGGGAGGCGGAGACTTCGGCGGCGCCGGTGCCTCCGGCACCTTCTAGCTCGACTGTTCCACGTGCCACAGTTAGTGTGCAGACTGCCGCACACCACTACCTATTGTGGTTTTCTCTACCGCTCGTAGACGTTTTCCGCAGATTCCGTCTCCCGCCTCTTTTTCGCCCTTTCCACTCCGGCCGCGTCCGCTAATCCGCTACGGAAACAACACGTAAAAGCTGATGAAAAACTCGCTGGATTCGCTGTTGATAATTTCCACGCAAAATCTGTCTATAACTTGTGCAGAAGACGCTTAAAACCTGAGAAATTCGCATGCTCTCCCTGTGAATAACCCTGCGGAAATACTGTCGAGAACAGGCGGAAATTCGGTGGAAGACAGGCGGAAATCAACGATCTTCCACAATTGGCTCGTTACCCGTTAACTCTCTGTAAATGCGAATACTTACCCTGCATATTGTGTTGTCATCGGAGGCGACCACAAGATATTGCGGTCTTCCACTTGACACGTGAGGAGGTGCGGGCGTAGCTTGTCTCCCATCAAAACAACGTAGCGAAGTGAGGGGGGACATGAAGGATTTGAAGCATCAGCCACGTCCTGGAACCGACTCTCCGGTGCGTTCAGTTTCGCTCCAGATCCGGGATTTTCAGGTCTCGGTCAAAGTGAGGACCGCAGTGCCTCAGGTGCCTTCGGCAGGGGTGGTTCGCGCGTCGTTTCGCTAGCGTCATTTGCTAAACCTGGTGGAGCGCGCCGGCTTGAGACCGTAGCGCTCCGGTGATGGGGGAGGTAGGGGACGGAAGTTCGATCAGAGGGACCTCGGAGTCCCGGCATTGCTCGGAAGTATTGATCCACTGAGCACCGCCGGCCGAATTCCTTCGCAGCAGGTCGAGCAGCCCTCCTCTACTTTTTTTGTTCTAAAGGCCGTGAGAGTGAAGGAAAGAGGAGAGCAACAGTCATGACCACCATCGATTTGTCGGTCCGCTCGCGCACGTCAGCCACCCGCGGCAACAAGGCAGCCCGGAAGGAGACGAAGACAGGCGGCATCGAGATCGAGCGCTATTTCACGAAAGCCGGAGTCGACGTCTACGACACCTGCGAGTGGGAGCTCCGCAACGCCGGGATCACGAACGAAAACGGCTCGGTCGTGTTCGAGCAGAAGGACGTCGAGATGCCGCGCTTCTGGTCGCAGATGGCGACCAACGTCGTGGTCTCGAAGTACTTCCGCGGCCACATCGGCACTCCCGAGCGGGAGTCGTCGGTGCGCCAGCTGATCGGCCGCGTCGTCCGCACCATCACCCAGTGGGGACGCGAGGGCGGCTACTTCGCCTCCGAGGGCGACGGCGACACGTTCCGCGACGAGCTCACGCACATCCTTCTCTATCAGATGGCCTCCTTCAACTCGCCGGTCTGGTTCAACGTCGGCATCGAAGAGCGCCCGCAGTGCTCGGCGTGCTTCATCAACTCCGTCCAGGACACGATGGACTCGATCCTCGGACTGGCCAAGACCGAGGGGATGCTGTTCAAGTACGGCTCGGGCACGGGATCGAACCTCTCCAACATCCGCTCCTCGCGCGAGCTCCTCGCCGGCGGCGGCACCGCCTCCGGTCCGGTCTCCTTCATGAAGGGCTACGACTCCTTCGCCGGCGTCATCAAGTCCGGCGGCAAGACCCGCCGCGCCGCGAAGATGGTCATCCTCAACGCCGACCATCCCGACATCCTCGACTTCGTCGAGTCGAAGGAGAAGGAAGAGCGGAAGGCGTGGGCGCTCATCGAGGCCGGCTACGACGGCGCGTTCAATGCGCCCGGCGGCGCCTACGACTCCGTGCAGTTCCAGAACGCCAACCACTCCGTGCGCCTGACCGACGACTTCATGCGCGCCTATGAGAAGGACGCCGACTGGCACACGCGCGCCGTCACCAACCACGACCGGATCATGGACACCTACAAGGCCCGCGATCTGATGCGGCGCATGTCGCAATCGGCGTGGGTCTGCGGCGATCCGGGCCTGCAGTTCGACTCCACCGTCAATGACTGGCACCCGTGCCCGAACACGGCCCGCATCAATGCCTCCAATCCCTGCTCCGAGTACATGTTCCTCGACGACTCGGCCTGCAATCTCGCCTCGTTGAACCTGATGCGGTTCTACAGCGAGAACGCCGGGTTCGACGTCGAGGCCTACCGCGCGGCGTTGCGCGTCGTCATCACCGCGCAGGAGATCGTCGTCGACTTCGCGTCGTATCCGACTCCGGCGATCGAGAAGAATTCGCACGCCTTCCGCCCCCTCGGCATCGGCTACGCGAACCTCGGCGCGCTGCTCATGGCCCGCGGCGTTCCTTATGACAGCGAGGAGGGCCGCCATTACGCCGCCGCCATTACGTCGATCCTGTCCGGCGAGTCGTACGCGCAGTCGTCGCGCATCGCCGCGAAGATCGGTCCCTTCGCCGGCTACACCGTCAATGAAGAGCCGTTCCTGCGCGTGATCGACAAGCACCGCCGCTCCGCGTATCGCATCGACGTCCGCTCGCTGCCGGCCGATCTCGCCGACGCCGCCTGCAAGGTCTGGGACGAGGCCTACACCCTCGGCCAGCAGCACGGCTATCGCAACGCGCAGATCTCCGTGCTCGCGCCGACCGGCACGATCGCCTTCATGATGGACTGCGACACCACCGGCATCGAGCCCGACATCGCGCTCGTGAAGTACAAGAAGCTCGTCGGCGGCGGCATGCTCAAGATGGTCAACATGACCGTGCCGACGGCCCTGAAGCGCCTCGGCTACGACGCCAAGCAGGCCAAGGAGATCGTCGAGTACATCAACGAGAACGACACCATCGAAGGCGCGCCGCACCTCATCGAGCAGCACCTGCCGGTGTTCGACTGCGCGTTCAAGCCCGCGAACGGCACGCGCTCGATCCACCACATGGGCCACCTGAAGATGATGGGCGCCGTGCAGCCGTTCATCAGCGGCGCGATCTCCAAGACCATCAACATGCCCTCCACCGCCACCGTGGAGGAGATCGAGAACGCCTATTACGAGGCCTGGAAGCTCGGCCTCAAGGCGGTGGCCGTCTATCGCGACGGCTGCAAACGCTCGCAGCCTCTGTCGACGGCGCGGGACAAGTCCCAGCTCGAGGCGCTCGGCATCACGCCGACCGCGGTGCGCCGCAAGCTCCCCGACGAGCGCGAGTCCATCACGCACAAATTCTCCATCGGCGGCCACGAGGGCTACATCACCGTCGGCAAGTACGAGGACGGCAGCCCCGGCGAGATCTTCATCACCATGGCCAAGGAAGGCTCGACGATCTCCGGCCTCATGGACAGCTTCGCCACCATGACCTCGCTGGCGTTACAGCACGGCGTGCCGCTGCAGCTGCTGGTCGACAAGTTCACGCACACCCGCTTCGAGCCCTCGGGATTCACCAAGAACCCCGAGATCCCGATGACCAAGTCGATCATGGACTACATCTTCAAGTGGCTGGCCATCAAGTTCCTCGATCGCGAGAGCCAGGAGCACGCCGGCGTGATCCTCAGAGACGGAACGCCGGCGTCCTCGCCGGCTGGCCCGCAGGCGTCCTCGTCTGCCACGAATGTGACCGCTCCCACTGCCAGCGACCTGTCGTTCATCGACCGCGTCAGCACCGCCACCGCCACGCCCGGCCCCGTGCCGGTCTCGAACGAGCCCGGCAAAGTCGTCGGCTTCGTCATGGCGCCGAAGGATGCCGACAAACCGAACGCCGGGAAACTCGGCACGTTCCTCTATCAGCAGGACGCGCCCAGCTGCAGCGACTGCGGCTCGATCATGGTCCGCAACGGCGCCTGCTACAAATGCCTCAACTGCGGCTCGACCAGTGGGTGCTCGTAGTCATGCGGCGAATGGCCTAGTCCCGGCGCATGAGCACTCGTAAGGGCGGCCCTCGGGCCGCCCTTTTTATGTCTGCTCCCCCTCGTCTGCCTCGCTCTCCTCGCCATCGCGATCCCCTTCCTCCTCCCCGGGAACGGGGAGGTTCATGAGGTCGGGGTAGTCGGCGGCTTGGTCGCCGAGGGCCTTGAGGCGGAGCTCCATCGGCATACCGGAGAACATCTTCACTTTCGCCTGTTCGAGGATGGCAGTGTCCTCATCGGTGGGTTGCGTGCCCTGCTCGAGCGTGTCGCCGAGGCGCTGAAGGGCGCGGCCCATCATCTGGATGGCCTCGGAGACCTGCTTGATGTCGACCGCGGCGGCGGGGGTCTGCATGTCCACGTCCACCTGCACGGTGTCGAGACTAAACCGTTCCAGATTCGGGAGATGCGCGAGCACCTTGCGCACCGTGGCGAGCGTGACGTTGCCGCCCTTCTCCAGCGTCGCGAGTTGCCGGCGCTGGATTCCGGCCTGCTCGGCGAGCTTCTTTTGACTTAGGCCCAACTCCATCCTGGCGTAGCGGATCGCGTCGTGGAGCATCATAGATGCGTCAAATTAGCACACCATGCGCTTTTTTGCCACAACTCCGGTTGACAGGCTGAGGTGGCCTGTGCATTATAAGCACATGAACTCGAAAGGCGCAGAAGGAGGACAGCAAACCAACCGGCCCGGACAGCGGTCGAGGCGGCCGCGTCAGCTCGAAAGGTCGAGGCGCCAGTCGTCGAGCTCGACCCGTCAGCTCGCGAACTGCGCCCGCCAGCGATCGAACCGCCCCCGCCAGCTCGCGAACTCGACCCATCAGCTCGCGAACTGCACTTACCAGCGATCGAACTGCCGCCGACAGCGACCGAACTGCTGCCAACAGCGATCGAACTGTCGCCGGCAGCAATCGAACTGTCGCCGGCAGCGATCGAACTGTCGCCGACAGCGATCGAACTGTCGCCGACAGCGATCGAACTGTCGCCGACAGCGATCGAACTGCCGCCGACAGCGATTGAACTGCTGCCGACAGCGATTTAACTGGCAGTCTCAGTCCTCGAACTGGCAGCGCCAGTTTTCGAACTGGCCCGGTCAGTTGTTGAACTGGCTCCGCCAGTTCGGGAGCTGTGCTCACCAGTTATCGTGCTGGCGCGGTCAGTTATCGAGCTGGCAGCGCCAGTTGTCGAGCTGCCACGACCAGTTGTCGAGCTGGCGCGGTCAGTTATCGAACTGCCGGGATCAATTGGCGAACTGCCCGCGGCAGTTATCACGCTGGACCCGCCAGTTCGATAACTGGACCCGCCAGCTCAGCAGCTTTGGCCGGCAGGCGCGCGCTCCCCCGGGCCGCAAACGTGGGACCTTGCCGTGACTCGTCCACCACCACGACAGAAAAGAAAGAGGTCAAATTATGGCTAATGAATCGACAGTGCTTTCGCTGCACACGCAGGCGGCGGAAGCGTTACGCGACAAGATCCGCGCACTGCGTGCCGAGGTGCCGGGATTCGTGCACGAAGTTCCGAACGAGCGCCGCAAGCTCATCCAGAGGTTCTCTGTCTCCGACGCGTTCCTCGAGTCCTCAGGCGTCTCCGTGACGACGTTCGCCCGTCTCGAGCAGGCCGTGGGCATGGATGCCGAGAAGCTTCGCGAGGCGTTCAGCTTCGCCCTGGCCTATGACTCGGTGGTCAAGGAGGCCTACGCGTTCGCGCGCTCGGTCGGCCACACGATCATGCTCCAGCGCGCCGACGCCGGCGCGTACGCGCTCGACATCTTCGCCATCGCCAAGCGTCTGGCGAAACAAAAAGACGGCGCCGAGCTCATCCCTTATGTCGAAGACATGAAGGCGAAGCTTGCCAAGCACAAACGGTCGCGGAAGACGACTTCCAATCCTTCCCCCGCGCCTGTTGTCCCGGCACCGGAACCGTCCAAGAAAGCGTAACACCGAAGGGCGGCAGAAATGCCGCCCTTCCTTTTTCGTCAGGCGTTGCTCTCGCGCAGCCGCTCATCGACAGGGCCAATCGGCAATGTCTCTGCTCAGATCCTGCCGCAGTTGCCGCTGGGGGGTAAAATCGCCCTCCGCCATGGCGCCCACAATCGAAGATACGAATCCGAACTTCTAAGCAGCTGAGGCGATGACGGTTAGGCAGACCGACGAACCCAACGCTAGACCGTTGCGCCGTGCTGTTACGGTAGTATTGAGACATCGAGATCGGTCGTGGACTGGATCGCCGTTCTAAAGATTACCGCTGGCGTAACGTCAGCACTGTCCGGAATGGCCGTCTTTGCCGCGCTCTACCTGCGTCTGGCGTCACACAGAGGTGAACGTTCGCTCCGAGCAATAGTGAACGGCGAAAACGTTGCTCTCGACGAGCAGGTTGTTAACGTTCTTAAGACCTTCAGCTCAGACAAGCAACGCCTCGAAGCGCTCCGTGCCATTCTAGGCAGCGATGACGAGAAATTTCGACGTATCCTTTCAAAGGTCAAAGCGAAGGTTGATGTCGGCAGGCTGTCGCTAAGGCAACAGTCCAATTGGTCGCTTCGCCTCATCATCGTAGGACTGTTTCTCTTGGCGCTATCCATCCTCGCCTTCGTTTCCGATCGGGCGATATCCAGAGACAGAGACGAGTCGAGCAAGCGGTCAATGCCGTCCGCCGAAAACGACCATGCCTTTCGTTCGGTCCTTCAACATCTAACGCCGAATCAACGGCCCGAGGCGCTAGCGTTCATCCCAGCACAATTCTGGGATCACGCAGTGTCGCAGCGCGCTGATCTGCCGATACCTGATTGGTCGGCATTCGAGATCCACGAATCCAATGATGTCTTTGACCTGACGCACTGGAAGACGTTCGTCCCCGGCGAAAGAGATCTCATTAGCCCTGTGTTCGTGGAAGGGGAGATCATTCTCGCAAAACGACGACCTGTCGACCAATTTCGTGTGGCCTTTGGTACGGAAGGTGCCGCTCTTGTGGCCGCCTGCATCTCTCCTCAACCGTATGAGATCGAATTCGGACAGGCAACGGGCCTGGTGAAGACGAATTTTATCACCGAGGCGCACCTCATCATTGATGTCCGACGGTATCAAGTCGGCGAGAAGTTCCGGCTGACGATTCGCGGGATAATGTGGAACGGGCTTCTTCCTGACGATCCCTGGGTTGCGTTGGTTTCGTTGGCGGATGGTGGAACGGGCAAGATTCTGGTCACAGGTTCTCCTGCGTCGCCACTGTGGAACGTCGGTTACTTCAAGTACCCTAACGGCCAAAATAACCCTATCAACGCCCGAGGCCAGGGAACACAGCTAATCGCAATGGACGGCCGGCGGGTTGTGTGGGAGATCGACCACCTCGAAAAAAACTGTGTCTATGAGATTCAGTGGACATTCGAGCCATGAGTGGCGGCATAATCGGTCATTCGACATCATCTCGCAGGAAATCTCCAGCGGACACCTCTGAAGCACGAGAAGTTCAATCAATTGCCAGTTAATCTTGCTCGGGGATAACGAACAAACTGAGGCTTCGTGCCAGAGTCCAGCGCACTTCTCGGTTCCCGCGTATGATCGCGCGAACGAGAGCAGATCTTCGCCAAGCGCGATCGGTTCAGGGATGATGAAAGTCGAATACGAGATTACACCTGAAGACTGGGCGGCATTCGGTGAGTACCACGCACGCACTTCGTCACACTTCCGGAAGTTTGTGCATGTTGGCATCGCCGTGGGCGTGGTTCTTCTGCTGGCAATCGGCGAAATACTGTCGCTGTCGACAGATTCACCCGTGTTTGTTGTCGTCGGGCTTGTGGCAGCAATCATCTGGGTCCTGTACTGGCCACGCCAGGTGATTGCCAACGTGCGGACGCATATGGCTAGGAAGGACCAGCCCTGCCTTCGAGGGCGGCATCTCATGGAGGTGCTTCCGGAGGGCCTTCACGCGAAATGCGATGTGACCGATTCAGTCATTGGGTGGGCCGGTATTCGCGACGTCATCAGAACGGCAGATCATGTGTTCGTGATGCTCAGCGACGAGCAAGGTTACGTCGTTCCGAAGAAACGAGTGATCACGGGCGATCTCGAACCGTTAATCGATGAAGTTGAGCATCTTCGACGTCGAAGTAGCGTGTAAAAGCCGCCGTAGCCGTAGCCGTAGCCGTAGCCGTAGCCGTAGCCGTAGCCGTAGCCGTAGCCTAATCTCTATATTCCAGAATATCCCCAGGCTGGCATTCGAGCGCGCTGCAGATCGCTTCCAGGGTCGATAGGCGGATGGCCTTGGCTTTGCCGTTCTTCAACACGGAAATATTCGCCATCGTGATGCCGACTCTTTCGGCAAGCTCGGTGACGCTCATCTTCCGCTTCGCTAACATGACGTCAATGTTGATGATGATCGCCATGGCTATACGGTCAAGTCGTGCTCGGACTTGATGTCCACGGCCTTTTGCAAAAGCCTCTCGAACACAGCCGCCGCGGTGGCAACGACGACAAAGACGAAGATCATGACCACACCCATGGCGACGCCGCCCGCGATATCATCCTTTCCGCGCACGGCGATGAACAGATAAGCGACTGCCGCTCCAATCATCGCGACGAGGGCCATCGCGCAGTATTTGATGATCCGCAAGGCTCTCACTGAATTCAACGAGAACACCTCGTTTTGCCTGATGTGCCCGAGCAGCGTGAACGCTTGAAAGAGCGCCACGAAAAACGCAATGGATGCGGTATAGGCATATGCCAGGAAGGGGTCTTTGAAGTAAATCTCGAAGACAGTGGCGTGCGCGTTTCGGCCCTCGATATGCGGTTCCCAGAGCATGAAGGCCAAGGCGCCGATGCCGATGAGCACAATGACGACCTGAAGGAAGATCGTCCCGCCTCGCTTTACAGAGGGCGCTTCATTCACACCTTTCATTGTAGTTTCTGGTTTATCGTTTGTCAATAGATGTTTATCGTTTCACGACGTCGAAATTGCGCGGCGCGAAGCTCTTGGGACACGATACGATGCCATGGAGAGCTCACGATGAACCTGACCGACCTGCTGCTCGCTCAACTCGACCGCGAGACTGCCGCCACCCGCAAGACCGTGGAGCGCGTGCCGGATGGCAAGCCCGATTGGAAGCCGCATCCCAAGTCGATGCCGCTGGGCTACCTCTCCTCGCTCGTCGCCGGCATGTTCGGCTGGATCGCGATGATGATCGAGAAGGATGAGCTCGACCTTGCCGCCGGGGGCGGCGGCCCGACGGCCTCGACGGGCGCCGAACGCCTCGCGCTGTTCGACAAATCGGTGGCTGACGCGAAGGCCGCGCTCTCGAGCACCACCGACGCCCATCTCCTGAAGCCGTGGCAGCTGAAGGTCGGCGGCAAGGTCGTCGACGAGAAGCCGCGCTACGTCATGATCGCCGATACCTTCTCGCACCTGGCGCATCACCGCGGGCAGCTAACCGTCTATCTCAGACTCAACGAGCAGCCGGTTCCGTCGATCTATGGACCGACCGCGGATGAAGGCTGGCAAAATGCGAATGGCGTATGACCTCGCGTCAGCTGGAAACGGCCGCGTTCTGGGACGCCCAGGCAAGCGCGGAGGCGCCGAAGTACTGGGCTGAGTATCCGCTCGTCCGCTCCTACATCAATCAGCTGGTCACCGACTCGTGGTGGGGATATCCGTCGCACGGATTCAAGGCCGCCTGGGCCTATAAGCCGTTGCCGGCCGGTCTCTCCCTCGGCTGCGGAACGGGACTGCTGGAGCGCGACCTGCGCTGGCTGCGCATCTGCGACGCGGTCGACGCCTACGACATCTCTCCCGAGGCCATTCGCGCGGCGCGTGCGCGCGCGGAGCGCGATGAGTTGGACAATGTGCATTACGCCGTGGCCGACTGCGAGAACATCGATTATCCGGCCGGCCGCTATGACGCGGTCTTCTTTCATGGATCGATGCATCACATGAACGATCCGGCGGCATTATTGGGTCGGCTGTTGCCGGCGCTCAAAGACGAAGGTCTGATTTTTCTGGACGACTACGTCGGTCCCTCGCGCAGCGAATGGAGCGACGAGCACCTCATTGAAGCGAATCGCGTCTATGCAGGATTGCCGGCGTCGTGGCGAACGCTTCCGATTCTCGCGCCGCCCTACGATGCGTCCGACCCTTCCGAAATGCTGCGATCGAGCGCGATCGTGCCCGCCATCAGGGAGCGTTTCGAGATTCTGTGGGAGCGGCCGTATTGGGGGAATGTGTTGTTCCCGGTGCTGACGCACGTCAATGCGGCCGAGGCATCGCTGCCGCAATCCGAAGGCCTGCTCGCCGAATTGATTGAAGAGGAGAAGCGGCTGGTCAGGGAATCGGTATTCAGCGCGCCGCTATTCACCTGGATCGTCGGGCGGAAGAGGGCAGGCGCTTCGCGCGCCCGCCCTCATTGAAATCATCAGCGGTTCATCGATCGCAGCTCACGCTCGATGTCGGCTTTCTTCCACTTCGCCTCGCCGTAGCGCTCCTGGATCTTACCGACGATGCGCTCGCGCTCGCCGGCCATCTGATCGAGGTCGTCGTCAGTGAGGTCGTTCCACTTCGCCTTGACGCTGCCCTTCGCCTGGTGCCAGTTGCCCTTCATCTGCTCCCAGAACGAGTCGGCCTTGTCGCCCGCGTAATCGGCAGCGTCGCGCGCGGTATTGCGATACGCGCCGCTGCGCACGCGCTCGAACGAGTCGCGGGTAGCCTCACGGACGTCGCGCCACGGGGTGGTCGTCGGGCCGCGATAGGTCTCCCAGTTCTTCTCGAGATCGCGCTCGGCGTCGTCGAAGCTTCGATTCGCGAACTCCGGCCGCGATGCCGTTTCCCAGCCGTACCGGTAGGCCGGCTCGTAATGCTCGTACGGAGTGTCTTTGCGCACGTACGGACGCGTCTTGTGCTCGCGCTTCCAGTACGCGCCTTCCATCGTCGGATTGACCGCCTCGGCTGCGCCTTTGCCTGCAAAACCGCCCGCGACCGCACCGACCGCGCCGCCGATGGCCGCACCGATGGGGCCGCCGACCACGCCGCCGATGGCCGCGCCCGCCAGTGCACCGCCGGTACCGCCGCCGGCCACTCCGACAGGATGCGCGCCCGGCTCGCCGGTGATCGGATCGGGATTGCTGTCAGGGGTCGGATCGAGATTTTTGTCTTTTGCCATGTGTTCTCCTTCGTCCGGTTGGACACCTGACTACACTGCAATGGGTATTCCGATATTGCCGGACGGTAGCGTAGTATGCGGCGCGCGACGACGATGCTCAGTGACCTCCTGACCAATAATCGCGCGTGGGCCGAGGAGATGACCCGGCAGGATCCGGACTTCTTCTCGCGGCTCGCGCAGCGGCAGACGCCGCAGTATCTCTGGATCGGCTGTTCGGACAGCCGCGTGCCGGCGAATCAGATCGTCGGCCTCATGCCCGGCGACATGTTCGTGCATCGCAACGTCGCCAATCTCGTGATCCACGCCGATCTCAATTGCCTGGCCACGATTCAATTCGCGGTCGACATATTGAAGGTGGGACACATCATCGTCTGCGGCCATTATGGCTGCGGCGGCGTCTTGTCGGCATTACGCGACGAGAAGCTCGGCCTGGTCGACAACTGGCTGCGCCACGTCCAGGACGTTCGCTCGAAATTTCAAACGGAAATCGAGCCCCTGGAGACGGAAATCCTCCGGCACAATCGCCTGTGCGAATTGAACGTCATCGAGCAGGTCGTCAATGTCACGAAGACCACCATTGTGCGCGACGCCTGGGCGCGCGGACAGTCGCTCTCCGTCCACGGCTGGATCTACGACATCCATGACGGCATCATTCGCGATCTGGGCATCCCCTGAAACTCGAAGGGCGGCCTCGAGGCCGCCCAGCATCGCATCCCGCTCGATGTAATAAAGGTCCGTTTCCCACCGCCCCGGCGGACGCACCGTATCGATGAACGCGTCGACGTCGTGCAGTCCCGCCAGCAGCCGGCGCGGCGCGTCCGGCGCCTTGCGCCGCTTGATCTCCGCATTGAGCCGCGCGTGCAGCTCGGGGTCGGCGTGTAATGCGCGGCGGAAGTGAAACAGCGTGCTGTCCCGCCAGCTTTGCGCGCTCCGGCGCTCCTGCTCGCGCCAGGGGATGCGCGTTTCGCTGTCGTGCTTCCGGTACTGTTCCCAATGGCCGTAAGCATGGTCGCCGATCAGCGACGCCGGCAGGATGGCGCGCACATAGCCGAGCGCGTCCTCGGTGCTCATGCCCTCGGTGATCGCTGAGCACCACCGCATGAAGTGATTCAGCTTGTCGGCGCCACGGCGGTCCCGAACGATGTCGGCGACGTAACAGCCGCGCAGCAGATCGGCCGCCGTCTCCTCATGGTCTTCACAGCGGGCCTCGATGCGGATCGCGTGACGGTGCGCGCGTTTCCGCGATGCCTTCGCAAACCGCGCGTAAGCGTCGGAGGTCGACGGAAGAATGCTCCGGATCATGTCCCGGGTCTTATCGTGTCTCATAAAGCAAAAAGCCCCTTCGGCTCATTCAATGCCGAAGGGGCTCGCGAGAGCGATTCATTATGAATTTACGCTCTCGAGAGACCTCCGGCCGGTGACTGCGTCATTGGTCTGGTCATGTACAAGGGACGCGAATAGTGCCAGACCGGCGCGACCATGTCAACGGCCGGGGCGGCCTCAGTCCTCGGAGAACGCGAAGTACAGCGCGACCGGTGCGAGGGCGAGCGTCATGACGATTGCGCCGAGGAATACCAGGTCCCATTGTGGGGTGCCGGTGAGTTGCAATGCGTGCGAGAACCAGGTGCGCACGCTGGCGTTCATTGCGGAGACTCCGCCGAGGATCGTGAGCGCGAGCGCGATCGCGGCGGCGATCGACGACGCCTGCAGGATGGTGATCGTGCGCGAGGCGGCGCGCGCGGCTTCTTCGCGCTCGCGGCGCTGGATGCGCCACCACACCACACCGGAGGTCGGGACGTGCGCGGCGGGGATGTCCGCTGCCATCTCGGTCGTGATCAGCACGAGGTCGGCGCAGCCGGCGCACGATGACGCGTGGGCGCGCAGCTCCTCGTCGCATGCGTCCGGCCAGCGCGCGGCGGCGATGGCGTCGTAGATCTCCGATTCCCGGGGGCAGTTCATGGCTGACTCCTGCGAAGCAGCGCGGCCAGTTTGCGGCGCGCGCGGAAGAGAAGCAGTTTGATGCTTGCGGTTTTTACGCCGAGGATTTGCGCGATCTCGTCGTGCGACGCGCCCTGCCCGTAGGCGAGCCAGAGCATCTCCCGCTGCCGCGGCTTGAGCCGTCCCATCGCCCGCGTCAGGTCGGTGCGGCCCTCGGCGCGGCTTGCGGTCCGGTCATCGCCCGGCAGCTCGTCGTGCTCCGGCAGCGGGACGAGCTCGACGCCGCGCTTGCGCCGCGACGCGTCGCGGGCGATGTTCGTGGCGATGCAGAACAACGCGTTGCGCCGGTGCGTCTCGCTTTCGTAGCTCGCACCGGCGCGGTAGAAGCGGTAATACGTTTCCTGCAGCAGGTCGTCGGCGTGATGGCGATCGCCGGTCATGCGCGCGAGATAGGCCCACACGCCGCGCGCCGTCCGGTCGTAAAAGGCGCGGAACGCGTCCTCGTCCATCAGCGGCAGAGCGCGTTCCTCCGCGCCCGTGCGGCCGCCGATCTCCGAGAGCGCATCGCCCATGATTGCGTCCACACGAATGCGCATCACTCTCCGCTCGAAGCCTCCGGATGGGCAGGTTGCCACAATCCGAGCTTGCGCGAAAGGACGAATGAGACCGCGGCCGCGACGATGAAGCCGCCGCCGATGGCGATGCCGAGGGTGCCGAAGGCGGCCATCGGCTGGGCCACGTCCTTATCCACGTTCCAGCTGACGAGCCTCAGGCCGATGCCGGCGGCGGCCACGACGATGCCGACCTGCACCGACCAGAGCACGCGGCCGATCGGCGCGGCCACCGCGCGCGGCCCCGCTTCGAGCGGAATCGGCGCGGACTCGAGGAAGTGCCGCCCGGCCGGCGTCTCGATGTATTTCAGGAGCTCGTCGTTCGAGGCGAAGCGGTCCAGCAGCTTGTTGTGCACCTCGGCCTGAATGCGCGAGACGCGGCTCCAGCGGCGGTGGTCGATGAGCGTCTTGATCAGCCACGCGAAGATCCCGCTGAACGTCAGGATGGCCGTGAAGATGGAGATCGTCTCCATCATGCTGTTCCAGATCCGGTAGCTGTTCGTCTCGGGTGCCGGGTCGCTCGGAATCCAGACGTTCTCGAGGAAGTAGGCGGGGCTGTGCGGTACCTCGGGGTGCGCGGCCACGAACGCCGCGAGCGTCGGGTAGTTCGCGAGATACGACTGGTTCGCCCAGAGCGTCGGATCGAGCTTCAGCGTCTTCCCGACCTGCGGCGGAAGGCTGCCCAGGACGTCGTGCAACTGCTGCCGCGTCTCGGAGCTGTCGGTCGCGATGACCGGCACCGGCGGAATCGCGCCGGTGGTGACGGCGGGGGGCGGGGCGGGGCTGGCGGGCGGCTGCTGGGCCATCATCGGCGCCGCGAGCACGGCCGCCATGAGAAGGATCATGAGGCGTCGAAAGAAAATGGCGTTCATGTCCCGCTAGTTACGCGAGGGAGGGGGAAGGGTTAACAGGGGTGGGCGGCCATGAGGGCGGTGTAGCGCTCGTAGACCGCGTCGTCCTCGAAAACATAGACGAGCGTCAGCGCTTCGCGCAGCTTCTCGTTCGTCTTCGCTTCCTCCGCGATTCGATCGAAGAGCAGATCGGCGTGCTTCCTCAGGAGATCTTCGAGCGGGCCGGCGGCGAGAAATCCGATGCGTCGAGAGCCGGCGTCGCAGCGCTTCAGCATTTCGAGAAAAACCTGCCACGCGGTTGCGGGCTCCTCGCCGACGAGATCATTCAACTCGCAGAACGCCCAGAACGTCTGCTCGTAGGCGAACCATGACGCGATGATCGTTTCGTCGGTCTCCGAAAGCTGCCGGGGTGCCGGCTGCGGGTCCATGTCGTCGGTGAAGTCGGTCGTGCCCCCGTTCGCGGCGTGCAGGCGCTGCCAGGCTTCCTCGTCGACGAAGGCACCGGCGCGCTGGGTGAAGCTCATTCGCCAGATGCATCGCCGAACGAGATAAGACTCGCGCGCGGCCTCCTCGACGCGATCGATGACCGCCGCCGTGTGACTTCGAAGCAGATCGCTCAATGGACCGAACGTGTCGAAGCTGCTGGCGCCGTGCGCAGGGCCGCGGTGAATGATCTCGATCGCGATGGGCAGAGCGCGTTCGGGATCGGACCTGATGAGATCGTCGAGATGATGGGCGGCGCTGCTGTGACGATCCATTTCTTCGTGCGCGAGGATCAGCTCCTCAATGTCGAGCGGCTGGTCGCGATACCGCTCGGGATCGAAGAAATCCACGCCCGTGATTCTCGAGAAGCGCGGGGTGTCCCGCACGAGCGCCTCGGCGCGCTCGTGAAATGCATCCCAATGACGGTGCAGAAGGAGGCGCAACCGGTGGCTGACCTGGTACAGCGTCTCGTCGTCGGCCCGCAGCGCGACGATCTCGACGAACACCGGCCAGGCGCGCTCGGGATCGTCCGTGATGAGCGCTTCCCATTCGCGGAGCGCGCCGTTCTCGTCCTCGACGTAGCGCCGCGCGAGCTCGCTCGCGTTCATGCTACCTGCAGCCCCGCGGGGGCCAGCGGTTGCAGGGAATCGCCGTCCATGACCGCGACCGCGACGCCGTCGCGGTAGGCGAGGCGGTGGCCGGCGACGGCGCGCACGCGCTCGCCGGTGGTGAGGATGCCGGTGAGGTTGAGCGGGTCGGCGGCGCTGATGACGTGCAGGACCTGGTCGGGACGCGTGCGGCGGATCTCGCGCAGTTTCTCCACGGCCTCGGCGAGCGCGAACTGTTCGCCGGACATGCCGGTGACGAAGCGGCCGCCGCGGATCTCGCCGCGCGCTTCCATCCTTCGATACACGCGCGCGAGCTCGCGCCACGGCGGGGCGTTGGCTTCGCGCACGACGAGCCGGCGGAAGACGATCCCGTAGCGGCGGAGGTAGACCCGCGCCTGGGCCTCGATGTCGATTTCCGTATCGGCCTCGATGAGCGACCAGCGGCCGGCCAGCGCGCGGCGCTCGTTCGATGAGATGAGCGCGCGGAGGCCGGCGAAGCCGTCGGAGGTGATGAGTCCCGCGGACACGAGCTCGCCGAGGGCCTCGTCGGAGCCGAGATCGCGGGCGAAGCTCGCGCCGCGGGTGCGCAGGATTTCGAGGATGCGCTGCGCTTCGTCGCTCAGTGGAGCGGTGGGCTTTAGCCCACCGGCTTTCGGCGGGCTAAAGCCCGCCGCTCCACGGGTGAAGAGCGCGATGGGGGTGGCGGAGACTAGCGACGTTTCCGCGGCCGAGACGCGCGCCCAGCTCACCTCGCCGCCGAGGCAGAGCATGTCGAGGAGCGTGGGCTCGTAGTTGGCGACGCGCAGTGGGAGGATGTTGCGCTCCCAGGCGCTCGCGGCGATCTCGAAGCCTTCGAGCTGCGCGATGATCTGCTGCAGACCGTCGACGCCCGCGAGGCGCGAGGACGGCGTGGCGTGCTGCCACTCGAAGAGGAAGCGCATGAAGTCGGCCGCGGTGACGGGCTCGATCTCGGCGCGAAGGCGGTTGAGCGTGTAGCGATGGATGCGCGCGAGCAGCCGCCGGTCGCACCATTCGAGCTCGCGTGTCTCGAAATTGCCGCGCAGCACCGCGCCTTCCGATTCCAGCGCGAGCAGCGCGGCGTCGGCGTCGCGTTCTTCGATCGACAGCGATGCCGCGAGCGCACGCGCGGTCACAGGCCCGGTGATGGTCATCCGCCCGCGGATCAACTCGACCAGCGCTTCCTCGCGCGACCATGCGCGATTGCGCGAGGGCGGCGCGGCGATCGGCGCGGTCCAGGACGGATGCACGGCCAGCAACTCGGGCAGGCGTTCGGCGGTGATCCAGAGTGGAGTGGTGCGCGCCTCCGGCGCGCCCCCCGCCCCCAGGCGCGCCGGAGGCGCGCACCACTCCAATTCCAATGTGGCGAGCGCCACGCGGCGTGACGCCACGAGCGTGTCGAAATACTCGCGCGGCAGCTCCGCCGCTTCGCTCTCGGTGAGGAACGAGGCGCTGAGCAGCGCGTCGTGCAGCTCGTCGGCGTCGCGCGGGTCGGGGCGCTCTTCGTCGCGCACGCGCTCGATCGCGGCCGCGTCGAGCGTGCCGTAGTCGTCGGAGCCCAGCGTGCGCCGCGCGTAGACGGCCTGCGTGCGGCGCTCTTCGAGCGGCGCGTCGTCGAGGAACGCGTACGGCGCGGCGTTGAGGATCGCGTGCGCGAGCGGCGAGGGCTCGGGCGTGTCGCGCGCGACGCAGGTGATCTCGCCGTTGTGGATGCGCGTGAGCACGGCCGCGAGGCCGTCGAAGTCCATCGCCTCTTCGAGGCAGTCGCGCACGGTCTGATTGACCAGCGGATGGTCGGGGATCTGGCGGTCGCCGCCGATGTTCTCGAAGCACGCGGCGGCGTCGGGGAAGACCGCGGCCATCAGATCGTCGGCCATCGCGCGCTGCAGTTGCGGCGGCACTTTGCGGCCGTTGCGGTTGCGCGGGATGGCCAGCGAGATGGTGGTGTTCCAGCGCCAGCGCGTCTTGAACACCGGCGCGTCGAGGAACGCCTGCACCAGCACGTCGCGCGCGGTGGCGGGATGGAGATAGCGGAAGACGTCGGCGAGCGGGAAGGAGTGCTGCGGGCCGAGGGACACGAGGATCGCGTCCTCGGTGGCCGCGGCCTGCAGCTCGAAGTTGAACTGGCGGCAGAAGCGCTTGCGCAGCGCGAGCCCCCAGGCCTTGTTGATGCGGCTCCCGAACGGCGCGTGAATGACGAGCTGCATCCCGCCCGACTCGTCGAAGAAGCGCTCGGCGACGAGCGTGTCCTGGGTGGGGAGCACGCCGAGGATGCGCCGGCTGTCCTCGAAATAGCTGGTGATCTCGCGCGCGGCGGACTCGGGAAGGTCCTCGGCCAGCGTGCTGAAGTCGAGGCGCAGATCGCTCACCGCACGCGAGAGCTCATCGCTGCGCGCCGGCGCCTCGCCGAGCCAGAACGGAATCGTCGGAGGCGCGCCTTTGGCGTCGGCCACGCGCACGGTGCCGCTCGTGACCTGCACGATCTGCCACGAGGCGTTGCCGAGCTGGAAGATGTCGCCGGCGGCGCTCTCGATCGCGAAGTCTTCGTTGAGCGTGCCGATGAACGTGTCTTCGCCCTCGAGGATGACGCGATAGTCGGCGACCTCGGGGATCGCGCCGCCGGAGGTGATGGCCAGCATGCGCGAGCCGCGCCGTCCGCGCACCTCGGCATTCACTTCGTCGCGATGCACGAGCGCACCGCGCCGGCCGCGCTTCGTGGCGAAGCCGTCGCCGACCATCTTGAGCACGTCGTCGAAGTCTTTGCGCGCGAGGTCGCGGTACGGCCAGGCGCTTTTCATCAGCGCGAACAGCTGGTCCTCGGTGTAGTCGCCGCAGGCCGACTCGGCGACGATCTGCTGCGCGAGCACGTCCAGCGGCGCCTCGTGCGAGACGATGCGATCGAGCTCGCCGCGCTTGATGGCGCGCATCAGCGCCGCGCATTCGACGAGGTCGTCGCGCGAGACCGGGAAGACGCGGCCTTTCGGCGTGCCGGAGACGGTGTGTCCCGAGCGGCCGACGCGCTGCAGGAGAGTGGCGATGCGATGCGGCGATCCGATCTGCACGACCAGGTCGATGTGGCCGATGTCGATGCCGAGCTCCAGGGACGCCGTCGCGACGAGCGCCTTCAACTGGCCGTTCTTGAGGCGCATCTCGGCGTCGAGGCGCTTCTCTTTCGAGAGGCTGCCGTGATGCGCGGTCACGGCGTCCTCGCCGAGGCGGTCGCTGAGATGGCGCGCGGTCCGCTCGGCCATGCGGCGCGTGTTGACGAAGACGAGCGTGGTGCGATGCTCGTGAATCATCGCGGTGATGCGGTCGTAATACTCTTCCCAGACCTCGTGCGACATCACCGTCTCGAGCGCCGAGAGGGGCGTCTCGATGGCCAGGTCCATCTCGCGGCGGTGGCCTTCGTCGATGATGTGGACATCTTCTTTAGATAGATACCGCGCGACTTCTTCGATCGGATTCTGCGTGGCCGACAACCCGAGGCGGAGCAGCGGCGCGCTGGTGAGCTGCTGCAGGCGCTCGAGCGTGAGCGCGAGGTGGGCGCCGCGGCGCGTGCCGATGACGGCGTGGATCTCGTCGACGATCACCGTGCGCGCGGTGCGGAGCATCTCCCGGCTCTTCTCCGCGGTCAGCAGCAGGTAGAGCGACTCGGGCGTGGTGACGAGGATGTGCGGCGGCTTGCGCAGCATCGCCGCGCGCTCCGACTGCGTGGTGTCGCCGGTGCGCACGGCCGCCGTGACGCGCGGCGCCTCCAGCCCCAGCTCCTCGGCGATGCGGCGCAGCCCTTTGCGCGGCTCGGCGAGGTTCTTGTGGATGTCCGCGCTGAGCGCCTTGAGCGGCGAGACGTAGACCACGCGCACTTCATCCGGCAATGGCGTTTCGAGCCCTTCGACGAAGAGATCGTCGAGCGCCGTGAGAAACGCCGCCAGCGTCTTCCCGGACCCAGTCGGCGCCGCGATGAGCGTGTGCTTCCGCTCGCGAATCGACGCCCACCCCCCTGCCTGCGCAGCCGTGGGAACGCCGAGGGTCTCCGTGAACCAGCGTTGGGTGACGGGGTGGAAGTGGGAGAGGGACATTGTTTTTGTGCGGTTGCCCGGTCGCCCGGTTGCCCGGTCACCCGGCGCGGTGATGGGTTGCTGAGTTGCTAGGTTGCTGGGTTGCTAAGAGCTGTCTTTAGCAACTCAGTAACTCAGCAACTCAGCAACCCAACCGGGAGACCGGGCGACCGGGCAACCGGGTAACCCGGTCACCAGTACTTCCAGCCTCCCACGACCCGCCGCTCGAATGCAAATGGGGACGCGCGGTCGGGGGTGACGGTCACGCGGACCCAGCCGACGTCGGGGGAGCCGGGGACTTCGAGGCGGGTGAAGTTCGGGAGGCGGTGGCGGGAGATGACGGGCGAGTCGACGCGGTATTCGTGGTCGTCGCCGTGGATGAGCAGCACCGGTTTGCCGAAGCGCGCGGTCTCGTCTTCGAGCGCACCGAGGAAGGGCTCGAAGTGTTGGCGGTACTGGTGGCCGGGCGGTTCTTCGAAGGCGGGACTGCCGTGGAACGCGATCACGATCGCGCGCGCGTTTGCCGCGGACGCGAAAGCCTCGCGCATCCAGGCGATGTTCGCGGTCATGCGCTCGCGCGCGGCGGCATCGTCGGCCGGCGTGCGGCCGGGAAACGGCTTCATCGCGTTCTGGCTGCCGGTGATGTGCACGGTCGTGAAGACGACGTCCTGCTGTTTCCAGCGCGCGTTTTCAGGGAATTGCTGCTGGCGCGCGAGCGGGATGCGTGGCGCGTCGCTGAAGAAGATCTGGCGGATGCGATTCAAACGCTCGAGCGGCGCGTACGAGCCCGAGCCCCGCTCCCAGCAGTCGGTCCACTCGTTGTCGCCCGGCGTGTAAATCACTGGTGCGTGAAGGAGATCGAAGCGTTTGCGGAACTTCGCGTACATCGCGTCGCTGCAGGGACGCCAGAAGATGTCGCCGACGTGGATCGTGAATCTGAGGCCGGCCGCGTCGAGCTCGCGCCTCAGGATGCGGAAGCGGAGATCCTCCCACCAGTAGTACGGCGCGTCGCCCATCGCCGCGAACGCGAATGCGCCCGCCGGCACCGGCGCCGGGTGATACGGACAGCTCTTCGTGAGCAGCGCGAGCGCGAGCAGCACCGCGGTCCAGGCGGCCGCGCGTTTCACCACGTCGCCTTCGCGATCTTCGCGATGACGCGCTGCGCCTCGTCGCCGTCTTTGAAGCCGCGCGTCAGAACCACGAGCACGTACTTCGAGCCGTCGGGCCGGAACACGATCCCGGCATCGTGCGAGATCTCGGTGATCGAGCCGGTCTTGTGCGCGACGCGCGTGCCGCGCGGCAGGCCCGCCGGGATGCCGTCGTTGTGCTCCTGCGCGAGCAGGATCTCGAGCATCCGGTCGGACGCATCCGGCGAGATCACCCGCCGCTCGCCGAGCGCGCGGAAGACCAGCATCAGGTCGTAGGCGGTGGTCGTGTTGTTCATCCCGGCGTGGTAGGCCTTGTCGTCTTCTACGCCGCGTAGAACCTGGATGCGCGTCGCGCCGATCGCCTTCATCTGCTCCATGACCTTCGGCGCGCCGATGAACTCGATGACGATGTTCGTGGCGAGGTTCGAGCTGCGGTCGATCATCCGGCGCACCAGCTCTTGGAGCGGCAGCTCGCGCCCGACTTCGTCGTAGAGCTGCGGGTCGGAGTCCTCGCGCGCCTCGAGCGCGTAATGCGAGCCGTCGAGGATGCTGACGAAGTCGTTCTTCACGCGCACCGGCTGCTCGAGCCGCAGCTCGCCGCGCGAGACGGCCTCGAAGATGCCGAACATGACCGGCACCTTCATCGTGCTGGCGGCATGGAAGACTTCGTTCTCGTTGCGGAGCAGCGTCGCACCGCTATTGAAGTCGTAGTAGGCGACGGCGATGGTCTTGCCCGGATGCGCGGCAATAATGCTGTCGAGACTCGTGGTCGCGCACGACGCCAGCAGCAGCGCGGCGAGCGCGGTCTTCAGAATGCGGAGCGGTACCAATACGGCGTCTCCTTCGCCCAGGTCGTGGCGGCGTAGCGTTTGTGCAGCAGGTTGAAGGCCTGCTCGGCCAGCCGGTCGGTCTCGCTGTCGCCGCACGCCCAGCGCGTGCCTCTCACCGCGAGCGACAAGCCTTCGGCGACGCGTGGATCTTTCGGCTGCGCCTCGGCGAGATCGATGAACGCCTCGAGCATCCACGTCGGGCCCGCGCCCAGCTCCAGCAGCGCGAGCCGCTCGGCCGCGGCGGTGCTCGCGAGCTTCGGATCGGCGAGGAACGGCGGCACGACGCGATCGACCTCGCTCTTCCGGATGCACCACCAGTTCCCGCCGCCGTGATTGACGCTGGCGAGATCGTGATCGTTCGCCGGCCGTCCGCCGTACCACATCACGTTCGGCTGCAGCCCGCCGTAGTGCACGATCAGGTCGGCGGCGGCGAAGCGGCGCCCCGGTCCGGCCGCCTTCAGCCAGGCCGCGAACGGCTCCTCGAGAGTCGGATCGAGCGCGGTCACGAGCGGCGCGAGCTTCTTCGCGACGTCGTCGCGATCGAGAAGGATCGCGCGCGTCCATGCGGCGATGAGGATCGGGTTGCGGATCTCTCCCGGCATCTCCTTCTGCGCCGCCTCGGCGAGCATGTCGAGCGGCATGGCCGCGTCGATGACGTCGGCCGCGTCGGGCGGCAGGACGGCGTTGAGCGAAGAGTCGGGAGTCTGCTCGGAGTCGTTCCCGACCGGCTTCACCTGCGCGTCGCGCAGATAGTCGGCCAGCGAGCGGGCGATGCCGCGGCGCTGCTCGAGGAGGAGGTTGCGGCTCGACGGCGGCAGCTTGTCCTCGCCGAGCGCGAGCGCGCGATCGATCTCCGACCGCGCCGCGTCGCTCTTGTTCGACGCGAGCAGCAGCCGCGCGCGGTGATAGGCGAGCATTGGATAGGCGGGGGAACTTGCATCGACCTTACTCGATGCGTCGAGCAACTCGTTCGCATCCGCCGGTGCCGCAGCCGCGATCGCCGCCACCAGCCAGTGCAGCTTCTTCGTCTCCCGCCACTTCGCGGTCGCGTCGCCGCCGGCCTGGAAGGTCTCGATCCAGTCGGTGAGGTCGTCTTCGTGCTCGCCTTCGAGCGTGTCGAGGAGGAGGGTGTAGTCGGCGAGGTTGCCGCGGGCGTCGCGCGCGGTCGCGCTCGTGCCGCGAGCGAGGGCGGTCGAGGTTTCCTTGAAGCGTTCCTCGGGGCGCAGGCGAAAGACCGCGAAGCTCAAAAGCGCGCGAGCGGCGTCGTGGAACGGCGCCATCGAGGCGTCGGCGAGGATCGCGCGAAGGTCCTTCTCCGCCTGCTCCATCGGCTCTCTCTCGAACGCCTCTTTCGCGAACACGGTCGCCTTGCGCAGCAAGGCGCGAGCGGCGACGAAGCGCGCCGTCTGCCGCCACGGCGAGCCGGCGTCGGACGCGATGGTCATGAACTGCGCGCGCGCGTCGTCGTACTTCGTCGCATAGAAATTCGCGGACGCGATCTGATAGGCGCGATCGGCCTTGAGGAGCGCGGGCAGCGCGTCGTCGGCGGGCTTCGGCAGCACCTCGCCTTCGCTGCAGTTCGCGAAGACGGCGTCCTGCGCGTCGAGCCAGCTCGCGACGGCGGGACTCTTCGCGCCGTAGCGCAGGGCGCGGTCGCGCAGCACCTCCGAGGCCTTCAGGAGCGCGTCGCCGGTGCAGTTCTCGAAGTACGCGTAGTTGCCGGCGTTGCGCGCGGTGTAGATCCCGCTGCCGGTCTGCGCGCCGCGAATCTCGGCGCGCGCCTGCTGCCAACCCTTCTCGCGATCCTCGGGGATGACTTCCTTGAGCCGGTGCTGCACGAGGTCGAGAAATCCCTGGCGCTCGACGTCGGAGGGCGGGCTGCCGCTCAGCCAGCGATAGGCGACGACGAGATGCGAGCGGGCGAACTCGCGCCCGAGGATGCCGATGCGGCCGTTGACGTACGACTCGATCGGATCGTCGGGGCGGACGCGGAACGCGAATGCCGGCGTGTCGTCCCAGCTGCACGGCACCGCGCTGGCCGCGCAGAGCGCGATCATCAGCGCGACGCGAAAAGCTCGGCGCTTTTCCATGACTCCTCCGTCCAGGGGATGGGGTTGAAAGCCCAGACGCGACGGCGGCCTAAGAGGCCGCCGCTCCACTTTTCATCCAGGGAAACGCCGACGTTGGCGCGGCAGAGGGGCTCGGCGAGGTCGGCGCCGGGGGCGATGCGCGCGTGGCCGACGCGGAAGAGCATCGAGACCGCGCCGTCGATCGGGAGGCCCTGCATCCAGCGGTCGCCGCTGCACCACGACGCGAGTGCGGTGATCGTCAGCGGAGCGTCGATCGCGCCGCGGACGTCGAACAGCAGCGCGCGATAGAACGCGCGCTCCGACCGCACGGCGTCGAAGTCGATCTGCAGCTCCTCGGCATCGCGATAGAGATGTCGAATCGCAGCGAGCGTTGCGCGCCGCTGCTTCGCGTCCAGCGCCGCGCGATGTGACTCGATGCGGATGACCGCGATGCGGTGCGTGTTCTCCGGCAGCAACAGCGGATTGCGCCGCGGCGCCATCTTCACCTCGGAACCATCGAGCGCGATCAGCCCCGCGTAGAACGCGACAGTGCGATGCTCGCCGAGAAACCGAAGATCCTCACGATGCTCCCAGGCCCACGGAATCGGCTTTGGACTGCGGCAGCATGCTGCCGCTTTCGAAAGCGGCGGCACGCCGCCGCACTCCAAAAGCAACGCGAGAAACGCAACCGCGACGCCGCGGATCACGGGATCTCCGTACCATCAATCCGCTTCACGAAGTCCGGCCCGAACAACTTTGCCGGCGTAAACGCGCCCGGCGTCCTCGGCGAGCTCAGGATCTCGCGGATGGCTTCGAGCGTCGAGAGCACGGTGAACTGGTAGCCCTCGCGCACGGTCATCGTCATCGTCGCTTCCTCGCCCTTGGCGTTGGCGACGCGGCCCCACAAATAGGTGCGGCCCTGTTCGCGCGCGTTCTCGTCGGGGCCGGCGATGCGGTCGGCGCGCTTCAGGAGGAACCGCTTGATGGGCTTCAGCTGCGCGAGCTTCATCAGCCACGCGGTGCGGCGGATCTTCGCGATGAGGCGCGGCGGCATCGACTTGTAGACGCGGATGTTGGGGATGCCGGTGGTGTGGTACGCCGTCGAGACGTCGCCCCACGGGATGGTCATCGCCAGACGCTTGCCGACCGAGAAGGGGATCTCGCGGACGTCGTAGAGCATCGGGACGACCTTGATCCGGCCGTCCTTGCGGATCGCGCCGCCGAGGCCGAGGCCTTCGATGATGGTCTTGGTGGTGCCGCGGCTGGCGCGGTCCTTAGAAGAGTGGAACGCGAGCCAGAGCTCGTTGGCGTCGGGCAGCTTCGCCTTGAGCATCGCCGCGAGGCAGTCGGTCGGGACGACGTCGAAGCCGGCGCCGGGCAGCAGCGTGACGCCGGCGCGTTTTGCGTCGGCATCGCGCGCCAGCACCGGCTCGAACACCGCGATCTCGCCGGTGATGTCGAGGTAGTGCACGCCCTTTTCGAGACACGCGCGCACCATCGGCTTGCTGGTGTGAATGAACGGCCCCGCGCAGTGCAGCACGAGCTCGACGCCTGACAGATCGATCGCATCGAGATCGAACGCCCGCCACTCGCACCCGAGCTCCTTCGCCAGCGCCGAGACCTTCTCCGCATTGCGCCCCGCCAGCAGCGGCCGCTCCCCGCGCGCCACCGCCTCGCGCGCAATCAACTCGCCGGTGTAGCCGGTGGGGCCGTAGAGCATCCACATCCGCCCATCCTACCGCCGGTTGCTGAGTTGCTGGGTTGCTAGGTTGCTTGGTTTCTAGCAACTCAGCAACCTAGCAACTCAGCAACTATTTCCCCGGCCCCCTCAACCACCTCTTAAACCTCTGCCACCGCGACTTCGGTTTCTGCGGCTCGGGGGGCGGGGTTTCTGCGACTTCTTTCTTGCGCGGCTGGCGCGCGACTTCGGTGATTTCGGTTTTGGGCTTCGATTCTTCGAAGAGGCGCGCGGCGACGTCACGTTCGTTGCGAGCAACGATGCTGCGCGGGTATTTGGCGATGTAGGCGTCGTAGTCGCGGAGCGCTTCTTCGTAGCGGCCGGCCTGCGTCAGGGTGCGGGCGGCGTCGAGGGCGCGCTCCTTCGCCTCCATCTCTTCCATCTGCGCGCGGGTCAGGTGCACGACCGGCTTTTCGGCCTTGATGCGTTTGCGCAGGGTCACCACCGACGCGGTGAGCGCGGCCGCGAGGAGCAGCGTAATGCTCCAGAACACGAGCGCCGGGACGCCGCGGCGGAATACCGACCTGCGGGTGATCTCGGTCGTGACGTCGTCGCCGTGCACGACCGCGAGCGTTTCGATCTCCGCGGGCGAGCGCACGTCGGCGGAATCGCGCGAGGCGCGGTCGAGGTCTTCCAGCGCCTCGGCCGCGTTCGCGTAGCGTTCCTCGGGCTTCTTCGACATCAGCTTCGCGATCACCTGCGCGACGCTCTTCGACACGGCGGGATTGATGTCGTTCGCGGGCGGCGCCGCGAGGTTGACGACGTTGTAGAGAATCCCGCTCAGATCGGGCGAGGCGAACGGCTTCGTCCCGGTCAGCATCTCGTAGATCACCACGCCCGCGGAGAAGAGATCGGAGCGCGGCGACACCGGCGTGGTCTTCACCTGCTCGGGCGACATGTAGTTCGGCGTGCCGACGAGCGAGCGGGTAGTGGTGAGACTGGAGTTGAGCGGGCGCGCGACGCCGAAGTCGGCGATCTTGGCTTGCCCTTCCGCGGTCAGCAGGATGTTGGCCGGCTTGATGTCGCGGTGAATGATCCCCTTGGAGTGCGCGTACCCGAGGCCGCGGAGGATGTCGAAGCCGATCGCCAGCCCCTCGGCGGACGGCAGCGGGCGGGTGCGGCGCAGGCGCGCCAGCAGCGACTCGCCGTCGATGTACTCGGTGGCGAGATACGACACGCGGGTGTCCTCGTAGCCGACGTCGTAGAGTGTGACGATGTTCGGGTGCTGCATTTTGGCGCACAGCTCGGCTTCGCGCTGCAGCCGTTTGTAAAACTCGGTCTCGTCTTCCTCGTCCTCGAACTTCTGTTCGAGGTGCACGGTCTTCAGCGCGACGCGCCGCCCGATGCGTTTGTGACGGGCGAGATAAACCTTCCCGATCGAGCCCTTGCCGAGAAACGACTCGATCTCGTAGTCCCCGTAGCGACTGGCCTCCGCCGGCTCGGTCATGTAAACGTAGAGTAACGCGTTCCCATGGCGGGCGGGACGCCCGCCCCCCTCTGGTCGAACCGGGGTTAGTATTTGCATCCACTTTTCCCGGGAGTCCCCTATGCGAGTTTTTTTCTGTTGCCTGTTGGTCGCCGCCGCCACCGCTCTCCACGCCGATGAACTGACTTGCGCGACGAGCGAGGCGAATGACGCGCGCGTGCGCGCGCTGCACGAGCGCGTCACCGCGCGTCCGCGCCTGATGGAAAGCGCGACCACGCCGAAGCCGTCCGTGCGCGAAGGGGCGTTCTACCTCGGCGTCGACGATCGCATCGCACCGGGGCATCGTCCCTTCGATCTCGAAGGGCAGTCGCTGACCTTCGAGCCGCGCGGCAGCGGCTACGCGGTGCGCCGCGACCCGCTGCACTGGACCGAGCCCGCCGAGCCGATGCTGATCGATTTTCAGAGCGCGCTCGATCCGCCGTGGTGGTACGTGAAGTACGACGTCCCCGGCGCGCCGGTGCAGATCTTCGGACAGAGCGTGTCGACGCTCTACCTCAGCGCGTTCAACGGCATCACCCTCAGTCCTCCGCAAGAGCCGGCGTCGAATCAGTTCGACGACCTCGAGGCCGCGGTCTACCGCGAGCCGCTGATCTCGCCGCTGATGATCACCAACCGCAAGCCGGCGCGGCTCCTGTATCCGCAGCTCTTCGCCGAGCGCCGCGGCAGCAGCCTGGTGATCACCTGGCGCAGCACCGGCGTGTCGTTCGGCTACGACGTGCAGGCCGAGCTGCGCAGCGACGGCTCGTATGTTTTCTCCTATCGCACGATGCGCGACATGCGCTGGGGCACGCCGATCCTCACGGCCGGCTTCGATCCCGCCTCCGCCACGCGCCGCTCCCTCGGATACATCGACGATGCGAAGTCGGATCTCGTCTCCGGCACGTACACGCCGTCGCTCGCCGACGTGAACGACCTCCGCCGCGTCGAAGTGTTCCGCGTCGGCGAGAGCGATCTCCTCGCGGTGCGCCTCACCCTCGGCGCGGCGTTGAACGCGAGCGCGCTCCCCGAGGGGCAGGTCCTGCGCTACGTCGTGCAGATCGGAGCGTCGCAGGAGTGGCTCGACGTCGATCGCAACGGCTACTCGTTCACGCCGTTCAACGCGCCGCGCGCGGTCGCCAACGGCCCCGAGGTGCGGTTCGACGGGAGCTCGATCGAGCTGTACGGCGTGCAGACGCCGCCCGACCTGGCCGCGCTGTACGGCGTGCGCGCGTGGTCGGTCTCTGCGGCGACCGGACGGACGATCGACTTCGCGCAGATCAGCATGAACTTCGACGTTCCGGTGCGGCGCATCGCCACCGATCTCTCGACGGTCGCGAGCGTGCAGCTCGCGCTTCCGGTCGCGGAGCCGTTCACGCTCGGTGACTTCGATCCGTACGAGGTCTGGAACCGGCTGCAGTCGTCGTATTACCTGAGCAGCTACGACGTCGACGCGGTGGCGATGTATCAGACGTTCTACACGGACCTGATCTTCTTCGCCGGCGCGTATGCGACGGGCGGCAATCCCGGCGTCGACGGAATCGCGCCGGCGTCGCCGGTGCGCGGCTCGGCGACGTTCCGCGGGCCGACGCTGCTGCACATGAATCAGCTGACGTACGGCTGGAACGCGACCGAGAAGAACGCGTCGAACGTGATCCTGCACGAGTTCGGACATCGCTGGCTGTACTTCTTCCGGATCCAGGAAGACGGCGAGACCACGCGCGCGCTGAATCCGACCAGCGCGCATCCGGCCGGCTTCGTGAGCACGCCGGCGGCGTTCAAGGTGTGGGAGGACGGCGAGTCGTCGGTGATGGGCGGGGCGACGTTCGCGCTGCAGAACGACGGCCGCTTCAAGGCGCACGCGACGAACTACGGCTACAGCTGGACCGATCTCTATCTGATGGGACTCGCGGCGCCGGCCGAAGTGCCGCAGTGGTACTACCTGGCGAACACGGCTCCGGCGCTGCCGAAGGAGTACTGGCCCGCGGAAGGAGCGACGGTGACGGCGGAGCGCCGCAACGTCTCGCTCGATCAGGTGGTCGCGGTCGAAGGGCCGCGCAATCCGTCGGTGGCGCTGAGCCAGCGCCTGTTCCGGGTGATGTTCGTGCTCGTGACCGACGGCGGCGAGCCGACCGCGGAGCAGGTCGCGAAGATGAACGAGTGGCGCGCCCTGTTCGAGAAGAACTTCAGCCTCGCCACCGGCGGCCGCGCCCGCGTCGCCACGGACTACGTGGCGGTGCCGAAGAAACGCGCGGTGCGGTGAGCCGTCAGCGACAAATCATCCTCTGGACTTTTACACTGGCGTTTCTCGCGCTGTCGGTGCGCGAGATGGTGCTGCGCGGCGGGGTGTCGCGGCCGCGGACGGTGATCTCGCATTCGGGGATGGCGCCGGAGCGGGCGGAGGCGTCGCTGCTGCTGTTGCGCCGCGCGGCGCGCACGCTGCCGCCGCTGTCGCGCGTGGCGGTGGTGAAGCCGCGGGGACGGTGGGACGACGCCGGGATGCTCGCGGTGGCGCACGGACAGTTGCCGCGGCAGCACGCGGTGCCGGCATCGGCGCTCGATCCGGGCGGCAACGCGCCCGACTTCGTCGTCGCCATCGACGCGCCGCTCGAGGACCCGCGCTACGAGCGGATCTACGAGGCCGCGGGCGGCGGGATCTGGGAGCGCGTCCGGTGATGATGATCGGCGCGCGCTTCCTGATCATGACCCTGCTCGTCTTCGCGGCAGGTTTCTGGGCGCGCGTCTTCCGCGCCTCGTCGGCCGTGTACTTTGCCGCGGGGCTGGTGACGCTGGCGGTCGAGATGATCGTGTTCGGGCGGTGGACGGGGTGGGGGCTGATGATCCTACCGGTTGCTGGGTTGCTGGGTTGCTGGGTTGCTGAAAGGCGCAAACGCACTAGCAACTCAGCAACTCAGCAACTCAGCAACCATCATTGGCTCCCGCTCATCCCAGCCTTGCTCGCCCTCCTCATCTTCGCGCTCACCGTAATGTCCGCCGCCGCCACCTCCGGCGACTTTGTCTTTTTCTGGGGGACCAAGGGGCAGCGCTTCGCGCAGGAGCGGATGCTCGATGTCGGGTTCCTGCGCAATCCCGATCACGTGGTGATGCATCCCGAGTATCCGCCGCTGGTGCCGCTGTATTACGCCTGGACGATGCTCGGGGCGGCGGAGCTGGACTGGTTCGGGGCGATGGCCTCGGCGATCCTGTTTCTCGCGCTGGCGACGCTCGCGATCCGCAACTTCACCGAGAGCGACGCCTTCGCGGCGTTCTTTGCTTCGCTGTTCGCGCTGCTCTGCATCCGCAACAACGTCGCCGGGAACGCGGAGCCGGCGCTGTTGTTTTTCGAGGTGCTCGCGTTGTGTGCGCTCTTCGCGAAGAACGACGCAATTGCGGCGATCGCGCTGTGCGGCGCGGTGCTGACGAAGATCGAGGGGGCGGTATTCGCGGTCATCGTCATCGCGCTGCTCGGGCGGCGGTGGAGGGTCGCGTTGCCGCCGCTGGCCGTGCTCGGCGGCTGGCTGTTGTTCGCGAAGTTCAACGGGCTGCTTGCTTCGAGCGATCCGCGCTATGCATTTTCGTTCGGGCAGCTCCTTCCGTCGGTGCGCCAGCTTGCGGGCGAGATGTCGTTCGGGCTGTGGTACGCGCCGTGGATCGCGATCGCCTTGCTGGCGAGATCGTGGAAGCACATCGCGGCGGCGCTGGCGTTTCTCGCGTTCATGGCCGTCATCTACGCGCGGCCGGAGGCGCACATGGAATGGTCGGCGCAGCGCGTGCTCATGACGCCGCTCGTCCTGTTCTTCTTCTCTGCTATAACGCGTGACCGCAATGGCTGACTTCATCCGCGAGATCGTCGAAGAAGATCTCCGCACCGGCAGACACTCGACCGTCGTGACCCGCTTCCCGCCGGAGCCGAACGGCTACCTGCACATCGGTCACGCGAAGTCGATCTGCCTCAATTTCGGCGTCGCCGCCGAGTTTGGCGGGCGCTGCAATCTCCGCTTCGACGACACCAATCCCGAGAAGGAAGAAGCGGAGTACGCGCGGGCGATCGTCGACGACGTGCACTGGCTCGGCTTCGACTGGGGCGGCGAGCCGCTGCACGCGTCCGACTACTTCGACCAGCTCTACGCGTGGGCGGAGCATCTGATCGAGCGCGGGCTCGCGTATGTCGACTCGCTGTCGGCCGACGAGATCCGCGCCTATCGCGGCACGCTGACCGAGCCGGGGAAAGAGTCGCCGCACCGCAACCGCAGCGTCGAGGAGAACCTGGCGCTCTTCCGCCGCATGCGCGACGGCGAGCTCGAAGACGGCGCGGCGGTGCTGCGCGCGAAGATCGACATGGCCTCGCCGAACATCAACATGCGCGATCCGGTGTGCTACCGCATCAAGCACGAGGAACATCACCGCACCGGCGGCAAGTGGTGCATCTATCCGATGTACGACTACGCGCATCCGCTCTCCGACGCCATCGAGGGGATCACGCACTCGATCTGCACGCTGGAGTTCGAGGATCACCGGCCGCTGTACGACTGGCTGATCGAGAACGTGCCGGTGCCGTCGCGCCCGAGGCAGTACGAGTTCGCGAGGTTGAACCTCAATTACACGGTGATGTCGAAGCGGAAGCTGCTGCGCCTCGTGACCGAAGGCCACGTGCGCGGCTGGGACGATCCGCGGATGCCGACCATCGCCGCGCTGCGCCGCCGCGGCTACACGCCCGCGGCCATCCGCGAGTTCGCGGAGCGCGTCGGCGTCGCCAAGCGCGAGAACGTGATCGACGTCGGGCTGCTCGAGTTCTGCGTGCGCGAGGATCTCAACCGCACCGCGCCGCGCGTGATGGGCGTGCTGCGTCCGCTGCGCGTGGCGATCGAGAACTATCCCGAAGGACAGAGCGAAGAGTTCGAGTCGCCGAACAATCCCGAGGATCCGGCGGCGGGGACGCGGAAGGTCCCGTTCTCCCGCGTCGTGTACATCGAGCGCGACGACTTCATGGAAGATCCGCCGAAGAAGTTCTTCCGGCTGGCGCCGGGACGCGAGGTGCGCCTCCGCTCCGCGTACTTCATCACGTGCACCGAGGTCGTCAAAGACGCGGACGGCAACATCGTCGAGCTGCACGCGACCTACGACCCGGCCACTCGCGGCGGCGACGCCCCCGACGGCCGCCGCCCGAAGGCGACGCTGCACTGGGTCTCCGCGGAGCATGCGATCGCCGCCGAGGTGCGGCTGTACGACCGCCTGTTCAAGGTCGAAGATCCCGAAGAGGGCGGCGACTTCCTCGCGCACATGAACCCGCATTCGCTCGAGACCGTGAGCGACGCCAAACTCGAGCCCTCCGTCGCCAACGCCCAACCCGGCGCCCGCTACCAATTCGAACGCCTCGGCTACTTCTGCGTGGACCGCGACTCGAGTGCCGGCCACCTCGTCTTCAACCGGACCGCGACGCTGAAGGATGCGTGGGCGAAGGTGGCGGCGGGGAAATCCGGATTGTGATGGGGCGCGTATAGTCCCCAAAACTGTTGCTGAGTTGCTGAGTTCCTGAGTTGCTATCGGGTTTCAGCAACCTAGCAACCCAGCAACTCAGCAACCAATTAACGGAGGAACCATGCGCAGAACCCTCTACGCCCTGATCGCGCTCTCCCTGGCCACCGCCACCCTCGCCCAAACCCCTCCCCCCATGGCCCAGCTCACGTGGATTCGTTATTACCAGGCGAATCCGGGGAAGGAGATGGAGTTTACGAAGATGCTCAGCGAGTCGTCGAAGGATGTCTTCGCGAAGCTGATCGCCGATAAGAAAGTCCTGGGGTGGGGCATCGCCATCCCGATGTCGCACACCGGGGAGCCATGGACGCACGTCGCGTATGTCGCGCTCTCCGACTGGTCGGCGGTCGAGGCGCTGATGCAGGGCTTCGAGGCCGCGGACGCGAAGATGTCCGCGACGGACCTCAAGAAGATGGACGACATGTTCATGGCGGCGCTGAAGCCGAACTCCATCCATGACGTCGTCATTCATCACATCTCGCAGGGGCTGCCGTCGAACATGAACAAGCCGAAGTACATCGGCGTCGACACCTACGTGATCAAGCCGGGCCGCGGCGAAGACGCGGTTGGACTGTTCAACGAGTGGGCGAAGCCGCTGTTCAGCGACGTCGCGTCGAAAGGAAAGTTCGGTCCGTGGGGTCTGTCATCGCAGGAGATGGTCACGACCCCGGGCTGGACGCACATGGTCTGGTACTTCATGAACGACCTGACCGCCCTCGACGAAGCCAACGCCGCGCAGATGGGTCTCGGCCCGATGAAGCTCAAAGGATACGACGTGCGGCTGCGCGACATGTCGGAGCCGGACAAGCATCAGGGGCAGATTCTGAGGATCGTGTATCAGCAGTAGTCTCCTAGCCTCCTAGTCTCCCAGCCTCCTAGGAGACTCGGAGGCCAGGAGGCCAGGAGGCTACTTCCACAGGGCCGTCACGCGCTGGCCGCTCACCTCGATCTCATCCAGCATGTGATCGCCCGCAATCCAGACGATCCGCTGACGCCGCACGTCGCCGAGCAGGTCGGCGGCGGCGTCGCGGACGCGGTCGGAGCCGTCGATGCGGCGGGCTTCGCCCCATGCGGTCGCCGTGGCGGCGGTGGTCGTCCAGATGTAGAGCGGGATGCCGATGGCGGCGAGATACTCCTTCGTCTGCTGCGGCGTGAGCTGGCTGGCGTCCTTGTACTGCGAGCCGACGATCAGCACCACCGCGCGCGGGCGGTGTGACGCGGCGGCCTGCAGGCCGGCCACCGCGATCGCGTCGGCGAAGCGGAGGCGCTCCGACGACGGCGCGGAGATGTTGGTGAGCACGCCCCGGATCTCGTCGCCGTCGGCGATGAAGAACGTGCGCGACGCCGCGAAGAGATCGGCCGGCGCCGTGCCGCGCGTGCGGACGGCGACCGGCCAGAAGAAGCGGATGCCCTGATTCTTCTCGAGCCGCGGCCGGCCCATGTCGACCGAGCCGAACCCGCTGCGGCGGTGGGCGCGGCTCTCGGGATCGATGCGCGCGAAGTCGTTGAGCGTCGGATCGCGCACGAAGATGATGTCGCCGGCGACCTGCTCGACCGCCACCACCTGCGCCGGCTCGCCGTTGACGGTGATGGCGTTGGCCATGTTCGAAGCAACATCGGCGTCGTTGTCGACGCGCACCGGCACCGCGGTCAGCGCCGAAGCCGCGACGCCGGTCATCCCGCCTCCGAACACGACCTCGGCTTCGGCAACCCCGCCGGACTTCGACGTCGCGATCGCCCGCAGGAGATGCGGCTTGTCGGGATCGAGCGCCGGCAGCGGCGCGCGGATGGAGTCCGCCTCGAGCCGCTTGCCGTCGAGGATCCACTGCACGTCTTTCGGCTTCTCGGTGTCGAGGCTCTGCCAGATCAGCCGCGCGCTCTTCGCCTCGACGATCAGCGCCGCCTCGGCCAGCGGATGCGGGACGTTGACGCGCTGCTCCACGCGCGCGAGCTCGTTGCCGTCCGCGTCGAGGGCGCGCGCGACGAGGCGGTGCGGCAGGAGCTGCGAGCCGAAATCGATCTCCCCTTTCCACGGCTCCTTCTCCAGCGTCTCCGCCGAATAGCCGTCGAGGATGAGCTCCACGCTCGCGACCGGGCCGGTCACTTCGACGCCCACGGGCTGCGGTCCCAGGGTCAGACCCAGGAACAGCGTCAGGAAGACGATTTGGGTCATCCCCGTCACAATAGCTCCGCACATTGCGGCGGGATGTTGCGGATTGGCAATGAAACGCGAATTGGAAGTCATCGCCTCGATCAGCGAATCCCTGAACCGCGCGCCGACGGTGCAGGCGGCGCTGGAGAGCACGCTCGAGGTGATCGCCGCGGAGCTCGGCCTCGATACCGGCTGGGTCTGGCTCGTCGATCCGGAGACGGGACACATCTACAGCGCCGCGGCGCGCAACCTGCCGCCGTACCTGCAGGAGCCGGTGCGGATGACCGGTGCGTCGTGCTGGTGCATCGAGCAGTTCCGGGCAGGGGAGCTCGACGCCAGCAACGTCGACGTGATGGGCTGCAGCCGGCTGCGCCCGGCCGTGCGCGAGAGCCGCGACGACCTCACGCGCAACATCGCCCACCACGCCTCGGTCCCGCTCTACTTTCAACAGAAGCCCCTCGGCATCATGAACGTCACCGCGCCGCAGATGCGGCGGCTCTCGGCGCGCGAGCTGCGGCTCCTGTCGCTGATCGGCTCGCAGCTCGGGATCGCGATCGAGCGCGCGCGGCTGGCCGACGAGAGCGCGACGCACGCGCGCGCCGATGAGCGGACCCGCCTCGCGCGCGAGATTCACGACACGATCGCGCAGAGCCTGACCGCGATCGCGCTGGAGATCGAGGCCGGACGCAGCGACCGCGCGCTGCGCATCACCCGCTCCACGCTCGACGAGGCCCGGCGCTCGGTGATGAACCTCCGCGCCGATCCGCTGGCCGGGAAGCCGCTCGCGCAGGCGCTGGCGCTCCTGGTGCGCGAGTTCACGTCGCAGTCGGGGATCCGCGTCTCGCTGGAGACGTCGAACGCGTGCACGCTGCCGGCGGACGTCGAGGCCGAGCTCTACCGCATCGCCGAACAGGCGCTGGCGAACGTGCGCCAGCACGCGCGGGCAAAGACGGTCTGCCTCACGCTGCGCTGCACGCGCGGCGCGGCCACGATGACGATCGACGACGACGGCAGCGGCTTCTCGCCGCGGCGCGTGCCGGATGACCGCCACGGCCTGCGCGGCATGCGCGAGCGCGCTCGCCTCGCGGGAGGATCGCTGCGGGTGCGCTCCGCGCCGGAACGCGGCACGCAGATCGTCGCGAGAGTGCCGCGATGAAGGTCGTCATCGTCGACGACCATCCGGTCGTGCGCGAGGGACTGGCGGCGGCGCTGTCGCATCGCGGATTCGAGATCGGCGGTTCTTTCGGGTCGGCCGAGGAGTTGTTGCGCGGGCGTTTCGAGGCGGATGTGGTGCTGCTCGATCTCGAGCTGCCGGGGCTGAGCGGCGTGGAGGCGGTCGCGAAGATCGCCAAGCCGGTGCTGGTGCTGACCGCGTACGCGAACGACGAGCAGATCGACGCGGTGCTGCGCGCGGGCGCGCGCGGCTTCCTGCTGAAGGGCGCGGCGGTCGACGAGATCGAGCGTGCGATTCGCGCGGTCGCGGCCGGGCAGACGTATCTCGATCCGAAAGTGGCCTCGCGCGTGGTCGCGATCTCCGGAGCGCCGAGGCTTTCGGAGCGCGAGCGCGAGGTGCTGCGTCATGTGGCGGCGGGACGCTCGAACAAGGAGATCGCCGCGTCGCTCGCCATCGCCGAGCGCACGGTGAAGTTTCACGTCACCGCGATCTTCAACAAGCTCGGCGCGGAGAATCGCGCCCAGGCGGTCGCGCTCGCGATCGAGCGCGGGCTGGTTTGACGCAGGTTAACGGGGCTTGCGAAGCAGGACCAGGCCCTGTGTGATCGTCATCTCCGCCGCCCGCCCCCACGTCTCTTCGTCGATCAGTTTCTTGATGAAGCCGACCAGCCCGTGCATGTGCGAGTGGATCGGCACCTTCGCGCCGAAGCGCGGGAAACGCCGCGGGCGAATGCGTCTGCCGTCTGGCCAGTCATCGACGTATCCGGTGCCCCAGTCCTCGATGACATACAACCCGCCCGGTTTCAGATGCGCGTCGTACAGCGTCCGGAACGACGCCTCGGCGAGCGATGCGACGTGCGCCGCGTCGTCGACGATGAGGTCGAAGCCGTCAGGCGCGGCGCGCGCGGCGATCTCGCGCAGCTTCCCGGCGTCGTCCTGCCGCGCCTCGAAGATCTCGATGCGCGTGCGGTCGGCGACGCGCGCGGCGCTGACGTCGGAGTCGATGCCGATGATGCGCGCGTTGGGAAAGTAGTCGCGCCACAGCTCCAGCGAGCCGCCGCGATGCACGCCCAGCTCGAGCACCGCGGTGACGCGCTCCCACGCGTCGCCGATCGCGGCGTCGTACCAGCGCAGATAGCCGTTGCGGACTTTGTCCGTGTCGTACTGCTGCAGGTCCAGCTGGCCGCTCCGCATCGCGTCAGACACCGATGTCTTCGTTCCAGAGCTCGGGACGCTCGCGGATGAAGCGCTCCATCAGCTCGATGCACGTCGCGTCGTCCAACACTTCCAACTGCACGCCGCGCGAGCGCAGCAGCTCTTCCTCTCCCATGAACGTGCGATTCTCGCCGATGACGACGCGCGGGATCCCGTAGAGCAGGATCGCGCCGCTGCACATCGCGCACGGCGAGAGCGTCGTGTAGAGGACGCTCTCGCGATAGACGGCCGCGCTGCGCCGCCCGGCGTTCTCGAGTGCATCCATCTCGCCGTGCAGCGTCGCGCTGCCGCGCTGCACGCGCCGGTTGTGCCCGCGCCCGATGATCTCGCCGCGGTACACGATGACCGATCCGATCGGAATCCCGCCTTCATCGAATCCCACCCGCGCCTCGGCGATCGCGGCGGCCATGAGCTCAGACATAGCGTTTGAACTTCTTCGACTCGATCACCTTCCCGAGGAACTCCCGCGGCACAAAGTACTGGAAGTAGCCGCAGGCCGCGCAGATGTAAATCTCCAGTTCTCCCGGCCGCCAGAAGGAGTGCGTGCCGGGAAGAAGGTCGGGCGCGTGTCCGCCTCCCGCGGGAACGGTCGTGGTCCGGATGTCGGTTGCTCCGCATTCACTGCAGCGCCGGGTCTGTTTCATCGTTGTTGCCCTTTCGTACAGGTGCGCGGCTTCCCTTCCGTACGAAGCCGCGCGTTGCCTGCTGGATGCATCGTATGTCCATGCCGACTGCAATCATCACCGGCGCGTCGCAGGGACTGGGGCGGGCCATCGCCATGCTCCTCGCGAAGCGCGGTTACAAGCTCATTCTCAACGCCCGCCGTGCCGAGCCGCTGGAGCGTCTGGCGGCCGAGCTCGGGGCGATCGCCGTTCCGGGCGACGTCTCCGAGGTTGCCGAAGAGATCGCCGCCGCTGCGGGCGACACCGACATTCTCATCAACAACGCCTCCGAGCTCGGGCCGCTGCCGATGCCGCGGCTCGACGCCTATCCGTGGGAGGAGCTGATGCGCGTTTTCAAGGTGAACGCGGTCGCACCGGTTCATCTCGCGCAGCTCGTGCTGCCGCGCATGAAGGAGCGCGGCTCGGGCACGATCGTCAACATCATCTCTGACGCCGGCATCAACGCCTATCCCGGCTGGGGAGGCTACGGCGCGAGCAAGGCCGCGCTGGAGCATGCGTCGCGCACGCTGGCCGCGGAGCTGGAGGGCACCGGCGTGCGCGTCTTTGCGATCGATCCGGGCGACATGGACACCGAGATGCACCGCCTCGCGATTCCCGATGCGGACGTCTCGCAGCTCGCGCGTCCGGAGGACGCGGCCGGGAAGATCGTGGGGTTCATATGACGGCGGTCGACTTCGTTCTGCCGCCGGAGCTGGAGGCACACGAGCCGGCGGAGCTGCGCGGCAGCGGCCGCGACGACGTGCGCCTGCTCGTGTCGCGCCGCGACGATGACTCGCTCGAGCACGCGCACTTTCGCGAGCTGCCGCGCTTTCTCGATCCCGGCGATCTGGTGGTGTTGAACGCGACGGCGACGCTGCCTTCGGCGCTGACCGCGATTCGGGATGATGGGGAGGCGATTGCGTTGCATGTTTCGACGCCGCTCATGGGTGGGTTGGTGGTGGTGGAGCCGCGTCTAGGAGTGCGGCGACGCCAGTCGCCGCTCTCACTGGTCGGAGGAAGAGCGGCGACTGGCGTCGCCGCACTCCAGACGTTCGCTCTTCCCGGCGAGGTCACGGCCACGCTGCTCGCTCCGTACCGCGACTCGGCGCGGCTTTGGATCGCGCGCATCGACGTTGCGGACCTGCGCCAATACCTGCTGCGGTTCGGGCGGCCGATCACGTACTCGTACATCGACGGCGCGTACGGCATCGACGCGTACCAGACCGTGTATGCGTCGGAGCCGGGGTCGGCGGAGATGCCGTCGGCGGGGCGGGCGTTCACGCGTTCGCTGCTGGTCTGCCTGCGGCGCAGCGGTGTGCGGCTGGCGAAGCTGATCCTGCACGCCGGCGTGGCCAGTCTCGAGACCCACGAGCGTCCGTACGAGGAGTACTACGAAGTGCCGCTGCGCACGGCCGAGGAAGTGCGGCGTGCGAAGGAGCGGGGCGGGCGGGTGGTGGCGGTCGGAACGACGGTCGTGCGCGCGCTCGAGTCGTCCGTCGATCGCGACGGAAACGTGATCACGTCGCGCGGATGGACGGATCTCGTGATCACGCCCGAGCGCGGCGTCAAGGTCGTCGACGCGCTGCTGACCGGATTTCACGAGCCGCGCGCGACACATCTGGCGATGCTCGAGGCGATCGCCGGCCGCGCGCACGTCGAGAAGGCGTACGACGCCGCGCTGCGCGAGCGCTACCTATGGCACGAGTTCGGGGACCTGCATCTCATTCTGTGACGCACGACGTCGCGGCGAGCGCGTCGAGGCGGCCGTAGAAGCCGGTCGCCTCGAGCTCCGCGAGAGTGACCCAGTGGCTCGCCCAGGAGAGAAAAACGCTTCCCTCCGCATGCGAGCGTCCCAGCCGCTGATCCTCGCAGTAGAGGCCCACGACGACACGGCTCGGGCGGTTGAGGTTCAGGTCGAATACCCGGCGGCTCACGTTCTGGCCGGTGGCTCCCGGCGGGAACCAGCGCATCCACTGGTCGCTGTTGATGAGCAGATCGCGGCCGGTGAAGTCGCCGGTCACGAAGCTTTGCGTGTAGGGATCGTCGCCGTGCGACAGATACAAGCCTTCGCCGGAGAAGAACGGAATCGCATGACCGCCTGTCTCCGGCCGCGCGATCTCGCGAACGGGGATGTTGACCACGCGCAGCACGGCCCGGAGAAAGCGCGTCGTGCCGGTGCAGCCCGCCGTCCAGCTGTGTCGCTCGGTCGTGGGGAACGTCGGATCGCTCAGGATCGTCCCTTCGATGACTCGGCTCACGGGCGGGAATCCGGTGTATTGCCAGAAGGCCTCGTACTGCGGCCGTGCATCTTCGTGCACGGTGTAGTAGTGCACCATGTGATCGCGGCTCCACTCGAGCAGCCGCCCGATCGTTTCGACCGGAGTCGAGCCGATGATTCCCTGGTCGATGAGGAAGCGGTAGATCGTCGCGACGTGCGCCGGCGTGACGCCGCCGGTGACGATGTGGCCGTGATAGACCGAGTCGAGCCCGCTGCCATCGTCGCGGTCGCGCTGAAACTGATAGAGGTCGGAGCGGAACATCTCGTCGAGCACGTCGGGCGAGTAATCGCGCAACGACCACGGAACCCAGGCATCGATCTCCGAGGCCAGCATGACCGCGGTTTGAGCGACGAACTGGCGGCGGGCCTCGCCGCTGTCGATGACCGTTTCGAGCTCGGAGACGCTGAGGTACGGCGCCTCGTGATTCACCGGCGGCTCTTCGAACACCGGGCCGGGCCACGGCCCGAATCCGCTCGCGCGCCAGTTGCGCACGGTCTGAAAGGCAGTACGGAGCTCCGCTTTCTGATCGGCGGTCCAGGCCGGCCACCGGTGGCCGTCCCAGCTGATGGCGTTGGCGATCTGCGCGTTCTCCTCGAGCCAGCAGTCGAGAACCGCGGGGGTCTTCAGATCGTATGACTTCCTGCAGCGCACCGGAATGAATCCCGATGGCCGGCGGACGCCGAAGGCCGTGCCGGGATGCGGGAGGAACTGTTTGAGTGTGATCGTGAGACTGCCGGCGATCTTTGCCTCCGGCGCGAGCTCGGGCGGGAGCGGAGTCCAGAGATATGAAGGTAATTTCTGCTGGGCCGCGAGCGTCGCGGCGCCGGACACGACAAAAACAAACACGAGCGCCGCACGTTTCAACATTTCAATGTTCTCCAGAAGCACCGGAATTCTACGCGAAGCGAGTATCTTTCCCGGTCTGTTCCAGACCTCAGGAGGTGAATTGGTGAAGAAATCGCTCTTCACGTTTCTCGTCATGACTGCCCTTGCCTTCAACACGTTTGCGGATGCGCCGAAGCCCCCGGTCGCGAAGAAAGACCCGAAGAGCGTCACCATGCACGGTGACGAGCGCGTCGACGACTACGGCTGGCTCCGCGACAAGAAGAGCGCCGAGACGCTCGCGTATCTCGAGGCCGAGAACGCCTACGCCGACGCGATGACGAAATCGCAGGAGTCGCTGTCGAAGGCGCTGTACGCCGAGATGCTCGGCCGCATCAAGCAGACCGACGTCAACGTCCCGTACCGCAAGGACGGCTACTTCTATTACTCGCGCACCGTGGAGGGAAAGCAGTACTCCATCCATGCGCGGAAGAAGGGCAGCCTCGACGCCGCCGAACAGGTCCTGCTCGACATCAACCAGCTCGCCGAAGGGAAGAAGTTCATGTCCCTCGGCGACTTCTCGGTCAGCGACGACACGAACCTCCTCGCCTATACGACCGACGACAACGGTTACCGCCAGTACAAGCTCTACGTCAAAGACCTCCGCAGCGGCGACGTGACGGGTCCGATCGCGGAGCGGGTGACCTCGCTGGAGTGGGCGGCCGACAACAAGACGCTGTTCTACAGCACGGAGAACGACGCCAAGCGCTCCGACCGCATCATCCGCCATTCTCTCGGCGGCCAGCCGGTCACGATCTACGAAGAGAAGGATGAGCTCTACGACACGTATATCAGCCGCTCGCGCAGCGGCGAGTATCTCTTCATCGTCTCCGACAGCAAGACCACCAGCGAGGCGCGTTTCATCCGCGCCGACAAGCCGGACGCCGATCCGGTGCTGATGGTCGCGCGGAAGACCGATCACAAGTACTACCCCGACCACCGCGGCGACCGGTTCTACATCATGACCAACGACGCCGGCATCAACTACCGCGTCGTGACGACGCCGGTCGGCGACTTCGCGCAAAGCAGTTGGAAGGAGCTCGTCGCCTACCGCAAGCCGGTGAAGATCGACGGCGTCGAGCTGTTCAAGAACCACATGGTCCTGCGTCTTCGCGAAGGCGGCCTGTCGCAGCTGGAGGTTTACGACCTGCGCGAAGGCGGTGCGAAGCCGTACCGCGTGACGTTCCCCGAGCCAGCCTACGGTCTCGGCGGGGCGGCGAACGCGGAGTTCGACACCGGCGTCTATCGCTACAGCTACAACTCCTTCATCACGCCGAGCTCGGTCTACGACTACGACCTCGACTCGCGCAAGCAGACGCTCCTCAAGCGCACCGAGGTCCTCGGCGGATACGACCCGGCGAAATACAAGGTCGAGCGCTTCTTCGTGCCGGCCACCGACGGCGCGCAGGTCCCGGTGGCGATGGTCTACCGGAAGGACCTCAATCCGAAGGCGAAGAATCCGCTGCTGCTCTACGCGTACGGCTCGTACGGCTCCTCGACGCCCGACAGCTTCGCCTCCAACCGCTTCTCGCTCATCGACCGCGGCATGATCTACGCGATCGCGCACATTCGCGGCGGCGGCGAGATGGGGAAGGAGTGGCACGAGCAGGGCCGGATGATGACGAAGAAGAACACCTTCACCGACTTCATCGACGTGGCCGACTATCTGGTGAAGCACAACTACACGTCGAAGGAGAAGCTGGCCATCTCCGGCGGCAGCGCCGGCGGACTGCTCATGGGCGCGGTGGTGAACATGCGTCCCGATCTCTTCAAGGCGGTGATGGCCTACGTCCCGTTCGTGGACGTGATGAACACGATGTCCGATCCGACGCTGCCGCTCACGACGCAGGAGTACATCGAGTGGGGCAATCCGAACGACAAGGACGCCTACGTCTACATGAAGAGCTACGACCCCTACTCGAACGTCGCGAAGAAAAAGTATCCGGCGATGCTCGTGCGGACCTCGCTCAACGACAGCCAGGTCGGCTACTGGGAAGGTGCGAAGTGGGTGGCGAAGCTGCGCGCGAACAAGACCGACGACAACCAGCTGCTGCTGCGCGTGAACATGGGCGCGGGCCACGGCGGCGCGTCGGGACGCTATGACAAGCTCAAGGACGACGCCGCGGACTACGCCTGGCTGCTGTCGCAGCTGGGCGTGGTGAAGTAGGCGTCAGCGCCGGAAGAAGAATCGCTTCGCGCGGCGGATGACATTCGACGAGCCGCGCGCGTCGCTGATCATCGCGTCGCGCGCGCGCTCGATGCCGAGCCGCGGAGGCCACTCGCCGGGATTCTGCACGGGGATGTTGTTGTAGAACTGCGGGATCGGCTGGCCGCTGCCGATGTCGAGCAGGTTGCGCACGTGCAGCAGCCCCAGGCCGGGATCGGAGAGCAGCGGCGCGAAGTACATGCAGCCGTGGAAGTGATAGTGCGTGACCTGGCTGAGGCGCGTGCGGCCGAGATCGCGGATCGGCGTGCCGCCGTGAAAGAGGTTCGACGCCCAGATCAGCGCCTGCCCGCGCTTCACGTGCAGCTCCAGGCGGTCCAGCCCCTCGCGGATCATCATCCCTTCGACGAAGTCCTCGTAGCGCGCGTAGTTCTCGAACGCCTGCGCCTGCGTGAACGCGGTGACGCCGATGTCGAGGAGGTCGTAGACCGGCAGCTTCTGGCTCTGCGGGTAATAGTGCAGCGGGCCGTTGGCCTCGTCGATGTCTTCGAGCGCGACCCAGACGCCGCACATGAACCCGTACGGAATCGATCCGAAGTGGATCGTGTCGCTGTGCGTCTTCTGCTGCGAGCCGCAGCGGAAGCTGAGCGTCTGGAACGGATAGGCCTGCCGCTGATAGAGCGCCTTGAGCGTCTCCAGCACCTTCGGCGCGATGGCGATCTTTCGGATCGCGTCGCTCATCGTCCAGGCGTCCTGCAGGCGCGTGGCGTCGGAGAAGATCAGCTTCTCCGGCGGGATCTGCCGCATGTCCCGCGCCGCCTGCTCGATGGTCTCGTCGTCCACCTGCGGATCGAGGACCACGTAGCCGTCGCGCGCGAACGTGCGCACGAGCTTCTCCATCTCCGGGGTTAGCCCCGCCCGCTTGATGAGATCGGGGAAATAAGGGGAGTCGACCCACGGCCGGTTCAGCGCGGCGACTTCGGTTTCGAAGGCGGACATTGTTGCGGGGAACGTGTTCGGCGGTTTACCATCTTCCCGACCCACCAAATACTCGGGATGCAGCACGTGACGGGAGGGTGTGATGGGCGAAGTCAGGCTGTTCCAGATCTGCTATGAGGGCGAGCTCACGGTCGAGGTGTCGCACGTGATGCGCAAGCTCGGCGCCGAACCAAACTTCGACCAGAGCTGGCAGGTGTTTCTACCCGAAGGCCGCCACTCCGCGCCGCTGGTGCGCTACATCCGCTCGCACATCTCGCACGAGTCGCGCATCCTCGTGGCCTGCACGCAGTTCACGACCGCGCGCGACTTTCTCCTCGTACGCCACAGTCTCACTCCCGGCGCCGACTACTCCGAGCTCCACGATGCGCTGCACCGCCTCGGCACGGTCGTGCATCTGCCGTTCGAGTCGACGTTCGTCGTGCAGTCGGACGACCGCACCGACGTCAACTCCCTCGGCCGCGCGCTGAGCGAGCTCTGTCCCGACGAGGAGCTGATGCTCACCGGCATCAGCCACGACTGGGCGTTCTGCAACTCCGGCATGTCGCGCATGTTCGTCGCGAGCGATGCCGAGTTCGCGCAGTTCCGGGCGTTCTAGCGAACGCCCGACATCAACTTCCGGATCACCGGGATCAGCACGGCCAGTACCAGGGTCGTCGCGGCCGAGGTGAGGAACGCGATCATGAAGACCTCGCTGAACGTGCGGTTCTCCAGGAAGCCCGCGACCCAGCCGGCGACGTAGTTGCCCATCGCCGTGGCGAAGAACCAGACGCCCATCATGAAGCCGACGATGCGCGCGGGGGAGAGCTTCGTGACCATCGACAGCCCGACCGGACTCAGACAGAGCTCGCCGAGGCATTGCAGGAGGTAGAGACCCACCAGCCACCACGGGCTGACGCGCACGCTATGCGCCTCGTAGTACTTCGCCGCCGGAACGACGAGCAGGAACGAGAGCGCGAGGAAGAAGAGGCCGAGCGTGAACTTCGCCGGGCTCGACGGATTTTTTCTGCCGAGCTTCAGCCAGATCACCGCGAACACCGGCGAGAGAAGGATGACGAACAGCGGCTCGACGGACTGGAACCAGCTCGAGGGGTACTCCCATCCCATCACGGTCAGCCGCGTGGCGCGGTCGGCGAAGAGATTCAGGCTCGACCCGGCCTGCTCGAAGCCGGCCCAGAAGATCAGGGCGAACAGCGTCAGGATCGACGCCGCGGTGATGCGGCCCCAGTCTTCGCGCGTGAATGCGGCATCCGAGACCGGCGCCGAGAGCGGGGCGCCCAGCGGCGTTTTCTTCTCCGCCTCCGACACCGGCTCCAGGTATTTGCGGCCGAAGGAGTATTGAATCAGGCCGAGCACCATGCCGACGCCGGCGGCCGCGAATCCGGCGTGCCAGCTGATCGTCTGGCCCAGCCATCCGCAGATCAGCGGCGCGATGAACGCGCCGAGGTTGATGCCCATGTAGAAGATCGAGAACGCCGCGTCGCGCCGCGGATCGTCGCGCGTATAGAGCGTGCCGACGATCGTCGACACGTTCGGCTTGAGCAGGCCCGTGCCGATGATGATCAGCAGGAGGCCGATATAGAACGTGGGCAGGCTGGGGAAGGCCATGCTGAAGTGGCCCGCGGCGATGACGCAGCCGCCGATGAACACCGCGCGCCGGTGCCCGAGGAACCGGTCGGCGACCCAGCCGCCGGGAATGCCCATGAGGTACACGAGCATCGTGTAGAGGCCGTAGATCTGCGCCGACTTGCCGGTCGAAAAGCCGAGGCCCGGCTTCTGCGTGGAGCCGACCATGTAAAGGATCAGCAGCGCGCGCATGCCGTAGTAGCTGAAGCGCTCCCACATTTCGGTGAAGAAGAGCGTGACTAATCCGAACGGATGTCCAACGAACTGCTTCTGCGCTTGTGCGTTCATGTGCGTGCAACGATAAGTTTTCGGCCGCGTCTGGTAAAGATTTTGTATCGTGGCTCGTCACGAACGGCCTTGGAAGGGGAACCAGCGGCATGAGCACTGCGACTGCGACCGAGAAACACCCGCGTGGGCTGTACGTCCTGTTCGGGACGGAGATGTGGGAGCGCTACAGCTTCTACACGGTGGGCGCGATGTTGTCGCTCTACCTGCGCGACGCCACCGACGGCTTCGGGTTTTCCAACGCCCGTTCCGCGTCGGTCGTGTCGACGTACAACATGTTCATCTACTTCACGCCGCTCATCGGCGGCCTGATCGCCGATCGCCTCACCGGCTTCCGAAAGGCCATCATCATCGGCGGCTTCTCCTTCATGATCGGCCACGCGCTGCTCGCCGTGCCGGACCGGCTCTTCATCTGCTACCTCGCGCTCACATTCCTCGTCATCGGCAACGGCTTCTTCAAGCCCAACGTCTCCTCCATGGTCGGCAACCTCTATCGCGAAGGCAGCCACCTCAAAGACAAGGCCTACCTGATTTTCTACATGGGCATCAACGTCGGTGCGCTGCTTGCGCCGCTGGTGGCGAATTTCATTCAGCCGCGCTGGGGCTTCCATCCCGCATTCTTCATGGGAGCCATCGGCATGATCATTTCGCTCATCGTCTTCGGCGTGAACCAGAAATGGGTGCGCCACGCCGATCGCCTGCAGAGCCGCGGCAACCAGCCTCCGGGGGAGGATGCGAAGGCGCTGGCGGTGACCGAAGACCTTCCGCCGACAGCCGAGGCTTCGGCGATGGCGGCGGTGCCGGAGTGGAAGCGGATCCTGGCGCTGATCGTGATCTTCCTCATCGTCATCGTCTTCTGGATGGTCTTCCACCAGAACTCGATCTCCCTCACGTGGTGGGCCGAAGATCACTCGCGCTCGCTGCCGGGCATCCTGTCGTTCGGCATCAATCCGCTCTTCATCATCATCCTGTCGACGCCGCTGGCCGCGTTCTGGAGCTGGCTGGACAAGCGCAACATCGAGCCGTCGACGCCCGCGAAGATGATGATCGGGATGTGCCTCACCGGCCTGTCGTTCGTGATCCTCTACTTCGCCGCGAACTCGGGCGGCTTCCACAAGCCGGTGTTCGAGGTCGTGCAGTCGAGCGACGCCGAGACCTACGTCTCCATCTCGCCGGAGGCACGCAAGGAATTCGGCATCACCGCCCCGGCGGTCAAGCTGGCAGACGGCACCGAGGCGTGGCGCGTGGCGACCACCGGCGTCACGATGCCGAAGGGCGACTTCGTGCGATTCGAAGGGCTGGCGAACGGACAGATCAACACGGCGCCGACCTCGCGCGTCTCCGCGCTGTGGCTGATCATCGCGTACCTCGTCCTCTCCCTCGGCGAATTGATGCTCAGTCCCATGGGACTCTCGCTCGTGTCGAAGGTCGCGCCGGTGCGCATGCGCGGCCTGATGATGGGCGGCTGGTTCGCCGCGACCGCCATCGGGAACAAGCTGACGGGAGTCGCCGGCTACTGGGATCGCTGGAGCCACTCCTTCTTCTTCATCCTCCTCGCCGGCATGGCGCTCACGATGGCGGTCGTCCTCCTCGTCCTTCTCCGTCCGCTCAAGAAAGCAATGCCCGGGGTGTAGTTGGTCGTCGAAGAAAACGTTCCTCTCGCGCCGCTGACCACGATCGGAATCGGAGGTCCGGCGCGTTTCTTCGTGCGCGCGACGAACGTCGATGAAGTGCGCGAGGCGCTGGCCTGGGCGCGCGAGCGCGACCAGCGCGTCTTTCTCCTCGGCGGCGGCAGCAATCTGCTGATCTCCGACGCCGGCTTCGACGGCCTGGTCGTGCGGCTCGACCTGCGCGGCGTCACCGTCGAGAGCGAGGACGCCTTCCCGATGGTGAAGGTCGCCGCGGGCGAGCCGTGGGATGCGTTCGTGTCGACGGCGGTGAACAGGGGGTGGGCGGGCATCGAGTGCCTGTCCGGAATTCCGGGATCGACCGGCGCGACGCCGATCCAGAACGTCGGCGCGTACGGGCAGGAAGTGAGCGAGACCATCGCCCGCGTCGAAGTGCTCGACCGCACCATCGATCGCGTGACCTGGTTCACGAACTGGGACTGCCGCTTCGGCTATCGCTCGAGCCTCTTCAAAAACATCGAGCGCGATCGCTACGTGGTGCTGTCGGTGACGTTCCGGCTGCGGCAAGGCGGCTCGGCGACCGTGAAGTATCCCGAGCTGCAGCGCTTCATCGAAGAGCGCGGGATCGCGCTCGACGACCTGCGCGGCGTGCGCGAGGCGGTGATCGCGATCCGCAAGCGCAAGGGGATGGTGCTGGACCCCGCCGATCCCGACACGCGCAGCGACGGCTCGTTCTTCATGAACCCGATCGTGCCGGAGCCGCTGCCCGATGCGCCCCATTTCCCCGCCGAGGGCGGCGTGAAGCTATCGGCGGCCTGGCTGATCGAGCACGCCGGGTTTCAGAAGGGATTCGTGCACGGCAACGTCGGGATCTCGACGAAGCACACGCTGGCGATCATCAACCGCGGCGGTGGAACGGCATCCGAGGCGCTGGAGCTCGTGCGGATGATCCAGGAGAAAGTGCGCGAGCAGTTCGGCGTCGAGCTGCATCCCGAGCCGAACTTCATCGGCTTCTAGACCTTCCCGTCGAACACCTTGGTGATCGTGGCGATGCCGATCGAGCGCTCGAGGTACTCCCACACCGCCAGCACGTCCTGGGGCACGCCGGTGGCGGCGTCGGCGGTCTTGGCCTGCTGGTAGAGGCGCGCGGACTCGAGCGGATTCGCGCGCAGGCGCTCGCGCGCGTGCTGGATCAGGAGCAGCTGTTCCGAGGAGAGGGCTTCCATCGGGAGCGCCTTCACCAGGTGCTTGTCGCTGCGCTCGCGCTCTTTCTCGATCAGGCGCTTCTTCTTGCGCTCGAGCGAGTCGGCGTCGGGATTCACGAATCCCCGATCGACCAGTGCCATGACGGCGGCGGCGAAGTCGGGATCCTCGACGCGGATGCCGGAGCAGTAGGCCATCTTGCCGCCTGCGCCGGGCTTCTTCGAGAGGTGGCTCCAGATCATCCGGCCGGTCGTCGAGACGACGACCTCGCCGGCCCGGAACCAGAGCCGCGACGAGCTCCCCACGCGCTGGGGAAGGGGGTGGATGATCTGCAAGCCGCCCGTGCTGATGTTGACGACCTGCACTTCGGCCGAGCCGAAGCTCGCCGACAGGGGTGTGTCCAGAACGTAGCGCTGCCCGCTACGGAGTTCTTTGACTTCGATTGTCATGACCGGTGACCCGGCGGCATTTTATCCTGAAATCCGGTGGCATTCCAAGTCTGGTTGTTAACCCAACCTCCCTCTCCCACGTATTACACGCGAACACTAGAGAGGACACACCGAATGGAAATGATCCCTATCGTCGCCATCATCATGTCGTTTGGAACGGCGGCGCTCATCGTGTACTTGATCTCGCGCACGAAGAACCGGCGTGCGGAGTTGCAGGCGGAGATGCAGTCGAAGCTCATCGATCGCTTCGGGTCGGCTCCGGAGATGGTCGCGTTTCTTCAGTCGCCGGCGGGACGCGAGTTCGTGTCCGGCGTGCAGACCACGCCCATCAACCTGACCCGCGAGCGCATTCTCGGCGGCTTCACCCGCTCGATCGTCCTCAGCGCCCTCGGCGCCGGCTTTCTCTTCCTCACGTTCTGGGAAGACTCCGGTTTCGTCATCCCGGGAGCGATCATCCTCTCCCTCGGCATCGGCTACTTCATCGCCACCGTGGTCTCGTGGCGGCTGTCGTCGAGTTTCAACGCTCAACCCGATACGATTCCTCACGCGTGATCCATGTTCGCTGCCGATCTCACACTGCCGGCGGTCTATGCCAAAGGCGACGACTCACGGTCGCGGACCGGGAGTCCTAAGCCGATGGACGAGGCGCGATTCGAGGCCTTCTACCGCCGCACCGCGGGAAGCCTCTGGTCGTACCTCTTCCGCCTGACCGGCAACGAGGCCGCGGCCGACGACCTGCTGCAGAAGACGTTCTTCCGCTTCCTCCGCGCGAACCCGGCGGTGGCCAGCGAGGAGCATCTGCGGAGCTGGATCTTCCGCACCGCGACGAACCTCGCGTTCGATCACTTCCGCGAGACCAAGCGCGAACGGATCAAGCTCGAGGAGCGCGTCCGCGACGCGGTCACGGTGCTCGAGCCGCGCGACGCGATGCGCCACGACATGATGCGCACGTTCGCACAACTGAAGCCGCGCGAGCGCGCGCTGCTCTGGCTCGCGCACGTGGAGGAGGCGGATCACGAGGACATCGGCGAGGCGCTCGGCGTGAAGACCGGCAGCGTGAAGGTGCTGTTGTTCCGCGCCCGCAAGCGCCTCGGCGAGCTGCTGACCAAAAAGGGACTCGCGCCATGAAATGCGCTCATGAAGGCAACGTGCTGCGCGCCGCCGCCGAGGATCGCTGGAGCGAGGCGCTGCGAGGGCATGTGGGCGAGTGCGCGGACTGCGCGGCCGCGGCCGCGGCGGCGCCGTGGATGTCGAGCTTCGCGCGGATGAGCGATCGCGAGCACCGGCTGCCGGATCCATCGATCGTCTGGCTGAAAGCGCAGCTGATGCAGGGCGTCGCCGACGTCGCGCGCATCTCGCGCCCGATCACGATCGCGCAGCTCATGGCCTACTTCGCGGTCGCCGCCGGATGGGCGGCCTTGCTGACCTGGAAGTGGCACGCGGTGCAGGCGTGGCTGCACAGCTTCACGCCGACGGGACTCGTGCAGAACGCCGCGCGCTCGGAGTCGCTGTCGATCTCGTTCCTGACGATCGTGTTCGTGCTCGCATCGACGACGGTGATGCTGGCGCTGCACACGATCCTCGCGGAAGAGTAGCTAGAACGTCCCCCAGATCAGCACGCGCTTGTACGTGTAAAAGTACGGACGCTCGTCCCCGATCGCGGCGAGCAGGCGCGCGCGATACGCGTCGAGGTACTCCGCGAAGCGGTTGCCCAGCAGCGACTCATAGTGCGTGAGCAGCGCGCCGCGCACCCACTCGACGACGTCGCCTGATTCGGGGAGCAGGTGTCCGTACACCTGCAGCCGCACGTGCTGGCGCGCATACCCGAGGCGTTGCAGCAGCGACGCGTAACGCTCGACCGGAAGGACGTAGTCGGGACGCTCGGCGATCCCAAACTCCCGCCCGACCTCGGCGGCGATGCGGTGCGACGGATGATCGTCATTCGCCGGCATCTGCACGGCGAGTTGTCCGGTGATCGAGAGGAAGTTCGTGAGCCGCGTGAGGAGCTGCTCGTGATCGGCGACCCAGTGCAGCGCGGCGTTCGAGAAGACGAGGTCGTACGGACGATCGCTGACGAACGCCTCGATGTCGCCTTTCTCGAAACGCAGCATCTCGCCTTGAAAGCTCCCGCTCTTGAGCAGCATGGTCTCGGAGTTGTCGATGCCGACCGTCTCCTCGGCTGCGAGCGTCTCGTGCAGCTCGCGCGTCAGCTCGCCCGTGCCGCACCCGAGGTCGACCACGCGCATGCGCGGGCGATGCTCGACGAGGGCGAGGAGGTCGGTGAAGGGCTGCTTGCGCTCGGCCTGGAAGCGCGTGTATTGCTCTGGAGACCACATTACAAATCCAATCCTGTCATCTCCCGCACATGCGCGCGAAATCTTCGCGAGAGGGTGAGGCGCGTGCCGTCGTGCATCACCACGATGTAGTCGCCGCCGTCGCCGCGCTGCATCTCTGCGATGCGGCGGAGGTTGACGATCGTGCTGCGGTGGATGCGCACGAACTGCCGCGCGTCGAGACGCGCCTCGACCGCGGCGATGCCGTCGCGGATCAGGTGCGACTGCTCGCGCACGTGAATGCGCACGTACTTTCCCTCGGCCTCGATCCAGTCGACGTCCTTTACCGCGACGAGCAGCACCTTGTCGCGTTTGCGCACGGTGAAAAACGCCGACGCGGCCTCCCGCGGGCGTCCGCTGCTCTTCTTCGCCCGCTCGACGGCTTGGTCGAAGCGGCGGCGGTCGAAGGGCTTGAGCAGATAGTCGACCGCGGCGATGTCAAACGCGCGCAAGGCATATTCGTCGTGCGCGGTCACGAAGACAACCGCGGTGGTCTCGGGCAGCGCGCGGGCGATGTCGAAGCCGTCGCCGCCCGGCATCTGGATGTCGAGGAAGACCAGGTCGGGGCGCTCGCTGCCGATCGCCGCGACGGCCTGGCGGACGTTCGCGGCCTCGCCGACGACGGTGATGTCCTCGCGCGCCGCGAGGAACGTACGGATCTTCTCGCGCGCCAGCCGCTCGTCGTCGACGATCAGCGCGCGAAGCATGGGATCACCATCTCCACCTCGAACGCGCCGTCGTGCATGCCGTACGAGAAGCGGTGGCGCTCGCCGTACAGCGAGAGGAGGCGTGCGCGCGTGTTCGCGAGGCCGATGCCCTCGCGGATCGCACCGCAGGTGCCGTCGTTGCGCACGGTGACGTGCAGGTTGTCGGCGTCGCGTCGCGCGCGGATCTCGATCGAGCCGCTGCCGGCATTGCGCGCGACGCCGTGATGGATCGCGTTCTCGACCAGCGGCTGGAGCGCCAGCGACGGCACCAGCGCGTGCTCGGTGCCGCGCTCCATGTCGATGTCGACGTGCAGCCGCTCCTCGAAGCGGATGCGCTCGATCTCGAGATAGCGCCGCACGAACTCGATCTCGTCCTCGAGCGCGATCTCCTGCTCCGGCGGCAGCTCCAGCGTGAGGCGGAGGAACTCCGAGAGCCGCGCCAGCATCGCGTCGGCGGCGTCGACGTCGCTGTACATCAGCGAGGAGATGGAGTTGAGTGTGTTGAAGAGAAAGTGCGGGTTGAGCTGCATCTTCAGCGCGTCGAGCTGCGCGCGTGAGAGCTGCGACTCGAGCCGCATCGCGTTGCGGTAGTAGACCGCCGCGAGATAGATCGCCAGGATCAGCCAGTACGTCGGCAGGCTGCCGTGAAAGTTGATGCGGAAGGCGGTCTTCAGGCTGTTGGCGAAGCCCTCGGTGCGATAAAGCGCTTTGGAGAAGGTCGAGAGGATCGACTCGGCGATGACGATCTGGGTGGCGGTGAGGAGCAGGCTGGCGAACACGTGAACCGCCAGCGAGCGTTTCCAGCGTGCGGAGGGAATTGGAAAGCGACGTCCCAGGGCGATGACCAGCGGAGTCGCGAGCCCCCAGAAGTAGTAGTAGACGAGGTTGACCTGCAGGACGTCGACGAGCATCGGCTTGTAGCGCAGTGCCGGATTGAGATACGCCTGCGAGGCGAAGTAGAGCGCGATGAGCGTCCAGACCAGGAAGCCGAGGAGGATGAGGTAGCCGCGCTTCACGCGCTCGATGATACGCGCCGCGCCGCGCCCGCCGGCCACCGCTCGTGACACGCGTCGCGCCGCTGGTGACAAACGCGCCGCCGCCCCGCGCGCCGCGCGCGCATCCTGATGCGCATGTTAGGCGCAATCGTTCTCGCCGCTTCGCTCTGGGGAAATCTCGAGGCCGGCCCGCACGCGGCCGGATTCACGCAGCTCGAGCGCTACGACGCCTCGCGTCCGTATCGCACCGCGCGCACGCTCGACGGCGTGCCGCGCACGGGTGAGCGCGGGCGGCCGATCAAGGTGAGCGTGTGGTATCCGGCTGCGTTGACGGCGGCCGAAGCGGCCGCCGCTCCACTGACGTTCGGCAACTACGCCGACATGACCGCGGGCGAAACGCGATTTGGACAAAACGGAGAAGGGCCGCTCTTCGGTCTGCAGCTGCTCAACACCATGACCAAGGAGCAGCGCGCGCAACTGCGGTCGATGCCGTCGCGCGCGATCCGCGACGCCAGGCCCGCGGCCGGCAAGTTCCCGCTGATCCTCTACAGCCTCGGCTCGACCGCGCTCGCGCACGTGACGCCGGAGTATCTCGCCACTCACGGCTACGTCGTCATTCAGTCGCCCCGCGCCGGCGCGTTTGCCGGCTTTCCGCCCGACAATCGCGACGCGCTCGATCTCGAGACCAAGCTGCGCGACGTCGACTTCCTGATGAACGTCGCGCGCGCCGAGCTGCCGCACGCCGACCTCGGCAACATCGGCGCGATCGGCTTTTCCGCCGGCGGGCGCTGGGCGCTCGCCGCGGCGATGAAGAATCCCGACGTGCACGCGGTCGTGTCGCTCGACTCGGTGATGCTGTTCGGCGATCCGGTCGCCGAGGCCTGGAAGCAGATGCCGCACTTCAACCTCGAGAGCGTGCGCGTGCCGGTGCTGCACATGGTGCGCTCGCAGTTCGGGAAGCTCGAGGATCCGAAGATGTGGGAGGGGCTGCGCTATGCCGACCGCACGTACATGCTCTTCGACGATCCGGCGCTCGATCACCTCGACTTCCAGTCGATCGGCTACGCGACGTCGCTGACCGGCCTGCGCGCCGAGCTCGCGCCGAAGATCGCCGCGAACTTCGACGCCTTCAACCGCATCACGCTCGCGTTCCTCGACGCGCAGCTGAAGGGACGCTCGTTCACGCCGAAAGACCAGCCGGGGATCAAAGTGACGCACCTCGCCGCCCAGCCCGCGCCCTTCACGACCGCGGAGCTGATGAACGCCGTCGAAGAAGACGGCGCCGACGCCGCCATCAACGCCTACCGCCGCGCCTGGAAATCGCGCAACGAGCCCCCCGTCACCGAGGCCGCCCTGAACGTCGCCGGCTACACCCTCCTCTTCAGCGGACGCGCCGCCGAAGGCCTGAAGCTCCTCTCCCTGAACGCCGAAGCCTTCCCGAATTCCGCCAACGTCTACGACAGCCTCGCCGACGCCTACCTCGCCGTCGGCGAGAAGGAGAAGGCCGTGGAGCTGGCAAAAAAGGCGGCAGTGCTGCTCGACGCAGACACGACGCTCACGCCGGAAAGACGGGCGGCGATCAAGGGGAGCATTGAGGGGAAGCTGAAGGAGTAGGTTACCCAGTCACCCGGTTACCCGGTCGCCCGGCACCGGGAGACTGGGCGACCGGGCGACCGGGCAACTCACCTCAACTTATCCCAATTCAAAATCGCATTCACCACCAGCGGGTACGCGCCGACGGTATTCATTCTCCACATCGGATTGTTCGCGAAGAGGAGGATGTTGCCTTTGCCGCGGGGGGAGAGGATCACGGCCGGCTTGCCGGCGAGCTCGTCGCCGCCTTCGAGCATTCCTGACAGCAGGAGCTGGTCTGCTTTCTCCGCGAAGGAGACGATCACGCGCGGGCGGTCTTCGGCGGCGGGGATGGTCGCCTCGACGCTCCACGGCGCGTCCTCGGGGAGCGCGAACGGTTCCGGTTTCGGGCGTTCGGGTGCCGGTACGAAGGGGCGGCCCTGGGGGACGTCGGGATCGGTTTTGCCACCGCGTCCGCTCGGCCGGGAGTCGGGCGGAGTCTGCTCGTCGCGGTAGCCGACGCGGAAGACGGGCGAGCCGGAGTAATAGAGCGGCACGTTGTCGTCGAAGCCGCTGACGATCACACTCTTCTTGTCCGCGATCACGGCCTGCACGATCGTGCCGGGGGCCTTCAGTTTGTTCGTGTCGACGGTGCGCACCCAGCGCGCGAGTCCGTAGTCGGCCGCCCACTCGGCGGTGTCGCGCGAGGTGATCAGGAGGCCGCCGTCTTCGACGAAGCGGGTCAGGTTCGCGACGCCGGAGAGGCCGAGGCCGGGGCGCATGTCGTCGGTCTCATCGACGCCGAGGTTCGGCGTGAGCGCGGTCTTCTTCCACGGCAGCGGGGCGCCGGGGGCGTAGCCGTTCACGATCTCCTGCGACGTCCCGCGGCCGACCGGCGGGAAGAGAATCACGTCGAACTTCTCGTGCAGGTTGGCCTCGCGCGACGCGTCCTGCGTGGAGATGTACTCGTACGGCACGTTCATCGACTCCAGCGCGAGCCGCCACCACCCTTCGTCCTGCGTCGCGGCCCAGGTGTGCATGAGGGCGATGCGGGGGTATTGAGGCACGGGGTTCGGGGTGACGGGCGCGAGCGCGTCCGCCGGATGCATCTTCACTTTCAGCACGTCGGGGTTCACGACGCGATGCGCGGTGACGTTGTAGAGATACGGCAGCGTCCAGCCGGTGTCGTCGTACACGCGCTCCTCGCCGCGCACGTACTGCACGTCCAGCAGCGTGTCCGCGAGGCGCGAGTACGGCTGATCCATCCGCACGATGTACGACCCTTTCGCGAACTTCACCGCCTCGGCGGGCTTCTTGTCCTTGTCCTTCTCGTCATCCTTCTTGTCGGGCTTCGCCGGCGGCCAGTTCGTCGTCATCGAGAACGCCTCATCCGCGGCGTGCACCTCGATGCCCTGCTTCTGCAGCAGCGCCACCAGCGCGCGCACCTGCGCGGGGCGTTTCTGGTCGGCGTTGAGCACCCACGCGGCCGGGCCTTCGTTCGCGGCCTTCGCCACGGCGCGCTGTCCCATCGTCCAGAAGCGCTCCAGGAAGCGCTCGCGGTTCTCGGCCATGTCGTGCAGCGAGGTGAGCAGCGCCGACTGCTGATAGTTGACGTTGTTGCGCAGCGACCACGTGACCACCGGCAGCGCCGGATTCGGGCGGAACCACGCGCGCTCGCTCTGCCCGCGCACGATGCGCTTCTCGGTCGTCGGCCAGCGGTTGCCGAACGTCTCGTAGAAGCGGGCGATGGTGTTGCGTCCGGCGCCGGCCCAGAAGAGATAGTTCGGTGCCCAGCCGTCCCAGAAGCCGTGCAGCCAGACGCCAGGCAGTCCGCGGCGCGTCATCTCGTCGACGTTCTCGAGCGCCATACGGTGCCACTCGCTGATCATGATCGGATCGAGCGCGGGGTTGAACGGGCCGGTGCCGGACGAGACGTAGAGGAACGGCACCGACTCATGGAGGTCGTGCATGACCTGGGGGTGGAAGTCGTAGTAGGCCTTCATGACGTTGCGCCCGAGGGCCAGGGAGAGGCCGATCTGGTCGCGGTTGTTGTCGTGGGCGACGTAGTGGCCCCAGTAGACCAGCGGCGGCGTCGGCAGCTTCGGATTCGCGGCGCGGTAGCGCCACAGATCCACCTGCCGCTCGCGGCCGTCGACCTCGAGCACCGGTGTGATCAGCGTGATGATGTTGTCGCGGATCGCGCGGATGTACGGCGTGTCCTCGACGGCCAGCCGGTACGCCAGCTCCATCAGCATCTCCGGACTGCCGGTCTCCGGCGAATGCAGCGCGCCGGTGGCGTAGTAGAACGGCTTGCCGCTCGCGACGAGCTGCTTCGCGTCGGCGTCGCTGATCGTGCGCGGATCGGCGAGCTTGCGCGTGATCTCGCGGTAGCGGTCGAGGCTGGCGATGGTCTCTTCGTTCGCGATCGCGACGACGATCATCTCCCGCCCTTCCTCGCTCTTCCCGATCGAGAACACCTTGACCCTCGGCGACGCCGCCTCCAGCGCGCGCATGTAGCGATGAACATCCGCGGCGTAGGTGAGATGCCCCTCCGCACCGGCGATGTAGCCGTTGAACTGCAGCGGCGAGGGCACGTGATCCGACGCGGGAAGATGGTCGACGAGCTCGGTGAGGAAGCGCGGCTCGGTGGTGAATTTTTTGATGGCGTCGGTGTAGGGCTGGTCGGTCTGCTGTGCGAATGCGGCGGTCGCAAGGACGAGGATCAGCGCGAGTCTCTTCATGCGCGGAGCTTATCGCGCGCAGATCCCGTTGCGCACGATGTCCGCGATCTCATGCACCATCTGCTCGAATCCCTTTCCGTACGGATCGGGGACGCCGAAGAGGATCTCCAGCGAGAAGTAGTTGAAGAAGAGGCGCGAGGTGAGGAGCAGCGCGTCGGTCGGCGAGACGTTCGGTCGGAGTCTCGCCTTGATCTCTTGCAGCTCACCCTGCTGCTCGAAGAAGCGGGTGAAGCGCTCGGCCATGACGGCGTAGAAGCGCTGGATGTGCGTGCCGCCGAACTCGATCACGTCGACGTAGATCAGCGCGAGGTAGTCGCGGAACTGGCGCACGCTCGCGCGCGCGGCGAAGCCGAGCTCCTCGATGTTGTCGGGGAAGCGCGCGCTGTTGTGGAGCGCGCGCATGAACGGGAAGCGCTGCGTCTCGGTGATCTCCAGGTACTCGTCGAGCAGCGCGCGGAAGATGGTCTCTTTGTCGGGGAAGTGGTGGTAGACGTTGCCGATCGAGACGCGGGCGCGGTCCGCGACGTCGCGGACTGTGGTGGCGCGATACCCCTGATGCGAGAACAAAAAAAGCGCGGCATCGAGGACCGCCCGGCGAGACCGCTCGGACTTTTCTTCCCTCTGCATCCCGGACCTGACAGCGCCGGAGTATACCGGTATACTCGAACATGCCCGCCACGAACGCCGCCGACACCGCCTGGCTGCTCGTCTCCACCGCGCTCGTTCTGATGATGACTCCCGCCCTCGGCTTCTTTTACGGCGGGATGGTGCGCGCGAAAAACGCGCTGAATACTCTGATGATGAGCTTCTCCGCGCTTGGCTTCGTCGGCCTGGCGTGGGCGCTCCTCGGGTATTCGATCGCCTTCGGCTCGACGCCGCTCGCGCACGCGCTGCTGCGCGGCGTGACGCTCGACCTCAAGGGCACGATCCCGCATCTGCTCTTCTTCGGATACCAGGGCACGTTCGCGATCATCACCGCAGCGCTGATCTCCGGAGCGATCGTCGAGCGCATGCGCTTCGGCCCGTACGTCGCGTTCATCACGCTCTGGTCGCTGCTGGTGTACGCGCCGGTGGCAAAGTGGGTGTGGGGTGGCGGCTGGCTCGGTCGGCTCGGCGCGCTCGACTTCGCCGGCGGGACGGTGGTGCACGTGAACGCGGCCGCGGCGGCGATCGTCTGCGCGCTGGTGGTCGGCTCGCGCAAGGACTACGCGCGCCAGGCGATCCTGCCGCAGAACGTACCGTTCACGCTCCTCGGCGCGGGCCTCCTGTGGCTCGGCTGGTTCGGCTTCAACGCCGGCAGCGCGCTCGGCGCGAACCGCGGCGCGGTGCTGGCGTTCGTGAACACGATGCTCGCGCCGACGGCGACGCTGGTGGTCTGGACGCTGCTCGATCTGGTGCGCACCGCCAAGGCGACGGCGATCGGCGCGGCGACCGGCATCGTGGTTGGACTCGTCGCGATCACGCCGGCGGCCGGATTCGTCTCGCCGATCTCGGCGATCCTCATCGGCGCGATCGCCGCGGTGCCGAGCTACTACGCGCTGCTCTACCGCGCGCGCACGCGGCTCGACGACTCGCTCGACGTCGTCGCCGCGCACGGCGTCGGCGGCGTGGTCGGCGCGCTGCTCACCGGCGTGTTCGCGCAGTCGGCGTGGAGCGGCGTGGCCGGCGACGGCGCGCTGTTCGGCAATGTGCGGCAGCTCGGGATCCAGGCGATCGCGGTGCTCGCGACGATCGCCTACAGCAGCGTGCTGACGTTCGCGATTCTCAAGGCGATCGCGCTCGCGGCACGGCTACGCGCCGACGTCCGCGAGGAGGGGCTCGGGCTCGACTTCACGCAGCATGGGGAGGAGGCGTATTCGCGCGGGGAGGGAGCGATTCTCATCAGTCTCCCGGCCGCCCAGTCTCCCGGTCTCCGGGATGAGGTGGTGGCGTGAAGCTGGTGGTGGCGATCGTCCGGCAGGAGAAGCTCAACGACGTGCTCGAGGAGCTGTTCAACGCGCGCATCGCGGGGCTGACGATCAGCCGCGTGCACGGGCACGGCGGCGAGACGGAGCGCGTGGAGACGTATCGCGGGACGACGGTGAAGATGGAGCTGACCGAGAAGATACGCCTCGAGATCGGCGTGTCCGATCACTTCGTCCAGCCGACCGTAGACGCCATCCTCGCCGGCGCCCGCACCGGCGAAGTCGGCGACGGCAAGATCTTCGTGATGCCGGTCGAGCGCGTGATCCGCATCCGCACCGGCGAGGAGGATCGCGCGGCGGTGACGCCGGTGGGGGTGCCCGCGGACTGAGAGTTGCTGGGTTGCTGAGTTGCTGGGTTACTGACTCTAGCAACACAGCAACTCAGTAACTCAGCAACCTATACTCGCGACGCAGTGACCCTAAGCCCCTACGCGTCCCTCCAGAACGCAGACTTCCGCCGCATCCTCCTCGCGCACGGCACGCTGACGCTGGCTCGCGAGGCACAGATCGTCGTCGTCGGGTGGCAGGTGTTCCAGCTGACGCACGATCCGCTGAGCCTCGGATTGATCGGGCTTGCCGAGGCGCTCCCGTTCATCGCGGTTGCGCTGTATGCGGGACATCTCGCCGATCGGGTCACGCGGCGGACGTTGGCGGTCGCGGGAGCGTTTGCGCTCGTCTGTTCGGCGATCGCGCTGCTGCTGCTCACGATTACGCCGGGTGCGATCGGCGCGTCGCGCGTGTGGCCGGTCTATGTCGTCATCGCGCTGAGCGCGACCGCGCGCAGCTTCATGCGGCCGGCGGTGTTCGCGCTGTCAGCCGAGGTGCTGCCGCGCGAGCTGTATCCCAACGCGGTCGCGTGGCGCACGTCGACGTGGCATCTCGCGGCGGTCGCGGGACCGGCGGCGGGCGGGTTGCTGTACGGCTTCTCCGGCGCCGCGCTCGCCTACGGCGCGGTCGTTATCGCGATGGCGCTGGGACTCGCGATTCTTCTGTCGCTCGCGCATCGCGCGAAACCGGAGGTGATCGACGCCGTGCCGATCGGCGAGAGCCTGAAGGTCGGCATCCGCTTCGTGCTCGGCGAGCAGGTGCTGCTCGCGGCGATGACGCTCGACCTCTTCGCGGTGCTCTTCGGCGGCGCGGTCGCGCTGTTGCCCGCGTTCGCGAAACTGCTCGAGGCGGGACCGGAGGGACTCGGCGTCCTGCGCGCGGCGCCGGCGGTCGGCTCGATCGTGATCGGCCTCGTCATCGCCCATCGTCCGCCGATGCGCAACGCCGGCTTCGCCCTCTTCGCCTCCGTGGCCGGCTTCGGTGTCTGCATCATCGCCTTCGGCCTCTCGCGCTCGTTCTGGCTCTCGTTCGTGCTCCTCATCGCCAGCGGCGCCTTCGACAACGTCAGCGTCGTCATCCGCTCGACGCTCCTGCAGACGCGCACGCCGCAGCATCTCCTCGGCCGCGTCTCCGCGGTCAACCAGATCTTCATCGGCTCGTCGAACGAGATCGGCGCCTTTGAGTCGGGCGTCGCCGCGCGGCTCCTCGGCGTCGTGCCGTCGGTGCTCTTCGGCGGGATCATGACTCTACTCGTTGTAGCGATCACCGCCTGGCGTGCGCCGAAGCTGCGCTCGCTGCGCGAGATTCAGTGACGCACGACGCGGCGGCGCGGCGACGGCAGATGCATCGCGATCAGCTGCCCGCCCTGCGACACGTCGCCGGCGATGGCGTTGTGCGGCTGCACGTCGAGGAGCAGCCAGCCGTCGCCGAGGATGTCGGAGATCTCGATGACACCCGATGACTCCTCGGCCGTCGAGATCGCGCCGGGACCGCTGAACAGCGCGGGATCGAGCTGCGCGATGATCTCGACCTTGTCGGCCGACGGATCGTAGCGCCACATGCGCGCGACGAGCGGGCCGTCGGGATCCTCCTGGATGATGACGTCGCCGCGCGCGCGCACGACGATGTTGTCCATCATCTTCGGCCCCTCGGTGCCGTCGAGCATGCTCTCGATCGTGCCGCCGGCCGTCGGCGTGTCAAGGCTGTTGAAGCGCAGCCGCCACAGGCGCGAGAACCCGTTGAACGTCGCCGTAGTGACGAAGTAGAAGTCGTTCGGATGCGTCGGGTCCCACGCGCCGTCCTCGGTGCGCTCCCACTGCGTCCCGCCGGATGCGGCGCTGAGCACGCGCTGCGACGTGCCGTTCTGCGTGGTGAGGTTGCCGAGATTCACGAGTTGGAACGTGCTGCCGGTGACGCGCACGACGTACGTGAAGCCGGTCGTGAGGCCCGCGCGCTCGATCGGTGTTCCGGTGGCCTGCCTGTCGCCGATGTAGACGTAGAGATAGCCGCCGGCGATGTCGTCGAGTCCGACGACGATGGTCTTGAGCGCGGTCGGATGCATGACCGCGTTCTCCCACTGCGCGCGCCCGAACCGCGGCAGCTCGTACGACGTGCCGTCGGGCAGGTGCGCGAACACGCGCCCTTCGAAATTCTCCTCGCCGGAAAAGAAGATGCCGCTGGCGCGGTGGTAGTTCGCGGAGCAGAGGTTGGCGATGGTGATGCCCGTGGTCGGGAGATCGTAGGAGTTGGTGGTGCGGTTCCAGAGCGCGACGCGCTGGATGAGGTCTTCCGCGCGCACCACGCCGAGGTCGCTCTTGCGGATCGTCCACTTCGAGACGAACGCGCCGCGCGCGCCGTGCGCGTGCACGCCGCCGGCGGTGCCCGCGAGCTCGTGGTTCATCAGCACGGTGAACGTGCCGTCGCCGTTGTCGAACGCGCCGAGGCCGTCGGGCGCGCCGGTCATGCGATAGGGACCGCCGACGAAGTCGCCCGCGGTGACGATCGAGATCGTGTTCGCGCCCGGCGCCACCGGCAGGATGAACGGCGGCGTGGAAGTGCTCGGCCCGGTCGAGACCGCCAGCGCCGCGGCGAGGACGACGCCATACATCCACCCAGTGTAGATCGTCTTGACGCTCGCGATAGGCTGGCTCTGATGGAGGCGATCATGGAGGCGATCAAGGGCCGCGGCGCCAGCTGGAATCCGCTGAACCGCTTCGAGACGATCGAGTACATCGTCGACGACGAGGCCGAGCGCGACGAGAGCGGGCCGAAGACGCTCTACCTGCGCGATCCCTCGCGCTCGATCATCGCCACCAACGACAGCCCGGACGTCGGCTTCGAGGCTAGCATCAATCCGTATCGCGGCTGCGAGCACGGCTGCATCTACTGTTACGCGCGTCCGACGCACGAGTACCTCGGCTTCTCCGCGGGGCTCGACTTCGAGACCAAGATCCTGGTCAAGGAAGACGCGCCGCAGCTATTGCGCGAGGAGCTGAACAAGAAGGGATGGGAACCGAAGACGATCGCCATCAGCGGCGTCACCGATCCCTACCAGCCGGTCGAGCGGAAGCTCGGCATCACGCGCGGCTGCCTCGAGGTGCTGGCCGACTTTCGCAATCCGGTCGGCATCATCACCAAGAACGCGCTGGTGACGCGCGATGCCGACCTCCTCGGCGAGATGTCGGCGTGGAACGGCACGCGGGTCTTCCTCTCGGTGACCTCGCTCGATCCGCACGTGCATCGGACGATGGAGCCGCGGACGTCGACTCCGGAGCTGCGCCTCGAGGCGATCCGCACGCTGACCGCGGCCGGGATTCCGGTGGGAGTGATGGTCGCGCCTGTCGTGCCGGGACTCACCGATCACGAGATGCCGGCGATTCTGAAGGCGGCGCGCGATGCCGGCGCGCGGTGGGCGGGCTTCGTCGTGCTGCGATTGCCGTGGGCGGTCGCGCCGCTGTTCGAGAAATGGCTCGAAGAGCATTTCCCCGATCGTAAGGACAAGGTGCTGAACCGCGTCCGCGACCTGCGCGGCGGAAAACTGTACGACGCGCAGTGGGGCGTCCGCGGCCGCGGCGAGGGGATCTTCGCCGAGCAGATCGAAGCGCTGTTCGACGTCACCTGCCGCAAGCTCGGCCTCAACGAGAAGGACTACGAGCTCGAGACCTCGCACTTTCGCAGAAGAACGGCGCAGGCTTCGCTATTCTGACGCGCGCATGATCGACTCGGTGCCGTACTGGTTCCACTCGATCGACGTCGGCAACGGCGTCGTGACGAACGGCGCGAAGTCGCCGGAACAGATGCGGCGCGAGTGGGAGCAGATGCGGCTGCCCGACCTCCGCGGCAAGAGCGTCCTCGACATCAACGCCTGGGACGGCTTCTTCGCGTTCGAGGCCGAAAAGCGCGGCGCCTCGGAAGTCACGGCGCTCGACTTCTTCATGTGGGCGATGGATGTGGCGCCGCTGCTCGACTACTGGAAGGAGTGCCGCGACTCCGGCGCCGTTCCGATGCCGTACGAAGAGACGGTTCACTACAAGCCGGACGCGCTCCCCGGCAAGCGCGGCTTCGACGTTGCACATCAGCTCCTCGGCAGCCGCGTGAAGCAGGTGGTCGCCGACTTCATGACCGCCGATCTCGCGGCGCTCGGAACGTTCGACGTGGTTTTCTTTCTCGGCTCGCTGTACCACATGCGCAATCCGTTCGAGGCGCTGGAGCGCGTGGCCGCGGTGACGCGCGAGCTCGCAGTCATCGAGACCGAGGCGGCGCGGTTCGAGGGGCACGACGCGCGGGCGATGTGGGAGTTCTTTCCGTCGAACGAGCTGAATGGCGACGTCTCGAACTGGTGGGCGCCGAACGCGCTCGCGCTCGAAGGCATCTGCCGCGCGGCGGGATTCAGACGCGTGGAGACCTGGGCGACCGACGATCCGGTGAGGGCGGAGAACGGAGTGGAGCGCTACCGGCTGGTGGCGCAGGCGTGGAAATGATGACGACGATCTTCGAAGGCAAACACGTGGTTGTGCTCGATCGCGACGACTGGGAGTACGTCGAGCGCAAGAAGGGGAAGGAAGCGGTCGCGGTGATCGCGGAGACGGACGCCGGGGAGCGCGCGGCGTGCGGAAGACGGCGAGGCGCGCCCGAACCGCGGCAGCTCGTACGACGTGCCATCGAGCAGATGCGCGAACACGCGGCCTTCGAAATTGGGCGGTCGCGCCGCTGTTCGAGAAGTGGCTCGAAGAGCATTTCCCTGACCGCACGGACAAGGTGCTGAACCGCGTCAGCGATCTGCGCGGCGGGAAGCTGTACGAAGTGACCTACCGCAAGCTGGGGTTGAATGAGAAGGATTACGAGCTGGACGCGTCTTTTCTTTCGGAGACGGACCGCGCAGGCGACGTTGTTCTGAGCGCCGGGTAGGGGAAGTTGTTCGCCGGAACACTCCTAGGCAAGTGTTCCCCGACGTGAAGATCGAGGTGAAGGAAACGGCGCCCGTGTTTTTCGTGCTCGGCGCAGCGTTCGCGTTGGTGGCATTACTTGGTGTCAATCCCGTCGACCGGCCAAACAAGCTCGATTCTTACGCAAAGGCCGGACTTGGATTCTTGACGGTCCTCTTCTTTGCATGTGGGTTTCGGGCGGAACGCGCATCCGCGCGGCCGGTGCCGCCTCTCACGCCTGAATATCGGGAGAACTTCGCATCAACGCAGCAAGCGGTCGCGGAGGCCAAACAGCTTGTACCCGACTTCGAGATCCTGGGGACATTTATGCTAGGAAACACGAAGTTCGATGTACTCCACGGCGACATCACGAAAGCGACGACCGAGATTGTCGTGAGCTCCGACGACAATCACTTTACCGCGGGCGGAGGAGTTGCGAAGGCAATCAATGAGAAGGCGGGACCGGACATTCAACGCGAGCTGGAGCGCGTACGCCAGTTCCGCTTCCGACAGGGACACCTTGCGGTGACGACTGGCGGCAATTGGAAGTGCCGTGCCTTGATCCATGCCATTACCGTGGATCTCAACGAACATCGATTTGCGACGGAAGCAGTGATCCGCGAACTGACGCGCCGAACGCTCGATTGCGCAGTGGCACTGGGCGCGGCCAGCGTCGCGTTTCCGGTGCTGGGAGGCGGCACGGCCGCCGAACACATCGAGCCCAAAGACAGCGTTCGCTGGATCGTTACCGAGGTACTCGAGTTTCTGCAGCAGCACCACGCGAATGCAAACGTGTCGCTGACTTATGTCGTGCTGTACATCTTCCAGCGTGAGCACGCCAAAGGTTTGCTCGGCACGGCTTTGGAAAAGGCCTCGGGCGATGAAGACCATCTTCGAAAGCAAGCGTCTCCTCGTAATTGAAAATGACGGCTGGGAGTACGTCGAACGGAAAAACGCAAAAGAGGCGGTCGCTGTTATCGCCGAGACTAAAGACGGTGAGCTGATTTTGACTGAGCAGCGGCGAAAATCGCTGAACGCGCGCGTCATCGATTTTCCGGCAGGCCTCGTCGAGCATGAAGATCCCGAAAAAGCCGCGATCCGTGAACTCGAAGAAGAGACCGGCTACACATGCGACTCAGTCAAGTTCCTTGTGAAGGGTCCGAGCGCTCCGGGCGTCACTTCGGAGATCGTGAGCATCTATGTCGCGCGGGGGGTGCGGAGGGTGGGGGATGGCGGTGGGGTGGGCAGCGAGCAGATCACTGTGCATCGCGTTCCGTTGCAGGAACTGAGCGCGTGGCTGCGTCAGCAGAACGCGTTGGTTGACCTCAAGCTCGCGATTTACGCGCGCAACACGATCTTTCCGAAGTGTTGATTCGAAGCCATGACCTGATGCGCTTCATCCGCGCGTTCGAGCGGCAGGACTTTGTAGATGACGGGCCGCACGCGTCCTGCTTCGGCATCGTCGCCGAAGCGGACGACGAACGCGGACACGATCGCGGCCTTCTCTTCCGCGGTTCGGTTCCGCAGCGTCGAGCCGATGATCTGCGCGCGTTTCCCGAGCAGCAGCGAGGTGTCGAGCTCCGCCATGCGCTGGCCGCCCATCGAGCCGATGTTCACGATCCGGCCGTCCATCGCCAGCGCCTGGAGATCGCGCGAGAGATAAGGCGCGCCGACGTGATCGAGGATCACGTTCGCTCCGCGCGCCTTCTCCACGAAGTCCTCGGACTTGTAGTTGATGGCGACGTCCGCGCCGTGCTCGAGGCAGCGCGCGCACTTTTCGTCCGAGCCGGCCGTGACGATGACGCGCATGCCGGCGAGCTTGCAGAGCGTCGTCGCGGCCGTACCGACGCCGCTGCCGCCGCCGTGAATCAGTACCGTCTCGCCCTCGCGGGCGCGTGCGAGCATGAAGATGTTCAGGAACGCCGTGAGAAAGACCTCCGGAATCGCGGCCGCCTCCTCGAAGCTGAGCGCGTCCGGCACGCGCATCACCGAGCCCCGGTGCACCGCCACTTCTTCCGCGTAGCCGCCGCCCGCCAGCAACGCCATCACGCGCTCGCCGGTTTCCGCGTTCACGCCCGCGCATTCGAGCCCGAGGAGATCGGAGGCGCCGGGAGGCGGCGGATAGTGGCCGTCGCGCTGTAGCAGGTCGGCGCGGTTGATCCCGCACGCGCGCACGAGGATGCGCACGTCGTCCGGTCCGGGAGTGGGCGGCGGAACGTCCTCGACGTAGAGCTGCTTGTTACGGACGACGATCGCGCGCATGGAGTCTCAGAGTCTCAAAGTTGCAAAGTCGCACAGGAGAACCTCTTTGAGACTTTGAGACTTTGAGACTATCTTCTCGCCGCGTGACTGACAACCCGGCGATCTCGTGCAAGGCCCTCAAAAAATACTACCCCGACGTCAAGGCCGTCGACGGAATCGATCTGCTCGTCGAGCGCGGAGAATGCTTCGGCCTTCTCGGGCCCAACGGCGCCGGCAAGACCACGACCATCGAGATCCTGGAAGGCATCAACACTCCCGACGGCGGCGAGGTGCGCATCCTCGGCATGTCGTGGCGCGAGAACGAGCGCGAGCTCCGCGAGCGGATCGGGATCTCGCTGCAGGAGACGCAGTTCACCGACAAGCTCACCGTCCTCGAGACCATCCGCCTCTTCCGCGCCTTCTATCGCGACGGCCGCGATCCCGAGACCCTGATGCGCGATCTCTCGCTCGACGAGAAGAGCAGCGCGCGCGTCGGCAAGCTCTCCGGCGGGCAGAAACAGCGGCTCGCGGTCGCCTGCGCGCTGGTCGGTAAGCCCGACATCCTCTTCCTCGACGAGCCGACCACCGGACTCGATCCGCAGAGCCGCCTGCAGTTGTGGGAAGTGGTGAGCCGTTTCAAGGAAAGCGGCGGCACGATCCTGCTGACCACGCACTACATGGAAGAAGCGGAGCGGCTGTGCGACCGGATCGCGATCATCGATCACGGCCACCGCATCGCGCTCGGAACGCCGAAAGAGCTGATCGCGAAGCTGGAGGCGCCGCACATCATCGAGTTCTCGAGCGAGCCGGCGATCGACAGCGATGCCTTCGCGAGCGTCGAGAGCCTGCACGGCGCGACGCCGCGCGGGGGCGGCTGGCAGTTACGCGTCGACTCGCTCGCGGTCGCGGTGCCGCAGGTGCTGGCGATCATCGAGTCGCGCGGCGCGAAGCTGATCACGCTCACCACGCACGCCGCCACGCTCGAAGATCTCTTCGTGGCCATGACCGGAAGGGAGCTGCGCGATGCCTGAGCGGAAAGTGCACCCGCCGCTCGTCGAGCTGACGATCGCGCGCATGAAGGAGTTCATCCGCGAGCCCGAGGCGATCTTCTGGGTCTTCGCGTTCCCGATCCTCCTGACGATGGCCCTCGGCTACGCGTTCCGCGAGAAAGCGCCCGACCGCATTCCGGTCGGCGTCGTCGACGGCGCGCTGGCGAAGCAGCGCCTCGCGGCGCTCGCGAAGTCGCCGGTGCTGCAGCCGCGCGTCTACTCGCTGGAACAGGGACGCGAGGAGCTGCGCCGCGGGAAGATCTCACTGCTCGTCGAAGGCGATGCGAAGCCGGTCTACCGGCTCGACACCACGCGTCCCGACGCGCGCGCCGCACGTGCCGAAGTCGACGACGCGCTGCAGCGCGCCGCGGGAAGGCGCGACGTCATGGCGGCGGCCGAGGAGCACGTCACCGAGCAGGGCTCGCGTTACATCGACTTCCTCGTGCCGGGCCTGCTCGGCATGAACCTGATGGGCACCGGGATGTGGGGCATCGGCTTCTCGGTCGTGAACGCGCGTCTCCGAAAACTGCTGAAGCGCTTGATCGCCACGCCGATGCGCAAGAGCCACTATCTCCTCGCGCAGTTGCTGATGCGGATGGCGTTTCTCGTGCTCGAAGTGGCGATCCTGATCGTCTTCGCGTGGCTCGTGTTCGATGTGGCCATTCGTGGCTCGATCGTCACGTTCTCGCTGATCTGCATCCTCGGCGGCACCGCGTTCGCCGGCCTCGGCCTCCTGATCGCCTCGCGCGCTCGGACGCTGGAGGCGGTCAGCGGCCTGATGAACTTCGTCATGGTCCCGATGTGGATCTGCTCCGGCGTCTTCTTCTCCTACGAGCGCTTCCCCGACGCCGCGAAGCCGTTCATCCGCGCGCTGCCGCTGACCGCGCTCAACGACGCACTGCGCGCGGTGATGAACGACGGCTTCACGCTCGCGCAGCTCCTGCCGCAGATGGGAGTGCTGGTCGCGTGGAGCGTGATTGCGTACGTGGTCGGGTTGAAGATCTTCAGGTGGCAGTAGCTCGGAGGCGGCTCAGAATGACATGCGGGTCTTCTCGTTCGACATCCAGAGCCTGAATCCGCGCTCGTTCGAGAAGTAGTGCAGGATCGTCTTGCGGAACACGCAGCCGCACGGGAGCTCGATGTCGAGGTCCTGCAGGCGCGCGGGGAAGTCGCCGGTGCGTTTCTGATGCTGGACGATCGCGGCGCGCACGAAGGGGCCGCGAATCACGCACTCGTCCCACGCGAGCGCGAACGACGCCTGTCCGTAGCGCAGTCCCGCGAACATCACCAGCCCGGTCAGGAACACCTCGGGGCGGCCCTGCTTCGCGCGGAGCGCGAGGATGAACGTCGCGATCGGGATCACGAACCAGAAGAGATACTGCACGAACCCCAGCTCGCCGCGCTCACCGAGCGCGACGCCAAACAAAAACGCCGCGCCGGCGTAGGCCAGCGCGGCGATGATGCGGCTCAGCAAAACCACTTAGAACGAGAATACCAGACCGAGGTTGACTTCTCCCTGATAGAAGTCGTGGTTGTAGTAGTAGTCGCAGAGGCGGCAGTCGCCCTGGTCCTCGAGCGCGGTGTAGTAGCCGCGGCCCTCGAAGCGGATCGCCAGGCTGTCGGAGATCGGCGCCTTCACGCCGATGCCCGCCGAGGCCGAGAAGCGCGTCTCATCCGACACGCCGCTGATCTGCGGATCGAGGTTGGCGATGCCGGCGCTGGCGATGATGTAGGGCGTGATGTTGCGCGAGCGCGCGAACGGAAACTGCAGACCGGCGTGCAGATAGGTGACATCGATGTCGGCGAGCCCGGAGCTCGGATCGAACAGCCCGCCGCCGAGCTCGAGCTCCGACGACTGGCGGTTGGCCATCAGCTCGAGCTTCATGCCGCTCTCGCCGATCGGGATGCCGAAGTTGATGCCGAAATTGGCGCTGCTCTCCACGTCGACGTCTTCGTTGAACAGGAACGACTGGTCCGCGAAGATCGTCCCGCCCCAGCGATAGCCCGCGAACGGGGTGAGCTCGAAGCGATCCTCGGACGGCGAGCGCCGGCGGCGGCGCCACTGGTCGTCATCCCCGCGGTACTGGGCCATGAGGGTGGTTGTAGAAACAAGCAAGGCAAACAGGACAAGAGCGTACTTACGCATGTGACCTCCAGAATTCAGTGCGGCTGGATACAATCCGCGGACCATGAAGATCGCCACCTGGAACGTGAACGGGATTCGCGCGCGGCACGAGCAATTCCCCCAGTGGACGGCCTCTGAAAAGCCCGACGTGATCTGCCTGCAGGAGATCAAGGCGAAGCTCGATCAGATCCCGCAAAGCTGTTCGATTGAAGGATATACGTGCTACTGGCATGGCGCGGGCGGCTACTCGGGCGTCGGCCTGCACATCCGCCGCGATTTCGCCGAGAATCCCGCGTTCTCGCACCCGGAGTTCGATCACGAGACCCGGATCGTAGAGGCTCAAATCGAGGACACCTTGTTCACCAGCGTGTACGTTCCTAACGGCGGGAAGGACTTCGAGGCCAAGATCGCGTTCATCCACTCCCTGACCGCCTACGCCGCCGGAATCCGCGCGCGCGGGCAGAAACTGGTGCTCTGCGGCGACATGAACATCGCCCGCACCGACATGGACGTGCACCCGAAAGAGCGGAAGCCGCGCGCGATCGGCCAGCTGCCGGAGGAGCGCGCGCTGCTCGAGCGGCTGATCAGCGAGGGAGGATTGGTCGACGTCGGCCGGATGCTCTATCCGGACGCGGACGACTACTTCAGCTGGTGGGCGCCGTGGCGGAACATGAAGGAGCGCAACATCGGCTGGCGGCTCGACTACGTACTGGCGAGCGAGTCCCTAGCGGCGCGCGCGGTCTCCTGTCCCTCGCAGCGCGAGATCGGAACGAGCGACCACGCGCCCGTGGTCGCGACGTTCAACTAGAAAGCTGTTTTGGAAGGGCGAGCTACCGTTCGCCCTCCGAAAAAACAAAAAGCCGGCGTATGTACGCCGGCTTTTTAGTACCGCGATGCGCTGCGCTCTACTCGAGCACGACCAGCACCACGCGGCGGTTGGCGGAGCGTCCCGCCTTGGTCTTGTTCGACTCCACCGGCAGGGTATCTCCGTAGGAGATCGTCGACATGCGGTTCAGCGGGAGCTTGTGCTCGCGCGAGAGATAGCGGCGGACCGAATCAGCGCGGCGCTGGCCGAGCTCCTCGTTGTACGCCTCGCCGCCCGTGTCGTCCGTGTGTCCCTGAATCTCGATGAAGTACTGATCAGTCAGTCCCTTCACCCGCGTTCCGAACTCATCGAGCGCCGCCTTCGCGTCATTCGACAGGTCGTACTTGTCGAGCTTGAACTTCACGCGGTCCTCGGAGAAGGTCTGCTCGAAGACGACCTTGCCCTTGGCCAGCACGCCCGCTTCCTGGGCGCGCTTGAGCGCTTCCTGCGCGGACTGGCTGAGCTGATCGAGGCGGACGTCGGTCTGCTGCTGTTTCTCCTGCAGCGTTTCCACCTGTGAAGCCACCGACTCGATCTTCTGATTCGACTGCGCCGACGCCGCGGCGATCTTCTCTTCGACGGAGCGATTGGTCGCGCACGCGCCGAGGAAGATGACCAGCGCAAGCGCTGAAAACACCGGGGTAAACTTCTTCATCAACCTTTTTTCCTTTCGTTGCGCTTGTTCCCGCGCGACGCGCTCATGACCGGGGGCTCGGTGCCACGGTAGCCGGCGCGAACCCTGACGGAGCGGACTCGTCCTGCGAGCTTCAGCGAAATGCGGCGGTACTTTACTGTACCTTTGCCGGTCGGCGAAAAACCGATCAAATACTGCGCCCGCAATGCGCGTTCAATGCCATCCATCGCCTGGGCGATCTGCTCGGGCTGGTTCCCCACGAACAGCTTTCCGCCTGTGGCCGACGCAAGTTCTTCGAGCAGATCGATATTCGCCATCTCCTCGGTCAGCGCCGGGATCTGCTTCTGTTCGGCAGGCTCGCGCAGGCCGAACGCGTAGATCGGGATGGCCACCGCCTCCAGCCGCTTCTGAATCTGCTCGCGCGTGAGCTTGGAGTTGTTGTCGATGCCGTCGCTGAGCAGGATGATCGCGCGCGACGGATTGCGCCCGAGCTCGCTGCGCGCCGGCATCACCGCCAGCGCGTCGAAAAACGCGGTCTTCCCCCACGGCGTGACGACGTCGAGCGCGCGCGTGATCGCCGACGGGTTCTCCGTGAACGGCACCAGCGCGTTCGCGTGTCCGCCGGAATCGAAGACATAGAGCGCGAAGTCATCGCCCGGTTTCCGGCGCGCGGTGAGCGCGTTGATGGCCGCCTTGGCCGCGTCGATCTTCCCGGCCAGGCCCATCGAGCCCGAGCCGTCGAGGAGGATCGTCCACGACACCGGCGTGTTGAACGACATCTCGAACATGTCGGTGGCGACCGGCTGGCCGTCGACGAGCAGCGAGACGTCCTTGGCCTTCAACGTCGTGACCGGCGCGCCGTTGGAGGCGAGCGCCGAGAACGGGATCATCACGTAGCTGACGGAGATCTGTTCTTCGATCTGTTGTGCGAGCGCGCTCGTGGCGAGCAGGAGCGCGGCGAGAGTTGCGCGAATCATCCGATGTCCCAACAACCGGCGCTCAGGATTTCTTCAAAGGCACGAACTCTTCGTCGTCCTGAAACTCGCGCTCCCAGGAGAGGAAGTCGTAATAGCCGCAGCGCGGACGGTCGGGGTAGGTATGGCAGACGCCGGGGCGCGCCTCGTAGATCGTGCAGCGCCGGGTCTTGGTGTCGAGGAACATGCAGACGCTGCCGTAGATCGCGTCCTTCTGATGGCGCAGCACCGGCCCGCTCTCGGCGATCTTGGTGAAGCGGCGCACGGCGGTCTCCACGTCGAGGTCGAAGTGACGCGCCAGGCGCTTCACGTCGCGTTTGTTGACGTTGATCTGTTCGTAACTGCAACAGTAGGCCGGGCACTTCGAGCAGTCGTACGAGAGTTTTGCCATGGGAATCGTGTGTGCAGTTTACGCTAGTCATGGATCATGCCGTGGCGCTCGTGCAGGCTTATCTCCAGCTCAATGGCTACTTTACGTCCGCGGAATATCCGATCATCGCCGGGACGATGCGGTCGGGATTCCGCACCGTCACCGACATCGACATCCTGGCCTTCCGATTTCCGACCGGCGAGCCGATGGCGAAGCAGTCGCGGAAAGTGCCGAAGTCGATCGACCTCTCCGGACTCGATCCCGGCCTCGCGGTTCCCGCGAATTCGATCGACATGATCATCGGCGAGGTCAAGGAAGGGCGCGTCGGGATCAACAGCGGCATCCGCGATCCCGAGGTGCTGAAGACGGTGATCGACCGCTTCGGCGAAGTCAGCGACGCGGGCCGCGTCGTGCAGCAACTGCTGGACTCCGGCGACGCCAAGATCGCGCCCGGATCGTCGGTGCGATTGATCGCCTTCGGCTCGTTCCCGCCCGGCTCCCAGGTGCCGCCGTGCCGCATCATCTCCCTCGGGCACGTGCTCGCGTATCTGCAGGCGTACGTGCATCGGCACTGGCACATGCTGCGTCACCTGCAGTTCAAGGATCCTGCGTTCGGCTTCCTGATGACGCTCGAGAAAGCGCGCCGCGGCGGCGCGGGGCGGCGCGGCGAGCAGGGTGTCGAGGTGGTGCCCGCGCAGCAGGACCGGATTCCGAACGGACGGCGGGCCGGTGAAACACCGAAAGAGGCGGGCGGGACGCCGGCCCCCCATCGTCGCAGAAGGCGCTAACTCGACACGCGGTTCCGGCCGGCACGCTTCGCGTCGTACAAGGCGGCGTCCGCGCAGCGAATGAACTCGCCGGCGTTCGTGCCGTCGCGCGGCGGGATGGCGCTGGCGAGGCCGATGCTCACCGTGACGTGTCCGAGCGGGGCGTTCGGATGTTGGATGGCCAGCGACTCGATGCGCTCGCGGATCGTCTCGGCGACCCCGCGCGCGTTGTCGCCGTCGGTCTCCGGAAGCAGGATCGCGAATTCCTCGCCGCCGTAGCGCGAGACCATGTCGGCGGCGCGATGGAGGTTCTCCAGCAGCGCCTGCGCGACGCGGCGCAGGCAGTCGTCGCCGGCCTGGTGTCCGGCGGCGTCGTTGAAGGCCTTGAAGTAGTCGATGTCGAGCATCAGCAGCGAGAGCGGCGAGCGGCTGCGCGCGGCGCGCCGCCACTCCTGCGCCAGCGTCTCGTCGAAGTGGCGGCGGTTGGCGACGCCGGTCAATCCGTCCTGCGTCGAGATGCGGTGCAGCGTCTCGATCGCGCCGGCGAGATGCTCGTTGGCCTGCTCGAGCGCGTGGGTCTTCTGTTCGAGCTGCAGCGACGCCTCGCCGAGCCGCGCGTTCACCGACGCCAGATGAATCGCGCCCGCGACCTGATCGGCGAAGGCCTCGAACGCCAGGATGCTCGCCGGCACGAAGACCTCGCGCGTCGCGCTCTCGAGGTTCAGGACGCCGAGAATCTTGTTCTGAAAGCAGATCGGTACGACCGCCTCGGCCACGACGCGATCGTTCACCGCGACGTAGTGGGAGTCGGTCGAGACATCGGTCACGATCTGGGTCGTGGCGTCGCGAATGCAGCGGCCGATCACGCCGATCGACGCCGGCCAGCGCGAGGCCGGAGTGGCCAGCATCGTCCCCGCGTTCGCCGCCTGCACGAACTCCCCCTGCTCCTCGTCATACAGCACGATCGCCACGAGCTCGAGCGGGAAGCGCTCGTGGATGTAGCGCACGATGCGGTCGAGCAGCTCGTCGAGGTCGCCGGCCTCCAGCGCGGTACGGGAGACCTCCGACATCATCTCCATCAGGCTGGCCCGGCTCTGCAGCTCTTCGTACAGCTGTGCGTTCGCGATCGCGCCGGCGATCTGGTCGGCCACGGCGCTGAGCAGCGGGAGCAGTCCGTGAAACGCCGCGAGCTCCTTGCTCTCGATGTTCAGGATCGCCACGAGCCGCCCGTGATGGTGAACGGGAACGCAGATCTCCGACATCGCGCCCGGCATCGTATCGACGTAGTTCGGCCAGGCGCGGACGTCGTCGATCACGACCGGCTCGCCGGTCGCGGCGACCTGCCCGACCACGCCGCTGCCGAGCGTGCGTCCGTAGCCGACGTAGACCGCGGTCTCGACGCTGCTGGTCATCGCCTCGCAGAGGAACTCGTTGCGGTCGCGGTCGATCGTCACCAGCGCGACGAACTGCCAGCCGAATTTGCGCGAGAGCGTGTCGGTGATGCGCTGCAGCATCGGCCGCAGCTCGACGTCGAGCGTGGCGATGCGCGCCACTTCGACGAGAGCTTCCAGCTGCGCCGTCCGCGGATCGGCCGAGGGGTCCATCAATGGATGATCTTATGCTCCTGCGTTCGTGGCGCGTTCTGCGGATGTGCTGCCAGCCCCGGCCAGCGCCGCCGACGCCTGCGCGATCGCGATCCACGCGCGCTGTTCCGCCTCGCTGAATCGCTGGGTGTCGCGGAACGTCCATCCCGCCGCGCCGATGATTTCGTCGCCGTCCGTGATCGGCACCGCCGCAAGCGCGCGGCTGCGGTTCGACTGCCAGATCGACGCGAGCAGCGGGTAGTCGGGTGTGCTGGCGAGAGACGCAAGCCAGATCGAGCGGGCGTTGCGGATGGCCGCCGCGATCGGATAGGAATCGCTCACGGAGAAGGGAAAGAATCGCTCGACCGCGCCGGGCTCGTATCCGAACGACGTGACCAGCGAGATCGTGTCGCCGTCGCGGCGTACCAGCACTCCCGACTTCGCGCCGTTGATGACCGAATGCCGCCAGAACGCCTCTTCGGTGGCCGGCTCGCGGCGGGGGCGGTCGGCCGCGGCGCGCGACGCATCGATGACGTCGGCCAGCTCGAACGGCTTGCGCACGATCCGCACGCCGTTCCACTCGCTCCACATGCGCTGCAGCTGCGCGTCGGTGGCCGCGGAGACGATCATCATCCGCGAGAGCGCCTCGGGGCGGTGCTGCGCGAGCCAGCGCGCGACCTCTTCGTCTTCGCTGAGGACGAAGTCGTAGTCGATCAGGTCGAGCAGGGTGATGCCGTCCGCAACCACGCCGACGCGATCGACTTCATAGCCGAAGCGCGTGAGCAGGACGTCGAGCAGCTTCCGCGTGCCCGCGTCGCGGTCGAGCACCAGTGCCAGTGGCTTCATGGGTTTGGACGCGTCTAGGATACGCCGCCCGGCCGTGGAGGAGGTAGGGAAATCCGCACCTCTACCCGCTGCCCGAGCTTGAGCGGCGTGGGCTCCGAAAAGGCGACTTTCACCAGCAGCACCCGAGTGTCGATCGGCTTGGACGGGTCCTGCGGCTTGAGGCGGCGGTTGACGACCGTGTCGGGGATCTCTTCGATGGCCGCACGCCACGGGCGCTCGTAGCCTTCCGCCGCGACCGTGACCGGCGCGCCGAGGCGCACGCGGGCGGCGTCGAACTCGTCGACCTCCGCTTCGACGCGCGTCTGCTTCAGGTCGGCGATCGTGATGAGCATCGCGCCCGCGGCGATCGTTTCGCCGGCGTGCACCGCGCGGTCGACGACCACGCCGTCGATCGGCGCGGTAATGATCGTCTTCTCCACCAGCGCCTCGAGGCGGCGCACTTCGGCGGACGCGGAGGCACGGTGCGCGCGCGCGGCGTCGAGATCGCGCTCCGCTTTCTCCCAGGCCTGCTTCGAGCCGACTTCGACGTTCCAGAGATTCTTCGCGCGCTCGCTCTCGAGCGAAAACAGGCGGATGTCCGCATCCGACTCCGAGACGCGCGCGCGGGCGACGCTGAGCGCGGCGCGGGTGTCGTTGGCCTGGATGACGGCGATGACCTCGCCCTTGCGGACGGTCTGCTTCTCCTCCACGTTCAGGCGCTCGATCGTGCCGGCCACGTCGCTGCCGACCGTCACCTCCGCCCCGGGATAAGCCACCACCCGCCCCTCCGCGGCAATTGCCACTGGAGTGGTGCGCGCGTCCCGCGCGCCTTGGAGCCGCGCCGGAGGCGCGGACCACGCGCTCCGGACCTGTACCGCCGTGGCGACGAGAATGAGTAATCCGAGGACCGGGTAGAGAAAGCGGTTCATACCAAAGCTCCGTCCTGAATCTTTGCGACTCTGTCAGCGATGCTGCGCACCTTCGGGTCGTGCGTGACGATGACCAGCGCGCGGTTTTCCTGTTTTGCGAGTGTGCGGAACATCTCCAGGACCTGCGTGCCGACCCCGGAGTCGAGGTTCGCGGTCGGCTCGTCGGCCAGGAGAATCGGCGCCTTGCCGGCGAGCGCCCGCGCGATGGCGACGCGCTGCTTCTGTCCGCCGCTCAGATCGCGCGGCAGGAAGTTCTGGCGGTCGCCGAGGCCCACCGCGTCGATGACGCGCTGCGCCTCGACGCGCGCCTCGCGGCCGCGCATGCCCTTCACGTTCAGCGCGTACTCGACGTTCTCGAGCGCGGTGAGCGAGGGGAAGAGATTGAACTGCTGGAAGACGAAGCCGAGCGAGCGCTTGCGGATGGCCGCGAGATTCTTCTCCGCGACCGATTCGCCTTCGATCACCACGTCGCCCTTCGTCGGCGTGAGGATGCAGCCGAGGATCGAGAGGAACGTGGTCTTGCCCGAGCCCGACGGCCCCTCGAGCGACACGATCTCCCCGCGCTCGACGCTGAAGTCGATGCCGCGCAGGACGGTCACCGATTCGCGGCCTTCGGTGAAGGATTTCTGGACGTTTCTTGTGTGGAGGATGGTCATTTGTGCTCCGTGTTGCTGGGTTGCTAGGTTGCTGAGTTGCTAGGAACCCAGCAACTCAGCAACTCAGCAACTCACGTCCTAAAAACCAATGCCGGATCAATCGACGCAACCTTCCGGAACGAAATCATGGCCGCCGACAGGCAGAGCACGATCGCGCCGATCAGCACCAGCACGTACAGCTCCGTCGGGATGATCAGCTTCAGGTCGATCTTCGCCATCACCGGCCGCAGCGCGAAGGCCTGCAGCGCGCCGAGGGCGAAGCCGGCCACGGCGGCGATCGCGGCCTGCTTGCCGAGGATCGCGTAGATGTCGCGGTTACCGCCGCCGATCGCCTTCACCGTGCCGAACTCGCGGATGTGCTCCATCGTCGAGGTATAGAGCGTCTGCGCGACGACCACGATCCCGACCAGACAGCCGAGAAACACCGTGATGTACATGTTCAGACCGAGTCCCGTGGAGTCGATCCAGTACGAGCGCGAGCGCTTCGCCCACTCCGCCTTCGTATAGATGTCGTTGTACGGCAGGCGTCGCTGGATCTCGGCGCGCACCGCGTCCGCGTTCGCGCCCGGCGCCAGCTTCACCAGGATGTAGGTCGTGTTGCCGCGCAGATCGCTCTCGTTGAGGCTCTGCGCGAGACGGAGATCCATGAACGTCAGCGGCGTGGTGGTGAACGACTTCGCGTCGATCGTGCGGCCGATGATCTTCAGCCGCCGCCCGAGCACTTCGCGGTAGTCGTTGACCGTGAACCCGCCCCAGCGCTTCTTCGCCGAGTCGTCGAGCACCATGTACGGGCCGCGGCGCAGATCGGAGAGGTCGCCTTCGATCACCCCGTGCGGGAAGTTCCACGCGCCGAAGTCCTCGAGCGCGTACACCTCGGTGCCTTCGACCGCGCCGTTCGGCAGATTCACGTTCATGAACCAGACGATCAGGTTGTCCGCGCGCGCGATGCCGGGGACCGAGCGCACGCGCTTCACGTACGTCTCCGGAAACGCGTGCGCGAAGTCGACGTTCGGTGTGTTGTGCGACGTCACCCAGAGATCGGCGTCGATCTGCTCGATGGTCAGCGAGGCGTTGTCCATCAGGCCGAGAAAGAGTCCGACCTGCACGAACACCAGCGTGACCGCGAACGCCACGCCGATCACGGTGATCATGAAGCGGAGGCGGTCGTGCAGCAGCGACTTGGTTGCGAGATCAACGGCCATGTTTCAGAAGTCCATTCAGGAGGGTCTCGTTCATCAGCTCCGCGCGCGCCTCGAGCGGACGCCAGTCGACCCAGTTGTCGTTGCATTTCGCGATGTGAAGCGAGATCACGCCGTGCATGCCCGCCCACATCGTCTGCGCGGCGAGATCGACGTCGGTGACGTCGCCGCGGAAGTGGCCCTTCGCGATCGCGTCGCCGACCAGCGACCTGAGAAACGCGTACGCGTCCTCCTCGGGATTGCCGCGCTCGATCTCGTGATCGTCGCCGAGCGGCGGATGCGGGGTCATGAACATCAGCCGGTAGTGATTCGGGTAGTTCATGCCGAAGCGGAAGTAGGCGAGCCCGATCGCGCGCAGGCGCTCCACCGGATCGGCGATCTCGGCGACGCCGGCGATCTCATGCGCCAGCGTCAGAAAGTCGGCGTCGCAGATCTCGCGCAGGAGCGTTTCCTTGTCGCGGAAGTGGAAGTAGATCGCGGTCGGTGAGTACTCGATGCGGTCGGCGACCCGGCGCATCGTCACCGCCTCGTACCCCTCGGCGACGAACAGCTCGCGTGCGGCGTCGAGGATCTTCGTCCTGATCTCTTCGCGCTCGCGCTCTCTGCGTTCTCTTGGTCCCAAACGAGCCTCCGTTACTTAACGCTGTTAAGTTACGTTGCGCAGCTCGGAACGTCAAGGTGTGTTTTTGGAAGTAACCGCAGGTTCTCAGTCGCTGAGCGTCTTCATCAGCTCGTTCACCTGCTTGTAGATGCGATCCGCGGCCTCTTCGACGGCGAGCGTCCGGGCGTCGAAGACCGTCTCCTCGACGTGGAGCATGTCGAGGATCTCATCGGTGGCAAACAGGATATCGGCGAGCTTATCCAGAACGCGCTCTGTGACCGGGAGGTGGATCGCGGTCATGACGTCGTATTCGATGGCTTTATCTGTCACTCTGCATAGGAGTGATTTAAGGCACGAAATCCCTACCCCCTCGTTTGGCGAATGCAAAGAAAAACGCTGTGACGTTTCTGTTACGGGTGGCTGACGCACTTCGACATTGTCAAGAAACGGGCTCGGTTGCTGGGTTGCTAGGTTGCTGAGTTGCTAGCAACCCAGTAACTCAGCAACTCAGTAACTCCACCTAATGCCTCCGGTCGTACGCGATCCCCGCCTCCACCTGGTCGATGGCCTGGTTCACGAGCTCGATCGCGCGCTCGCGATGTCCGCCCTTATCGGCGGTGGCGCGGTTGAGGCTCGTGCGGGCCTGCTTCAGATGGGTGAGCGCGGCCTGCATGTGCGGCTGCGCGGCGCTGAGCTGGCCTGCAACAAAACCGATGACAAGTACGGCGACTAGGAGCAACCCGCGGATGACGGAACGACGCATTGGACTTTCCTCCTGATTCGTTTGTGTTCGGGCATTCTACGATGCTCAGCTTCCTCCTACTCCTCGCCACCACGCTCGCCACCGATTTCAACGCCAACGCGGTCCGCGCGCACGTGAAGTTTCTCTCCAGCGATCTGCTCGAGGGCCGCGGCCCCGGCACGCGCGGCGACGCGCTCGCCACCGGCTACATCGCCGCGCAGTTCGAGTCGTACGGACTCGAGACCACGCTGCAGAAGGTCTCGCTCCTCGGCATCACCACCGACGAGTCGAAGACCGAGGTCGCGTTCACGAAGGATGGGAAGGCGCTCGGCGCGCCGCTGAAATATCGCGATCAGTTCGCGGGCGGCGATCAGACGCAGGGAACGGAGTCGCCGCTCGATTCCGAGGTCGTGTTCGTCGGGCATGGAGTCGTCGCGCCGGAGTACAGGTGGGACGACTACAAGGGACTCGACACGCGCGGCAAGACGCTGGTGATGCTGGTCGACGATCCGCCCGCGAGCGCCAGCGAGCCCGATCTCTTCAAGGGACGCGCGCGCACGTACTACGGCCGCTGGACGTACAAGTTCGAGACCGGCACCGCGAAGAACGCGCAGGCGGTGATCCTCGTGCACACCAGTGACGCCGCCGGCTACGGCTGGCAGGTGGTGCGCAACTCCTGGAGCGGCGAGCAGGCTTACGTGCGCAAGCCCGCCGGCGAGCATGGTCTGAGCCTCGCGGCGTGGATCACCGAGCCGGTCGCGCAGGAATTGTTCCGCGCGTCGGGCCACGATCTCGCCGCGCTCACGAAGGCCGCGGCGTCGCGCGACTTCAAACCGGTGCCGCTCGGCATCCGGCTGAAGGGACACATCGGCAGCACGATCCGAGCGTTCGACACCGCCAACGTCGTCGCGAAGCTCGAAGGGAGCGACGCGAAGCTGAAGAACGAGGCCGTGCTTTACAGCGCGCACCACGATCACCTCGGCATCGGCTCGCCCGATCCCGCCGATCCCGGCGACGCGATCTACAACGGCGCGCTCGACAACGCCAGCGGCGTGGCCACGCTGCTCGAGCTCGCGCGCGTCTGGAGCAGCACCACGCCGCGCCCGAAGCGCAGCATCTACTTCGCGGCCGTCGCCGCGGAGGAGCAGGGTCTCCTCGGGTCGCGCTACCTCGCCGCGCATCCGCCGATTCCGGCGGAGAACATCGCCCTCGGCATCAACCTCGACGAGCTTTACTTCTTCGGCGACGTGCAGAGCGTGGTCATGCTCGGCGTCGAGCGGACGACGTTCTTTCCGACCGCGCAGGCGGTGACGAAAGAGCTCGGGCTCACGATCATGCCGGACCAGGCGCCGGAGCAGGGCTCGTACTACCGCTCCGATCACTTCAGCTTCGGCAAGGTCGGCGTGCCGGCGTTCACGATCAAGCAGGTCGCCGGCAGCGACGCGCAGCGCGCGTTCTTCAAGGACTTCAAGGACAAGCGCTATCACCAGCCGAACGACGAGTTCGACCCGTCCTGGAACTTCGCGTCGGTGAGCCAGATCGCCCGCCTCGCCTTCCGCCTCGGCGAAGAAGCCGCAAACGCCGCGCAGCCGTCGTCGTGGCTACCGGGCGACGAGTTCGCGCGGAAGAAGTAACAGCCAGCCTCCCAGCGCCGCCCACGCCAGGAACGCGAAGTTGAGAATGGTGAGGTGGCGGAAGAAGCGCGGGTTGCGGTTCGACTCGCGGACGTAGATCCGCCAGCCGAGGAGGTTGGCGAGGGAGGCGATGATCGTGCCGCAGCCGCCGGCGTTCGCGCCGTAGAGCAGCGCGCGCCAGTCGCCGTTCGCGAACGGCGCCAGCAGCACCGTGGCCGGCACGTTCGAGATCAGCTGCGACAGCGCGATCGAGGTGAAGTAGACGTTCCCGTGGAACGGCGGCGCGAAGGAGCGCAGCCAGGCCACGACGATGAACGCCACGAAGAAGATCGGGATGATCGAGAAGTCGATCTTCAGCATGCGCTTCCGCAGCACGAACGCGCCCGCGATCAGCGCCGCGATCGCCGCCGGCCAAGCGCTGACGACGCGCGCGACTTCGAGCAGCACCAGCACGAAGCAGAACAGTCCGGCGATCGCCGTGCGCCCGTTGCGCGGCGGCAGCTCGCCGGCGTTCACGTTCATCGCATGCGACGGGCCGAGGATGAACAGCGACGCCAGCAGGCCGGCGCTGCACCAGAGCACGAACGGGAACATCGTGGCGATGAACGCGCCGGCGGTCCAGTGCGACTGGTGATAGACGAAGAGGTTCTGCGGATTGCCGAGCGGCGTGAGGCAGCCGATCAGGTTCGCGGCGATGACCTCGAGCACCACCGCGTCCTCCACGTCGAAGTCGGAGTAGCGGCTGGCGATGATGGTGAAGGGGATGACCACGAACAGCGCGACGTCGTTGGTCACCAGGCACGCCAGGAGGCCGCTGAACGCGAGCAGCGCGATCGCGAACCCGCGCGTCGTGTGAAAGCGGGCGACGCTGCGCGCGACGATGTGATCCATGTATCCCGAGGCGCGGAGCAGCTCTACGGTCACGAGGAGCGCGAAGAGCAGCAGGAGAAGCTGGACGTCGATCAAACTCGTCCCGGCCGCGGGGCGCGCGCGGCCTGCATCGCCATCCGCGCGGCGCCGTAGACCGGCGGTTCCCGCGGAGGCCCGAGCGTCGCGCCGGGAGCGTCGCGATTGAGGCGGAGGCGCATCGGGTTGAGCAGCAGCTCGCCGGCGTGGAACGCGCCGCCGACGTGCGCGACGCCGAACTCGGTGTCGACCATGTGCAGCTTGCGCGCGACCGCGAGCACGCACTCCGCGAGCTCCGCGCCGGCGCGCGCGAGGATGTTTCCCGCCACCTGGTCCCCTTCCGCGGCGGCCTCGATGACCAGCTTTCCGTAGCGCGCGATGTCGTCGGCGTGCGTCGTCGTCGCATAGACGAACTTCGGCAGGTCGTCGGGGCTGCACATGTCGTATTCGTTGCAGAGCAGCTCGGTCATGCGGGTGGCGAAGCCGCGGCCGTCGTGCGCGCGCACGATCGCCGAGAGCCCTTCGCGCGCGATCCAGAATCCGCTCCCCTCATCGCCGATGGTCGGCCCCCAGCCGCCGGCGCGAAACTCCTCGCCGGCCTCGTTGCGCCCGAACGCCACCGAGCCGGTGCCGGCGATGACCACGATGCCGGCGCCGAAGCCGATCGCGCCGGTGAGGGCGATGCGCGCGTCGGTGTCGACGATGAAGTTGCCGCGCGGAAAAAAGATGCGCAGCGAGTCGATCACGCGCTGGCGGTGCACCGGATGATCGGCGCCGGCGATGCCGCAGTACGCGTACTCGATGTCGCGGATCGCCACGCCCGCCTCGACCAGCGCCTTGTTCACCGCGCGCTCGATGTTGCGGGTCGCCTCTTCGATACCGACGCGCAGGTGATTCGACGCGCCCGCGAGCCCGCGGCCGTGCGCGTCTCCGTTCTCATCGACCACGATCGCGTCGGTCTTCGACGCGCCGCCGTCCACTCCGATGTAGTACTTCATGCGCGCTGTACGATATGCAACTATGACGCTCAGTCGAAGAGAGTTTGTCGCCGCGGCCGCCGCGGGCAGCGTTCTCGTCGCCGATTGGATCGAGGCCGCGCCCGCCGCGCCGGGCCGTTACGCCGCCGCGTTTCGGGCCATCGACGCCATGGTCGCGCGCTACATGCGCGAGATGAACGCGCCGGGGCTGACGCTGGCCATCGCCGATCGCGACGCCGTGCTGCGCGTCGCCACGTACGGCCTGAGCGACGCTGACCGGCGCGAGCCGGTGCGTCCCGAGCACCTCTTTCACATCGGCTCCATCAGCAAGTCGTTCGCCGCGATCGCGCTCCTGCAGCTGCGCGACGAAGGGAAGCTCGACCTGCACGCGCCGGTCACGCGCTACCTGCCGTGGCTGCGCATCGAGCCGCGCGAGATCACGACGCATCATCTGCTCACGCATTCGTCCGGCCTGCCCGACTCGCTGTATGTGTTTCCCTCCGATCCGAGCGCGACGCACACGGCCGGCTTCACTCCCGGCGCGCATTTCCACTACTCGAACCTCGGGTACGGGATGCTCGGACTGCTCGTCGAGACGCTCGACGGCCGCGCGTATCCCGAGGTGATCCGCGCGCGCATTCTCGAGCCGCTGGGGATGAACGCCAGCGCGCCGTCCATCTCGGCCGACATTCGCGGGCGCACTGCCGCGAGCTACAACAACTATCTCGACGATCGTCCCTACACGCGCCACGGGCGGCTCGCGCACGCTCCGGCGATCGTGCTTGACAACGCGGCCGGCTGCATCGCCTCGACGCCCGGCGACATGGGTCTCTACCTGCGCATGCTCGCGCGGCGCGGCAGTCCCTTGCTCGGCGAGAAATCGTTCGCCGACATGTCCGCGCCGCACATCCGCCTCGCGGACGGCGCCGAGCCGGGCTACGGCTACGGACTCTTCATCGATACGCTCGACGAGCACCCGGTCGTCCGCCACACCGGCGGCATGGTGTCGTTCATGTCGGCGATGCACATCGATCTCACCGACGGCCTCGGCGCGTTCGCCTCGGTGAACGCACAGCAGGGCTACCGCCCGAATCCGGTGACGACGTACGCGCTTCGCGCGATCCGCGCCGCAAACGCGAACAAGCCGATGCCCGACCCGCCGCCGCCTAACTCGCCTGCGACGATCCAAGGCGCAGGCGATCTCGCGGGCGTCTACGTTCTGGACTGCGGCGGCTGCGCCGCCGCTTTCAAAAGCGGCAGCGAAGCTGCCGCAGTCCAAAAGATCGAATTCGCCGCGAACGGCGACGCGCTCTTTCTCGTGCACGACGGCAAGCGCATCCCCGTCGAGATCGCCGGCGGCGAAATGTACGTCAATCATCCCGACTTCGCGCTCTATCCCTTCTTCTTCGAGCGCGAGAAAAAAGAAGGCGGCCGCGCGATCTCGGTCGGACACGGCGCGCGCTGGTGGACCGCTGAGAGCTACGCCGGTCCGCGCACGTTCGACGTTCCCGACGCGTGGCGCGGATACCAAGGCCACTACCGCAGCGAAGACCCGTGGGTCGGCTCGGGACGCATCGTGCTGCGGCAGGGAAAGTTGTGGGTGGGCGGCACCGCCGCGCTGCGTGCCGTCAACGCCAACACGTTCCGCTTCGTGGAGCCGGAGCACAACCCCGAGTGGATTCAGTTTCTGCAGATCGTGAACGGCAAGGCGCGGCACATGAAGGTCTCGGGCACCGATTTGTATCGTGCCGAGGTGAGGTGAGACAGATGCAGGATCCGACGTTGCACGTTCCCCCCACCAAGCGCGAGCATCTCGAGGACCGCAAGCTCCTCGACCGCCCCTCGCGCGAGGAGATGCTGCAGAGCGAGTCGTGGCGCGTGCTGCGCATCACCAGCGAGTTCGTCAGCGGCATCGACCACCTCACCGGCGTCTATCCCGCCGTGTCGATCTTCGGCTCCGCGCGCACGGTCCTCTCCGACCGTTACTACGAGCTGGCCGTCCGCACCGCCGAGCTCCTCGGCAAAGCCGGCTTCGCGATCATCACCGGCGGCGGCCCCGGAATCATGGAGGCCGCGAACAAAGGCGCGAGGCAGGCCGGGGCGCTGTCCATCGGCTGCAACATCGAGCTGCCGTTCGAGCAGGAGCTGAACGTCTACTGCGACAAGTCGATGATCTTCCGCTACTTCTTCGTCCGCAAAATGATGTTCGTGAAGTACTCCGAGGCGTTCGTCACCTTTCCCGGCGGCTTCGGCACGCTCGACGAGCTGTTCGGCGCGCTCGTGCTCATCCAGACCAAGAAAATCTCCGACTTTCCGGTGATTCTGTTCGGCAGCGAATACTGGGGCGGGCTCGTCGATTGGCTGCGCGAGCGCGTGCTGTCCGCGAACAACATCACCCAGGAAGACGTCGACAGCATTCACGTCGTCGACGAGCCGGAGCGCGTGCGCGACATCGTCGTCGAATATCGTGAGAAAGCGGAGCGCCACTCGGCAAAACAGGCATCCGGCTCGCAACCTCTTACGAGAGAAGGAGGTTAGGATGCGAATTCAGGAAACCGACCGGATCTTGAAAGAGGCGCGTGCCGCACGTCACGGGGCTCAGCTGCACGCGGAGCACCCGAGCGCGGTCACGCGCATGTGGCGCAAACTGACCGGTATCTTCAGGAAGGCGGGCTAAGAGCCCGCCGCTCCACTTTCTTCTTCTTCGATCACTTCCGTCTCGGGCATCTTCGTGACCGCCATCACCCAGCGCACGCGGAAGCGTTCCGCCTCGAGTACCGAGATCGTGAGATCGCCCAGCTCGACGCGGTCGCCGGGGACGACTTCGCGTCCCAGCCGCGCGGCCACGTAGCCGCCCACCGTTTCCTCTTCCGGCTCGCCCAGGTCGATCTTCAGACGATCGGCGAGGTCTTCGATGAGGTAGTCGCCGCGCACGCGGTACCGGCCGTTGCCGAGCGGCTCGATCTCCGGCCGCTCGCGGTCGAACTCGTCCTGAATCTGCCCGAACAGCTCCTCGGTGATGTTCTCCAGCGACACGATCCCCGAGGCGCCGCCGTACTCGTCGAGCACCACCGCCATGTGCGTCTTGTGCTCGATGAACTGCGACAGCAGCGACTCCACGGTGCTGTTCTCCGGCACGAAGAGGATGTCGCGCTTGAGGTCCTCGAGCGTCTTGCCCGGCCCGCGCAGCTGCGCCAGCAGCAGGTCCTTCACGTGAATCAGCCCGATGGTCTGGTCGAGCGTCCCCTCGCACAGCGGATAGCGCGTGTGCCGCGACATGCGGATGGTCTCCAGGTTCTCCTCGATCGACTTCGTCGTGGAGAGCACCACCACGTCCGTGCGCGGCACCATGATCTGCCGCGCGGTTCTCTTCGAGAACTGGAAGACGCCTTCGATGATCTCGCGGTTCTCCTCCGAGAGGATGCCGGCCTTCTCCGAGCTCGCCAGGATCATCCGCAGCTCGTCGACCGAGTGCACCGCCCCCTCGGCATCGGTGACCCGGATGCCGATGATCCGCAGCGCGGCGTTCGTGGTCGTGCGCAGCAGCCAGATCGCCGGGAACGTCATCACGTAGAAGCCGTGCAGCAGGTGAGAGGTCCAGAGCGCCGTGCCGACCGGCCGCTCGATGGCCAGGAATTTCGGCACCTGCTCGCCGAAGACGATGTGCAGCGCGGAGATGAGGATGAACGAGACCGTGATCGAGATCGAATGCGCGACCGGCGCGGCGAACGTGCCGAGGGAGTGGAGGAGCGGCGTGAGGATCCCGGCGAAGGCCGGCTCGCCGATCCAGCCCAGCGCCAGGGAGGCGAAGGTGATGCCGACCTGCGCCGCGGCCAGATAGGCGTCCAGCCGCTTCATGATCCGCCGGGTCATCTTCGCGCGCTTGCTGCCGTGCGCGAGCAGATCCGCGAACTGCGTCGGCCGCACTTTGACGAGCGCGAACTCCGCCGCGACGAAGAAACCGTTCGCGAGCACGAAGGCAAAAGCGAGGAGCAGGTACCAGACGTCCATCGAGGAAGGCGCGCCGATTATGTCATCCCGAGCGTAAGCGAGGGACCCGGGCGGGCGGCTGTCACGTCATCGAGTGTCCGCCAGAATCGCGGGTACGACTTCGACACCACCTGCTCCTTTTCGATCGTGACATTGCCGCGCGCGAGGCCGGCGATGGCGAAGGCCATTGCGATGCGGTGGTCGTTGTGCGTCTCGATGACCGCCGGCGCGTCGCTCCAGCCCGGCTGGATGAGCAGCGAGTCGGGACGCTCCTCGACTGTCGCGCCGAGGCGGCGGAGCTCGGAGGTCACGGTCGCCAGGCGGTCCGACTCCTTCACCCGGAGATTGGCGACGTTCACGATTTCGACCGGCGACGACGCCAGCGGCGCGATCGCGGCCAGCGTCGGGACGATGTCCGGCGTCGCGTTGCAGTCGAACGTGCCGCCGCGCAGCTCGCGCGGCCCGCGCACGGCCACCGAGTCGGGAGTCACCTCGATCGCGCAGCCCATCGCCGCCAGGATGTCCGCGAACGCCGAGTCGCCCTGCGCCGTCGGCATCGCCAGCCCCATCACCCGCACGTCCCCCGCCGTCGCCGCCGCCGCCGCGAACCAGTACGACGCCGAGGAGTAGTCGCCTTCGACGCGGTACTCGCTGCGCTCGAGCCGTCCCGCGCGCACGCGCACGACGTTTCCCGTTCGCTCCACCTGCGCTCCGAACGTCGTGAGGATGTCCGCGGTGATGTCGATGTACGGCCCGGAGGCCATGTTGGCGATGCGCAGCGTGATGCCGTCGGGCAGCGTCGCGCCGCCGAGCATCAGCGCGGAGACGAACTGGCTCGAGGTCTCGCCGGAGATGGCCACGTCGAAGCCGCCGCGCATCTTCCTGCCGCGGATGCGCAGCGGCGGGAAGCCCTCCTGCTCGACGTACTCCACCTCCGCGCCGATCCGCAGCAGCACCTCCACGAGATCGCCGATCGGGCGCTGGTGCATGCGCGCCTCGCCATGAAGCAGAAAACGCCCCGGCGTGAACGCCAGCCAGCCGGTGAAGAAGCGCATGGCCGTGCCGGCGTTGCCCACGAAGATCGGCACCTCGTTCGCCGACATCGACAGCCGCGGCCCGATCGTCAGCTCGCGCTGAAACGAGCCCCGCGCGTCGTACCCGAGAGACTTCAGCGCCTCGAACGCGTAGCGCGTGTCGTCGGCGTCGAGGCAGTTCGTGATCGTCGTCGTCCCCTCGGCCATCGCCGCCAGCAGCAGCGCGCGGACGGAGTAGGACTTGCTCGGAGGAGCGGTGATCGTGGCGGTGATCGGGCCGGACTTGGGGATGACCTTCATATCAACGATGAACGATGAACGATGAACGATGAACGATGCAAGCCTCCGAACACCTGATTCATCGTTCCTGATTCATCGTTCATCGTTCATCGTTAACTCGAGCCCGTCATACGCAAGCGCAACTCCCTCAGGCAGCGTCCCCTCGAACGTCTCGTGATCGATGTCGTGTGTCAGATGAATCAAATACGTCATCCCCGCCCCGATCTCCTTCGCGCAGGCGATCGCCTCATCGATCGTAAAGTGCGTCGGGTGCGGCGGCGCCGGACGCAGCCCGTCCAGCGCCAGCACCTCGATGCCCTCGAGCAGCTTCATCGACGCCGGCGGCACGCCGTTGGTGTCGGTGATGTAGGCGAACGGGCCGATGCGAAACCCGAGGATCGTCCACTCGCCGTGCAGCACCGGGATCGGGACGATCTCGATGCCCTCGTGTTCGAACGGCCCCTCGATCTCGTGCAGCTCCAGCTGCGGCTTCCCGCCGCCGAGCTGCGAGCTGTCCCAGATATAGCTGAACGCGCGGCGGATCGCCTTCGCCGTCGGCGCGTTCGCGAACGCATGGATCGGCTCGCGCTGCCGGAAGTTGAATGGGCGGATGTCGTCGAGCCCCATCAGGTGATCGGAGTGCGAGTGCGTATAGAGAATGAAATCGAGCCGCGGAATCGGATGCCGCAGCAGCTGCAGGCGCAGGTCGGGCGTGGTGTCGATGAGAAAGTGCTTCCCATCCTTCTCGATCTTCACCGACTGCCGCAGCCGCGTATTCTTCGGCGCCCCCGACGTACACACCGCGCAGCGGCACCCGACGACGGGAACGCCGGTGGAAGTGCCGCTGCCGAGGAAGGTCACGCGCATGAGGGCGCGATTCTACTGGACGGCACGCGATGGCCCCCATGCGCCTCAGCCATGTCGCAGTGCAGCATGCCCGGTGTGCACGTGCGCACCCCCGGTGTGGCAGTGCAGCACCCCCGGTGTGCACATGCGCCACCCCGGGTGTGGCAGTGCAGCACCCCCGGTGTGTACGTGCGCCACCCCCGGTGTGTACGTGCGCCACCCCCGGTGTGGCAGTGCGCCACCCCCGGTGTGGCAGTGCACCACCCTCGGTGTGGCAGTGCAGCACCCCCGGTGTGGCAGTGCATCACCCTCGGTGTGGCAGTGCACCACCCCCGGTGTGGCAGTGCACCACCCCCGGTGTACACGTGCGCACTCGCCGTGTCACAGCGCTGCACGCCGATTTCCGCCGCGCCTTCGATGTCTCCCTCGGCGCGGAGTACCGCCAGACGCGTCTTCTGGCGGAGAAGCTCTTCCGCGACTACGCGGGTGGCCCGTGTCGCCTGCGCGGCGAGTCGCTGTTCTTTGGTACTCTGGTTCATACGAGTGACCAGACTCGTTGCAGGTTTGCTGATCCTTAGTGCCTTCGTAACGGCACCGGCGAACGCATATGCAACACCGGTTTCCTGGAAGGTGCTGCGGCCTGGTGTCGAGTACGCAGTGATTTCAACGCCTTCGAAGCAACCACTGCATGTCGTTCGAGTGGATCCGAACCGCGCGAACGTGGTCGCACTCACGGCGTCCGGGAGCGGGACTTCGCCGCGGACTGCCGGCCAGTGGTGCCGGTCTTCACATCTCAGTGTGGCGATCAACCTCGGAATGTTCGCGGCCGACCATCGGTCTCACACGGGTTACCTACGTACCGGCGGCCATCTCAACAGCGCGGATTGGAATGGGTACAAGTCAGTTCTCGCGATCCATCCTGGCTCGCCGGAACTTCCTTCCGTCCATTGGGTTGACATAAACGGTTCAGTACCAACCGCGACACTCGATCAGTATGGGGTCGTGGTCCAGAACCTGAGACTCATCGCGCGGCCTCGCCGAAATGTATGGGCGCCCAATGGCAAGAAGTGGAGCGAGGCGGCTCTCGCGCTCGATTCGTCCCATCGCCTGTTGTTCATTTTCTCGCGCGCGCCCTACACCATGCGTGATTTTAATATTCTTCTTCTGAGTCTGCCGCTCGACATCGAGGGCGCGATGCATCTGGAGGGCGGCCCCGAGGCCAGCCTTTCCATTCATGTGGCGGGCTTGAGCCTGGACTTCTGTGGAAGTTACGAAACCGGCTTCGTCGAAGACGAAAGTAATGTCGTCCAATGGCCGATTCCCAATGTTCTGGGAGTTCGGTGAGAAGCGATGTGCTGAGGGGGCGGGTGAGGTCATCCGGAACGGACTCGGTGGTAAGATTCGCAGTGTCACGAACTGGAGGACGACATGCCGGTTGCAGCGCCGGTGCTTCAGCGAGAGCTGGACTTCTTCGAGCAACAACGGCTTGAGCTGTTCGCTCGTGCGCCAGGAAAGTACGCGCTCGTTAAAGGTTCGGAACTTGTCGGTATCTTCGACACCGAATTAGAAGCCATTCGTGCCGGGTATCAGAACATCGGCAACGAGGCCTTCTTGGTGAAGCATATCGTTGAGGCCGACTTGCCGCTCACTTTTACGTCGTTCAATCTGGGTATTTGATTGCCGTCGTACACGAGCAGTGTCCCCGATCTTTCCATCTCGGGTCCATTCCTTCAGATCGCCGTTGGTCCATCGCGTGAACTGATTACCGCGTTTGTTCCGCTCGGCGTTCAACTGTCGTCGCCGCAGCGAGTAACTGCGCTCATTGACACCGGTGCCTTCGCAACGGTTCTAAGCCCCGAGATCGTTACGGCATTGAAAATCAGGCCAGTCGGCGCAGCATCAATTAGCACCCCGTCAACAACTGCGCCAGTGCAGTGCGATCGTTATCACATCAATGTCTACTTTGACGATGGATTCGTGATCGAGAACGTGTTTGCTGTTGAAGCTCCTATGGGTGGCGCTCAATACCAGTGCCTCATAGGTCGGGACATTCTGCGGCGGGCTACATTGCTTTATAACGGACCGCTGAATCAGTTCACACTCACCTTTTAAGGTGCGATTCTCGTAGACGCCCGCCCACCCCGCTCCGTACCAACGGACAAATGCGCCGCCTCGTCGTCGCTTCGCTCCTCGCCTTGGCGGCTTCCTCTGCGTTCGCGTTCGAGCAGTTGCGCTTCAACCCGACGTCGGCGCGCATTCGGGTGGGGGAGACGATCTATCTCCGCGCCAGCGTCGGCCACGTCTCCGGCTTCTCGCCTCCGCCGAACTGGGGGCGCGTCCGAATCGTCTCGCAGGCTCCCGACGTCGCCACGGCGCTCGGCGTGGTCGAGTATCCCGGCGGCGCCACCGACGTCGAGATCGTCGGCATTTCGCCCGGCGTCGTGGACATCACCGGCTCGGGCAGCGGCATCGTCGGCATGACCTCGGCGACCATCGAGGTCTATTGCGACGAGGCGACGCTGACGCGCACGGAGCGCGTGAGCGCGAAGATCCATACGCCGCTGACGCTCTCGATCCTCGCGCAGCCGCGGCCGGGCCGCGTCATCACCTGGTACGCCGGCGCGCTCGACGACACCTCGCACCCGCTGGCCACCGGCGTCTCGCAGTTGAAGTTCACGCCGGTGACGTACGGGACGACCTGGATCTGGGCCCGCGCGGTGAGCGCCTGCGGCAGCGACACGACCGAGTTTGCGATCGACGTCCCGCTGCCGCGCCGCCGCGCGGTGCGCTAAATCACTTCGAACGAAAACTCGCCGCTCTCGGGGTCGATGATCATCGCCTCGCCGGTCTCGTACCACGGCGGGAGCACGGTCACCGTGGTCTGGCCGGGCATCACGGTCTTGTGATGGAAGTGGCCGAACACGACGTGGGTCACGCCGTCGCGGCCGCGTTTCCTGCCGTACTCCTGCATCAGCTCTACCGGCATGCGCGACTTGTGCTTGAAGTTCGTGCGCGCGAGACGCGCTTCGACGCTGTCGACGAATCGCCGCGCGATCGGGCCGGGGATCAGGTTCATGGCCAGCTTCGTCAGCGGGTTCTTCGACGAGCGGCGCCAGAAGCGGTACGGCCAGTCGGCGTCGTTGATCATGTCGCCGTGGACGATGAGGTACTTCTGCCCGCCCGCGGCGATCGTGTACTCCATGCCGATGTCCGTGACCGCGCCTTCGACGAATGACCCCTTGAGGAAGAAATCGCGGTTGCCTTCGACGTAGTGAATGGGCACGCCGCGGTCGCGCACGTCGCGGAACTTCGCCATCACCTTTTCCACGGAGGACGTCCGGAACTTCGGATGGGCGATGAGGTAGTGAAAGAGGTCGCCGTTCAGGTAGAGCGCGCGCGGCGCGAGCGCGGTGAGGCGGTCGAGCCAGGCGTTGACGTCTTTTTCGCTGCCTTCGCCGAGTCCGATGTGAGAATCGCCGATGACGACGATCTGGCCGGGGCGAATCACCCCTCGAGCTCCTTCAGCGCGCCTTCGAAGGCGTCGTACTCCGCCTGCCCGAAGAGGCAGAAGACGGCGCGCTGGAGCGAGCGCGCGCGCGGCCGGAAGTCGAGCGCGGCGCCGAGCATCACCCGCGCGCAGCGCTCGGGCGTGAAGCCGGTGCCGATCGGCGGGAGGCCGACCGAGGCGATCGCGAGCTCCTCGGCGCGCTCGAGCGCCACCGTCGTCGCGTTGCGCAGCCTCACCTCGTCGTCGCCCCCGCCCGCCTTCGGCGCCGGCACGTGGATCACGAAGCGGCAGAGAAAATTGCCGCTGCTGACGACCACCGGCTCGGCGCTGTCCGACTCGGCGGGATAGACGAGCGCGTCGACTTTGAGCGAGGTCGTATCGGCGCGCAACAGTTGGATCTGCATCTCTTCCGAAGCTTATAGCGCGGTGCGTAAATTTGCCCGCGGATTTTCGGTGTACGCCGCCTCGATGGCGTCGATCGCCTCGGTCACGTCCATGGCGACGGGCTCATCGGGCGCCTGTGGCGGCACGTGGATCTGAATGCGGGAGTAGTGATCGCCGGTGCCGTTCTTCTTCTTCACGCCCTTGCCGCGGAGGCGCATGGAGCGCCCGCTCTGCGTGCCAGGCGGGACGCGCATGCGCACCGTGCCGTGGATCGTCGGCGCGTCGACTTCGGCGCCGCGGATGGCCTCGCCGACCGTGATCGGCAGGTCGATGTAGATGTCGTCGCCGCGCCGCTCGAAGAAGGGATGCGGTTTGACGTGGACGGTGATCTCGATCGACGCCTGTTTCGCGCGGGTCACGCGGATTTTCTGTCCGTCGCCGATTCCCTCGGGGATCTTGACGCGGATCGGCTCGCCGTTCACGCTCAGGCTCATCGTCGTGCCGAGGATCGCGTCGCGGAACTCGATCGTCAGCTCGGCCTGCATCGTCTGCGGCTCCGGCTGAAAGCCGCCGCCACCGCCGCCGAAGAGATCGCCGAAGATGTCGGTGAAGTCGACGGTGGTCCGCTGCCGCCCGCCGCCGCCGGCCCGGCGTCCCCGTCCGCCGCCCATGAACTCCGAGAAATCGAAGCCCGCGAACGGGTTCGCGCCGCCCGGCCCGAAGGCCTCGCGCCCGAGGCGGTCGTACTGCTCGCGCTTCTCCTTGTCGGAGAGCACGGCGTAGGCCTCGGAGATCTCCTTGAACTTGTTCTCAGCGTCCTTGTTGCCCTTGTTTTTGTCGGGGTGAAACTTCTTGGCGAGGTTGCGGTAGGCCTTCTTCAGTTCCTCGTCGGAGGCGTTCTTTTTCACGCCGAGGATTTCGTAGTAGTCCTTTTCAGCCATGGGCGGAGGAAGTATAGGCTCTGGTCGCAGATTTGCTTTTCGCCGTGGTGAAAGAAAGAATCGGACCAGGAATGTACGCCGCACTCGCACGCAGAAACGTGCTCACGATGATCCTCGCCGGCGGAATGGGCGAACGCCTGTTTCCGCTGACGCGCGACCGCGCCAAGCCGGCGGTGCCGTTCGGCGGCCGCTACCGGATCATCGATTTCGTCATCAACAACTTCATCAACTCCGGCTTCTTCAAGATCAAGGTGCTCACGCAGTTCAAGTCGAACTCGCTGATCGAGCACATCACCCGCACCTGGCGGCTGGCGCCGGAGGTCGGCCAGTACGTCGACGTCGTGCCGGCACAGATGCGTAAAGGCCCGTTCTGGTTCCGCGGCACCGCCGACGCGGTGTTCCAGAACCTCGAGCTGATCTTCGATGAGGAGCCGGAGTACGTCTGCGTCTTCGGCGGCGATCACATCTACAAGATGGACGTCAACCAGATGCTGCAGGAGCACATCTCCAACGACGCCGATCTGACCATCGCCACGATCCCGGTTCCGGTCGAGGAGGCGCATCAGTTCGGCGTGGTCGAAGTCGACGACGACTTCCGCGTCACCGGGTTCGTGGAGAAGCCGAAGGAGGGCGCGCGCACGATTCCCGGCCGCCCCGACATGATCCTGGCCTCGATGGGCAACTACATCTTCAAGGCCAACGTGATGATCGACGTGCTGCAGCGCAACGCGCTGCGCAACTCCGGCGTCGACTTCGGCAAGGAGATCATCCCGGAGATGTATCCGCGGATGAAGGTCTACGCGTACGACTTCGGGAAGAACGTCGTGCCGGGCGAGGACGCGCACAACAAGGGCTACTGGCGCGACGTCGGAACGATCGAGTCGTACTTCGCGGCGGCGCTCGACCTCGTGGCCGTGACGCCGCTGTTCAACCTCTACAACCCGCACTGGCCGCTGGTCTCGGCGCCGAATCACTGGCCGCCGGCGAAGTTCGTCTTCGCGGACTCGAAGTCGCAGCGCGTCGGCATCGCCACCGACTCGCTGGTGTCGGACGGCTCGATCATTTCCGGCGGCACGATCAACCGCTGCGTGCTGCACTCGCGCGTGCGCATCAACTCGTACGCGGACGTCGACGAGTCGATCCTGATGGACGGCGTCGACGTCGGCCGGCATTCGAAGATCCGCCGCGCGATCGTCGACAAGGGCGTGAAGATCCCGCCCGGCACGACCATCGGCTACGACCTCGAACTCGACCGCCAGCGCTTCACCGTCACCGACTCCGGCATCGTGGTCGTGCCCAAAGGCTCTTCTGTCGAAGAGCGGGTGACGGCATGAGCGGCAAGGCGCGCAACGACGGACGCACGGCCGATCAGCTGCGCCCGGTCAGCATCCGCACGAACTACATGAAGCACGCCGAGGGCTCGGCGCTGATCGAGGTCGGCGACACGCGCGTGGTCTGCACCGCGTCGGTACAGGAGAAGGTGCCGCCGTTTCTCTATCGCAGCGGGCGCGGCTGGGTGACCGCGGAGTACGGCATGCTGCCGCGCGCGACCACCGACCGCGTCGAGCGCGAGGCGGCGAAGGGGAAGCAGGGCGGGCGGACGATGGAGATCCAGCGTCTGATCGGCCGCTCGCTGCGCGCCGCCGTCAATCACGAGCTCCTCGGCGAGCGGACGATCTGGCTCGACTGCGATGTACTGCAGGCCGACGGCGGCACGCGCACCGCCTCGATCACCGGCTCCTACGTCGCGCTGGTGCTCGCACTCGGGCGTCTCTACGTCGACGGCGTGATGCAGCACTGGCCGATCATCGACTTCATCGCCGCGGTGTCGGTGGGGATGCTCGGCGGCGAGGCGCTGCTCGATCTCAACTACGCGGAGGACTCGAAGGCCGGCACCGACATGAACGTCGTCGCCACCGACAAGGGCCGCTTCGTCGAGATCCAGGGCACGGCGGAGAACGGGAGCTTCAGCGAGGAAGAGATGCAGGCGATGCTCGGCCTCGCGAAAAGCGGCATCGCGCAGCTGATCGAAAAGCAGCGCGAGGCGCTCACTCCGACGCTGACGCGGGTGGATACAGTCGCGCGCGAACGGTTGAACCGTAAGTTCCGATAGCGATCAGCGCGACGATCGTCAGCGCCGAGACGATCGCACCGATCCTGAACGTCCAGGGGTCGTACCACACGTGTACGTCGAGCTCGCCCGGCGGCACGGCGAAGCCGAGGAACGTGCCGTTGACGCGGATCGGCTCGACGCGCGCGCCGTTGCGCTCGATCTTCCAGCCCGGCCACCACGGAATGCTGCTGACGATGAGCGAGTAGCGCGGCGACTTCACGTGCAGGCGGTAGCTGGTCGGCCTGGCCTCGAGGATCTCCGACGTCGCCAGCGGCGCGCTCATCGGACGCGCATGAAAAAAGTCGTCGTGCATCTGCCGGTTCTCGAGCTCCAGCTTGTCGAGGAGCGCCGTCTCGTGCCAGTCGGTGAGCTCGCGCAGGCGGCGGTAGAACGAGTCGTCGTTGAAGTCGATGACCACGTTGCGCACCGGGAAGAAGCGCGGCAGCGCGTCGTTGTTGCGGAAGATGCGGCCGTCGCGGCCGTCGTAGACCATCGTGTAGCGCGGCGCCGGCAGCTCGGCCATCCACGGCGTCATCACGTAGCGGACGTTGAGGTAGTCGAGGAGGCGCGTGTTGAAGTCGTTCCAGCGCGCGAAGTAGTCGCCGGCGTCGTAGCTCGGCATCATCAGCGAGAGCAGGCCGATGTAGCGCCCGTTGGCCATCGGGTCGTGCGGGCGGACGTCTTCGTAGCCGTACGCGCCGTTGAGGTTCGGGAAGAACGTGGGTCCCGCGCCGACCATGCGGACGGGCGCGTTTGGCGGCTGCTTCGCGAGCAGCGCGTCCATCGCCTTCAGGATCGGCGTGCGGGGGTACATCCACTTCATTTTGGTCGTCGGGTTCCAGCCCTCGCCGACGTTCCAGAGCTCCGCGATGACCGCGACGAGGAGCAACATCAGTGGAGCGGCGGGCTTTAGCCCGCCGGCATCGGTCTTCGGCGGGCTAAAGCCCGCCGCTCCACTGGTCAGCGCCGCGATCGTGGCGATGATGAGCACGATGATGCTCGGGAACATCGCCAGGATCGCGCTGTCGCGGCGGAAGGCGTAGGTGAAGTCGATGCGCAGCAGGAACGTGAGCAGGACCGCGCTCGCGGCGGCGATGCCGATCAGGACCGATGCGCGTTTGCCGCGCTGAATCAGGTTGACGGCCGCCGCGGCCTGGATCGCGAAGAGCATCGCCAGGAGCAGCCGCAGGCGCGCGTTCGCGGCGAGGCGGAAGATGAAGTGCACGACCTCGCGCACGCCCGGCCACGACATCACGATGCCGAGGATCAGCAGCGTGGCCAGGACGAAGAAGGCCTCGCGCGAGCGCCACGCGCGCGTCGCGATCACGTGTGCCAGCAGCGCGAACCACGCCGCCACGCCGAGAAAGCCCGCGAAGCCGGTGATCGACTCCGGATGCGCCGCCGTCCCCCAGACCGGCTCGTGCGAGATGTCGCCGAAAAAATGCGGCTGCAACGTCGCCACGAACGAGGCGAAGTCGGAGAAGGGCACTTCGACCGACGCCGGATGCGCCTGCAGCTCCTGGAACCGCTTCGACTTCGTCAACGCCTCGGCAAACGGAAAAAGCAGCGGCGCCGCCAGCAACGCCGCCACCACGACCGCCGCCACCGCCGCACCGAGGACCCGGGGGGCGGACGTCCCGTCCGCCTGGCGGGCGGGACGCCCGCCCCCCACGAACACGACCCACGCCAAATACAGCCCCGCGAAAAACGCCGTATGCGCGGCCGTCTCCGGATGTCCCCCGAACAGCACGCACGCCCAGACCACCGCCGCGGCGACGAAGCGGCGGTACGTCACGCGCTCCGCGAGCAGGTCGACGACGTACAGCACCGCCGGCAGCAGGCAGGCCGAGGTCACGAGCGGGAAGTGCAGCCAGATGATCGTGAACGCGGAGAAGCCGAACGACACCGCGCCGATCGTGCTGGCCAGCTCCGAGTAGCCGCGCCGCCGGCAGAAGAGATACGTGAACGTCAGCGCGATCAGGATCTTCATCGCCGCCTCGGCGGTCATCGCGTGCCCGAGGGACAGCGGGAGCGCGAGGAGGCGCACCGGCGAGAACGCGGACGTCTGCGGATTGCCGAGCAGCGGATAGCCGGCGGCGGAGAGCTGGTTCCAGAGCGGGACGTGGAGCGAGCGCCACGATTCGCGCACCTGGTTCGCCCACGGCACGATCTGCAGGACGATGTCGTTCATCATCCCGTTCGACGGCCGGTGATCGCGCACCAGATGCGCCCACGGCGGCAGCGTTCTCAGGAAATCGACCGGCAGGTTGACGTAGTCCTGCGTCAGCGGCAGGAAGAAAAAGACGAGCACCAGCGCGTAGAAGAAGAGCGCCACGCGCAGCGGGAGGTCGACCTTCGCGCGGCGCGCGAGCCACACCGCGGCCGCATACACCACGGCGACGAAGATCCAGGTTGGGTTAAACATTATTCGGAGAGCGGGCCTGCGGCCCGCAGGCGGCGGATGATAACCAGTCCACCGATGGTCAACAACGAAAGCGCGAGCCCTCCCCAGAACGAAAGCGGCACGTAGCGCAGGCGCACGACACCGCTGCCCGCGGGCACGACGAAGCCGAGAAACGCACCCTGAACGCGGCGCGGCTCGAGCGCGCGGCCGTTGTACGTGACGCGCCAGCCCGGCCAGTACGCGATGCGGCTGTTCACCAGCGTCTCCCGCGACGCGCTGACGTCCATCTCGTAAAGGGGGGCGGCCGTCCCGGCCGCCTGGCGGGCGAGACGCCCGCCCCCCTCGTTCTCGAAAATGCGTCCATCGTGACCGTCGTAGACGAGCCGGTAACGCGGGAGCTCGGTGCCCGGTGGCGTGAGGATCCAGCGCACGCCGAGGACGTCCAGCAGCGGCGAGTCGGGATCGTGCCACGCCTCGTAATACGCCTTCGGATCCCAGTCGCGCGTGCCGCGCAATAGCCGGAGATAGGCGGCGCTGGCCATCGGATCGTGCACGCGCACGTCCGCGAGTCCGAAGACCGCGTTGGCGTTCGGGAAGAGCGGCGCGCCGATGCCGGCGATGCGGCCCGGCTGCTTCGCGTTCAGTTGCAGCAGCGCGTCGACGAAGGGCGTGCGCGGATAGAGCTCGGTGCCGCGCTGCACCGGATTCCAGGCCGCGGAGGTCGCGAAGAGCTCGACGTACACGGCGAACGCGATGATCGCCGGCTTCTTCGTCAACAGCGCCACGAGCACCACCGCGCTCGGGATCAGCGCGAGCAGCGCGAACTGCCGCTCGCCGGGATCGGGGAAGTGCGTGCGCAGCATCACGTACGCGAGCACCGCCGCGGCGCCGCAAACCGCGACGGCCAGGCGCTCCTTGTAATGAATCAGCGCCGCGGCCTGCACGGCCAGGAAGAACGAGAACGGCAAGCGCAGGCGCGCGTTGAGCGCCATCGAGAACAGGGCGCGCAGCGGCGCGCTGACGATCGGCACGTCGGCCAGCCAGAGGAACAGGACCACGGTCGCGGCGAGGTAAAAGATCTCGGTCCGCGTGTTCGCACGTCCGCGCGCGAGCAGTCCGAAGAAGCCGGCGATGCCGAGGATTCCGCAGAATCCCGAAACCGCCTCGGTGACCGCGGGACCCCAGAAGCGTCCCGGATGCTCGCCGTAAATGCGCGGATGGACCAGCAGCGCGAGCGAGGGGAAATCGGAGAACGCCGTCCCGCCGCGATGCGAATCGTGCCGCAGCTCCTGGTAGCGCATCGTGTGCGGCAGCGCCTCGAGAAACGGCAGGATGATCGGCGCGGCGAGGAGCGCCGAGACGAATGCCGCCGCGGCGAGACGGCGCCAGGCCTGCGCGGCCGTCGCCAGCGCGTACGCCGTGGCGATGAAGGCGATGTGCGCGGCCGACTCCGGATGTCCCTGCGAGAGCAGCAGCGGGCCGAGCGACGCGGCGAACGCGAAGCGCGCGAAGGTGCGCTGCTCCGCGAGCAGATCGATCGCCAGCAGCACGGCCGGCAGAAACGCGCCGGCGGCGCCGATCGGGTAGTGCAGCCAGCTGAGGATGAACGTCCCGAACCCGAACGAGATCGCGCCGATGATGCTCGGCATGACGCCGTAGCGCCTGCGGCAATAGAGAAAGGTGAACGTGAGCGCGATGAGGATCTTCATCGCCGCCTCGGCGGTCAGCGCGAACGTCAGCGGCAGCGGCAGCGCGAGGATTCGCAGCGGCGAGAGCGCGGCGCTCTGCATGTTCGCCAGGAGCGGCATGCCGCAGCCGGCCAGCGGATTCCAGAGCGGCACGCGCAGCGCGCGCCACGACTCGCGCACCTGCTGCGCCCACGGCGCGAGCTCGAACATCACGTCCTGCAGCTCGTAGTTCGAGACCGCGTACTTGTCGAAGCCCGCCTGCTGCCACGGCGGCATCAGCTTCAGCACGTCCGGCGCGACGTTGTTGTATGGCCCGGTCATCGGCCGGAAGAGAAACGCCAGCGTGAGCGCGTAGAACAGCAGCGCCACGCGCCAGGGAACGAGGGGGGCGGGCGTCCCGCCCGCCCGGCGGACGAGACGTCCGCCCCCCACGGCGAGCGCGTAGAGCGCGCCCACGTACAGCCAGGTGGGGTTCACAGCTTCCGCCACAGGCGTTGCGCGCGCTCGAACGCCTCGCCCGGGTCGCCTTCCACGATCTCCTTCACCAGCCGCGCGAGTCCCTCGGCGTGCGGCGCGATGTTGGTGCGGTTGGCGTCGAGGATCGACTTCCACACCGACGCATCGCTCCCCGCGAGCCGCAGAAACGTCTTCAGGCCGCTGCCGGCGAACGTCAACAGCTCTTCATGCTCGCCGACGTACGCCGCCAGCGCGGTCGAGAGCACCTGCGGCAGGTGGCTGGTCAGCGCCACCGCGCGGTCATGTTCGGCCGCGTCGACGAGCTCCGCCGCCGCGCCGCAGTCGCGTACGAGCTGCTCGACCTGCGCGTTGTGCCCGTCGAGAAACCATCGCTTTCCCTCGAACAGCGCGCCGTCCGCCGCCGCGAGTCCGCTCTGCTCCGAGCCGGCCATCGGATGCCCGGCCACGAATGTCGTTCGCGCCGCCTCGCGCAGCGGCTGCATCACGCTGCAGACCGACGTGACGAGTCCGGCGTCGAGGTCGCGCAACACGTCGAGCGCGACGTCGACGCTGGTCGCGATCAGGATGAAGTCGCCGCCGATGGTTTCCGCGCGCTCATCGGCTACTTCGCGGCGGCGCGCTTCATCGAGCTCGACGTGCGGATCGATGTAGCGGACGCGCCACCCGCGGCGCCGCAGCGCAATGCCGGCGGAGCCGCCGATCAGGCCGAGACCGACGATCAGCAGCTCGCGCCGCATAAATCACCGCGACATCAGAATCAGGGTACGGTCGACGACCTGCGAGGTCGTCACGTCGAAGTACGGACGCTGCACCGTCACGCGCGGGCGGTTCGGGCGCGGCTGGATCTCCGCGGCCTTGTACAACCCGGTCGCCTTCGACACGTCGGTGTTGACGTTCATCTTCTTCAGCAGCTCTTCGATGGCCCTGGTGTCGTTCGCGAGGTCGCCGGTGCGATAGAACGCGGGCGGCTTCGCGGCCGCGAGGTCGTTCGTCGAGTCGGGGGCGACGCCGTTGTAGCCGTACTCCTTCGAGTAAAACTCCGCCACCTGCTCCATCGGCGCGTCGGTGTCGTAGATCGCGGTGGGCGGCGGCTCGTGGCTCGGGTCGAGCACCTTGTGGGCCTGCTTGGTCACCTCGGTGAGCTGCCCGAGGTACTTCGAGCCGGGGTAAACGACGAAGCTGAACGCGTCGGGCTCGGAGTACTCCTCCTCCCCTTTGCATCCTGCGAAAACCAGCATCGCGGCGGCGAGCGCGGCGACGATCAAACGCTTGTGAGTCGACAAGAGGACATCCTCCAAAAAGATTATCGGGCGGGCATTATAGGCAAGGTTATACGGACCCGAGCACGCCGCCGTCGCCGAGGTAGTCGGCGACGCTGAGGCCGACCACTTCCTCGAAGCGCTGCGAATAGGAGCGGATCGCCCCGGCGGCCTCGTCCAGAAAAATCCGCTCCACGCGGAACAGCGGCACGAACATGGTGATCATCACGATCTCCTGCTCCTCGCCGCGCGCGATCTGCCGGATCCAGTCGTCGAAGGAGTCGAGATTGATCGCGCGCACCGTGACGCCCGCGGCCGAGAGCGCGCGCAGCACCCCGAAGAACTTCTCCTTCGGGTTGACGAGATTCAGGATCACCAGCGACTGCGGGTCGAAGCCTTCGATCATTCGTGCTTCTCGCTCAATTCAATCAGCACGCCGTTTCCGGCCGCCGGGTGCAGGAACGCCACGCGGCAGCCGTGGGCGCCGGGGACGGCGGTCTCGTTGATGAGGCGATAGCCATGCGCCTTGAGGCGCGCGAGGTGGGCGTCGATGTCGTCGACGCGGAAGCAGAGGTGATGGATCCCTTCGCCGCGCTTCTCGATGAACTTCGCCACCGTGGAGTCGGGTCCGGTGGGCTCGAGCAGCTCCAGATTCGAGTCGCCGACGCTGAGGAACGCCGTCTTCACGCCCTGCGTCTCCACGACTTCGACGTGCTCGATCTCGAGGCCGAGGGCCTCGTAGATTTTGGCCGCGTCGAGCGACTTCACGGCGATGCCGATGTGATCGAGAACCGGTTTGTTCATACGCCGCGCACGTCCGCGCCCCAGATGTGTTTGTGCAGTTGCGTCTGAAAGCGCGCCGGAACGCGGTCGGCGAGCATCCATTCGGCGAGCGACTTCATGTCCATCGATCCCCAAACCGGCGAGAAGAGCACCGTCCAGCGGTCCAGGTTCCGCTCTTCGATCACCCGGCGCGCCCAATCGTAATCCGCGCGGTCCGCGATCACGAACTTGATCTCATCGTGCGGGCGAAGCTCGTCGAGGTTCTCCCAGCGATTCTTCGTCACCTCGCCGGAGCCCGGACACTTCACGTCGAGGATGATCTTCGCGCGGCGGTCGACCGGCGTGATGTCGATCGAGCCCGAGGTCTCGATCAGCACCTCGAAGCCTTCATCGCAGAGCCGCTCGATCAGCGCGAACGACTCCGCCTGCGCGAGCGGCTCGCCGCCGGTCACCTCGACGAGCTCGCAGCCGTAGCCCTTCACCCGCGCCACGACCTCGTCGATCGACATCCGCTCGCCGCCCGTGAACGTGTACTCCGAGTCGCACCAGACACAGCGCAGATTGCATCCGGTGAGGCGGACGAAGACGCAGGGACGGCCGGCGTGAGAGGACTCGCCCTGGATGGAGTGGAAGATCTCAGTGACCCGCATACGTCGTCGGGTCTGCAACGCCCGCCTCTTCGAAACCCTTCCTCCGCAAAATGCACGAGTCACAGTGCCCGCACGCGCGCCCTTCGGCATCGGGGTCATAGCACGAGTGTGTAATCGCGTAGTCGACCCCCAGCTCCACGCCGCGCCGGATGATCTCCGCCTTGGTCATGTGCAGGAGAGGCGCGACGAGGCGCGGCTGGTGGTGCTCCACGCCGCTGCGCGTCCCTTTCCACATCACGTCCTGAAACGCGTCGATGAACTCCGGCCGGCAGTCGGGATAGCCGCTGTAGTCGAGCGCGTTCACGCCGATCCAGATCTCCTCCGCCTCCCGCGCCTCGGCGAACCCGAGGGCCAGGGCGAGGAAAATCGTGTTACGCGCGGGAACGTAGGTCACGGGAATCCCCGGCGCGTCCGCGGCGTCCTTCGGCACGTCGATGTCGCTGGTGAGCGCGCTGGCCCCGAACACGCGCAGATCGAGCGGCAGCACCACGTGCTCGGCGACGCCCATCGCATCGGCGACGCGCCTGGCCGCCTCGAGCTCCACGCGGTGGCGCTGGCCGTAGACGATGGAGAGCGCGAGACACTCGCGCCGCTCCTGTTTCGCCATGGCCAGCACGGTCGCCGAGTCGAGGCCGCCGCTGAGGAGAATGACTGCCCTCATTCGTGCTTCTCAGTTTATGCCGCGCGTAGACGCGGCATCATCGGTTCCACCGCACGAAGGCTGCCCATGGGCGACACCCTGCCGGGATAACCGGTGATCCCGCGTCTACGCGCGGGATAAACTGGAAGCATGTACTCCGTATACGAACTTCTCAATAAGAAGCGCCGCGGCGGACCGCTGGAGACGCGCGAGATCGAGTTCTTCATCGACGGCTTCACGCGCGCGGCGATCCCCGAGTACCAGATGTCGGCGCTGCTGATGGCGATCGCGATCAACGGCATGACCGCGGCGGAGATGGCGACGCTGACGCAGTCGATGCTGCGCTCGGGCGAGCAGTGGCACCTGCGCGACAGCTACGACTTCATCGCCGACAAGCACTCCACCGGCGGCGTCGGCGACAAGGTCTCGCTGGTGCTCTCGCCGTGGGTCGCGGCGTGCGGGATCAGCATCGGCATGCTCTCCGGCCGCGGACTCGGACATACCGGCGGGACGCTCGACAAGCTCGAGGCCATCCCCGGCTTCAACGCGCGCCTCTCGCGCGAGCAGTTCGAGCAGTCGATCGCCGACTCCGGCTGCGTCATCTCGACGTCGACCGAGGGCATCGCGCCGGCGGACAAGAAGATCTACGCGCTGCGCGACGTCACCGGCACGGTGGAGTCGTTGCCGCTGATCACGGCGTCGATCATGTCGAAGAAGCTGGCCATGGGCGCGTCGGCGCTGATCCTCGACGTGAAGACCGGCAGCGGCGCGTTCATGCGCAACTACCAGGACTCGAAGGCGCTCGCGCAGAGCCTCGTCGCCGCGGCCGCCGGCTCGGGTACGCGCGTCGAGGCGCTGATCACCGAGATGGACCGGCCGCTGGGCATCGCCGCCGGCAACGCGAACGAGATCATCGAGACCATCGAGTGCGTCAAAGGCCGCGGCCCGGCCGACGTGATGGAAGTGACCCGCGCCCAGGCCGTGCGCATCCTGGTCATGTCCGGCCGTTTCGACGACGCCTCCGCCAACGCCGCCCTGGACGACGCCCTCACCTCCGGCCGCGCCACCGAACAAACGCGCAAATGGATCGCCGCCCAGGGCGGAGACCCGGCGATCGTCGACGACTACTCGCTGCTGCCTGCACCCTCGTCCACGATCGAAGTTCGCGCTCCGCGCTCAGGGTTCATCACGCACATGGACACGTATCAGGCGGGGATGTTCTGCGTCGACCTCGGGGCGGGGAGGAAGAAAGCGGATGACGTGATCGACTATGCGGCAGGGGTCATGTTCGATAAGCGGACCGGGGACGCGGTCGGCAATGGGGACGTGATTGCGCGGATTCAGTTGGGGAAAGGGAAGCGGGATGCGGGGGAGCTGACGACGCGGTTCCTGTCATTTGTCACTTTTGGCGATGAAGCGCCTACGGCGCGGCCGCTCGTGCATGAACATCTCACGTGAGCGATGAACGATGAACGATGAACGATGAGCGATGAACGATGAAATTTGAACGATGAATCGTGAGCTTTGTGATCGGACGAAAGCGTTTGCGTTGAGGATCGTGCGGTTGTCTGCGGCGATGCCGCGGGGGCGTGAGGCGACGGTCATGGGGCGGCAGGTGCTGCGCGCCGGAACGTCTGTCGGATCGCATTGCCGCGAGGCGTATCGGAGTTGGTCGAAAGCGGAGTTGGTCAGTAAGCTCGAAACCGCGTTGCAGGAGCTCGACGAGACGAGCTATTGGCTTGAACTGATCGCCGATTCCAAGATCATGTCGCCGCGCCGGCTCGCGCCCCTCGTCGCCGAAGCCGATGAACTGACCCGCGTTCTGGTAGCGTGTGTCAAAACAATCAAAGGCCTGAAGCAGTCACCAACCGATTCATAATTCATCGTTCATCGTTCATCGTTCATCGTTCATCGTTCATCGTTATGAAAAACAGAGCCATAGTGATCGTTTGCGACTCCCTCGGCGTCGGCGAGCTCCCCGACGCGAAAGACTTCGGCGATGAGGGCTCCAACACCCTCGGTCACGTCCTCGACTCTCAACACCCGAGCCTCCCGACGCTAACGCGCCTCGGCCTCCTCCACACGCTCCCCGAACCCGCGACCACGGAGAACCCCGGCAACACCGCCTTCGGACGCATGGCCGAGGTCTCCGCCGGCAAGGACACGACCACGGGCCATTGGGAGATGATGGGTTTGGTCGTCGAGGACCCGTTCCGCACGTATCCGAATGGGTTTCCGCGCGATGTCATCGAGGAGTACGAGCGGCGGATCGGGCGGAAGACGCTGGGGAACAAGGCCGCGTCGGGGACGGTGATCCTCGATGAGCTGGGCGAGGAGCACGTGCGCACCGGCGCGCCGATCGTTTACACCTCGGCGGACTCGGTGTTCCAGGTCGCGGCGCATGAGGAAGTGATTCCGGTCGAGGAGCTGTGGCGCATTTGCGCAGTCGCGCGCGAGCTGATGCGCGGGGAGCACAACATCGGGCGGATCATCGCGCGGCCGTTCGTCGGCTCCGGGTCGGGACATTTCAAGCGCACGGCGAATCGGAAGGATTTTTCGGTGAAGCCGACGGGCGAGACGGTCGTCGAGCGGGCGTTCAAGGCGGGGCGCAATGTCGTCGGGCTCGGGAAGATCGCCGACATCTTCGACCGCGTCGGCATCAGCACGGAGATCCGCACGGAGTCGAACTCCGACGGGATGCGCAAGACCATCGATCTCGTCCGCGAGTCGGACGCCGATTTCATCTTCACGAATCTCGTCGACTTCGACTCGAAGTACGGGCATCGCAATGATCCCGTCGGCTATGCGAAGGCGCTGGAGTCGTTCGATGGGGAGTTGGCGCTGCTGCTCGACGCGATGGCCGAGGGCGATCTGCTCTTCATCACCGCCGACCACGGCTGCGATCCGTGCGACGTCTCGACCGATCACACGCGCGAATATGTCCCGCTGATCGTCGCCGGGCCGCGGGTGCGCGGCGCGCGGCCGCTCGGCACGCGCCGCACGATGAGCGATCTCGGCGCCACGATCTGCGATTACCTCGGCCTGCCGTCCGACGGTGTGGCCGGCACGAGCGTGCTTCCGGAACTGGGGGTGGAGTGATGAAGCGTGTGGTTCTGATGGTGATGCTCGCGTCGGGCGCGCTCGCGCAGCAGCCGGTCGCACCGGCGGCGCGCGTCGCCGATGACGCGCTGGTGCTCGATCGCGTCGCCGAGGCGTCGAAGAAGGATCTGCCGCGCGACCTGCTGAAGAGAATCATCAGCGAAGACATCGACCTGTTGCGCGGCAAGCGGCCGGACAGCTCGTTTCAGTACGCGACGTACGAGCGCTTCGAGGCCAGCCGCACGACGCAGTCGTTCTCGATTCAGCCGCGCAAGGATCGGATGGAAACGCTCGAGGTCAAGGGCGCGTACAGCTATCGCGTCATCCTCGACGTGCCTTCGCGGCGGCTGCTGGTGCGCAAGAACCTCCCGGTCTGGATCGAGCGCGTGGACATCGAGATGGTCGCGGAAGGAAAGACGCAGACCGACCGGCCGTCGGTGGACGTGAAGGCGTGGCTGCAGCCGGGGGAGATCAAGCCGATCGATCTGCCGGCCGTGGCGCGGCAGGCGACGATCCGGGTGATCGCCTCCGCCGATCCGAAGGGCTACGCGAACCTCGACATCGTGCTGGTGCAGGCGCGCATCGTCGACAACGCCGACAGCCCGTACGCGAGCGCGGTGGCGAGCGCGAAGGCGATCCAGCGCGCACTCGACAATAACGATATTCCGTCGCTGCGGGCGATGGCCCAGCGCCTCCGCGATACCCTCGGCGCGCCACCGCGAGTCACCCAGCCCGCACAGTCGTCAGTGACGGTCACTGCTGCTCCCGATACTGGTCCCGACAGGGCCTCCCAGCTAGAGTTGCAGACGGAGCTGCAGCTGATCGAGGACCTGCTCACGGGAAGCGAGCAGGAGCGCCGCGAAGGGCTTGATCGGCTACACCAGCTCATCCGCAAAACACGGCGCTGACCGCCTGAAAACGGCCATTTTTCGCGCGGATCGACAGTTTTGAGGGTTTGACGGGCGGTCCTTCGTGGCGTAGAATGCGCGTCCCTCAAGTTGTTGTCAGCGTTTCCGAAAGGAGCCTCACTTGTCGTCAATGAAATTAGGATTCAAGGTCGGGGACAAGCTCGTTTATCCGAACCACGGGGTCACGATCGTGGAGCATATCGGCGAGTCGCCGATCATGCCGGCGGGAGACAGCTATTACCACCTGCGCCTTCTCGCGACCAACTCGCGGCTGGTGGTGCCGATCACGAACACGGACCGTGTGGGTCTGCGCCGTCTTTATCAGCAGAAGGAGATCAAAGGTCTCCTGAGCCTGCTCGAAGAGAAGCTGGTGAAGAGCCATACGGACTGGAAAGGCCGTTACCGCGAGAACCTCGAGAAGATGAAGACCGGCCGCCTCGAGGACGTCGCCGACGTGCTCAAGAACCTGAACGAGGTGCAGAAGCGCAAGAGCCTCTCGTTCCGCGAGAAGAAGATGTACGACCGCGCCAAGTACCTGCTCGTCTCCGAGGTCGCGATCGTGAAGAACATCCCCGAGCCGGAAGCCGAGAAGCTGATTCACAAGTGCCTCGAGAAGTCGCTCGCGACGTCCGGACACTGAGACCCTCGCACGCGATTAGAATGAAAGCCGCCCCACGGGGCGGCTTTTCTTTTTTATGCTTCCTCCCTGGATCCGCGAGAAAAAACTCAACCTCGCTTCGCTGCGCGAGGTGAAGACGCTACTGCGCGAGCGGGAGCTGCACTCCGTCTGCGAGTCGCTGGCCTGTCCCAACCGCACCGAGTGTTTCTCGCGCGGCACGGCCACGTTCATGATCCTCGGCGACGTCTGCACGCGCTCGTGCGGCTTCTGCAATGTCACCACCGGCCGCCCTTACGCGCCGCCTTCGGCTGACGAGCCGCGCGCCGTCGCCGAGACCGCGCGCCGTCTCGGGTTGCGCCACGTCGTCGTCACCTCGGTGACGCGCGACGATCTCGCCGACGGCGGGGCGCAGCACTTCGCGGAGACGATTCACGAGTTGCGCGCCGCGCTGCCGCAGGCCGCGGTCGAAGTGCTCACGCCCGACTTTCGCGGGAACCGCGACGCCGTGCGCACGGTCGTCGAGGCGAAGCCCGACTACTTCAATCACAACGTCGAGACCGTGCCGCGGTTGTACGACTACGTCCGCCCCGGCTCGCGCTTCGAGCGGTCGCTGGCGGTGCTGGCCGAGGCGAAGGCGATCGACGCGGACGTCGTGACGAAGTCGGGGCTCATGCTCGGGCTCGGCGAGCGGCGCGATGAAGTCGTCGAGGTGCTGAAGCGCCTGCTCGAGTCGCATGTCGAGATCGTGACCATCGGCCAGTACCTCCAGCCGAAGCGCGAGAAGCTCGACGTCGTCGAGTACGTGCATCCCGACGTGTTCGAGGAGTACCGCGAGCTCGGTGAACAGCTCGGCTTCCGCGCTGTGTTTTCCGGTCCGTTTGTGCGAAGCTCCTATATGGCGGATGTAGTGGCGGCGGCCAGGGTGGCGGCGGAGCATGCGAGAGCCTGACAAAGAGCGAACGGCATTCTTCACCACCTGGCTCCCGATCTTCCTCGACTACCTCGCGGTCGAAAAAGGCCTCGCCAAGAACTCGCTCTCGGCTTACGCCACCGATCTGCGCCGCTTCGGGCAGTGGCTTAGCGATCAGTCGCTCGAGCTCGAGCGGGTCGAGCGCATCCATCTGGTCAAGTACTTCCAGTCGCTGCGCGCGGCAGGCATTTCGGCGCGCTCGGTGGCGCGCGCGCTGGCTGCGATCCGCGGGCTGTTCCGCTTTCTCCTCTCGGAGCGGCACGCCAAGACTGACCCGACCGAGAACCTCGAGAATCCGAAGCTCTGGTCGTCGCTGCCGAAGTCGATTCTGCCGAGCGAAATCGACGCGCTGCTGGCCGCGCCCGACCGGACGACCGCCGAGGGACTGCGCGACGCGGCGATGCTGGAGCTGCTGTACGCGACCGGACTGCGCGTGAGCGAACTGATTCGCGTCCGCATCGACGACCTGGTGATGGACGCCGGTTTCCTGCGGACGATCGGCAAGGGCTCGAAGGAGCGCATCGTGCCGTTCGGCGATGCCGCGCGCGACACGATCGTGAAGTACGTCGAGAGCGGCCGTGCCGGCCTCGACAAATACGCCGACCCGCACCTCTTTCTCTCGCGTCTCGGCCGTCCGATGAGCCGCCAGGCGTTCTGGATGAAGATCGTCCGCTACGCACGGCAGGCGGGGATGAAGGCGCATATCTCGCCGCACGTGCTGAGGCATTCATTCGCCACCCACCTGCTCGAGAACGGCGCCGACCTCCGCTCCGTGCAGATGATGCTTGGGCACGCCGACATCTCCACGACGCAGATCTACACCCACGTCTCGCGGGCTCGGCTGCAGAGGATGTACGAGCAGTTTCACCCGAGGGCGTAACTGTAAAACGGGCATAATCGTCCTACCTGAGCCGTTACGATCAATCTCCATGAAACGCCTGCTGATCACGCTAGCCGTCCTCCTTGCCGCCAACGCGGCGAGCGCGAGCATTGCGGTGTTCAGCGACGGGCGCAACATGAAGATCGACGCCTACGAGGTCGAGGCGGAGACGATCCATCTCACCTTCAGCGGCGGGGCGAAGATCTCGATGGCGCTGACGCGCATCGAGCGCATCGTCGACGACGAGGTCAGCACCCCCGAGGTCGTCGAGGAAGTGAAGAAGATCGTGGAGGAAGGCGGCGTCTTTCCGAAGCGCTCCTGGAAGTACAGCGACGACAGCCCGCCGCTCTGGCAGTCGAAGTACAACGAGATCATCATCAAGGCCGCGAAGAAGTTCGACGTCGACGCGGCGCTCGTCTCCGCGGTCATCAAGGCGGAATCCGACTACGACGCGCGCGAGACCTCGCACAAAGGCGCGCGCGGCCTGATGCAGTTGATGCCCGCGACCGCGAAGCGCTTCGGCGTCACGAACTCGTACGATCCGGAAGAGAACATCTACGCCGGCACGCGCTACCTCTGCTGGCTGCTGAAGACCTTCGACGGCAACGCCGACCTCGCGGTCGCCGCGTACAACGCCGGTGAGGGGAACATCTGGAAGTACAACGGCGTGCCGCCGTTCCGCGAGACCGTCACGTACATCAATCGCATCGCCAAGCACATCCGCAAGGCGATGGACGAGAACGTGATCGTCGCCAGCCTCAGCTCGCCGGCGCCGTGAGCTCGGCGGGCTGAAGCCCGCCGCTCCACTCGGTGGTGGCAACCGTCATCAGGCTGTCGAATCGCAGGATCATGATCGTGCGGTCGTCGTCCGCCGGACGCGTGCCGGCGTGGCGCGCAATCGCGTCGAGGATCGCGTCGCGGATCGCCGAGGGCGAGCGGTCCTGCTGCTCCGCCAGCAGCGTCTCGAGCTGATCGAACCCGAACGGATCGCCGTTCTGGTCCTGCGCCTCGACGATGCCGTCGGAGAGGTACACGATCGTGTCGCCTTCGCGCAGGTCTTCCTCCGCGGTCATGGTGGTCATGCTGCTGCGCACGCCGAGGGGCAAGGACGGTGATTCGATCGAAATCGGGCGGTCGCTGTTCTCCCGGAGCAGATACGGATAGAGGTGGCCGGCGTTGGTGTGGCGGATCGTGCCGTGCTCGAGGTCGAAGATCGTGAAGGCGAGCGTCATGAACGCGCGTCGGTCGGTGGAGCGATATACCAGCTCGTTGAGGCGCTGGAAAAGCGACGTCTCGTCGGCGCCTTCTTCGACGAGCGTCGTGATGGCGGCTTTCACCATGGCCATGACCAGTCCGGTCGACAGGCCGTGTCCGGAGACGTCGCCGATGGCGACCGCGAGCCGCGACTTGTCGAGGTTGAAGACGTCGTAGTAGTCGCCGCCGATCGACGCCGTCGGCTCGAAGTGCGCCGAGAACGACACTCCTCGGAACTTCGGCCCCTCGCGCGGCAGCAGGTTGCGCTGGATCGTCGCCGCGATCTCGATCTCGCTCTGCAGACGCTCCTTCTCCGTGACCGTCGTCAGCAGCGAGGCGATCGACTCGGTCATCCGGTCGAAGGACATCGCCATCGCGCCGAGCTGGTTGTGGCGCTTCATCCGGATGCGGTACGAGAAGTCGCCGCGCTCGACCGCACGCGTGCCTTTCTCGATGCGGTTCACGGCGCGCGAGATCGAGAAGATCAGCACCGCCGCGAACGCGGTGGCGATGAAGTAGGCCAGCATCAGGCAGGTCGCGAGGACGCCGATGACCGTGAAGATGATCTTCATCAGCTGCGAGTTCGTCGCGCCGCCGAAGTAGTACTCCACGAGGTTGCGCATCGGGTTCGAGATCAGCGTGAAGAGCGCCTTCTTCGGGTCCGCGCTCCCATCCGTCCAGTCGAGCACCGTTCCCTGTTCGGTGGTCTCGAAGAAGATCACCCGGTCGAAGGCGATGCCCCGCTTGCCGAAGCTGCCGAAGTCTTTGCCCTCGGAGCCGATGTCGATGCCGTCGCGCCCCTGGCGCGAGCCGATCGCGGTCGCGGTGATCATCCCGCCGCGCTCCTCGATCTGCTTCGCGAACTTCTCGTCGATCGGCAGCGCCAGGACGACCGCGTGGCGATTCGGATACTGCCGCGCCGAGACGAGCAGCGGCTGTTTGCCGCGCAGCACGATGCCGCTGTAGGTCTTCGTGCGCAGCCATTCGGGAAGCTTCCCGCCGCTCGCGTCCGCGGTGTCGTACAGCTCGACGCCCTCCATGGCCGGCTTGCGTCCCTGGATGGCGTAGTCGGCGTTGATGGCCTCGAGGAAGGCGAGCACGTTCCGGCGCTCCATCCGGTAGCTGGCCTGGCTGGCGACGCCGGCGATGACGTAGAGGATCGCGATCAGCAGGATCGCGAAGAGGAAGAACGGCAGCACGCCGATCATCACGTAGCTGAGGAAGAGCCGGCGGCCGACGGTCCAGAAGAGCTTGCGCAGCACCCAGCGCGAGGCCACGGCCAGGCCGTACAGCGTCAGCGCGATGACGATCAGCCAGGCCAGAAACGCGAGCAGCTCGAACAGGCCCAGGCTGCGGCCGAAGCGGCCGAGCAGCTTGTCGAGGTAGTGGAGGACGAGGATGACCGCGATTCCGGCAAGCCAGACCACGAACGCGGGCGAGATGCCGCGCCGCTTATTGTCGGGCGGAACGTCCATTTGAGTCATGATGACACACGCGGCGCGTGGCACCGGCGGCACTGGTTTGTACGTTGGGAAATTCCGGCGGTTTCACGTTTGTCTAAGGTCGCCAGAGGTCGTCATGTCCATTTCTCGTCTCACCGCAGTCGCAGTGCTGTTGCTCGGCGCGCAGGTCGCGTCGGGCGCGCAGTGCGTGAATCGCTTCGTCGCCACGCGCCAGGGAGTGCGCCACGTCGTGACCCTGCTCACCGGCAAGCTCACGTTCCAGGAAGCGCAGCAGCTGGCCAAGGCCATTCAGGCCAAACAGTCGCCGCCGCTGGAGTGGGTCGACGACAGCGGGAAGTCGATTGCGAAGCAGTCCGGCATGCTCGAAGTCGTGCGGCCGATGCCTGTCGGCTGCGACGGCAAGACCTCCGGCGTGGTGATGATCGTGAACTTCGCCACCGCGAGTGCGCCGGCCAAGAAGATGAACCTGAAGCTCAACGCGGACACGACGGTCGCGTTCGAAGAGCAGGGCAAGTAGTCCCTAGCGACCCTTCCAGACCGCTTTGCGTTTCTCGATGAACGCGATCAGCCCTTCCGTCGCGTCGTCCGTCTTCATCAGCTCCTCGAGATAGAGCCGCTCCACGCGCGCGAGGCGCTCGTCGAAATCCTCCGCCTGCGCGAGCCGGAACGCCTTCTTCGCAAAGCGCAGCGATGACGCGCTCTGGCGATACAGCCTCTCCAGCCACTCCTCGGCGCGCGCATCGAATGCCGCATGCGGGAAGAGCGCGTTCACCATGCCGTGGGATTCGGCGGTCGCGGCGTCGATCGGCTCGCCGGTCAGCAGCAGCTCCAGGCCTTTGCGCGGCGCGAGCCGCCGCGAGAGCTGGTACGCGGCGACAGGGGGAAAAACACCGAGGCTGATCTCCGGCTGGCCGAAGCGGGCGCGGTCGGAGGCGAGGACGAAGTCGCAGGCCATGGCCAGTTCGCAGCCGCCGCCGAGCGCGGGGCCGCGCACGAGCGCGATGGTGACGAGGTCGAGGCGCGCCAGCGCGCGGAAGCAGTCGTGAAAGTTGGCGAGCATCGTCGCGACGCGGTCGCCGAGGTGATCCTGCACGCTCGCGCCGGCCGAGAACGCCTGATCGCCGGCGGAGTCGATGATCAGCGCGTGGCGATCGTTCGTGGCGCGTGCGAGCGCGTCGCGCAGCTCAGCGAGCATGGCGATGTCGAGGATGTGCAGCGGCGGATCGTTCAGCGTGATGCGGTATGCGTTTGCGCCGGACGAGAACGCGATCTTCGACATCAGTATCTTTTACATCAGTGTGCCGCGCGCCGCTTGCCCGCCGTGGGCGGCGGTGCCGTGGTCCACACCTCGACCGAGTGCTCGGTGAGGAGGAAGAGCTTTCCGGCCTGCTGCGCGATCGACTTCACCGTCGACGGAGCGGTCAGCTGCACCGGCGCGAGCGTCCATGACGGCAGCCGGTAGAGCTGCGGACTCTCGGCGCGGCCGGTGACCACGGCGCAGTCGCCTTCGATGGCCATGTCGCCCGACGCCGCGAGGCTGTCGAGGAAGTCGCCCGCGCCGAGGAGCGACTCGTTGTAGGAGTAGACCTTGTCGGCGAGGACGTAGACCTTGCCGGCCGAATAGCCGATCGACGCGGCGTTCGCGGGACTCGCCGCGCTAACGACCTGCGACGGCTGCAGCGGGTTGGTGATGTCGAGGATGCGCATTTCGTCGGGCAGTGCGAAGAGCGCATAGGCGCGCGAACCGGAGGTCGCCACGTCGACCACGCCGCCGTTCAGTGTCGCGGTGATCGCGAGCGAGCTCGGATCGAGCACGTAGGTCTTGCGCTCGCACGTGCCGGTCGAGCATCCCTTCACGATCGCCACCCACACGGCGTTGCCCACGGCGAAGATCGCGGTGGTCTCGTTGCCGTCGTCGAGCGTTTTCTGCGCGAGCTGCACGCCGGCCTTCGAGTAAGAAGTAACGCGGGAGACTTCGGTGGCGTAGAGCGTCGTCGGGAGCGCGGCGAGAGTGCCGGTGGCCGGCGCGCTGATGTTTGCCTCGAACGACGGCGCAGCGCCTTTGAGCGTCGAGTAGACGTCGACGCGCTGATCTTCGATCAGATAGAGGAAGCTGCCGGCCGCCGCGGCGCCGCGATAGAAGCGGTTGCCGTTCGTGGACACGCCTTTCGGCAGCGCGACTTTGTAGTCGGTCGCCATCGAGCCGGTGTTGCTGGCGATGACGGCGATGCCGTTCGTCACCTGCATCTGCGCCGGCGTTTCGGGCAGCGGGTTCTCGCGCAGCAGCGCGTCCTTGGTCGTGTCCCACACCGAGAGTGTCGCGTCGCCGAGGACGAGGAGGTCGGTGCCGGAGAAGAGGAGCTGGCGCGGGATGGTGCGGTTCGAGCCCGGAAGCACGCGCACCACGCCGGTGGCGAGGTCGATCAGGTTGATGCCGCGGAACGTGAACACCGCCGCGTGCGTGGCGCTGAGGCCGGCGCCGCCGATGGCCGCGCCGTCGAGCGTGAACGTGCGCGGCGCGGCGCTCAGATCGCCGCTGCTGTAATAGCGGACGGTCGTTTTCGCGTCGTCGCTGACCTGCAGCAGCGCGATCGCGTTGCCGGAGCGCGTCATCGACACGACTGCCGGTCCGTCGATCGTCAACTGCTGCGGCGAGCCGCCGATCGGAATCCGCCAGAGGGTGTCGTTGACGAGCTGCGCGATGATCCCGCCGGTCGTGAACAGCGCGGAGCGGACGTTCGCCGCGAGTGACGCCGAGAATGTCATCGACGGCGTGGCGGCATCGACCGCCCATACCTTGATCGTCGAGCCGTTCGAGCTGAGGAGCGACGCGCCGCTCGCGTCATGAACGATCGTCGCCGTGCTCGTGTCCCACGTCCGCTGCGGCGTGAGGGAGATCCCGCTGCGGTTGATCGCCGCCTCCGAGATGCCGGTGGCTCCCGCGAAGTACGCCTTCTCCCCGATCGTCGCGACGCTGTTGCGCGCCGTCTCGACGTAGCTGGCCAGCGGATGCGGCGAGAGGAGCGTGGTGATGTCGTAGGTGACGAGTCCCATGTCGCCGGCGGCGACGAAGAGCGTGTTGCCGCTGCGGGCCATGGCGAAGATGCGATTGTTCGTGCCGCCGAGGGGGAGGAGCTGTTGTTCGTAGAGCTCGGCCACGCGCGTGAGCGAGCCGACGTCGAGCGCGCGGAACACGCGCTGCGGTCCGGCGGCGAAGATGCTGTCGGAGGTCAGCGTCGCGAACGCGTTCGTGCCGTAGCTGATGCGTCCGAGCTTCGTCGTGCCGGTGAAGACGTCGGTGCTCTGTCCGAGCTCGTCGGAGACGTAGAGGAGGTTGTTCGCCGCGTGCACCGCGGACGAGCGCGTGAGCGACTCGAGCGCGCCGGTGCCCTGCGGGATCGACGGGATGCCGACGTTGATCGTCTCGACCGACGCGTCGCCGTCGGCGGCGTACATCGTCGAGCCGATGACCGCGAGCGAGCTGACGTTCGCGCGCGACGTGGTGATGATGACGTTCGTGCGGAACGGGTGCAGCGGATCGATGAGATCGAAGTGCGCGATGCCGTTGGAGGTCGCGACGAAGAGGGCCGTCTTCTCGACGATGTCGTTGACCGTGCCGCCGGCGTCGACGGAGCCGGACACGCTCAGCGTGCGGCCGCTGCGGCGGACGATGTACACCCGCGAGCCGCTGCCGGTGTAGGCGAGGTTTCCGCTCAGCGCGAGAACGCGCGTCGAGCCCGGAACCGCGACCGAGCCCGCGAGCGCGTAGCCGCGTCCGGCGATCGGCTCGAGCAGCTGCACGCCGTAGCCGGTCGCCAGCCAGATGAAGCCCTCGCCGTCGACGGCGACGTCGTAGACCGTCGAGCGGAATTGCCCGCTGTAACGCGAGACCCAGGAACAGTCGGCAAGGGTGGGGAGGGAGGTGGAGAGGAGAACGAGGAGAACCGAGATCACACGCCCGCGCATTCGAGGTTATTGTAGTCTCCAAGTCGCCTGGTCTCCGAGTCTCCTAGGAGACCGGGAGGCTCGGAGACTGGGAGGCCCAGATCCGCACCGCCTTCGCCACGTAGGACGAGTGCGGCACCTCTCCAAGCGCGGCAGGATCGATCCACGCCCACTCTTTTCCCGCCCGCACCCGCGCGCTCGCGCTGTAGAGCGCGAACTCGATGCGGCGCGTGGTCACGGTGTGGCGGAACGTGCCCAGGAGCTCGCGCGGGGTGACGTCGAGCGGCTGGCCGGAGAGGAGCGAGGTGTCGCCGTGCGGGAGGTGGTACATCGCGTTCATCAGCGGTCCCGCCTCGCGGCGCATCAGCACGCGGCCGCGGCGGTCGGTGATGAGATAGAGCGCGATGCGCAGCGCGCGCGTTTCCTTCTTCGGCTTCGCGCGCGGCAGCGCATCGCTGCGCGTGGCGCACTCCGTGCGCACGGGACAAACAAGGCACGACGGGTTGCGCGGCGTGCAGATCAGCGCGCCGATCTCCATCAGCCCCTGATTGAGCTCACGCGGCGTCTTGCAGATCTGAACGAGCGCCTCCGCGCGCGCCCACGCATCCTCTTCGTCGCCGAAGATCCGCGCCAGGACGCGGGCGACGTTGCCGTCGACGATCGGCGCGCGCTCGTTGAACGCGATCGAGGCAATCGCGCCCGCGGTGTAGCGGCCGACTCCCGGCAGCGCCATCAGCTCGTCGAGCGTGTCAGGTACACGTCCGTTCGCTACGCGGGCCGCGGCGTGCAGCATCCGCGCGCGGCGGTAGTACCCGAGTCCCGACCAGGCCGCCATCACGTCCTGTTCGCTTGCCCTGGCCAGCGCCCGCAGCGTCGGGAAACGTTTCATGAACTTCGCGAAGTAGGGCAGCACGACGTCCATTTGCGTCTGCTGCAGCATGATTTCCGAGACCCAGACCTGGTAGGGATCGTAGCGGCGGCGCCAGGGGAGGGGGCGCTGGTGGCGCGCGAACCACGCCTCGATGCGGCGCGTGATAACGGCGAGGTCCGGAGCTTGCAAAGTTGCCGCATATTGTATTCTTCGGCCATGAGCGAACAGATGCAGGGAGCACCTGAGACCGAGCAGGGCAAGTACGTCTACTGCATCATCAAGACCGAGACGCCGCGCGACTTCGGCGGCGTCGGCATCGGCGGGCGGCGCGACCGCGTCTACACCGTGCCGTACCGCGAGTTCGCCGCGGTCGTCTCCAACTGTCCGCTGATCGTCTTCGACCCGACGCGCGAGAACGCGCTGGCCCACGAGCATGTGAACGAGCTGGTGATGAAGGACTTCACCGTCCTTCCGATGAGCTTCGGCACCGTCTTCCGCACCGAGAACGACATCAAGGAGTTCCTCAAGGGAACCTACGAGGCGCTCAGCGACGTGCTGCAGAAGATGGAAGGGAAGATCGAGTTCGGCCTCAAGGTGAACTGGGACAAGGACCAGGTCATCCGCGAGATCGAGACCGAGAACGAGGAGATCCGGCGGCTGAAGGAAGAGATCTTTTCGAACACTTCGACCTCGACGTACTTTTCGCGCATGCAGCTCGGCCGCGTGGTCGAGTCGGCGCTGCAGGCAAAGGCCGACACCTACGTGACCGAGATCTACGAGGCCTTGCGCGACGCCGCGATCGCCTCCCGCTCGAACAAGCCGATCGGCGACAAGATGATCATGAACGCCGCGTTCCTCGTCGAGCGCGACAAGACCAAGGCCTTCGACGACCAGATCTCGGACATCGCCAAGAAGTACGAGAACAGGCTGTCGTTCCTCTATACGGGGCCGTGGCCGCCGTATAACTTTGTGAACATCAGGCTGAAGCTGGAGCGTGCGGAGCGCTAGTGGCGTTCATCCTCGACGACATCCTCCTCCTCCCCATCAAGGGACCGATCGCCGGCTTCCGGTGGGTCATGACCACGATTCAGAAGATGGCTGACGAGGAGCTGATGGACGATCAGCCGTGGAAGGAGCGGCTGATCGAGCTGCAGATGATGCTGGAGCTTGGGGAGATCGGCGAAGAGGACTACACGCGCGAAGAGGCGATCGTGTTCCAGGCGCTGCGCGACATCCGCGCGCGGAAGGAAGCGCTCGCGCGCGAGCTGGCGGCCGAACGCGGCGAAGAAGACGGCGGCATCGGCATTTACACTGGGTACGGTGATCGATGACCTCCGCGCGCTCGGCTCGCGGCGCGTAATCCTCTTCGGCGGCAAAGGCGGCGTCGGGAAGACCACGATCGCGCGCAAGGCCGCGGAGCTGCTTCCCGACTCCATTCTGCTGTCGGTCGAGACGCTCGACGCGCACGCGCTCTATCAGCGATTCCTCGGCGCGAACCTCGAGCAGTTTCTCGAGATCGCCGACCGCGGCACCTATCTCGACCGCGAGGAGCTGCGCCGCTTCTTCGAGCTCGCCCTGCCTGGCATCGACGAGCTGATGGCCTGGATGCACATCGGCGAGCTGGCCGAGGAGAATCCCGGCGCGACCGTCGTCGTCGACACCGCGCCGACCGGCCACACGCTGCGCATGCTCTCGTCGCCGGAGCACTTCCGCCAGCTCGCGCTCGCGCTCGACGCGATGCAGGAGAAACATCGCGCGATGGTCCGCCAGTTCACGCGCCGCGACTCGCGCGACGCGCTGGATCAGTTCATCGAAGACTTCGACGCGCGCGCGAAGCGCTATCGCGCGCTCATCGATACGTTCATTCCCGTGACGCTGTCGGAGCCGTGGGTGGTCGAGCAGACGCTGCGCCTCATCGAGGAGCTCGGCGGGATCGACGTGCCGTTCGTGATTCTCAATCGCGCCGTGCACGACATCGACTGCGACCTCGATCGCGAGCGCGCGAAGCGCGACGCGGCAGCACGCGCGCGCTTCGCGCCGCGGAAGGTCGTCGACTTTGAAAGGTCGTGTGTTCCGCTATGGCTCCGCTGACCTTCTTCGCGGGCAAAGGCGGCGTCGGCAAGACGACCTGCGCGAGCGGTCTCGCGTTGCAGCTCGCGCGCACGAAGAAAGTGACGCTCCTCTCCGTCGATCCCGCGCATTCGCTGCGCGACGTGTTCGCCCACGAGACTCCTCCCCCGAACCTCACCGTGGAGATGATCGACACCAAGGCGAAGTGGCGGCAGTTCCGCGACACTGTCGGGCGCGAGATCGAGCAGGCACTCGACGTGCTCACGCCGCGCGGGCTCACGCTCGCGCACGATTCCGAGGCCATGCAGCGGCTGATCGAGATCGCGCCGCCGGGGGCGGACGAGCTGTTCGCGATCACGCGGCTCGCCGATCTCGCCGCGGATGAAACGCAGGACGCGGTCATCGTCGACACCGCGCCCACCGGCCACTTCCTGCGCCTGCTCGATCTGCCGAAGGAAGCGGGCGAGTGGGTGCGCGAGTTCATGCGCCTCCTCCTCCGCTACAAGGACCTCATCCCGCCCGCCTCCCTCGGCGAAGAGCTCGTGCGCGCATCCCGTGCCCTGAAAGATCTCGACGAAACGCTGCGCTCCGACCGCGCCACGGTGATCGTGGTGACGCGGCCGGAGCCGCTCGTGATCGCCGAGACCACACGGCTGATCGACTCGCTGAAGCAGCGCGGGATCGCCGTCGGCGGTGTGATCGCGAACTACGTCACGCCCGAGAACGAATGCGCGTGCGATCGCACGACGCGGCGCTACGAGCTGGAGGCACTCGCTACGCTCGAAGTCACCAGGATGATCGAGCGCCGCGACGCGCCGCCGGTCTCGCTCGCCGAGTTGTCATCTATAGTTTCTCTGCCGTGATCTACGTCTACGCCATCACCCGTGAGCCGGCGACGCCCGACGTTGAAGGCATCGATCAGACGCGCCGCTTCGGCAGCACGTCGATCGGCGGCGTCTCCGCCGTCTTCACGGCCGTCAATGCCGAGGGGTTTTCACAGGAGGCGATCGACAGCCGCGCCGGCGATCTCGAATGGCTCGGCGCGATCGGCTACAGACATCAGGCGGTGGTGCAGGACGTGATGAAGAAGACCGCGGTCGTGCCGCTGCGCGCGTTCACGCTGTTCAGCAGCGAGGAAGCGCTGCGCGCGTATCTGCACGAGAACGCGGAGATGCTGCGCAAGGTGCTCGACCGCCTCGACGGCAAGCAGGAGTGGACGCTGCAGGTCGAGGTCGAGCCGCAGCGCTGGAGCGAGTCGCTGGTCGCGCGCGTCGATTCGTTGCGCGAGCTGCAAACGCAGATCGACTCGGCCGCGCCGGGCAAGGCGTTCCTCCTGCGCAAGAAGCTCGACGACGAGAAGAAACGCGCGTCGCATGCGGCCGAGGAAGCGCTGGTCGGCGAGATCGAGCGCGCGGTGCTCGAGAAGCTGCGCTGCGAGACCGTCGCCGAGTCGCGCGAGCGCCGCGACGGTGCGTTCCCGCAGATCAACGTGCTGATCGAGCGCGATGAAGAGGCGACGCTGCATGGGGTTTGCGACCAGTTGAGCGAACGCTATGCGAATGAAGGCGTCACATTTGCTCTGACAGGTCCCTGGCCTCCGTACACATTCGCAGGAACGATGAACGATGAACGATGAAGGATGACCGATGAATCACCGATCTCCTGAGATTTTCATGTTCATCGTTCATCGTTCATCGTTCATCGTTGGATCTCATGCCTGATCAGGAAGAAGACCTCAGCCTCCTGGAGATGCTCGATCACCTTCTCGACCGCGGGGTGGTGATCGCCGGCGAGGCCGTGATCTCGATCGGCGACGTCGATCTCCTTTACCTCGGGTTGAACGTCATTCTCGCGAACGTCGACGCGGTCACGCGCGTCTCGAGCGGCAAAAAATGAAGCACGTCGCCATCGGCGTGCACCTGCGCCGTGAGGACGTGGAGCCGCTCGCGACTCCGATCGCCGCCGGCGAGCTTTTCTTCAGCGCGCTCGACGTCGCCGACGATCAGCCCCTCGGCGATCGCGAGCTGCTGATCCGCATCGCGCGCGTGCGTGGCGCATTGCTGGAGCGCGCGACGTTCATCGCCGTCCGCTACGGCTACACGTTCTCGCGCGAAGCCGAGGCCGTGCAGCTCGCGCGATGGAAACAGCTTCTCGAGGAGAATCGCGGCAACGTGGAGATGACGCTCAAAGTCGCCGCGACGTCGTCGGTCGCGCGTCCCGATCGCCACGCCTTCGCGAGCGGCGCCGGCTATCTGCGCGCGCTGCATGAGGCGACACAGGCCGCGGACGCCGATCCGAAATTTCGCGTCGAGGCGGAGCGGCTGATTCTTCCGCACGCGGTGAAGCACCGCTGGGCGCACCGCGATGAGAAATCGCTCGAGCTGAGCGTGCTCGTCGCGCGCGGTGCAGTCGATGAGGTGCGGGAAGCGGGTGAGCGTTTGAAAGAGACAGGCGTCCCGTTCTTGCTTTCCGGTCCGTGGCCGCTGGAGGTCTTCGCCGATGCTGATCACGAATGAAGAACAGGAACTGCGTCAGGCGCTCACGTTCACGGAGTCGGTCGTGCCCGACCGCATCGCCGCCGATCCGGAGATCGTGGAGAACGGACTGGCGAAGCTGGTGCTGTCGATCATCGAGCTGATTCGCCGCCTGCTGGAGAAGCAGGCGCTGCGCCGCATGGACGCCGGCAACCTCACCGACGAGGAGATCGAGCGGCTCGGCAACGCGCTCATGAAGCTCGAAGAGAAGATGGCCGAGCTGAAGCGTGTGTTCGGACTCAGCGACGAAGACCTCAACTTGAAACTCGGCCCGGTGAAGTCACTGTGATATTTTCTTCGCCGCATGCCCATCGATGATCGGGGAGGAGTGGTCCAGCGGCAGCCGCAAGGGCTGGTCGACATCCTCGACAAGATTCTGGACAAGGGACTCGTCGTCGCCGGAGACGTCAAGGTGTCGCTGGCGAACGTCGAGCTGCTGACGATCCAGCTTCGCCTGGTGATCTGCTCGATCGACAAGGCCGAGGCGATCGGCATCAACTGGTGGCGCTCGGACCGCTTCTACTCGAGCGATCCGAAGGCGCTGCACGGTGCGGAGGAGTATGACGATTTGCGCAACCGCATCGCCGAGCTCGAAAAGCAATTGAGCACTCGTGAGAGGAAAGGCAGGTAAGTCATGGCTGTTGAACGCGCACCGGGCGGTACCAGTCTCATTGACGTACTCGACCGGATTCTCGACAAGGGCATCGTCATCGACGCGTGGGTGCGAATCTCACTCGTCGGCATCGACCTGATCACGGTTGAGGCCCGCGTCGTCATCGCGTCGATCGATACGTATCTCAAATACGCCGAGGCCGTCGGCATCACATCGACGGTCGCGCGTCCCGCGCTGGGCGAAGGCGGCGGCGTCGGCACCACCGCGGCTGCACCGGCCGGCTCGACTGTCGGGCGGACCTAAAGTGGGGGGCGGACGTCTCGTCCGCCGGGCGGGCAGGATGCCCGCCCCCCCTACTTCAGCCACTGATCGAACCAGTCGCCCGCGGTCTGGTACCACAGCTTCGAGTTCTGCGGCTTCAGCACCCAGTGTCCTTCGTCCGGAAAGTAGAGCAGCTTCGAGGGGACTCCTCTGCGCTGCAGAGCGGTGAAGAGCTGCAGGCCCTCGGTGATGGGAACGCGGTAATCGAGCTCGCCGTGTGACACCAGCGTCGGCGTCGCGAAGTTCCTGACGAAGCGATTCGGCGACCACTTCTCGTACAGCTCCGGTTTGTACCACGGCGTCCCGCCGAATTCGAATTCCGGAAACCACAGCTCCTCGGTCGCCCCATAGACCGCCTCGAGGTTGTACAAGCCGTCGTGCGAGAAGAGCGCCTTGAAGCGGTTCGTGTGGCCGAGGATCCAGTTCACCATGTAGCCGCCGTAGGATGCGCCGGCGGCGCCGAGGCGGTCGGCGTCGACATACGGCAGCGCGGCGAGCACGTCGACGCCGTTCATGATGTCGACGTACGGCTTGCCGCCCCAGTCGCCCGAGATCTCTTCGATGAACTGCTGGCCGAAACCGTACGACCCGCGCGGATTCGGCGCGAACACGACGTAGCCGCGCGCGGCGAACATCTGCGGGTTCCAGCGATACGACCAGCCGTTGCTCCACGCGCCCTGCGGCCCGCCATGGATCAGCACGATGGCCGGATACTTCTTCGCCGCGTCGAAGTTCGGCGGCTTGACCAGCCAGCCCTGAATCGGCGTGTCGCCCGCGCCTTTCCAGGTCATGCTCGACACCTCGCCCATCGCGACCTTCGCGAGCAACGCATCGTTGTCACGAGTCAGCCGTTTAGGAGGAGTGGTACGCGCTTCCAGCGCGTAAATATCCGTCGGCCGCGTCAACGTCGACATATCAAAGTAAATCGTCTTGCCGTCGGCCGCGATCTCGATCTCCGAGGCCGACCCGCTGTTGTCGATCAACTTCGTGCGGCCGTCGAGCTGGATCTCGTAGATCGCCTCGGCGCCCGCGCGCGGCGCGGTCACGAAGATCGACCTGCTGTCGGGACTCCAGCGCACTGACTCGATCCAGTCGTTCATCTGCTGTGCGATGCGCCGCGACTGCTGCGTCGCTCGGTCGTAGAGCCACAGCTCCCACAGATCCGACTCGTAGCCGTTGCGCGCTTGCGAGCGGTAGGCGATGGTGCGGCCGTCGGGCGAGTACGCGGGATTCGTGTCGGCGCCGGTGCGCGTGGTGATGCGCTTCGCGTCGCCGCCGGCCAGGGAGACCAGAAAGAGGTCGGAGTTCGTCGAGCGCTCCGGATGCTCGTCGGTGTTGCGCGCGTAGACGAGCTCCCTGCCGTCGGGCGAGACGTCGAACTCGCCGCCGCCTCCGACGGAGAACGGAGGCGCGTCGAATGCGCCCGGCGTCAGATCGCGCGGCGCGCCGCTCAGCGGCACGTAGATGATGTGCGTGCGGGTCGGCTCCTGCCACGCGTTCCAGTGGCGATAGAGAAGACTGTCGATGACGCGCGCCTTTGATGGCCTCTTCTCCGCGGCCGCGTCTTTCTGGTTCGTGCATTCCGGATCGACGCCGCATTCGGGATAGACGTCCGAAACAACCACGAGCGCGGAGCCGTCGGGAAGCCACTTCGCGCTCCCCGCGCCGCCGGCGAGCCGCGTCAGCTTCTTCGATGTGGCGCCGGCGACGTCGTAGAGATACAACTGCTTCGCGCCGCCTTCCTTATTCGAAACGTACGCGATCGTCTTTCCGTTGGGCGACCAGCGCGGCTCCTCGTCCTGCTTCGAGCCGTCGGTGATCTTCTTCGACTCGCCGCCCGCCGCCGGCATCAGGTAGATCGCGCTCCTGCGCACGTTCGCCGCGAGGTCGATCGTGCTCGCGTCGTAGGCGATCCACTTCCCGTCGGGTGAAACATGCGGCGCGCCGATGCGGCGGATGCCGGCGAGGTCCTCGAACTTCATCGCCTGCTGCGCGTGCGCGGCAGCGGCGATGAACAGTACGGCGATCAGTCTTTTCATCGGATGTATCCCAGCGACTTCAGGTTCTTGTAATACTCGTCGTTCACGTTTTGCGCCGTTATCGCGGCCTTGCGCGGGCCGTAGCTGGCGATGCGCGGCTCCTGCGGCGGGGCGATGAGCGAGCGGCCCGGCATTTCGCTGGAGAGCGGAAAGCCGAGGAGCGTGAGCAGTGTCGGCGCGACGTCCCACGCGCGCGGCGGCGTGTTGAAGCGGATGTTCGACGCCACCACCGCCTGGCCCAGCTGATGATCGCCGGGAAGGCCGGCCACGATGACGTGATAGCCGCGGCCGCGCAGCTGCGCGATGAGCGAGGTCAGGTTGTCGAGCGCGCGGATCGACTGTGCGAGCTGCGTGGCCTGATCGTTCTGCACGCGGTTGAGGATCACGTCGAGCGCGGGGAGATAGACCGTCGCGAAGCGCGGCCAGCGGCGGTCGAGCTCCGTGAGGAAGCGCGATGTGGCCAGCGCGTCGACCCGCAGCGGATCGCCTTTCGCGGCGCCGAAGATCGACTCCTGGCCGATCGAGGTCAGCGCGCCCTCGCGCTCGTCGGCGGTCGTCCACCAGTTCACGGCGAGGCTCGGGATCCCGCGCGCGGCCGCGATTTCCCACACGTAGTCGCGCTTGCGCACCGTCGGCGGCAGCGGCTCGCGCCGCACGATGCGCACGAGCGGCGCGGCGCGCATCAGCACGATCTCGCTGCGCGAGACGCGCTGCAGGATGTGCCGGCCGCCGCGGAAGCGCACCCCTTCGATCGCGCGCACGCCGTGCGCGGACGTCGGCACGCCCGTGCCGAGGGACGCCCAGCGCTCGGTCGTGGACTCGCCGCCGATCGCCTGGGTGGCGGTGGGACGCAGCGCCTGCACGAGGTCGGGGCGCGACTGGAGAATCTCGCTGGTCAGGCCGTCGACGGCGATCAGCGCGACCCGCACGGTCGTCGGCGTCGTCACGACCATCGGCTCGATGCTGCTGCGCTCGCGCACCGCGTACGCGGGCACGAACAGCAGCGCAATCAGCGCGACCGCCGCCACGGCCATCGGAATCGTGCGCGGTTTCTGATGGATCGCGGGCACGCGCTGCAGTTCGTAAATCGAGAACGACAGCAGGGCCGCGGAGACGACGATCGTCGCGACGAGAAAGAAGATCGCCGTGAGCGCGATCCCGACCAGCAGCTCCGCGGTCTCGGGAGCGGTGTCGAAGCGATACCACCAGATCGCGACCGGCAACACGAGCAGCGCGCTCGCTCCGAACGAGATCGCCAGCAGCGCGCGCGGCGTGTCGATCGGCAGCGCCGGCCGCAGCTTCAGCACCAGCGCGATGAAGATGACCAGCAGAAACGAGAACAGCAGCCACGCCGCCGCGTAGGTCAGGAACAGCGCCAGCGTCTCGAACGCGCTCAGCGGCGCGTTGCGGAAGATCATCACCGCCGTCATCGGCAGCGCCCCGAACGCCGCGATCAGCGTCCCCGCCTTGAGCGCGACCAGCACCAGCTCGAGCCAGAACGCACGCGAGGACCAGGGATCGAGGGCGAACCAGCGCTCGATGCCGTGGGAGAGGTAACCGCGATTGCGCAGTTCGCGCCGGAGATCGTCGACTTCGGACACTGCGGCGAATGCTAAACGATTCGGAATACGGCCGCCTTTGCCACGTTAATTACCGCGGGTCCCCCTCGACAATGGATGAGCCGCGGCCTCGCCGCACTTTCACGAAAGTTCTCTCAGGTCTGGTCCTGCTCTTCGGCGTGACGGCGCTGAAGGCGAAGGCGTTCCTGATTCTCTTCATCGAGAAAATCCGCCTTCTCTTCGTCAACCCGTTCGAAGGCTTCGGCACCGTGCAGTACGCCATCGCCGGCGGCTCGTTTCTCGTCACCATCGCCGCCTACGCGACCCAGGCGCCGCTCGCGGTCGTCGTCGGCTTCGTCGTCATCACGCTCATCCACGAGATCGGCCACGCCGTGGCCATCCGCGCGAAAGGGCTGCGCGCCGGCTTCCTGGTCTTCATCCCCTTCATCGGCGGCGCGGTCACGCTGAAAGACCAGCCGCGCACCGTCTACGACGACGCCCTGATCGGCCTCGCCGGCCCGGCCGCCGGCACCGTCGCGTCGCTGATCTGCCTGCAGATGTACAAGTGGAACGGCGTCCCGCACTACCTCCTCATCGCGATGCTCGGCTTCGTGCTCAACCTCATCAACCTCATCCCCCTCGGCATGCTCGACGGCGGACGCATCTCCGCCGCGGTCACCAAGTGGATGTGGCTCATCGGCGGGGCGATGATCATCTACAAGGTCTTCGACCAGCCGAACCCGCTGACCATCCTCATCGGCGTCCTCGCCGCGTTTCAGGTCTACGCCTCGATCGTCCGTGAGAAAACCGACAAACACTTCTACGAGATCAGCTTCGGCCGCCGGGCGGGCATTGCCGCACTCTACTTTGCGTTAGTGATCTTTCTTGGGCATCAGACCTGGATGGCTTACGGCCGTCTCAAGCTGCTCCCGCACTGACGTGATAGGCTGAAATACGGATGAGTCTCTTCTCGCTGCTGGCGTTGACGTTCGGAATGGTGGCCGCGGCCGCCGAGCGGATTCCGCGTCCGGCGTTCGCGCTGATCGCGGTCAGCGGCTCGCGCTCGTCCGCGCGGCGGATCGAGCGGCGGCCGGCGGCGGTGCTGAACAGGCGATCGCGCCTGGTCCGGACAGGCAGGATTGCCTCTCCTCCATTCGTTCGCAGGCTCATTGCTCCACTTCGCGGAGCCGCTGCCGCGCGCGCGCCCGGTCTCGGCTGCTGAGCAGCCCCTTCCGTCCGCTGAGGCGCGGCCATTGCTGCGCCACAAATCCATTTGAAGCGAGATCCTCATGATCGACAAATTTCTGACCATGCTGTTCGGCTCGAAGCACGAGCGCGACGTCAAGGCCATGCGGCCGATCGTCGCGCAGATCAACGCGCTCGAGCCCGAGATCAGCGCGCTGACGGACGAGCAGCTGCGCGGCAAGACCGACGAGTTCCGCGAGCGCCTCAAGCCCGCCGTGCAGGCGCTCGAAGACGTGAAGAAGGAAGTGCCCCGCGATGAAAACGCGGTGAAGGCGGCGCAGGCGGACCTGCAGGCGGCGCTCGACGAGCTGCTCCCCGAGGCCTTTGCGGTCTGCCGTGAAGGCGGCAAGCGAGAGCTCAACATGCGGCACTTCGACGTCCAGCTGATGGGCGGCATCGTGCTGCACCGCGGAAAGATCTCGGAGATGAAGACCGGCGAGGGCAAGACCCTCGTGGCCACACTTCCCGTCTATCTGAACGCGCTCACCGGCCGCGGCGTTCACGTCGTCACCGTGAACGACTACCTCGCGCGCCGCGACTCGGAGTGGATGGGCCGCCTCTACAAGTTCCTCGGCCTCACCGTCGGCGTGATCCAGAACCCGCACGGCGACCGCGAGCGGCAGCAGGCCTATCGCTGCGACGTCACATACGGCACCAACAACGAGTTCGGCTTCGACTATCTCCGCGACAACATGAAGTTCAATCTCGAGGACATGGTCCAGCGCGATCCGGTCTACGCGATCGTCGACGAGGTCGACTCGATCCTGATCGACGAGGCGCGGACGCCGCTCATCATCAGCGGCCCGTCCGAAGAATCGGTCGACAAGTACTACCTCGTCGACCGGATCATCCCGAAGCTGATCAAGGACAAGGACTTTCAGATCGACGAGAAACAGCACACCGCGGTGCTCACCGAGGAAGGCGTCGCGCACGCCGAGAAGCTGCTGAAGGTCGACAACCTCTACGACCCCGCGAACATGGACACGCTGCACTGCGTGAACCAGGCGGTGCGCGCGCATTCGCTCTATAAGAACGAGGTCGAGTACATCGTCAAGGACGGCGAGGTCATCATCGTCGACGAGTTCACCGGACGCCTCATGCCCGGCCGCCGCTGGTCGGATGGCTTGCACCAGGCCGTCGAGGCGAAAGAAGGGGTGAAGATCGAGGCGGAGAATCAGACCCTCGCCACGATCACGTTCCAGAACCTCTTCCGGATGTACGAGAAGCTCGCCGGCATGACCGGCACCGCCGACACGGAAGCGGCGGAGTTCGACAAGATCTACAAGCTCGAGGTCGTGGTCATCCCGCCGAACAGGCCGATGGTGCGCCGCGATCAGCCCGATCTCGTGTACCGCACGGAGCGCGAGAAATTCGACGCGATCGTCCAGGAGATCAAGGAACGGCAGACCACCGGCCAGCCCGCGCTGGTGGGCACGATCTCCGTCGAAAAGTCGGAGCACCTCGCCTCGCTGCTGAAAAAGCAGGGCGTGCCGCACGTCGTGCTGAACGCGAAGTATCACGAGCGCGAGGCGGAGATCGTGGCGCAGGCGGGACACAAGGGCGCGGTCACGATCGCGACGAACATGGCCGGCCGCGGCACCGACATTCTCCTCGGCGGCAATCCCGAGTTCCTCGCGGCGCAGAAGACGAGAGAGATCCAGGACCCCGCGGAGCGGAAGAGGATCGAGGAAGAGATTCGCGAGCAGTGGGTCCGCGATCACGAGGAGGTCGTCGCCGCCGGCGGCCTGCACATCCTCGGCACCGAGCGGCACGAGTCGCGCCGCATCGACAACCAGCTGCGCGGCCGTTCCGGACGCCAGGGCGATCCCGGCTCATCGCGCTTTTACCTCTCGCTCGAAGACGATCTGATGCGCATCTTCGGCGGCGACAGGATCATGGGAATCATGGAGCGCCTCGGCATGGAGGAAGGCGTTCCGATCGAGCACGGCATGGTCACGCGCGCGATCGAGCGCGCGCAGAAGCAGGTCGAGGGGCGCAACTTCGAGGCCCGCAAGCACCTCCTCGAGTACGACGACGTGATGAACAAGCAGCGTGAGTCGATCTACTCGCTGCGCCGCTCGATTCTCGACGGACGCGAGGGGAAGGAGTACATCCTCAACGCCGCCGACGAGATCGTGGCCTTCCTCGTCGACACGCATTACCCGGAAGGGGATCGCGAGCAGCCGAATGAAGCGGAGCTGAACGCGGAGCTGTACGACTACTTCGGCATCGACCTGAAAGGCGCGGGCGCCGATCTCGAGTCGATGGGACGCGACGCCGTCAAAGCGGAGATCATCGACTCGGTCAACAAACGCTACGAGGAGAAGGAATCGGCGATCGGCGCGGACAACATGCGCCTGAACGAGAAGTACCTGCTGCTGCAGGTCATCGATCAGCAGTGGAAGGATCACCTCCTCAACATCGATCACCTGAAGGAAGGCATCGGCCTGCGCGGCTACGGCCAACGCGACCCGCTGATCGAGTACAAGAAGGAGTCGTTCGAGCTCTTCCAGGAAATGATGGAGCGCATCCAGGACCGCGTGGTCAAGATCCTCTGGAAGATGGAGATCGCCGGCGGCTCATCCGCGAGCGACGAGGCGGAAGTGCACCGCGTCCAGCGCGCCCTCCCGCCCCAGCCCCCCAAACAGCAGCTCACCTTCTCCGGCGCCCCGAAGGAAGCCCCGGCTCCCGTGAAACGCACCCAGGCCAAAGTCGGCCGCAACGACCCCTGCCCGTGCGGCTCGGGCAAGAAGTACAAGAAGTGTCACGGCGCCGCGGCGTGATGCAAGCGGCGTAAATCCATAACGCTTTACATCTTTTGCAATGGATCGGAGTCTATATTCATGCGCGCCTGAAACGGGAGGGCGCGCATGGTTCTGGTTCTTCTCTTCGCCTCGCAGCTTCTCCTTCATCACGACATCCTGACGATCGAGCCGGCGGCCGGCGAGGCAGTCTCGCTGCCGCTCCGCTTCGAGACCGCGGGAGAGGGAAGCGGGACCGTCGAGATCCGCTCGCGGAGCGGCGCGAAGTGGAGCATCGAGGCGACGGCGCAAGAGCTGGGCACGGTCCGGACGCTGTCGTTGCCCGCCGGCGACTACGACCTCGCGGTTCACCTGCAGCATCACCGCTCCGCTCACGCGTCGCTGCGCGTCGATGCCGCGCATCCCGATGCGCCGAAGGTCATTCGCCTCGCGGCCGCGCCGCTGGTACGCGGCGCGGTCGTGCGCGCGAACGGCGCTCCGCTCGCACGCGCGCGGGTCACGCTGGCGCCGACAGGCGAACAGGTTTCAACCGGCGAGGACGGCCGCTTCGCATTCGAAGTGACGGACCGCTGGCCGGATGAAGCGATCGTGGCCTCGCCCGGCTACGGCACGCTGCGGTTGCCGGTCCCGGCGGCCGAGGCGACGGTGGAGCTGCCGCGCGTCACGCTTGGCCGCGCGGCGCGCATCCGCGTGAAGACGGGGCGGGCGATTCCAGGCGCGAAGGTCGAGCTGACGCAGCCGCGAGAAGACTCCGGAGAGCTGCGCGTGCTGGCGGTGAGGCGCTTCGCGAAGGACGCGCGCGAGGTCGTCTTCGACGACGTCGCTCGGGGCTCGTATGTCGTGGTCGTGCGCGGCGAGCAGCCACTGCAGGTGATCGGCGCGAAGGTCGGCGTCGCCGCCGGCGACGAGCGCGTCCTCGATCTGCGCGTGCCGATCCGCTTCGCCAGGATCAAGGTGTTGCGCGGCGACGCGCCGTACGCCGATGCGCGCGTCGTGTTGGAGAGCATCGCCTCCGGCTGGAGCAGCACGTTCAGCACCGGCGCGGCCGGCGAGATCGACACCGAGGTGTGGGAGAGCGGCTGGTACGAAGTGGGTGTGAGCGACGACGCCAACAGCGCGCCGTTCATCGGACGGCTGATCGTCGACGAACAGCCGGCGCTGCCGGTCAGCACGCTCGCCATCGGCGTTCCCGACCGCCGCGTGCGCGGCCGCGTGCTCGATCGCGCCGGCGCGCCGGTCGCGAACGCGACGGTCACGCTCCGCTCGCTCGATGCCGAGCAGGTACCGACCGTTCGCGCGCGCACGAACGAGAACGGCGTGTTCGTCTACAGCGCGGTGCAGGAGGGACGGCAGCTGCTGCAGGTGTCGATGCCGGGGTTCCTTCGTCCCGATCCGTTGCCCTTCGAGCTGCGGAAAGACGAGCGCCTGCGCGAGCTCGATCTCCGTCTCGAGCGCGGCGCGGCGCGCGCGGTAGAAGTCGCCGATACCCGTGGCGCTCCCGCGTCCGGCGCGCTCGTCATCTGCGCCGACGGCCTGGCCATCCGCTCGGTGGCCTACACCGATCCGCAGGGACGCGCCGACGTCGCCACGCCGCCCGATCGCGCCAGCAAACTCTACGTCCTGCCCAACGAAGGCTCGCTGGCGATCCGCGCGCTGAAGCCGGACGCCGACGGAGACGTCGTCCTCATCGCGGTGCCGGCCGCCACATCGTCGCTCGAGCTCACCACGCTCACCACCGACGGCACGGCCTTGCCGGACATCGGCCTGGTCATGCGCTACAACGGCGAGCTGATTCCGCCGGCGGTCGCGAGCGAGATGCATCGCTACCAGGGCTTCGAGCTCGGCACCGACGCAAACGGGACGGCCACGTTTCGGTCGATCCCTCCCGGGACTTACGAGTTCTGGCCTTATCGCACGCAGGACGAGGTGGCGTCGATCATGGCTGCCGCCTTCGAGGCGCCGATCAACGTCGACGTCGTCACCGGACCGAACAAGGCCACGGTGCGCTTCCGCAAAAGACCGTAATCCCCGTTTCGGGGTCGCCAGCCGCGATCCAATTGAAGGAGAAAATGTATGCGTATCTCGATCAAACTCCTGCTGTTCACCGTACTGATGCTGGCGGCGACGCCGATGTTCGCCTGCATGGAATGCGCGTTCAGCGGCGCCTGCGAGTGGGTGCCGCCGCCGAGCAATCGCTGCCGGGCGACGATCTACAGCTGTAAGACACTCGCCGACATCTGTACCGGCCCCTCCACGACCGAGGCGCTGGCCGCCCAGTGGACCGTCGCCTCGGTCGAAGTGACGCAGCCGGCACGGCCGGCGGTGCGCACCGAGAAGACCAGGGCGAAGGTCGCCCAGCTCCAGCCCGTTCGTTCCGCTCTGACTCGCTGATCCCAAACGCGCGGCTGATGTCCCGGACGCGGGCGGCTTCGCCAACTGCGGAGCCGCTCGCGTAAACTGCCGCGCGGAATGACGCAGAGCACGCGAACGATCGGCTTCGTAGGCGCGGGGAACATGGCCGAGGCCATGATCAGGGGACTTCTGCGCGGCAACGACTTCGCGCCGGAGCAGGTGTCCGCGAGCGGGCCGCGCGCGGAGCGGATGGGGGAGCTGCGCGACAAGTATGGGATCGGCGCGACCACCGACAACAAAGTCCCGGCGGCGGCGGAGATCGTGGTGCTGTCGGTCAAGCCGCAGATCCTCAGCCGGGTGCTGGACGAAGTCGCGAGCGTGATCTCCGCGGACGCGCTGGTGATCAGCATCGCCGCCGGTGTGCCGGTGGCGGCGATTCAGGCGCGGCTGGCGGGCGGGACGCGCGTCGTGCGGGCGATGCCGAACACGCCGGCGCTCGTCGATGCGGCGGCGACGGCGATCGCCGGCGGCGAGCATGCCCGGGAGTCGGATCTCGAGGACGCGAAGCGGATCTTCGACGCCATCGGGCTCACGGTCATCCTCGAGGAATCGCAGCTCGACGCGGTGACGGGTCTTTCGGGCTCGGGTCCCGCATACGTCTTCCTCATTCTCGAGGCGCTCAGCGACGCCGGCGTGAAAGTCGGGCTCTCGCGGCGCACGGCGCAACTGCTCGCGGCGCAGACAGTTTTGGGGTCCGCGAAACTTTTGCTCGAGACAAACGAACATCCTGGCAGACTAAAAGACATGGTGACGTCGCCGGGCGGTACCGCGATCACGGGATTGCACACGCTCGAAGCAGGCGGCGTGCGCACGACGCTGATGAACGCGGTCGAGGCGGCGACGCGGCGCTCGCGCGAGCTCGGCGAAGCCCTGATCAAGAAGCAGTAAGAAGAAGGAGTAGCGGTGCTGGAGGAAGTCGAAACGGAACTGAGCGAGGCGACGTCGCGCGCATGGCAGCTCGTGCGCTCGACCGACGGCCGCGTCTTCACCGTCCGTCCCACGCCCCGCGACTGGTCGGCGGCCGAATGCATCGCGCATCTCAGCCTCTCGACCGAGCAGTTCCTTCCCGTACTTCAGAAAGCGATCGACGAGGCGCAGAAAAAGGGCTGGAAGTCGCAGAAGAAGCCGGCCATGGACGTCGTCGGCCGCGCGCTGCGCTGGTTCCTCGAGCCGCCGATCCGCAAGCGGGTGAAGACCGCGGGCCGCTTCGTGCCGCGCTCGGCGCGCGCGAAGGCGGAGGCGTTCGGCGAGTTCGCGACGCTGCAGTCGAAGCTCGTCGACGCGGTCCACGCCGCCGAGGGGCTCGACGTGCGCAAGATCAAAGTCACGTCGCCGTTCGACCGCCGCGTGAAGTACAACCTCTACTCGGCGTTCAAGATCGTGGTGGCGCACCAGCGCCGGCATCTCTGGCAGGCGGAGCAGGCCGTCGCTCAGGTCAAGCGCGGTGCCGCCGCGCTCGCAGAAACTCGACCACTCCGGGAATGAACGAGACCAGGATCACCACGATGATGATGACGTGGATGTGCTTCTCGGCCTGCGGGAAGATCTTGATCAGCGAATAGCCGATCATCGTCATCGAGAACACCCAGCCGATGCCGCCGATGACGTTGAACGCGGCGAAGCGGCGGTAGGACATGCCGGCCATCCCCGCGACCACCGGCGCGAACGTGCGGATGATCGGTACGAAGCGGGCGATGATGATCGTCTTCCCGCCGTGCCGCTCGTAGAAATCGTGCGTGGCGAGGAGGTGCTTCTTCTTGAACAGGAGCGAGTCTTCCTTGCGGAAGAGCGCCGGGCCGAGCTTTTTGCCGATGTAGTAGCCGGTCGCGTCACCGGCGATCGCGCAGGTCATGAGCAGCAGGTTGAGAAAGACGATGTTGAGGTCGCCTTTCGCCGCGAAGAGGCCGGCGGTGACGAGCAGCGAGTCGCCGGGAAGGAAGAAACCGATCATCAAACCGGTCTCGGCGAAGACGATAATCGCCAGTGCGATGTAGCCGCCGGTCTGCACCAGACCGCGGACGTCCATGATGAAATGAATGAAGTCGCGAATTGCTTCCATGAAGGACGCGCATCCTAACATGCCGGATTCACATCAATTCGACGTGGTCATCCTCGGCGGCGCCTTCAGCGGCGCCTCCGCCGCCATCCTCCTTCGCCGCGACCAGCCACAGCTGCGCGTGCTCATCGTCGAGAAGGCCGTGGCCTTCGACGAGAAGGTGGGCGAGGCGACCACCGAGATGTCGGCGATGTTCCTCACACGCCGTCTCGCGATGTGGCATCACCTCGAGCGCGAGCAGTTGCCGAAGGAAGGTCTGCGCTACTGGTTTTCGAACGAGCGCGTCACCGGCCATGCGAACGCGAGCGAGAGCGGCGGCTTCATCCGCAGCACGGTGCCGGCGTTCCAGCTGCGGCGCGACGCGCTCGACGAGCACCTGCTCGCGACTGCCGTCAGCGAAGGCGCGGAGCTCTGGCGTCCCGCGAAAGTACGCGACGTCACCGTGGGCGACTTCGATCATCGCGTGGTCGTCCAAATGGGTGGGGAAGTCGGCGACGAGGTGCGCGAGATTCAATGCACCTGGATCCTCGACGCCACCGGGCGCGTGAACTTCCTCGGCCGCCGCCTCGGCATCATCGAGCGCAACGACGAGCATCCCACCGCCGCCATCTGGTGCCGCTGGAAGAACGTCCGCCACATCGACGACCTCGCTGCGCGCAACGGTCTCGCGGCGCGCAACGTCAGCTCGCGGCGCCTGGCCACGAATCACTACATGGGTCTCGGCTACTGGATCTGGGTCATCCCGCTTCACAACGGCGAGACCAGCATCGGCGTCGTCTTCGACAAGCGGCTCGTCGAGCTGCATCACAGCAAAAACCGCCCGGAAGACTTCATCGCGTTTCTGAAGGCGATTCCCGCACTTGCGGAGCTTCTGGTCGACGCCGAGCCGCGTCTCGAAGATCTCCGCTTCTACTCGCACCTGCCGTACGCGACGAAGCAGTACATGGGCCGCGGCTGGGCGCTCCTCGGCGACGCGGCCGCGTTTCTCGATCCGTATTACTCGCCGGGACTCGATCACGCCGCGTTCACCGCCGAGGCGACCGCGGAGATCATCGGCAAACGCGCGATGGGGGAGGACGTCACCGCGCCCATCGCCGAGCACAACGAGACCTTCGTCCGTTCGTACTGGCGCTTCTTCCGCGCCGCGTACAAGGACAAGTACTACTACATGGGCGAGTCGGACCTGCTGTCGGCGTCGTTCCTCATCGACACCGCGCAGTACTACATCTTCGTGGTCATCCCCGCGTACAAGTTCCTCAAGCGCTTCGACTGGATGCCGGTGCTCGGCCCGAAGCCGGCGTTCATCAGCTATCACCTGATGAAGTTCTACAACCGCCGCTTCAAGTCGATCGCCGAGGCGCGGCGCGCGGCGGGCGAGGCCGGGAAGCGCAACGACGGACGGCGCGTGAAGGCCTACTACAACCTTGGCTTCGCGCCGATGCACATGGCGCTGCGCGGGCTCAAGCTGTGGATGTTCGCGGAGCTCGACAACGTGCGGCTGCTTCTAAAGGGCCGCCAGCGCCGCGCGCTTGATCTTCCCCCGCTCGTCGACCGGCATCACGTCGATTAGCTTCACGATGCGCGGCACCTTGTGCAGCGACAGCCGCGCGCGGCAGAACTCGCGGATCATCTCGCGCGTGACGTCCGGCGTCGCGACGACGACCGCGGCGACGACCTCTCCGCGCGCGCCGGCGGCTTCGCCGTAGACCTTCGCCTCGCGCACGCCTTCGAGCTGCAGGATCACCGCCTCGACCTCGCGCGGGTTCACCTTCTTGCCGGCGGTGTTGATCAGGTCGGAGGCGCGTCCGGTCAGCACGAGCTCACCGTCTTCATTCATCGCGACGAGATCGTCCGTGACGAATGCGCCATCGATCGCAGACTGGCTGCGAACGGTCAGGCGCGCGTTTTCGATCGACAGCTCGACTCCGTTCATCGCCGATCCAACCGTTCCTCGTTCCGCCGCGGAGCCGCTTCGGTCATACGTGATGCCACCGGTCTCGCTGCAGCCGTAGAACGAGTGAATCGGAATCCCGAAGCGCTCGCGGAAGCGGCGCGACGTCGACGCCGGCAGCGGCGCGCCGGCGGAGATGAACGTGCGCACGGTCTCGAAGTTGCCGTGCGCCGCGGTGGCGAGATGATCGAAGACCATCGGGATCAGCGGCGCGACGGTGCAGCGGTGCTCGTTCGCGAGGTCGACGAGTGTCTGCGGCAGATAGGCGTTCGTCGCAACGACCGCGGTGCCCTGCAGGATCAGCGGCGTGACGAGATTCGAGAAGCCGTAGGAGTGCGAGAACGGGATCGCGCCGAGGTTGATGTCCTCGGGCGCGATCTCCATCGTCGAGCAGATGTTTTCGCAGTCGGCGATGAGATTCGCCTCGGTGGTGTAGATGCCTTTCGGCTTTCCCGTCGAGCCGGAGGTGACTTTGATGAGGCGCGTGCCCGCGGGAAAGGGCGGGCGAAAATGATCGCGCACCGCGACCACTTCGGGCGCGGCCGCGTCGCGGTCGATCGGAATCACGACGAGGTCGAGCTTCAGCGCCGCGAGGAACGTCGCGACGAATTCTGCCGAGTTCGGCAGCTGAAGGGCCAGCGGCTCGCCGGGGAGCCGCCCGGCGATCTCGTTCGCGCGCTCCCACAGCTGCGCGCGGGTCCAGACGCGCCCCTCCTCGATCACCGCAACGGCTTGCGGATCGCGTTCGAGCAGCGTCAGAAATCGATCGAGCATGCTGGGCGGCATCTTGCCATAACGTTCCGCTGCTAAACTCTCCTGACTTTATGACCGACCCGAATCTGAAACGAAAACTCAAAGAGATGCTCATCGAGCGCCTGAAGTTCGAGGACATGACGCCCGACGACATCGACGATGACGCGCCGCTCTTCGCCGGCGGCCTCGGGCTCGACTCCATCGACGCGCTCGAGATCGTGGTGATGCTGGAGAGCGAGTTCGGCATCAAGGTGAAGAACGAGAGCGCCGCGCGCGATTACTTCCTCTCGATCTCAACGCTCGCGGCCTACGTGGACGCGAAGCTCAACGAGCCGGTGTCGTCCTGAACTGGCTCTCGCGCCTCCCTCACCAGATCCCCTTCCGCGCCGCCAGCGCTGTCCGCCGCATCGACGACAAGACCGTCGAAGGCATCTACGTCTGCACCGCGAACGACGCGTCGAGCGCGGAGGTGATGGTGGTCGAGGCGATGGCGCAGTTCGCGGGAGGACTGGTGTTCGAGTCGCGGGGGTTCTTCACCGGCGTCGACCGCTGCGAAGTGCTGCGTGCGATCGAGCCGGGCGATGTCGTCGCCATTCGCGTCGAGCTCGAGGCCGAATTCGGCGGCACGTTCCGCTTCAGCGGAAGCGGCAGCATCGATGGAGTAGACGTGGTGCGGGGGAGGTTCTACCTGAGCGGTGCGCAAGCCTGACCCGGGAACCCGAATCGCGATCACCGGCGCCGGGATCGTCTGCTCGATCGGCGGCAACAAAGCCGAGGTGTGGCAGTCGATCGTCGACGCGCGCGCGGGCATCGCGACGCTGACGCGGTTTCCGGGCGAGACGTTTCCGACGGACATCGCCGCGGAGGTGAGCTCCGAACTCCCGAAATCGCGCCGCCTCTCGCGCACCGATCTCCTCGCCGTCGCCGCTGCCAAAGAAGCGATCGAGCAAGCCTCGGAAAACGCGCCGCTGCCGCGCGAGCGCGCGATCGTCTCCACCGGCACATCCACCGGCGGCCTGCTCGAAGGCGAGGACTACTACTTCCGCCGCATCGTGCGCGGACGGCGTCGCGCGCCGGTCTCGCTGGTCCTCCAGCAGCCGACTTCGGGGCCATCCGACGCGGTGGCGCGCGCGTTCGACCTCGGCGGCGGCGTCGTTTCCAACGCCACCGCCTGCGCATCCGCCGGCGCGGCGATCGGCATGGCCGCCGACTATCTCCGCTCGCGCCACGCCGACGTCGCGATCGCCGGCGGGAGCGACGCGCTCTGCCGGCTCACGTACAGCGGCTTCAACGTGCTGCAGGCCGTCGATCCGCAGCCGTGCGCGCCGTTCGATGCCTCGCGCAAAGGGATCACCCTCGGCGAAGGCGCCGGCTATCTCGTGCTCGAGCGCTGGGACGACGCTGTTGCGCGCGGCGCAAACATCCTCGCGGAGCTCTGCGGCTACGGCGCGTCGTGCGACGCGCATCATCCGACCGCGCCGGCCGAGGATGGACGCGGCGCCGAGGCGGCGATGCGCGGTGCGCTCGCGGAGGCGAAGCTTGCGCCGGAAGCGATCGACTACGTGAACGCGCACGGCACCGGCACCACGCTCAACGACTCCGCGGAGACGAAGGCGATCATCGCGGCTCTCGGTATGGGCGTCCCGGTCTCCTCGAGCAAGTCCTACTTCGGCCACACCCTCGGCGCGTCGGGCGCCGTCGAGGCAGTCGTCTCCGTGCTCGCCCTGCAGCATCAGACCGCGCCGCCGACGCTCCGCCTCCGCGAGCGCGCCGCCGACTGCACCCTCGACTACATCCCCGGCACCCCGCGCGCGATGCCGATGCAGAACATCCTCTCCAACACCTTCGGCTTCGGCGGAAGTAACGTATCGTTGCTCTTTCGCCGCGCTTGAAGCGGGGAAAACGCCGCATCGGTCACTCCTTTTAGCGAGGAGGTCCAGCATGCACACGCGTACCGTTCGCCAAAGCGTTGTAGCGTCGTTGATCGCACTGCTTTTGACGCAGGGATGTCTGTCTCTACGCCGGCCGATGAAACGCTTCGCGACCCAGGAAGAAGCGGGATCGGTGCAGGTGGCAATTCAGTCGATCGCGCGATTTGACGACGTCTATATCGATGCACTTCAGCCACACTTCGATGTCACATCGAAGGATGCGCTTGATGCCATCGCGCAAACGCAGGTCAGTGAAGTGCAGCGTCTACGAGCGCTTGTCGCAGAACTCACCCTTTCGGGCGCGAAGAAAGAGGGGACACAGGAGCGCGTTCTCGACAAGGGCGAGGTGACGAAAGACACCGTGTCGGAGAAACGCACATCGCCGGCAATCGACACAACGGCTGGACCGGGCGCGGTCGGATTCACGCTAAGCCCGTTCAGTGTCGATGGGCAGGCAATTCAACTCGATCCGGCGTTGCAGCGGCGTGCCGCTGCTGCGTACCTTCAGGAGATCGCCCTTCTCAACCGGTACGTGCAGGATGCTGCCGTGAGCCGCGGCACGTATCCAATGGTTGTTCGACTGCTTGTGACGGTGACGCCCTCCGCGCGGCGCGAACCGTATGATACATACACCACCGTGTCGCTCTTCACTACCGGTGACAAAGATTACAGCGAGACGATTCGGGAACTCAGGCTGGCCGAGATCGTGAACATAGGGTACGAGGATGTTGCCGAATCCACGAAGCAGCGGTTCAAGTTTCAAAGCGCGAGCGCGACAGCGGCGCGGCTCTGGTTCCAGCAGGCAAAGACCACAGGAGGATGCACGCAGAGCGTCGAAATCATTCCGTTGTTCGTCACCGACAACCTCGAATCATCGCTCAACAGTGCTTCCAATCAGAGGATCATAAACACGTCGGCGCGTGGCACCGGCTTCTGGGCGAACATCGCAGCGGCGGTAGGCCTACGCACCCAGGCGGATGACCGTGATCGAAGCATCGCTCATGGCCTCAACAGCCTCTACACGATTTCGAAGCTCTCCGGAAACACGATCGAAGCACGCTTCGGAGCGATCGCGGCGAATAACGATTACGAGATGATCTCGCGGACATTCAATGTCACGTTGCTGGCGCTCGTGCCGACGGCCGCGCGGGATTACGAGTCGAAAACAACCGGAAGCGACGCGGCAGACGATGTCCTGCGAACTATGATCCCCTGCAAGCGGCTCGAGTTTGTTGCTGACAGCTTCTTTCGGGACGCCCTGAAAGGGACTCAGGTCCCGGATTCATTCGCGAGCCTGAAGCGGCGCCGCTTCCAGTCGATGAACCGCTCGTGGCAATTCAGGAACGCGACTGTGGCGACAGTTCACCTCGACCATCTCCTCGCGCTCGCGCAAATGGATCGGCATGACGATTTCGACCGGTATGTCTCGGATTCTGCAAACGCGCCCGGGCTGGCAATGCGAAGCGGACCATTCGATGCAACCCTTACCAATACGCTTTGGCATGATCTTGTGTCGTTCGGACGTGCGTCCGGCCGAAGCTACGGCACGTTCGAAATCCCACTCAGCCGTCCGACGACGTTTTTTCGCGATCGGACAGCCACATTGTTCGATGACGGCAAAGAAACGCGCTTGGTTCTTGGCGGAGCGCAGAACGTTTCTGCCGACGGCCTGCGTGCCGTGGTCGAGGTTATTGGCCCGGACTCGAAATCGGCATCTTTCGAAAGCAGTAGCGTCAGTATGAGTTCCGACGAGCGACGAGCAACCTTCAAGTTCGCGTCGATGAGTAAGACGCTCGGCGGAGCGCCTTCCAACATCCGATCCGTGGAAGTGACGAAGTCGCCCGGAAGAAGAGATTGGGACGACCAGAAGACGTTCGTGTGGAGCCATCCCGTTACTTATGTCGCTGACGGCACCCGCCCGGACGCGCCGACGGCTACGGTGACGATGAACCTCTCGTCGGACGTGATTCGCATGAAAGAAGGCTTGGGCGACGTATCGATCGGCTTTACCGCTGAAGATTCGGCGGCGCCTCCTACCGTCATTGTCGATGTCGCTGGCGGCTTCATCGACGCAGTCACACCTCCTGCGACGATGCCGAACGGCCGTCTTGAGATTTTAGGACACGGCACGTACAAGCTCTCACTTAAAAATCTGTCCGAAGATCGAAAGGTCCTCATAAGGGCCCTGCAAAAGGATGGCAAGAAGACGATTCCGATCGGCGAGAAAACGCTCGAGGTGAGAACGAAGTAACGAATCAAAAATGATGTGGACGGCGCGTGGTATAAAACCATGCGCCGCTTCATGACTCGCATTCCCATCACCGGCATCGGTGTGATCGCGCCGGGCGCGATTGCGCCGGTCGATCGATTCGATACCAGCGGCCTCTCCGCGCACACCGCCGCGCTGGTCGGCGACTTCAAGCCGAAGGACTACATCGCGCCGATGAAGATGCGGCGCATGAACACGCTCTCGCGGCTGGCGATGGCGGCGGCGAAGCTGGCCATCGAGGACTGCGGCGCGGCTCCCGGCCCGAACACCGGCGTCGCGCTCGGCACGGCGTTCGGCCCGGTGCAGACGTCCGTCGATTACATGCAGGAGTACGTCGAGAAAGGCGCCGCGCTGGCGCCGCCGCAGCTGTTCGCGGAGTCGGTCGCGAACGCGCCGGGGAGCCACATCGCCATCGAGTGGGGACTGCGCGGATTCAACGTCACGATCACGCAGCGCGAGTCATCGGCGCTGGCCGCGGCGATGTACGCGTGCGCGCAGCTCCTGAAAGGCACCGTCGATGCGGCGCTGATCGGCGGCGTCGATGAGGTGAACGAGATGCTGTTCAGCGTCCTCGATCGCATCGGCGCGCTCGACGACGCGCAGCAGCGCGGCATGGTGATCGGCGAGGGCAGCGCGGTGCTGGTGCTCGGTGCGGGAACGCGCGCGCCGTACGCGTGGCTCTCGGGATTCGGCGTCGCGCGCGACACCACCGCATCGGTCTCCGACTGGGGAACGGGCGCGGAGAGCGTGGTCACGGCGATGAAGGCGGCGATCGACGACGCCGAGCTCGCGACGGGCGACATCGACGCCGTCTATGTCTCCGCGAACGGCTCGCCGCGCGGCGACGGGCTCGAGGCGCGCGCGCTGGAGCTGCTGTTCGACCGCGTCCCGGAGACCGTGCGCACGAAAAACATCTTCGGCGAATACGCGGCCGGCGGCGCGCTACAGCTCGTCGAGGCGGTGCGCGGCATCGGGAATCGCAGGCACGTGCTGGTCAACTCGCTGTCGGCGGGCGGAGGAATCGTCTGCGCGGTGGTCTCCCGATGATCGCGGTGATCATCCCGGCGCTGAACGCGGAGCGGACGATCGCGAAGGTCGTGACCGACGCGCGGAAGGAGCTCGAGCCGGTGCTCGTGATCGACGACGGCTCGACCGACGCAACCGGCGCCGCCGCCGAGGCGGCCGGCGCGATGGTGCTGCGCCACGACGTGAATCGCGGCAAAGGCGGGGCGCTGAAGACCGGCTTCGCCTGGGCGCTCGACAACAACTACGACGCCGTGATCACGCTCGACGCCGACGGCCAGCATCTGCCGTCGGAGATCCCGAAGTTCGTCGCGGAGTACGCGCGCAACCGCGAGGACCTCATCATCGGCGGACGCGCGCATCTGTTCGAGCACATGCTGCCGCGCCGGCGCAATGCGAACCGTTTCTCCGCGTGGTGCATCGCGAGCTTCTCCGGCGTCGCCATCACCGACTCGCAGAGCGGCTTCCGCCTCTACTCCGCGCGCCTCCTGCGCGCCATCAAGCTGCGCACCGACGGCTTCGACATGGAGAGCGAGGTGATCGTGCTCGGCGGCCGCCGCGGCTTCAACATCGTCACCATCCCCATCGACCTCGGCTTCGTCGACGGCCTCTCCACCAGCCACTTCAAGCCGCTGAAAGACACGCTGCGAATCGCATGGACGGTGACCCGCGCGCGGCTACTTTGGTAGCGGCTTCCGAGGCAACAGCTCCGGGCGGTTCGCCGCCTCCCACACCACCGTCGCCACGACGACAGCGGCCTGCATCAGGTCCTCACGCTGCAGGCGCTCGTACGAGTCCCAGTTCGTGTGGTGCGTGCGCGTGGTGTACTCGATCTCGTCCTGGACGAACTGAAAGCCCGGCACGCCCACGTCGTCGAAGGCGATGTGGTCGGTGCTCTGCGTGTTGCGCATCGTCACGATCGTCGCGCCGATGTCGTGCAGCGGCTCGAGCCATGACGTGAAGATCGGGACGACGGCCGCGTTTTCCTGCGCGTAGATGCCGCGCACCTTGCCGGTGCCGTTGTCGAGATTGAAGTACGCCGAGATCTTCGCGTGCTCCGGCTTCACGATCAGGGCGCTCTTGGCGTCCTTCGGGTCTGTGCGCGCGGCGAAATGCTGCGCGACGTAGCCGTGCGAGCCGAGGAGGCCCTGCTCCTCGCCGCTCCAGAGCGCGATGCGGATGGTGCGCTTCGGCGCGATGCCGAGCGACTTCAGAATGCGCACCGCCTCCATCATCGCCGCGCAGCCGGCGGCGTTGTCGGTGGCGCCGGTGCTGCCGTGCCACGAGTCGAGATGCGCGCCGAGCATCACCACCTCGCCCTTCTTGTCCGTGCCCGGAATCTCGGCGATGGTGTTGTAGGAGTTGAGGTCCTCGCCGTAAAACTGCGCGTGGACGTCGACCTCGAGCTCGACGTTCTTCTTCGCGTCGAGCAGGCGCGCGATGCGGTTGTACTGCTCGGGCGCGAGCGCGACCGACGGCACGCCGATCGGCTCGTCGTCGCGCCAGGTGCCTGAGCTCTGCACGGCGAACGTGCCGCCGTCGCCGCGTCCGACCTGCACGATCGCGGCGATCTTCTCGTCCATGGCGAACTGCGCGAGCGCCTTGCGGAACTCACGGCGCCCGGCGCGGGTGTTGTCGCGCGGTGCCGGGATCTCGTACACGGCGAGCTTCTCCAGACCCATTTCGTCGTAGCGCTCGAACGCCGCCTTGTCCTGCGGCTTCAGCTCGCGCGGCTCGGAGATCATCAAGATCGCGCCGCCGAATGTGCCCTTGTTCTTCTCGAGGTCTTCCTTCGTCTCCAGCTTCACCCGCTTCACGCTGCCGCGCAGCGGACCGCTGGTCGCCGGCGACCACGCCAGCGGGATCGCGTAGAGCTGCTGCGCGTCGGGCGACAGCATGCGCACCGACGCATAGTCGGAGCTCCAGCCGCGTCCGAACTGCCACGATTCGAGGTGCGCGTTCGCCAGCCCGAGCTCGGTCAGCTTGTCGCGCGTCCACTCGTTCGCCTTCTTCATGTTCGGCGACCCCGTCAGCCGCGGTCCGACGAAATCGACGATCCCGGCCGCGATCTCCATCACCTTCGAGTTGCGGAATCCCTCCTGCCGGATGCGGGTGACGATCTGCAGGTCCGGGCTGTCGGCGGCGTGGAGGGCGGGGGCCGTGATGAGAACGAAAAAGAGTGCGCGAGCTTTCATTGGCGGCGCAGTTTAGTCGATTCGTGCTCTACTCCAGCTCGCTCCAGTCGATGGTGGTGGGCACGTTCGACTTGGCGAAGAGTGACGACAGCATCTCCTGCGGCGAGTAGATGCGCACGTCGCCCAGCTCGCTCGGGCGGCGGTTCTTCATCGTGAACAGCGTCCGCTGCGTGACGTAGTCGAAGTTCGCGTAGAAGTCGTCGTCCTTCTTCTGCTCGAACATCGTCTTCAGCGTGTTGAGCTGGCGGGAGAGATGGTCGTCGAGCGCGGCGGCGGTCGACATCGCCATGTCCGGGACGACCATCCGCTCCTGCTTCTTCGGCGGCTCGAGACCGATCGCGACGCGCAGGTCGTCGAGCTCCTGCGTGTAGCGGTCGGGCTTCTTCTCCGCTTTCTTCTTCGTCTGCGGCAGCAGCAGCGCCGGGATGCGGTTGCAGTTGGCCTGGTGAATGATGTCGCTGCGGGTGATCCAGCCGAGGTTCGTCACGCCGCAGCGCGCCGAGACGTTGCGGGTGAGGTTGTCGAGAAACGGCTTCACCGCGGTGTTGAACGAGTCCTCGACGCCGTTGAAGAGATTCAGCACGTAGTGCACGCGGAACTCGTCGATCGTGGTCTGCACCGTGCGCGTGATCGGGTGGTCGCCGAGATTCTCGGCGAGGTCGAGCGCGAACGCGTCGAGGTTCTCCACCGACGAGTCGTACACGTCCTCGACGCGGTCGATCAGGTCGTTGATCAGCCTCCAGAAATCGAGGCTGCGGTCGACGGTGTCGAAGAACGGCGACGACTTGGTGAAGATCAATCGCAGCTTGCGGAAGAGGATCGCCTTCACGATGTCGGACGCGGCCAGCGTGGCGCTCGGCAGATGCGGCGTGAAGATGAGGATGCCCGAGTTCGAGAACGGCAGGAAGTCGATCACGTTCGCGTCGAGGCCGGCGCGCAGGTCGAGGATCACGTACTCCGCGGGGAGCGTGTTGATGGCTTCCATCAGCTTGGCCTTGTAGGCCGGGCCGAAGTTGGTGATCTCGTCGATGAGGTGCAGCGGTCCGGCGACGAAGCCGAAGTTGCGGAACTTCCCCTCGGGATCGAGCTTCGCGTCGAGCTGGGTTACGCAGTCTCCGAGCGGCTCGCCCTTGCGGAAGAAGTGGTAGAGGTCCTTTTCGATCGGCGTGTCGATGGCGTTGCGGATCGCCGAGGTGCCGGTGTCGAGGTCGACCAGCACGGTGCGGGCGTGGCGCGAGAGCGCGAGCGCGAAGTTGATGGCGAACGTAGTCTTTCCCACGCCGCCCTTGCCAGAGGAAACGGGGATGATCCGCTTGATCGCCACGGTGACGTAGCAACACTACCACGCTGCTACAATCAGCGCGTCCCCATGCAGACGTCGTTCTTCCGAAAGCTGCCTCTCTTCGCCGATCTCGACGATCGCGAGCTCGCGTCGATCGTGTCGGTGGCCAAGACGCGCCGTTACGCCAAAGACGACGTGATTTTTCACGCCGACGAGAGCGGCGACGTCTTCTGCCTGATCCGCGAGGGGCAGGTGAAGGTCACGATGATCTCTCCCGAGGGGAAGGAGATCATCCTGGCGATCCTCGGGCCGGGCGACTTCTTCGGCGAGATGGCGCTGCTCGACGACGAGCCGCGCTCGGCGACGGTCATCGCCACCGAGCCGCTCGACCTCGTCACCATCTGGCGCAGCGACTTCCTGCAGATCCTCGCCGAGAACTTCTCGATCACGCGCAAAGTGCTCGCGGAGATCTCGCGGCGCCTGCGCAGCGCGTCGAACCGCATCGAGTCGCTGGCGACGATGGACGTCTACGGCCGCCTGGCGCGCTTCTTCCTCGACCTCGCGCGCGATCAGGGGAAGGTTCTGGAGAACGGCTACGTTGCCGTGACCCGCCCGACGCACCAGGCCATCGCCAACATGATCGGCACCTCGCGCGAGACCGTCTCGCGCCTGATTCACGACCTCATGCGGCAGGGATTGTTGCTGTCGGAAGGAAAGACGATCTACCTGCGGCGGACGGCGCTGGATCAGTTCCGTGCGGAGGTATGAAGTTGCTGAGTTCCTAGGTTGCTGAGTTCCTAGCAACCCAGCAACCCAGCAACCCAGCAACCATGCTCACCATCCCCAACATCATCTCGCTCGCCCGGCTCCTGCTGGTGCCGTGCTTCATCTTCGCCTCGATGCGCGGGATGTACACGACGGCGTTCGTGCTGTTCGTGTCGGCGGCGATCACCGACTCGCTCGACGGGATGGTCGCGCGCCGCTGGAACATGCGCTCGACGCTCGGCGCGGTGCTCGATCCCGCGGCCGACAAGACGCTGATGGTCTGCGGGTTTCTCTACTACACCTTCGCCCACACCGTTCCGCACGTGCGGATTCCGGGCTGGCTCACGTTCACGGTGTTCATCCGCGACTTCCTCATCGTCACGTTCGCGTATCTCATGTACACGCGCGTGCACGTCTCGCGTTTTCCGCCGACGGCGCTCGGGAAATTCTCGACGGTGCTGCAGGCCGTGGCGCTCGGCGCGACCATCGCCGCCAACGCGTTCCTGCCCGTGCTGGCCCCGGCCATGCCGCTGCTTTTCCGTGCGTCGATGCTGATGACGCTGATCTCGGGATGGCACTACATGCACCGCGCACGGCGCATCCTGTACGAGCTATCCCCTGCGGCTGCTTGACTTCGCGAGGGAACCGAAATAGTTTCCGCACCCGTTTGTTGTACGGCCGAGCCGGCAACTAGGGCCTCCATAGCTCAATTGGTAGAGCAGCAGACTCTTAATCTGTTGGTTCCAGGTTCGAGTCCTGGTGGGGGCACCAACCTCGCACCCGCGAAAGTGGCGGAATTGGCAGACGCGCTGGTCTTAGGAGCCAGTGGCCTAAAGCCGTGTGGGTTCGAGTCCCACCTTTCGCACCACTCCTTTAAAGCCACACACATATGACAGTACTGAACTTCGAAGATCTCTCTCCCATCCAAAAGTCCGTCGAGGTCGAGATCCCCGCCGATCTGATCTCGCGCGAGGCGAACAAGGTCACCAGCGAGTTCGGCAAGCAGGCCAAGGTGCCGGGCTTCCGTCCCGGCAAGGTGCCGGCGAGCGTGGTGCGCAACCGCTTCTCCAAGGAGATCCAGGAAGAGGTCGTGCAGCGCGTGCTCGGGGAGAGCTTCCGCAGCGTGATGCGGGAGAAGGGGCTGGAGCCGGTCGGCGATCCGCAGCTCGAGCATCTCGACCCGTTCATCGAAGGCGCGCCGATGAAGTTCAAGGCCACCTTCGAGGTCAAGCCGCAGATCGACCTCCGCGACTACCGCGGGCTGGAGATCGACGATCCCAAGATCGAAATCACCGACACCGACGTCGACGCGATGATCGAGCGGCTGCGCGATCAGGCCAGCATGTACCGCGTCGAGAGCGAGCGCGGCCTCGAGGACGGCGACTTCGCGGTCATCGACATCGCCTCCAGCGGCGAGGACCTCGAGCCGAAGACCGACTCCGGCCATTTCAAGATGGGCGAGGAGTCGCCGCTGCCCGAACTGCACGACGCGCTGCGCGGCAGGAAGCCCGGCGAGACGGCGTCGTTCGACAAGACCTACGGCGAGGACGCGAGCCAGGAAGCGTGGCGCGGCAAGACCGTCCATCACGACGTCACGCTCAAAGAGATCCGCGTGCAGGAGAAGCCGGAAGTCGACGACGAGTTCGCGAAGAGCGTCGGCGCGTGGGACAGCGTCGAGCAGATGCGCGAGACCATCTCCGCCGACATCCGCAAGCATCGCGAGCTGGAGGCGACGCGCCTGAAGCGCTCGCAGATCGGCGAGAAGCTCCTCGGCCTGCACGACTTCGAGGTCCCCGGGACGCTCGTGGAAGAGGAGCTCGGGAAGTCGCTCAACAACTACGCGCGCTATCTCGTCTCGCAGGGCGTCGACCTGCAGAAGGCGGAGCTGGACTGGGCCAAGGTCGGCGAGGAGTTTCGCCCCGAGGCGGTCAAGCGCGTGAAGCGCTCGCTCATCCTCGAGGCGATCGCCCGGAAGGAAAACCTCGGCGTCAGCGACGTGGAAGTCGACGCGGAGATCCGCCGCGCCGCCAAGGAGCAGGGCCGCGAGTTCGCCGACGTGAAGCATCACCTCAAGCACGACGGCGGCTACGAGGCGCTGCGCGGCTCGCTCGCTCAGGAGCGCGCGCTGGAGCTCGTGCTCGGCGCGGCCACGCTCTCGGAGAAGTGAGACCGCAGGAAGTCGAGCGTCTGCCGCACGACCTCGGCGGTGGTGTCGCCGTGCGCCGCCTCAGGGTGATTGATCAGCGTGACCGGCAGATTGTGCGCGAGTGAATTCGCGACGAAGCGGTCGATCGACTCGTTGATGCCGGCGAACTGATCGCGCCCCGCGCGTACGAGGAGCAGCGGCACGTCGCGCGGGATGTCCTCGAATCGCGTCCGCGGATCGGCGAAGCCGAAGCTCGTGGTCCTCTCGTCGAGGTCGAGCATGCAGCCGTACAGCAGCGCCGCGCAGCGCATGCCGCGGAGCGCGGAGAGCGCGAGCGCCACGTTGCCGGAGATGGCGAAGAGCGCGAGGCGGTTTGCATCAATGCGCGCATGGGCGCGGACCTGTTCGAGCATGGCGGGCAGCTCGCAATCCCCGTAGGCGACCGCAATCATTCCGGAAGCCTGGATGCGCTTTGCCCACGCGATCACGGGCTCCAGTGTGTTGAACCGGCCGGGGTAACCGGCCACGATCACGACCGCAGGCAGCGGCCCGGTTGCATCCGGCGGAACGTACAAATCCATTTCGGCCATCTCTTTCCTCCAAATGAAAAAGCCGCCGGGCACCCGCGGGTGCCGCGACGGCTTGTTTCGTTGGTTGGAACATACTCTTCGCCCCGCACCGTTTGCAACCCTGCAGAATTCGGTAGACTCCGAAAGAAGGAGACTCTCAATGGTTTTGGTTCCGATGGTGGTCGAGCAGACGTCGCGCGGCGAGCGTGCGTACGACATCTACTCGCGCCTGCTCAAAGACAACGTGATCTTTCTCGGCTCGGCGATCGACGACAACGTCGCCAACCTGGTCATCGCCCAGATGCTGTTTCTCGAGGCCGAGAACCCGGAGAAGGACATCTTCCTCTACATCAACTCGCCCGGCGGCTCGGTGAGCGCCGGCTTCGCGATCTACGACACGATGCAGTACGTCAAGCCCGACGTGGCCACGATGTGCATGGGGCAGGCGGCGTCGTTCGCGGCGGTGCTGCTCGCCGGCGGCACGAAGGGAAAACGCTACGCGCTGCCGAACTCGCGCGTGCTGCTGCATCAGCCGTGGCTGCAGGGGCTGGGCGGGCAGGCCAGCGACATCGACATCCACGCCAAGGACATCATCCGCATGAAGCGGCGCATCAACGAGATCCTCGCCGATCACACCGGGCAGTCGATCGACAAGATCGAGCGCGACACCGACCGCGACTACATTCTCGCGGCGCCCGACGCGAAGGAATACGGAGTCGTCGACCAGGTCATCGCCAAGAGGGACTGAGGGGGTTCCTCGCCGCGCTCGGAATGACACGGCGGGAACCTGAGTTGACTTCACCGACGCTGAGGAGTTCAATCTCCGCAAGCGACCTCAAACAAGGGACCAATAGGACATGTCGAAGAAGGGGAACACCGGCGACGTACTTCGCTGCAGTTTCTGCAACAAGTCGCAGCGCGACGTGAAGAAGCTGATCGCCGGTCCGACGGTCTACATCTGCGACGAGTGCGTCGACATCTGCCTCGACATCATCGCCGAAGACCGCAAGGATGAGCCGGGTGCGCTGGAAGGTTCCGGCCACCTGCCGAAGCCGAAAGAGATCAAAGAGTTCCTCGACCTCTACGTGATCGGTCAGGAACGCGCCAAGAAGAAGCTCGCCGTCGCGGTGTACAACCACTACAAGCGGATCGACTACCACTCGCGCAACGCGCGGCAGGACGTCGAGCTGCAGAAGTCAAATATTCTACTGATCGGACCGACCGGCACCGGCAAGACCCTGCTCGCGCAGACGCTGGCCCGCATGCTCTCGGTGCCGTTCACGATCGTCGACGCCACCACGCTCACCGAGGCCGGCTACGTCGGCGAGGACGTCGAGAACATCATCCTCAAGCTCTACCAGGCCGCCGGCAACGACAAGGACAAGACCCAACGCGGCATCGTCTACATCGACGAGGTCGACAAGATCTGCCGCAAGGGCGACAACCCGTCGATCACGCGCGACGTGAGCGGCGAGGGCGTGCAGCAGGCGCTGCTCAAGATCCTCGAGGGCACCGTCGCCAACGTGCCGCCGCAGGGCGGCCGCAAGCATCCCCACCAGGAATTCATCCAGATCGACACCACCAACATCCTCTTTATCTGCGGCGGCGCGTTCGTCGGACTCGACAACGTCATCGAGCGCCGGCTCTCGCAGACGTCGATGGGCTTCGGCGCGAAGATCGCGACGAAGAAAGAGAAGAAGACCGGCGAGCTGCTCGCGCAGGTCCATCCGGAAGACCTGATCCGCTTCGGACTGATTCCGGAGTTCGTCGGACGCCTTCCGGTCGTGGCCACGCTGGGCGAGCTCGACAAGGGCGCGCTCATCGAGATCCTCCGCGAGCCGAAGAACTCCCTGGTGCGCCAGTATCAGACGATCATGGGCTTCGAGAACGTCGAGCTGCGCTTCACCGACGACGCGCTCGAGGCCATCGCCGAAGAGGCGCTCAAGCGCAACGTCGGCGCGCGCGGACTCAAGATCATCATCGAAGAGCTCATGCTCGAGATCATGTACACGATCCCCTCGCAGAGCGCGATCAGCGAATGCGTGATCACCCGCGAGGTCGTCGATAACCGCAGCCAGCCAATCACGCTGTACAAGAAGGCCGGCTAGCGAGCTCCATTCCCTGATGTTGTGAACGAGAGCCGCCGCAAGGCGGCTTTTTCGTTGGACCGGAGTCTCGACCAACGTCACGCGCGCAAGCCGTGACCTCGATCCTGTCCCACACGTTCGGGTCTTAGGTAAAGTCCTCGCCCCGAAGTGCATACTCCACCCAGCGGCAATACCAGTCGAGGAACGTCAAACGAGGCTTATCAGGCAACGAGATCGGCTCCCAACCGCCGTCGCTTGCTCGATCGTCTCGCCAGAGATGTCCATATTCGGAGCCCGACACGACGAGCCACACACGAATCGCGCAACCGAAATGGCAGATCGGGATTGCTCCATCGATGGGCGCGAAATACCCCTTTTCGAACTGATCTAGCTGAGCCTCATATGCTCGCTCGTCGCGTTCGAGGAGCTCTTCCGATGGTCTGCCTGAGAGGTCGTTCCAGCGTTCCGTGAAGGGAAACGGCCGTTCAAGTTTGCCGACGAAGCCGTCACCCTCACGCCATGATGCATAGCCGAAGTCATCATCCATCTCGCCGAGCTTGAGCACGCCGTATCCAGGCCCGGCGCCGCCGTCACCGATGGCCGTGACGAACCAACGATACGACTCGGGCAGTCGGACCGCGTGCCCCCGTTCGAAACCTGCCACGACCGACTCCTCGAGTGGCGGATTCAGAACGAATTGGTGGCCGGCCGCACCGAAAACATTCGGTCTCGTGCATAACAGACGGTGCAGTTGAAGTTCGAACTCTCTGTCGCCGCTCATTGCTTCTTCTTAAAGAACGGCCCCACCGCGCAGGGCGTCACCTCGATCGTGTCCCACACGTTCCCCGTGACGTACGGATCGTTCTGTACCCACGCGTCGAGCTCCTCGCGCGACGGAAAATCGCAAATGAAGATCGATCCCACCATCCGCTGCGCGTCATCGAGCAGCGCGGCGGCGCAGTAGATGTGGCCCTTCTTTACCAGCTCGCCGACGACTTCGAGATGTTGCGGGCGGACGGCGGTGCGGCGATCGAGAGCGCCGGCGTCGCGGTGATCGTGTGCGGTGACGACGAATTCCACTTGTCGTTTCTCCTTCTTCTTCGGCTGGGGAATAAGATTTTGTTCAGAGCCTTCCTCGTGTCTCGGGAAGTTTTTTCACGAGAAACCGCGTATAACAAGGACAAATATGTCTACCCCTGAAAGCACCATCCTCCACCTCCCGCTCGTTCCGCTGCGCGACATGGTGGTTTTCCCCTCGATGATGGCGCCGTTCGTGGTCGGACGCCGGGCGTCGATCCTGGCGCTCGAGGCCACGCTCGCCACCAGCGACAAGAGGATCTTCCTCGCCACGCAGAAGGACCCGAAGATCGACGATCCGTCGATGACCGAGATACACCGCACCGGCGTGATCGCCACGGTCGTGCAGAATCTCAAGCTCCCGAACCAGAACGTCAAAGTGATGGTCGAGGGGCTGACCCGCGGCGAGATCATCAGCGCATCCGAGGCCGACGGCTATGTGACCGTTGTCGTGCGCGAGATCGACACCAAGTATCCGCCCACCCCCGAGGTCACGCAGTACATGCAGAAGCTGATGGAGATCTTCGAGCAGTACGCGAAGATGTCCCATCACCTGGCCTTCGAAGGCGTGATGTCGACGCTGAAGATGGACGACCCCGACCGCTTCGCCGACACGCTGGCCTCGCACCTCCTCATCACCACCACCGAGAAGCAGCAGCTCCTCGAGACTCCTTCGCCCTACGAGCGCCTGCAGAAGCTGCAGGACTTCATCGAGATCGAGATCGAAAAGATCAACATCGACAAGCGCATCAACTCCAAAGTCAAAAAGCAGATGGAGCGCGCCCAGAAGGAGTACTACCTCAACGAGAAGATCAAGGCGATCCATCACGAGCTGGGACGCAAGGACGACCGCTCGGACGAGATCGAGGAGCTCCGCCAGAAGATCGAAGAGGCGGGCATGCCGAAGGAGACCAAGGAGAAGGCCCTGCAGGAGCTGAAGCGCCTCGAGGCCATGCCCGGCGTCTCCGCCGAGGCCACCGTCTCGCGCAACTACATCGAGTGGCTGGTCTCCGTTCCCTGGAAGAAGTCGTCGAAAGAGATCAAGGACATCGAGCTGGCCGAGCAGATCCTCAACGAGGACCACTTCGGCCTCGAGAAGATCAAGGAGCGCATCCTCGAGTTCCTCGCGGTGCGCCAGCTCGTGAAGCAGCCCAAGGGCACGATCCTCTGCTTCGTCGGGCCTCCCGGCGTCGGCAAGACCTCGCTCGCGAAGTCGATCGCCCGCGCCACCGGCCGCAAGTTCGTGCGCCTCTCGCTGGGCGGCGTGCGCGACGAGGCCGAGATCCGCGGGCATCGCCGCACCTACATCGGCGCGTTCCCCGGCCAGATCATCCAGCGGATGAAGAAGGCCGGCACGATCAACCCGGTGTTCCTCCTCGACGAAGTCGACAAGATGTCGATGGACTTCCGCGGCGATCCCTCGGCGGCGCTGCTCGAGGTGCTCGATCCGGAGCAGAACAATTCCTTCACCGATCACTACATGGACGTCGAGTACGACCTCTCCAAGGTGATGTTCATCGCCACTGCGAACGTGATCCACACGATCCCCGCGCCGCTCAAGGACCGCATGGAGATCATCTCCCTCTCCGGCTACACGCACGTGGAGAAGCTGGCCATCGCGCGGCAGTTCCTGGTGCCGAAGCAGAAGACCGAGCAGGGACTCGAGGACGCGAAGATCACGTTCGACGACGCCGCGCTGCAGGAGCTCATCGACTCTTACACGCGCGAGGCCGGCGTGCGCAATCTCGAGCGCGAGGTCGGCTCGGTGCTGCGCAAGATCGCGCGGCAGGTGGTGAAGAACGGTCCCGACTTCGAGACCAGCGTCGACCGCCCCAAAGTCCGCGAGCTCCTCGGCAAGGCCAAGTTCCGCTCGCAGGTCATCAACGACCAGGCCGAAGTCGGACTCGCGACCGGACTGGCGTGGACCGAAGTCGGCGGCGAGATTCTGTCGACCGAAGTCGCGCTCGCGCGCGGCAAGGGCAACCTCACGCTGACCGGCAAGCTCGGCGACGTGATGCAGGAGTCGGCGCGCGCGGCGCTGTCGTACGTCCGCTCACGCGCGGAGTTGTTCGGGCTCGATCCCGACTTCCACGCCTCGCTGGACATCCACATTCACGTGCCCGAGGGCGCGATCCCGAAGGACGGTCCCTCGGCCGGCATCACCATGGCCACGGCGCTGCTCTCCGCGGTCACGAAGATCCCCGTGCATCGCGACATCGCCATGACCGGTGAGATCACGCTGCGCGGCAAGGTGCTGCCGGTCGGCGGCGTGAAGGACAAGGTGCTCGCCGCGGCGCGCGCCGGAATCATGAAGGTGATTCTCCCCGCCGAGAACGAGCGCGATCTCGAAGAGATCCCGTCGGACGTGCGCGAGAAGATGGAGTTCACGCTCGTCGAGTCGATGGACGAAGTCGTCTCGGTCGCACTCGATGGCACGATCGTTCCATTGGCGGCGAAGGAGAAACTTCCGGAGCCGGAGAAGATCGTCGGCGACACACCGGTTACGCATTAGAAAACATGGGTGGAGCGGCGGGCTTCAGCCCGCCGAATCATTCCGGCGGGCTAAAGCCCACCGCTCCACTTCGTTGACAGCGCGCGCGAATACCGCCACAATTTCCCGCGTTCAGCTTCACAACTCACCGTATCGCTTCCATATCCGGCCCTCCGGATACTCGCAGTTACATCAAGAAACAAAAATCATTGGACATCCGGTCAGTATCGTTTCATCGGGCGGCGTACCAGCCTGGCGATTTTCCCCGTGACCAGAAATCGCAGTTTGCGATGGTCGGACGGTCGAACGTCGGAAAGTCGAGTCTGATCAACGCCGTCCTCAACCGAAAAGGCGTTGCCCGCGTCAGTCAGACGCCCGGAAAGACACAAGCCGTGCAGTTCTACCTCATCAACGAAAAGTTCTACCTCGTGGACCTGCCGGGATACGGCTACGCGAAGGTGCCCAAGAGCATGTCCCGCTCGTGGGGAGAGCTCGTGCGCGGCTATCTCGAGAACGCCGAACAGCTGAAATTGATCTTTCTGCTGCTCGACGCGCGGAGAACTCCCGGCGAGCAGGATCGTCAGATGCACGAGTGGGCTCGCGATCTCGAGGGCGTCACCGAAAAGATCATTCTCACCAAGACCGACAAGCTGTCCAACAACGAACTGGCCGCCAGCCGGCGCGCGATCGCGCAAGAGCTGGAAATCGACGAGGCGGATCTCATCCCCGCCTCGGTCGTCAATAAAAAGGGGATTGAACAGATTCGCCGCGAGATTCACGCGCGACTCTGACATCGAGGAACACATGGCACATACCGACACCGATAACGACACCGCGGTCATCGAACAGGAAGCGCCGGCCGTAGAGGCCGTAGAGAAAGCGGAGAAGCCGAAGCGCGCGCCGCGTAAGAAGAAGGAAGTGGTGGAAGAAGCCGCTCCCGTCGTTGAAGAGACCGAGGAGGGCGGGCGTCCCGCCCGCCAGGCGGACGAGACGTCCGCCCCCCAGGCCGAGGCGGCCGCCGCTCCACAGGAGCCCGCTGCGCCGAAGCTCGAGACGGTCGACATCCGCATGATGAAGGAGCTCAAGCTCCCCGAGCTCACCAAGCTGGCGAAAGACCACGGCGTCGAGAACGCGTCGGGCATGCGCAAGCAGGACCTGATCTTCGCGGTGCTGCAGGCGCAGACCGAGAAGTCGGGACTGATCTTCTCCGAGGGCGTGCTGGAGTGCCTGCCGGACGGCTTCGGATTCCTCCGCGCCCCCGAGTACAACTACCTCCCGGGTCCCGACGACATCTACGTCTCGCCGTCGCAGATCCGCCGCTTCGATCTCCGCACCGGCGACACGGTCTCCGGCCAGGTGCGCCCGCCGAAAGAAGGCGAGCGTTACTTCGCGCTGATCAAGGTCGAGGCCGTGAACTTCGAGCATCCCGATGTCTCGCGCGACAAGATCCTCTTCGACAACCTGACCCCGCTCTATCCGGAGCATCGCATCAAGCTCGAGACGCCGAGCAACATGTCCTCGCGCGTGCTCGACCTCATCGCCCCGGTCGGAAAGGGACAGCGCGGCCTCATCGTCGCGGCCCCGCGTACCGGAAAGACGATGATCCTGCAGGCGCTCGCCAACTCGATCACCGTCAATCATCCCGAGGTCACGCTCATCGTGCTGCTCATCGACGAGCGCCCCGAGGAAGTCACCGACATGCAGCGCAGCGTCAAGGGCGAGGTCATCTCGTCGACGTTCGACGAGCCGGCCTCGCGCCACGTGCAGGTCGCGGAGATGGTCATCGAGAAGGCCAAGCGCCTCGTCGAGCACAAGCGCGACGTGGTGATCCTGCTCGACTCGATCACGCGTCTCGCGCGCGCCTACAACACCGTCGTCCCGCCCTCGGGCAAGGTCCTCTCGGGCGGCGTCGACTCCAACGCGCTGCAGCGTCCGAAGCGCTTCTTCGGCTCGGCGCGCAACGTCGAGGAAGGCGGCTCGCTCACCATCATCGCCACCGCGCTCATCGACACCGGCTCGCGCATGGACGACGTCATCTTCGAAGAGTTCAAGGGCACCGGCAACATGGAAGTGCACCTCGACCGCAAGCTCTCCGACAAGCGCGTCTTCCCGGCCATCGACATCAACCGCTCCGGCACGCGCAAAGAGGAGCTGCTCCTCGAGCGCAACGAGCTCAATCGCATCTGGGTCCTGCGCAAGGTCTTCTCACCGCTGTCGACCGTCGAGTCGATGGAGCTGCTGGTCGAGAAGCTCGACAAGACCCGCACCAACGGCGAGTTCCTCAACGCGATGTCGTCGATGTAACGCTTCCGGACTGCATGAACGCGCGCGCACTGCTGCTCACTCTCGCCATTGCCGTTCCCGCCCTTGCCGAAAGCGGCATGTGGATGCCGCAGCAGATCCCGGCTCTCGGCGACGAGCTGAAACGCCTCGGGCTGCAGCTCGATCCCGCGCAGTTCGGCGATCTCACCGGCTTTCCGATGGGCGCGGTCGTGCAGGTCGGCGGCTGCAGCGCGTCGTTCGTCTCGCCGGACGGCCTCATCGCCACGAACCATCACTGCGTCTACGGCGCGCTGCAGTACAACGCCACGCCGCAGAACGACATCGTGCGCAACGGCTTTCTGGCGCCGACGATGAAGGACGAGATCCCGGCCTCGCCCGACACGCGCGTCTACGTCACCACCGCGATCGAGGACGTCACGGCGAAGGTCCTGGCGGCGTTTCCGGCGAAGAGCGACGACACCGCGCGCGCGAACCTGATCAAGCGCCGCCGCCGCGAGCTGATCGACGCCTGCGAGAAACCGGGCGGCCTGCGCTGCAACGTCGCCTCGTTCTTCGGCGGCGCGCAATACCTGAAGATCACGCAGCTGGAGATCCGAGACGTCCGTCTCGTCTACGCGCCGCCCCTCGGCATCGGCAACTTCGGCAACGAGATCGACAACTGGATGTGGCCGCGCCACACCGGCGACTTCGGCTTCTATCGCGCCTACGTCGACAACGTGCCCTACAAGCCGAAGCACTGGCTGAAGGTCTCGACGCGCGACCTCGACGAGGGCGATCTCGTGTTCGTGGCCGGCTATCCCGGTAGCACGCACCGTTTCGAGACCGCGACCGAGGTCGAGACCGCGGAGCAGTTCTCCCTGCCGACCGGCGTGCGCTATCGGACGATGCTCCTCGAAGCGCTGAACGAGCAGGGGAAGAACGACCGCAACATCGCGCTCAAGAACGCCAGCCGCGTCGCCAGTTACGAGAACTATCAGAAGAAGTACACCGGCACGCTGGAGGCCTACAAGCGCGGACGCTTCGTCGAGGCGAAACAGAAAGAGGAGGCGGCGATCCGCGCGAAGCTCGATCCGAAGCTCGCCGCCGCGTACGACGCCGCGAACGCGGAGCTGGCCGGGATCTTCAGGCGCGAGCGCGAGACCCAGGCGCGCGACACCGTGTTCGAATGGCTCTACACCGCCTCGCCGATGCTCACCCAGGCCAGCAAGCTCTATCGGCTCAGCGTCGAGCGGACGGTTCCCGATCTCGACCGCGACGACGACTATCGCGAGCGCAATCGCAAGCGGCTGATCGCCGGCATTGTCCGCGCGCGCCGGAACATCGATCCCGGCAGCGATCGCGCGGGTCTGCGCCTGTTCCTCCTCGAGGCGGCGAAGCTGCAGTTCGGCGCGCCCCTGCCGAAGACGGAACAGGAGATCGACGCGCTGCTCGACCGCATCTACGGCTCGACGAAGATCGGGGACGCCGCCGCGGAGACGGCGATGCTGGAGGAGACGACGCAGCAGCTCGTGGCGCGCAACGACTCGATGATCGCGTTCGCGGCGTCGCTGCAGCCGATCGCCGATCAGCTCGAAGCGAAGAGGACCGCGAAGGAGGGCGCGATGGCGCGCCTCCGCCCGGTCATCCTCGACGCGCTGCGCGTCGCGCGCGGCGGCCGGCTCTACCCCGACGCCAACGGCACGCTGCGCATCACCTTCGGCGTGGTCAAGGGCTACGCGCCGCGCAACGCCGTCACCTACACCGCGCAGACCGACATCCGCGGCGTCGTCGAAAAGGAATCGGGCCAGGAGCCGTTCAGCAGCCCGAAAAAGCTCCTCGAGCGCGCCGCGCGCCGCGAGTTCGGCACCTACTCCGACCCCGACCTTGACCACGGCAGGGGCACGCTCCCGGTCGCGTACATCTCCACGAACATCGTCACCAACGGCCAGTCCGGCTCGGCGACGCTCAACGCCTGGGGCGAGCTGTGCGGCCTCGCGTTCGACTCGAACTGGGAAGGCGTCGGCTCCGACTACATGGTCGAGGAAGACATCGCCCGGACCATCGCCGTCGACTCGCGCTACATGCTCTGGGTCATGGATGCGATCGACGGCGCGCATAATGTGATGCGCGAGCTGGGGATTCAGCCGCAGTTCGATCACTGAGGACCCATGCCCAAGATGCTCCTGGTGCTGTTGTTCGCGGCGCGCGTCGTGAACGCGGGATCACCGCCGCCCTGTCCGCCGATGACCACCTCTAACGTGTTCTTCACCTACGTGGGCAGTGTCTCAGGGTGCACCCCCATCGCGCCGGCGTGCGTCGCCGGCGAGGACCTTCAATTCCACGTCGGGACGCTCGGTTACAACTTCGCCTGCGCGCCGCATACGTTTCAGTGGGACTTCGGCGACGGCGCGATTGCATCGACGCAGAATCCGGTTCACGGCTATCTCTCGCCGGCCAGCTACACCGTCACGATGATCGTCGCCAACCCAAGCAACACTGTGACGCTCATCCGGAACATCACCGTCGTCGACCCCAACGCGCCGCCGTTCGTCGCCGAGGGGCTGTTCGACTTCGGCGTGCGCGTGCCGCGCGGCTACCAGTTCCTCATCGGCAGCGCGATCGGCTTCGGCAACTGGATCTGGGACTTCGGCGACGGCACGGTCGTGCGCGGCGCCGATCGGCAGCAGACCCACGTCTACACCCGCGGCGGCACGTTCACCGTGCGTCTCTCCTCGGAGGGGTCCGCGAACACCTACTCACTCGGGGTTCAGGTTCCGGTCGACCGGCGCCGTTCGGTACGGCACTAGCCCGGGGATCAGCAGCGCGAGGATCCGGTCTTCCATCGGGATGATGTCGGCGTTGGTCAGGTTCGTCATCACCGCGAGCACGACGCGCTCCTCGGGGAAGACGTACATCGAGGCGCGCGCGCCGATCTGGCCGCCGGAGGTGTAGATCTCGGTGCGCTCGCCGCGTTTGCGAACGAACCAGCCGAGGCCGAGCGGTCCCCAAGGCGTGGCGATCTCTTTCCCGTCGCTCGTTTTCTGCACCGTCCACATCGCCTGCACGGTCTCGGGGAGAACGAGCCTGCCGCCCTCGAACGCGAGCGCGAACCGCGCCAGGTCCTCGGCGGTCGACAGCAGTCCGCCGCCCGCGCGTTTCATGCTCGTGTCGTGGAACGGCGCGTTCAGCAGCATTCCGGGATGCGCGCGCGCCGCAACGGCGGGCGGAACGCCCTTCAGGTCATTCGCCGAAAGCGTGTAATAGAAAGAAGCGCGCCGCGGCGTGACCAGGAACGCATCGTCAACGGAGGATCCGTTCATCCCGGCGCCCGCGAAGATCTGCGCCTGCAGGTACTCGTCGAACGGCATCTTCGATGCGCCTTCGATCGCGCACCCGAGGACGGAGTAGCCGTAGGTCGTGTAGCTGAACTGCGTGCCGGGGTCGAAGAGCAGCGGATCGTCCTTGAAGAGCTTCAGCGAGTCCTCGATCGTGAAGTAGTGGTCGGAGCCGCGCGACTCGCCGCGCTTGGCGTAGTGGCGCACGCCGCTCGTATGGGCGAGGAGCTGCCGTGCCGTCACGCGATGCGGAAACGCCGGGCAGTACGCCTGGATCGGCGCGTCGAGGTCGAGCTTCCCTTCGCCGGCGAGCTGCATCACCGCAGTCGCGGTGATCGACTTCGCCACGGACGCCGTGCGGAAGCGCGTCTCGCGCGTCACCGCGACGTTCTTCTCCACGTCGGCGAGTCCGTACGCGCCGGAGTAGACGATCTTTCCGTCGCGCGCGACGACGACCTGCATCCCCGGAATCGAGAGGCGCTTCATCTCCACGGTCGCGATGCTCTCGACGTCTTTCCACGGCGCGGCGCCGGCGTGAAACGCGAGCGCGACGCAGGCGATGAGCATCGCGGCGTGGGAGCGCTTCCGCGCAAAGAAGAGATAGAGGAACATCGCCACCCCGATGCCGAGCGAGATCCAGCCCGGCACCGCGTCGTCGCGAAAGAGTTTGTGATGGAGCGCGATGAGAGTGCCGCCTCCCGCGCCGCAGAGCGTGAATGCGCCCAGGAGGATGCCGTCGCGGCGCCGGCGTGCCTCGGTGTCTTCGGCGTCGCGCAGCCAGGCCGCGATCGCCTCCGCCGACGCGTCGGCGCGCTCGATCAGCAGGCGCATGGTCTCGTGGCGGTAATACGCCTCGCGCTCGCGCCGCCGCTGCAGCGCCCACCAGAAGACCGAGAGAAACGCGAACGTGGAGGCGATGCTGACGATGGCGACGAGGTTGGGCCATTGAATGCTCATGTCGCCCCCGTCTGACGCCGCGCCCTCCAGGGTGGTTGCATTTTCATGAAACGCAACCGCCCGTCTGTCCGTAGCGTCACACGGCAGGCGAATGGCGGAGGAAGACGACCGACTCGATGTCGACGCGATACTGGCCGGCGACGTCGAGCGCTTCAACGGCATCGTGGAGCGCTGGCAGGGGCCGCTGATCAACCTCGCCTGGCGTTTCGTGCGCGACGAGCACGTCGCGGAGGAGCTGGCCCAGGAGGCGTTTCTCAAGTGTTATCGGCGGCTGTCGCAGTGGAAGCGCGAGTCGGCGTTCTCGACCTGGCTCTTCGCGCTGGCGTTGAACGTCTACCGCTCGCATCTGCGGCGCTACCGCCCGTTCATGTCGGACGACGACGCCTTGCGCACGCTGACCGTGCCGCCGGCGCAGGAGTCGCTGCCGGTGGAGCAGGTGCACGAGGCGGTGCGGCGCGCGGTGCGCCACCTCCCGCCGAAGTATCGCGATCCGCTGATCCTCTACTACTTCGAGGAGGAGGACGTCGGCGCGACCGCGCGCATCCTCCGCCTTCCCGCCGGAACGATCAAGGCGCGGCTGCACCGCGGCCGTGAGCTGTTGAAGGAGCGACTGAGACGATGGACGACCAGCTGATCGACGATGCGCTGCGCGGCGACACTCCGCCGCCACCCACGCCGTGCTTCCGTCTCGGCATGATGCGCCGCCTCCGCGCCAGCATTGCCACGCCGCCGCTCGCGTTTCCGTGGCGCGTCGTGGCCGTGGCGGTGGCGCTCGGCACGGGCGTCGCGCTCTTCATTCACCCCCCCGTCCTGGAGATTGCTCCTCTGATCGGGGGCTCGCTCGTTTTCGCGTTCGTGTTGCGCGCGGTCAGCGACGCCGTCTGATACACTCCGCCCCTCCGCCACGGCGGAAATAAGGATGCACAGCGCCGAACACCATGTGGGGAGGCTGGTCGAGGTCAAGCTCGCCTCCCCGGTCACCGACGACGAGGTACAGCAGTTCGTGCGCGAGCTGCAGACCATCATCGGCCACATGCCGGTGAAGTACGTCGGCGTGGTCGACCTGCTCGAGGCGCACGTCTTTCCTCCCGCCGTCACCGAGATGCTCATCCACCTGCTTTCGGCGGCGTCGCCGCGCGTCGAGCGCACGGCGATGCTGATCGGCGAGAGCGCCACGTTCGCGCTGCAGGTCGAGCGGGTGATCCGGAGCGCCAACAGCGATCACCGCCGCGTCTTCCGCAATCCCGCCGAGCTCGAGAGCTGGCTCGGCGAGGCGCTCAGCATGCATGAGAAAGTGCGGCTGCGGCAGTTTCTCGGAGCGCGGAAGAACTAGAATCGCCGGGGCCGGAAGCGCGGGCCGCGTTTTTGTTGTTCCCTGATTGACGCTCATGCCCAGGCGCTCTCGAATCAAAGACTTTCTCTGGCGTCATTCCGCCGGGATCGCCTTCGTGGCGATGCTGGTCTTCGTCGCCCTGATCGCCTTCACCGGCTACACCTACCGGGTCATCACGAAGAAGTTCGACTCCAGCCGGCGCTGGGATCTGCCCAGCCGCGTCTACTCCGACGCCGCCCCGCTCGTGCCCGGCATCCAGTACCCGCGCGCGCTGCTCGAGCCGAAGCTGAACCACGTCGGCTACCGCGAGGTGAAGAAGGCCGTCGAGAACCCGGGCGAGTATCGCTACACAGGCGACGACCTCGAGATCTATCTCAACAACTTCGAGTATCCGGACATGGAGTTTCACGCCATGCCGGTGCGCGTGGAGATGGAAGGCGCGGTGGTGCGCTCGATCCGCCGCATCTCCGACGGCGTGAAGCTGCGCGGCGTGCGCATCGAGCCCGAGCTGATCACCTCGATCTACGACAACGAGATGGAAGACCGCGTGCCGGTGTCGGTCGACGCCGTGCCCAAGGTCCTGGTCGACGCGATCCTCGCGAGGGAAGACCGCCGCTTCTTCAGCCATCACGGCGTCTCCATCCGCGGCGTGCTCCGCGCCGTCCGCGACGACATCCAGAGCAAGTCGCTCAGCTCCGGCGGCTCCACGCTGACGCAGCAGCTGGTCAAGAACCTCTACCTGACGCGCGAGCGGACGTTCCGGCGCAAAGGGGTCGAGGCGCTGATGGCGCTGCTCCTGGAGATGCGCTACGACAAGCCGCAGATCCTCGAGGCCTACCTCAACGTCATCTACCTCGGCCAGAACGGCGCGGTGCAGATCCTCGGCGTGGAGCAGGCCTCGCAGGTCTACTTCGGCAAGAAGGTCACCTACCTCACGCTCTCCGAGGCGGCGACGCTCGCGGGCATGATCAAGTCGCCCAACACGCTCTCGCCGCTCAAGTATCCGGAGCGCGCGAAGGCGGAGCGCGACAGCGTGCTGGCGGCGATGCACGAGCTGAAGATGATCGACGACACGCAGTACGCGACCGTCGTCGCGTCGCCGCTCGCGGTCACACGCTTCCCGAAGACCTCGCGCAGCGCGCCGTTCTTCGTCGACCTGGTGATGAAGCAGCTGCGCGAGACCTATCCGGAAACGCAGCTCAAGACCGAGGGACTGCGGATCTTCACGACGCTCGACACCACGATGCAGAGGTCGGCGGAAGAAGCGCTCGACAACGGCATCGGCAACCTGAATCGCAAGTACAAATACATCCGCACGTCGAGCACGCCGCTCGAAGGCGTGGTCGTGACCATCGAGCCGGGCACCGGCTACGTGAAGGCGCTCGTCGGCGGGCGCAGCTACTCCAAGACGCAGTTCAACCGCGCCATCCAGGCGCGGCGCCAGCCGGGATCGCTCTTCAAGCCGTTCGTCTACATCACGGCGATGGATCCGGCGCGCGAGCACCAGGCCTTCACCGCGGCGACGGTGCTCGACGACTCGCCGATCTCGGTCCGCAGCGGCAACGCCGTCTGGAGCCCGCAGAACTACGACAACCGCTTTCACGGCCGCGTGACCGTCCGCGAGGCGCTCGCGCATTCGTACAACATCCCGGCCGTGCGGGCGGCGATGAACGCCGGCGTACCGAACGTGATCAAGATGGCTTCGACGATCGGCGTCGAGAGCCGCCTGCAGCCGTATCCGTCGGTGTCGCTCGGCTCGTTCGAGGTGACGCCGCTCGAGATCGCGTACGCCTACTCCGTCTTCGCGAACCTCGGCGTGAAAGCCGAGCCGGTCTCGATCCTCGCCGTGGTCACGCGCGACGGCGAGCTGAAGGAAAGCCGCAACGTGAAGATGAAGCGCGTCGCGCCGGCGAGCGTCTGCTATGTCATGAACGACATCCTCAAGGACGTCTTCACCTACGGTACCGCGGGCCGCGCGAGCTCCTTGGGCTTCGACAAGCCCTTCGCCGGCAAGACCGGCACGACCAACAACTACCGCGACGCCTGGATCACCGGCTACTCGCCGCGCATCCTGTCGCTGGTCTGGGTCGGCTTCGATGACGGCAAGAGCGTGCGGCTCGCCGGCGGCGAGGCCTGCCTGCCGATCTGGACGCGTCACATGAACCGCATCGACGGCCTCGTCGGCGACGTCGACTGGCGGAGGCCGGAGGACGTCACCGACCGCGAGATCGATCCCGCCTCGGGCATGCTGGCCACGCCGTATTGCCCGGAGACGCGCACCGAGATCTTCGTCGCCGGCACCGAGCCGCAGTCGGTCTGCCCGCTCCACGCCGGCAGCGGCGAGGCCAGCCCGTACTGGCCCGTGCCAACGGAGCTGGGACAGGCTTCCGTCCCGCAGCCCCCGCCGCCGCCCGCCGATCAGCGCCGGCGCGCGAAAGACAACTCCATCCGAAAGCTGCTCCGGAGGATTTTCGGGGACGACTGATAGCAACTCAGCAACTCAGCAACTAAACTCACGACCATCAAATGACCACCGTTCCCCAGACGGCCGCCGAAAGCGGCTTCTTCACCCGCATTCGCGAGCGCGTCGGATCGTCGCTGTTTCATATGGGCGAGCTGACCGACCTCGCGCTGCAGACGCTGCAGCAGATGCGGCGGCCGATCGAGCGTCCGCTGCTGATGGCGCAGCTCGAACAGATCGGCGTGCGCTCGATCTCCATCGTGGTCATCACGTCCGCGTTCATCGGGATGGTGCTCGCGCTCCAGACCGCGTACGCGCTCGCTGACTTCGGCGGGAAGCTGTTCGTCGGCGTGATCGTCTCGCTCTCGCTGGTGCGCGAGCTCGCGCCCGTGCTCATGTCGCTCATGGTCGGGGGGCGCGTCGGCGCCGGCATGACCGCGGAGATCGGCACGATGAAAGTGACCGAGCAGATCGACGCGTTGCGCGCGCTGGCCACGAACCCCGTCCGCAAGCTGGTCGTGCCCCGCGTGCTGGCCACGGTCATCATGTTCCCGCTCCTCACCGTCGTCGCGATCGCGCTCGGCATCCTCGGCGGACTGCTCATCGCCGTCGCCAACCTGCACCTCAACGCGAACTTCTACATGCGCAGCGTCATCGAGACCGTCAAGTACAACGACCTCGCGTCGGGCATCGGCAAGACCTTTTTCTTCGGCTTCGCCATCTCCATCGTGGCCTGTTACAACGGCCTCCGCACCAGCGGCGGCGCCGACGGAGTCGGCCGCGCCACCACGCAGACCGTCGTCACCGGCGCGATCACCGTTTTGATCATGGACTTCTTTCTCACTAAGCTCTTCCTCCTGCTCTTCTGATGACCGACACGACCATCACCGATCGCCGTGGCGCGGAGCGGGGCCCCGACCGGCGCCGCCACACCCGCGAGCCGTTCGTCGAGTTCACCGAGCTCTGGAAGGCCTACGGTGTGAAGCGCGTGCTCTGCGGCGCGAACCTGAAGGTCTATCGCGGCGAGGTGCTGGTGATCCTCGGCGGCTCCGGCACCGGCAAGTCGGTCACGCTGCGGCACATGCTCGGACTCGAGGCCCCGGACTCGGGACGGGTGATCGTCGAGGAAGAAGACGTGACCGATCTTCCGGAGGAAGAGTTTTATCGCGTCCGCAAGAAGTTCGGGATGCTCTTCCAAAGCGCTGCGCTATTCGACTCGATGACCGTCTTCGAGAACGTCGCCTTTCCCCTTCGCGAGCACACCGAGATGAGCGAGGACGAGATCGCCCGCGCCGTGCGCGAGAAGCTGGAGCTGGTCAACCTGCCCAACACCGAGCACCTGATGCCGGTCGATCTCTCCGGCGGCATGCGCAAGCGCGTCGGGCTCGCCCGCGCGATCATTCTCGATCCGAAAGTGATTCTCTACGACGAGCCGACAACGGGGCTCGATCCGATCACCTCGCAGACCATCAACGAGCTGATCATCGATCTGCAGGCCAAGCTGAACGTGACTTCCGTCGTCGTGACCCATGACATCCACTCCGCGTTTTCGGTCGGCGACCGGATCGCGTTTCTCAACCAGGGCGTCTTCGAATGGGTGGGCAGCATCAACGACGCCCGCGACGCCGAACATCCGAAACTGCGGGATTTTCTGAAGGCCAGCGCCGTCGTCGCGGCGCAGCCGACCAGGACGTGAGCGAATGGCGAAAACCAAACAAGAACGATCGATCAAAGTCGGCCTGCTGGTCGCCGGCGCGCTGGCCGTGCTGATGATCTTTGTCTTCTTCATCGGCAGCGAGCAGAAAATCTTCGCGCGCAAGAACGAGTACGAGGTCCGGCTCGAGAATGTGACCGGTCTCGCCGAGGGGAACCCGGTCAAGATGTCCGGCGTCACCATCGGCGTCATCCGCGACATCAAGCTGCCGCAGGATCCGAAGGAGCGCATGGTCGAGATCCTGCTGATGATCGACCGCAAGTTCTCCGAGCGCGTGCGCGGCGACTCGCGCGTACGGCTCAAGAAGCTGGGCCTCCTCACCGGCGACAGCTTCATCGACGTCACGCCCGGAACGCCGCGCTTCCCGCCGCTCGAGCCGGGCTCGATCATCCCCTCGCAGCGCCAGACCGACGTCGAGCAGCTCCTCTCCTCGGGTGAGGATCTCGTCGACAACTTCGTGCAGATCTCGTATTCGCTGAAGAACATCCTCGCGCGCATCGACCGCGGCGAGGGTCTCATCGGCGAGCTGACCACCGCGCCGGAGACCAAGCAGCGCCTCACCGACACCGTGCTCACGACGCTCAACAAGACCAACGCCGCGCTCGCGCACATGGAGAGCGGCAAGGGCGTGATGGGCAAGCTGATTTACGACGACACGTACGCGGAGACGATGACGGCGTCGCTGTCGAGCGCGGCCCAGTCGCTGCAGTCCGTCACCGCGGGCATTCAGAAGAGCTTCGAGACCGGCCAGGGCGCGCTGCCGGCGCTGCTCAACGACGCCGAGACCAAGAAGAAGGTGACCGAGCTGGTCGAGAATCTGCGCGCGACGTCGAACAACCTGGCCACGTTCACCGCCAGCGTGCAGAAGGGCGAGGGACTCGTGCCGCGCCTGCTGAACGACAAGGTCTACGGCGACGAGGCGCTCAAGGAGTTCACGGGACTCGTGCGCCAGCTCAACGAAGTCGTAGGCAAGATCAACACCGGCCAGGGCACCGCCGGAAAGATCATCAACGACCCGGCGCTGTTCGAGTCGGTGAACGACATCCTCATCGGCATCAACGAGTCGAAGCTCCTCCGCTGGCTGGTCCGCAACCGCCAGCAGTCGGGCATCGAGAAACGCTACAACGAAGCGCAGAAAGTGCCCCCGGTCACGGACACCGCCCCGCCGCCTCCGCCCGAGGTGGTCCCGGTACCGGTCCCGGTGCCCGTGCCGGAGCCGCCGCCGGTGACGACCGACACGACCGCCACGACGACCACGCAACCGCCATCTGGAGTGCGGTGACGCCAGTCACCGCTCTCAGCCCCCCATGAGCGGCGACTGGCGTCGCCGCACTCCAGATACAATGCGCGCCGCTTATGGATATCTCTGTCATCGGGACCGGCTACGTCGGTCTCGTCACCGGCGCCGGACTCGCTGACTTCGGCAACGACGTCATCTGCGTCGACGTCGACGTCAGGAAGATCGAGGCGCTGAAAAGCGGCGCCATCCCCATCTACGAGCCCGGCCTCGACACGCTGGTCAGCAAGAACGTCAGCGAAGGCCGCCTTCGCTTCACCACCGACCTCCCCGAGGCCATCCGCTCCGCGCGCGCGATCTTCATCGCCGTCGGCACGCCGCCCAAGCCCGACGGCTCCGCCGACCTCCGCTACGTCGAAGAAGTCGCGCACTCGATCGCCAAGCACATGAACGGGCCGAAGCTGGTCATCACCAAGTCGACCGTTCCGATCGGCACCGGCCGCCTCATCGAGCGCATCATCGGCGAGCACGGCCCCGGCCATCAGGTCTCGGTGGTCTCGAATCCCGAGTTCCTGCGCGAAGGCTCCGCGATCGAGGACTTCATGAAGCCCGACCGCGTGGTCATCGGCGCCTCCGATCCCGAGGCCGCGGAGATGATGAAGGAGATCTACGCGCCGCTGCATTCGCTGGAGATCCCGTTCGTGGTCACGAACGTGGAGTCGTCGGAGCTGATCAAGTACGCGGCGAACGGGTTCCTGGCAACGAAGATCACCTTCATCAACGAGATCGCCGTGATCTGCGAGCGCGTCGGCGCGAATGTGCAGGATGTTGCCATCGGGATGGGGCTGGATACCCGCATCGGTCCGAAGTTCCTGCAGGCCGGCCCCGGCTTCGGCGGCTCCTGCTTTCCGAAAGACAGCTCGGCCATGGCCGACATCTCGCGCCGCCACGGCTACGAGTTCGAGATCATGGAGGCGGTGCTGCGCGTCAACGACGCGGTCAAGCTGCGCATGATCGACAAGATCGCCGAGGCGCTGGGCGGCGAGGTCAAGGGAAAGACCGTGGCCATCCTCGGCCTGGCGTTCAAGCCCGAGACCGACGACATGCGCGACTCGCCGACGATCCCGATCATCAAGGGACTGCAGGAGCGCGGCGCGAAGGTGCGCGCGTACGACCCGCAGGCCACCGACAACGCCAAGTCGATGTTCACCGATCTCACGTACTGCGACGACGCCTACTCGACGGCCGAAGGCGCCGACGCGCTGGTGCTGGCCACGGAGTGGAACGAGTTCCGCGCGCTGAACTTCGAGCGCATCAAGAAGGCGCTGCGCCAGCCGGTGCTCATCGACCTGCGCAACGTCTACGATCCCCATCGCATGCGCGCGCACGGCTTCACCTACACGTCCGTCGGCCGCGCCGAGGACGTGCGCAGGTAATGAGCCGCGCGCTCATCACCGGCGGCGCCGGCTTCCTCGGCTCGCATCTCTGCGAGCTCTTCCTGGCCCGCGGCCACGAAGTCGTCTGCATGGACAACTTCATCACCGGCAGCCCGGCCAACATCGCCCACCTCTTCGGCCGCGACGGTTTCCGCTTCATCAAGCAGGACGTTACCCAGTACATCCACATCGACGGTCCGCTCGACTACGTGCTGCACTTCGCCTCGCCGGCGAGTCCGATCGACTACCTCGAGAAGCCGATCCAGACGCTGAAGGTCGGCTCGCTCGGCACGCACAAGACCCTCGGCGTGGCCAAGGACAAGAACGCGCGCTACCTCATCGCCTCGACCTCCGAGGTCTACGGCGATCCGCTCGTGCATCCGCAGAAAGAGGACTACTGGGGCAACGTCAACCCGGTCGGCCCGCGCGGCGTCTACGACGAGGCCAAGCGCTTCGCCGAGGCCATGACCATGGCCTATCACCGCTTCCACGGCGTGGAGACGCGCATCGTGCGCATCTTCAACACCTACGGCGAGCGGATGCGCGTCAACGACGGCCGCGTCGTGCCCGCGTTCATCTCCCAGGCGCTGCGCAACGAGCCGCTGACCGTGTTCGGCGACGGCAACCAGACCCGTTCTTTCTGCTACGTCTCCGACCTGATCGAAGGCATCTACCGCCTGCTGATGTCCGACGAGGCCCAGCCGACGAACATCGGCAACCCCTCGGAGATGACCGTCCTCCAGTTCGCGGAAGTGATCAAAAAGCTCACCGGCAGCACCGCCCCGATCGAGTTCCGCCCCCTCCCCGAGGACGACCCGAAGATCCGCAAGCCCGACATCGCCAAAGCCAGGCGCCTCCTCGACTGGGAACCGCGCGTCCCCCTCGAAGAAGGCCTCCAACGCACCATCGCCTACTTCCGCACCGTCCTCTAGGAACGCCGTCCTGGGAACGCCGGCGTCCCGCCGGCTGGCCGGGAAGCGTCCCGCTTCCCCCCATCTCAAACCCGCTGACCACTCGACTGAGATCGCTGCCCACCGCAGCTCTTGCATCTACCGCTCGGCCACATTCGCGGGCAATTTCACCGAAATCACTGCCCGTCACAGCTCGCGCATCAGCCGCTCGGACGCACTCGCTGACAAGTTCAGCGAAAAAACTGCCCACCGCAGCTCGCGCATCAGCCGCTCAGACGCACTCGCTGAGAATTTCAGCAAAATCGCTGACGATTTCACCGAAAACACTGTCGCCGCTAGTTCGTGCATCTGACCGCCAGACGCACTCGGTAAGAATTTCAGCGAAATCGCTGGCCACCCGCAGCTCGCGCATCTGCCGCTCAGACGCACTCGCTGACGAGTTCAGCGAAAAAACTGCCCGCCGCAGTTCGTGCGTCTGCCGCTCAGACGCACTCGGTAAGAATTTCATCGAAATCGCTGACAAGTTCAGCGAAAACACTGCCGCCGCCAGTTCGTGCATCTGACCCCCAGACGCACTCGGTAACAATTTCACCGAAATCGCTGACCGCCGCAGCTCGCGCGCTTGCCGGTCAGACGCACGCGGTAAAAAGTTCATCGAAATCGCTGACATCCGAGCCGATGTCATCCCGAGCACCAGCGAGGGACCGGGGCGGGGGCGTACATCATGTGATGGTGCACGAGGAGGATCTGTGGTGCGTATGGGGTGAGACCTGCTCCGGACGCCATCGCGCGCAAGTTCCCGTCAGCGGCGAGGGATTCGCGGTGGCATTGGGGTCTTCCAGCGACGAGGCGGTGGCGGGACCGCGAAGGGCGGCACCACCTTCACGAAACCGTCGTGCAGCGCGCGGTCGGCGGAGCGACGCGTGCCTCCGGGGTCGACAAATAGTCGAGCTGACGGTCTCCCTCTGACTGTCGTCACACCTGTCACAGCCTCCGGCACTCCTTCGCTACGCACCTCCTCGCGGCGCCCGCGGAGTCCGCACCCGCTCGACACGCTATGAGTCGCATAACAGGGGCACCCTCACGAGGTGGCACGCGTGGTTGTTTAGTTGCGAACAGCTCCTTGAGCGTCAGCATCCCCGGTACGTCGTGGAATACGGCTTTGAGCCCGCCCAGGCGCAGCTGCTCGGACAGATGATCGGCGTCAATGCGATCGTCTTTGTTCGCCAGCACCTTCTTGCCGCGCAGGTTGCAGACAACCACATGTTCGCTGATCGCTCAGCACGTCGTGCAGCCACTGCGGCACGCGGGACCAGCCGCGCAACTTACACCGTGATCCGTTAGGCCGACGAAAAGACGAGAATCCGAACTTGACGGCAGAACTCTACATCGGTAGTATCGTCGTCCGAATGTCAAACATCGCGCTGAGAACTTATACACCTTACTACGGCCGCAACACGCGGTTCGTCGGAGGCCTGTTCTAGCGCTTCACAAGATTCAGCGTGAACATGGGCCCCTCCGGCGAGAGCCGAGGGGCCTTTTTCCTTTTGGGGGTGTAGACCGCTACGGAGACGGGGTGGGCTGTAGACCCGCCGTGTACGCACCCGCGAGGTTCGACTCCTCGTACCCCCACCAAACAAGCCTGATGACAAATCGACAGACGGTCATTCTACTGATAATCATTGCGACGGCGATCGCGGTTAGCTGTGATGTACCAGGACGTTGATCCTTGAAGCCATCTGTTCATATCCGCCTTTGTACTCTTCTGGCCAGTCCTCTTCGTAGCATCGGTCGCGCGGCCAACTTCGTGGCTACGAAAGATCGTGTTGGGTGGAGCGGCCATCGGTAGTCTCTTCATGTTCTTTCTGATTTCCTTCGCAGGGTACGCTCTTCCGGCGAACATGCCGGGGGAGCTTCTGCCCGTGGAGGCCGCACACGCACTGCGATTCTTTGTTCTTCATGTGTTGGTTGCACCTGGACTTGCTATCGTGATGCTCGCACTCATACTCTGGCGGCATGTAAGGGCGGCGAGACTTCGCGGCCTCACTACATAGTGAACGGGCAGTCTCGTGTTGGTCATCGTTCTCCTGGCCGCGATGCTTGCGACGGCGGCATGGCTCAGCATCCGGCTCGTCGACTTCCGTCAAACGACGCTCCTTGGAGCGATCGTCGCGATGATGACATTCGCGGCTTACCTACTGGCTCCGGCAGTGGCTATCGTGTGGTTTACGGCTCTGCGCAGAGTTTACTATCGGGTGTGGTATCTCGATCTTCCGTTGCCGCTGCTCCTCGCTCCCGTATCCGTTGCCTTGGCTGCCACCTGGGTCGTCGCGCGAATCAAATCTGTTCAAGGGTCGCCGCTCCTGCCGATGCTCGTCACATATGCGTGGTCGGGTGCGTTCGGAGCGCTTAACGTTTCGAACTTTTGCCAACCGGGATGGTGTGGTCGCTACGGCTTCCCGTTCACGTATTACGAGTGGAGCGACGCAATCATGTCCATCAACGGCGTTACGCCCTCCCCCTTCCACGCCGAAGCCCTGAATGCAAATGCAGTGATATTAGTCAGTGGCGGCGTCGCGTTAGCAGCATGGTGGCGACATCAGCATGTAGCAGCGCGCCGCCTAACGCGAGCCAGAAGCTGACACGGCCCGCCGCTGGCCCGGCAGCCTGGTTGCCTCGTCAACATACGAGAATCACAGCGTCCAAATGATCTGCACGACTGCACACATTGTTCAGGATCAGTGCGATTGGTCCAGAGGCAGAAACAGGTGCATCGCGTTCAGCCCATGCGGAAAGGGCGACTCTGCCCGCTAGTGAATTCAAGGTAGACGGCCGGTGGCTCCATCTTCGCGGTCGCGCGCGCGTAGGAACGCAAGCGAGTCAGGTCTTGGTCTGAAGGCTCAGACTCCGAACTTCGCGTCGGGTCGGTTGCGGTTCGATCTTTTTGAGTGTCTCATCTGTGACGGCAATCCGGTGGCGCGAACGGGAGTCCGAGATGACCAAGAACGGCGAGATCGACAAGCTGCGGCTCGCGGCGACGAAAGCTCTCTTCGAGCGGCGCGACGTCATCATCGTCTCCTTTCCACGCCGCGCTCGAACGACAAGTGCTGACGGTGAGAGTTTCGAATGTACGTATGGCTAATTCCACTGCCGTTGTTCGGCTCCCTCGTCGCGGGCACTAGTCTCGCGCTCGTTTGGATCGGCGTCGCGACTCTTCGCCGACACGTCAAAGCCGTGGTTGCACGAGGCTTACTTCTCAGCGTTGCTGTGGTTGCAGCTTTTCTATCTCCCTTCGTGGTCGACTTGATAACCCGCGACGAACTCCAGAGAATGGCGAAGCTTGGCGTCTACGCTCACGACTCTCCCTACATCTTTCTTGCACCTGCGTTTCTCGTGGCTGTTCTCTTCGCGATTAGCCAATTTGCATTTCCGCGTGGGCGCGCCAACACCGCTCGTCACTGGAATCTAGGGTTTTGGCTCATCGCCTTCGTTTTCACTGTACTCAACATCGCAAACTGGTGCAGCCCCGGGTGGTGCGAGCGCTTCGGATTCCCGTTTCCATATTCTTGGTGGAGCGACGCCATCATGATCATTAACGGGGAAAATCTCACCGCAGGCCACAGTCTCATTGCCTTTCTAACCAACATCTTGGTGTTTCTCTTTGTGGTCGCGGCACTTGCCTGCTCATACCGTCGCTCGCTTCGCCGTGCCCAGAGCTCGAAGTGAGATTGCCTGTCTCCGTTTCGCGCGAGACGGCTCAGAAACGTGCCCGCCGTCTAACTGTTGGATCTTAGGACGTTGTTCCTAATATGCGTCAGGCGGACGTACGACATCACACATAGCGCGTACCACTCCCAAAGACGCTGCGTGTGCGCCGCGGTACGCCGAAGCATGACCACTGGTAAGATCGCCGATGGAGAACGAGACTCAGGAATCCGGCAGATGTCAGGAGCATTCACCTTTGTCGATGAGCTTCGCCCAGCGGGTGACGAGCCAATCCGCGTGTTGGCCCGTGTGCAGGTTGCGGCCACCGCCGACGGCGGTCGAAGCGGTCCTTTCACTGGGAAATTTCGGCCGAACCACAACTTCGGCGGCGCTGAGAACCGCAACTTCTTCATCGGCCAGCTTGAAGTCCCGGAAGGTGAGTGGGTCTATCCCGGCGAGACACGCGAGCTCACGATCACATTCATGAACGTCGTCGGGCTTCGAGAGCAGTTGACGCCCGGCAGGCGGTGGCGCCTGCAGGAGGGTTGGCGGTTGATCGCGACGGCAGAGCTCCTTTTGCTATTGCCGATGAGCTGAGCCGTTCTGTTACGAAGAAACAGCGCACGTACCTCGAAACCTGCTGCTGGCTGAGACACCAAAGTAACCGAAGAGGTCCTCAGTGCGATTGGTCCAGAGGCAGAAACAGGTGAATCGCATTCAGCCCATCCGGTGCCGAGCCGGAAATCAACATTCCGCCGACCATTCGAACCAAGCCGGCGGCGTATTTCGTCGGCTCCGCCGAGAGCGGAAGATTCCGAAGCACTGAGTAGGTCGTGTGCCGGCTGCGGCGGTCGATCCGGATGTAGACCGCCGAAGACACAGACGCCAGCCCAAAGTCCGCAAACGGCGACTTCTCGGCTGAGCCGGCGACGATCTCGATCCCGTCACCTCGGACGAGAGCATCGGTATGCAGAAGAATCAGCACAGCCAACAGCTGAATCATGTGAGGTTCGGCGGCCGGAATGACCGCCTTCGCCGGGACGCTGATCTGGAAGTGAATCTGTTTGGGCCAAATCTTGTCGCAGGTTTGCGCGAATCGTTTCAAAAGCGGTCGAAGTTTCGTCGGTGCACGCGAGACAGCCGAAACTCCGATCACTCCTGCGACGGCTCCAGCTTCGTCTAAGAGGGGGATGTCCGTAACACTCGCTGTAGCAGCCTTGCCTCTGCGCGTCCGTACCTCGAACTCCCCGGACCACAGCTCGCCGCGTGCGAGAACCTGCATGATCTCGGCGCCTTGGGCTCGGGAAACCTCCATCGGCGTAACGTCGAGAATGTTGCGGCCGACCACCTCATCGGCGGGCCATCCGTACAGTGCCTTTGCGGCCGGACTCCACAGGGTGATCACGCCATCACGGTCAGTCACAATCACGGCCTGGCCGAGATCCTCCAGAAGCTGAAAGTACCGTTCGGTCGTGCGATCAATGTTCATCGCATTCATTCGGCAGGTATCATATGGCGGCATGAGCAAAGTATTCGTCAATATCGGGCTCAGCCTCGATGGCTACATGGCACCGGAAGGAATGTCCATGGAGCATTGGGACAATCCCGAGTACAGGAACTGGGGCGCCAAGTGGGGGGCGCTAATGGCCTGGATCCTCAATCAACAGTACTTCCGCGAGAACCTCAAGCTCGGACCAGGTGGAGAGGCCGGCCCGGTCAATGACCTGCTTCGCAGCACTACGGAGCGCATCGGCGCCAACATCATGGGCAAGCGAATGTTCGAGCAAGGCGAGCGCTCCTGGCCGGAGGAGGCTCCGTTTCACACGCCGGTATACGTCCTTACCCATGACAAACGCGAACCCTGGGCGCGCCCCGGTGGGACGACCTTTTACTTCATCAATGACGGGCCGGAGCGCGCCCTGGAGCTGGCTCGGGAATCCGCAGGCAGTCGTGATATTCGTATCGCGGGTGGAGCGGATGTGATCCAGCAGTACCTGAACCTGGGTGTCGTTGACGAGCTGGAAATCGCCTTGGCGCCCGTGTTGTTCGGCGGCGGGCGGCGTCTCTTCGAGAACCTGCGCGAGCCCGGGCCGCAATTTCGCATTGACAAGGCTCTCGATGGTCCAGCTGCCACACACTTGCGCTATGTGCGTCAGTAATGTTCGTTTTCCGCGTCAAGGGCTGAAACAGATGAAACGGTTATCCCATGGCGGAACACGATTCTCCGTACCACCATAATGCGAGTCTTGCTTCTGGTCGCCGTTGCGAGCCTCCTCGTTCTGACGTCCTGCACCGTGCCGGGAGGTACCGAAGAAGTTGTCCTTGACCTTCTTCTGACGGACGACACGCTCTACGCTCCTGGGTACACCGACGATCAATTCAACTTGATCGAAATAGGAATGACAGAATCGGAAGTGCTTCGCCGACTCGGGCCCCCGATCGATGAGCCCTATCATCCGCAATTGGAAGGTCAAGACTGGGACGAAGGAATGCGCTGGACGCGATCGGCGCACGATTCTCACTACAAGGTTCGAGTCGTGATCTTTCGGGCCGGCCGCGTGGCGGAGAAGTTCGCAGAGTTCTACGTCGACTAGCGCGACGACGCCGTCCAACAGCCGCTGCACCCGACGCCGTGCCGTTTGCTGCCATGCTCAGCGGGGTGTCGCTCGTCCTGCGATTCGCGATCGTGATGATCACGTCCAGTATCCTGATCTGGACGACCCTTCTGCTGGCACTGCTGCACTTAGCGGAGCGCAGGCGACTTCGCCGGCTGGCCCGGAAGCGCTAAAGCTGGCGACGCAAGGATCCACCGCAAACAGATTCGAAATTCATTAACCTGATCCCGTGAGCATCCCCAGTTGCCCCATCTGCGGTGCGTCCGAGTTCGAGCAGCTCGCCATTCTCTGGCCCGAGCTGATCGCCGACTGGCAGCTCTCGCCGCAGGAAGCCGCGTACATCGACGAGCAGCAGGGGTTCACCTGCGCGCGGTGCCGGGTGAACCTGCGGGCGATGACGCTGGCCTCCGCGCTGATGGCGCACTTTCGATACGACGGGCTCTTTCGCGACTTCTGCGCGGGGCCGCTCGCGGCGATGGACGTGCTGGAGATCAACGAGGCCAATCAGCTCACGAAGGATCTCAACGCGTCGCCGCGTCATGTGCTCGCGAAATACCCGCAAGTGGACATGCGCGCGATGCCGTACGCGGACCGCGCGTTCGACGTCGTCATCCACTCCGACACGCTCGAGCACGTGCCCGGCGCCGTCGCCGCGCTGCGCGAATGTCTTCGCGTGCTGCGCTCCGGCGGCGTGCTCGCCTACACCGTCCCGATCATCGTCGGCCGCCGCACCCGCTCGCGCGCCGGGATGAAAGAGAGCTTCCACGGCTCCGGCGAGCCCGACAACCTCGTGCAAACCGAATACGGCGCCGACGCCTGGTGCGAGGCGATGGAAGCGGGGTTCCGAGAGGTGCAACTGCACTCGCTGCACTATCCCGCGTCGATCGCCATCGTCGCGCGGAAGCTGTAACGTTTTCCCCATCTTCGTCACTACTGCTCTTCGAAGGGGGAGCTCATGAGCCTGGGATTTCGTATTTCCGGACGGGTCGTGGAACGGGGAAGCGGGAGCGGCATCAGCGGATTGATGGTGCGCGCCTACGACAAGGACCTGCTGTTCGACGACCTGCTCGGCTCCGCAACCACCGGTGCCGACGGCCGCTTCGAGCTGTTCTACAGCGAGTCCGACTTCCGCGAGCTGTTCGAGCGCCGTCCGGACATCTACCTGTCGCTCTACGAGCGCCCGGGCAAGTTCCTGCTGCACACCAGGGACGCCATCCGCTGGAACGCGGGGAAGGACGAGACCTTCGAGCTCGTGGTCGACCGCACTCAGCTCGATCCGCGCCCCGCGAGCGGGCGCGTCGGAGCCTCCCTCGGCCTGCCGGCGGGTGCGCTGAAGCTCGTGAAACGCGGCGACTTCGTGGTGCCGAAAATCCGAGGCTTCGACACCGGAGGGCAACCCGGCGCGCCGGCGGTGCCGCGGCAGACCCGGTACGCGGTCCTGCCGCACGGCGCGACGGTCCGCGGTGTCGAAGTCACTCCCGGCGAGCCGTTGCGCATCGAGGCGGACGGTGTGGCGCTGCCGGCGCACGCGCCGTTCCCCGACCTCGGCATCGACCCCCGCACCCGCGAGCCGCTCGGACCTTCGCCCGGCATGACGCCGCCCGATCCGCGCTACTACGAAGGTCGGGGGCGTTATCCCGAAACCCTCGCGGAGCTGGTGCGCGTCGAGACCATGGGTCCCGTGGAGGTCGCCGTGGTCGAACTGCGCCCCGTGCAGTTCGACGCCGCGACGAATTCCTACCTCTTCTACCGCGACCTCGAATTCCACGTCGAATTCGAAGACACGGCGACGCCGTTGAAAGGCGGGCTTCCGCCGATGGGCGAGTACCAGGCCGAAGACCTGCTGGCCGCCTTCGGCTCTGACGTCGTGGTCGTGTCGCCGGAAATCAAGTGGCCATTGACCGTGATGGAAGAGTCTCCGCACCTGATCGTCACCGACAACTTCCTGTGGCCCGAGCGCATCACCTTCGCGGACGGCTCCTCGCGTCCGCCCGACCTGAGCGAGCGCGGCGCGGCGCTGAGCGGAGATCTCGTCGCCGAGTTCCAGCGTCTCGCGGACTGGCGCACGCAGCAGGGCATGCACTCGATGGTCGTCACGATCTCCGACATCGTCGCCGGCCGCTACGGCGACTTCACGCAAACCGGCTTCCCGCGCGACCTGCAGGCGCTCCTCCGCAACTTCCTCAAGTTCGCCGCCGGCACCTGGGGCGTCCGCTATCTCGTCCTCGGCGGCGACGTTGAAGTCGTCCCGATGCGCAAGCTCGTCGGCAGCGGCCTGTTCGAGACCTTCGGGGTCGCGCGCACGGCCACCGATCCGCCGGAAGAGGGTTGCTACCGCATCGTCAGCGACAACGTCGTGAAGATCCGGCCCAAGTTCCTGCCGCTCACCGACGAGCCGCTCTGCACCTACAAAGGCGGCGTGGTCGTGCCGTTCAACGAAGCCGCCTCCGCCACGGAGCTCGGCTGGTACTACTCCGATCCCCCTGCGCCGGGCTCCGCCCTGCGATTCATCATCGTCGAGGGCCCGAAGGAGATTCTGGACGACGACTACTACTGGGTCCGCGATGAGAACTCCATCCCCTCCGACTTCTACTACGCGAGCCTCTCCGGCTCCTTCGACGACGCCGGCACCGGCCTTTACGGCAGGTCGTACTACAACGGGGTCAAGGAGATCTTCCTCGACGACGTCGACGTTGCCCCCGATGTCTGGGTCGGCCGCGTGCCCGCCGCCAGCGGCGCGGACGTCCGGGCCTACGTCGACAAAGTGATGACGTACGAAGGCCTCGAGACGCCGGCCGGAGATTCGGTCGACACCTCCTACCTCGCCCGGATCGTGTACGCCGCCGACTACTGGGGCCGCATCGATCATCCGCAGGGCGACGCGGCCAAGGCTCCCGCGCCCGGGACCTATACCCACGCCGCCGGCGCGGGCGAGTCGCACATGAAGCTCCACAAAGACCAGGCGCTCGACGTGCTCTTCCAGGTGCCGTCCCACCGGCTCATCGCCCGCACCGGCGTGACCGAGACCTTCCTTCCCTACGACCCTTCCTCCGGCACGGCGAGCGCCGGCTGGTTCTTCACGACCGACGGCCAGTTCGACACCGCCAGCACGGCGGCCACGAAATTCGTGAAAGTCTTCGGACCGGAGGCGGACATCGTTCCCGACGCCTTCTTCTGGGATCCGCTGCAGATCGAGGCAGCCATCCAGGAGAAGGAGAACCTGCGGGCGGAGATGGAGAAGTCGTATCCGGCCTTCACCGACGTGGAGCGGCACTATGCCGATCACTTCGAGGTCAATGCGCCGCCGCCGGTCGTGCCGCTGGAGAGCGGCACGCTGCGCACCGCCATCGACGGCGGCGCGCATTTCGTGAGCCTGACCGGCCATGGCAGTCCGGACGGATGCTGCGGCGTCTACCTCAGCCTGCAGGGACACTTCAACAACGCCCGGAAGTACTTCATCGCCTTCGCCGACTCCTGCTCCACCGCCCGTCCCGACGGCGTCGACTCGCTGGGCGAGCTCTCGGTCATCGATCCCGACGGCGGCGCGGTCGCGTACGTCGGCAATACCCGCTACGGCTGGATCGGCACCGGCGACAACTACGAGCGCTTCTTCTGGTGCGCCCTCAAGCAATACGGGCGGGTCGGCCCTGCGGCCGGGCTGCGCGTCGGGAGCGACAACCTCAGCAGCGTCTGGGTGAGGTACGCGCAGAACCTCTACGGCGATCCGGCCCTCCGCGTGTGGGATCACATGCCGTCGATGTTCGAGGTCATGACTCTCGAAGATTTCACCATCGAGCTTCCGGTGGACGTCACGCTGTCCGGCCAGCCGCTGTTCGATGCGCGCGTCACGCTCACCGGAAACGGTGTCTTTCTCACGAAGAAAACGAGCCCGCGCGGGCGCGCCACGCTCTCCATCCCGCCCGGTACCGGCGAGCTGCTTCTCACGGTCACGACCCGGAAAGGAAGGATCTACCGCAAGCAGATTCGGGTCCCACCTCCGAACACCGGCGTCCCAGAAACGGACACCGTCTCGGGCTAAATCTTTGAAAAGACGTGAGTGTCCCGTGGCAGCGCGCTTGCGGAAGGAGCGCCCGGTCAAACATGGATATCTCACGTCCCGATCTCGGTGAAAAGCGGCGCCGGCGCAAGTTTGCGATCGGCGCCGCGGTCATTCTCTTCGTCGCGCTGGCCGCCTTCGGCGTCTCGCGTCTGAAGCCCGCCGTGCCGGAAGTCGACGGCTCGGGCCTGTTCATCGACACCGTCAAGCGCGGCCCGATGGTGCGCCAGGTGCGCGGCACGGGCGTGCTCGTGCCGGAGATGGTGCGCTGGATTCCGGCGGCCACGGAGGCGCGCGTCGAGCGCATCGTCGTGCGTCCGGGAACGCCGGTCAAAGCCGACACGGTGATCCTCGAGCTGAGCAACCCCGAGGTCGAGCAGACGGCCACCGAGGCGCAGCTGCAGCTCGGCGCGGCGATCGCGGAAATGCGTAAACGAGAAGTCGAGATCGAGAGCGCGATCCTCGCGCAGCAGGCCAGCGCCGCGGGCGTCGAGGCGGCGCTCACCGAGGCGCGGGCGCAGGCGGATGTCGACGAAGAGCTCGCGCGCAACGGACTCACCTCCGCGTTGACGGTGAAGCTCTCCAAGTCGCGCGCGGCCGAGCTTGCGAATCGCAGCTCGATCGAGAAGAAGCGTCTCGAGATCGCGCGCAAGGGAGCCGTGGCCGACATCGCGGTGCAGCGATCGCGCGTCGAGCAGCTGCGCGCGCTCAGCCAGTTGCGGCAGTCGAATCGCGGCGCGCTGCAGGTGCGGGCCGGCATCGACGGCGTGCTGCAGCAGCTGCCGGTCGAGATCGGACAGCGCGTCGCCGCCGGTGCGCCGCTCGCGCGGGTCGCGCAGCCGCTGCCGCTCAAGGCCGAGCTGCGCGTCGCGGAGACGCAGGCGCGCGATCTCGCCATCGGCCAGCTCGTCGTCATCGACACGCGCAACGGCACCGCCAACGGACGCGTCACGCGCGTCGATCCCGCGGTGCAGAACGGCACCATCGGCGTCGACGTCGCCATCGAAGGCGAACTGCCGAAGGGCGCGCGGCCCGATCTCACGGTCGACGGCGTCATCGAGATCGAGCGCCTCGCCGACGTGCTCTACACCGGCCGTCCGGTGCAGGGGAGCGACGGCGCGACCATCTCGCTCTTCCGCGTCGCCCCCGGCGGCGGCGAGGCCTTACAAACGAACGTCACTCTCGGACGTACCTCAGTCAACAGCGTCGAAATCCGCGACGGCTTGCGGGAGGGCGATCGCGTGATCCTCTCCGACATGTCGTCGTGGAGCGAGCATCACCGAATCCGGCTCAAGTAAGGAGAGACCCGATGCAGTCTCTGATTCACCTCGATGGCCTCACCAAGATCTTCTACACCGACGACCTCGAGACCCACGCGCTCTCCGGCGTGCACCTCGACATCTTCGAAGGGGAGTACGTCTCCATCGCCGGCCCGTCCGGCTGCGGCAAGTCGACGCTGCTCTCCATCCTCGGCCTGCTCGACTCGCCGAGCGGCGGCGCCTACTCGCTCAACGGCACGCCGGTCGCGCAGATCACGCCGCAGCAGCGCGCGCGGATCCGCAACCGCGAGGTCGGTTTCATCTTCCAGAGCTTCAACCTGATCGGCGATCTCACCGTCTACGAGAACGTCGAGCTGCCGCTCACGTATCGCCGCACCGGCGCGGCCGAACGGAAGAAAGCGGTGCAGGCCGCGCTCGAGCGCGTCGGCATGGCGCACCGGATGAAGCACTATCCGGCACAGCTCTCCGGCGGCCAGCAGCAGCGCGTGGCCGTGGCCCGCGCGATCGTCGGCAAGCCCTCGATCGTGCTCGCCGACGAGCCGACCGGCAACCTCGACTCCCGCAACGGCGAGTCGGTGATGACGCTCATGCGCGAGCTCAATCGCGAGGGCGCCACGATCTGCATGGTCACGCACGACCCGCGCTACGCCAAGCACGCCGACCGCACCGTGCACCTCTTCGACGGCCGCGTGGTCGACGAAGAGAAGCCGGTCGAAGAACACGAGCTGCGCGAGAGCGGATTCGAAGTGCAATAGGGGAGAGCGCCGCCGTATAGGCGGCGAGAACGACAATGACGACGATTCGCTCGCTGCTCCGCGTCCCCGCCTTCAGCGCCACCGTCATCACGACCTTCGCCATCGCCACGGCGGTCGTCGCCGTCACGTTCGCGCTGGTCTGGCACATCGTCATCCGTCAGCTGCCGTTCCCCGATGCCGAGCGGCTCGTCTTCGTCTGGAACCGCTATGGCGCGACCGAGGTGCAGAGCTCCTCGCTCTCCGCGCCCGACTTCGGCGACCGTCGCACCGCGCGCTCGTTCGAGTCCTCCGCGATGTGGCAGGACCTCGGCGTCGTGCTCACCGCCGGCGAGCCGCAGCGGCTGAACGCCGCGCTGATCTACGGCCAGTTCTTCCACGTGCTGCGCATCCAGCCGGCCATGGGCGCGATTCCCGCCGCCGATGATCGCAGCGCCGTGGTGCTGAGCGACGGCGCGTGGCGGCGCCTCTTCGGCGAGCGCCGCGACATCGTCGGCTCGACGGTGATCATCAACGACCGCCCGCGCCAGGTCGCCGCGGTCATGCCGCGCGGCTTCGCGTTTCCCGCCGCGGACACGGACGTCTGGCTGCCGCTGCGCCTCGAGGCCTCCCACTTCGCCGACGAGAACCGCGGCAACGAGTACTACAGCATGATCGCGCGTCTGCGCGACGGCGTGTCGCCGGCGCAGGCCCAGGCGGAGATGGACGTGATCACCGCCGCGGTGCTGAACCGCGTGCCCGACCGCACGGCCTTCCTGAAACAGACGCGCTGGCACGTCTCGGTTTTTCCGCTGCGCGACGATCTCGTGCGCCGCGCGCGCCCGGCATTGGTGATGCTCTTCGGCGCGGGCCTGCTGGTGATGCTGCTCGCGGCCGCGAACGTGATGGGACTCTTCATCGCCCGAACCGCCTCGCGGCAGAAGGAGATCGCCGTGCGCCAGGCCCTCGGCGCGGGCCGCGTGCGCATCGCCCGCGCCCTCGTCGCCGAGGCGATCGCGCTGGCGCTCTGCGGCATGGCCGCCGGGGTCATGCTCGCGCGCGCCGCGCTCCCGTTCCTCGCCGACGTGCACCTCCCGCGCATCGAAGAGGTGCGCATCGACGGAGGCGTGATCGCCTTCGCCCTCTCGGTCGCGATTCTCACCGCGCTCTCCATCGGCGTCGCCTGTGGAGCGGCGGGCTTCAGCCCGCCGGGAACCATCGGCGGGCTGAAGCCCGCCGCTCCACGGATCTCGGCGAGATTGCGCTCCCTCCTCGTCGCCACCCAGATCGCCATCGCGGTAATGCTGCTCTCCTCCGGCGGCCTGCTCGTCGAGAGCTATCGCCGGCTGCGGCGCGTCGAGATCGGCTTCGACTCACAGAACCTGCTCACCTTCCGCGTCGAGCTGCCGCGCAATCGCTACCAGAAACCGGAGCAGCTCCGCGCGTTTTTCTCGCAGCTGCAGGAGCGCCTCGGCGCGCTGCCCACGATCGAGTCCAGCGCCATGGTCACCGACCTCCCGTTCTCCCCGAGCGACTGGACGGCCACGTTCGACATTCCCGGCCGCGACACCGCGTCGCAGGGCACGCCGTCCGCGCACATGCGCGTGATCACGCCCGGCTACACCGAAACGATGCGCATCCCGCTGCTGCGCGGACGCACATTCACCGCGCATGACCGCGAGGGGACTCCCGAGGTCTGTCTGATCGATGAGGATGCGGTGCGGCGCTACTGGCCGAACGGCGATCCGATCGGGAAGCAGCTCGTGTGGGGCGACCGCACGATGGAGATCGTCGGCGTGGTCGGCTCGATCCACGAGAAAGCGCTCGACTCCGAAGCCGAGCCGCACGTCTACTTCGCGATGGGCTACCGCCGCGAGTCGAGCATGTTCGGCGTCGTCCGCACCGATGCCGATCCGGAGCGCGCCGCCGCCGACGTCCGCGCGATCATCCGCTCGCTCGATCCGGCGCAGCCGGTGTTCGCGGTCCTGACGATGAACGACTATCTCGACGACGCCGTCGCGCAGCCGCGGCTGCGCGCGGCCGTGGTCGCGCTCTCCGCCGGCATCGCGGTGATCCTCGCGCTGATCGGCCTGTACGGCCTCATCGCCTACGTCGTGACCGCGCGCACGCGCGAAGTCGGCGTGCGCATGGCCCTCGGCGCGACCGCGTCGCTGATCGCGCGCTCCGTCGTCGCCTGGGCGCTGCGCATCGCCGCGCTCGGCGTGGTCGCCGGCGTCCTCGGCACTGTGCTCACACTGCGCTCGATCGAAGCGTTCTTCTTCGGCGTCGAGCGGATGCAGGGCGGCGCCATCGCCGTCGTCGCGATCGTGTTCCTCGCCACCGCCCTCATCGCGAGCGCCGCCCCCGCCCTCCGCGCCGCCCGCACCGAGCCTGCTGTCGCACTGAGGCACGAATGAAATCCAGACGCGTTTCGCTCGTCATCATCCTCACGATCGGACTCGTCGTCGGTGCCGATGCCACGATCTTTACGGCGCTGAACGCGTTTCTGCTGCGGCCGTTGCCGGTCAGCGAGCCGTCGCGACTGTTCCGCGCCGCGGCGGTGTCGCCGCGCGGGGAGACGCGCGAGGACTTTTCGTACGGAGACTTTGTCGCCCTGCGCGACGCCTTTCCCTCGCTGGCCGCGTTCAGCGGCACGCGCGCGACCGCAATCGATCCGCAATCGCGGCGGGTGGAGAGCGTCGGTACGGAGATGGTCTCCGATCGCTTCTTCTCCATCCTCGGCGCGCAGCTCGCGCGCGGAAGCGAAGGCGTCGTCGTCAGCGCCGGCCTCGAACGGAGCATGTTCGGCGGCGACGCGCTCGGACGCGCGATCGAGATCCAGGGAAAGCGCGAGACCATCACCGGCATCGCCGCCGGCGCGTTTCGCGGGACCAACTTCGCGAACCCCACGGATGTCTGGCTCCCGCTCGACCGCCGCGACGACGCCGCACGCGTGCGCCTCATCGGGCGGCTTCCGAACGGCGTCACGCTCGCGGCGGCGCAGGAAACGCTGACGCGCGCGCTGCCCGACCGCCGCCGCATCGCGCGGGTTCGCGCGGGAGCGGAGCGGGCCATGCTCATCCAGCCGGGCGCACCGGGCGCGGTGTCCGCGGCTGTCATCATCGCCATCACGCTCATGGCCCTGGCCGCGCTGGTCGCGGCCGCGAACGTCGTCGGCGTGCTCTTCGCGCGCCTGGCCACGCGCCGCCGCGATCTCGCGATCCGCGTGGCCCTCGGCGCGACGCCGCGCCGGGTCATGCGCGAGATCGTGCTCGAAACCATTCCGCTGGCGATCCCCGCGGCGATCCTCGCGTACATCGTGGCCACGCTCGGCAGCCGCGTTTATCTCGCCGGCATCCCGATGCAGTCGCGCCCGGCCATCGAAGTCAGTCCCGACGCGCGCGTCGCGCTGTTCACCTTCGCGCTCAGCGCCGCGGCCGTCTTCTGCGCGGCGATGCTGGCCGCGCTCTACGCGCGCCGCACCACGCCGCAGGGTCTGACCGCGCGCGAAGGCTCGGCGCGCACGCCGGCGCTGCTGCGCTGGATCGTCTCGCTGCAGCTGGCGCTGTCGGTGGTCGTCCTCATCGCCGCAGGCCTGCTCTTCCAGACCGCCCGCGCCTATCGCTCCGTCGACCCCGGCTTCGAATACACGCGCCAGCTTCGCGTCCCCGTCGAGAACGTCCCGCTCCCGCGCCTGCGCGAGCTCGCCGAGCGCCTGCGCGCTCTCGACGGCACCACGCACGTCGCCATCGCCACCAGCACCCCGCTCTCCCGCCAGACCCGCATGACCTTCCGCGGCCTCGACGGCGACCCGATCGAAGGCGCCGTCACCTACATCGACGGCGATTATTTCGGTGCGGTTGGGGTCCGGCTCAATGGAATCACGAATATCGTCATCAACGAATCTCTCGCCAAACGCCGTCCCGACCTCCCCTTCACCGCCATCGCCAAAGACGCCCGCCTCTCCGCGCTCGCCGACCCCGCCGAGCCGCACGCGTTCCTCCCCATCGAGCGCGCCCCATCGCTGCGCACCGCATTTCTGCTCATCCGCACCACGCGCGACCTCGGCATCGCCACGCGCGACGTCAACGCCGTCCTCACCGCGTTCGGGATCCCGCCCGCCGCGCATCGCCTCGAAGACTCCGTGCGCGTCGACCGCTGGCTCGCCGAGACCGCGTCGATCGTCGCCGGCGCGCTCGCCGCGCTGACGCTGCTCCTCGCGGCGCTCGGCCTTTTCGGCGTCGTCTCCGCCGGCGTCAGCAACCGCGCCCGCGAGCTCGCCATCCGCGCCGCGCACGGCGCCACGCCGGCCGCGCTGGCGAAGCTGATCGCCGCCTCGAGCGTGCGCCTGCTGATCGCCGGAACATTCGCCGGCGCGTTGCTGGCGATTCCCGCGGCACACTCGCTCGCTTCGCTCCTCTTCGGCGTGCATCCGTTCGACGCCCTCACCTGGACGGCGGTCTTCGCCGTCATCGTCGGCAGCGTCGCCGTCGCCACCGCACTGCCCGCCCGCCGCGCCATGGCCGCGAACCCGGCCGAGCTCCTGAGAGAGACCTGATGGACGACTTCCGCATCGCACTTCGCACCCTTCTGAAATCGCCCGGCTTCACCGCCGCGGCGGTGGCCACGCTGGCCATCGCCATCGGCGCCGCCACGTCCGTCTTCAGCGTCGCCGACAGCGTGCTCCTCGAGCCGCTGCGCTACCGCGAGCCCGAACGCATCGTGCGGCTCTTCGGCATCAATCCGAAAGGCGCGGGCTTCGACGTCATCTCCTATCCCGACTATCTCGACGTCGTCGCACAGAGCGGCGCGTTCGCGAAGACCTCGGCGTTTCAGGAGTGGAATCCCGCGGTCACCGGCGCGGGGGATGCCGAGGTGCTGAACGGCGCGACGGTCGACAGCGGGTTTTTCGATGTGCTCGGCGTGCGTCCGGAAAAAGGCCGCTTCTTCGCCGCCGCGGAAGACAAGCCGGGCGGCGACACGATCGTCGTCATCAGCTATCCGCTCTGGCAGCGCAAATTCGGCGGCGCCGACGTCATCGGCAAGACCATCCTGCTCGACGCGCGGCCGATGACGCTGGTCGGCATCGCGCCGCGCGACTTCGAAGAGCCGTATCTCCTCGACAACACCCGGCGCATCGACGTCTGGACCACGAACGCCATCGATCCCGCTTCCAACTACGAACAGTCCCCGCGCGGCAGCCGCTCGTTCAGCGCCATTGCGCGGCTGCGCGACGGCATCAGCCTCGCCCAGGCAGATGCGCGCGTGCGCACCGTTGCGGCGCGGCTCGGAACGCTCTACCCCGAGACCTCCGGGCACGGCATGACCATCACGCCGCTGCGCGTGCGCATCACCGGCCGCGTCAGCAAGCCGCTCTGGATGCTCTTCGCCGCGGTGCTGCTGCTGCTCCTGCTCGCGTGCGTGAACATCGCCAACCTGCTGCTCGCGCGCATCGAGCGCAAGAGCCGCGACGCCGCGATCCGCGTGGCCGTCGGAGCCAGCGGCTGGGATCTCATCCGCCAGGTCTTCGCGGAGACGATCCTTCTCGCGCTCGCCGGCACCATCGGCGGCGTCGCGCTGAGCATCGTCTTCGTCCGCTGGATCGCCGCATTCGGCGCCGACTCGATCCCGCGCCTTGCCGGCGTCGCGCTCGACTGGCGCGTCGTCCTCTTCGTCACCGCCGCGACGTTCGCGACCGCGCTCCTGGTCGGATTCATTCCGGCGATGCAGCTGCGCCGAGGACAGACCACGCTGCGCGTGTCGACGCGCGGGACGACGACGGCGCAGCCGGCCATGCGCACGCAGTCGGCGCTGGTCGTCATCCAGGTCGCGATCTCGATCACGCTGCTCGTCGGCGCGGTGCTCGTCGCGCGCAGCCTCTGGAACCTGCTCAGCGTCGACAAGGGCATCGAAGACCAGCACGCGGTCACGTTCAACATCCGCGCGCCGCGCACGCAGTTCCTCAAACGCCCCGAGGTCGTCGGGTTCTATCGGACGTTCATCGAGCGGCTCGGGCAGATCCCGGGCGTCGAGGCCGCGGGCGCGACGACCATCCTTCCCCTCGGCGGCGACTACACCACCATGCGCTTCCGCATCGACGGACGGCCCGAGCCGCCGAAAGAAGCGAAACAGTCGGGCGAGCTGCGCGGCATCACGCCCGGCTACTTCGCCGCGGTGGGACAGACCATCGTCGCCGGCCGCGACATCACCGCCGCCGACGACGCCAACGCGCCGTTCGTGATGGTCATCGACGAAACGCTGGCGAAGAAATACTGGCCGGGGCAGTCGCCGCTCGGCGCGCGCATCAAGGTGCAGGGCTCGCTCTTCGAGATCGTCGGCGTCGTCCGCGCGGCGCGCCTGATCAATCTCGCCGACGCGCCCGACCCGGCGATGTACGTGCCGCATCCGCAGGAGCAGTCGTTCCGCACGATGAGCGTCGTGATCCGCAGCAAACAGTCGCTGGCCACGCTCGCGCCGGCGATCCGCGCGGTCATCAACGCCACCGGCTCCGACGCCGCGATCGGCGAGATCCGCCCGTACCGCGACGTCGTCGCCGGCTCGGTCTCCTCGCAGCGCTTCCGGGCGATGCTGCTGCTGGCGTTCGGCGCGGCCGCGCTGCTGCTGGCCACGCTCGGCGTCGCCGGCACGCTCGCCTACATCACCTCCCGCCGCGAGCGTGAGATCGGCGTGCGCATGGCCCTCGGCGCGACCGCGAAACAGATCGTCGTGCTCGTGCTCTCGCGCGGCGTGCGGCTGGTCGCCTTCGGCATCGCCGGCGGCGCGCTGGCGTCGCTCTTCCTCACGCGCCTCCTGCAGTCGATGCTCTTCGGCGTCGCCGCCGCGGATCCTCTCTCCTTCGCCGCCGTCGCCGCGACGCTCTTCGTCGCGGGAATCGCCGCATCCGCAATCCCGGCGGCGCGCGCCGCGCGCACCGACCCGATGACCGTCATGCGATCGGAGTAAACCAATGCACGACCTTCGCTTCGCCCTTCGCTCCCTTCTTCGCGCGCCCGGCTTCGCGGCCGCGGCCATCGTGACGCTGGCCATCGCCATCGGCGCGAACACGGCGATGTTCAGCATCCTCTACGGCATCGTGCTGCAGCCGCTGGCGTTCGAGCAGCCCGATCGCGTGATGCGCGTGTTCGAGACCGACCGCCACAACGCCAGCTTCCGCGAAGGCGCGTCGATGCCCGACTTCGAGGACTGGAAGGCGCAGCAGCGCGTCTTCTCGCGCATCGCCGGCATGGTGTCGAAGACCGTCAACATCACCGAGCCGGACGCCGACGCCGAGCAGATCAGCGGCCTCGGCGTCTCGCACGACTTCTTCACGCTCCTCGGCGTCCGCCCGATCCTCGGCCGTGCGTTCCTTCCGGCCGACGACCGTCCCGGCGCCGAGCCGGTGGTCCTCATCAACGAGGCCATGTGGCGCGGCCGCTACGGCGCGCGCGAAGACATCCTCGGCCGCGCGGTCACGCTCGACGGCGCGAAGTACGAGGTCGTCGGGGTCATGCCCGCGCGCACCGCGCTCTCCCGCGCGCCGGCGCCGCACTTCTGGATTCCGATCGCACTGACCTATCCGAACTTCCGCACCGAGCGGGGAGTGCACAACGTCTACGTCATCGGCCGGCTGAAGGACGGCGTCACCGCCGCGCAGGCGCAGAGCGCGATGAACGTCATCGCCGCGCGGCTCGAGGCGCAGTATCGCGACGACAACGAGGGACGCGGGGTCTTCATCCAGCCCGCGCTCGACTTCGTCGTCGACGAGGCCCGGCCGCGGCTGTTCATGCTCTCCGCGGCCGTGCTGGCGGTACTGCTCATCGCCTGCATCAACGTCGCCGGCCTGATGCTCGCGCGCGCCGATGCCCGCGCCCGCGAGCTCGCCGTGCGCGCCAGCATGGGCGCCTCGCGCGCGCGTCTCGTCAAACAGCTCCTCACCGAGAGCGCCGTGGTCAGCCTCGCCGGAGGCCTCTCCGGCCTCGTGCTCGCGTGGTGGCTCAAGCGCACCATCCTCGCGCTCGCGCCGGCGCTGCCGCGCGCGCAGAACATCGCCATCAACATCCCGGTGCTGCTCTTCGTCCTCGGCGTCTCCATCGCCTCGGCGATTCTCTTCGGCGTGATCCCCGCGCTGCGCAGCTCGCGCGTGCAGCCGGCCGCGGTGCTGGCCGGATCGCGCGGCGTGCTGCGCGCGACCAATACCGCCGGGCGGGGCATCCTCGTCGTCGTGGAGATGGCGCTCGCGGTGATGCTGGTCATCGGCGCGGGCCTCATGCTCAAGAGCTTCTCGCGCCTCATGGACGTCGATCTCGGCATGAACAGCGGCAGGATCGTGACGTTCTCCATGCAGCTGCCGGCGGCGAAGTATCCCGAGCCGCCGCGCTCGAAGTATCCCGAGTGGCCGGAGGCCGTGCAGTTCTTCGACACGCTCACCGAGCGCGTGAAGGCGGTGCCGGGCGCGCAGTCGGTCGCGCTCGCCGTCAATCACCCGCTCGACGACGGCTTCACCTCGCGCATGACCGTCGCCGGCGCGCCGCCGGTGAAAGGGCCGCAGGACGAAGTCCGCGTGCGGCCGGTCAGCCCCGGCTACGTCGAGACGCTCGGCATCGCCGTGCTGCGCGGACGGACGTTCACGCGCGACGACCGCCAGGGAGTGCCGAACGTGGTGATGGTCAACGACCAGCTCGCGCGGCACTACTTCCCGAGCCAGGACCCGGTCGGCAGGCAGGTCGAGTTCTGGGGACAACAGCGCACCGTCATCGGCGTGATCAAGGGCGAGCGCTTCGGCGGCCCGCAGAACCAGCTCGAGCCGGCGCTCTACTTCCCGCTGGCGCAGCTCCCGATGTCCCAACTGACTCTGATCGTGCGGACGAACGAAAACCCCGCGCGGATGATCAACGACGTGCGGGGCACGATCCGTTCGCTCGACAAGGACATCGCGCTTTTCGACGTCGAGACGCTCGACACCACCATCGCGCACACCGTCGCCACGCCGCGCTTCCAGGCCGTGCTGATCACCTCGTTCGGCGCGATCGCGTTGCTGCTCGCGGCGATCGGGCTCTACGCGCTGATCGCGTATCAGGTGCAGCAGCGCACGAACGAGATCGGCATCCGCATGGCCCTCGGCGCGACGACTCGCGAAGTCGCGCAGCTCGTGCTGCGCCGCGCCGGAACACTCGCGATCGCGGGCGTCGCGATCGGCCTGGTCGGCGCGCTGGCCGCGCGGAAGTTCCTCGCCGCGCTGCTCTTCCAGATCAGCGCGACCGACCCCGCGATCTATCTCTCGGTCCCGCTGCTGCTCGGCGTGATCGTGCTCATCGCCACATACATCCCCGCGCGGCGCGCCATGCGCGTCGACCCCGCGGTTGCGCTACGCTCGGAGTAAATGATGATTCGACGCGCGATCCGTTCGCTGCTCCGCAATCCGGCCGCGCCGCTGGTCGCGATCGTCACGCTGGCCCTCGGGCTCGCGATCTCGACCGCGCTCTTCACCGTCGCGCGCGACGTGGTCATGCGCCCGTTCCCGATCCGCGATCAGGATCGCGTCGCCGCGGTCTGGTCGCACGTTCCCGAGCGCGGCGTGCCGCACCTCGAGCTGACCATGGCCGAGTACGAGCTCATTCGCGCGCAGGCGAAGACGCTCGAAGACACGGCCACGATGTCGGCGGCGAACTTCAACACCATCCTCAACATCCCCGAGCCGGTGCAGGTGCGCGCGAACTTCGTCTCGCGCTCGTTCTACAAGCTCCTCGGCGCGCAGGCGCAGCGCGGACGCCTGTTCGTCGAAGCCGAGCACGCGCCGAACGCGCCGCACGTGATCCTGCTCAGCCACCGCGCCTGGACGACGCTCTTCGCGAATCGCGACATGATCGGCAAAGCGGTCGACGTCGAAGGCGAGAAATTCACCGTCGTCGGCATCCTGCCGGCCGACCTGAACGTCCCCGCCGGCGCCGACGTCATCTTCGCCATGGAGCCGAACTTCGGCGCGGGCGAGAACGACAAGCACAACTCGGTGCTCGAAGGTATCGCGCGATTGAAGCCGAACGTGACGCTGGCGTCGGCCGAGGCGGAGATCAACATGATCTGCGCGCGGCTGGAGAGCGTGAACAGGGACGCCTACGCCGGCGTGCGCAAGAAGATGATCCCGTTCGTAAACGAGATCCTCGGCACGACGCGTCCGGCGATGCTGACGCTGTTCGCGATGTCGCTGCTGGTGCTCGCGATCGCCACCTTCAACGTCGCCAACATCTTCGTCGCGCGCGCGGTCACGCGGCAGCGCGATGTCGCCATCCGCGCCGCGCTCGGCGCCTCGCGCGGCGCGCTCCTGCGCGAGACGCTCGCGGAGACGCTGGTCGTCGCGCTCGCCGCCGCCGCGATCGGCTTCGTCCTCGCGCAGGGCGCGGTCACGATGCTCAAGCGCGTCGCGCCGGAGACCGTGCCGCGCATCGAGCAGGTCCACGTCGATCTCACCACCTATCTCTTCGCCGCCGCGGCCTCGCTGCTGGTCGCGGTGTTGTGCGCGGTCGTCGCGTCCCTCCGCCGCGGCGGCTGGGCGTCGCTGCGCGAAGACATCGATCGCGCGCACGCCGCGCAGCGCTCGCGCCGGCTACTGGCGGTACTGGCGGGGGTCCAGCTCGCCGTGGCGCTCGTGCTGATGGTCGCGGCCGCGCTGATGATCCGCAGCTTCATCTCAGTTGCCAGCATCGACGCCGGATTCGAGCGCGAACGGGTTCTGACCGCGCAGCTGCCGCTTCCCGGCGCCGCGTATCCGGACGCGAACGTCCGGCGTCGATTTTTTACGAACGTTCTCGAGCGTCTGCGCACCGCGCCCGGCATCACCGCCGCGGGCGCGACGCTCATCCGTCCTCTCGAATTGGAAGTCGGGTGGGACTGGACGTATACCGCGGAAGGGCAGACACCCGAGGCGCAGCAGAAGAATCCGCTCGCCAACCTCGTGTCGATCACGCCGGGATACATCGAGGCGATGGGCATCCCGATGCTGCGCGGGCGCACGTTCGACGACCGCGACTCCGAGAAGGCGCCGAAGGCGATGATCGTCGGCCGCGCGTTCGCGCTGCGGCACTGGGGCACGCTCGACGTCGTCGGCAAGCGGGTGAAGGCCGGCAAGTTCGACTCCGACAGGCCGTGGCGCACGATCGTCGGCGTCGCCGGCGACGTCCGCTACCGCGGCCTGATGGTCGACAAGCTCGACGTCTATCACCCGGTCGAGCAGAGTCCGTGGACGCCGCAGTACGTCGCGGTGCGGACGAGCGGTTCGCCGCATGCGGCCGAGGCGACCTTGCGGTCGGTGGTGCGCTCGATCGATCCGCGCGTGCCGGTGTCGGCGGTGCGCTCGACCGAGGATCTCGTCGACGCGAAAGTCGCGCAGCCGCGGCTCAATGCCTGGATCCTCGGCGTTTTCGCCGCGGTGTCGATGCTGCTCTCGATCATCGGCGTGTACGCGGTGCTCAACTACGCGATCCGCAACCGCACCGGCGAGATGGGCGTGCGTCTCGCGCTCGGCGCGCGCGGCAACGACCTCCTCCGCCTCGTGCTGCGCGAGGCCGTCTTCGTGGCCCTCGGCGCCTGCATCGCCGGCGGCATCGCCGCGCTCTTCCTCACGCGCGTGCTCTCCGGCTTCCTCTACGGCGTCGCGCGCCTCGAGCCGCTGACGCTTCTGATGGTCGCCGCCGCGATCGTCGCCGCCGCCCTCGCCGGCAGCCTAGTCCCCGCCCTCCGCGCCGCCCGCGTCGACCCGGTCATCGCCCTCCGGGATGGAGCATCTGGAGTGCGGTGACGCAAGTCACCGCTCTCTTCATGAGCGAAGCGAGAGCGGCGACTGGCGTCGCCGCACTCCAGAAGGAGCCTATGCCACTGATCCGCACCGAAAAACTCACAAAGTCCGTCCCCCAGGGCGGCGGCCGCCTCTGGCTTCTGCGCGACGTCGATCTCGAAGTCGCCGACGGCGAGTTCGTCTCCATTATGGGGCCGTCCGGCGCCGGCAAGACCACGCTCCTGCACATCCTCGGCATGCACGACGGCGACTTCGAGGGGAGCTACTCGCTCGACGGCACGCGCGTCGAGTCGCTGGCGCCGAAGCAGCGCGCCGACCTGCAGCGCCGCTCCATCGGCTTTGTCTTCCAGAGCTATCACCTCATCGACGACCTCACCGTCGCCGAGAACCTCGACGTGCCGCTGCGCTACCGCGACGTCCCGAAGCGCGAGCGCGAGAGCATCGTCGCCGACGTCCTCGACCGCTTCCGCATCGTCGCCAAGAAGGGCCTGTATCCGGCGCAGCTCTCCGGCGGCCAGCAGCAGCTCGTCGGCGTCGCCCGCGCGATCATCTCCAACCCCAAGATCATTCTCGCCGACGAGCCGACCGGCAACCTGCACTCCGATCAGGCGCGTGAGATCATGGAGTTGTTCCGCACGCTGCATCAGGCCGGAACGACGATCGTGCAGGTGACGCACTCCGAAGAAAACGCCGCGTTCGGCGACCGCGTGATCCGACTGCACGACGGCCGGGTCGTTAAATGACGTCTCGGATCCTCGTCGCGGACGATCAGCCCGACGTGCTCGAGGCGCTCCGTCTGCTGCTCAAGAGCGAAGGCTTCGCCGTCGAGACCGTGGCCTCGCCCGGCGCGGTCTATCGCGCCGTCGAGTCGCGCGCGTTCGATCTCGTCCTCATCGATCTCAACTACGCGCGCGACACCACCTCCGGCAGCGAAGGCCTCGCGCTCCTCGAACAACTGCACGCCTATGACGAGCTGCTGCCGGTCGTGGTGATGACCGCGTGGGGCTCGGTCGATCTCGCCGTCGCGGCGATGCGCCTCGGCGCGCGCGACTTCGTGCAGAAGCCGTGGGAAAACGAAAAGCTGCTCGCCACCATCCGCACACACGTCGAGCTCGGACAGGCGCTGCGCAAAGGGCAGCGGCTCGAGGCCGTGCTGCGCGACGATCACGGGCCGTCGCTCATCGCGCAGTCGCGCGAGATGCTGCCGGTGCTCGAGCTCATCGAGCGCGTCGGCCCCTCCGACGCGAACGTCCTCATCACCGGCGAGAACGGCACCGGCAAAGGCGTGATCGCCCGCGCTCTGCACGCTCGCTCGCGCCGCGCCGCGCGGCCGCTGGTCTCGGTCAACGTCGGCGGACTGCCGGAGTCGCTGTTCGAGAGCGAGCTATTCGGACACGTGAAGGGCGCGTTCACCGACGCGCGCACCGACCGCGTCGGCCGCTTCGAGCTCGCCGACGGCGGCACGCTCTTTCTCGACGAGATCGCGAACGTGCCGCTGGCGCAGCAGGCGAAACTGCTGCGCGTCCTCGAGACCGGCGAGTTCGAGCGCGTCGGCTCCTCGCAGACGCGGCGCGCCGACGTGCGCCTGCTCTCCGCGACCAACTCGCGCCTCGACGAAGAAGTCGCGGTCGGCCGCTTTCGCCAGGACCTCTTCTTTCGGCTGCGCACCGTCGAGATCCACCTGCCGCCGCTGCGCGAGCGCCGCGACGACATCCCGCCGCTGGCCAGCCACTTCCTCGGCGCGCATGCCACGCGCTACCGCAAGAACATCACCGGCTTCGACGAGTCGGCGATGAAGACGCTGCTCGCGCACGAGTGGACCGGCAACGTCCGCGAGCTCGATCACGCCGTCGAGCGCGCCGTGCTGATGGCCGCCGGCTCGACGATCCGCGCCGCCGACCTCGGGCTCACGCGCGCCGCCGAGCGCGCGCCGCGCATCGAGGACATGAGCATCGAGGAAGTGGAGATGCTCCTGATCCGCAAGGCGCTCGCGCGCTTCAACGGCAACGTCAGCCGCGCCGCCGAGGCGCTGGGGCTGAGCCGCAGCGCGCTCTATCGCCGCATCCAGCGGTACGGGCTTTAATTCGGCGCGTACTTGTGCACGGCGATTCCATTGCGGAACGACTTCGCCTCGACCAGCTTCAGGTCCGTTTTGCGAACGTCGTTGAACAGCGGCTTGCCCTTGCCGAGGACGACCGGAACGACGATGAGGTTGAATTCGTCGATCATCCCGAGGTTCGCGAGCTGCTGCACGATCGAGCCGCTGCCGAGGATCGTCATCTCGCCGGTTTTCTTCAACTCGCGGACGTCGCGAAGCAGCGAGAGGTTCTTCCAGTTCGGACCTTCGTCGAGGCTGCTCAGCGTTTTGGAGAACACGATCTTCGGACTGTTGCGCATCACCTCGGCCATCTCGGGATCGGCCTTGGCTGCATCGGGAGTCGGCCAGTAGCTCTTCATCATTTCGTACGTCGTGTGGCCCATGAGGAGCGTGTTCCGCGAGCTCGACTGCTGATGGGTGTACGCGTCGTATTCGGGGTCTTTCGGGACCGAGTGAAACCAGTCGATCTCGCCGTTGGGCCCGGCGAAGAAGCCGTCGACGGAGACGTGCGTGAAAGTGCTGATGGTGCTCATGAGCATGTGCGGGCACGCATGACGCGTACCATTGCCGGATGAAACGCTACGACCAGCGCGTGATCGCGGCGGGGTTGATTTCGATCGCCCCGGTGGTGATCGCGCTGCTGTCGCTGCTGCTGTTCGAGCCGCATGAAAAGGGCGCGCGGATCTCGATCTCGATCATGGTCGCGGTCTCGCTGCTGATCTTCGTCGCCGCGACGCGCGCCCAGCTCGTCTATCCGCTGCGCACGCTCTCCAACCTCATCTCCGCGCTGCGTGAAGAGGACTACTCGATCCGCGCGCGCGGCGCGCGCCGCGACGGCGCGATCGGCGAGGTGATGACCGAGCTCAACCTCCTCACCGACACGCTCCACGAGCGCCGCCTCGGCGAGGTCGAGGCGACCGCGCTCGTCCGCTCGGTCTTCGAGCAGATCGACTCCGCGATCTTCACGTTCGACGATCAGTGGCGCCTCCGCCTCGTCAACCGCGCCGGCGAGCGCCTCCTCGGGCGTCCCGCCGAGCAGCTCCACGCGCGCACCGCTTCTGATCTGGGGCTCGAGGCGTTTCTCCGAGGCGACGAGACGCTGACGACGGAGGTCGTGCTGCCCGGCGGTCACGGCCGCTTCCGCATCCGCCGCACGACGTTCCGCCAGCAGGGCGTGCGGCACATCCTCCTGGTCATGTCGGACCTGAGCCGCACGCTGCGCGAGGAAGAGCGGCAGGCGTGGCAGCGGCTGCTGCGCGTGCTCTCGCACGAGCTGAACAACTCGCTCGCGCCGATCCGCTCGATCGCCGCGAGCCTCTCATCCATCCTCGGTCGTGAACCGTTGCCCGAGGGGTGGCTCGATGACGCGCAACGCGGACTCGGCGTCGTCGGCGCGCGCGCCGAGGGGCTCACGCGATTCCTGCAGGCCTACGCGCAGCTCGCGAGGCTGCCGCAGCCGGTGCTCAAGCCGATGAGCGTCGCCGACACCGTGCGCCGCGTCGCGGGAATCGAGACGCGGCAGCGCGTTGAGGTCATCGAGGGACCGCCGGTGACCATCCGCGCCGACCGCGATCAGATCGAGCAGCTGCTGATCAACCTGGTGCGCAACGCCGTCGACGCGGCGCTCGAGACCGGCGGCGGCGTCTCGATCTCCTGGTCCGCCAACACCGACGCCGTCGAGATCAGCGTCGTCGACGAAGGCGCCGGCATCAGCGGCACCGCCAACCTCTTCGTCCCCTTCTTCACGACCAAGCCGAGCGGCACCGGCATCGGCCTCACGCTCGCGCGCCAGATCGCCGAGGCGCATGACGGTGTGTTGACGCTCTCCGCGCGCCCCACGCCGGCGACCGGGACCATTGCGCGGATCCGGTTGCCGAGATGAGGGTGCTCCGGCAAAACTAACCTTTCCCTCTGCCAAAACTAACCATTTCCTGCAACCTCCGGTCTCGTGCCTACGTAATGTTTCGTACGGTGGAGGTCTTGATGAAACGTTGGATGCTGGTTCTGCTGTTCGTCGCCGCGGTCGCATCGGCTGATGCGCCTCCGCCCCCGGGCCCGATGAACGTGCCGCGGACGGACGCGCCGATCACGCTCGACGGCGATCTCTCCGACGCCGCGTGGCAGCAGGCCGCGGTCATCGACACGTTCTACGAGACCTCGCCGAGCGACAACATCCCCGCCAAGGTCAAGACGACCGCCTACGTCACCTACGACAAACGCTACTTCTACATCGGCGTCCGCTGCGACGATCCGAATCCGTCGCTGATCCGCGCGCCGTTCGTCGACCGCGACGCGGTCATCGGCACCGATGACAACATCGCGGTCTTCCTCGACACCCGCAACGACAAGCGCTCGGCCATCGAGCTGCGGGTCAATCCGCGCGGCATCCAGGGCGACGGCATCTTCAACGACGCCAATCAGAACGAAGACTTCTCGCCCGACTTCTATTACGACACCGCGGCGAAGATCGACGACAAGGGCTGGAGCGCGGAGTTCCGCATTCCCTTCTCCTCGCTCCGCTACGACCGCAGCGATCCGCAGACCTGGAACATCCTGGTCTGGCGCAACTACCCGCGCGACTTCCGCTACGCCTTTCACAGCGGACCGCTGCCGCGCAACTCGAACTGCCTGGTCTGCAACACCCATCCGCTGACCGGCCTGACCGGACTGCCGGAGTCCGGCCACCTCGTCGCCGCGCCGTACATCACCGCCGCGAGCAACGCCACGCCGAAAGACGGTCTCGGCTCCGATCTCGACGGCGGCGACGCCGACTTCGACGCCGGTCTCGACGTGAAGTGGAACCCGAGCGCGAACAATACCGTCGACTTCACCATCAACCCCGACTTCTCGCAGATCGAGGCCGACGTCCCGCAGATCACCACCAACCGCCGCTTCGCGGTCTTCTACCCCGAGAAGCGCCCGTTCTTCCTGGAGGGTTTCGACCTCTTCGACACGCCGTTCAACGTCGCCTACACGCGCACGATCACCTCGCCGCGCGCCGGCGCGCGCCTGACCGGAAAACTGGGAAGCACCGCCTACACGCTGCTCACCACCGAGGATCGGGGCGGGGGATTGACGATCATCCCCGGACCGCTCGGCTCCGGCTTCGCGCTGCAGGACTTCAAGTCGTACGCGACGATCGCCCGCGTGCGCCACGACATCGGCGCGTCGTTCGTCGGCGGCGTGCTCACCGACCGCGAGATCAGCGGCGGCGGACACAATCGCGTCCTCGGCCCCGACTTCCAGTGGCGCCCGAACCAGAGCGACGCCGTCACCGCGCAGTTTCTCTACAGCGACACCGAGAATCCCGATCGCCGCGATCTCTCCTCGGCGTGGAACGGCGAGAGCCTGCAGTCGTTCGCGATGACCGCGTCGTGGGGACATCTCAAGCAGACCCACGACTGGTTCGTCCGCTACCGCGACGTCGGCGACGACCTCCGCGCCGACCTCGGGTTCATCCCGCAGGTCGGATACCGTGAGGGCTATGCGGAATTCGGGAAGCGCTACTTCCCCGAAAACAGCAAGATCCGCTTCTTCCGCCCGTCCGTCACCGCCGACCTGCAGACCGATCGCGACGGCAACACGATCTTCCAGCAGGCGTCCATCGGCGTGAACGGATTCGGCGCCAAGAACTTCCAGTTCTTCGCCGCGCTCTATCCGAAAGAGCGCATCCGGGTCGGCAACGAGCTCGCCGATCAGACCTACGTCACCTGGTTCCTCCAGTACGATCCGTCCCGGCGCATCTCGCGAGTCGCGTTCAGCGGCACCGCCGGCGAGCAGATCGACTTCTCGACCGGCCGCACCGGCCGCGGCATGTCGTTCACCGCGAGCGGCACGGTCCGTCCCGTGGACCGTCTCGACCTGCAGCTCAGCGCCAGCCGCGAGTGGCTCAACGCCGACGGCGCCCGCGTGTACACCGAGACCATCGAGCGCCTCCGCGCGCAGTACAGCTTCTCGGCGAAGTCGATCGTCCGCGTGATCACGCAATACCGCGACCTGGAAGAAGGGAACGGAGACCACAGCGGCAGCTTCCTCGGCAGCGTCCTGTACAGCTACAAACTGAACTGGCAGACCGTCCTCTTCGCCGGCTACGGCGACGACCGCGTCCTGCTCCCCGACAACACGCTGGTGAAAACCGGCCGCTCGCTGTTCTTCAAGGTCAGCTACGCGTATCAGCGTTAATATCGTCCGCACGGTCGCCGAGCCCACGATTGATATGGCCCCATATCAATCACGCGTCCGCGGCACGCGTTCGTGCGACCGCGGTGTCCACGATCGATATCACCCCATATCAATCGCACGTCCGTCGCCGCGTTCCATGCGACCGCCGAACCCACGATTGATATGCCCCCATATCAATCACGCGTCCGCCGCCGTATTCCATGCGACCGCCGACGCCACGATTGATATGGCCCCATATCAATCGCACGTCCGCCGCCGTGTTCCATGCGACCGCCGACGCCACGATTGATATGGGCCCATATCAATCGCACGTCCGCCGCCGTGTTCCATGCGACCGCCGACGCCACGATTGATATGGGCCCATATCAATCGCACGTCCGCCGGACGTGTTCCATGCGACCGCCGAGGCCACGATTGATATGCCCCCATATCAATCGCGCGTCCGCCGCATGTGTTCGTGGCGTCGCCGAAGCCACGATTGATATGGCCCCATATCAATCGCGCGTCCGCCGGACGCGTTCGTTGGGTAGCCGAGGCCACGATTGATATGCCCCCATATCAATCGCACCTTCGCCGCCAGCATGATGAAGACATGCAGCGATGATCGACAAGGCCTCCGCTCCTCCTCTGGCAACGGTCGAACAGGCCGAGACGCCGGCGACACGGTTGCGACGGACCTTCTCGCGCCTGTGCACCGCCGCCACCCTCCTCGATCGTAACCCTGGAAGGTATTCTTTGCCTCGCCGAACGACAACCATCCATTGTCGTAGATAGGCGGGGTAGGAGCAGCCAAATAAAAAGGGAGAAGGAGCTACGCCGAAGTGGCGATCTGTCAGCAGGTTAGTGGCCGATGGCCTAGGATACTTCGACGGCCGAAAGCACGGCCTCTGATCGCCCAGGGGTAGGAAAAAGAGGGTCACGGTCACTCCTACTCTGGAGAACGTCAGTTCTTCGGTGGAGGGACTCTTGAAGCGCAAGCGTTCGCGCCATGAAGTGTCGCCTGAAGCAATACTAAAACAGCTGATGCTCGAACTGCTGTATCCCGCAGTTCTAGGCGCCGTGCTACTTTTCACGTTGGAGGTCGTGGAACGCGCGCTGTCGAGCTTAAGAATGTGGCGCTCACCGAATGTCGCGTTCGACCTGATCACGACCGAGAAATTGCTGCTGCTGGTTGCGACGGGACTCTTCTACTGCTGTGACTACGCGTACATTATCCTCACACGTGAGTTCCACGTGAAGTTTTTCGCATACGATTGCGTATTCTTGCTCGGTTTGTACGTAACGTTGGCGAGTCTGCATGTGCGCGAGCGTGACGCGAACCTGCCACCGATTACTTGGCGAATCGCATTGGTGTATGCGGCCTTCTTCATCATGTACAGAAAGTGGGACAAATCTGAACTACGCGATACGAACGACGCTAAAGAACAGCAGTTCTACCGAGATGTTCTGTATTGGGAGGCATGGTCGTTTTGGCTTCTGGTCGGCGCAACAGTCGCGGCGGTGATCCTGCCGAATTCGTCGTTGCCAGCTTTGTTGCTGTTTGTTGTTCTTATGGCCTCGACGTATCATTTTTTCAGGCTTGTGCAACGGAAACGGTTGTTCGCCACGGCCTAAACTGCCCAAAGCCGACAAGCCGGCGATACGCAGGCCCGCCGGTTCAGCCTAAGGCGAGCCGCATACGCATTAACTTAAGCGGGTATCCAGTGGCGCTACCGATCCTCCGGCGTGCGAAAGTCCACATTCCCCGTCTCTTACCCACACTGCCGAAGCTGCACACTTCCGCACGCCTCCTCTGTCATGTTAATCTGTCCGAAAGAGTGACATGCTGATCTAGTGGTCCATGACTAAGAAACTCGCTTCGCCTACCGCTGTCGAGTTGCAGGAAGCATTCAGCCAATTCTCCAACGAACGTCCGCGCGCTTCTGCTCTCATGGCCGCAGCGTGGGTCGACGACGCTCTGCGGGCGGTTCTGCAAGCGTATTTGTCGAGAGATCACGCAACAGCGTCAGCTTTACTCCGAGCAGATGCGCCGTTGGGTAGCTTCGGTGTTCGTATCAAAATAGCCTTCTTGCTCGGTCTCATCAGTTCGGAGGCTCGCGCTGACCTGGACTCTATTCGCGAAATCAGGAATCAGTTTGCCCATGTCAGAACGCGCGTTTCGTTCAAGACGGACAAGATCGCGGTAAAGTGCAAGCGACTGCACGCGGCCGAAGTGCTCCGTGACTTCGTGAAGCGTCCGTTGCACAATCGTGAGAAATTTTTGTGGTCGGCTTATTTCATTGCGACTATCTTAATTAGGTTATCAGTCAGCGCGAAGCCACCGGGTCCCTTTCCCGACCTATATCAGGACTACGCACGCTCCTTGCGTCGCATCTCGAAATCGCCGGCCTTTGAGACATTCATCGCGGCGATAAATGAGCACTTGGCGAACTCCGCCGTCTAGCAAGCTTAACTCCCGGGATCTAGCTCTGGGCGGAATCTTGACGAACCGGTCTGGATAGAATCGATCGGTTCTAGCGACCAGTGTCATGCCATTCAGTCAATGGTCGGCGGACGAGACTCAGTTGCTTCGCGTCGATGAGTGCACTGAGCGCGCGCTCCTCTCTCCGAGAGAGTGACGACAGTTGCCCTCAACCGGATGGCAAGAGCAGGAGATCCCGCCACGTGATCTCACGCGATCGGCGTGGTAACTCCAGATGCTTGCACGCGAGAGCGACGTACGTGCGGCGCCTGGAAACTGCGAGTAGACCGCCGAAGCATGGCAGCTTAAGGGCTCACATTGGCCGAGTACGTCAGAGTCGCCTGCCTGGTCAAACTCGGCTATCATGCGCACGTGACTTCTCGTGAGTCGGTGATCCACAGCGACCCTGAGATTCTAGGCGGGACGCCCGTATTTGTGGGTACACGAGTGCCCCTTCAAGCTCTTCTTGACTATATCGAAGGCGGCCATCCGCTCGCTGATTTTCTGGACGATTTTCCTAGCGTGTCCCGGGAGAAGGCCATAGCCGCGCTCGAGCAAGCGAAGGATTTGTTGGTTGCGCATTCTTCTCGATGAATGCATGCCACGTGGGCTGAAAAAACACTTTCGCGACCGTGGTGAAATTTGGACCGTAACCGATGCGGGTCTAAGCGGTTATAAGAATGGTCATCTCTTACGTTCGATCACGGGCGACTTCAACGTCTTCATCACAATCGACAAGAGTATTCAGCATCAGCAGAACCTTAGCGCATACGATGTTGCGTTTGCGCTTTTGCGTGTGCGCAGCAATGACATCGTAGACATCGAGCCGGTCTTGCCGCGATTGTTCGCTCGTTGGTCGGAATTAAAACCGGGAACGCTGTTGATCATCGAATAACTGGCCGCGGTATGGAATACGTCGTTATTCTGGAGCAGAACAATACTTCATTGGCGCGTATGTCCCGACCTGCCAGGTTGCGTGGGCAGTCGGTGAGACTAAAGACCAGGCGATGCGGTGCGCCTCCTAAAGTTGCGTAACCGGAATCGTGTACGACTGGCTACCTTCCATGATTGTCACGTTCGCCAGATTCGCGGGTGCTTTGAAGCGTATCCGACTGCGGTAGGGGGTGATGACCTGCAGGACGATCGTGCCGGCGGCCGGCGGTTTGATGATGAATTCGTATTTGCTTGCACTCAGCTTCTTCCAATCGCGGGTGAATCCGCTTGTCGAATGCTCGCCGGTCGCAACGAGAAGCAGTGTCGTGCCACGCTGCGCGGCGAAGAAGTTGGCTTCGCGCTGCCCGCTGCACACCTGTCCCTGAATGGCGACGGCACTCAGGGCCGTGATCAAAACCAGAAGAAAGGCGGTGGCTTTTCTGCGCAATGTCATTTGGCGGCTCCTTTTACCGATTTACGATTACGGTCATTCGCCCGTCCATCGCGCTCAGGACCGGTTGACCGGTGGAAACTCCGAGGGTCAGAACGCGGATCTCACGCGGTCGGTTGGGGTCGTAGCTGCTGGTGAAGATCAGCGGTGTCGCATCCCCTGCGACGCCCGGGCGTTGGGCGTGGCCGTCGAACACGACGATGTTGAAGGGAAGACGAGGCGGTACGAGCCGGCCGCAAGCCGGGTGACAGTCGGGCGGTCTCTGGCCGCGAGGTCCGACGCGATGATGGAGCCGTTGGTACCATTGATCACCACGAACCGGAGAGCGGCGTGCGCGGCAGGCGCGGCAAGGACAAGCAACACAGACACGAAAAACGACAGCGTCCAGCGTTTCATCTGTTCCTCCAGAACAGAAGAGAGACACGTGGCGCCTTTTTCTCGCTCAGAGTCGATTGATATCCGCGGACTCCAGAATCGCCTTCGGCGCGCCATTCATCGCAACCCCGATCATGGCTCGCCCGATCTGTTCGGTGGTGGTCACGTACTTCGGGAACGCGCGCTCCAGCAGCGGGAGCAGGGGGCGGGTGATCGCGTAGAAGACGCGGTACGAGGCGGTTCGGGAGCGGATGCCGTGCAGGGGCTGGATGATCGCGGGGCGGAACATGTAGGCGGCTTTGAACGGCAGTTTCAGGAGCGCGTTCTCGGCGTCGGCTTTGACGCGCGCCCACATCTGCTTGCCGCCGGTGCCGGCTCCGGAGACGAAGACGAAGGTCATTTGCGGGTTGAGGCGCGCGAGCACGGTCGCGGCGGCGAGGGTGACGTCGTAGGTGACGCGGCGGTAGTCGGCCTCGGACATGCCCGCCGAGGTGACGCCGAGGCAGAAGAAGCAGGCGTCGTAGCCGGAGAGCTCCGACTCGATCGCGGAGTAGTCGAGGAGGTCGCGGTGCACGAGCTCGCGGAGCTTCGGGTGCTGCTGCCCGGTCGCGCTGCGGCCGATCGAGAGCACGGCCTCGACGCGCGGGTCGAGCAGGCATTCGCGGAGCACGCCCTGCCCGACCATGCCGGTCGCGCCGAAGAGGATGACCTTCATCGCGCGCGACGATATCGCATCACGCGGAGTCCTTCAGCAGCAGCGCCGGGTTGACGGTGCGCGCGCGTGCCGACGGCAGCGCGGCCGCGATCAGGGCGCTGACGAACAGCGCGGCCATCACCAGCGCCGCGGAGCGCACTTCGAACCGGGCGGCGTTGTAACTGACGAGGGAGGCCGTGCGCTGGGCCGCGAGCGCGATCGCGGCGCCGGCCACCAAACCGATCGACACCGACCGCACCGCGCGGCGCACGATCTCGACGATCACTTCCCTCGGCGTGGCGCCGAACGCGAACCGCACGCCGATCTCCCGCATGCGCCGGCTGACCGCGTACGAGGTCATCCCGTAGATGCCGGCGCACGCGAGGATGAGCGCGACCAGGCCGAAGCCGGAGAGCAGCAGCATCTGCAGGCGATCGCTTCCGAGGGCGTTTCGCATCAGGTCGGAGAGCGCGGCCTCTCTCGACGGCGTGATGTCGCGATCGAGCGACCACACCACGCGCCGGACCGCGCCCGTCAGCGACAGCGGATTGCCCTTCGTGCGCACGGCCAGCGTGACGTAGACGCCGTTGGCCTGCAGGTACGACGTGTAGAGCGTGAAGCGCTCGGCGGCGGTGGCGCCGTCGTCGCGGACGTCGGGAACGACGCCGATGATGGTGATCGGCGGCGAGGGCGCGCGCACGATGCGCTGCCCGACCGGATTCTGGTTCCCGAAGAAACGGCGCGCCAGCGATGCGCTGATGATGCCGACGGGCGGCGAGTCGAGCGAATCGGTATCGGCGAACGGACGTCCGGCCAGCAGCGGGATGCGCAGCGTCGAAAAGTAGCCGGGAGTGATGCGCCGGAGGTTCATCGAGATCGGCTCGGGGAAGCGATCGGTGGAGGCCATGGTGGTGACTTCCTGGCCCGGCGCGAAGTTGCAGGTCGTCACGGCGGCGGACTCGATGCCCGGCGTCTCCTCGAGCCGGCGCACGAGCTCGCGCGCGAACGCGGCGCGCTTCGGCTTGTCGTAACGCGGAGGCATGATGATCTGCGACGTCAGGACCTGATTCGGATCGAAGCCGATGTCGACGCGCTGCAGTTGCCGGAAATGATCGATGGTGGTCGCGGCGGCGAGCAGCAGCGGCACGGCCAGCGCGGTCTCGACGATGATGAACAGCTCGCGGATGCGCGTGCCCCGGACGCTCGACGACGCGCGCGTGCCCTGCTCGCTCATGGCACTGGTAAGACGCGTCCTCGTTTCGCGGAGCGCGGGCACGATCGCCACCGCGGTGCCGGTGAGGACGGCCAGCGCGGTGAGAAACAGCGGCATGACCCACGAGCCCGCGACCGGCGTCGCCAGCGCCGCGCCGGCGTCGTGCGCGAGCACGAGGCGCAGCGCGGCCGATCCGAGCACGAGCCCGCCGATCGTTCCCGCGGCGGTGGTGAAGGCGCTCTCCACGAGGCGGTAGCGCAGGATGTCTCCGGTGCGCGCGCCGAGCGCGAGGCGCAGCGCGGTGATGCCGCGCTGGTCGGCGATCTGAGTCGAGAGCAGGCCGCCGACGTTGACGCAGGCCAGGATGTGCACCAGCGCGACCATCAGCCACAAGACGATGAGCGCCTGGCGCCGCTCGCCGAATGCCGCGTCTCGCAGCGTCTTGACGCTCGCTGTCCAGTGCTCGTGCGACGCCGGGTACTCCTTGGCCAGCTGCGCGCTGATCCGCCGGAGATCTTCTTCGCCCTGCTTCGCGCTGACGCCGTCGCGCAGCCGGCCGATCACGCTGTAGCCGCGCGCCTGCGGCGTCGGCATGTTCGCGGGACCGAGTCCCGCGGGGATGAAAACGTCGGGTTGAAGCGGGAGGTTCGCGATCTCGAAGGAGCGCGGCAGCACGCCGATGATCGAGACCGGGCGGCCGTCGATGATGACGCTCCTGCCGGTGATATGCGGATCGCCGCCGAACCTCCGCCGCCACCAGGCGTGGCTGATCACCGCGACCTGCGCGTCCGGGACGTCATCCTGGGGGACGAAGTCGCGGCCGAGCACCGGCCGCACGCCGAACATGCGGAAGATCCCGTTCGTCGCCATGCCGCCGGCGACGCTCTCCGGATCGCCGGTGTCGCGCGCGGTCATCGACAGCGGGCGCACCGCCTCGATCGCGCTGAAAACCGTGGCGCGCTCGCGCCACTGCACGATCTCGATGCTCCCCGAGGGATAGGCCTCCTCTTTCTTGTCGGGCGCGACGAAGGACGATGCGACCGCCAGGAGCCGGTCCGGCTGCGAGTACGGCAGCGGACGGAGGAGCGTGCGGCTGATGACCGTGAAGACGGCGGTGTTGGCGCCGATGCCTAGCGAAAGCATGGCCGCTGCGAGCAGCGGTACGAGCGGCCGGCGGCGGAATCCGGTGACGATGCAGCGCACGTCGTGCGCGATGAGCGGCAGGTCCATGACGCCATGGTGGGCGCGCCACGGTCATTGATCAAACGCATACTCATCATCGAGTTGATGAGCTGGACTCATGGGGCCGGAGCGTGTCCATCGCCGGATCGACGTTGATCCACACGAGCGCCCCGGTGCGCTCGGCGTAGGCCCGCTTCAGCTCCGCGCGCGCCTTGTCCATCTCGCCGAGGTGCGCGTAGAGCGCGGCCATGTAGTAGGGCGGGAGGTACTCCTTGCGCGCCTCCAGCGCGCGCGTCATCCGCTGCGCGGTGGCGCGGTCGCCGGCCTTCAGATGCGCGCGGATGAGCCACGTGCGGAACACGACGATGTCGAGCTGTTTGATGGCGACGTCCAGCGCGGCGATCGCCTCGCGCGGTTTGCCGGCCTCGAGATAGGCGAGGCCGAGGTAGGCGTGGGCCGGAGGGAAGCTCGGGAAGAACTGCGTGGTGCGGAGGGTCTGCTCGATGGCCGCGGGATAGCGCCGGGCCATGGTCTCGTTCCAGCCGACGACGGCGTTGATGATCGGCGACATCGGATCGAGCTCCAGCGCCTTCGCGCCCTCGCGCCGCGCCTCGTCGAATCGCCCGGTCGCGGTGAGGAACTCCGCGTACCACTGATGCGCGGTGGCGTAGTTCGGATTCAGCTCGATGGCCCGCTTGTACTCCCGCTCCGCCGCCTTCCAGTCCCACTCGTACGTATGGATCGCGTACGCCAGCGACGTATGCGCCTCGGCCAGCTTGTCGTCGATCGACAGCGCCTTCTGCGCCGCCGCCTTCGCCTTCGGGAACGTCTCGCGCGTCGGCAGTCCGGCCCAGATGTCGAGGAGGTTGTAGCAGTCGGCGAGTCCCGCGTACGCGAGCGCGTACTGCGGATCGATCTCGATGGCCTGGTTGAAGTAGTCGATCGCCTTGTAGATCCCCTCGGCGTCGCGCTTGTTCCACTGGAAGCGTCCCTTGAGATACAGCTCGTACGCGCGCGGATCGGTGGTGTAGCGCTTCGCGAGGAGCTGCTGCTCGCGGCCGGTGAGCTCGAGCCGCAGCATGCGCGCGATCTCCGACGCGATCGACTGCTGGGTCGAGAAGAGATCGGCGCGCGCGATCTGATAGCGGTTGCCCCAAAGCAGCGAGTTGTCGCTCGCGTCGACCAGTTCGGCGCTGATCATCAGCCGGTCGCCGGCGCTCTCGACGCGCCCGATGAGCACCGAGCCGACGTGCAGCTCGCGCCCGACGCGCAGCGGATCGGCCGCGCGGCCCTTGTAGTGGAAAACCGAGGTGCGCGACATCACGCGCAGGCCCGGCACCTGCGCGAGCGTGTTGATGAGCGTCTCGGTGATGCCGTCGGAGAGGTACTCCGCCTGCGCGTCGCCGGTCGCGTTCACGAAGGGGAGGATGGCCAGGGACTTCGCTGCTGGGGGGCGCGCGTCCCGCGCGCCTGGCGGGCGGGACGCCCGCCCCCCGAGGAAAAAGTACGCCAGCGTCACGGCGACGATCGCCGCGAGGGCCACGCTTCCCCAGATCACGCGCCGTTTCCTTCGCTCCTGCGGCGCCTCGAAGGTGAGCGCGGTCGAGGTGCCGATGGCGCGGAGCGCGAAGGCGAGATCGCGCGCGGACTGGAATCTTTCGGCGCGATTCTTTTCGAGGCAGCGCTGGATCACGCGCGCGAGCTCGAAGGGGATCATCTTCTGCGTCGCGCCGAAGACGTCGGGCGAGTCGGTGAGGATCGCCGAGAGCGAGTCGATGACGGTGTTGCGGATGAACGCGCCGCGGCCGGCGACCATCTCGTACAGCACGCAGCCGAGGGCGAAGATGTCGGTGGTGGCGTCGACGGCTTCGCCGCGGAGCTGCTCCGGCGCCATGTAGCCGGCCGTGCCCATGATCGCCGAGGGATCGGTTTTCATCGGCGCGGTCGGAATCGACGACGCGTCGATCTCCTCGCCGCCCTTCATCTCGGGACGCGTCAGTAGCGCGAGGCCGAAGTCGAGGATCTTCACCCGGCCGTCGTTGGTGATGAAGATGTTCTCCGGCTTCAGGTCGCGGTGGATGATGTTCTTCGCGTGCGCGGCGGCGAGGCCGTCGGCGATCTCGGCGGCGATGTCGACCGCCTTGCGCCACGCGAGCGGCCCCTGCAGCAATCGCTGGCGCAGCGTCTGCCCTTCGAGCAGCTCGGTGACGCTGTACGACGCGTTCTCGTGCGTGCCGTAGTCGTGGATGGCGAGGATGTTCGGATGCGTGAGCGCCGCGACCGCCTTGGCCTCGCGCTCGAAACGCATGCGCGCCTCGAGGTCGCGCACGAAGCGCTCGGGCAGTACTTTCACCGCGACGTCACGCTCCAGGCGGGTGTCGCGGGCGCGATAGACGTCGCCCATCCCGCCGGAACCGATAGGGTTCACGATTTCGTAAGGGCCGAGACGCGTGCCGGGCGGAAGCGACATGCGACGCGGATTGTATGATCCGTCTCATGAAGCGTCTTCTTCTCATCGCTCTGCTCGCGGCCGGTTGCGCCAAAGAAACGGTTACGGATAAGGGCGCGCCGGAGGCGCGTACCACTCCGCCTCCACAGGCAGTGTCGTTCGTGCGCGACCCGCATTCGTACGCGCGGCCGGACGAAGTGCGCGTCCATCACATCGTGCTCGATCTGAACGTCGACTTCGCGAAGAAGCAGCTCTCCGGCACGGCGACGCTGAACATTCACAATCAGTCCCACACGAAGACGCTCATCCTCGACACCGACGGCCTCGACATTCACTCCGTGAAGCTGCTGCCCGGCGGCACTCCCGCGCAGTTCAGTCTCGCGAGCCCGGACCCGATCCTCGGCCGCAGGCTGCAGATCGCCGTCGAAGAGCTCACTACCGCCGTCACCATTGATTACACGACCAGCCCGGACGCGAAGGCGCTGCAGTGGCTCGAGCCGGCGATGACCGCGGGGAAAAAGCATCCGTTCCTCCTCTCGCAGTCGCAAGCGATCCTGGCGCGCACCTGGGTGCCGCTGCAGGACACGCCGCAGGTGCGCTTCACGTACGACGCGACGCTGCACGTGCCGAAGGAGCTGCTCGCGGTGATGAGCGCGGAGAATCCGCAGGCGCGCAACGAACAGGGCGTCTACCAGTTCCGCATGCCGAACCCCGTGCCGTCGTACCTCCTCGCGGTCGCGGTCGGCGATCTCGAGTTCCGTCCGTTCGACACGCGCAGCGGCGTCTACGCGGAGCCGTCGATGATCGAGGCGGCGGCGAAGGAGTTCAGCGACACGCCGAACATGATCAAGGCCGCGGAGGAGTTGTACGGTCCGTACCGGTGGGGAAGGTACGACCTCCTGCTGTTGCCGCCGAGCTTCCCCTACGGCGGGATGGAGAACCCGCGGCTCACGTTCCTCACGCCGACCGTGCTCGCCGGCGACAAGTCGCTGGTCTCGCTGATCGCGCACGAGCTCGCGCATTCGTGGTCGGGCAATCTGGTCACCAACGCGACCTGGAGCGACTTCTGGCTCAACGAGGGCTTCACGACGTACTTCGAGCATCGCATCACCGAGAAGCTGTACGGGCGCGAGTACTCGGAGATGCTCTGGCGCCTCGGCGTCACCGACGCGAAGGAGGAACTGGCGACGCTGCCGCCGAAGGACCAGGGTCTCTACATCGATCTCGCCGGACGCAATCCCGACGACGCGCCGGGCACGGTCTACGAGAAAGGCGCGCTGTTCCTGCGCCTGCTCGAAGAGACCGCCGGGCGCGACGCGTGGGACCGATTCCTGCGCGCGTACTTCGACACGCACGCGTTCCAGCCGACGACCACGCCGGCGTTCATCGCCTATCTGAAGAACGCGCTGCCCGACGTCGCGAAGAAGGTGAGCCTCGACGAGTGGATCTACGGCTCGGGCATTCCGGCGAACGCGCCGCAGCCGCAGTCGGAGGCGTTCACGCGCGTCGAGGCGCAGGCGGACGCGTTCGCGAAGGGCGGGCCGGCGTCCGCAATCGACATGTCGAAGTGGTCGTCGCACGAGCGCGTGCACTTCATTCAGTCGCTGCCGAATCTCTATCCCGAGCACCTCCAGGCACTCGACGCGCGCTTCCACCTCAGCGAAAGCGGCAACAGCGAAGTGCTCTCGGCCTGGCTCGAGAAGTCGCTCGACAGCGGCAACAAAGCTGTCTATCCCGCGGTCGAGCGCTTCCTCACGACGCAGGGCCGCCGCAAGTTCCTCAAGCCGTTGTACGAGAAGCTGGCGAAGAGCGACATGGCCTTCGCGCGGAAGATCTACGCGAAGGCGCGACCGACCTATCACCCGGTCTCGCAGGCCTCGATCGACGAGGTTCTTCACTGGAAATAAAAAGCGCTTGCATAAATAACAATGGCGGCAGATAATCGCCGCGGTTTCATATTCCCCAATCTTCTTTGCGTATGAAAGACCGCGATTCAAAAGCGCGCGAACTTTGCGAAGCCGGCCTGCAGAAGATGTGGCAAGGCGACGTGGAGCCGGCGCTCGAGTTCTACGTGAAGGCGCTCGAGCTGGCGCAGGGTGAAGAGCTCCGGGAGCTGATCACCATCCGCAAGGCCGAGGCGCTGATCGCGGCCGACCGGCCCGGAGACGAAGTCGGGGCTCTTCCGCAGATCGTGATGCGCCGCCGCTCGCCGCGCCACGTCTACATGGCCGCGACGGTGCTGATGCGCCGCTACGTCGAGCTCGAAGACCGCCGCCGCGCGATCTTCTACGGCGAGATCGGACGCAAGGCCGCCGAGGAGCTCGGCGATCCGATGGCCCGCGCCAGTGTGCTCAACGGTCTCGGCAATGCCTTCGCGGCCAGCTCCGACTTCACCGCCGCGCTCGACGCGCTCGAGGAGGCGTACGACGCGCTCCTGCTCCTCGACGAGAATCGCGAAGACGTCCGTTCGTTCCGCCCGGCGATCCTCGGCAACATCGGCGGCGTGAAAGTCGTCACCGGCGTGACCGAAGAAGGCATCCGCATCATCGAGGAGGCGCTGCCGTTCCTCGATGAGGACTATCTCATCTCCGAGGCCATGCTCGATCTCTGCCTCGGATACAGCGATCTCGAAGACTACGAGACCGCCGAGGCGTTCGGCATCCGCGGGCTCGACCTCGCGACCGTGCCGCGCCAGATCCGCAATGGAAACCATCTGCTGGCGCGCATCGCGCTGGCGCAAGGCCGCGAAGACGACGCCTCGGACTATCTCGACGTCGTCGCGGCGTATTATCCTGAGTATCCCGCGGTGAAAGAGCTTCTGATGAGGTTCGATCTCTCCGCGGTCGTGAATTGGAAAGCGTGATGATGAAACGGCTCCTGTTGATTGGTTTGCTGATCCTCGCGCCTGCGGCGTTTGGCGCGAGCTCCGTGCTGACCTCCAAGGGCCTTTGGTATTCGATCGAAAAGCCGAACGAGGGAACCTCGGTCCTGCTGATGCGCCGCAGCGGCGGCACGAAAGTCATGATCGACGTCCCGGCGACGCTCGACGGCGGCCGCAACTATCGCGCGCAGCTCGACTACGACCGTGCCAGCGACCGCCTCTTCGTGACCTGGGTCCGCGAGGGCCAGAACTCCTCCGACGTGATGATGTCGTGGCTCGATGCCACCGGCGAGTGGTCGGACGAGCTCGTGCTCGCGAGCGCGCCGGGACTGGTGGGCCGCGACGGGCTGCGCACGGCTCTCACGCGCGTGGGCTCCGGCACGAACCGCACCACGCTCATTCACGTGGCCTCATGGGTCCGCGACGGCGAGGCGCTGCGCGGCGAGTACCTGCTGGTCGCGTTCGAATCAGGCTCGCATCTCTCGACGAGCGCCGCGAATTTCCAGACCCTCGACACCAGCGCGTCGGGCTCCAACTACGGCGATGACATCGAAGTCTTCGCGCCGTTCCCCGCGCTGGCGATGGCCGCGCTCGGCGACGGCGTGGACGTCGTCTACGGCAACGAGCACGGAACGTCGGTGACGCGGCTGCACATCTCGCCGCGCCTCGAGCCGAATGCCCGCATGTGGAAGCCGGTCGGCCGCAGCAGCGGCACGATGCCGCCGGCCCGTTTCGCGGCGACCAGCGTCTCCCCGGTGCGCGCGTTCTTCTCGCGCGACCGCGTGGTGCTTTACACGAACGACCGCGTCTTCCGCTTCACGATCTTCGAGAGCGGCTCGTGGTCCGAGGCGCAGGAGTTCACGCTCGACGACGGCCTGACCGGCGACGCGCTGCTGAACCAGATCCGGCGCATGATCGAGGAAGAGTCGCCCGACCTGGTGACGATGTCGAAGTAGCGCGCTACCGAAGGATCGTCTCTTCGCGCCGCGGTCCCGTCGAGATGATCGACGCGGGCGTTTCGGTCTCGTCTTCGATGAACTTCACGTAGTCCTTCGCCTGCTGCGGCAGGTCGTCGTAGGACGTGATGCCGGCCGTCGACGTCTGCCAGCCCTTGAACGTGCGGTATTCGGGCTGGTAGTCGTTGTGGGCGACGGCGAAGGCGGGGAAGGTGTTCCAGACTTTGCCGCGCACGTTGTAGGCGGTGCAGATCCGGATCTCTTCGAACTCGTCGAGCACGTCGAGCTTGGTCAGCGCGATGGCATCGAGACCGTTGATCGTCGCGGCGGTGCGGAGCACGGCCAGGTCGAGCCAGCCGGTGCGGCGCGGGCGGCCGGTCACGGTGCCGAACTCGTTGCCGCGCTTGCGCAGGTGCTCGCCCTGCGCGTCGTTCAGCTCCGTCGGAAACGCGCCGCCGCCGACGCGCGTGGTGTACGCCTTGGCCACGCCGATTACCTTGTGGATGTGTTTCGGCGCGACGCCGAGGCCCGTGCAGACGCCGCCGACGACGGTGTTCGACGAGGTCACGAACGGATACGTGCCGTGGTCGATGTCCAGCATCATCCCCTGCGCGCCCTCGAACATCACCCGCTTCTTCGCGCGGATCTGTTCGTTGATCCAGACCGTGCCGTTGACGATGCGCGGTCCGAGTAGCCCGGCGTAGCGGAGGTAGTCTTCGAACAGCTTCGCCGGATCGAAGGTCTCGCTCTTGTACACGTCGCGCAGCACGGCGTTGCGCTCGGCGCAGGTGAACTCGATCTTCTGTTTCAACACCTCGGGATCGAGGAGGTCGGCGACGCGGATTCCGTAGCGTCCCGCCTTCGACTCGTACGCCGGGCCGATGCCGCGGCCGGTCGTGCCGATCTTGGCCACGCCCGCCGACTCCTCGCGCGCGAGGTCGAGTGCCTTGTGATACGGCAGGATGCAGTGCGCGGAGTCGCTGACCAGCAGGTTCTCTTCGATGACCACGCCCGCCGCGCGGAGGCTCTCGATCTCGCTCAGCAGCGCCTCGGGATCGATGACCATGCCGTTGCCGAGGAGGCAGAGCTTCTGCGGATGGATGATGCCCGAGGGGATCAGCCGCAGCGCGAAGTGTTTGTCGGCGAATTTGACGGTGTGGCCGGCGTTGTGGCCGCCCTGGTATCGGGCCACGACGTCGAAGTCCTCGCAGAGAAGATCGACGATTTTGCCCTTGCCCTCGTCGCCCCACTGGGCGCCGATGACGGCGACGTTCCTCGGATCCCCGGCCATGAGCGCGCGGAGGGTAGCACAGTTGCCCGGTCGCCCAGTTTCCCGGTTTCCCGGTGCCTTTCCCGGGCGACCGGGTGACCGGGTGACCACGGAACGTTAATTGCTCCCAGTCTCCTGCGAGACTATATTCACCTCAATGGAAACGCCCAACCTGGTTCCCGTTCCGCAGGCGATCTACGCGCCGGCTCCCGTGGCCGCCGAACAGTTCGTCGACGGCATCCGCCGGCTCTCGGAAGGGATCATCACCAAACAGAAGATCTACGACTATCTCGTGGCGTACGAGATCCGTCCCGCCGACCTCGAGCGCTACAAGAAGTGGGAGCCGGACCGCCACACCCGCAACAAGATCTTCCGCAACGACATGATCGAGGTGATGCTGATCTGCTGGCCGAAAGGCGCGGTCACGCCGCTGCACACCCACAACGGCCAGCTCGGCTGGATGACGATGATCGAGGGAAAGCTGCTGGTCGAGAACTACAGGAAGGTCGACTGCAACCGCCCCGAGAACCAGCAGGTCGTCGGACTGGACTGCCTCGCCGGCGCCACGCGCATCGAAATGGAGTTTCTCGCCAACGAGCTGGCCATCCCCGGCGGCCCGCTGAACACGGTCGACAAGACGCAGACCATCCACCGCATCCGCAACAAGGATGAGTGGGACGAGCCCGCCGTCAGCATGCACGTCTACTCCCGCCCGATCGACTCCTGCGTCGTCTTCGACATGGAAGGGCAGCGCTGTTACCGCCGGGAACTGAAGTACGACAACGAGTAAATGAGTCTCCTCTCCACTCTCCAATCCGACCTCGAACAGATGCGCGAGAGCGGCACGCTCAAGCGCGAGCTGCAGTTGAAAGGACCGCAAGGGCCGCTGGTCGAGGTCGAGGGCTTCGGCGAGGTGATCATGCTCACCTCGAACAATTACCTCGGGCTCGCCGACCATCCGGCCATCCTCGAGGCGGCGGAGAAGGGGGAGCGCGATTTCGGATACGGGCTGGCGTCGGTGCGCTTCATCTGCGGGACACAGACGATTCACCGGAAGCTCGAAGAAAAAATCGCGGAGTTCCTCGGCACCGAGGACACGATTCTCTATGGCTCGTGCTGGAACGCGAATGAAGGTCTGTTCCAGACCGTGGCGCTCGAGCAGGACGCGATCATCTCCGACGAGCTGAATCACGCCTCGATCATCGACGGCATCCGCCTGGCCAAGGCGCGCAAGGAGCGTTATAAGAATCGCGACCTCGACGATCTCCGCCGCGCGCTCGAGGCCACGAAGGACGCGCGCAACAGGCTGGTGATGACCGACGGCGTGTTCTCGATGGAGGGCTCGCTGGCGCCGCTGCCGGAGATGGTCGAGCTGGCCCGCGAGCACGGCGCGTTCCTGGTCGTCGACGACTCGCACGGCACCGGGGTCCTCGGCGCGACCGCGCGCGGCACGCCCGAGGAGCTGGGCGTGTTCGGAAGAATCGACGCGTACACCTCGACGCTCGGCAAGGCCCTCGGCGGATCGCACGGCGGATTCACGACCGGGCCGAAGGTGCTGATCGAGTATCTGCGCCAGAAGTCGCGGCCGTATCTCTTCTCGAACACGCTCCCGCCGGCGGTGGTGATGGGATCGCTCGCCGCGATCGAGCTGGTGCAGAACGACACCAGCTTCGTGACGCGCCTGCGCGAGAACACGCGGCACTTCCGCTCGGAACTGACCGCGAAGGGCGTGCGCGTGCGCGAGGGCATCCACCCGATCGTGCCGATCCTCATCGGCGACACGGCCAAGGCGATCGCGATGTCGAACGAGCTGCTGACGCGCGGCGTCTACGTGTCGGGCTTCGGCTTCCCGGTCGTGCCGCAGGGCCAGGCGCGCCTGCGCTGCCAGATCAGCGCCGCCCATACCCGCGAGCACCTCGACCGCGCCATCGGCGCGATCGTGGAGCTCGCGGGCAAGTACGGCGTGCTGGCTGCTTAGCGCATCTTCGCCACCGCCACCACGGCCAGCATCATCGCCAGGGCCATCAGCGCCCATTCCGAGAGCGTCGGCGCGCCGACGACATCGTTGCCGGCGGCGGTGATCGTGATCGGGGTGGAGGTCGACGAGCCGCTGGTCGGATCCTCGAGCGCGCTGACGGTCGCGGTGTTGGTGATCGTGCCGCTGGTGCCGATGACCTGCACGGTCAGGGTCACCGTTGCCGAGGCGCTGACGGCGAGCGAGCCGAGGTTGCACGTCACCGGACTCGAGGCGTTGCAGGTGCCCTGTGACGGAGTGGCGCTCACGAACTGCAGCGAGGGCGGCAGCGTGTCGGTCACGATCACATTCGTGGCCGGAGACGGACCGTTGTTCGTTGCGGTCAGCGTGTAGAAGAATGTGGTGCCGGTGGTCACGGACGTCGTCGCCGTCGTCTTCGCGATCGTCACGTCCGCTACCGCGGCGCCGGCCGCGACGATGGGCGCGCTCGCGCTGGCATTGTTGCCGTTCGGATCGGCGGTGCTGCTGGAGACGCTCGCGCTGTTCGAGATCGGGCCGTTCGCGCCGGGTGCCACTTCCACCGTCAGCGTGAACGTTCGTGTCGCGCCGCTGGGCAGCGACGGATTGTTGCAGGAGATTGCGCCGGTCGCGCCGACCGCCGGCGTGTTGCACGTGAAGCCCGACGGCAGCGTGATCGAGCGGAAGAGCAGCGACGACGGCAGGTTGTCGGTCATCACGACGTTCGTTGCCGCGTCGGGGCCGTTGTTCGTGACGGTGATGGTGTACGGGAACGTGCTGCCAACCGGCGCGCTGGCCGTGCCGGTGTTCACCCCGACCGAGAGGTCGGCCGACGCCGCGGCCACGATCGTCGTCACCGCCTGCGCGCTGTTGTTGCCGGGAGTCGGATCGTACGTGCTGCTGCCGGCGACGACCGTGTCCGACACCGTGCCCGAGGACGCGATCACGTTGACGACCAGCGTGAACGTCGACGTCACGCCGTTCGCGAATGACGCGTTCGAGCAGTTGATCGCGCCGCTCGCGCCGACGGCGGGCGTCGTCGAACAGGTCCAGCCGGCGGGTGTGCTGATCGACTGGAAGCCGACTGACGCCGGGATGGTCTGGTTGAACGTCGCGTTCGTCGCGGTGTCGGGTCCGTTGTTGGTGATCGTCTGCGTGTAGGTGATCGTGCCGCCGGGGTTCACCGGATCGGGCGTGTCGGCATTCGTGACCGACAGGTTCGCGTCGGGCGTCACATACGCGGTCAGGACGCTCGCGGTGTTGTTCGCCGGCGTGGGGTCGGTGACGTTGTTGCTGCCGATGACGAAGTTCTGCGTGATCGTTCCATCGGGTCCGCTGAGCAGCGACGGCGCGACCTGCGCGACGAGTGTGAACGGCACGTTCGAGCCGTTCGCGAAGCTGGCGTGCGTGCAGGTGATCGTGCCGTTCGTGCCGGCCGAAGGCGAGGAGCAGGTGAAGCCCGCCGGTCCGGTGAGCGACTGGAAGAGGAGGTTGCCGTGGAGCGGAATCGTGAGCGTCGTGCTGGTCGCGGTGTCGGGGCCGGCGTTGGTGACGCTGCCGGTGTAGGTGATGTTGTTGCCGGGCGTGACCGGGTCGGGCGAGTCGGCCGCCGTGACGCCGAGGTTCGCGTCGGGCGTGACGTAGGCGGTGTTCTCGGTCTCGCTGTTGTCCGGGTTGTCCGGATCGGAGACGTTGCTGCTGTTCACGCTGAAGGCCGTCGAGACGGTGCCGTCGTTGATGCCGAGGATGGCCGGGTCGGCGCGAACCACGACCGTGAACACCGACGTCGCGCCGTTCGCGAAGCTGGCGTTCGTGCAGGTGAAGGTCGGCGCGCTGCCGACGCTCGGCTGCGAGGGGCAGTTCCAGCCGCTCGGAATGGTGATCGACTGATAGCGCAGCGAGCCGTTGTTGAACGTATTCATGTTCACGTTCGTCGCGGTGTCGGGTCCGCTGTTCTGGACCGTGACGGTGTAGGTGATGTCGTTGTTCGGCGTGACCGGATCGGGGGAGTCGCCGACGCTGATCGACAGGTCGGCGTCGGGCGTGACGTAGGCGGTGTTCTCGGTCTCGCCGTTGTCGCCGTTGTTGGTCTCGTTGCCGGTCGCGCCGGCGCCGAAGAACGTCGAGACCGTGCCGTCGTTGATGCCGAGGATCGCCGGATCGGCCCTGGCCACGACCGTGAACGTGGCCGTTTCGCCCATCGCGTAGGTCGGCTTGGTGCAGCTGATTGTCGGCGCGCTGCCGACCGCGGGAGTGGTCCCGCAAGACCAGCCGGCCGGGATGATCATCGACTGGAAGCGCAGCGAGCCGTTGTTGAAGGTGTTGAACGTCGCGTTCGTGCCGCCGTCGGGGCCGGCGTTGGTGATGTTGGCGGTGTAGGTGATGTCGCCGTTCGGGAAAACCGGGTCGGGCGAGTCGGTGACGGCGATGCCCATGTTGATCTGCGGCGTGTCGTAAGACGTGGTGGCGCCGCCGGAGTTGTTGCCGTTGTTCGGATCGGGCGTGACGCCCGACGTCGAGAAGGTCGACGAGAACGTGCCGTCCGGAAAAGCGAGAAGGCTCGACGGCACGTTGACGACTACGGTGATGACTGCCGTCACTCCCGCGGCGAATGACGGAGCCGTGCAGCTCATGAACTGCGAGGGAGCCGTGCACGTGAAGCCGGCCGGCGCCGTCGCCGACACCGGCGTGACCGCGCCGCTGAGGGCAATGTTCAACCCGCCGTTCGTCGCCGGATCGGGCCCGTTGTTGCGGACCGTGACCGTGTACGTCACGTTGTTGCCCGGCACGACCGGATCAGGCGCGTCGGCAACCGACACGATTTCCTGGTCCGCCGACTGGGCGAACGCGGGCAGAGTGAGGATGAAGCAGGCGAGGAGCGCGAGCAGGGTGGGGCGCATGTAGGTGACCTCTCTTAGGTAATCGCGCGCTTTCGGCCCGAACTCCCTCATGGCGGTGCCCGGTTGCTCAGTTGCTCGGTTGCTCGGGAGCACAGAGGGGTATGGCTGCCCTGAGAGCCCCGAGGGACCGAGGAACCGAGGAACCGAGCAACCCAGCAACCCAGCAACTCAGCAACCCAGCAACCCACCGCGCAACCACGCAACCTCCCCAAGTTACAATCCCAACCCAACGTCCCCATGTCCGAGGTCACCCGGTTGTTGCGCGACTGGAGCGCTGGACGGGCTGAGGCCCGCGATGAGCTGGTCGGTCTCGTCTACGCGCCGTTGCGCGCGATCGCGGAGCGCCATCTGCAGCGCGAGCGGGGCGGGCATACGCTGCAGCCGACGGCGCTCGTCAACGAGCTCTATCTCCGGCTCGTCGACCAGCGCAGCGTCGAGTGGAACGACCGCACGCACTTCTTCGCGGTCGCGGCGCAGGTGATGCGGCGGATCCTCGTCGACCACGCCCGGCGCCGGAACAGCGACAAGCGCGGCGGCGGCCTCGTGCCGCTCACCATCGGCGCGGCCCTCGAGGTCGCGGCCGAGGAGAATGTCGACGTCATCGCGCTCGACGCCGCGATCGAGAACCTCGCCAACGTCTTCCCGCAGCAGGCGCGCATCGTCGAGCTGCGCTTCTACGGCGGCCTCACCATCGACGAGACCGCGAGCGCGCTGGCGATCTCCGCGGCCACCGTCAGCCGCGAATGGACGATGGCGCGCGCCTGGCTGCGCCGGGCGATGACGATCCAATGAACTGGGAGCAGGTACGCGAGCTGTTCCAGGCCGCGGCGGAGCGTTCGCCCGAGGAGCGCGTGGCGATCCTGAGCGGCGCCGACGGGCCCGTGCGCGCCGAAGTCGAGTCGCTGCTGGCGGCTCACGACGGCATCCAGACCGAGCCCTTTCTCGACAAATCGGTCTGGGACTACATCGACCGCGCCGAAGGCGACCGGCTCGCGGGAGCGACCATCGGCTCGTATCGCATCGTGCGGCAGCTCGGACACGGCGGCATGGGCACGGTCTTCCTCGCCATCCGCGAGGACGAGTTCTCGCAGCGCGTGGCCATCAAGCTCGTGCGCGGCGGCAGCGGGCAGGCGTTCGTGCAGCGCTTTCGCCAGGAGCGGCAGATCCTCGCGGCGCTCGAGCATCCGAACATCGCCCGCCTCGTCGACGGCGGCACGACCTCCGACGGCCTGCCGTTCCTGGCGATGGAGTACGTCGACGGCGTTCCCATCGACGACTACTGCCGCGCGCACGCGCTGACCGTCGCGCAGAAGCTGCGGCTGTTCCTGCAGCTCTGCGACGCCGTGCAGGCCGCGCATCGAAACCTCGTCATTCACCGCGACATCAAGCCGGCGAACGTGCTCGTGACCGACGAGGGCGTGCCGAAGCTGCTCGACTTCGGCATCGCCAAGCTCGTTTCGCCCGATACCCGCCCCGACGCCACCGTGACGCGCCTGATGACGCCCGAGTACGCGAGTCCGGAGCAGCTTCTCGGCGAGCCGGTCACGACCGCCACCGACGTCTACTCCCTCGGCATCCTGCTGTTCGAGCTGCTCACCGGCACGAAACCGTTCTCCGCCACTCGCGCGCCGCGCGACGAGCCGCCGCGCGTGTTGAAGGGAGATCTCCACAACATCGTCTCGACGGCGATGGAGGTGAGCCCGGCGCGGCGCTACGGATCGGTCGAGCAGCTCGCCGATGACGTGCGGCGGCATCTGAGCGGACATCCGATCGCCGCGCGGCGCCCGACGTTCCGCTATCGCGCCTCGAAGTTCGTGCGGCGCAACAAGCTGGGCGTCGCCGCGGCGGTCGCGATCGTCGCGGTCACCGCGGTCGCGTTCGCGGCGACGCTGCATCAGAAGCGGATCGCCGAGCGGCGCTTCGAGCAGGTGCGCTCGCTGGCGCGCTCGGTGGTGTTCGAGATTCATGACGCCATCGCGCCGCTGCCCGGCTCCACGCCCGCGCGCGAGCTGCTGGTGCGCCGCGCGCTGGTCTATCTCGACAATCTCGCCGCCGAGGCGGAGGACAACACGCCGCTGCGCATCGAGCTGGCCGGTGCGTACCTGAAGATCGGCGACGTGCAGGGATTGCCGTACCGCCCGAACCTCGGCGACACCACCGGCGCGCTGCAGAGCTATCGCAAGGCGCTGGCGATCGCGCAGGGCGTCGATGACCTCGCGATTCTCGCCGACGCGCACGACCGCATCGGCTTCGTGCAGCAGCGAACGCTTCGCTGGTCCGAGGCGTTGCGCGCGCATGAAACGGCGCGGGCGCTGCGCGAACAGAAGGCGCCGCGCACGCCGCAGGACGACCTCGCGCTCGCGCGGACCTGGGTGGCCATTGGCGATGACCGCTACATCGGCAACTCGGGCGGCTCGCCGCGCGATGCGTACGAGGCGTCGCTGCGCATCCTGGAGCGCCTGCCGCGCGAAGGCGCGCATCGCTCCGACCTGCTGATGGAGACCGGCCGCGCGCACCAGCACCTCGGCGGGATGTTCACCGGCGTGAAGTACCGCGACATGCAGGCGGCGCTCGTCCATCACGAGGCCGCGCTGCGCGCGCTGGAAGAGCGGGCGCGGCTCGATCCCGCCGATGCCGTCGCGCGACGCAACTTCGCCGACCAGTTGGTGATGCGCGCGACCGCGCAGAACGCGATCAAAGACGGTGCGGGCGCGCTCGAAGGCACGACGCGCGCGCTCGTGATTCTGAAAGAGCTCGCCGCTGCCGATCCCAGGAACGTCGAGGCGCAGCACGATCTCGCATTCGTCTACGAACAGATGGGCATCGCGTATACCTGGTTGAAGCGATGGGACGAGGCGGAGCGCGCCATTCGCGATGCCATCGCCATCCGCGAGCGCCTCGTCGCCGCCGATGCCGGCAACCGCGAAGACCGCCGCGGCCTGACCGTGTTGCAAGGCGCGCTGTCGAACGTTCTTCGCGAGCGCGGGTCGAAGTGATCCAGGTCACGGTCGGGCCCCATTGACGAACCTATCTTGGCGCATCTACCTCGCAGGCTACTGAAGGAAGTAACCGGAGGGCGTCCGCTCGTCCGGATCACATGAATGAAGGCGTAACCGGTGGATCTCTGTCTGCCGGCGCTTCGGAGGAAACTGATGCGCACGACCGCCATCGCGGTACTGGCATTGCTGACGGCGCTCACCGCCTCGGCAGGAACAATCGAGTTCATCGATCCCGCGCAGATCGCCGCGGGAGGCGCTGAACAATTCATCAACATCTACGGTACCGAGCTCGGCGATCACGTGCTCTATTCGGGCAAGGCCGGCGAGTTCGATCTCGAGATCAGCGCGCGCAGCGAGCGCGGCATCACCGCCTATCTGCCCGACGAGATCGCGTTCACGCCGGGCCGCTACACGATCTACGTGCGCGGCGACCTCGGGGTCTCCGGTCCCGCGTTCATCGACGTCGTCGATCCGAAGCAGGGCCTGGTGCTGCTCGTGCCCGATCCGGTCACGGCACCGGCGACGAGCCGCTCCGGAGCGACCGTGAACTTCGACGTCTGGCCGTACGGCGGATCGGCTCCGAATCCCACGGTCAAGTGCACGCCGGCCTCCGGCTCGGTCTTCCCGCTCGGCTCGACGACCGTCGATTGCACGGCCACGAATTCCGCGGGCGAGAGCGCGAGCGGCAAGGTGTTCGTCACCGTTTACGACGGCGGCATGCCGCTGCTCAAGATTCCGGATCGCATCGTCGTGACGGCGGAAAGCCCGCGTGGCGCGATCGTGAAGTTCGAAGCCACCGCGTTCGACGAGATCGACGGCGATCTCCCGGTGAGCTGCACGCCGCAGTCGGGATCGGAGTTCCCGATCGGCAAGACGACCGTCGAGTGCGTGGCCGTCGACGCGGCGCTCAACTACGCGATCGGCAGGTTCGACGTCACCGTCGAGAATCGCGGCTTCCTCGTGCTGCATCATCCCGACGCCGTTACCGCGGAAGCCGAATCCGGCGACGGCGCGATCGTGAAGTTCGAAGTGTGGGCCGACGGTACGGATGACTCGAAGCCGGAAGTGAAGTGCGATCCGGAGTCGGGCTCGCAGTTCCGCATCGGCGCGACGAGCGTCTACTGCGTCGCCAAGGACAAGTTCGGCAACAGCGCCGAGGGCAAGTTCGACGTGAACGTCGTCGACACGGCGCCTCCGGTGTTCGCGCGCATCTACGCGAAGCCCGACGCGATCGAATTGAACGACAAGCTCACGCCGGTGACCGTGTCGTGGGACGCGCTCGACGTCGTCGATCCGTTCCCGCGTTGCGCGATCTCCGGCGTCTGGTCGAACGATCCGATCACTCCGGACGACTACAAGATCGTGTCGGAGCGCGAAGTCGAGCTGCGCGGCGCGACCAGCACCAACTACGACCGCGTCTACCACGTGAGCGTCATCTGCACCGACGTCTCGCAGAACAGCTCGAGCGCCGACGCCGACGTCCGCGTGCCGTCCGGCAAGCCCCAGACCGCGACCGTCCCGGTGACGACGCCGCCAACCAAGAAACGATCAACGCGCCACTAACCGATTTAGAAAAGAAGGGGGGCGGGCATCTTGCCCGCCCTCTTTTTTTCCCCTTACCCCGCCAGCCGCTGCATCCACGCCACGTAATTCACCGGCGCGTGGTCCGTCAGGCAATCCGGCAGCGGAAGCTCTTTCTTCTCGCGCAGCACCTGAACCAGCTTCAACACCTTCTTCGCCAGCGCGATCCCTTCCGACTTTTCGCCGCGCAGGAGGCGGCCGTCTTCGGTGATGCAGCGTGCCTCGCCGACATGTTTGAAGCCGAGCCACACCGGCGGCACGGTCGCCACCGCGTCGCTGTCGTTGATGATGCGATGCACGGTGACGTTCGGCGGATAGTTCTTCACGAACGTCGCGTCGCCGACGCGCGGCGTGCCGTAGCCGTAGACCGTGCGCTTCACGCCGTCGCTCCCGAGGCGTGCGCCGGCCAGGATGGCGAGCGCGGCGCCGAGGCTGTGACCGGCGATGAACAGAGGTCCGCGTACGGTCTTCAGCGCGCTCTGGAAACCCTTATCGTTCCACGCCAGATCGAGCGCGTTCTTCCAGCCGGAATGCACCTCGCCTTTGCCGTGCGGCCACGGATCGAAATCGAATTTCAGATTCGCCAGCCAGTCCGGCGGTTCCTGCGTGCCGCGAAACACGAGCACGTCGAAGCCCGGCGCTTTGATGATCGCCGCCTGCGTCGTTCCCTTCGTCAAAAAATGCGTCTCGGTGAGTCCGGCGTTCTGGAGAATCGTTCGCCGGTCGGCAAGCACCACGTCGTTGACCACCGATGAGTCGCGATAGATCAGCCGGCTCAGCTCCGCGAGCCACCAGGCGTTGCGCGGACTGTAGTCCTGCCGCTGCGGCTCGAACGGCACGAGGTTGAATGTCAGGCCGTCGAAGAACGGACCGTGGCCGGGGTGGAACAGCGCCTCTTTGCTGTTGTCGAATTGGAGCATTCCGGAAGTATGTGCCTCGGCCTAACGGAGCGCAATGCCGGTCGCCCAGGGAATCACCGTGAAGATCAGCAGGGTGATGATCACCGCGGCCGCGATGTCGAGGAGCACGCCGCTGCGCGCCATCGCCTTCACGCGGATGTAGCCGGTGGCGTAGACGATCGTGTTCGGCGCGGTCGCGACCGGGAGCATGAAGCCCGAGGACGCCGCGAGCACGGCCGGAATCATCAGAAAGTAAGGATGCACGCCGATCGACGTTGCGAGCGCGGCCGCGATCGGCATCATCATCGTCGCGGTGGCCACGTTCGAAGCCACCTCGGAAAGCAGCGTCACCACGATGCAGATCGCCACGATCATCAGCACCGGCGGCCAGCCGCCGACGAACGACAGGCGCGCGCCCGCCCACTTCGAGAAGCCGCTCGCCTCCAGCATTTCCGCCAGCGCGAAGCCGCCGCCGAAGAGAATCAGCACGTCCCACGGAATCCGCTTGAACTCCGACCAGTCGAGGAGCCGCTTGCCGTCGCCGACCGGCAGCAGAAACGCGATCGCTGCCATGAGCACGGCGACCGTGGCGTCGTTGATCATCTTCGCGTCGGGGAAGAATGAGGACCAGCCGGGCGAGCGCGACATCCACAGCGCCGCGGTGATGCCACACACGACGAGCGCCGTCTTCTCCGCGCGCGACCACGGACCGGGACGCTCCAGGCCGAGCGATTCGAGCGGGATGGCCGCGCCTTTTGGCACGCGCGCGGTGAGGACGACGATGAGCCAGCAGATCGGAATGGCGAGAATCAGGTAGGCGACGCCGAACATCGTCCACTCCGCAAACGTGACCGTGTGCAGATTGGGAAAGAGCGACTTCGCGGCGCCGAAGAAGATGAGGTTCGTGGGCGTGCCGATCGGCGTGCCGATGCCGCCGAGCGATGCGGCGTAGGCGACGCCGAGGAGCGTGGCCTCGGCGGTGCGCGTCTCGCGCAGACTCGCCACGATCGCCACCGCGATCGGCGTCATCATCAGCGTCGTCGCGGTGTTGGAGATCCACATCGACAGGAACGCGGTCACGAGGATCACCGCGAACACGATCCGGCGCGGCTCGGTGCCGACGCGGCTCAGCGCGAAATACGCCATCCGCTTGTGCAGTCCCCAGCGCTCGAACGTCGCCGAGACGAGGAAGCCGCCCATGAACAGGAACACCGCCGAGTTCGCGTAAGGCGCGGCGGTTTTTTCCATGCTGCTGATGCCGCCGAGGGGAAACGCGATCAGCGGAATCAGCGCGGCCAGGCCCATCGGAACCGCTTCGGTCAGCCACAGCAGCGCCATGAGTAGGCCGATCGCCGATGTGAATCGCACCGCCGGAGTGAAGTCGCCCGACGTGGGAACGAGCAGCAGCGCGCCGGCGATCAACGCGCAGACGGCGACCTTGCGAAGTGAGATTGCGGATTGCATTCGCGGACGGCCAACGATAATAGTTGCTGAGTTCCTGGGTTGCTAGGTTGCTAGCAACTCAGCAACCCAGCAACTCAGCAACCCCACAATGCGCACAACCGACTCTCAGACCGCCCAGGTCCACCTCCGCGAAGGAATCGAGAACTTTCTCCGGTTCTCGCGCGGCCGCGCGTGGAGCGAGGCGTCGCGGCGGGACCGGCTGCACGCGCTGGCGATGGCGGTGCGGCGTCCCGCGCTCGACGCCATGCGTGAGAGCGAGCGCCGCTATCGCGCGCAGGACGCGAAGCGTCTCTATTACCTCTCGATGGAGTTCCTGATGGGCCGCGCCCTCGGGAACAACCTCACCAACCTCGGCATCTACGATCAGGCCAAAGCCGTGCTCTCCGAGCTCGGCGACGATCTCGAGGAGTTGCAGGAGCTCGAGCCCGATGCGGCTTTAGGCAACGGCGGCCTCGGAAGACTGGCGGCCTGTTTCCTCGACTCGCTGGCGACGCTGGACATGCCCGGCTTCGGCTACGGCATCAACTACGAGTTCGGCCTCTTCCGCCAGACCTTCGTCAACGGCTACCAGCACGAGAAGCCCGATCACTGGCTCGAAGGCGGCTCGCCGTGGCTCATCGAGCGGCGCGACGAGGCGGTGATGATCCCGGTCTACGGCTCGATCTCGCACTCGAGCGAGAGCGGGGTCTACTCGCCGAAGTGGGTCGACTACAAAGTGATCGTCGGCGTGCCGCACGACATGCCGATCGCCGGCTACGGCGGGCGCACGGTCAACGTGCTGCGCCTCTTCTCCGCGCGCTCGTCCGACGAGTTCGACATCGGCATCTTCAACTCCGGCGACTACATCCGCGCGGTGCAGGACAAGATCACCGGCGAGTCGATCTCGAAGGTGCTCTATCCCTCGGACGTCGTCGCCGCGGGGAGAGAGTTGCGCGTGCTGCAGGAGTACTTCCTCGTCGCCTGCTCGGTGCGCGACATCATCAAGCGCTATCGCGAGACCCACGACTCGTTCGACGACTTCGCGGAGAAAGTCGCGATCCAGATGAACGACACGCATCCCGCGCTGACCGTCGCGGAGCTGATGCGCACGTTCGTCGACGAAGAGCGGATGCCGTGGGAAACGGCGTGGGCGCTGACCGTCGCGGCCTGCGGGTACACGAATCACACGCTGCTGCCGGAGGCGCTGGAGCGATGGTCGATCGAGCTGATCGAGCGCGTGCTGCCGCGGCATCTGCAGATCATCCAGGAGATCAACCGGCGCCTGCTCGCGGAAGTCGAGCGCCGCTATCCGGGCGACGGTGCGATGCAGCAGCAGGTCTCGATCGTCGGCGACGGCGAAGTGCGGATGGCGAACCTCGCGATGGCGGGGAGCCACTCGATCAACGGAGTCGCGGCGCTGCATTCGCAGCTCGTCACGACCCGGCTGGCGCCGGCGTTCCACCGCCTCCATCCCGAGCGCTTCAACAACAAGACCAACGGCGTCACGCCGCGGCGCTGGCTGTTGCATTCGAACCATCCGCTGGCGTCGCTGATCACGAAGACGATCGGCGACGGCTGGGTCACCGACCTCGATCGCCTCCGCGAGCTCGAACTGTTCGCGGACGACGGCGTGCTGCTCGAGCGCCTCGACGTCGTGAAGCGCCGCAACAAGGTCGCGCTGGCGCGGCTCTCCAAGGAGCTGACCGGCATCGCCGTCGATCCGCTGTCGATGTTCGACGTGCAGGTCAAGCGGATGCACGAGTACAAGCGCCAGCTCCTCAACGCGCTGCACGTGGTGCATCGCTACTGGTCGATCGTCGAGGACGGCGAGCTGCCGCTGCATCCGCGCACGGTGTACTTCGCCGGGAAGGCGGCGCCCGGCTACTGGATGGCCAAGCTGATCATCAAGCTGATTCACTCGATCGCCGAGGTCGTCAACGCCGATCCGAAGACGCGCGACTTCCTGCGCGTGGTGTTCCTGCCGGACTATCGGGTCACGCTGGCCGAGGCGATCATGCCCGCGGCGGAGCTCTCGGAGCAGATCTCGACGGCGGGGAAGGAAGCGTCGGGCACGGGCAACATGAAGCTCGCGCTGAACGGCGCGCTCACCATCGGGACGCTCGACGGCGCGAACATCGAGATCCGCGATGAAGTCGGACGCGAGAACATCTTCATCTTCGGACTCGAGGCCGGCGAGGTGCAGGACCTGCTCGCGGCCGGATACGACCCGCAGCTCTATCTGCACGAGCACCGCTGGATGCGGCGCGTGGTCGACTCGCTCGTCTCCGGGCACTTCTCGCGCGGCGACAAGGACATCTTCCGCCCGATCGTCGCGAAGCTGCTCTCCACGCGCGACGAGTACGTGCACCTTGCGGATCTGCCGCACTACATCGCCGCGCAGAACGACGTCGACGCCGCGTACGCCGACCGCCACGCCTGGCTGCGCAAGTCGCTGCTGAACATCGCGCGCATGGGCAAGTTCTCCTCGGACCGGACGATCCAGGAGTACGCGCGCGACATCTGGGGAATCCGCCCGGCCGTGGTGGGCAACTTCGCGGCCGCCTTCTAGTGGAGCGGCGGGCTTCAGCCCGCCGATGGCGCCAGGCCGTTCACCATCGCGGTGAACGTGCGCACGATCATCTCGTCGTCGAAGGGGCTCGGCTGGTTGTTGCGCTCGGCGAGCACGCGGTCGCGGATCATTCCCTCCGCGCAGCCGAGCATCGCCGCGCTGATCACCTTCGGGTCGATGTCGTCGCGGAACGAGCCGTCCTGCACGCCGCGCGCGATCAGCGCGTCGATCACTTCCATGAACTTGCTGAAGCCCTTCGACAGCAGCACTTCATGCGTGCCGCCGCGCATGCGCCGTCCCTCGAAGAGAAAGAGGAAGGCGATGTCGTGATCGCGGCTGAAGGCCTGCATCATCCGCCCGAGGATGCGGAGGATCGCTTCGCGTCCATGCGTGGCGGTGTCGATCTGATCGCCGACGGAGGCGTTGAGCGCTGCCCATGACTCGTTGAAGATCGCCTCGAGCAGCCCCGCCTTTCCGAAGAAATAGCGGATCAGCTGCGACTCCGAGCTCCCTGCCTCACGCGCGATCGCCGCGGTCGAGGTCTGCTCGTAGCCGTTCTTCGCGAAGAGCGTCTTCCCGGCGTTCAGAAGACGGGTGCGCGAAGTCTGGGTGTTGTCGGCGGCATCCTGGACGGTCACTGCCTGTACAGACTATCCCTCTGAGGCGCCAAAATCAAGGGTAGTGCTCCTACCGACCAGGTCGTCCGATTCAGCAAGATCAATTGTGTCAAATGCTTACGCAGGATGGTATGTGATCGGCAGTAGTGTCACTACCAGGCGAATCAAGTAAGCGCATTCCGAGCCGCTCAGATCCCTGCCACTGAGCGACACGGAGCGCGGGCGGGGTGCCGATTGCCGGCGCCCCGCTCTTTTTACTCGCGGCGGATGCGCACGTTGCCGTTGACCGCGCGGATGCGCACCAGTCCGCGGCCGCCGCCGGCACGGCCGTGCGCGCGCACGTAGCGGCGCGGGGTCCCCTGGCGATCGTCCCAGCCGGTGACCGGATCGCGCTGCAGCGCGAAGTCGCTGTCGATCGCCACGTGCTCGTTTCCCTCGGTATAGGAGGTCTCGATGTCGAAGCGGCCGTCGAAGCTCGCGGGGAGCGTGATGTCGACGCGGCCGTATCCGGTGCTGACGTCGATGATCTGCGCGTCGCCGTCATTGTCGTCGACGTCGATGATGACCGCGCCCGAGCCGGTCGACGCGCGCGCGGAGCCGCTGACGGGGCCGAGACGGATCATGCCGCCACCGGTGGTGACGTCGAGATCGCCGCCCGCGCGGCCGACGACCACGCGTCCGCCGCCGGTGTTGATGACCGCGCCGTGCGGCGCGTCGTCGAGCATCACCGCGCCGCCCGACTTCGAGATCGCGATCGCGCCGGAGGACGTCACGCGCGCCGGCCTGGCGACGCCGGTCTCCTCGCCGTCGTATCCGACGGAGACCACGGCGGTGCCGCCGGAGTAGCCGCGCAGACCTCCGCGCACGCGCTCGAAGCGCACGGTTCCGCCGCCCGTGGTCACGCGGCCTTCGAGCTCGGAGTCGGTGACTTCGATGTCGCCGCCGCCGGTGCTGATGGTGGCCGAGCCGTGCACGCGGGTGAGGTTGATCTCCCCGCCGCCGGTCGAGCCTTCGAACTTGCCGTCGACGTCGCTGATCGTCACCCCGCCGCCGGCCGAGGAGACTTTGACGTCGAACTTCTTCGGCACGCTGATGACGAAATCGTGCGCGCTCGAGGTCTTACTGCGATGCGTCTCGTCGTATTTCGACGTGACCCACACCTCCGAGCCGCTCGCGGTCGTGTCGACGGTCGAGGGGTCGCCGGAGAGCTCCGCGCGAACTTCGACGCGCTCCGCCTCGCCGCCTTTGACCGAGACAGACGCGCCGGTCTCGAGATCGAGCACCAGCTTGCCGCCCGATCGCGCCTCGACGGTACGCTGGTAGTCGGGCGCGACGATCGTCGTCGTTTCGCGTCGCGTCCTTCGCGCTTCCGGCCGCGCCATTGCCAACGGCACGAGCACGAGCGCCGCGATCGCGGCCGCCACAGCCGCGCCCCGGCGCGAGACCGCGCCGCGGATGCGCGTTTCATCGAGCAGCGCGCGGAGGCGCGTCTCGAGGTGCGACGGGCAGGCCATGGCCACCGACGCGAGGCTGGCGAAGCCGCGCGTGCGCGCGGCGCGCGCCACGTCCACGAGCTGCGCCGCATACTCCGGCGCCATCATCCCGCGCGCGATCACACGGTCGTCCGTCGCCTGTTCCCCTTCGCGCCGCAGCCGCCGCAGCGCCACCCACACCGCGGGATGCGGCCAGTACAGCGCGCAGGCGAGTCCAGCCAGGGCATGCACCGGTGCGTCGTTGCGCGCCACGTGCGCGAGCTCGTGCAGCAGCGCCGCGCGCCTGCGCTCGATCGGCCAGGCGGCTGCCTCCTGAGGAAGAAGAATGACCGGCGCGAGCCAGCCCGCCGTGAACGGCGCCGCAACGCGCGCGCTCAATGCGACACGCACGGCTCTCTTCACCGGGATGCGCTCCAGCGCCTCGTCGATGAGCGCGCGCCATTCGGTTGCGGGAATCGCGCCGACTGCGATGCGCCGCACGGCGAGATGTGCCGCCGCGAGCCAGAGCAGCATCGCGCCGGCGCCGGTGAGATAAAGGATGGCGAGGAAGTTCAACCCCTCACTCGCCCTTCGGGCACCCTCTCCCCGCGTGGCGGGGAGAGGGGCACTCGCCACGCCCGTGTTCAGAGCCCTTCTCCCCGCCTGCGGGGAGAAGGTGGCCGAAGGCCGGATGAGGGGCTTCTCCGTCATCGACCCCACCGGCACTTCCACATTAATCGCCGGCGCGACGTTCGCGATCAGCGGCAGCAGCAGCGCGCCCGCCAGCGTCGCCGCCCACACCAGATGCCGCGCGGCGGCGGAGCGGTTGCGCAGCAGCGCGGCGGTTGCGGCGCCGAGGAGCAGCAGGATGGTCAGCTTCAGCGCGAACAGCACGATTCCGGTCATTTGCGTTTCCTCCTCGCGTCGTCGATCAGCTTGCGCAGCCGGCGCAACTCCTCGTCGCTCGGCGGCGACTCGCGCACGCCGAGCATCGCCGCTACCGCCGACTCGACCGAGTTGTTGAAAAACGTGTTCAGCAGATGCTGCACCGCCGACTGCCGCACGTGCGCCGGATCGGCGGTCGGCAGGTAGACGTAGCGCGGGCCGTCCCATTCGTGGCGGACGTAGCCCTTCTCCTCGAGGAGCCGCAGCATGCCGCGCACGGACGAGTAGCTCGGCGGATCGCTCAGCGCCTCGAGGACGTCCGCGGCGGTGGCGCGTCCCTGGCGGTGGATGACTTCCATGATCTGGCGCTCGCGACGCCCGAGCTCGCCGAGACCGGGTCGATGCTTGTGTGTTGACATGGTGCTAATACATTAGCATCGGTTAATCTGTCCGGCAACCATATTGATGGATGGAGGGTTTTTGGATGCGGCTTCTCTCCCGCGCGCTCCTGGTTCTCCTGGTGTGTCTCCCTCTCCTCGGCGAAGAATTCGACGACTGCGACGCGAACTTCATCGCCTTCATCGGCTCCAGCGCCTACCAGTTCTCGCCCAGTCATCCCGGCGAGCTCGGAACGGTACGGCTCTTCTCGATCCTCTCCTACCAGCGCGCCGCGTATGAAAAGCGCTTCGGCTACGCGATCTGGCAGCTGCGCGTCGACCGCGTCGAAGACGGCGCGCGCGTGGTCCGCACCGGCGGCCGCGCGTACATCGGCGCCGAGGGCGCCGCGGTCGCGGAGTTCTACTGGGACGGCCGCGACGACGCCGGACGGCTCGTGCCCGCGGGCAAGTATCGCTACACCTTCGTCGCGCGCTATGCCGACGGCCGTGGAGCGGCGGGCTTCAGCCCGCCGGCTCGTTCCGGCGGACTAAAGTCCGCCGCTCCACCGGAGACGTACGATGCGGCGTTCGACTTGCCGGAGGCCCTGGCGTCGAGCGACGACGTGATCGTCAACTACGACCTGCCGGTCGCCGAGTCACGCGACCTCCGTCTCTCCGCGCACGCGACGAACTGCCAGATCCAGCAGCACGCGCCGCTCGAGTCTGGCTTTCCCTACAACTTCTATTACGGCTCCACGCACTCGCATTCGAACTGGTCCGACGGCGGCCAGCCGACCGGCGCCTGTAATTCCGGCAACACCTACGGCAGCGGCACGTTCGCGCCGGCCGACGTCTACAACTTCGCGCGCAACACCGCGCTCCTCGACTTCTGGGTGGTCAACGAGCACAACCACCTGATCAACGACGCCTCGGCGACGAACGACGCGCCGGTCACGGAAGCGAAAGTGCGGCAGCGCTACCAGAACGGACTCGCAGCCGCGAATACCGCGACGGTCAGCGGCAGCTTCGTCGGCCTGTACGGCATGGAGTGGGGCGTCACCACGAACGCCGATCAGGGACACGTCACGTTCATCGAGACGCCGAAACTGTTCGGTTGGGAGACCTGCTCCACCTGCAACGGTCCGAATCCCGAATGCACGCCGGGCACAAATTGCTACTTCGACGTCTTCACGCCGAAGCGCTTCGGCTATCTCGCCGCGTACGCGGCGTCGGTCGCCAATCCCTCATCCGCGGGCGCGCTCGGCATCTTCAACCATCCCTCCGGCGGCGAGTTCGACAACCTGGCCTTCAACGCCAACGCCGACAACGCCATGCAGGGCATGGCCGTGCGCAGCGGACTCGCGTTCTCGACCGCCACCGACTGCGCGACCGCGAACGTCGGCGCGACCGACTACTCCGGACAGTGGAAGGAGGCGCTGAACAAGGGCTTCCACCTCGCGCCGGCCGCCGATCACGACTCGCACTGCAACAACTACGGAGTCGCGCTGCCGACGCGCACGGTCTACCTCGCGCCGTCGCTGACGAAGGCGGACATCCTCGCCGCGCACCGCGCGCGGCACTTCTACGCGACCGAGGATCCGAACGTGCAGTTGGTGTTCCGCACCAGCGACGGCGCGCACGTGATGGGCGACATCTTCAACGCCGCCGGCGGCGCGACGCTGGTCGCGAACATCTACGATCCCGACGGCGAGTCGGTGAGCTCGATCGAGCTGTGGCGCGGCCAGATCGGCGGCGGCGTTCCGGCCTCGCCGTACGCGACCTGGTCGAACGTCTCGTCGGCGACGCAGGTCGAGTCGCTGACCTCCGGCACCTACTATTACTACGTGCACGCCGTGCAGGCCGACGGACACGACGTCTGGTCCGCGCCGATGTGGATCACCTACCAGGCCGGCGGCGGCGACACCACCGCACCGACCACGTCGATCACTTCCCCGACGAATGGTGCAACCGTCTCGGGCGCCATCACCGTCACCGCGAGCGCCAGCGACAACGTCGGCGTCACGAAAGTCGAGTTCCTCCTCGACGGCGCGCTGCAGTCCACAGACACCAGCTCGCCGTACTCCTGGAGCTGGAACACCGCCGGCGCGTCGAACGGCTCGCACGCGCTGGTGTCGAAGGCCTACGACGCCGCGAACAACATCGGCACCTCGGCGAGCGTCGGCGTCACCGTCAACAACGCCGCCGGTGGCAGCGCCGACGTCTCGGGCTGGAGCGTGACGCAGGCGAATGCCGCCGGGACGTACACGATTCCGGCGGGCACGGTCATACCGGCCGAGGGGTATCTCGTGATCGCGAGGGACGCGACGAAGAGCGCGTTCGAGACCTTCTGGGCGCGCACGCTCGGCAGCAACGTCGTCTATCTCAGCAGCGCCGGCGCGATGCCGGTCATCAACGGCGACGAGAACTTCACGCTCAAGAACGCCTCGGCGGCCGTCGTCGACGGACCGACTCCGTCGCAGCCGGTCTCCGCGGCGAAGTCGATCCAGCGCGTCGACCCGTGCGGCTCGACGTGGAACACGCTCGCCGATACGTCCGGCAATCCCGGCAGCGGCGCGGGCGGCGGATGCGGCGGCGGCGTGAAGATCAACGAGCACTCCGACGCCAGCGGCACCGGCAACTTCATCTACGAGTTCATCGAGCTGCACAACGACTCGGGGGCCGCGGGCGACACCACCGCACCCACGGCGTCGATCACCGCGCCCACGAACGGTGCCATTGTCTCGGCTACCATCAGCGTGAACGCGAGCGCCAGCGACAACGTCGGCGTGACCAGGGTCGAGTTCTACCTCGACGGCGCGCTGCAGTCGACCGACACCACCTCTCCTTACTCCTGGAGCTGGAACACCACCACCGCGACGAACGCGTCGCATGCGCTGGTGGCGAAGGCGTACGACGCCGCGAACAACATCGGGACGTCGTCGACGGTCACGGTGACGGTGAGCAACGGCGTGCCGATCAACATCGGCGGCTACACGATCACGCAGGCGAATGCGACGCTGACCTACACCATCCCCGCCGGCACGATCATCCCGTCTCACGGCTACGTGATCGTCGCGCGCAATGCCACGAAGGCGCAGTTCGAGTCCTTCTGGGGCGTGACCCTCGGCAGCAGCGTCGTCTTCCTCAACTCCGCCGACACGATGCCCCAGATCAACGGCAGCGAGACCTACACGCTGAAGAACGGCGCGACCACCATCGACGGCATCACCGTGGCCATGGCCAGCGCCGGCGGCGAAAGCCTCAAGCGCCTCTCCGGCTGCAGCGCCCCCGGAACCGCCTCGAGCTGGACCCGCACCGCCTCGTCCACCGGCAACCCCGGCGCCGGCGGCCCGGCCACGTGCAACAAGGGAGTGTTCATCAACGAGTTCTCCGACGCTCTCGGGACGGGGAACTTCGTTTACGAGTTTGTGGAGCTGTACAACGATAGATAGTGGAGCGGTGGGCTTTAGCCCACCGAAGCCGGCGGGCTAAAGCCCGCCGCTCCACTTTACGGGAGGCGTACAATGAGGCCGTCCAATCGGTCTCATGTACGCGCGCGCCCTTTTCGCGTTGCTTTTGCTTTGCGCCCCGCTCGCGCATGCGCGCGACCGGGCGGTGCTCATCTATCCGCGCGAGCGGGCGTTTTTCCGGCGCGTGTTTTATACGCCGCACCAGGCGGCGCTGCGGCTGCGGCTGGCGAAGAAGTACGACCTGGTGGTGCACCGGCAGGTGGCGACCGACGACGAGCTGTTCGCGATCGACGTCGATGGCGCGAAGCTGCTGGTCATCTCCGGCCACGGCGACGCCTTCTCGATCTCGATGAACGGCCGCGCGTCGCGCACGCTCGACTCCACCGACGCCGCGCGTCTCGAAAAGTTCTTCTCCCGCCTCGATCCGATGGCCACCATCGTCCTCCAGAGCTGCGAGACCGGCCGCGGTTTCGCCCACCTCGTCAAGCAGGCCGCCGGCCCGGCGCGCCGCGTCATCGCCGCCGACGGCGAGATCCCGTGGAACGGCATGCGGATCACCTCCATCGCGCCGTTCGACGTCACCATCCGCTGCCGCGACGGTGTCCGGAACTGGGACTGCACAGTGCGCCTGCCTTGAGACATAAGTAACTAATCAGTTCCCCATCTCGGGCGAAAAACCGTACAATTACGACACCTCAAATCTGGGTCCCTTACATGTTTAATGATGGAGAGCGGTTTCACCGCCCGCTCTGTCCTTCGGGATTTTCTTCCCCGAAGAACCGCTTGGGCGTGACGTTGCTGGCCGTGCTGACGCTGGTGGCATCGGCCTGTTCGCTGCCCACCAAGGTGCGCTCCATGTTCGGCGGCGAGCTTCCCTTCAACGTCACCCTCGCCTCTGACGCCAACGAGAACAGCGCCGTGGCCGTCGACGCAGTCGTGGTCTACGACAAGAACGTTCTCGAGCAGCTGATGAAGGTGCCGGCCGCGGAGTGGTTCAAGAAGAAGGACCAATTCGTCAACGACCACCGCGGCAACATCACCGTGCAGCAGTGGGAGTGGACCCCGAGCCAGCTCGTGCCGCAGCAGACCGTGATCTATCGCGCCGGCGCGCAGAAGGTCCTGCTCTACGCCGACTACGCGTCCGATGGCGACCACCGCGCGGTGGTCGATCCGCAGCAGAGATTCGTCCTCGTCCTCAACAAGCTCAATCTGGACATCAAGGAGATCAAATGACCGTCGAGGTGCAGCAGCGCAAAGACGAGCGCCGCATCGCCGGGGCCGCGGAATTGCCGGTGGCGATTCACTGGCACGAGGGGATGCTGCTCGCGCCGCAGCACTTCCAGCTGGCGGCGCAGCGGAACGAAGTGCTCGCGTACCACCACGCCGCGGCGGTCTCGCCGTTCCACTGGGGCCTCCTCGACCTCCGCCGCGGTCCGTTCGGCGAAGGCATGGTCACGGTGCGGCGCGTCGAGGCGGTCATGCCCGACGGCCTGGTGATCACGTTCCCATCCAGCGGCAGGAATGGCGATGACGAAGGCGATCTGACGCTCGACCTGACGCAGTACAAGAAAGACATCAAGGAAGGCGGCAAGAACACCGTGTTTCTCGCGGTGGCCTCGCATCAGGCGGGCGAGCGCTTCGCGCAGCGCTACGAGCTCGCGTCGAAGGAGCGCGTGCCCGACGACACCACCGGCAAGGACGATCTCGAGCTGCAGGTGCTCAAGCCGCGGCTGCAGTTGATCCTGGACGACGAGCTGTCGTCGTCGTACAGCGGCTTTCCGCTGACGCGCGTCGCCTGGGACAACGGAAGGCTCGTCGAGACGCCGTTCGTGCCGCCCTGGCTGCGCGTGCGCGCCGGCTCGCAGATCCACACGCTCTGCAGCGCGGTCGCGGGGCGTCTGCGCGACACGGCCGACTCGCTCGCTCGGCGCGTGGAAGGGGAGTCGGAGTCCGCCCGCGAAACGCAACTGCTCGACGCGCGCATGATGATGCACGCCTTCGTCTCCTGCCTCCCGCCGTTCGAGGCGCTGCTCCACTCCGGCGCCGCGCATCCCTTCACGCTCTATCTCGCGTTCACATCGCTCCTCGGCAACGTCTCCATGAAGAGCGTCCCGCCGCGGCTCGATCCCTACGATCACGACAATCTCTATCCGTCCTTCGAGACCGTCCAGAAGCTGATGGGCGACATCCTCGACGACGCGGTCCGGAGAGGCTACGCGACGCTCTCCTTCCGCCTCGACGGCGACCGCTTCCATCTCGGCATCGATCCCTCCTGGGCCGACCGCGAGATGGTCCTCGGCATCCGCATCCCGCAGCGCCGCACGCAGGAAGACGTGCACGAATGGGTGATGGGCAGCGCCATCGGCACCGGCTCGCGCATCGACTGGCTGCGCGACCGCCGCATCACCGGCATCAAGCGCGAGCGGCTGGAGGAGCACGAGCTCATCCCCACCGCGGGCGTCGTCTTCTACGAGATGAAGCGGCCGTACGGCGAGCTGCTGCGCGCGGGTGAGGACCTGATCATCGTCAATCACGCCGAAGGAGAGCGCCGTCCCGAAGACATCGCCCTGTATGTGAAGAACAAGGATTAGACACCGTGTCCCTGATCGATCAGTTTCACAACTTCTACGAGAAGATCCTCAGCGTCGAGAAACAGATCGCGACGGCCGAGATCACGCCGCTCGCCGCGCGCGAAACGCTGGAGCGTCACCTCGAGCGCCAGCAGCTCGCCGTCGAGCGCGAGTCCGGCAGCTTCGGCGTGGAGATGTTCCTCCGCGCGAAATACGCGATGGCCGCGCTGGCCGACGAGCTGCTGCTCGCCGAGGGAAGCGCGGCGCGCGAGACCTGGATCAATCATCTGCTGGAGACGGCGGTGTTCAAGTCGCAGCAGGCCGGCGAGAAGCTGTTCCGCGACATCGAAGAGCTGCAGGGCGACCGCCGCGCGGAATCCGAGGGGCTGGCGCGGGTGTATCTGGCAGTGCTCGGGCTCGGATTCGAGGGGAAGTATCGCGATAGTCCTGACGCCGAGAACGAGCTCGAACAATACCGGCGCAGGTTGTACCGCCTGATCTTCGCGCGCGAGCCGGCGCTCGAAGAGCTGGACGAGACCAAGATCGTTCCTGGTGCGTACGCGGCCACGCTCGACGACGGGCAGGTGGCCGAGCTTCCGTATCTGCGTCCCTGGCTGCTCGCGCTGGCGATGCTGTTCCTGCTCTGGATCGCGATCGGACATGCGCTCTGGCAGTCGTCGATCGCCGAGATCGAGCCGCTGATCGAAAACATCCTCACCCTCACCATCGCTCCGGGGGCGGCCCAATGAATCTCGGTACGCTCTGGCCGTACGCTCTCGCGCTGGTGCTCCTGCTCGCGGCGGTGATCGTCGTGCTGCTGGTGCTCGTGCTGCGCAAGTCGGCGAAGGTGTCGCAGTTCTCCGATGCCGAGGAACCGCACGAAGACGACGTCAAGAAAGAACAACCGGAACAGCAGCCCGCCGACATCGCCGACCAGGTGATGATCACCTCCGCGTTCCGTCGCGCGCGCTCGGTGCTGGCGTCGCTCTCGGACCGCAATCAATACCGCACCGCGCTGCATCTGGTGATCGGAGCCGACGGCTCGCGCGAGCCGGGCTTCCTCTCGCGCATGGCCGCCTCCGGACTGCGGCTGGTCTACGACGATCCGGTGCGCGAAGGCCTCGCGTTCGGCGACGGCGGCGGCTTCTACTTCTTCACCGACGGCATCGTGCTCGATCTGGCCGGGCCGCAGGTGCTGGCCGCGGACGGCGTCACGTCGGAAGCGCACGGCTGGCGGACGATCCTCCGCGAGCTGCGCAATCTCCGCCCGAAGCGCCCCGCCGACGGAATCATCCTCACGGTCTCGTGCGCCGATCTCTTCGAGGCGCGCAACGTCGAGTCGCGGCTGGCCGCGCGCGCGGACCGGCTGCATCGCAAGCTGTGGGAAGTGCAGCGCGAGCTCGGCTTCCGGCTGCCGGTGTACGTCCTCGTCACCGGTTGCGAGAAGAAGCTGACCGGCTTCGCCGACCTCTGTATCAGTCTCCCGCAGAGCACGCGCGGGCAGATGATCGGCTGGTCGAGCCCGCACGCGCTGCACGTGCCCTACAACCCCTCCTGGCTGGACGAGGCCTTCGACGATATGCATCGCGACCTCGCCAACATGCAGATGGATCTCTTCGCCGGCGGACAGCGGCCGAAAGGCGTGCTGCTGTTCCCGTGGTCGCTGCGCGAGCTGAAGAAACCGCTGCGCACGTTCCTCAATCACCTCTTCCGCTCCAGCGCCTATCACGAGGGGATGATCCTCCGCGGCTTCTACTTCTGCGGGACGAACGCCGGCGACTCGCTGTTCACCTCGGACCTGATCGAAGACAAGACCTTCGCCGAGAGCGGGCTGGCGGTTCCGACCTCGCGCACGAAGATGGGCCGCGACCGGAAAGTGCTCGGCCTGCAGATCGCCAGCGCGGCGGCGGCGATGCTCTTCGCCGGCGGCCTGCTGTGGGCCTGGGCGGGGTTCCGCCACCAGAACACGGTCCTCAAGCCGCTGCTCGACAACGCCATCCGCGCGAAGACGCTGCGCTACAGCGTCGCCTCGACGGACGAGGCGCAGATGGCGACGGAGATCCTCGACGGCATGTCGAAGATCAACTTCAACCGCTACCGCTCGGTCTTCGTGCCGTCGTCGTGGTTCAGCTCCTTCGACGACGACCTCCGTTCCGCGCTGGTGACGACCTTCAGCTCGATCATCCTCGACTCCATCGAGGCGCGCCTGGAGAAGAAGGTCGAGGCGGCGATGAGCGAGGCCACGATGCGCGTCGTGCCCGAAGGCGGCGGCCCGGCGCAGCGCGCGCTGTTCTCCCGCTCCAGCGCCGACGCGATCATGCCGATCGAAGAGATGCACGAGTTCAAGGCGCTGCAGCAGTTCGTGGCCACGCTGCAGCAGATCGAGCATCACGGCAGGATGCTGAACGATCTCTCGCAGACAGGCAACGGCGAGCTGCGCAGCCTCGGACAGCTGGTCGATTTCTCATTCGGCCATCCGCTATCCAGCCGCTTCTTCAGGAACGGAGAGCTGTACGAGCACGCGCTCAGGACCGCTCACTCCACGTCGAACTTCAATCCCGCCTCCTACCAGGTGCAGTCCAGCGAGACCGCGCGGCTCCTGGCCGAGGATCTCTATCACCGGCTGTACGTCCGCAACCCGTTCCTGACGCGCTTCTCCAGTCTCGAGAGCGCGCTGAGCGCAGGCGCCTCCGCGCAGGAGACGAACGCCGAGCAGTTCCGCCATCTCGCGCAGAACATGCGCCTGCTCGAGAACGACCTCGCCGGTCCCGAGCTGCAGTGGGCCTTCCGCCCCAACTTCGATCTCGGGCCGTCCTACAGCGCGGTTCTGACGGCGATGAACCAGTCGGGATTCTTCGGCCCCGAGACGGCATCCGCGATCCGCCAGCGCGGCGCGTCGGGATGGTCCGACTTCACGCTCCGCCTCGCGGCGGCGACGCCGGTCACCGGCTCGATCCTGAGCACGCGCGACGGACGCGCGGAGATGAAGCTCTCCACCGACACGCTGCTCCTCGAATCGGCGATTCAGGCCTTCCTGCATCAGGGATTCGTCGCCGCGGCCGAAGGCGAGACCAGCCTGATCACGACGCTCGGTCCCGGCGAGCGGCTGATCTGGAATCCGCGCCTGCTCCAGCAGTCGGTCAACGTCTACACCTCGTACGACCGATTCCGGGAGAAGGGACTGAAGCTTTTCTCTCCCGAGCTGCAGGGAGCGGTCGACGGCGCCGCGCGCGATCACGTGAGCGTGCAGATGCAGGATCTGCTGAAGGCCGCGCAGACGATCGAGCCCGCGCCGTCGACGCCGACGAATGCGGTGCTCGAAGAAGAGTTGCAGAACGGGATCGATCGCTTCACCGCGGCGGCGAAGCTGGTCGATCAGAACCTCAACCTCTTCGTCACGCTCGACACGACCAAGCCGCGCACCGATCTCATCACGATCATGACCGCCGAGGGCAACCGGCTGCTGCGCATGACCGACGAGCTGATGACGCGCAACGCGCCGTACACGATGTCGAACGACTTCGCGTGGCGCGACGGCTCGACGCCTCCGTCGCCGGTGGCGTGGGGAGCGCGCGATCCCGCCGAGCTGGCGCTCTATCTCGACGCCACGCGCGGGCGGCTCGCGCACCTCGCGCGCAGCTACGCCAAGCCGCTGCTGTCGTGGATGGCGAACGCCGGCACCGACGACCTGCCCGAGCAGATCGAGCTCGTGTCGCGGTGGCAGTCGATCCTCGACGATCTCGACGACTACGACGCCAAGAAGCCCGCGAACGCGCCCTCCGCGCTCGAGGACTACATCGCCGGCGCGATGACCAAAGTCACGACGAAGGACTGCCGTGCGGCCGTGCTGACCTCGCGCCCGCAGCGCCGCAACGGATTCCTGGCGACGCGTCTCGATCAGCTCTCGCGGCAGCTCTCCGACGTCTGCTGGGGCAACGCCACGCAGGATGCGGTGCGCAGCTACACCGAGATCGCGGGCTTCTTCAACGACAAGCTCAAGGGCCGCTATCCGTTCGCGAAGAAAACGCCCGGCTCGACCGACCGCGAGGCCGATCCCGAGGACATCCGCCGCTTCTACGCGCTCTTCGACAAGAGCGACGCGCTGCTGCGCTCCATTCCCGCCGACAAGAACTACGGCTGGCCGCTGCAGGGCGCGAGGCCGTTCCTCGAAGACATGCGTGAGGTGCGCAAGTTCTTCGCCGTCTATCTCGATCCGGCCAAGGAGAAGAAGCAGCCCGAGGTCGACATCGAGACCGAGTTCCGCACGCTGCAGAAATTCGAGACCGCCGGCAACGAGATCATCCGCTGGACGCTGCGCGTCGGCGACAAGACCATCACCGAGCGCGACAAGGCCACGAAGCTGCGCTGGGTACCGGACACGCCGGTCGAGCTGTCGCTCAAGTGGGCCAGCAACGCCGAGCACGAGCCGGTGCTGACCGAGCCGCAGCGCGGACGCAGCGTCGAAGACCGCGTCGTCCGCTACGAGTTCACGAACAAGTGGGCGCTGCTCTACGCGCTGACGGAGCTGCAGGCGACAGCCGACGACCTCGATCCGAACGCCGACGCGCTTCCCGTGACGCTGTCGCTGAAGGTGGCCACCAGGCCCGTCGCCGAGGGCGTGCAGCCGCTGCCGCGCGAGGCGCAGGTGTTCATGCGCCTCGGACTCGTGACGCCGGAGGGCGCGCCGCTGCGCGTGCCGCAGTTCCCTGACAACGCGCCGAAACTCGAGTCTTTCGTCATCGGAGACGCTCAACAATGACCGACACCGCATTCGAGACGCAGAAGACGTTCGACCTCGAGCCGCTGCTCGCGCCGATTCCCGGCGACCTGCCGGCCGGGGAGTGGCTGCGGCTCGATCCGCTGTACGACAAGATCCGCCACCTGCGCGAAGAGGAAGATCCGGAGCTGCCGCAGGGCGTCTGGCAGCACGAGCGGAAGCGCGCCGACTGGGCGGCGGTCGCGGAGCTGGCCGGCGAGGCGCTGGCGACGCGCACGAAAGACCTGCAGATCGCGGCCTGGCTCACCGAGGCCTGGCTGCATCGCTTCGGCTTCCCGGGACTGGAGTGGGGACTGCGTCTCATCGCCGCGCTCTGCCGCGAGTATTGGGACGGCATCTATCCGCCGCTCGAAAACGGCAACGCCGAGCCGCGCATGGCGCCGCTGGCGTGGGCCGCGGACAAGCTGGTGCTGCCGCTCAAGCGCGTCCCGATCAGCGCGCCCGCCGGCGAAGACGAGTCGTCGTACGGCTGGATCGACTCCGAGCTCGCGCTCTATCAGGCCAATCTCGCGAAGTCGAAAGGCGCGCCCGACGAGACCGGCGTGGTCACGCATCCGAAGTTTCTGGTCAGCGTCTCGCTCACGCCGGCGCCGTGGTACGCGGAGCTGGCCGGGCAGCTGGCCGGCGCGGTCGGCGCCGTCGACGAGCTCGAGGAAACGCTCGACGCGCTGGCGGGAGAGGCTTCCGCGCCGAGTCTCACGCCGCTGCGCACGCCCATCGTGGCCATCCAGTCGTTCGTCTCGCGCGTGCTCGCCGAGCGCGTGCAGAGCGGCGAGCTGTCGGAGTGGGCGGTGAGCGAGGGGCTGGCGCCGTTCGAAGGTCCCGATCTCGACGCGCCGCGCCGCGGCGCGCCGATCACCAGCCGCGCCGAGGCGTTCCAGCGGCTCCGCGAGTCGGCGGAGTACCTCATGCGCACCGAGCCTCACAGCCCCGTTCCTTATCTCGTACGCCGCGCGATCTCGTGGGAGCACATGTCGCTCGCCGAGCTGCTCGAAGAGCTGCTCGCGAAGACGTCCGACCTCGCCGCGATCTATGCGCTCTTGGGGATCAAGCGATGAGCAGACATACCCATCCCGGGAGGTCCCCATGATCTGACCTCGAATCTCCACCCCGCGCGAGCCACGCAGTTCGTGAACAGGAGGAAGACATGCCGAGTGACAGCACACAACACTGGATCGGCCGCAACCGGCCGCCACGTGTTCAGATCACCTACGACCTCGAGACCGGCGGCGCGGACACGAAGAAAGAGCTTCCGCTCGTCGTCGGCATCCTCGCCGATCTGGCCGGCCCCGAAGCCGCGAACGACCCGGAGCGCCTGGCCACGCTCAAGAAGCGGAAATTCATCGAGATCGACCGCGACAACTTCAACGACGTCCTCAAGTCGATCGGTCCGAAGCTGACCGTCAACGGCACCGAGCTGACCTTCAGCAAGCTCGATGACTTCCGCCCCGAGGCGATCGTGAAACAGGTTCCCGGACTGAAGCGCCTGCTCACCGCGCGGCAGAATCTCAACGACCTGCTGGCGAAGCTCGACGGCAACGACACACTGAACGTGGAGCTCAGCAAGGTCGTCGACAACACCGAGAAGCAGCTGAAGCTGCGCGAGGCACTCCCGGTAGCCGCGGAAGCCGCCGAGGGCGGCGCAGCGGCGGCCGCGCCGGCTGCCGACGCATCGGCCGACAAGAAGGAAAAGAAGGCGAAGGGGAAGGAGGCATAACATGGCTGACGAAACGACACCCCAGAGCGAGCCGGAATCCTCTGCCGCGACTGCCACCAAGACCGCCACGCCGATCGACGGCGCCCAGCTGCTCGAAGAGATCATCAGCCGCGGCAAGCTCGTTCGCGGCGAGCCCGAGAAGTCTCGCCAGACCGCGGAGAAGCTCCTGCGCGAGTTCGTGACCCAGCTTCTCGAAGACGAGAAGATGACCGCGGGCAAACGCGACACCATCGAGATGATCAAGCGCCAGGTCGCGCGCATCGACGCCCAGATCAGCGCCGGCGTCGACGCGATTCTGCACAACGAAGAGTTCCAGAAGCTCGAGTCGTCCTGGCGCGGACTGCACTACCTGGTCATGAACACCGAGACCGGGCCGCGCCTCAAGCTGCGCCTCCTCTGCGTCGACCGCCGCACGCTGGCCGATGACCTGAGCCAGGCCGCGGACACCGATCAGAGCACGCTGTTCAAGAAGGTGTACGAAGAGGAGTACGGGACTTACGGCGGCAATCCGTTCAGCCTCCTCATCGGCGACTACTACTTCGGCCGTCTCCCGGCGGACATGGAGCTGCTGAAGAACCTCGCCAAGGTGGCCTCGGCGGCGCACACGCCGTTCATCGCCGCGGCCGCGCCCGAGCTGTTCGGGTGGGACCGCTACACCGAGCTGGCCAATCCGCGCGATCTGTCGAAGATTTTCGAGAGCTCGGAGCTGGCCGCATGGCGCTCGCTGCGCGAGAGCGAAGACGCGCGATACGTCACGCTCACGCTGCCGCGCTTCCTCATCCGCCTGCCGTACGGCGACAAGACCGTCAAGGTCGACGGCTTCTCGATGAACGAAGACGTCAGCACCGGCAATGGCCAGACCGTGTGGGAGCTGCCGGCGGGCATGGACGAGCCCCAGATCGAGGCCTCGAAGAGCGCTGCGATGGCGCGCGGAGACCTGGTGTACGACGTCAAGGCCGGATGGGACGAGAAGCAGATCGAAGTCGCCCGCATGCGCGCCAAGGACCGCCGTCCGAAGGATCACTCGAAGTATCTGTGGGCCAATTCGGCCTACGCCCTCGGGCAGCGCATCACTAACGCGTTCGCGAATTACGGCTGGTGCGCGGCGATCCGCGGACCGGAAGGCGGCGGACTCGTTCGCAGCCTGCCGGCGCATACGTTCGAGACCGATGAGGGCGATGTCGCGCTGAAGTGCCCGACCGAGATCGCCATCACCGACCGGCGCGAGAACGAGTTGAACAACCTCGGCTTCGTGGCGCTCTGCCACCGCAAGAACGAAGACTACGCGGCGTTCTTCGGCGGCCAGACCATCCACAAGCCGCAGCTCTACTCCACCGACGCGGCCAACGCCAATGCGCTCATCTCGGCGCGGCTGCCGTATCTGCTCGCCGCCTCGCGCTTCGCGCATTACCTCAAGGTCATCTGCCGCGACAAGATCGGCAGCTTCCAGACCAAGGACACGATCTCGCTCTATCTCAACCGCTGGATCATGGCCTACGTCCTCGGCACCGACGACGCCGGCCAGGAGCTGAAGGCGCAGTATCCGCTGCGCGAGGCGCGCGTCGACGTGTTCGACGTTCCCGGCAAGCCGGGCGCGTATCGCGCGGTCGTGTTCCTCCGCCCGCACTTCCAGCTCGAGGAGCTGACCGCGTCCATCCGTCTCGTTGCAGAGCTGCCGCCGCCGGTGGCCGCGTGATGCCGTGAACGTCCGATACAGGAGATGAACGATGTCGACCAACATGTACATCAAATTCGAAACGCCTTCGATTGAGGCGGCCAGCACCGCGGCCGGTCATGAGAAGGAACTGGAGGTGCTCTCCTGGAGCCACGGGTTCAACCAGCCCACCAGCGCCACGCGCAGCACCGCCGGCGCCGGGACGGTGGAGCAGGCCAACCACCAGAACCTCAGCTTCACGAAGTACCTCGACTCGGCCACCAACGCGCTGCTCAAGTACTGCTGGAGCGGCAAGCAGATCGGCAAGGCCACGCTGACCTGCTACCGCTCGTCGGGCGCCGAGGACAACAAGCCGGTCGAGTATCTCAAGGTGGTCATGGAGCACGTGGTCATCTCGAACTACAGCGTGTCCGGCGGTCCCGGGGACATCCCCGTCGAGAACGTTGCCCTCGACTACGGAATCATTCAGTACAACTACGTCAACCAGAAGTCCGCTGACGGCACGGGAGACGGCAACAAACCGGCCAAGCACAATCTCGAGACCCGCAAGATCGAGTAACGAAGAGACATGGACGAGCATGACATCAACGTTCGGCGGCCGCTGTTCGACCGTCTGATCGACGACGAGCCTCGCGGAAGCGAGGCCCGGCCGCTGCGCACGCTCGACCGCGCGGGATTGAAACAGTCGGTGCGCCGGGAGCTGGAGCTGCTGTTCAACACACGCAGCCCCGACCCGGCGCACCGCATTCCGCCCGGCGAGCGCACGGTCATCGACTACGGGATCCCCGATCTCGGCTCGTTCTCGCCTCAGAATCAGGACCACCGCGTGGAGCTCGCCGAGATCATGCGCCGCACCGCGTCGGTGTACGAGCCGCGGCTCGCGGACATCCGCGTGCGCGTCGTTCCCGTGCCCGGCCGCGATCTCGCGCTGGCCGCGGAGATCGACGCCTCGGTGATGATCGAAGGCGTGCCCGAGCCGGTCTCGTTCGTGTTGCAGATGCGCGAGGGAAAGGTGCACATCGATGTCGGCGCATGACGAAGAGTTCCTGCGCCGCTACCTCGAGGAGCTCTCCTACCTCCGGCGCATGGGCGAGCGCTTCGCGCACGATCATCCGAAGATCGCCCGGCGCCTGGAGCTGCAGTCCGACGAATGCCCCGATCCGCACGTCGAGCGGCTGATCGAGTCGTTCGCGTTTCTCACCGCGCGCATCCAGAGCGACCTCGAAAACGACTACCCCGAGATCGCCACCGAGCTGCTGGACATCCTCTATCCCAACTATCTGAATCCGATCCCGTCGATGACCATCGCGCGCTTCGACGTCGAGCCGAAGCTCACCAAGCCGCACGTCGTGCGGCGCGAGACGCCGCTGTTCGTGCACACCAGCGAGGGCGACGTCTGCCGCTTCCGGACGTGCTACGACACCGAGCTCTGGCCGATCGAAGTCGTCGACGCGAAGTTCGTCGACGCCGGCGAATACGATTATCCCCCCCGCCGCCGCCGCGCCGCCTCGGTGCTGAAGCTCACGCTCCGCTCGCTCAGCGAGCCGTTCGAAAAGCTCGGCGTCGACCGCCTCCGTTTCTACCTTCACGGCGACATGGTCGTGAATCGCCTCTACGCGTTGCTGCTCGAAGGAGAGCGCAACCGCGTCGCGGTCGTCCCGCGCGACGCAGAGACGATTCCCGACCTGCCGTATCTCGAGGCGCTGCAGGTCGGCTTCGCCGAAGACGAAGCCGTCATTCACTATCCGCGCGAAGGACATCCCGCCTACCGCCTGCTGCAGGAGTACTTCGCGTTCGAGGAGAAGTTCCACTTCGTCGACGTCGTCGGTTTGAACGGCCGCGCGACCGGGCAGGAGATCGACCTGCTGTTCCTCCTCGACCGGGAAACGCGCGGCCGGATCATGGTCACGCCGGAGTCGTTCGTCCTCGGCTGCACGCCGGCGGTGAATCTCTTCGAGATGACCAGCGAGCCGATTCGCATCGATCAGCGGCGCACCGACTACCGCCTGGTCGCCGATCATCGCCGCGAGCGCAACATCGACATCCACTCCATCCGCTCGGTGTCCGGCTCCTCGGATGCGACGCAGACCTCGCGCGAGTACGCGCCGTTCTACAGCTACACGCACGCGATGGCGCGGCAGAAACAGACCGCGTTCTGGCACGAGCGGCGCGTGCCGAGCCTCCGCGCGAACGCCACGTCCAGCGACATCTTTCTCTCATTCCACGACACCGCGTTCGATGCCGCGCAGCCGCCCGACGAAGTCGTGTTCGCGCACCTGCTCTGCACCAACGGCACGGTCGCGCCGGAGATCCCGGCTGGCAAGTGGCTGCAGACCGATACCGCGCTGCCGGTCAAGCAGATCGTGAATCTGCGCAAGCCGACGCAGCAGACCGCGCCGCACCTCGGCGGGCAGGCGCTCTGGCGGCTGATCTCGCACCTCTCCCTCAACTACCTCTCGCTCGACGGCGAGAAGGGAACGGCGGCGCTGCGCGAGATCCTGCTGCTCTACTGCAATCCCGACTCGCGCTCGCAGCGGCAGCGCATCGAGGGCATCAAGTCGGTTGCCAGCGAGAAAGTCGTGCGCCGCGTTCCGGGCAGCAACTGGAACGGCTTCGCGCGCGGCACGAAGGTGACGGTGACGTTCGAGGAGAGTCTCTTCGCCTCGGGCAGCGCGTTCCTGCTCGCCTCGGTGCTGAGCCAGTTCCTGGCCCTGCATGCATCGATCAATTCGTTCACGCAGCTCGTCATCCGCCGCGAAGGCGACGAGCGCTCCGCGGCATCCGAGGAAGTGAAAGGAAGACAATGGCCGGTGATGGTGGGCGGCAGAGCCGTTCTCTGAGAGAACAGCTCTACAGCGACGCCTCGCGCTTCTCGTTCATCCAGGCCGTGCGCCTGCTCGAACAGATGCGCGACGAGGCCACGCCTCCCGGCGAAGGCGTGAGCCCGCGCCACGAGGTCGTGCTCTTCCGCCACGCCGTCCGCTTCGACTTCCCCGAGACCGACGTCGAGTCCATCGTGCCGCCGAAGGCGCCCGGCCAGCCGCCGACGATGATGGTGAACGTGCTCGGCCTCACCGGGGCGACCGGTCCGCTGCCGCATCACGTGTCGGAGCTGGTGCTCGAGCGCACGCTGCGCGGCGACGACGGGTCGCGCGATTTCCTGGACATCTTCAATCACCGCCTGATCTCGCTGCTCTACCGCGCGCGCAAGAAGTATCGTCCCTCGCTCGATCCGCGCGGCCCCGAGCGCGGGCGCGTGGCCACGGTGCTGTTCGCGCTGATGGGGCTCGGCACCGGCCGCCTGCGCGAACGCCTCGGCATCGACGATCGCACGCTGCTCGCGTACGCGGGATTTCTCGCGCAGCAGCATCGCTCCGCGGCCGGACTCGAGCGGCTCATCGAGCATTGCTTCGGCGCGCCCGCGAAGGTGGTTCCGTTCCAGGGGCAGTGGTTTCGGATCGAGGCGGAAGATCAGACCAGCATCGGCGAGAAAGGACGCAATCAGATCCTCGGGCGCGGCGCCGTGCTCGGCAGCCGCATCTGGGATCAGTCGGCGAGCTTCGAGCTGCGCATCGGTCCTGTCTCGGCGACGAAGTTCCGCTCGTTCCTGCCGAGCGGCCACGCGCACGACGCGCTGCTGGCAATCATCCGCTTTTACGCCGGCGAGGATCTCGGCTACACCGTTCGCCTGGTGATGAAGAAGGAAGGCGTCACCGGAACGCACGTCCGCCGCCACGCGCGCGGGTACCTCGGCTTCACGTCGTGGCTCAAGACGCGCCGCTCCGCCGGCGACGACTCGCAGGTCTCGTTCCTGGGGCGGCGATGAGCGATCTGAAGGTCCTCATCGACAAGTTGAATCCCCTCTGCAAGCGTGCGCTGGAGTACGCGGCGGCGCTGTGTGTCGCCCAGACGCATTACAACATCGAGATCGAGCACCTGCTGCTCCGGCTCCTCGATCTGCCCGGCAACGACGTCGCGCTGGCGCTGCGCTACTACGACGTGGACGAGGGCGAGGTCGTGAAGCAGCTGAACCGCGCGATCGAGAAGTTCAATCGCGGGAACAGCCGCACGCCGGCGATGTCGCCGCAGGTCGTGCGGCTGCTGCGCCAGGGCTGGATGTGCTCGACGCTGGTCCTCGACTCGGGAGCGATCCGTTCCGGTGCCCTGCTCCTGGGGTTGTTCGAAGACGACCCGCTGCGCGAGACGATCTCCGCGTCGTGTCCGGCCCTCGGCCGCATCCAGCGCGATTCGCTGCACGACAATCTGCAGGAGCTGATCCGCGCGTCGGTGGAAGAAACCGGTGCGCCGCATGCGTCCGCGCCGGCCGCCGAAGACGCCGCGCCTTCGGCTCCGGAGTCCGCGCTGGACCGCTTCACGATCGATCTCACGGCCGAGGCGCGGGAGGGGAAGATCGATCCCATCCGCGGGCGCGACGGCGAGATCCGGCAGGTCATCGACATCCTCACGCGGCGGCGCCAGAACAACCCGATCCTCGTCGGCGACGCCGGCGTCGGAAAGACGGCCATCGTCGAAGGCTTCGCGCTCTGCGTGGCTGCGGGACGCGTTCCAACCGTTCTGCAGAACGTCTCGCTGCGCATTCTCGACCTCGGCCTGCTGCAGGCCGGCGCGAGCGTGAAGGGGGAGTTCGAGGAGCGGCTGAAGTCCGTGATCGCCGAGGTGAAGGCGTCGCCGGTGCCGGTAATCCTCTTCATCGACGAGGCCCACAGCATGATCGGCGCGGGCGGCCAGGCCGGACAGGGCGACGCCGCGAACCTGCTCAAGCCGGCGCTCGCGCGCGGCGAGCTGCGCACGATCGCGGCGACGACGTGGAGCGAGTACAAAAAGTATTTCGAGAAGGATCCCGCGCTCACGCGCCGCTTCCAGCTCGTGAAAGTCGAAGAGCCGGACGAGGAGAGCGCGCTGGACATGCTGCGCGGCGTCGCGCCGCACCTGGAGAAGCATCACGGCGTGCGCATCCTCGACGAGGCGGTGCGCAGCGCCGTGCAGCTCTCGCATCGCTATCTTCCCGAGCGCCGCCTGCCGGACAAGGCCATCGGCGTGCTCGACACCGCGGCCGCGCGCGTGGCGCTGGCGCAGGACGGCATGCCCGCGCCGATCGACGATCTCGATCGCCGCATCCGCATCGCCGAGGCCGAAGGGAACGAGGACAACGCGGCGGCGCTTCGCGCGGAGCGCGAGGCGTTGCACGCGCGCTGGACGAAAGAGCGCGAGCTGGTCGCGGAGATCCGCAAGTCGCTTGTCGACGACGTCGTCGATGACGATCGCGTCGCGGATCTGCGCAGCGAGCTCGCGGCGCTCCAGAACGAGACGCCGCTCGTGCCGCTGCACTGCGACGCGCGCGTGATCGCCGCGGTGGTCTCGGGCTGGACGGGCATTCCCGTCGGCCGCATGCTCTCCGACGAAGTGCGCAGCGTGCTGACCCTGCACGAGCGGATGTCGGCGCGCATCATCGGCCAGGGCCAGGCGCTCGACTCCATCTGCCGCCGCATCTCCACCTCGCGCGCGGGCCTCGAGGATCCCGCCAAACCGAAAGGCGTGTTCCTGCTAGTCGGCCCGACCGGCGTCGGAAAAACGGAGACCGCGTTCGCCCTCGCGGACGTGCTGTACGGCGGCGAGCGCAATCTCATCTCCTTCAACATGTCGGAGTTCCAGGAATCGCATTCCGTGGCCACGCTCAAAGGCGCGCCGCCGGGATATGTCGGCTACGGCCGCGGCGGCGTGCTCACCGAGGCGGTGCGGCGGCGGCCGTGGAGCGCGATCCTGCTCGACGAGATCGAGAAGGCCCATCCCGACGTCATCGATCTCTTCTACCAGGTCTTCGACAAGGGCGTGCTCGAGGACGGCGAGGGAGTGCCGGTCGACTTCCGCAACACGGTCATCCTCCTGACCTCGAACGCCGGCGCGGACGTGATCATGGAAGCCTGCCGCGCGCCGGCGGAGAAGCGCGACGCGCAGAAGATCGTCGACGCGCTGCGTCCCGAGCTGCAGCGCATCTTCCGCCCCGCGCTCCTCGGGCGCCTGGTGGTCGTGCCGTATTACCCGCTGCGCGAGCGCGAGGTGATGCGCATCGTGGAGCTGAAGCTGCGCTCGATCCAGGAGCGCGTCCGCGGCAACCACGCCGCGGAGCTGACCTACGAGCCGCGCCTCGTCGAGTCGCTGGCCGGGCGCTGCGATCCCGGCAGCGGCGCGCGCGAGATCGACCGCCTCCTGACCCAGACTCTTTTGCCCGAGCTCTCCACGCGCATCCTCGAGCGCATGGCCACGGGCGCGACCTTCTCCAAGATCCACATCAGCGTCGACGCGATGGGAAGGTTCATCTGATGGACCGCGCGACCAGGGTCGTCGTCGTCGCGGGCGGATTCACTGTCGCGCTCCTGCTGCTCGCCGCGGGCTGCATCATCGCCAACATTCCGCGCCCGCCTGCGGAACGCCGGCGTCCCGCCGGCTGGTCCGCCGGCCTCCGGCCGGCCGCGATGATCCCAACGCCGCTCCCGGCACCGCGCCGTCCGCGTCCCCGCCTCCGTTACCTCAACGTCCGCTACGCCCCGCTCATCGAACAAGCCGCCGAGCGCCACGACGTCCCGCCGCTGCTGATCGCGGCGATCACCCGCGTCGAGTCCGACTTCGACCCGAACGAGCTCTCCCACAAAGGCGCGCGCGGCCTGATGCAGGTCATGCCCGAGACCGGCGCACGCTTTGGCGTCCCGCCCAGCCTCCTCTTCGACCCCGAGCGCAACATCGCCGCCGGCACCGCCTACCTCTCCTGGCTCCTCGACCGCTACGACAACGACCTCGACCTCGCCCTGGCGGGCTACAACGCCGGCGAAGGCGCGGTCGACAAATACTCGGGAATCCCGCCGTACCGCGAGACCCGGAACTACGTGCGCAAAGTACGGTCGGCGTTCTACGAGCTGCAGCGGACGAATTGATCAAAGCTCATCGAGCTCACCGATCACGTAGTCGACCGCCGTGCTGCAGCGCTGCGCCCCGGTGGCGCAGTGGTACACCCCGGGTGGCGCAGCGGTACACCCCCGGTGGCGCAGTGGTACACCCTGGGTGGCGCAGTGGTACACCCCGGGTGGCGCAGTGGTACACCGCCGGTGGCGCAGTGGTACACCCCGGGTGGCGCAGTGGTACACCCCGGGTGGCGCAGTGGTACACCCCGGGTGGCGCAGTGGTACACCGCCGGTGGCGCAGCGGTACACCGCCGGTGGCGCAGCGGTACACCGCCGGTGGCGCAGCGGTACACCCCCGGTGGCGCAGTGGTACACCCCGGGTGGCGCAGTGGTACACCCGGGTGGCGCAGTGGTACACCCCCGGTGCGCACGTGCGCACTCCCGTGTCGCAGTGCAGCACGCCTAGGTCGTGGTGACACAGCCGAGTCTGGTATTCTGCGCGGCCGGTCCATGGATCCAGAAGTCACGGCGATCGTCACGACGCACACACGGCCGGCCCATGTCCACCAGGCGCTCGCGTCGTTGCGCGCGGAGACGCACAAGAACATCGAAGTCGTCCTCGTCGACGACGGTGGCACGTTCACCCGCCCCGCGGTGGATCGGGATCTTGCCGTTCGCGTCCTGCGAGGCCCCGGCCTGGGCGTAGGGAGGGCGCGCAACCACGGACTTGCCGCTGCCCGTGGGGAGTATGTGATTTGTCTGGACGACGACGATGTTGCATTACCGCACCGCATCTCCAGCCTCGTCACTGCGGCGAGACATCGCCAGGCGAGCCTGTGCTTCGGCATGACGCGCAGAGTCGTCGATGGTACGGCGGAGGTTCTCGAGGACGTGCCGACGCACCTCCTCTCACCGGGCGCCGTCGGGTTCTGCGATCTCCTCACGTGTGCGCCGCACGTCAACGCCGTTCTCGTACGGACGGAGACATTACGGGAGGCCGGGGGCTTCGACATCGGGGCCGAACACTTCGACGACTGGTCGGCGTGGCTTCGCATCGCCGATCGAGGCCCGGTGATGTGGCGCATCCCGGAAACGGTCGCCGAGTGGCGAATCCACGCGCAGGGATTGTCCGCTCGAGTTCTGCAGATTCGCGCGATGAAGGCGCGGCTGGTATCACTGTTCAAACACCTTCACCCGTCGCTTTCCTCCGATAACGCGCGGGCGGTCGTCGCGGCGAAACGCATTGTCGCCTCGACGGATATCTCAACCTACGATGACTACGCCGATGTAATGGCGGCGGCACGGGAGGCGCTGCACGCTCGAGGGACGTGCTTCGGTCATTCCCCGTGCGCACACAGCGTAGAGCCGCTCTTCACACGTCGAGCCGGTACAGCGCGTCCTCATTCTCCAGCGTGATCAGAAGAATCAGACCCTTGGGCGTGAACATCCTGTCGCTCACCCGGGTGAGCTTGAATCCCAGCACCGGGTGGATCCAGCCTTTGGGAAAGGGATGGGCTCGCAGACCCTGATGGTCCTTCCCGCTCTTGCGGAGAAAGCCGTAGCAGAAGAGGCAGCAGTCCTGCGTCGCGGCGATGGCCGTCACGCTGGGCGCGCTCTGGATGATGTGCGACTCGCCGTGGCTGAAATTTCCCCGGCCGCCGATGTCCTCGAACCCCAGCACTCCCATGTCCTTCACGACTTTCACCGCCGCCTTGACGAAGTTTCCCGATCCGGAGAGAAAGACCGTCGCGCCGTTCGTGCCGATCGCGTACGTTTCATCCGAAGACGCCGGCATGGCTTTCTTCACTGTCTCGCTGTTGAGAATGCCGTTGAGCATCGGAAGCAGCAGGGTCTTGGTGGTCGCCGCCCCGCCTCCGGCGATGGCGCTGGCCACGATCGCCTTGACCTCCTTGAAGGCGGGCTTGTTGGGGTTCTGGTCTTCCGAGCCTTCCCAGACCTGGACCGGCTTGGGGGGCTCGTCGATCTCGATCGGCACGGCCGTGTCGGCGCGTTGAATGACGAAGCCGCGGCTCATGCGCTCGGCCTCGGCTTCGAGCACGGCGTCGTGCACGACGGCCAGGCCGGAGCCGAAGGGATTGCGCACCCGGCCGCTGCGCTGCTGCACGACGTGCGCGAGCTCGTGCGCGAGGATCCGCTGTCCCTGCGGCGTCTGCGGATTCCACTGCCCCGGCGCGAAGTGGATGTTCGTGCCGGTCGTGAATGCGAGCGCGCCGATCGCCGGCGCGTGCGGGTCGATGTGGATCCGCACGTCGGCGAAGCTGGTGCGAAAGGCCGACTCCATCATCTGGCGCACGTTGGCCGGAAGCGGTTGGCCCGGCGCCCTGCCGAACGCCGGCGGCGGAGGGATCGCGACCGCCGAGCCGTTCGGCGTCATGCGCTGCATGACCTGACGCTGCACCGGCGCCGCAGCATTCGGCGCCGGGGCGTTCGGCGCCGCGGAATGTCCGAATGCGATGCGTTGCCGCACCCAGTCCGGCACCGCCCGAACGGCCTGCATCGGCTGCGCGACCCCGACGCGGGATAAACCGTGAGGGAACATCCCCTGGATCACGCTTCCGGCAGGCATGAAGGCAATATAAGTCCGCCGGACACGTCGCGCGACGCCTCTCTGTCCACTTTCATAGACAACGGAGCCTGTTTCGCGAATCACGCATCGTGTCTTGTGAATACGGTGCGAGGTGGGGAAACCTCGTGCGCCAGACCGCGTACCTCCGATGAGAAGGTCAAGCGCCATGACCCGCTTCCGCTCCACCGCGTTTTCACTGTGGCTCGTCCTGCCACTTGCCATCGCCATCGTTGGCGCTGTGTGGATCGACCGTGCGACCGCGCATTTCCAGGCGTTGACGGGCCGGCCATTCTACGGCCTTGCCGGCTACCACTACTCGGTGCCTGAATGGGGGTTCGCCTATCATTCAGGCGGGGAAAAGATCCACAGATGGACTACCATCGTTCCCGGGTATTCGACCGTCGCGGCGTTGCTACTGTCGGGGCTTCTGGCCGCCGTGTATTGCAGGAGAGATGGATGGCGCACGGTCGTCGTGCTCTCGGTCGCTCACGTGGTCATCACCGCCGGGTTTGTTCTCGCCGTGGCTTACTACGATATCAACATAACGGGCGTTTTCATTTAGGGCCAGCCCGTAAAGAAACTCGGCCACTGACGTTCCGAAGTACGCTCCCGATTTGCGCGTTACCAGGCCGCATTATATTGGCGGCGGTTCTCCGAACCTGGTGCTCCACACGGCGAGAACCTCGATTCGCTTTGCGCGCTGGTCTACGCGATAGTAGACGTAGTGCTGTGTGCCGGCGAGGACAACACGCCGCACGCCCGCAAGTTCGACGTCTTCAGCGACGGCTCCTGCTTCAGGATATTCGGCGATAAGCGCAAAAGCTCTGCGAAGTTCTTCGTGGGCTCGACGCTACATGCCACAGATCAGTTCGACTCGTCCAGCTCTGCGAGGAGATCGTCGGCGTTCACGAACTCGCCGCGGTCTGCCTGAGCTATGGACTCGAGAAGCATGCGTTTCTCTTCCGGCGAGACGCGGAATGGTTCTCTGTCGTAACTGAGAACCGTGACTCTCTCGCCTTCCGAGAAGGGCTGCCCTTCAACCACGATCGTTCCGTCAGCTACCGTGCCGGTGGCAATCTTCACGTTGGGCATTCTACCGCTTTGATCGAGGCCCGCGAACGACCATCTCCCGTTCGTCAAAGCGGTCGAGTGCTACGATTCTCCCGCAATGCACATTGGAGAAGGTGCACTCTGCTCATAATCGCCGCCGCTTTAATGGTGTTGGTTGCTTTCGTTCACTCCGTTCTGGGTGAGCGCTACATTCTCGTCCGCCTGTTCCGCCGGAATGACCTGCCGAAGCTGTTCGGGACTGATGACTTCACGAGGCGGACCTTGCGGTTTGCGTGGCACATCACCAGCGTGATGGGGCTCGGGTTGGCCGCGATCCTCGTCATGCTCGACTCGCCGGGCGATACGTTCACGCGTAGAACGGCGGAAATCGTTGCGGCGACATGCGCGCTGAGCGGTCTTGTGGCGCTCGCCGGTTCGAGAGGCCGCCATCCGGCCTGGATCGCGTTTCTTGCGATCGCCGTCCTAACCTGGCTCGGATCTCACTGAATTACGCGCGGGCGGTGCCGCGGCGCAACAGGCGGAGGATGAAAAGCAGCACGATCGCTCCGATGAACGCCACGAAGATCGTCCCCGGCAACCCGCCGAACGGAGTCGACACCCCCAGCTTCGCGAACAGCCAGCCGCCGACGAAGGCGCCGATGATGCCGATGATGATGTCGCCGATGATGCCGTAACCGGTGCCGCCCATGACCATGGACGCCAGAACGCCCGCCACGAGTCCTACGATGAGCCATATCAGAATACTCATGCGATCCTCCAAGCAACGGCCGTGCCTCTGCTGCTCATCGAGAAAGCCGGGCATTGCCGGCCGGATAGGAGTAGAGTCGCGGCTCCACCGGACTTGAGGAGGTTTTCATGACACGAGCCGCGGGCAAAGCTCCGAAACAGATCACCTGGATCATCTGTCTCATCCTCTATGTCATCGCCCTCGTCGCACATTTCGGAATCGCCCGAGTCCCCGGCAACGTCGCCGAGTGGTCGTGGATCATCGGCTTCGGCCTGCTGCTCGCCGCCGTTCAGATTCGCGGGTTGTAACGGTCGCCCCGTCTACTTGAGGGGCAGGCCCACCTGCCTAGCCTGAGAGGCATGGTCCCGGGCGCCCCATCTCCGCTCGATTCTTCCGTCTCGCAATGTGAACCATTCCATTGCGACAAGCTCGAAGGATTTGCCGGTCGGTTGGTTCCCGCGAAACGGCGCGACAAACGTGCCGCGCTCGGTGTACCGCGCGGCGACAGTGTCTTCCTCGGCGATGAGGCTTTCGATGGTCAATTCGATCTGAAAAGCAGAATGAAGTTCTTCCCAGATTGGAACGACGACATCGAGTCCGCCCCAGCCCAGCACGCCCTGGACAACCGCGCTGGGGCTGAAGATCTCCCTGAGCGCTCCTATGTCGCCACGGTTGAATGCGTCGACGTACCGCCGGACCACCTGCTTGTTTGCTTCTGCATCTCCCACGACGATCTCCTTCGGTCGATCATAGGGCGCTGATGAGCGTGGCGATTGACGACGCAAGCGCCTGTAACGACGCATCATCGATCACCTCGCCTACGATCCTGCGATGAACGAATGGCTCCATGCGCGATGCTTCCAGCACGACTTTCCAGTTCATCGTTCGCAGCGTCTCGTGCAGCGATGCCTGCGCGTACTTGCCGCCGGCAGGTGACGCATTCAGGTAGTGCGACCGGCTTTCCCACGAGCTCGCCGGTCGATACCAGCCAGTCCAGCATGTTTTTCAGCACGCCCGGAACACCGTGCGCGTATTCAGGGGATGAGATCAGCACCGCATCGGCATCGATGAGCAGACTTCGCAGCGTCGCGACAGAATCGGGTGGCGTCGCGCCTTCCTCGTCCAGATCCGGATTGAAGTGCGGAAGACCGCCGAGACCATCGTAGATGATGACCTCGACTCCGGCCGGAACAACTCGCCCGGCAGCCCGCAACAGAGCTGCATTAGAGGAATGCCTGCGGAGACTTCCGCTGATTCCGACGATCTTCATCCTTCTGTTGCAGGCATTACCCCACCAGCAGCGCCAGCTGCGCCATGCGCCGCAGGTGATGTTCGAGCACCGCCTCCAGCACCGCCGGGATGCGCTGCGGCTGCTTGATCGGAGCGCCATCGGCGCTGATGTCGAGTCGGCCTGCGGAGACTTCGCGGTCGAGGAGGCGGAGCAGTGCGGCGCGGTCGTGGGTGCCGTCGAGCTGCAGCAGGAGGAAGCGCGCCATCGGGTCGTCGAGCTTCAGCACGCGGTGGCGCTGGTTCGTGACCAGCAGCCCCTTCGCCGCCTGCCGCCGCGCGAAGGGCGTCGCCCGCGGATGCGCGCTGACGACGTTCGTGCAATCGGGCGGAACGACGTGCAGCGCGACGACGCCGCTCCAGAACAGCGCGTGCAGGAGATCGGGCAGCACCGGCAGGATGTCGTCGTCATCGACATTGTCGTTGGCGATGCGTCTCCGGACGTCGGCGATCAGCGCCTCGAACGACGCGGCCCTCGGCCAGATCGCCGAGAGCGCGACGAGCGTCGCCTTCGCCGCCGGATGGCTCGATGAAAAGACCTTCCCGCGCTCGGTGCGAAAGCTCTCGCTCACGGCGGGACGCAGGTCGGGCTCGTTCGCCAGCGGCTTGCACGGCGAGGCCGCGAACAGCGTCCGCATCGTCTGCGGATTCATGGTGCGGTCGAGCGGCCGCTCCGCATGGCAGAGCAGCGTCCGGCGGAACGTGCGGTTCAGCACGAAGTCGAGATACTGCTCGGCCTCGACGGGGTCGGGCGCCAGCTCGCGCAGCCGCTGCGCCGCTAAAGGCGGCAGGTTGTCGATCGAGGCCTCGTGCGCCTCGGCCTCGCAAACCGGCTGCAGGCCGTGACCCGCGGCCCGGGCCGCAAACTCGTGGAAGTAGAGCGGCGCGTTCGTCTCCTCGAGATACTCGTGCAGCACGTAGCTCGGGCGGTCGCGGTACTCCTCGAAGTGGTCGCGCGCCGAGCGGAGGAACTGCGAGTGCGGATCGTCGCCCTCGCCGGCCGTCTCCGCGAGGAACTGCACCAGCTCGAACGCGCGCGCGGTCTTCTCGCCGGGATCGTCGACGCCGCGCGTGTGGAACAGCAGCATCTCCCGCATCATCCGCCGCAGGTGCCATCCCGGGTACGTGTTGTAGCTGACATACGCGACGCCGTTCGGCGCGAGGTTGGTTTTGCAGATGCCGAGGATTTTCTGCTGCACCTCCGGCGACACCCACGAGAACACGCCGTGGCAGATGATGTAGTCGAACGTGCCGAGCGACGCGTCGACGTCGGTGATGCTCATCGCCCGCAGGTCGACATTCGTCAGTCCGAGCGCGCGCACTTCGCGCAAGCCATCTTCGATCTGCCGCGGCGAGAGATCGATCCCCACGAACGCCGCCTCGTGCAGCTCGACCGCCATCGGAATCAGGTTGCCGCCGTCCGCGCATCCCAGCTCCAGCACCCGGCAGCGCTCCGGCATCGCCGCCTCGAGGCCATGCAGCCGCGCCAGCGTGGCCAGATGATCGGGATGCGTGTGATGCTGCGAGCCGCTGACGTAGGGGACGCGGTCGTAGGAGTCGCGGACGCGATGCTCGTCCGACCCGATCACGTGATGACCGGAAACGCGGTCTCGACGGCGGCCTTGCTTCCGAAGCCGCCGATGACGATGCCGGCGGTCTCGGCCTCGCCGCACCACGGGACGCCTTCGCACTCTTTCGCGCTCGCCTCCGCCTTGCAGAAGGCATGAGCCACTTCGTTGCGGATCTTGGCGATGTCCCACGTCTTCGGGAAGAACGTGCTGTCCTTGAAGACCGCCTTGCCGCTCTTGCGGCACGATCCGCTGTAGACCTTGGCGTCGTTCTCGTCCCCCATCTTGCACGCGCCGAACTGCACTCCGGTCTTGGCGTTTTCAGAGTGATATCCGGTATGCGAGGTGCCGGCGTCCTCTCCCTCCATGACGTGCTTCTGGAACGTCCCCACGAACTTGACCTCGGAAAGGCACAACTTGAACGCCTTGGCCGCGTCCTCCGCCACCGAGGCCTGTGCTCTCGCCGTGGCCTTCGCCTTCTTCGCTTTCTTGTTCGATGCGAATGGATTCGTCGACGCCCGCGCGGCGGGCTGTACGACTTCGGCGCATTCGTCGCAGCAGGCCTTTTTCGCCGGCGTCGCCGCGCGCAGCGCCATCCGCTCGGCTTCGCCTTCGAGGTTCGCGTCGTGCACGACGGCCACGCCGGCGTTGAACGGATTGCGCACGCGGCCGCAGCGCTGCTGCACCACGTGCGCGAGCTCGTGCCCGAGGATGCGCTGGCCCTGCGGAGTGTTCGGCGCGTACTGGCCCGGTGCGAAATGGATGTGCGAGCCGTGCGTGAACGCGAGCGCGCCGATCGATGCCGCGTGCGCGCCGACATGCACGCGCACGTCGTTGAAGTTCGTTCCGAACACCGACTCCATCTTGTGGCGGACGTCCGTGGGCAACGGCTGGCCCGCGTCGTTGCCGAAGCGGGCCATGTTCGGCGAGAGCTCGATCGCCGAGCCGCTCGGCGTCATGCGCTGCATGACCGGACGTTGCGCAGGCGCGGATGGCGCCGGCGCAATGGTTCGCTGTTCCATCGCGATTCTCTGCTGGACCCACGCCGGCGGACCGGAGGCCGCCTTCGGCTGGATCGATTGCCCGGCGGTGAGCCGTCCAAGGCCGTTCGGAAAGAATCCCTGGATCACCGTGCCGGGCATGCGATCTATTTCTTTCCTGGCGTCGGCCGCGGCTGCATCGCCGAACGCGACATCCGCTCCGCCTCGGCTTCCATGGCGCGGTCGTGCACGACCGCGGTGCCGGTGCCGAACGGATTGGCGACGCGTCCGGCGCGCTGCTGCACGACGTGCGCGAGCTCGTAGCCGAGGATGCGCTGGCCCTGCGCCGAGTCGGGATTGTATTGGCCCGGTGCGAAGTAGATGTGCGAGCCGCGCGTCATCGCGGTGGCGCCGAGCGCGGCCGGCTCGGGACCGATGTGGATGCGCACGTCGGAGAACTTCGCCCCGAACACCGCCTCCATCTTCTGCAGCACCGCCGCGGGCAGCGGCTGTCCGCCCTGCGCGGGCAAGGCCGGCGCGGTCGGCGGCACCGGCATGGCCGTGCCGTTCGGGAGCCGCTGAATCGACTTCGCGCGCAGACCTCCGGGAAAGCAACCCTGAATGACGGAATTCGAGCGCATGGTGAGCCTCCGAGTCAGAAACGGCGCTTCATTTTTCCCTGCGCCACACCGGCCATGACCCGGCCGATCGGCGCTTCCAGTTTCGTCAGGCCGCGCTCGTCGCGGCCTGCCGTGGCGAACCCCATCCGCTTGTACCACTCGGTCAGATGCCCGCTTCCGGCGTCCTGGCTAGAGAGCACGATCTTGCTCTTCCCCAGCTCGATGCCGGTGCGCAGCGCCGACTCGATGAGCGCGCTGCCGACACCCTGCTTGCGATGCGACGGATCGACGCCGAGGTCGGTGACCTCGATCGCCGCTCCCTCGCGCGCGTGGACCATCACCGATCCGATCTTCTGGCCGCCGGCATTCGCCGCGATCTGATAGCTGTGATTCCCGACCTTCATCGCGCGCGTGGTCTGCATCTGCGCGGTGCGGTGAATGGAGAAGGGATCGCTCTTCGCCTGCGCCGGCTGATGCGCCGCGGCGCGATGCCCGAGGCGGTCGGCCTCCGCTTCCAGCGCGTGGTCCTGCACCACGGCAACGCCCGAGCCGAACGGATTGCGCACGCGGCCGGAGCGCTGCTGCAGCACGTGCGCGAGCTCGTGGCCGAGGATCTGCTGGCCCTGCGGCGTCATCGGGTTGTACTGGCCGGGCGCGAAGTGGATGTCCGTGCCCTGGGTGAAGGCGAGGGCGCCGATCGCCGAGGCGTGCGGTCCGACGTGCACGCGCACCTCGCCGAAGCTCGCGCCGAAAAACGACTCCATCTTCTTGCGGACGTCGGGAGGCAGCGGCTGGCCGCCGCCGCTGGCGAAGTTGCCGAGACTCGCCGGCACCTGAAACGCCGAGTTTTCCGCGCCCGCCGCGTGGCGCTGCACGGGCAGCGGTTGCCGCGTTGCAGTGTCGCGCGCCGCGCCGCGAGCTTGCGCGCGCTGCACGCTCACCAGGCGCCAGAAACCGCCCGGGAAATTACCCTGGATGACATTCCCACGAGACATGCTGCTACCTCGAAAGACTTCAACCTCTCTGGACGTCCCGATTGTACTCCTTGGATTCGATCGATGCGATCAGCTCGCGCGCACTTTCCATTTCCGGGTCCATTTCCAGTGCCTCCCGCGCGAGCTCCAGAGCCCGCGGGAGCTGTTCGAGCGCGAGATGACAGAGGGCCAGGTTCATCGACGTTCCGCTGTCGGGTCCATACCAGCGGATCGATTCCTCGAACAGCGTGATGGCGTCCGCCGGACGGCCGGCCGCGAACAGGAGCGCCGCAGCGTGGAAGGGCAGGTCGACCGGCTCGCGCAGCGGGAAGTAGGTCTCCCACACCTTGTGCGCGACCACCGCCAGCTCGGCCTTCTCCGCGTCGCTGGCATCCTCGGCGAGCCGGATCAGCGTCTCGAACGCGGCCAGGTAGATGACGTGGTCCCAGCCGCTGAGGCGGATCATCGCGATCAGCTGATGCACCGTGAACGTGTCGTACTTCGTCTGCGTGGCCTGTTTGAGCAGGAAGAAGTCGGCGGGGCTGCGCCGCTCGATCCAGGCGTCGAACGCGAGATCGACTTCCGGCGGGCTGAAGCCCGCCGCTCCACCGAAGATCGAGGCGACGATGTGCAGCGGCGCGAAGCGATGGGTGGTCTGCAGGAACCGGCCGCCCATGGCCCGGGTCCATTGTCCGACGGCGTGATAGTTGACCATCATCGAGAACGAGCCGTGCTGCGCGAGGTGCGGCTCGCTGGCCGCGCGCACCGCGTCTTCCCGGACGTATCCCTTGTCGCCGCTGACGAGCAGCATCCGCCCGCCGGAGATCTCGCGCAGATGCTCGAGCGCGGTGAGCGCGCCTCGCGGGAAGAGCACGACCGAGCCGGGAAAGAGGCGCCGGTAGGTTTCGAGGATGGCGTTCCAGGATTCGTCGGCGTACGGCGGCGCGTCGAGCGTCTGCGCGTCGCACGACAGCACGAACTGCTCGCCGGTCTCGCCGGGAGTCGTCTCCGCGCGCACGAGGACGCTTTGCAGCTCGCCGTCGGGCGTGATCCGGAAGCAGTCGTTGCGCAGGGCGTCGAAGACGTAGTTGGCGATGACGACCAGCGGATTGCGTCCGGTCAGCTCGATCTCGCGGTCGTTCTCGACGTCGAATCGCGCGAAGTCGACCGCGCCTTCCTCGACCAGCGGCTGCAATGAAGGATGGGAGCGGAGGACGTCGAGGTTGTAGTCGGTGAAGTCGGTGTAGACGTAGCGCACGCGGACGCCGCGTACGAGCTCGCGCAGTCTATGGAGAAAGAGATAGCCGAAGCGCCCGCTGCCGCATCCGAGCTCGACGATGTTGACCGGCGCGTTGGGATCGAGCGACGCGGCCTCGTCGCGGATCCACGCCGCGACCACGTGCGCATACGACGTCGCGATCCAGGCGTTACTGGTGATGTATTGCGGAACGACGGCGTCGCTCCACGCGCGGATGCCCTGCTCGTCGTAATAGCGGCGCTGCCAATCCCATAAGGAGGATTGGGAGAGGGGCCGGTACTCCGCGTCGAGGACCGTGGTCATTCGCGACGATGATACGTCTGACGCTACACTCCCCGCATGGCCTACGTACAGGGATACCACTACATGTCGATCGCCACTCCGCTCGGTAAGGACAAGCTCCTGCTGCGCAGTTTTCAGGGCGAGGAGATGATCTCCGGGCTGTTCCGATTCTCTCTCGAGATGCAGTCGGAAGATCCGTCGATCGACTTCTCGCAGATCGTCGGAAAGAGCGCCACCATCACCGTCGAGCTGGCCGACGGAACGCAGCGCTACATCAACGGCATCGTCGGCCGTTTCATCCAGTCCGGCACCGACGATTACTTCATCAATTACTCGGCCGAGCTGCATCCGTGGTTCTGGCTGACGACCATGAGCGCCGACTGCCGGATCTGGCAGAACAAGAGCGTGACCGACATTGTCACCGGCCTCTTCACCGAGCTCGGATTCACCGATTACAGGGACGCGACCACCGGGACTTACAGTCCGCTCGAGTATTGCGTGCAATACAACGAGACCGCCTTTCACTTCGTATCGCGTTTGCTCGAGGAGGCCGGCATTTTCTATTACTTCGAGCACGAGGACGGCAAGCACACGCTGGTCCTCGCCGACGACTCCTCGGCATTCAAGGCCTGTCCCGGCGCGGCGACCATCGACGTCGGCGCCACCCCGAACTGGAAGCAGCAGAACACGATCATCTCCTGCTCGCTGGAAGAGGCGGTGATCGCCGGCAAATACGCCGTCGACGATTTCAGCTTCGAGACACCTTCGACCGACCTGCTCGGCTCGTCGGACAGTACCAAGGCGCACGAAGGCACCAAGCGCCGGCTCTATGAGTATCCCGGCGGCTTTACGAAGAAAGACGCCGCGGAAGGGCTGGCCAAGAAGCGGATGGAAGAGGAGGAGTCGTCACAGAAGCGATTGCGCGGGATCAGTTACTGCCGCGCGTTTTTCGCCGGCGCGAAGACGACTGTCCAGAAGCATTACAGGGAGGACGCGAACACCGATTATGTGTTGTCCGTGATTTCCCACAATGCGACGCCGGACGGATATACGAACTCGTTCGAGTCCTTCTCATCGGACACGACGTTCCGTCCTCCGCGCTCGACGCGCCGGCCGGTCATCCCCGGGACACAGACGGCCCTGGTGGTCGGGAAATCGGGCGAGGAGATCTGGACCGACAAGTACGGCCGCATCAAAGTGCAGTTCCATTGGGACCAGAAGGGAAAGAGCGACGAGAACAGCTCCTGCTGGATCCGCGTTGCGCACGGCTGGGCGGGGAAGAGCTGGGGCCAGATGTTCCTGCCGCGCATCGGCCAGGAAGTGGTGGTGAGCTTCCTCGACGGCGATCCCGACCGCCCTCTGGTCACCGGCTCGGTCTACAACGCCGAGCAGACCGTTCCTTATGCGCTGCCGGGCGAACAGACCAAGAGCACGATCAAGAGCAACGTCTCCAAGGGCGGCGGCGGCTTCAATGAGATCCGCTTCGAGGACAAGAAGGATTCCGAGGAGATCTTCATCCAGGCCGAGAAGGACTGTAATCGCGTGGTGAAGAACAACGACGACCTGAAAGTCGGCTTCGAGAAGAAGGACAAGGGCAATCAGACCATCGCCATCTACAACGACCGCACGGTGACGCTGGAGAAGGGCAATGAGACGCTGCAGGTCAAGGAAGGGAACCGCGACGTCAAGGTCGACAAGGGCAATGAGACCCACACCGTCGCCGGCACGCGCGACGTCACGGTGACGAAGGCGGAGACGCACACGAATAAGGACGCGTTCACGCAGAAGGTGACGAAGAATTACGAGCTGAACGTCGACGGCAACCTGACCATCACCGTGAAGGGCACAGTGACGATCAAGTCCACCCAGGACATGACCCTGCAGTCGAGCGCCGCGCTGACGGCCAAGGCGGCGACCGATCTGAAGACCGAAGGGATGACCATTACGAACAAGGCCTCGACGGACCTCAAGAACGAAGGCCTGAACATCACCGACAAAGCGAGCGTGGCCTATAAAGCCGAAGGCGTGACGGTGAACGTGAAGGCCTCGGGGATGAACACCGTCGAGGCCAGCGGCATCCTGACGGTGAAGGGCTCGCTGGTGAAGATCAACTGAGGGGGCTACGCCTTCAGATCACGTTCGCCGACGTCCCACGATCACGTGCACGTCGTATTCGACGGTGCTGCGCTCGTGCAGGCGCACTCTCCAGGGCACGCGCGAGTCTTCGCTTTCGATCTCGATGTCGCGCGAGAGCAGCTCGCGCAGCAGCGGTTCGGCCGCTCCCTGGTGCAAGCCGCGCTGGGAGTGGCCGCCGAGCCAGTGTTCGACCGGGGTTGCGGTGGGAGACCAGTCGTAGGGAGTGCTGATGATGGTCTTGCCGCCGGGGCGCAGGACGCGCGCGAGCTCGGCGACGGTTTCGTGCGGCGCGGGAGTGCAGTCGAGGACGTTGATGCTCGCGGCGAATGCGAATGTGGCGTCGGGGAACGGGAGGGCGGCGGTGTCGCAACACCAGAAGTCGACCTGCTCGCGTGAAGCAGCATCGATCGTCTCGTCGCGCCGGTCGAAGGCGAGTCCGACGCGTCTCCGCGCGTAGCGCAGGCGTCCTTCGCGCAGCGCGCGCGACGCGACGCGCAGCATCGCGAAGTTGAGATCGACGCCGACCGTGATCGCGCCGGTTTTCTGCGCCACGTGAAAGGTCGTCCCGCCGGTCGCGCAGCCGGTGTCGATCGCCGGGCCTTCCGGAGTGTCGCCGAGCGCGCGGTCGAGAAGCGCGATCGCCGAGCCGCCGCCGTAATGATCGTCGGCGTACATGCCGACGTGATGGCGCTGGGTGTCGAACGACGATCCCGGCCCGAGGACGTCGCCAATCACGCTCTCGATCTCGGGGGAGAGATCGTCGCGCAAGAGAACCTGCAGCGGGTTCGCGGAGAGCCAAGCGCGGATCGGGCCGACGATGACCGGGATACCGTCGATGATCGGATATTCGCGTATGCAGTTGCCGCAGGCGAGGATGCCTTCGAGGACGTCGCCGTCCGACTCGCGGATCGTGCTCGTGATCGCGAGCGCGCCGCGGCAGAGAGGACAGATCGGACGCAGCGCTTCGAAATGCGTCCGGCGCAAGCGTCAGCCTCCGATCATCACGGTCGGACATCCGGGCGGCAGGATCTTGCCGGTCGGGCCGGGGATCGGTGCGACGCAGGCGGTGTGCGCGGTCATGTCGTTCGCGCGCGCGGCGGGCATGTTGCCGATCAGCACCGTGGCCGATCCGAGCGCGATCATGCCCGGGCCTCCCGGGACGCAGCCCGGAAGCATGCAGGGCGCGGTGGTGTCGGTGCTGCGCGCGGCGGGCATGTTGCCGATCAGCACCGTCGGCTCGCCTTTGATGATCGCCAGCGGAAGCGCGGGATGCGCCGAGGGAGTGGGAACGGGCGCGGGCGGATGGATCGGCGCATGACAATGCGGCGAGTCCTGCAGGACCATGTCTCCCATCCGTGCGGCGAACGGCATGCGGCGAGTATAGCTAGTGCAGCCGGTCGCGGGTGACGTAGGCGCTGTCGCCGTAGTTGCTCACCTGCTCCATCGTCCACACTTTCAGTTGCGGGCCGTTCGGGTCCCAGATCGCCGCCAGGGTCTTGTCCATCGACACCGCATAGACCACGACGACGTGGTCCGGCACGCCCAGCATGACCGGCTTTCCGCTGTTGACCGCGCTGTAGAGCGCCTCGGGACTTTTCCAGTCGATCCTCTCGACCGGCACCGTCAACAGTTGGCCGAGCTCCGGGATCTCCCTCATGGTGATCGAGTAGAGCGCATCCTCCTTCCACTTCAGCCGGTCCAGCATCTGATGGTGTGTTTTGCCGCAGAGGACGGCCATGGCCGCGAACCAGCAGCCGCGGGGTGTGATCTGTTTTTCCCACCGATTCGCGCCTGCGTCGGTGAATCCCACGAAGGAGGGCTCGGGCGGCGCAGGGGCGACGTGCACTTCGTCGAAGTCGCCGTGGCGGTTGCTGTCGACCAGCCACTCCAGTCCGACCGTGGCGTCGTAGAGGACGTGCCTGCCATCGAAGGTGAACCCCTTCACACGATAGGTTTTCGCGGTGTCGAGGCGGTCGACGATGTTGGGGGCGCCGACCATCCTGACTTCGATGTCGCCGCGCCTCGGCCTGTAGGACTTCGTCAAGACGAACTGGCACTGGATGGGCGCCCGCCGCTTGAACTGCAACGCCGCGGCGCGATGCGCCATCCGCTCCGCCTCTGCCTCCAGCAGCGCGTCATGCACGACGGCGACGCCGGAGCCGAAAGGATTGCGCACCCGGCCCGCGCGCTGCTGCACGACGTGCGCGAGCTCGTGCGCGAGAAGGTGTTGCATCCGCGGCGACGCGGCGTCGTACTGCCCGGGCGCGAAGTGGATATGCGAGCCGTGCGTGAACGCGGTCGCGCCGATCGACGCCGGCTGCGGTCCGATGTGAATGCGCACGTCGCCGAATCGCGCGCCGAAGAACGACTCCATCCTCTGCTGCACGGCCGGCGGCATCTGCTGCCCGGCGGCCGCGGCGGCATGACAGACATCGCCCTCCAGCAGCAGCGCGGTACCGGTCGGCCAGTTTTTCTGCGTCGGAGCCGGGACGTGCGGCGCCGCGGCGTTGTGTGTCACGCGTTGCAGCACCCAATCGGGCGTTCGTCGAAACGGCTGCGCGGATTGCTGCGTTCTCGCCGCAAGCGCCCTCACGCCGTTTGGAAACGTCCCCTGAATGACCGTGGAGCCGTGGGCCATGCGGCGAGTATAGTCCCGAGGTCATGCAGGACGGAGAGCGGGAAGAGCGCATCGACCGCGATGACGCGGGGAAAGTGCTGCGGCGCTACACGATGGCCGGCGACAAGCTCGACGGAGACCTGCTGCAATACGACGACGGCGGACAGGTGGAGGCGAAGCTGCCGTATCGCGGCGGCGCGCTCGAGGGCGAGGCGCTCTTCTATGACCATGGCCGCCTGCAATTGAGCATGCATTACAAGGGCGGGGTGGAGGAGGGGGAGCGGGTGTTGTACGGCGAGAACGGTGCGCCGTCGATGAAGGCGCATTACAAGGCCGGGAAGCTCGACGGCGAGTCGGTGTGGCTGCGGCCGGACGGGTCGCTGCTGCGTACCGCCCATTATGCGAACGGCCAGCTCGACGGCGAGTCGGTCGATTATGACGAGCGCGGAAAAGCGTCCGCGCGCGCGGCCTATCGCGCCGGCAAGCTGCACGGCGAATTGCTCCGTTATGCGCGCAACGGCAAGGTGCAGGAGAAACTGCTCTTCAAGGACGGCGTGCAGCAGAAATGACGAAGCACACCATGGTCACGTTTCAATTGCATCGCAAAGGCGTGATTCTGATCGTGATCGGCTGCGTGCTGCTGGCGGTGCTGCTCGTCGCCGTCGGCTATCTCGGCGGAGTGGCGCGCGGGCGTTCATCGGCGAAGCCCGCGGCCGCGGCTCCGGCGGCCGCCGCGAAACCGAAGCCGGCTGCTGCGCCTTCGGCCGTGCCCGCGCCGCAGGAGAGCTTCAGTCTGCGCGTCGGCCTGGTGACCTCGGAGGATGAAGCGAAGGCCGAGGTCGCGCGGCTGGCGATCAAGAAGCTGACCGCGACGGTCATCCCCGTGGAGAGGAACGAGTCGGAGATCGTCTACGAGATCCACGTCGGCCGTTATCCCGACCGCCGCGCCGCGGTCGAGGCCGCGCAGTCGTTGAGGGAGCGCGGCATCGACTCCGCGGTCGTGGCGGCGCCGTAGGCCCGCTAGAAGCCGAGGAGGATCGAGACCGTCGCCGTCGAAGTGCCTCGCGAATTCGTCAGCACGTATTTGAACGAGTCGACCGACGAGGACGGAGACGCCGGCGCGGTATAGACGAAGCCGCCGCTCGCGAAGAGCGTGATCGTGCCGCCGAGGGTGGTCGCGACGGTTGTGCCGGGGACCGCGGTCTCGGTGCCGGTGATGCCGTAGCTCGCGATCGCGCCGCCATTCATCGTGTCGTTACCGCGGACGCCGTCCGGGATAATAAAGAGCGTTGTCGAAAAGGTCGTATAGGAGTCGTTGACGGTCACGGGAGTCAGCCTGATCGTCACCGTCGCCGGGGCCGACTCGCCGGCGGGATTGCGCAGTTTGTATTTGAACGAGTCGCTCGCCGCGGTTCCGGCGGGCGGCGGCGTGTAGGTCATGAATCCGTCGGCGTCGAGCACCACCGAGCCGCCCTGCGCCGTGGGCATGCTCACCCCGAAGCCGACGATCTCCGCGTCGTTGCGCGTGTCGTTGGCGAGCACGCTCGCGGTCAGGTCGCTGAAGAGGTAAGAGTCGTCGTTGACCGCCACCGGAGGCGGCTTGCGGAAGATCGACACTGTCGCCGCGGCGGAGCTGCCCGCCGGATTCTTCAGGATGTATTTGAACGAGTCGGTCGCGTCGCCCGGCGGCGGCGTGTAATGGAACGTGCCGCTCGCGGAAAACGCGACCGTGCCGCCGAGGGACGTCGCGGCGTTGGCGCCGATCGTCGTCGTCTCCGTGCCGGTGGCCAGGCCGTAGCTGAAGATGGTCGCGCGGTTGACGATGTCATTCACGAGCGGATTGCCGTCGAACGCGATCGTGCTCGCGAAGACGTCATTCACCGCGACGGGCGGCTGATAGACGTAGATCTCGACGGTCGCGGACGAGCCGGCGACGGGATTCTGCACGGTGTACGTGAACGTGTCGGCGCCGCCGAAGCCTAGGTTCGGACGGTATTGCAGCGAGCCGTTGGCGAGCAGCGTCAGGAGGCCGTGCTGCGCCGCGCCGTAAGAGCTGATCGCCGCTCCGTACAACGTGTCGTTGTTGAGGACACCGGGCGCGGAGACCTGCAGATCGGTGTCGTGCACGACGGTGTAGGCGTCGGCGCGCGCCACCGGCCGCCCGTAGACCGTCAACGTCACCACCGCCGAGGTCACGCCGACGCTGTTGGAGCCGTAGTAGGCGAAGGAGTCGGTGCCGGCGTAGAACGGCGGAGGGATGTAGGTGAAGCTGCCGTCGCCGAGGAGCCGCACCGCGCCGCCGCGTTGCGTGGCGGTCAGCGAGCCGATGGCTGTCTGCTCTTTCCCGGTCGTGCCGCCGTAGCTCGTGATCTTCAGATCGGCGGCATCGTTCTGCAGGACGCCCGGTGCGTCGACGTTGCGGGCCTGATCCTGGGTGACGTCGTAGAAGTCGGCGTTCGCGTACGCGCCGGCGAGCACGGCGATCGACGCGGTGGCGCTCGCGGAGGTATTGGCGCCGTCGCTCGCCGCGAACGTGAAGCTGTCGGCGCCCGCGTACGTCGGCGCCGGGACGTAGGTGAACGCGCCGTCGCTGCCGGCGGTCACGGTTCCATGCAGCGGCGCGGCGGTGACGACGGCGGTGAGCTGCGGGAGCGGCGTGTCGGGATCGCTCGCGCCCGCGAGCAGGCCCGGAGCCGTGACGACGAGCGGTGTGGCCTGCGCGACCGTGTAGGAGTGATCGATGACGACCGGTCCGCTGCCCGCCGTGGTCGTCGCTAGAATCGTCAGTGAGACCGAGGTCGCCGCGGACGTGCTCGCGCCGTCCGAGGCGCGATAGGTGAAGGCGTCGCTGCTGCTGTTCGAGCCGTCGTGCGCGTAGGTGAACGCGCCGTCGGCGCTCAGGACCACGCTGCCGTGCGCCGGGCCGGCCGCGAGCATCGCGCTGAGCGGCGCGTCGCCGGTGTCGTTCTGCAGGACGCCGGGAACGCCGATCTCGAGCACGCCGTGATTCGCGACGCTGTAGCTGTCTGATGTCGTTCGCGGCGGCGAGGCGTTGGTGATGTTCAGCGTCACCGTCGCCGGCGCGGAGTCGATCGTGCCGTTGTTGGCCTTGTAGACGAACGTGTCGACGGCCGCCGGCGAGCCGCTGTGCGTGTAAGTGAAGCTGCCGTCGGCGCGCAGCGTGACCGTGCCCTGCCGCGGGCGCACGAGCAGGATGGCCAGGAGCCGCAGGTTGTCGCGCTCGACGTCATTCGCGAGCACACCCGCGCCCTCACGCGACTCGTAGACGCTGCCGCGGACGACGGTGTAGGTGTCATTGAACGCGCGCGGATTGCCGGTGCCGCCGACCGCGCGCCGCTTCGCCTCGACGGTTCCGGGCAAAGCAATGGCCACGGTCACGAGACCGGCCAGGAGGAGGTATCGCCTGCGCCCATTGCGCATGCCAAAATTGCCGAGCTACAGAGAGAAATATATAATCCGCACACTCCAAATTCAATGAGACGAGCCACTTTCGCCGCGATCCTCGCCGCGGCCCTGATCGCTGTCGGCTGCAGCAAGGAAGGGAACCCCATCCTTCCGACCGATCCCCGCACGACGGATCCGGACAAGCTGACGCTGAACGTCACCTCCACCCACGCCCAGCTCGAGACCGGATCGACCACCGGCGAGACGCTGAAGATCACCGCGCGCAAGGCCGACGGCTCGCTGCCGTCCGACGGTACGCAGATCACCGTGAACACGAGTCTCGGCAATTTCGGCGTCGACTCCGCCGGCAAGCCGATCCAGCTGATCACGCGCACGCTCTTCGGCGGCGCGGCCGACGTCGTCTTCTTCGCCGGCTCGACCAGCGGCGTGGCCAACATCATGGTGCAGGCCGGGACGAGCGTGGCCAGCCTCAACCTGATGCTCGTCGATCCGCCGCCGCCGCCGGTCGCCGACTTCACGTTCGCGCAGAGCGGCCTCTCCGTGCTCTTCACCGACATGTCGACCGGCTCGCCGGCGAGCTATCGCTGGCGCTTCGGCGACGGGCGCGAGAGCACCGAGCGCAATCCGACGCACACCTATCAGCTGGCTGGCACGTACACCGTGTCGCTGGAGGTGTCGAATTCCGGCGGGAGCTCCGGGAAGAACAAGTTCATCGACGTCTCCCTCGGCGAGCCGCCGCAGGCGGCGTTCGCGTTCACCACCGACGGACTGCAGGTCAACTTCGTCGATCGCTCGAAGAACGATCCGACGTCATGGTCGTGGATCTTCGGCGACAACACGACCAGCAACCTGCGCAACCCCATCCACACCTACGGCGCCGCGGGAACGTACACGGTCGTCCTGCTCGCGGCGAACGCCGCCGGCTCGAACAGCACCAGCGACGTCGTGCAGGTCGAGGCGGGAACGCCGCCGGTGGCGAAGTTCAAGGCGACGGTCACCGGCAAGCAGGTGAACTTCGTCGATCAGTCCACCGGAACGCCGACGTCGTGGCTGTGGAACTTCGGCGACAACACGACCAGCTCGCTGCCGAACCCCATCCATCTCTACACGACGTCGGGCACGTACACCGTGACACTCACGGTCGCGAATGCCGCCGGCTCGAACAGCGCCAGCGATGCGGTGAAGATCGACCCCGTGCCGCCGGTGGCCGACTTCGCGTTCACGGTCACCGGCCATCAGGCGAATTTCGTCGACCGTTCGACCGGCAATCCTTCTTCCTGGTCGTGGAGCTTCGGCGACGGCGGCACGAGCACGCAGCAGAATCCGATTCACATCTATCCGACTGCCGGCAGCTACACGGCCATGCTCACCGTCACCAATGCCGACGGCTCGAACAGCAAGAGCCAGGTCGTGGTCATCGAGGCGGGAACGGCGCCGAAGGCCGCGTTCACGTTCACGAAGAACAACCTGCAGGTGGCGTTCGCCGATCAGTCATCGGGCGCGCCGACCACCTGGCTGTGGGACTTCGGCGACAGCAGCGGCTTGAGCACGCAGCAGAATCCGGTGCATACCTACGCCGCCGCCGGCTCCTACACGGTCACGCTCTCGGTCTCCAACGCCAACGGCACGAACAGCGTGAGTCAGGCCGTCAGCGTCACTTCGTCACCGTGAGCATCGCCACCCAGCTCTTCGCTCGATAGTTTCCGTTGAACTGCTGGACGTTGGTCTGCACCACGCGCTGCTTGTACGTCGTGTATCCCACCGCGACGTCGAGCCAGTCGAGGCCGAAGCCGGCGGTGAGCGTGGTGCGATCGGCATCCGGCAGAAACGCGCCGACCGTGGCGTCGGGCTGCGGACTCTTCTCGAGCGCGTAGCCGAAGCGCACCTGCGGACCGGTGGGGAAACGCAGCCGCATGCCGGCGCGATACGCCCACGTGGTCTCGAACTGCAGCGGGTAAGAGGTGTCGAGGGAGTGCTCGCTGACGAAGACCACGTCGACGTCGCCGGTCTTGTTCCACTGATTGCGATCCATGTCGAGCGCGAACAGCCACGCGCGCGACGGACTCCACGCGACGCCGAACGTCGTCTGCGCGGGGAAGCGGAGCTCGGTCGTGACCGGCAGGTCTTCGCCGAACGTGAAGCTGGCGCGGACGAGCTGATCGAACTGCGCGTCGCCGGTCGGGATCTGCGTGAGCGTTCCGGCGCCGGTGTATTCGGTCTTGACGGTGCTGTGATACGCGGCGCCGAGGGAGAGCGTGTCGCCGGCCTTGATCAGGAAGCCGGCCGTCCAGCCGATCGAGCGCTCGGTATCGGTCTTCATCGAGAGACTGGCGAACTCCCGCTGCGTCCCGCCGCTGGTCGCGGCCACGCGGCGCGCGACCTTCAGGCTCGAAGAGCGATAGATGACGCCGCCGCCGATGCCCATGGACTTTCCGAGCGGTACCGACAGCTCGGTGGTGAGATCGAGCGAGTCGATCTCCGACTGATTCGCGAGGAAGCGTCCGGCGAACGCGTCGGGATCGTTCCATTCGGTGTGCATGCGATACGGCGAGTCGATGCCCAGTCCGAGGACGCTGTTTGCCATCAGCGGGAAGGGAAGCGTGACGTAGGCGTGCGGCACGATGGCGAGCGGAGTCTTCTGCTCCGACGCGGTGCCGGCGCCGATGCCGGGAGGCAGTCCCTGATAGAGCGACTCGTTGAACGCGGCCGCGGCCAGCCCCACCGAGGCGCCCTTCTTTTTCGGGAGCAGCGCCAGCGCGCCGGGATTGCAGCGCACCGCGGTCGGATCGGTCGCCGCGACGCATGCGCCGCCCATGCCGCCGGCACGCGCGCCGGGCCAGTGAAACTCGAACGCGCCGCCGTACAGCGGCGCGGCGCTCATCAGCGTGATTGCAAAACCCAACCGCGCGAACCGCCGTTCAGCCATTCAGGATTTCCCTCCACTCCCTATAATGCGCCCGGCCATGCTGTTCAAGAAATCCCGCTTCGGTCCCCGGCTCGTCGACGCGGCGCGCTCCGGCAAACACTATCGCGACGTCCATGTGTTCATCGGCGGCACCGGGGCCGTGGGAGGCGCGGCGGCGCTGCAGATGGTGGCGATGTTCGAGGAGATGATGACCATCGCGCCGCCGCCGACCGCGGACGACGTGCCGGTGCTCATCGTCACCGGCCGCAGCGACGACGAGGTGCACACGTTCGAGTCGCGGCTCAAGCGCTTCACCCGCACGCGCTGGGGCGCCGGCACGGTGCCGCGGCATTTCGAGCATGGGTTTCTCACGCCCGGCGGCGTCTACGTCGCGATCTCGAAGTTCGAGCTCAAGCCGGTGCCGGGACTGGAGATCGTCACCGATGCCGACATCGACGCGCGCGCGAAGGCGGTCGAGGAGTTCCTGAAGTTCGCGAACGTCGAGAACCCCGATCAGCTGGTCGAGTACGTGCGCACGCGGCGGACGGTCACGTCGTTTCTGGAGGACCGCAAGATGCGGCTCCGCGACTACGGCGACAAGCCCTTCCGCTCGGTGCTCCTCGGGTTTCCGCTGCCGACGATCCTCTCGTACCAGACCGGCGGCCTGGACATCGTCTCCAACGCGCTCGGCCTCGGCGCCGAATTCACGGCGCGCGTGAAGGACGAGTTCGAGAGCGCGTTCGCGGACGACCTCGTCGCCGTGCGCGAGACTTGGGGAGCGCGCGTGCTCGTGGCGCATACGACCGGCGTCGGCGGGATGTACGACGAGACCGCGGACGGCCGCACCACGCCGCGCCTCGGGTTCGCGCACGCCGCACGCGACGAGGCTCTCCGCAAGAAGCACATCGAGGCCGAGCACCTGATGCTGAAGTACGCGCAGCGCGGCGTGCTGATGCTCGTCACTGCCGCGGCGATCGGTATCGACGAAGTGCGCCTGCGCGAGCCGATCCCGCTGCACAAGGACATCGTCAAGGCGCTGCGCAACGTGAAGCACGAGGTGTTTCGCGGCGCGCGCGAGGGCAAGCAGGTGGTGCGGCTCTTCAAGGCGGTGACGCTGCGGCTGGAGGAGGGCGGGAGTCCCGCCCGCCAGGCGGCCGAGACGGCCGCCCCCCTGCACTTCAAGCTCGGCGCGGAGCTCACTCCCGAATACGCGATCCGCAGCGGCGAGAACGGCTTCTTCAGCGTCGCCAACGCCGACGCGCTCTATCGCGTGATGAAAGTCGCCTCGGTGAGCGAGCTCGGACACGTGCTGGCGTCGGTCGGCCTCCTCGGCGACGACCCGAACGTGCCGTGGTTCGAGGATTCGATCTGCTACTACACCGAGACCGCGAACTCGAAGCCGGTCTTCGATTTTCTCTATCAGCCGGTGCTGCTCGACGCGCAGCTCAACGGGATCGACCCGATGGCGCTGCAGGACCTCGGGTCGGCGAAGCATCAGGCCGAGCTGCACACGCTGGCGCTGCTGATCGCGCTGCACCGCCTGCGCACGCTCGACATCGACGCGCTCGAGGAGTATCCGCGCCCGTCGTTCGATCCGAAGCGCTTCCTCCTGGAGAACTCGCGCGCGCTGACGTTCCGCGACGTCGAGCTGTGGGACACCTGCGTGCTCGCCGCAAATCTGCACACGCTCGTCACCGCCGACAAGCCGGGCCAGCTCCTGCCGCTCAAGCCGATGCGCGATGAGGGCCAGTTCGGCGCGCGCGACGAGGCGCATCTCGCGGTGCTGAAGGTGGTGCTCGATGCCGTCTTCACCGTCACCTCCCTCGGCTCGCCGATCGTCGTGCAGGACAACCTCGCCCGCTGCGGCTACTGGATCGCGCCGTTCGGGAAAATCGTTACCCACGAGGACTCGCTGGCGTGCATGTTCTCCGACTCCTACGACGAGGCGAGGCCGGACTGCACGCTCGAGGAGTACCGCGCGTTTCAGATGAGCGTGAACGGCTTCATCGATCTCCGTCCGTTGGCCATCGTCTCCAGCGCGAAAGTCGTTTCCGATCTCACCGCCGGCGCGGTGACGATTCATCACGACGCGGAGTCGTTCACCGCGCGCCTCGCGGCGCTCGAGCCATACTCCTTCTTCGCCACCTGCGGTCTCCTGGCGATCGTCCACCGCCTCCGCGCCCTCGGCCGCATGCTCACCCAGGCCCGCACCGACCTCGGGACGATGCAGGACTGGCTCTGGACCATGCTCCGCGACGACCGCGGCCACACCTTCGTCGTCCCCGGCGTCGTCGAAGCGCTGCGCATGATCTCCGAGGCGCAGGAGAAGACGACCGGGACGGAGTGGCTGGACGGGATCTGGGGCTACGAGTTGCGGCTGCCGAAGGTGCGGGCGGAGGAGATCATCACCACTGTGGAGCGGCGGGCTTCAGCCCGCCGATGACTTCCGCATCCCCCACAACAAGTGGCTCAGATACGCCCGCCGCGACTCGCCGGTCGTGACGATCAGGAGCTTGGTGATCTTCAGTTCCAGCGGATCGGTGTAGAGCAGGATCAGCATCTCCCGGATGAAGCTCGTCGAGAGCGTGACGTCGTTGTCGGTGCCGACGCCGAGGCGCAGGCCTTTCTTCTCCCACCACGAGAAGGGGTGATCGGCGTAGTCGGCGAGCTGGCCGGTGAGGCGCTTGTTCGATGAGGGGAGCGAGACCAGCGTCAGGCGCTTGTCGATCATCCGGTTCAGCACGTCGTGCTGATACGTCTCGACCTCGCTGGCGTGATGGAACTTCGTCTTCGTCGCCAGCGTCGCTTCTTCCTCGGTGAGCGGCGTCCCGTTGAGCAGTTTCTCGCGGATGACCTCGCGTCCGCTCGTGTCCATGTCCATCAGCTCCGCGAACTCGCTCGCGGTCGGCGCGATCGGCCGTCCGTTGCGGTTCGCGCGCAGCGCGCGCTGGAGCATGCTGTGGAAGTAGAAGTTGGGATTGATGCCGAGGCTCAGGCCGTGCTCGATCGCGTCGACGCGCCAGATGTTCATGGCGTTGTCGACTGCCTGGATGCCGTGGCGCAGCGTGTCCCACGTCTCGCCGTGATGGCTGCGCGTGCGGAAGCCGTAGGCCTGCAGCTTGCGCATGCCGACGCGCAGCTCCTGGAAGTGCGCCTTGCGATAGAACCCGCGCTCGTTGCCGACGGTGTCGATCTCGTTGACGACGTCGTCCAGCTCGGGATGGCGTTTGCGCAGCTCGATGATCTGTTGCACCTGGTCGTCGAAGCTCTCGCGCTTGGACGCGTAGCGCGTCGCGTCGTAGAAGCCGGGCTCCTTGCGGAAGCTCGGCGAGAGGATGAAGCGGAACGCCGGAACCTCGGACTGAAACGCGCGGAAGCCTTCGTACAAGCCGAGGATCACGTCGTCGGCGGTGACGTTCTCGAGGCCGGGGATCTGCTCGGACGGATCGGTGGTGTCGCGGAACGCGGTGAACTTGAGCCGCAGCGCGCCGACGTTCGAGGTGCGATAGAGGCGGCTGGCCATGTGATAGGCGGCATCGCGATGCGCCTCGCGGCTGGTGAGGATCAGCTTCGGCAGGAACAGGATCTTCAGGTAGCGGTCGAACTGCGCGTCGGGCGCGAGGCGGAGCAGGCGGTCGACGTCGGCGGCGCCGCGGATCGGCAGCGCGTCCGCGCCGTAGACCTGCGCAATCTTCTGCTCGTACATCGCGCGCTGCGGACCCTCGAGCAGCGGCGCGAGGCGGGGATAGACGAAGTCGGCGGCCAGCGAGCCAGTGAGATGAATGTGCTCATCGCGGAACGGAAGCGGAAAGGCGCGGAAGAACGCCGCGAGCGCGGTCGAGACCGGATGCTCGAGCAGCGACTCGATCGGCGCGGCCTGGACGCGGAACTTGCCGAGGAGCGCGTGAAAGCCGCGGATCGCATGCGCGAGCTCGGCGTCGGCGTCGAGCTGCGGCGACTGCTCCGCGAGCGCGAGCGTGTCCTCGAGCGACAACCCGTTCGTCTCGCTGATCAGATGCGTCAGAAAACGCGTCAGCCGCGCAACCGCGTCCATGAAGTTGGGAAGGTACACTACGCGCGCCATGGGACGTAAAGCCCGCCTTCGTGAGGCAACCAAAACCACCGAGCGCGTCGCCACGGTTTCGCGGCCGCCGTTCGTTTCCGCCGACCGCAAGCCGCTGTTCGTGGCCTGCCTGATCCTCACCGGCGTGATCCTTGCCGTCTTTGCGCGCCTCGGCACGCAGGACTTCATCAACTACGACGATCCCGACTATGTCACCACGAACGCGATGGTGCGGAAGGGCGTCACCGCCGAGGGTATCGGATGGGCGTTCACGCACTTCTATTCATCGAACTGGCATCCGCTCACGTGGATCACGCACATGATCGACGTCCAGCTGTTCGGACTCGACGCCGGTGCGCACAAGCTGGTCAACGTCGCCTTTCACGCCGGCGCGGCGATCTTCCTGCTGCTGTTTCTCTTCCGAGCGACGGGCGCGCTCTGGCCGTCCGCCATCGTCGCCGCCCTCTTCGCGCTGCATCCGACGCGCGTCGAGTCGGTGGCCTGGGTGTCCGAGCGCAAAGACGTGCTGAGCGCGTTTTTCTGGATGCTCACGCTCTTTCTCTACGCGGGCTATGTTCTGGAGTGCGGCGGCAAGGCCGCCGCTTTGAAAGCGGCGGCGAAGCCGCCGCAGTCCAAACTGATCGGCGTCACGATCGCGTTCGCCTGCGCGCTGATGTCGAAGCCCTCCGCGGTCACGCTGCCGTTCGTGCTGCTGCTGCTCGACTGGTGGCCGTTCCAGCGCCTCAGTCGCCGGAGCGTCATCGAGAAGCTGCCCCTGTTCGCGCTGCTGATTCCGTCGATTCTCCTCACCCTGCGCGCACAGACCGGCGCGATCGGAGCGGTCTCGCTCGCCGGCCGCCTCGCGAACGCGATCCTCTCCTACGCCGACTACCTGCGCATGCTGGTGTGGCCGTCGGGTCTCGCGATCCTCTATCCCTATCGGGCCAACATTCAGTCGATCGGCGTCGTTTTCGCGGTGGTCGTGCTCATCGCCATCACGGTCCTCGCGATCGCCTACGCGCGCCGCGCGCCGTACGTGATCGTCGGCTGGCTCTGGTTCCTCGGCACGCTCGTCCCGATGTCGGGTCTCGTGCAGGTCGGCCGGCAGGCGATGGCCGATCGTTATACGTACATCTCGTACGTCGGCCTCTTCATCGCCGTCGTCTGGGCAATGTTCACGTTCGCGGAGAAGTACGCGCGTCCAATAGCGATCGCCATCCTCGTCGTGCTGTCCGGGGCGACGTTCGTCCAGGCCGGCTACTGGAAAAACAGCGAGACCCTGTTCGCGCACGCGCTCGACACCACGAAGGGCAACGACATCGCGCACCTCAGCATCGGCGCGGCGATGCTCGAGCGCGGCGCGGCGCAGGAGGCGCTCGATCATCTGCGCAAGGCGGTCGAGATCGATCCGCGCAATCCGCTCGCGCAGAACAATCTAGGCCGCGCGCTCGCCGCCACCGGCGACGCCGCAGGCGCCGAGCGCGCCTATCGCCAGGCCCTGGCGCTCGATCCGAATCTCGCCGAGGCGTATCGCAATCTCGCCGACGTCAAGATGCGCGCTGGCCAGACAGCCGAGGCGACGGCGCTCCTCCAGAAGGCGAACAGCATGAAGGCCGATACCGCGACGCGCGCGGAGCTCGCCGCGGTGCAGGGCGACGTCGATACCGCGCTCACCGAATACGCGGCGGCCGTGCGCGAGGCTCCTGACAACGCCGAGATCCACAACGGCTACGCGGCGATGCTCGCGCGCAAGGGACGCGACAGCGAGGCGATGGCCGAGTATCTCGAGGCGCTGCGCATCAATCCCGCGCACTACGACGCCAACATGAACCTCGGCGCGCTCTTCAGCCGCATGGGCCGCGATGCCGACGCGACGCAACATTTTCAGAAGGCCGCCGAGGTCCGCCCGAACACGCTCGAGCCGCACATCTATCTCGCGCTCATCTACGGAAACAGCGGCGACGCCGCGAAAGCGGTGCAGGAAGTCGAGGCCGCGGCAAGGATCGATCAGGCCGAGGCCAACCGCGTGTTCAGCAACGCCGTGCGCATCCCGCTCAAGGAAACGAACCTCGCCGATTACCGGGCGGCCTTGCTGGCGCAGTCGGGCAAGCGATAGATTGCGCGGCGAGGCTGAAATCATGCATATGCGCAAAACCCTGACTTTGATGGCGGCGATCGCGATCGCCGCCTGTACGACGACGACAAACGATGTGAACATGCCGACAGCAACCGAAACGACACCCGCCCCAGTCGCCGAAGCCGCACCGGCGCCGCCCGCCCCGCCCGTCACGCCGGCCGACGACAATCCGCTGCTCGCGCCCTGGAGCGGACCGTACGGCGGCGTGCCGCCCTTCGACAAAGTGAAGGTCGAGCAGTTCAAGCCGGCGCTCGAAGCGGCGATGGCCGAGAACCTCACCGAGGTCGACCGCATCGCCGCCGATCCCGCGCCGCCGACGTTCGAGAACACCATCGCCGCACTGGAGAAGACCGGCCGCACGCTCGACCGCGTCGGCTCGATCTTCGGCGTCTGGAGCTCGACGATGAGCACCGACGACTTCCAGCCGATCGAGCTGGAGATGGCGCCGAAGCTCGCCGAGTTCTCCGACAAGATCACGCAGAACGAGGCGCTGTTCCGCCGCATCGAGGCGGTCTACAACTCGCCCGACAAATCGAGCCTGACGCCCGAGCAGCAGCGCCTGACCTGGCTTTACTACACGAACTTCGTCCGCGCCGGCTCGAAGCTCGACGCCGCCGCGAAGAAGAGAGTCGGGGAGATCAACCAGCAGCTCGCGGAGGTCTACACCAAGTTCGCCCAGAACGTGCTGGCCGATGAGAAGGATCACTACGTCGTGCTGGAGAGCGAAGCCGAGCTCGCGGGTCTGACGCCGTCGCTGCGCGCCGGCTTCGCCGCGGCCGCGGAAGGAAAGAACCTCGCCGGCAAGTGGGTCGTCGCCAACACCCGCTCGGCGATCGAGCCGTTCCTCACGTACTCCGACCGCCGCGATCTTCGCGAGAAGGCCTGGCGGATGTTCGTCAACCGCGGCGACAACGGCGACGCGCACGACAACAACGCCATCATCACCGACATCCTCCGGCTCCGCGCCGAGCGCGCCAAGCTCCTCGGCTACAAGACCCACGCGCACTGGCGCCTCGAGAACACGATGGCCAAGACCCCCGAGGGCGCGCTCGAGCTGATGGAGGCGGTCTGGCCGCCGGCCGTCGCGCGCGTGCACCAGGAAGTGAAGGACATGCAGGCCGTCGCCGACAAGGAAGGCGCGCACATCACGATCGAGCCGTGGGATTACCGCTATTACGCCGAGAAGGTGCGCAAGGCGCGCTACGACCTCGATCAGAACGAAGTCAAGCAGTACCTGCAGCTCGACAAGCTCCGCGACGCCATTCACTGGGTCGCCGGTGAGTTGTTCAATTTCAAATTCACGCCGGTCGACGTGCCGGTCTATCACCCCGACGTGAAGGTGTGGGAAGTCACGGACAAGACCACCGGGAAGCACATCGGCCTCTGGTACTTCGATCCGTACGCGCGGGCCGGAAAGCAGTCGGGCGCGTGGATGAACGCGTACCGCAACCAGCAGCGCTTCGATACCGACATCACCACCATCGTCTCCAACAACGCGAACTTCGTGAAGGGCGCGCCGGGCGAGCCGCTGCTGATCTCCTGGGACGACGCCACGACGATGTTCCACGAGTTCGGCCACGCGCTGCACGGCCTCTCCTCGAACGTGAACTACCCGTCGGTTTCCGGCACTTCGGTGTTCCGCGACTACGTCGAGTTCCCGTCGCAGCTGCTCGAGCACTGGCTGGCGACACCGGAGGTGCTGCAGCGCTTCGCCGTCAACACGAAGGGCGAGCCGATTCCGCAGAAGCTCGTCGACCGCATCAAGAAGGCGGCGACGTTCAATGAAGGCTTCAGGACGGTCGAATACCTGTCGAGCGCGATCGTCGACATGCGCCTGCATCTCGCCGGCGACACGCCGATCGATCCCGACGCCTTCGAGAAGCAGACGCTCGCGGAGCTCGGCATGCCGCACGAGATCGTGATGCGCCACCGCACGCCGCAGTTCCTGCACGTGTTCGCGGGCGACGGATACTCGGCCGGCTATTACAGCTATCTCTGGTCGGACGTGCTCACCGCCGACGCCGCCGAGGCGTTCGCGGAGGCGCCGGGCAACTTCTATGACACCGGCGTCGCGGGGCGGCTGCGGCAGTACATCTTCTCGGTGGGCAATACCGTCGATCCGGCCGAGGGCTTCCGCGCGTTCCGCGGACGCGATCCGAAGATCGACGCGCTGATGCGCAAGCGCGGCTTCCCGGTGCCGGGCGAGGCCGCCCGCGAGCGCATGAAGAAGCATTGAAGCGTTGCTGTGACTTCGACGGCGCGGCCCGTTTCTCGGGCCGCGCCGCCTGGTACGCGCGTGCGAGACCGTCGTATCCCGATGCGGCGGTCTCGTTCGTTTCAGGCGATGCGTCGCGGGTCATCGACCTCGGCGCCGGCACCGGCATCTCGACAACGCTCCTCGGAGCTAAGGCAGTCGCAGTCGACCCCAACCTCGACATGCTGTTGTCGTGTGGTGCGCGCCTCCGGCGCGCCCTCGCTCACGCCGAATCCCTCCCTTTCCGCACCGCCTCCGCCGACCTCCTCACCGCCTTCAACTCCTTCCACTGGTTCCAACCCGATCCCTTCTTCGCCGAAGCCCATCGCGTGCTGTCACGAAGCGGACGCCTCGCGCTGATCTGGAACGACTGGAACCTGAGCGACCCCTTCACGCGCGAGTTCGTCACGCTCATGCGCAGCCGCGCCGGCGACTACCCGCCCGAGGATCGCGATGCCGAGGTCGCGCCGCTCTATCAGACGCCGCTCTTCACGAACATCGAGCGCCGCGATTTCCCGAACACGCACCGGCTCGACTTCGAGCACCTGCAGATGCGGCTGCAGAGCATGACCTACATCCCCTCTGAAGGTCCGGAGTGGGACGCGCTCGCGCGCGAGCTGGCGGCGTTGTTCGAGACCTACGCCGTCGACGGCTTCGTCACCCACCGCTACGTGACGGCGGCGTTCGTCGCGAGCGCGCGGTAGCGGGCGCGAGCGTGCCTTTCTTTTCGAGACAGGCCAGCGCGCGGCTCTGCTCGGGTATCATCGACCCAATTCTATCGATGTCTTTGGCACGCCCAACGATTCTCATCGTCGATGACGACGAACCTACTCAGAAACTGCTCGCGGTTCTGATGGAGCGCTACGGCTTTGCGCCGGAGATCGCCCAGAACGGAGCGGTCGCGATCGAGCGCCTCAAAGAGCGCGACTACGCCTGCATCATTCTCGACCTGATGATGCCCGACGTCGGGGGCCGCGACGTGATCGCGTTCCTCGGCGAGACCAGGCGCTCCGTCAAAGTCGTGGTCTGCACCGCCGCCCTTCCCGCGCGCGAGGAAGACTTCGATGCTGCTCTCGTGCATGCCATCGTGCGTAAGCCGTTCGACATCGAACAGCTCGCGGCCACGGTCGCTTCGCTCACGGCGGGCTAAAGCCCGCCGCTCCACAAGCACGACACTCGCGCACGGTTCCTGTGGAGCGGCGGGCTTCAGCCCGCCGGCCCTCTACGCCACCCGCACGTACTCGTAATCCACCGGCAGGTTGTTGATGCCCCGATCCGGCGGCGCGATCCAGGCGGCCACTTTCCCCGGCTCCAGCACCGGCTGCATCACCGAGGCGACGAACGCCTGATCCTCCGGCGTCGGAATCCACTGCCGCATCCCGGCCGCGAATGCCTCCGCGGAGATCGCGTTGCCGGCGGGATCGGTCGGCACGTTCGCCCAGGCGCCGACGGTGCGGCGGAAGCGCGGGCTCGGCAGGCGCAGCTCGAAGTCGATGCCCGCCTTCCGGATGATGTTGTTCCAGCGCTTCACGCCGTTCTCGCAGTCGCGCACGTAGGCCATGCGCGTCACCTCGTTCATCGCGTTGCGCATCGGAATCGACTGCGCTCCCTCCGGCGTCTCGATCGTGTACTCGCCGGCGGCCTGATGATCGTCGTACAGCGACTCGTCGGGTCGTCCCTTGAGGCCATTCGCGAAATAGCTCGCCGCGTTCGACGAGATCTCCGAGCCGAACAGGTCGAGCGCGGAGCTGAACCAGAAGTTCATGTACTTCTGGATCATCGGCAGATCGATCGCGCCGGCGGCGCGCACTTTCTGCGGATCGTCGCTCTTCAGCTCGTTCATCACCTCCACCGAGCGGCGGACGATGCGCCCGATGCCGGTGTCGCCGACGAACATGTGATGCGCCTCTTCGGTGAGCATGAACTGGCAGGTGCGCGCCAGCGGATCGAAGCCGCTCTCGGCGAGCGCCTTGAGCTGGAACTTGCCGTCGCGGTCGGTGAAGTACGCGAACATGTAGAACGACAGCCAGTCGTTGATCGGCTCGTTGAACGTCGAGAGGATGCGCGGCTTGTCGGTGTCGCCGGCGTGGCGCTCGAGAAGCCCTTCCGCCTCCTCGCGGCCGTCGCGGCCGAAGTAGGCGTGGAGCAGGTAGACCATCGCCCAGAGATGGCGTCCTTCCTCGACGTTGACCTGGAAGAGATTGCGCAGGTCGTACAGCGACGGCGCGCTCGCGCCGAGGGCGCGCTGCTGCTCGACCGAGGCCGGCTCGGTGTCGCCCTGCGTCACGATGAGGCGGCGCAGCGTCGAGCGATGCTCGCCCGGCACGACCTGCCACGCCGGCTGGCCGATGTTGTCGCCGAAGCCGATGGTGCGGTTCGGATCGAAGTCGGCGAGGAAGATCCCCCAGCGATACTCCGGCATGCGCACCATCCCGAACGTCGCCCACCCCTCGCGATCGACCGACGTCGCCGTTCGGAGGTAGACCTCGTTGTTCTGAAAGATCGCCGGACCGAGGTCCTTCCACCAGTCGAGAAACCGCGGCTGCCAATGCTCGAGCGCGCGCTGGAGCGTCTTGTTGGTCGAGAGATCGACGTTGTTGGGGATCTTGTCGTCGTAATTGATGGCTGCCATGTTCAAACTCTCTCCCAGGTGAACTTCGGTTTCGTGCCGCTGCCGAACAGCTTGAGCGCGCCCTGCTCGCCGACGGCGTTGGGGCGGATGAAGATCCAGTTCTGCCACGCCGAGAGGCGGCCGAAGATCTTCGTGGCCATCGTCTCGTTGCCGCCGAAGCGGAGGCTCGCCTCCATGCCGGTGAGCGCGTCGGGCGAGAGGCTCGCGCGCTCCTCGATCGCGAGGCGTAGCTCGTCGTCCCAGTCCAACTCGTCGGGCGCGAACGTGACCAGACCGCGGTCGATCGCTTCTTCCGCGTCAAGGGGGGCGGGCGTCTCGCCCGCCAGGCGGCCGGGACGGCCGCCCCCCGCGAAGCGAGTATCGAGACGCGTCGCGCCGTTCACCATCGCGTACGGCCCGAAGTTCATCGCACTGAGCGCGATTCGCGGGCCGTCTTCCGCGAGGAGCATGTAGGAACGGTCGGCGGCCAGCGCCAGCTCGAAGAGCGTTCCCGCGAAGCAGGAGCCGCGATCGATGACCGCGTACATGCTGCGCGACGACACATCGAGGCGGGCAAACGTGCGGCGGATGAAGCCGATCGTCTCGCGCACGAGCCAGTGATCTTTGTTCTCGTGCAGCCATCGGTCTGTGCTCAGCACGTTCTCGATCTCGCCGCGCGTTTTCAGAACCCAGATGCCGCCTTCCCGCACGTTCGTGCGCAGATGCAGGATCGCGTCATCCAGCTCGCGCGCCATCGCCAGCGGCCACGACTCATCTGCCTGTTGCGGGCCGTTGACCGTGATCGTGACCACGCGCCCGTCGATCGTGACGTCGACGTGCTGGTAGTGGATGCCGCTGTCGTCGATCGTCCGCTGCAGCGGCGTCAGCGCGACGCCTTGAGCGTCCTTCGGACGGTCGGTCTGCGCCGCCAGCGCGGCCGCGCGCTCTTTCACTTTGTCGCCGAACGCGCGCGGCGGCACGACTTCGTCGACGAGTCCCCACGTCTTCGCCTTCGCGCCGCCGATTCCCTCGGCGGTCGTGCAGAACACGTCCGCGAGATCGCGGCGCACCCGCCGCTTGTCGACGAGCCGCGTGAGTCCGCCCGTTCCCGGCAGCACCGCCAGGAGCGGCACCTCGGGGAAGCTGACCGTCGACGAGCGGTCGTCGACGAGCACGATCTCGTCGCACGCCAGCGCGAGCTCGTAGCCGCCGCCGGCAGCCGTGCCGTTGATCGCCGCGAGGAACTTCAGCCCCGAGCTCTCGCTCGAGTCTTCGATGCCGTTGCGGGTCTCGTTCGTGAACTTGCAGAAGTTCACCTTCGTCGCGTGCGCGGCCTTGCCGAGCATGTAGATGTTCGCGCCGGCGCAGAACATCCGCTCCTTGCCGCTGGCGATCACCACCGCGCCGACCTCGGGATGCTCGAAGCGGATGCGGTCGAGCGCGTCGCGCAGCTCGATGTCCACGCCGAGGTCGTAGGAGTTGAGTTTCAGCTTGTAGCCCTCGTCGATGCCGGCGTCTTCGTTGACGTCGAGCGTCAGCGTCGCGACGGGGCCGTCGAAGGAGAGGCGCCAGTGCTTGTAGCTGGCCGGCTCACGGTCGAAAGTGATCATGCAGGCATCCTCAAGGCGAGTTTCGGCACTATAATTCCGAGCGATTCTTTCACCGTCGCGCCGGTCGTGTCGACGGTCAGATCCGCCCGCTCGTACTGCGGGATCCGTTCCGCGAGAATCCGCCGCAGATCCTGCATCGCTTGCGCGGAGCCTGCCCCTGTTGAGGTCATAGGCCGGCGGTCGCCCTGAGCGATCACGCGAGCCATGTGTTGTTCCGGCGTGGTCCGCACCCAGATCGTCAGGCAGTGGCGGAGCAGCAGTTCGTAGGTGACCGGCTCGGAGACGAGGCCGCCGCTCGTCGCGACGACGAAGCGCGGATGCGCGTCGAGCATCTCCTGCAGCGCCTGCAGCTCATAACGGCGGTAGGCCGGCTGTCCGTACATCTCGATGAGCGTGCCGAGGGACGTTCCGGAGAGGCGCTCGATCTCGCGATCGAGCTCGAAAAACGGGACGTTTCGCGCCTTCGCAAGCGCCGCCCCGAGCGTCGACTTCCCCGCGCCGCGCAAACCGATGAGCGCGATGCGCTCGGAGCGCGAACCGCCCGCGTCTTCGGTCTCCACGAGCCTCGCCAGCGGGACGCCGAGGGCGGCTGCGATCTGGCGCAGGATCACGATCGAGACATTGCCCTTGCCCGACTCGATCTGCGTCACGTAGCGCTCCGAGACGCCGGCCTGCTCCGCGAGCAGCTTGCGGCTCATCCCCCGGCGCTCGCGCTCCCCGCGGAGGCGCTCGCCGAAGGCGCGCAGAAAGTCCTCGTCTTGTCCCATCGTTCGGAATTATAGTTCCACATATGCGAAATGCTTTCTTCTGCGCGCTCCTGGTCTTGGGATGTGTTCTCGGATGCGCCGCGCCGGTCCCTCCGGCCGCGCCACAGCAGCAACAGCAGGCGGAGACGAAGCCCGCCGACATCCGCGGCACCGTCACCCACGTCGCGGCGAACGAGATCCGCGTCGAGGCCGACCCGAAGACATTCAGCGGCGCGAAGGCGGTGGTGAAGATCACGACCGAGACGGAGATTCGCGATGCGTCCGGCAAGACCGTCGCCGCTTCGGCCATTCGTGAAGGTCAGGTTGTACGGGTGTGGTTCGGCGGCGAAGTCGCGCAGTCGTATCCGTTGCAGGCGACTGCCGTGAGCATCGTCATCGAGTAGCGCGTTCCCACTCCGCGACCCCGCCGCGCACGATGATGAAGCTCGGATGCGGTGACGGCTTGCGCAGCCGCGCGACGCGCTCGTGCCACGACGGGTTGCGCCGCAGCAGCTTCGTCTTCAGGTGCTCGAGCTCGAGGCGCAGCTGGCCGTCGCTGACATCGATGTTGCCGCGCGACGGCTTCGCCGCGATGCGCGAGCGGTCGAATGCGTAGCCGCGGCGCTCCGCTTCATCCGCGACCGCGTGCAGATACTTCGCGATCGCCGAGCGCGGATTGCGCTGCTCGCGAAAACGCGTGAGCTGCGGATGATGTTGATAGCCGCGCGTGAGCCCGCTCAGCACCGCCTGTGCGAGCAAGGCCTCGCGCCACAGCGCGACCAGGCCGGACGGATCGAGATACCGCGGGTGAAGGGACCAGAGCCGCATGCTTCAGACGCCGGCGAGCAGCCGCGGGATGCGCCGCGAGTCGATGTCTTCGCCGAGGCCGAGGGCGTACCCGGCGGGAACGGTGGCGGGATTCACGTAGGTGCCGAACATCATGTCCCAGATGCGGAACGTGCCGGCGATGTTCTTCCCGCGATGCAGGCTCGCGGCGTGATGGATGCGGTGGTAGTCAGGCGTGACCAGGAGCCAGTTGAGGGGCCCGAAGCTGAGGTTCCAGTTGGTGTGCTCGACGAACTGGATGAACACGCCGATCGAATACCCGATCCCCGCCTCGGCGGGGCTGAGCTGGAACAGCGCCATCGGGATCACGACCTGCGGGATGTTGTTGAGCAGCGAGTGGAAGAAGCTGGTGCGGAATCCGGCGAACCAGTACATCTCCTCGATCGAATGGTGCCACGCGTGCGTGCGCCACATCGTCTCGAACGTGTGCTGCGAGCGGTGGATCCAGTAGACGACGAAGTCTGTGACCAGGATCGCCAGCAGGATGCGCACCGCGCTCGGTAGCTCCTGCAGATACCTCACCGGGTCGCGCAGCGCGTAGGGCGTGAGGTCGAGCGACGCGGCGCTGATGATGCGCGTGACCAGGCGATTGACCGTCAGCGCGAACGCGAACGAGAGCAGGTCGATCTTGAGGTCTTTCAGCCGGTTGACCGGCCACGCGGGACGCAGCCTCTCCATGACGCTGAACACCACGATCAGCGCGAAGAAAGAAACGATCTGATAGTCGTCGGCCTCGAGTCGCATCGGTATCCGGATCCTTAGGACGTGTTGCCCGATATGAGCATAGCGGCCGGCGGATTTGCAAGACTCGAATTCGTGACGTTCCTCCGGCGGTATGCTGAAGGTGGCAACAGACACCGTGAACGCGCTCGATCCCGGCGATACCCTGCCTCGTGACGCGCTGAATGCGCTGACCGCGAATATCGCGATTCTCGACGGACGCGGAGTCATCGTCGCGGTCAACGACGCCTGGATCCGTTTCGCGCGCGCGAACGGATCGACGGACGAGCGGTGCTACGTCGGCGCCGATTACCTCTCGGTCTGCGAGAGCGCGCTCGCGCTCGCGCCCGACGCCGCGCTGGCAGAAACGAGCGGCCTTCTGCGCGAGTTGCTCGGCGGCACGCGCGACGAGCTGGCGGTCGAGTATCCCTGCCATTCGCCGTCGGAGGAGCGCTGGTTCACCTTGCGCGCGACGCGGCTGCGCGGCGACCCGGGAAGGGGAGTCGTGGTCGCGCACGAAGACATCACGCTGCGTAAGCACGCCGAGGTGGAGCTGCGCCGCGCCAAGGACGAGCTCGAGGCGGTCAGCCGCGATCTCGCCGAGGCCCTCGAGCGCGAGCGCGCTCTGGGCCGCATCGACGTCGTGACCGGCATGATCAACCGCCGCCACTTCTTCGAGCTCGCCGACCACGAGCTGTCCGTGGCCGGGCGCTACCACGATCCGCTCGCGCTCATGCTCTTCGACGTCGATCACTTCAAGCGCGCCAACGACACCCTCGGGCACCAGGCTGGCGACGACCTGCTCAAGCGCGTGGCCCGGCTGAGCCGCGAGCATCTGCGCGCCTCCGACATCTTCGCGCGCTACGGCGGCGACGAGTTCGTGATCCTCCTGCCGCACACGCGCGCGGCCGAGGCGGCGGTGGTGGGCGAACGGATCCGCCAGAGCGTCGCCGCCGACGGCGGCGTGACGATCAGCATCGGAGTCGCCGAGCTTCTTTCCGGCGACGACCCGCTCGACGCCCTCATCCAGCGCGCGGACGAGGCGCTGTACCGCGCGAAACACGAGGGCCGCAACCGCCTCGCCGTCTCATCGGACGACGCGCACTCGCCGCCGTCGTGCCTGTGACGAATGATGGTCCGGCAGGTGGTAAGTTTCGAGAATCATGACCGCAGGAACCAAGAGGTGACCGCTTGAGCGGCGAGCTGGTTCTCTATCAGAGCGAGGATGGGAGCAGCCGCGTGGAGTGTCGCTTTGCCGACGGCACGATCTGGCTGACGCAAATTCAGTTATCGGAGCTGTTCCAGACGACAGTGCCGAACATCAACCTTCATCTCAAGGCCATCTACGCCGAAGGCGAGCTGGAAGAGGCGGCAACTATTAAGTCTTACTTAATAGTTCGAATGGAAGGCTCGCGACAGGTGTCGCGGGAAGTTCTCCACTACAACCTGCCGGCCATTCTCGCCGTCGGATACCGCGTTCGCTCTCCGCGCGGGACGCAGTTTCGACAGTGGGCCACGGCCCGTCTGCAGGAGTACCTGCTCAAGGGCTTCGTGCTCGACGACGAGCGGCTGAAGAATCCGCCAGGGCCCGGTGTGCCCGACTACTTCGATGAGCTGCTCGAGCGCATCCGGGATATACGTGCCAGCGAACGGCGGATGTATCTGCGCGTGCGCGAGATCCTGGCGCTCGCGACGGATTACGATCCGAAGGATGCGGAGGCGCAGAGACTATTTCAGATCGCACAGAACAAGCTGCACTTCGCGGTCACCGGCCGGACCGCGCCCGAGCTGATCGCCGAGCGCGCCGATGCTACGCGCCCGAACATGGGCCTCACCACGTGGAAGGGCGATGTGGTGCGCAAAGGCGATGTCACCGTTGCGAAGAACTACCTGCGCGAAGATGAGATCTCCGAACTGAACCGGATCGTGGTGATGTTCCTCGACTTCGCCGAGGACCAGGCGAGACGGCGCAAACAGATCTTCCTTCGCGACTGGGAGACGCGTCTCGACGATTTTCTTCGCTTCAACGAGCGCGCGGTTCTGCCCAACGCCGGCGCGATGAGTCGCGAGGATGCCGACCGCCGCGCTCACGAGGAGTACATGCGCTTCGAAGCGCGCCGCCGCCTCGATGCCGAAAGTGTGGGGGAGGCGGAGGCGATGAAGATGCTCGAGCACGCGGCCCGCGATGTGGAGAAAGTCCAGTCCTCGAATCGGCAGGGCAGGAAGAGGGGTGGAAAGTGAAGTTGCCGCCCTGGATTCGCCGTCACAACGGGTACCTCCCCGCCCCAATCACTGCCGCCGCGATGCGGCGGCGGGCGGCCACCGAGTCGAAGGGCGGGCGGGGAGCGAGGGTGACCTCGACCTTCAAAGCCGCAGCTGCCTGGCGCGCGGAGTGAGCGAGGCGGGCCATTGCGTCCTCGGTGTAGACCGCGACGGCATCGCGCTGTAATGGTGTGCCGCGTTTCTCTGCACGCAGCGTTGCCGACTCGATCGCGTAGATCTCGATGGCCATGTCGGCGATGTGGGCGAGGATTTCCTGTTGCTCCATGTCGGTGATGGCGTCGAGGAGCGTCAGGACGAGGTTCTTTTCGCGGGCAAGGAGGGCGGAGGGCGCGCCGGAGGCGCGCACCACACCAATACCATCACTACCACCATGACGGCGGAGGCGGGTGGGGATGATCAGGCGGTTGATCTCGTTGGTGCCTTCGTACAGGCGCGTGATGCGAGCGTCGCGGAAGGCGCGTTCGGCGGGGTATTCCTTTGAATAGCCGTAGCCGCCGTAGACCTGCACGGCCTCGTCGACGACGTAGGCGAGGCTCTCGCTGGTCCAGACCTTATTGATGGAGCATTCGACGGCGTACGACTCGATCGCTTTCAGGACGTCGCTGCTTTCTTCGATGGCGCGATCGGCGTCGCCGAGGGTGCGGTAGACCATGGCGTCGCCGACGTAGCAGCGGATGGCCATCTCGGCGAGCTTCTGCTGGATCATTCCGAACGACGCGATCGGGCGGCCGAACTGGTGCCGCTGTTTCGCGTATTCAGTCGCGCGATTGAGCGCCTGCTTCGCGCTGCCCATGTTGCGCGTGCCGAGCTTCAGCCGGCCGATGTTGAGGACGTTGAACGCGACTTTGTGTCCCTCGCCGATCGTGCCGAGGACGTTCTCTTTCGGGACGCGCACGTTCTCGAGGATCAGCGCGGTCGTCGACGAGCCGTCGAGGCCGAGCTTCGGTTCTTCGCGTCCGCTGACGACGCCCATTCCGCGCTCGACGAGGAAGGCCGTGAACTTCTCGCCATCGATTTTCGCGAAGATGGTGAAGAGGTCGGCGAAGCCGCCGTTGGTGATCCACATCTTCTGACCGTTGAGCACGTAGTGATCGCCGTCGAGCGTCGCGCGCGTCCGCGCCGCGAGCGCGTCTGAGCCCGATCCCGGCTCGGTCAGGCAGAACGCGGCGACCGTCTCACCCGAGGCCAGCCGCGGCAGGTACCTTTCTTTCTGCGCGTCGGTACCGAAGTACACCAGCGGCAGCGTGCCGATGGTGGTGTGCGCGCCGAGGGAGCCCGCGAACGACGGCATGATCCCGATCTTCTCGCCGAGGAACGCCGAGCTGACTTTGTCGAGCCCGAGCCCGCCGTACTCCTCGGGGATGTCGATGCGCAGCAGATCGAGCTCGCCCGCCTTCAGCAGCAACTCGCGCGTCACGGACCAGTCCTTAGCGTAGATCTGCTCCTCCCGCGGCAGCACCTCGGTGCGCATGAAGTCTTCGGCGATGCCGCCGAGCATCTGCTGGGCGGGAGTGAGGTCTTCGCGGGTGAGGATCTCGGCGGGCGAAAAGTCGTGGTTGAGAAACGAGCGCATTGTTCGATATCCTACCTACCGTTCGGTAGGTAAGCATAGCGGTAGGTAAGTGAAGACGTCCGTTCAGCGAGTCCAGTCCGACGGTCGCGCCGCCGAGGTTTATCGGACGGCGGCAAAGATCATTCTGCAGAAGGGCTACGACGCCACGTCGGTCAGCGACATCGCCGATGCCCTCGGTATCACCAAGGCCGGCCTCTATCACTACATCAAGGGCAAGACCGAGCTGCTGTACGAGATCATGAAGTACGGTCTCGAGGAGCTCGAGCGCGAGGTGCTGGTGCCGGCGGCGGAGATCGAGGACCCGGAAGAGCGGCTGCGCTTCGTCATCACCACGCACGCGCGCATCGTCACGCGCGGCGACGGCGTGGTGACGATCCTCGTCGACGAGGCCCGCGCGCTCACCGCCGCCCAGAACCGCCATGTCGTGCGGATGAAGCGGAAGTACATCGACTGCCTGCGCGACACGCTCGACGAGATGAAGAAGCAGGGGCAGCTGCGCGGCGTCGACACCACGGTCGCCGCGTTCTCGATCACGGGCGCGATCAACTGGATCTCGCGCTGGTACCAGGAGGGCGGGAGGCTCACCGCCGAGGAAATCGCGTGGCAGATCGCGGACGTCGCGTTGCACGGAGTGCTGCGATGAACATCGTCGTCTGCATGAAGCAGATCCTCGATCCTGAAGTGCCGGCACGCGACTTCCGGATCGACGCGGCGAAGAGGGAAGCGGAGCGCGGTTCGGCGAGCCTGGTCACGAACATCTTCTGCGAGAACGCGCTCGAAGTGGCGCTGCAGCTCGGTGGCAATATCACGGCGCTGTCGTACGGCGCGGAGAGCGCCGAGGATACGTTGCGGAAGGCGCTGGCGATGAAGGCGAATGCCGCGGCGCTGGTGGTCGGCGAGGGCGGCCATCCGCTGCACGTCGCGCAGGTGCTCGCCGCCGCGATCCGCAAGCTCGGACCGTTCGATCTGATTCTTACCGGGCGCGAGTCGGGCGACTGGGGCGCGGGACAGACAGGCGCGCTGCTCGCCGAGGAGTTGGGACTGCCGTGCGTATCGTTCGCGGATTCGTTGGAGGGCGGGCATCCTGCCCGCCAGGCGGGCGAGACGCCCGCCCCCCTTCGCATCCGGCGGCAGACGGAGGCGGGGTGGGAGATCGTCGAGGCACAGACGCCGGTGGTGGTGACGATCACGAACGAGGAGCACAACGTCCCGCGCATCCCGAAGGTGCGCGACGTGATGATGGCGCACCGGCAGCCGCTGACGCGTTTCGAGCTCGCGGACCTCGGCGTCGCATCCTCTGATTACTACGAGGTCGTGGAGCTGGCGATCCCGCAGAAGGAGTCGCGCTGCGAGCTCCTCGACGTCGACGGCCTCGCGCAGCGGATCACGGAGATCACGGCGGCGCTATGACGAACGTGATCGTCCTCTTCGCCGAAGACCGTGCCGCGCAGGGCCTCGCCGGCGCCGCGGAGAAGCTCGGCGGCGAGACGCGCGCCGTGCGCGTAGACGGCGATTATCAAATTGAAGAGACGCTCGACGCACTCGTTGAATTTTGCCGCGGCTCGGAGGTAGTGCTCTTCGCCAACGACACCTATTCGCAGGAGCTCGCGCCAAGACTCGCGCACCGGTTGGGCGGGGTGTGCGTGGGGGACGGGGTGGATGTGTCGCGCGTGGACGGCCGCGTGCGAGTCACGCGGCAGGTGTACGGGGGGAAGGCGCAAGCCGTGATCGAGTTGCGGCGTTTGCCGGCGGTGGTATGGCTGAGAGCGCGCTCGTTTGCTTGTGGAGCGGTGGCCGCTTCGGCCACCGTTGACGGCGCCCGAAGCGGGCGCCGCTCCACAGGGACGAAGATCATTGAACGCCATGTGGCGCAGCAAGGGGCCTCGCGACTCGAAGACGCGCAGGTGATTGTGTCGGGCGGGCGGGGGATCGGGGGACCGGAGGGGTTTCGCGAAGAACTGCAGCCGCTCGCGGACATGCTCGGCGCGCAGATGGCGGCGTCGCGCGCGGCGTGCGATGCGGGGTGGGTGCCGCCGACGTGGCAGGTGGGGCAGACCGGGAAGAAGGTCGCGCCGGAGCTCTACCTCGCCATCGCCATCACCGGCGCGAGCCAGCATATGGCCGGGATCTCCGAGGCCAAAAACATCGTGGCGATCAACATCGATCCCGAGGCGCCGATCTTCAAGCACGCGCGCTTCGGCATCGTCGACGATTATCGAAAAGTGGTGCCCCAACTGAGGGAGAAGCTTGCGCGACGCGACTCGTGAGATTTACTGGAACATCAGCCACGTCTGGCTGATGTACGTCCTGCTCGTGCCGGCGATCGCGATCGGCGGGTGGGGACTTTTGCGGCGCGTGCAGCGGTGGCGGCGGGGGAAGTCCGACGCGACGCGATTCGACCGGCCGATTGTGCGCATTAGACGTTTGCTCGATCATTCGCTCGCGCAGCGGCGCAATCCGCTCTTCCATCGATTGCTGACGTGGGGCTTCATCGTGCTGACGATCGCGACGATCGTGGTCGGGCTCGACGCCGACTTCGGTACGTCGATCATGCGCGGCGCGTTCTACCTCTACTTCCAGTCGCTGATCGTCGACGTCTTCGGCGCGTTCGTGCTCGGCGCGGCGGTCGTCGCCGCCTTGAGACGGACGCGGTTTACGCCGATCCTCGCGGCGATTTTCGCGATCGCGCTCACCGGCTTCCTCGTCGAAGGCTGGCGCATCGCCGCGACGCACGATCCGTGGGCGGCATGGTCGCCGTTCGGAAACCTGGTCGCCGAGCTCGTTCCGGCCCAGGCGATGCTCGAAACGCATCGCACGCTGTGGTGGCTGCATCTCGTCATCACCTTCGCGTTCCTCGCCTGGCTACCGTTCACGCAGATGCGGCACGTCGTCACGTCGCCGCTCAACATCTATACGTCCAACCTCGCGCCGATCGGCGCAAACCTGAAGAGCGTCGACTTCGAGCAGGAGCGCCTCGGCGTGGCCACGCTCGACGACTTCACCTGGAAAGACCGGCTCGACTTCGACGCCTGCACCGAATGCGGCCGCTGCACGGACGCCTGTCCCGCGCACACGGTCGGTAAGGTGCTCTCGCCGCGCGATATCATCATGGAGCTGCGCGATCGCGCCGAGGGGACGAGCGCGATCGAAGGCGCGGCGTCGCCGGAGGCGCTGTGGGAGTGCACGACCTGCGCGGCGTGCGTCGAGGTGTGCCCGGTGTTCATCGAGCAGATGCCGAAGATCGTCGACATGCGGCGGCATCTGGTGATGGAACAGGCGGAGTTTCCGGAGGGGATGCAAGGCGCGGTGATGTCGCTGGAGAAGCGCGGGCATCCGTTCAGCGGGACGCAGGCCACGCGCGTCGACTGGGCGCAGGGGCTCGATGTGCAGCACGTCAGCGCGGCGAAGGACGCGGAGATCCTGTTCTGGGTCGGCTGCGGCGGCGCGCTGATCGAGCGCAATCAGAAAGTCATCCGGGCGACCGCGCAACTGCTGCAGAAGGCGAACGTCAGCTTCGCCATCCTCGGCCGCGACGAGAAATGCTCCGGCGATCCTGCGCGCCGCATCGGCAACGAGTTTCTCTTCGAGATGCTGGCGAAGGAGAACGTCGCCAATCTGACCAAGCACAACGTCCGCAAAGTCATCACGCCCTGCCCGCACTGCTTCAACACGTTCAAGAACGAGTACCCGCGGTACGGCGGCACGTTCGAGGTCTGGCATCACAGCGAGTACCTCGAGAAGCTCGTCGACGAAGGGAAGCTCGCGCCGGCGAAGAGCGAGAGCGTCACGTTTCACGATCCCTGCTATCTCGGCCGGCAGAACGGCGTCTACGACGCGCCGCGGAAAGTCGCGGGCGCGACGATCGAGATGGAGCGCAGCCGAAACAAGTCGTTCTGCTGCGGCGGCGGCGGCGGGATGAGCTTCGTCGACGAGCCGGCGGACAAGCGCGTGAATCAGGAGCGCGCGAATGAAGCGGTGGCGACCGGCGCCGAGGTGCTGGCGGTGAGCTGCCCGTTCTGCATGTCGATGATGGAAGATGGCGTACGCGGGCGGATGCGCGTGCAGGACATTTCCGAACTGATGCTGGGGGCGAACTGATGGACCTCGACCTCACTCCGGACGAACAGCGGTTCCGCGACGAGTTTCGGGCGTGGCTGAAGGACAACGTCTTTCCCGCGAAGAGCCATGACGAGTTGAAGCGCTGGCAGCGCACGCTCTTCGACGGTGGATGGGCGGGGATCTCGTGGCCGAAGCAGTACGGCGGGCGCGGGGCGACGCTGATGCAGCAGGCGATTTTTCAGGAGGAGCTCGCGCTCGCGGACGCGCCGCATCTCATCGGCACGATCGGCCTCTCGCTCGTCGGCCCGACGATCATCGCCATGGGCACGGACGAGCAGAAGTCGCGCTACCTGTCAAAGATTCTCTCCGGTGAAGAGATCTGGTGTCAGGGCTTCTCCGAGCCGAATGCCGGCAGCGATCTCGCCGCGCTCGGCACGCGCGCGCTGCGAGACGGCGACGACTTCGTCGTGAATGGCCAGAAGATCTGGACCAGCTTCGCGCACATCGGCGACTGGTGCCTGCTGCTGGTGCGCACCGACTTCGAGGCGCCAAAGCACAAGGGCATTACCTGCCTCCTCGTCGACATGCATTCGCCCGGCGTATCGGTGCGTCCGCTGCGGATGATGTCCGGAGACGCCGGCTTCAATGAGGTCTTCTTCGAGAACGTGCGCGTGCCGGCCTCACAGGTGCTGGGCAAGGTGAACGAAGGCTGGACGACCGCGATCACCGCGCTGATGAACGAGCGCGCGAACCTCGGCACGGGCGTGCAGGTCATCTTCCGCCGCAACCTCAATGCGCTCATCGCGCGTGCGCGCTCGATGAACCGCACCGCCGATCCGATCGTGCGGCAGAAGCTCGCCCAGGCGTATCTCGAGCTGGAGATCCTGCGGCTCAATACGAATCGCGCACTCACGTCGCTGAGCAAGAGCGGCGTCCCCGGCCCGGAAGGATCGACGCTGAAGCTCTACTGGAGCGAGATGAACCAGCGCACGCAGCAGACCGCGCAGGAAGTGCTCGGGCCGCACGCGCAGCTCTCGGACTTCGACGGCGGCATGTGGCAGTACAGCTATCTGCGCGCGCGCGGCAACACCATCGAGGCGGGGACCAGCGAGATCCAGCGGAACATCATCGCCGAGCGGGTGCTCGGACTGCCGAAGAGCTACTGATATGGACTTCGATCTCAGCAAGCCGCAGAAACTGCTCAAGCAATCGGCGCGTGAGTTTCTCTCGCGCGAGTGTCCGCCCGAGCGCGTGCGCGCGGCGATGGCCACGGAGACGGCCGACGATCGCGCGCTGTTCTCCGCGGCCGCGGATCAGGGTTGGACCGCGTTGATCATCCCCGAAACGTACGGCGGCCTCGGGCTCGGCGTCGTGGAGCTGGCGGTGGTCGCGGAGGAGATGGGACGCGCGTGCATGCCAGGGCCGCTGTTCGCGACGATGTGCGCGACCGCGGCGATCGTGCACGCGGGGACGGAGGAGCAGAAGCGGCGCTGGCTCGAGCCGATCGCCGCGGGCGAGATGCGCGCGACGGTGGCCTTGGGGCAGGAGTTCGTGCTCGATGCGGGGGTGGCGGATCTGGTGCTGCGATTCACGGATCGCGGAGTTGAAGAGGTGGACGCGGCGAGCATCGTAAGGACGCCTTCGATCGATGAGACTCGGAAGTTGTATTCACTAGGTGGAGCGGCGGGCTTTAGCCCGCCGGGGTTCGGTGGGCTGAAGCCCACCGCTCCACAAGACGTCGCCACCGTTGCGCTTTGCGCGGAGATGGTGGGGGGGATGCAGTGGATCCTCGACGCGACGGTCGAGTACGCGAAGACGCGGCAGCAGTTCGGGCGCGTCATCGGCTCGTTCCAGGCCATCCAGCATCAATGCGCGGACATGCTGCTGCTGACCGAGAGCGCGCGGTCGGCGATGTATTACGCGGCGTGGGCGGGCGGCGCGCTCGCGACCTCGATCGCCAAGGCCTACTGTTCCGACGCCTGCAGAGAAGTCGCGAACCGCGGCGTCCAGGTGCACGGCGGCATTGGCTTCACCTGGGAGCACGACCTCCAGCTCTACTACAGGCGCGCGAAAGCATCCGAGACCATGTTCGGCGACGCGACGTTCCATCGGGAGCGCATCGCCTCGCTCATCGTTGATCCCGTTGAAGTGATGACACCCACCACATAGGAGGCAGGTAATGAAACGCACGGCTATTCTGGTCCTCATCCTTTTGATGTTGCCCATCGTCGCGTTCGCCCAGGCGCGGCTGACGGGCTCAGACCTCCAGGGCACGGTCCGCGACGACAGTGGCGGCGTGCTTCCCGGGGTCACGGTGACGGCGACGAACACCGCCACGAATCAGTCGCGCTCGGGAGTCACCGACGCCGGGGGCAACTACTACATCGCCGCGCTCACCGCGGGGCTGTACGACGTCGCCGCGGACCTGAGCGGATTCGCGCCGCAGAAGCGCAGCGGCGTGCGTCTGCAGCTCGGCCAGCGTGTCGATCTCGACTTCTCGATGCGCGTCGGCACGTCGGAGTCGATCGTGGTCAGCGCGTCCGCGCCGGTCGTCGACACCACCCAGGCCGACGTTTCGACGGTCGTCTCGCAGGAGCAGATCGACAACCTCCCGACCAACGGCCGCAACTTCCTCAGCTTCAGCGTGCTCACGCCCGGCGTCACCAACGACCGCACGCCGCAGCAGGGCGCGTCGGCGACGTCCGGCCTCTCGTTCGGCGGCCAGCGCGCGCGCTCGAACAACATCATGGTCGACGGCGTCGACAACAACGATCCGATCGTCGGTGCGGTGCGCGCGACGTTCAGCCAGGAGGCGATCCAGGAGTTCCAGGTGCTGACGAACTCCTACTCCGCGGAGTTCGGCAAGGCCTCGGGCGGCGTGGTCAACATCATCACCCGCTCCGGAACGAACGAGCACGGCGGTAACGTCTTCTACTTCTTCCGCAACGACTCGCTGAACGCGAAGTCGATCTTCGAGCGTGAAGACCTCTTCGGCAACAAGATCAACCGCGACAAGGCGCCGTTCGATCAGTCGCAGTACGGCGTGACCTTCGGCGGCCCCATCGTGCGCGACCGCACGTTCTATTTCCTTTCCGGAGAAAAGCTTTCGACGGATACGAACAACTTCGTGAATATCGATCCGGCACTGGCCACCGCTCTGAACGAGTCGGGGTTCCCGGTCGAGATCGGAAATGTCCCGTACGAAGTCCGCGCCGACGAGTTCCTGGCAAAAATCGATCACCAGTGGACGTCGTCCAACAGCCTGGCGGCGCGGGCCAGCTACGCGAAGATTCTCAACGAGAACATCGAGCCGTTCGGCGGCATCGTGGCCCGCAGCCGCGGCGCGCTGCAGGACCGGAAAGACTGGGCCCTCGCGCTCTCGGAATCCGACATCATCGCCACGCGCTGGATCAACGAGCTGCGCGGACAGTACGCCTCCGAGGATCAGCTCATCAGCTCGCTCGACCCGAACTGCAGCGGCAAGTGCGACACGTTCTTCGAAGGCGGACCGACGCTCGAGATCACCGGCTTCGCCAGCGTCGGACGGCAGCGCTTCACGCCGCAGCCGCGCGAGAACACGCGCTATCAGTTGAAGGACACGCTCAACTTCGCCGGCACGAAGCATTTCGCGAAGGCGGGCTTCGACTACAACTACATCAAGACCAAGAGGACCGCGCTGCCGCTGCACTTCGGCGGGCGCTACATCTTCTCGGCGCTCCCGGCGGTGCCGGCGCTCGGCATCACCAGGCCGCTGGTCAGCGGTTTCGACGCATTTACCTACAGGCTGCCCGGCTGCACCAGCCAGGCATGTGCCGGCGTCCCCGCCGCGTACGTGCAGGGCTACGGAACGAGCGGCGACTCGTACGGCGATCGCGACGTCGCGTTCTTCGCGCAGGACGACTGGACGATCAGCGACCGTCTGACGTTCAAGGCCGGTCTCCGCTACCAGCGCCAGTGGATGTACAACATCGACTACACGGTGTCGATGCCGGGCGGCGGCAGCTACACCTACCAGATCCCCGAGGACACCAACAACTTCGCGCCGCGCGCGGCGCTCGTGTTCGATCCGCAGGGCAACGGGCGTTCGTCGATCCACGGCTCGTACGGGTTGTTCTTCGACAACCACATCATCGCCAACGCGCAGATCGGCAACGGCATCAACGGTACCGATCTCCGCACGCTGGTGGCGCGCTTCCCGGCCTCGATCGCGCCGTGGCGCGCGCCGGGACACAAGGCCGCCGAGCCGACGACTCCGTACCCGAGCCTCGAGATCTCCCCCGATCCGGGCCTCGTCACGCCGTACTCGCACCAGGCCTCGCTCGGCTACGACCGCATGCTCGGGGCGAACATGGCCGTCTCGGCGGACGTGCTGTACGTGCGCGGTTATCACCAGCTTGGCACGATCGACTACAACCCGATCGTTCCGTCGCTCGGCGCGGGTCGCCGCCCGAACGACGTCGGCGGCGTCGCCGGTACCTCGGCATCGGTGCTTCAGTACACCGCGTTCGGCGAGACGAAGTACCGCGGCCTGACGCTCGCGCTGAACCGCCGCCTCGCGAACAACTATCAGTTCCTCATGTCGTACACGTACTCGAAGGCCGAGGACAACTCGACCGACTTTCAGAGCGCGTTCATCCCGCAGGACAACGGACGCGGGCGCGATCCCAACGATCCGACCGGACTGCCGATCGGATTCGATCCGATGTCGGAGTGGGGGCCGGCGACGCACGACCAGCGGCATCGCCTCGTGCTGAGCGGTCTCTATCAGCTGCCGTGGGGCTTCAACTTCTCGACGATCGTCACCGCCGCCTCAGGGCGTCCGTACACGCCGCTCGCCGGCGCGGACGTCAACGGCGACGGCGACGGCGGCGCGTTCCCCTCCGATCGCGCGCGCGTCGTTCCGGCGGATGCGACGACCGCGGTCGGCCGCAACAGCGAGACGATGTCCAGTCAGTTCAACGTCGACACGCGGCTCAGCAAGCGGTTCGCCTTCGCGCGGGGCATGGGCTTCGAGGCGATCGTCGACGTGTTCAACCTCTTCAACCGCACGAACTACACGGAGATCAACAACATCTTCGGCCGCAGCGCGTTCCCCGGCACGCCGCAGACCAATGCCGCAGGCCAGGTGACGTATGGCGTCTACGAACAGGCGGCGCCGGGACGGCAGATCCAGCTCGGGGCGAAGCTGACGTTCTGATGGATGTCAAACAACTGTTCGACCTCTCCGGCCGCGCGGCCATCGTCACCGGTGGCTCGCGCGGCCTCGGCGCGGAGATCGCCGAGGGACTCGCCGAGGCGGGAGCGTCGCTGATGTTGTGCGCGCGGCGCGAGCAGTGGCTCGCGCCCGCGCTCGACGAGTTTCGCGAACGCGGCGTGCGTGCCGAGGCGAAACTCTGCGACGTCACCGATCCCGCTCAGGTGCAGGCGGTCGTCGACGCGACGATGGAGGCGTTCGGCCGCGCCGACATCCTCGTCAACAACGCCGGCATCTCGTGGGGCGAGCGTCCCGAGAGCATGTCTCTCGACAAGTTCCGGAAGGTCCTCGACACCAATCTCAGCGGCGCGTTCCTGTTTGCACAGGCCGCCGGACGAGAGATGCTGAAAGCCGGACGCGGCGCGATCATCAACATCGCCTCGATCGCCGGCATGCGCTCGTCGCGCAACGGACCGCACTACGCCGGCTACACCTCGAGCAAGGCGGCGCTGATGGGACTCACGCGCGAGCTCGCGGCGACGTGGGGACCGCAAGGGATCCGCGTAAACGCCATCGCTCCCGGATTTTTTCATTCGCGGCTCGCGGACGCGGTGATCGAATACGTCGAGCCGGAGATTCAGAGGCGCAACCCGATTCCTCGCGTCGGCGCCGCGGGCGAATTGAAAGGCGTCGCGGTGTTTCTAGCGTCTGACGCCTCGAGCTACATCACCGGACAAACGATCATCGTCGACGGAGGAGCAACGATTGTCTGACGTACGTCCATGGCACGCGCACTACGACTACTGGGTGCGCCCGCACCTGAACTATCCGCGCCGCCCGCTAACCGACATCCTCCGCATCGCCGCCGCCGACGTGCCCGACAAACCGGCGACCGCGTTTTTCGGCAAGCAGATGACCTTCGCCGAGGTGAAAGAGCGCGCCGACAAGTTCGCGACGGCGCTGGCGCGGATGGGCATCGCGAAGGGCGACCGCGTCGGCGTGATGCTGCCGAACTGTCCGCAGTATCTCGTCGCCGTCTTCGGCATCCTCCGCCTCGGCGCGATCGTCGTGAACGTCAACCCGCTCTACACCGCGCGCGAGGTCGGCGTCGTCGCGAACGACTCCGGCATGAAGATCCTGATCGTGTTGGACATGCTGCTCCCGGCGGCGCAGAACGCGTGCGAGAAGCTGCTGATCGTGTCATTCATGCAATCCGCGTCCTTCGAAGAGGCAATTGCCGCCGTCGATGTCCCGAAGCTGCCGCGCGTGGAGATCGACGCCGAGAACGATGTGGCTGTCCTGCAGTACACCGGCGGCACCACCGGCACGCCGAAAGGCGCGATGCTCACGCACTACAACATCTTCGCGAACGTCGTGCAGTCGACGTCGCTGCACATCCCGTCGCTGCGCCGCGGCGACGAGCGCTATCTCCTGGTCATCCCGTTCTTTCACATCTACGGATTCACGGTCGGCCTCATGGCCGGCACGTGGCTCGGCGCGATGCAGATCCTGATTCCGAAGTACGACGTCGACGCGCTGCTGAGCGCCGTGCGCGATTACCGGCCGACCTATTTCCCGGCGGTTCCGACGATCTTCATCTCGCTGCTGAATCATCCGAAGTCGCGCGAATACGGCCTCGACAAGATCCGCGCGTTCAACAGCGGCTCCGCGCCGTTGCCGATGGAAGTGCTCGAACAATTCGAGCAGCTGACCGGCGGGATGCTCAGCGAAGGCTACGGACTATCCGAAGCCTCGCCGGTGACGCACAACAGTCCGTCATTGTCGGTGCGCAAGCCGGGAAGCGTCGGCATTCCGCTGCCCGATACCGATCAGAAAATCGTCGACTTGAGCGAAGGGACGACCGAGGTGCCGCTGGGGAGCGAGGGAGAGCTCTGCATCGCCGGACCGCAGGTGATGAAGGGCTACTGGAATCGCCCCGACGAGACGGCGAGCACGATTCGCACGGATGCGAACGGAACGCGCTGGCTGTACACCGGCGATATCGCCACGCAGGACGCCGACGGCTTCACGTACATCGTGCAGCGGAAGAAAGACATGATCATTGTCTCGGGATTCAACGTCTATCCCGGCGAGATCGAGTCGGTGCTGTTCACGCATCCCGCGGTGATGGAGGCGGTCGTGATCGGCGTCCCCGACGCGTACCGCGGCGAGGCGGTGAAGGCGTTCGTGGTGCTCAAGCCGGGAACGTCCGCGACGGTCGACGAATTGAACGCGCATTGCGCGCGCGACCTCGCTGAATTCAAGCGGCCCACGCAAATTGCGATTCGTGAGAGTCTCCCGAAATCCGCGGTGGGGAAAGTGCTGCGGAGAGTCTTGCGCGAGGAACAGCAATGACGTCTCGAACGATCGGCCGGGCCGTGGTCATCGGCTCCGGCACCATGGGCAGCGGCATCGCCGCCCACTTCGCGAACGCCGGCATCCCGGTCTACCTGCTCGACATCATCGAGCCGCCGCTCGACAAGATCAGGAAACACACGCCGCCGGCGTTCTTCACCGCCGACGCCGCGGGTCTCGTGACCGCGGGCAAGCTCGACGAGCACGAGGACTGGATCGCCGAGGGCGACTGGATCTGCGAGGCGATCGTCGAGAACATGGATGCGAAGCGCGAGCTCGTCGCGCGCATCGACCGACTCCGCAAGCCGGACAGCATCGTCTCCAGCAACACCTCGGGACTGCCGATCTCGCAGATCTCCGCGAACGCGTCGGCCGGTTTCAAACAGCACTTCATCGGCACGCACTTTTTCAATCCGCCGCGCTACATGAAACTGCTCGAGATCATCCCGACGCCCGACACTGCGCCGGAGATCGTCGCGTTCGTGCGCGAGTTTGCCGAGCAGCGCCTCGGCAAGGGCGTCGTGCTCTGCAAAGACACGCCGAACTTCATCGCCAACCGGCTGGCGTCGATCGGCGGTGCGTCGCTCACCGACTTCGTGCTCGCCAACGACTACACGATCGAGGAAGTCGATGCGATCGCGGGACCGCTGATCGGCCGCCCGAAGACGGCCGCGTTCCGGCTGCAGGACCTGGTCGGCCTCGACGTGGCGATGGCCGTCGCGTCGAACCTCTACGATCTGATCGAGGGCGACGAGTCGCGCGAGGTGCTGCGCTCGCCGCGCATGGAGGCGCTGCGCAAGGGGCAGACGGAAAAGGGCCGGCTCGGTGACAAGACGAAGCAGGGCTTCTACAAGAAAGACGGCAAGAACATTCAGACGCTCGATCTGAAGACGGGCGAGTATCGCGAGCGCGTCGAGCCCGAGATTCCGTCGCTCGCCGAGGCGTCGAAGATCCGGAGCCTGCCCGAGCGGCTGAAGTTCGTGCTGAAGCAGGACGACAAGGCCGGCAAGCTCGCGCGGCACATCGTCTACAACGCGCTCGGCTACGCGTCGCGCCGCGTGCCGGAGATCAGCGACGAACTGGTGAGCATCGACCGCGCCGTCCGCTGGGGCTTCTCGCACGATCTCGGACCGTTCGAGCTGTGGGACGCGATCGGTGTCCGCGACACGATCGGCGACGTCGACGCCGCGCCGTGGGTGCGCGAGATGCTCGACGCCGGCAACGAGACGTTCTATCGCGACGGCTCCGTCTACGACCCGGTGTCGAAGTCATACGTCGCGATTCCAAAAGACCCGCGGCAGATCTCGCTCAAGGACTGCCCCGTCATCAAAGAGAACAAAGGCGCGAGCCTGCGCGACCTCGGCGACGGCGTGCTCTGTCTCGAGTTCCACACCAAGATGAACACGCTCGACGGTGACATCCGCGAGCTGCTCGTCGCGAGCGTCGAAGAGCTGGAGCAGGGCGCTTGGGTGGGCCTGGTGATCGGCAACGAAGGCCAGGACTTCTGCGTCGGCGCGAATTTAAGTGGAGCGGCGGGCTTTAGCCCGCCGAATGAAGCCGGCGGGCTGAAGCCCGCCGCTCCACAGGACGCTGTCAAGGGAATGCAGGATGCGCTCATGCGCGTCCGCTTCGCTGCAAAGCCCGTCGTCGCCGCGCCCTTCGCGCGCACGCTCGGCGGCGGCGTGGAGGTCTGCATGGCCGCGGCGCGCGTTGTCGCCGCGAGCGAGACCTACATGGGCCTCGTCGAAGTCGGCGTCGGGCTGATTCCCGGCGCGGGCGGCTGTAAAGAGATGGTGCGCCGTGTCGTCTCGCCGGCGATGAAGCGCACGCCGAACGCCGATCCGCTGCCGTTCGTACAGCACATCCTGCAGACCGTCGGCGCCGCGAAAGTGTCGTCGAGCGCCGCCGAGGCACAGCTGTTCGGGTTTCTGAGCGAGGGCGATCACATCGTCATGAATCGCGATCACCTCCTGTACGAAGCCAAACAGGAAGTGCTGGCGATGGTGGAAGACATGCAGCCCGGCGTATCCGAGCCGTGCTATGCCGCGGGACGCGACGTCCTCGCCGCGCTCAAGGCCGGCATCTACGTCCTGCAGCAGGGCGGCTACATGAGCGAATACGACGCGTACATCAGCGGCAGGCTCGCCTCGGTGCTCTGCGGCGGCAATCTGTCGAGCGGCGAGTGGGTGAGCGAGCAGTACCTGCTCGACCTCGAGCGCGACGTGTTCGTCGAGCTCCTCGGGCAGCAGAAGACCATCGACCGCATTCAGTACATGCTGAAGACGGGAAAACCGCTCCGCAATTAGCCATGCGCGAAACGATGACCGGACTCGAATACATGCGCCGCGTCGCCGCAGGCGAGGTGGAGGCCGGTCCGTTCTCGCGGCTTCTCGGCATGCGCCTCACCGAGGTCGAGGAAGGGCGCGTCGTCGTTACCGTCGAGTTGCAGCCGGAACACGAAAACGGGATCGGCATCGCGCACGGCGGTCTCGCCGCGACGCTGCTCGACACCGCCCTCGGCTGCGCGGTCAACAGCGTCATGCCGGCCGGCAAGATCTTCACCACGCTGGAGATGAAAATCAATTACGTCCGCGCGATCCGTCGCGGCGTCGGGACGATCAGTTGCACCGGCACGGTCGTCCACGCCGGCAGCCGCACCGCGACCGCGGAGGGCCGCGTCGTCGATGCCGGCGGCACGCTCTACGCGCACGGAACGCTCACCGGCATCCTGTTCAAGGAGGAGTCATGAACGAAGCCGTCATCGTCGCCGCGCTGCGCACCGCCGTCGGCAAGTCGCCGCGCGGCGCTCTGCGCACCACGCGTCCCGACGACATGGCCGCGGAAGTCATTCGCGCGCTGATCGCCAAGAATCCGCAGATCAAGGCCGAGGACACCGACGACGTGATCATGGGCTGCGCCGCGCCGGAAGCGGAGTCGGGAACGAACGTCGCGCGCATCGCCTCGTTGCGCGCGGGACTGCCGGACAGCGTGCCGGCCGTCACCGTCAATCGCTTCTGCTCGTCGGGCTCGCAGACCATCGCCATGGCTGCGGAGCGGATCATGGCCGGCATGGCCGACCAGATCATCGCCGGCGGCACGGAGTCGATGAGCCTCGTGCGCGGCAACGGCCGTTTCCGCCCGAACCCGTATCTCGTCGAGCACGATCCCGATGTCTATCTCAGCATGGGCCTGACCGCGGAGAACGTCGCGCGCAAGTACAACGTCTCGCGCGAGGACGCCGACGCGTTCGCGCTGCGCAGCCATCAGCGCGCGCTCGCGGCACAGGAGTCGGGACGATTCGCCGACGACGGCATCCTGCCGCTCGACGTCGAGATCAACGAGCCCGGCGACACGCAGCGCTTCACGTTCGACAAGGACGAGGGCCCGCGCGCCGACACGAACGCAGCGGCGCTCGCGAAGCTCAGGCCTGTCTTTCACGCGAAGGGCGTCGTGACCGCCGGCAACTCCAGCCAGACCTCGGACGGAGCGGCAGCAGTCGTCGTGATGTCGCGCCGCCGCGCGGAAGAGTTGGGACTGAAGCCGCTCGCGCGCTTCGTGTCGTTCGCGGTCGGCGGCGTGCCGCCGGAGATCATGGGCATGGGTCCGGTCGTGGCCGTGCCGAAGGCGTTGAAGCTCGCGGGTCTCAAGCTCGAGGACCTCGACATCATCGAGCTGAACGAGGCGTTCGGCTGCCAGGCGCTCGCGGTGATGCGCGAGCTCGGTATGGATCAGGAGCGCGTCAACGTGAACGGCGGCGCGATCGCGCTCGGCCATCCGCTCGGCGCGTCCGGCGCGAAGCTCACCGTGCAGATCCTCGGCGAGATGCGCCGCAGGAAATCGAAGTACGGGATGGTGACGATGTGCGTCGGCGGCGGCCAGGGCGCCGCGACGATTCTCGAGAATCTGCAATGAATTTCGAGCTCGATCCGCAACTGATCGATCTCCGCGACCGCGTCGCCGCGTTCGTACGCGATGAGGTGATTCCCGCGGAGTCGCGGCCGTTCACGAGCGAGCTCGTCGCCGAGCTCCGCGCGAAAGCGAAGAGCGCCGGCATCTTCGGGCCGCAACTGCCGCGCGAGTACGGCGGCCTCGGACTCGGCACCGTCGCCATGTGCGTCCTGTTCGAGCAGGCCGGCCGCAGTTTCCTCGGCCCGGTCGCGCTGCATTGCGCCGCGCCCGACGAGGGGAACATGCACCTCCTCGCGCATCACGCGAACGACGCGCAGCGCGAGCAGTACCTCCGCCCGCTGATCGAAGGGAAGATCCGCTCCTGCTTCGCGATGACCGAGCCCGCGCCGGGCGCCGGATCCGATCCGACGATGATGATGACGCGCGCGGAGCGGGTCGATGGCGGCTGGGAGATCACCGGCCGCAAATGGTTCGCCACCGGCGCCGACGGCGCGGCGTTCGCCGTGACCATGGCCGTCACCGATCCCGCTGCCGACAAACATAAACGCGCGACGATGTTCCTCGTGCCCACCGACACGCCCGGCTATCGCTTCCTGCGCAACGTGGCGGTGATGGGCGAACACGGCATGGGCGGCCACGGCGAGATCGATTTCGATCACGTGCGCGTCCCCGACTCCGCGATCCTCGGGAACGCCGGCGACGGTTTCCGTCTCGCCCTGGTCCGCCTCGGACCCGCGCGGCTCACGCACTGCATGCGCTGGATGGGCATCGCCCAGCGCGCGATCGACATTGCCATCGACTACGCGAAGCAGCGCACGGCGTTCGGGAAGAAGCTCGCCGAGCAGCAGTCGATCCAGTGGATGATCGCCGACTCGGAGATCGAGCTGCACGCGTCGCGGCTGATGGTGCTGCAGGCCGGGTGGGCGCACGAGCGCGGCAGCGAGATCCGCCACGAGTCGTCGATCTGCAAAGTCTTCGTCGCCGAAGCCGTGAACCGGATCATCGACCGCGCCGTCCAGATCTGCGGCGCCCTCGGCGTCTCCGGCGACACCCCGCTCGAACACTTCTACCGCGAGGCCCGCGCCTTCCGGATTTACGACGGCCCGTCCGAGGTGCACCGGATGGTGATCGCTCGCGACGTGTTGCGACGATGAGCTTCAAAGACCAGATCGTCTGGATCACCGGCGCGTCTTCCGGCATCGGCGAGGCGCTCGCGGTCGCGTGGAGCCGGGAGGGCGCGCGAGTCATTCTCTCCGCGCGCAACGCCGCGGAGCTCGAGCGCGTGCGGCAGGTGTGCGCGAATCCGGAGCGGCACGCCGTCAAGCCGCTCGATCTCACCGACAGTGAGGCGATCAACAAGGCCGCAGCCGAGGTGCTGCGCGAATTCGAGCGCGTCGACATCCTCGTGCACAGCGGCGGCGTGAGCCAGCGCTCGCTCGCGGCGGAGACCGATCTCGCCACCGACCGCCGGATCATGGAGCTCAACTACTTCGGCACGATCGCGCTGACCAAGGCGGTGCTGCCGTCGATGCTCGCGCGCCGCTCCGGCCACATCGCCCCGATCAGCAGCGTCATCGGCTACGTCGGCGTCCCGCTGCGCTCCGCGTACGCGGCGTCGAAGCATGCGCTGCACGGCTTCTTCAACGCGCTGCGCTCCGAGACGCAGAAAGACGGCATCCGCGTCACGATCGTCTGTCCCGGCTACATCCGCACGAAAGTGTCGGAGAACGCGCTGCGCGGCGACGGCACGCGCTACGGAAAGCTCGACGACACGCACAAGGGCGCGATGCTGCCGGAAGAGGCCGCGCCGGCGATCCTGCGCGGCGTCGCGAACAACAAGCGGGAGGTGCATGTCGGCGGCAAGGAGATCTATGCGATCACCCTGCAGCGACACCTGCCGTCGATCATCGCGCGCGCGCTGAGGATCAAATGAACGATACGCGGCCGGTGCGCGCGAGCGAGCAGCTCGACTGGGACAGGCTCGCCGAGTACCTCCGCCGCGAATTGAAGCTCGACGGCGAGATGACCGTCACGCAGTTTCCCGGCGGCCATTCGAATCTCACCTACGACCTCGCCTTCGGCGACGTCGAGCTCGTCCTCCGCCGCCCGCCCTTCGGCCCCGTCCCGCCGCGCGCGCACGACATGGCGCGCGAGTATCGCGTGCTCGCCGCTGTCCACCCGCACTTTCCGCTCGCGCCACGGCCGTATCTGTTGTGCGAGGACACGAGCGTGATCGGCTCGGTGTTTTACGTGATGGAACGCAGGCGCGGAATCGTCGTGCGCAACGAAGAGTCGTTCGATGAGGAGCTGCGGCGTCGCATCAGCGGCAGCATGATCGACACGCTCGCGCAACTGCACGCGATCGACGTTGCGGCGCACGGCCTCGACGCGCTCGGCAAGCCGCAAGGCTTCGTGGCGCGGCAGATTCGCGGCTGGACCGAACGCTGGCACGGCGCGAAGACGAGTGATGTGCCGGACATGGAGTCGCTCGCCGAGTGGCTGGAACAGCACATCCCGAATGATCCACCGCGCGCGACGCTGGTACATGGCGACTACAAGCTCGACAACGTCATGCTCGACGAAAGTGACCCCTCGAAGCTCGTGGGCGTGTTCGATTGGGAGATGTCGGCGATCGGCGATCCGCTCGTCGACCTCGGCATCCTGCTCTGCTACTGGGTGCACGCCGTCAGCGATCATGACGCGATCCCGAGCGTAACCAAGAAGCCCGGCTGGTTCACGCGCCAAGAAATCCTCGCGCGTTATGGCGCGGACGTGTCCAACATCGCCATCTACGAAGTCTTCGCCGTCTTCAAGCTCGCCGTCGTCATCCAGCAGATCTACGCCCGATTCGCGCGCGGACAGACCGACGATCCGCGCTTCGAGCCCCTCGGCGCGCGCGTGACCGACCTCGCGCGCATCGCCCGCCGGCTCACGGAGGCTGCATGAGCGAAGTCCTACTCGAACGTCCCGACGCCCGAGTCGCCGTCATCCGGTTGAATCGTCCCGAGGCGCGGAACGCGTTGAACATGGCCACGCGGCAGGCGCTGGCGGAGCGTTTCGCGGAGCTGGGCGAGGACGAAGTCACGCGCCGCATCATCCTCACCGGTGGCGACAAGATCTTCGCGGCCGGCGCCGATCTGCGCGACATGGTCGAGCGGACGCCCGTGGAGATGTTCGTGCGGCGGAGCGAGCGGCTCTGGAAGCCGATCGCCGACTGCCCGAAGCCGGTGATCGCCGCAGTCAACGGCTACGCGTTGGGCGGCGGCTGCGAGCTGGCGATGCACTGCGACATCATCGTCGCCGGCGAGGGCGCGAGCTTCGGCCAGCCGGAAGTGCGCGTCGGGATCATGCCCGGCGCGGGCGGCACGCAGCGGCTCGTGCGCGCGATCGGCAAGTTCCGGGCGATGAAGATCCTGATGACCGGCGAGCCCGTGAGCGCACGCGACGCGCTGGCGATGGGCCTCGTCAGCGAGGTCGTCGCCGATGCCGAGGTGTTCGAGCGCGCGCTGGTAATCGCGCAGACGATCGCGAAGATGCCGCCGCTGGCGGTCATGCAGATCAAGGAGGCGGTGCTGGCCGGCGAAGACTCGTCGCTCGAAGCGGGACTCATGCTCGAGCGGAAGGCGTTCCAGCTGCTCTTCGCGACCGCCGATCAGAAAGAAGGCATGCGCGCGTTTCTCGAAAAGCGCAAACCGGAGTTCGAGGGACGATGAACAAGACTACCTACGCGCTCGTCGTGCTCTTCGTCATCAACACGATGAACTTCTTCGACCGCGTGATCGGCGGCGCGCTCGGCGAGCCGATCCGGCGGGAGTGGGGCCTCAGCGACAGCGCCCTCGGCGCGCTCGGCACCGCGTTCACGCTGCTCTACGCGTTCGTCGGTGTGCCGCTCGGACGCCTCAGCGATCGCGCGCAACGCAAGAGCATTCTCGGCGGCGCGGTCTTCGTCTGGAGCGCGCTCACCGCGCTATCCGGACTAACGCGCACCTACTGGCAGCTCTTCGCCACGCGCCTCGGCGTCGGCGTCGGTGAAGCCGCCTGCGCACCCGCGGCGACCTCGCTCATCGGCGATCTCTTTCCGCCCGCGAAACGCGCGCGCGCGATGTCGGTGTTCATGATGGGCCTCCCGATCGGCATCGCGCTCTCGTACTTTGTCGGCAGCTACGTCGCCCACGCCTACGGCTGGCGCGCCGCCTTCTTCGTCGCCGGCATCCCCGGCATCTTCGCCGCCATCGCCGCCATGTTCATCGACGAACCCCCTCGCGAGACTCGTGGAGCGGCGGCCGCCTCGGCCGCCGAAAAATCCCCCTGGCGCACTCTGCTCACCATCCCCACCCTCTGGTGGCTGATCGTCTCCGGCGCGCTGCACAACTTCAACATGTACGCGCTCGGCTCGTTCCTCGCGCCGCTCCTGATGCGCTATCACGCCGCCGACCTCCGCCACGCCGGCGTGATGACCACCATCGTCTACGGCCTCTCCGGCATCCCGGGCCTCCTGATCGGCGGCGCGCTCGCCGACAAGTGGTCGGTCAAACGCCGCGACGGACGCCTGCTCGTCGCCGCGATCGCGATCGCGATCTCCGCGCCGCTGATGTTCGCCGCGCTGGCGCGCCCGGCGAAGGACACGCTGCTCTTCGTGATCCTCGGCGCGCTGGCCTGCGCGTTCATGTACGTCTACTACGCCAGCGTCTACGCGACGCTGCAGGACGTCGTCGCGCCGTCGATGCGCGGCACGGCGATGGCGCTCTACTTCTTCGCCATGTACGTCCTCGGCGCGTCGTTCGGTCCGCTCGCGACGGGCATGCTCAGCGATCACTTCACGCGCCGCGCCGCTGCGGGAGCATTGAACCTCGAGCCGTTCCGCGGCGCGGGGCTGCATTCGGCGATGTACGTCGTGCCGCTGCTCAGCATCCTTCTGGCGCTCGTGCTCTTCGCCGCGACACGCACGGTCGCCCGCGACATGGAGCGTGTGTGAAGGCTGCGGTCTGCTACGAGTTCGGGCAGCCGCTGGTCATCGAAGACGTCGAGCTCGACCCGCCGAAGTCCGGCGAAGTGAGAGTGCGCATCGCCGCGACCGCGGTCTGCCACAGCGACATTCATCTGATGTCGGGCGACTGGGCGGGCACGCTGCCCGTCGTCGCCGGACACGAAGCCGCGGGCGTCGTCGAGGAGATCGGCGACGGCGTGACGATGGTCGCACCGGGCGATCGCGTCGTGGTCTCGCTGCTGCGCACGTGCGGCCGCTGTTTTCACTGCAGCAGCGGCTCCTCGCACAACTGCGACGCGGTCTTCGCGCTCGATCGCGAGCCGCGTCTGCGCAACGCGCGCGGCGAATCATTGCGGCAGGGCATCAACGCCGCCGCCTTCGCGGAATTCGCGATCGTCGATCAGTCGCAGCTCGTCCGCGTTCCTGACGAGATGCCTCTCGACCGCGCCGCGCTCCTCGGATGCGGCGTCATTACCGGCACCGGCGCGGTCCTCAACACCGCGAAGGTGCGTCCAGGCGAGAGCGTCGCCGTCATCGGCGCGGGCGGCGTCGGTCTCAATGTCATTCAGGGCTCGGCGCTCGCCGGCGCGAGCCGCATCATCGCGCTCGACCGCCTGGAGGCGAAGCTCGAAGCCGCGCGCGCGTTCGGCGCGACGGAGACGACCATGGACCCGAAGTCCGTCCGCGGCATGGACTACGCCTTCGTCGCCGTCGGCAACCCGAGCGCCGTCGTCGACGCGCTGCGGATGATCCGCCGCGGCGGCACGGTCGTCGTCGTCGGCATGCCCGGCGTCCGCGACACCGCGCCAATCCGCATCTTCGACGTGGTCTGGAGCGAGCAGCGCATCCTCGGCAGCCGCATGGGCTCGACGCGCCTCCACGTCGACGTCCCGCGCCTCGCCGAGCTCTATCTCCGCGGCCGCCTGAAACTCGACGAACTGATCACGGCGCGTTACCCGCTCGAGCGCATCAACGACGCGATTCGGTCGATGCAGAGCGGCGAGGCGCTGCGGAACGTGATCGTCTTCGATTGAGTCGGAAATCTACAAGACGCCGAGCCGTGCGTCGCAGATGATCTCCCTCATGAAAAAAGTGCTGTTGTTGTTGCTCGTTCTCTCCGTCCCCGTTTTCGCCGCCGACTTCCCGTCGTGGATGGCCGGTTCATGGCGCCTCGACGCGCACGGCACGCGCGTGGAGGAACAGTGGACCACCGCGGCCGGGGGAATCATGATCGGCATGAGCAAAACCGTCCCGGCGAAGGGAAAGACGATGTTCGAGTTCGTGCGCATCGCCGAAGTCGACGGCAAACTCGCGTATCTCGCTATGCCGGACGGACAGCTGCCGACCACTTTCCCTCTGAAAAGCAGCACCGACTCGCGCATCGTTTTCGAAAACCCGCAGCACGACTTCCCGCAGCGGGTCATCTATTGGCGCGCCGGGGAGAAGCTCTGCGCGCGCATCGAGGGAACGATGAACGGCAAGGCCGAAGGCGAAGAGTGGTGCTACTCGCGCGAGGCACGGCCGGGAGGCGTACGATGAGATGACGGCGTTCACTCTCGCGTACTCTGAGGTCGCGCCATCTGCGCCGCTCGCGCGATTCGTGAAGTGTTATTGGTTTCTGCGCGGTGATGCCGGCGGCGCGGCGCCGGTCGAGCGCATCCTTCCGGACGGCGCATTCGAACTGGTGTTTCATTTTGGCGATCCGTTCCTGTCGAACGGCGAGCCGCAGCCGCCGGCGATGCTGGTCGGCCAGATTCGCTGTCCTACGCTGGTGCAACCGTCGCCGCGCGCCGATGTCCTCGGCGTGCGCTTTCAGGTCGGCGGTGCGGCGGCGTTTTTTCGCGAGTCGCCCCTCGAGCTGCGCGATCAGATCCTGCCGGTGCAGGACGTCATTCGCAATTCGAACGAAGTCATGGACACGACGTCGATTGGCACGCGGGTCGCCGCCGTGGAGCGGCTCCTGCTGCGTCGCCTGCGCGTGCCGGATCGGTGGGGCGTCGCGCGCGGCGTCGTTTCGTTGATTGCGCGGCGCGGCGGCGCGTTGCGCAGCCGCGAGCTGTGCGGCATGACCGGCCGAACCGAACGCACGATCGAACGCGCATTCGCGGAATGCGTTGGGATGACGCCGAAGACCTTTTCACGGCTGGTGCGATTTCACGCGTGTCTCGCCGACCCGCTGCAGGATCACGGCTACGTCGATCAGGCACATCTGATCCACGATTTCCGCACGTTTGCGGGAGTATCGCCGTCGCAATTCCGCGCCGAGGCGCACGCGCTCAGCGACGCCTTCATCGTACCGAGCCGAGACGCGGAAAGCGATACGGCCGCAGATCGCACAGAAGTTGATTACTGAACGATCTTGCGTAGCACCACCGCGCCGCCGTGCTGCAGATGCGGACAGGCACGCGCGACTCGCGTGGCGCTCGCGTCATCGCCGGCCGCGAGCAGGAAGTATCCGGCCAGGCGCGGCGTCGCGTCGGGAACACGCGTGTTGCTGCCCGCAACCGCGAACACGTCACTCGACCCGAGCTCTTCGCCTCCGGCGATCAGCGGCGCCATCTGCCGCGCCCATTTGCCGTACTCCTCGCGATTGCCGCCCTGGAACTGCGGCGACTCGTAGAGCAGGAGGATGTATCGCGCTGACGGCGGAGGCGCGGGCCGCGCGGACCAGAGCACGCCCGCGATGACCGCGGCCGCTGCTGCGGCGGCGAGCCACGCGAAGAGAGGACGGCGGTTGCGCAGCAGTCCCTGCTGCCGCAGCTCGCGCGCGATGCGGCGATCGAGGCCGGGCGGGGGGGCGAGCTCGCGCGGCAGGGAAGAGAGGTCGAGGCGATCGTCGGTCATGGTTTTTCTCCTATGAACTCGCGCAGCCGCGCCCGCGCGCGTACGAAGTCGCCGCGAAAGGCACGGTCGTCTTCGAGCGCTCGCACTTCGAAGGCGAGAAGAACGACGGCATGCTGACCACGTTCTTTCTCGACGGCAACCGCCTGCTGATGACGCACTACTGCGAGGCGCGCAACCAGCCGACACTGGCGGCGTCGGCAATCGACGACGGGACCAATTCCGTCTTCTTCCGCTTCCTCAGCGGCACGAACATGGCCTCGCGCGACGTCGGCCACATGGACAGCTGCGTGATCCGCTTCGTCGACGGCGATCACACCACGCACCGCTGGTCGTGGTACGCGAAGGGCGTGGAGTCGTGGATGGAGACGACGGAGGAGGAGCGGATGCGGTGAGGTCCTACCGTTGTGTCGGCCCGGCAGCAATATCCAGGATCGTGATCTTTTGCCAGACTTTGCGCGACAGGTCCGCGGTGAGACTCTCGACATCCGTCACGGCCTCGAGCACGACGGCGTCCTGCAGATCCTGGGCATGCAGCGCGGCGAGCTTGCTCACCAGCGCCAGCAACTCCGAGCAGTATTCGAGATAACGCGCCAGCTCGTACCGCGTCAGGCGCCGGGCGGGCGAGGACGCTGTCGTCTGGACGTCGCGCAGCACATACTCGGGATCTTTCGTCAGCTGGTGCATGTCGAGGATGTGGGCCAGGCTCCTGAACCGGTGAAGCATCCGCAGCGCCTTGCGCCGCTTGAAGCGCGTCTCCAGGGACGTCAGGAAGAAGATCGCCAGCGCCAGGAAAATGACTTCATTGATCCCGGAGTCGACCGCTTGCAGCAGTTCGCCGAGACTCCCGCGCCGGGTTTCCGCCGCGCCAAGAATGGAGAGGGCCATCCAGACGACGAAACCAAGAAGCCCGAGCATCGCCGCAAACGCTGAAACGCGGAGCCACCACATCGGCCGCCGAAGTTCCATGACGACGGACTCGTTCAGCTTTGCCATCGCCGCGAGCTCGGAAGCGACGCGGCTCAGGCCGGAGCTGGGAAACCGCTCGCGAATCCGATCCTGCAGCCGTTCAATGGTCGCCTGGATCGGAGCGGAGTCGAGTTTGCTGTAGCTTGCTTCGCTCATGAAGCGTCACGGCACGGGGCAAATGCCATGCAGCATTTGCCAGCCAAACGATAGCGCGATCGCCAGAATGACGATCGCGTAACCGAGAGTCAGGCGCCGCGTGCGAATCCGCATCGACTCGTCAAACATGATCGCCGATCAATATCTGCCACTTCGCGAAAGCTCGCGCTCGAAGTAAGCCGGCTCCGGCGCAAACCGCTCCTTCTCCTGGTCGCCGTACACCTCCGCGACGGTCTCGACCATGAGCTTGAATTTGGCGATCAGGTTGCGCTGAGCCGTCTTCGAGAGCGCATGGAGGTCGTCGACGAGGCGCCGCATGGCCATGTCCTCTTCGTCGAGCTCCCACGGCGCGATCTCCTGTTCGATCGTCCCGCCGAAGAAATCTCCCTCGGAGAGGCCATACACCGCCAGGAGGCGCTCGAGTTGCGCGAGCTTGAGCGAATCGATCCGTTCGCCCGTCTCGAACGAGCTGATCGTCTTTTCGCCGACGCCGGAAAGGCGAGCGACATCCTTCTGAGTCAGACCGCGCATGCGCCGCAGTTCGCGAAGTTTCAGTACGAGATCCATTGGAATCCTCCTGACACGGCGCAAGGTATCACAAGGACTGAAAAGGAATCAAAAGGATTGTTTAGATGTATCAAGAAGTTTGACACGAGAGCTCAAGAGGCAGTAAAAGGAAGAGGAGGACTCATAAGGACAAATATGGAGCGCACTCTTCGCGGATTGCCATCCCCCACCGCCACCGAGAAGTGTCCCTGGTGCGGCAGCAGGATCACCCACGCCAAGTTCCTGCAGGTGCAGGCGGCCATCCGTGCCGACGAGTTGAAGAAGCTCGCCGACCACGAGCAGATGATCCGCGCCCGGCTCCAGAAGGAAGTGGCCATCCAGCAACAGAAGCTCCTGAAGGAAAAGCAGGCTCTCGACGCGCAGCGCGCGAAGATGAACAAGCAGATCGAAGGTGTGCGGCAGGAGGAAGAACGCCGCCGCCGCAAAGAGATCGCCGACATCCGCCAGATTCTGCAGAAAGACCGCGAGACCGCGCTGCTGAAGAAGGAAGCCGAGTTCGCGCGCGAGCGCGGCGCGATGCAGAAGAAGATCGCCGATATGAGCCGCCGCGTGGCAAAGGGCGGCGAGGTGGGCGAGGGGGCCGAGCTCGATCTCTTCGAAGAGCTGCGCGGCGCGTTTCCCGACGATCAGCTCGCGCGCGTCAAGGGACGCCCCGGCGTCATCCTTCACGACGTCCGCTACAAAGGAAGGTCGAGCGGGAAGATCGTCATCGAGACCACGCCGCGCGCATCGTGGCAGCACGCGTTCATCACGAAGCTGCGCCAGGCGCAGACCGAGCTCGAGGCCGACCACGCGATTCTCTCGACATCCGCATTTCCCGCGGGCAAGCGCGAGCTGTTCATCGACTCGGGCGTGATCGTGGTCGCGCCGGCCCGCGTCCGGGCGATGGTCGAGGTGCTGCGCAAGTCGCTCATCGCCATGGACGTCGCGAAGCTGAGCGACGCCGAGCGCGCCGACAAACTGAATCGCCTGTTCCGCTTGATCACCTCGACGGGATTCAAGCGCAAGCTCGCCGAGGCATCGGAGCTCGCGAATGAAGCGCTCGAGATCGACGTGCAGGAGAAACGCGCGCACGACACGGTCTGGAAAAAGCGCGGCACGGTGCTCACGCGCATCAAGCACGTGCTGCGCGAGATCGACACCGAGGTCAGCGCGATCGTCGAGGCGCGCGAAGAGAACGAGCCGGTGCCGCTACGCCCGGCCGCCTGGCGGGTGACGTCGAAATGAGCCAGATGATCCTCCCCGAACATCCCTGGCAGGAGCGGCGTCTGGGCCGCACGATCCTTCGCACCTACCGCGACACGCGCGATCTGTACGACGTCGTGCCGAATCCGCGGCAGCCGCGCATGGGGCCGAAGGAAGACATGGAACTGCAGCGGCAGATCGAGGCCAACGAGGGCATCTTCGAGCCGCTCCTCGTCGAGCCGCATCCCGACGTCGAAGGGAAGCTGCGCATCATCGACGGCGACCGCCGCTGGACGAACTCCAAGATCCTGGTCGAGGTCCAGAAGAAGGACCAGTACCGCCGCATCCCGCTCGAGGTCACCGACCGCACGCTCACCGACGACGAGCGCCTGCGCGTCTGGATCTACATCCACCGCCAGCGCAAAGAGTGGGACGCGAAGGAGAAGGAGATGGTGGCCTACGGCCTGGTCGACATCGTCGGCCGCGCCAGCGCCGCCAACATCCTCGGCGTCACCGTCCGCGAGCTCGACAAGCTCGTCGAAGTCTACGAGCTCTCCGAGAAGCTGACCAACCTTGCCGAGCCGGGCGCCTCGATCACCTGGGCGCGCGAGATCAAGAACATCAACAAGTCTCTCCTCACGCCGACCGTGCTCGACACGATCGTGCAGAAGGTGAACGACAACGAGATCACGAACTCGAAGGACATCCGCAAGCTGCGGGTGGTGCTGCGCGATACCGTCGCGCGCCAGAAGTTCGTCGACGGCGCTAGCCTCTCGACGGTGATGGACGCCGTCGCGCCGCGCGAAGAGAAGAAGAAGACCGGCCTCGCGGGCGAGATCGAGCAGCTCACCGCCGCGCTGAAGCGCCACTCCTGGAGCACGCTCCTGGAGCATGGCAGCGACCCGCAGCTCCTCGAACAGGTGGACGAGGCGGAGAAGCTGCTCAGGGCGCTGCGCAAAGTGCTGGGGTGACCGGGAAGCGCGCCGCGCCCGCTTGCGTTGCGTGGTGGCGTCGAATAACTTGTCGGCCTCCATCATCATGCTCGCTCCGGCTCTCCAGACGATTGCTCTGCTCCTCGCCTGCTTTGGTGTCTGGAAGCTGTGCCGGCACCTCCACGCATCGGCGCCGCGGCTGACGTTTCTGATCATCGCCGGCGGCTTCCTCTTTCGCGTTTTCGCGGGGAGCGCGCTGTTCTGGATCTCGTACCTCGGGCTACCGCTCGGACGCCGCCTGCAGACCGGACGCGGGTTCTGGTTTTTCGCGTTCGACGGGATGGGGTACTTCGACCTCGCGTCGACGTTTGCCTCCAAGGGACTGCGGGCGATCGCGGCGGTTCCGAGCAGCTCGCCGTCGCCCTTCTACGTGCAGATCCTGGCGTTGTTCGAGTACACATTCGGGACCGTCGCGTCGATCGGGATCCTGTTGAACGTGATCTGCTACCTGATCACCGCCGCGGTCCTGGTGTGGCTCTCGCGCCGTGATCCGAGGCTGACGACGCCGGTGAACGTCGCGCTGCTGGTGCTCAGCTTCGCACCGGGCTGCGCGCTCTGGTCGCTGCAGCCGCTCAAAGACTCGTTCTTCGTCTGCGTGCTCACGCTGTTCGTGGCCGTGTGTGTGGCGTGGCAGGAGCTCTGGGCCGGTGAGGCGCGGCGCATCTGGCCGCGCGCGCTCGCGCTCGCGGCGGCGACGTTCGCGCTCGTCTATGCGATCAGCTCCGTGCGCTGGTACACGGCGTTCGCGATGTGGGTGACGCTGCCGCTGTTCGCGATCGCCATCGCCAGATTCTCACGCCGCCGCGCCGCCGCGTTTTTCGCGACGGCCGGATTGATGGTCATTGCCGGTCAGGCGATTCTGATCGCGAGCAGCGACTATGTGCCGCGGCCGCTCGCGGCGCTGTTGCGTCCGGCCGGCCCCGGGCGGCAGCGGGAGCTGGCCAGACTCGATCTCATCAAGTGGCTCGACAGCGTGCGCCGAGGCTATGACCTCACTCCCGGCGGGACCGCGATCACCGCGGGCACGCTCGTTCCTGCGAAGACACCACCATCGGCACCGACTCAGGTCGCGGCGGCTGCTCCGCCGAATCCCGCCCCCGCCTCCGCGCTTTCATCCACATCCGAGCGCGCGGCGAAGCCGGCAGAAGCGAAGACAGTCTACGAGGAGCTCGTCGCCGCGGACCGTGCCCGCCAGACCGAGCAGCAGAGCGCGCGTATGCCGGTCACGCGCGGCGGCCGGATCATCACCGGCATCGCCGCCACGTTCCTCCCGCGCGCGCTCGCGCAGTCCCTCGGGCTGATCAATGTCGAAGGCGGCCGCGGTTTCTGGCTGGTCGCCGACGCCGACACCATCGTGCTCGATGCTCTGGTGATCTTCGTGATCGTCTTCTGCATCCGCCAGCTGCGCGCGAAGCGCATGCGCGTCGCGCCGGCGATGGTGCTCGTCTTCGTGAGCATGCTCGCCATCGCCGGCCCGATGATCTACACCGTCAGCAACTTCGGAACGCTCTTCCGGCTGCGCCAGATCATCGCGCTGCAGCTTTGCCTGATTCCGCTGGTGATGAGCGCGACGCCGCGGCGCGAGCACGCATTTGACGCCCCTGAGGGCGCCTTGTAAGCTCGCCGCGAGCCGGCCATGAATGTGAATTCTTCGACGATTGCGGACGCCGGTAAGCCGCTCGTCTCCATCGTCACGCCCTCGTTCAACCAGGGCCCGTTCCTCGAACAGACGATTCGATCGGTGCTGGAGCAGGACTATCCGAACATCGAGTACATCGTCATCGACGGCGGCTCGACCGACGGCAGCGTCGACATCATCCGGCGCTACGCCGGCCGCCTCGCCTATTGGACGAGCGAGCCCGATCATGGGCAGGCCGACGCCATCAACAAGGGATGGTCGCGCAGCACGGGACGGATCCTCGCGTTCCTGAACTCCGACGACTACTACACGCCGGGTAGCGTCAGCACCGCCGTCGCGGCGCTGCAGCGCAATCCCGCCGCGCAGATCGTGATCGGGCAGGGACGTTGGGTCACCGAGAATGGGCAGCCGCTGCAGAAGGTGCTGTTCAAGTACGACGGCGACGCCGCGCATCATCTCTTCGACGTCGACAAGTACGACAGCGTGCCGCAGCCGGCGGCGTTCGTGACGCGCGCGGTCATCGACAGCGTCGGGTTGCTCGATCCGTCGTTCCACATGGGACTCGACGGCGAGTTCTTCACACGCGTTCTCGGCAACTTCGAGGCCGTGGTCACGGACGATGTCCTGGCCTGCCTGCGGCTGCATCCGAGCTCGAAGAGCGTCGCCGGCGGCATCCGCTTCGCCGCGGACATTCTCCGCGTGGCCGATCTCCTGCTCGCACAGCCGGAGGCCTATCCGCGATTCCGCGTCGATCCGCGGCGGGTGATGTCGGGCGCGCACATCCGCGCCGCGCGCGTGAACTACGTGAACGGCAAGCCGCTGCAAGCCATGCGGCATCTCTTCATCGCCGCGTCGCAGTCGCCGAAGTACTGGGGCATCATCGCCCTGCGCGATCTGCCGCGGTTGGTCCTGGCCTCGGTCGTCGGCACGAGCCGCTACCTCCGGCTCAGCAGCGCGATGCGGGGAACGGCGTGATGCGCCGCGCGATGCCGCGCGATTTTCACTCGATCGTCGCCGAGATCGTCGAATTCACCGGCATCGACCGCGACACGGTCGAGCGCACGGTCTGGCAGGAGGCGCTGGGCACCTCGACGCTTGCACCCGACGCCGCGGCGCGGGGAGTCACGCCGCACGTGTTCGACGACAAGATGGAGGCGTTTTACCGCGAGAGCAGCGCGTTCATCTTCGAAGGCGTCGTCTACTGGGCCCGGCCGCACCGGCAGCGCTGGATCGCGCAGGCGCTGGACCGCATCCGCCTGCATGCGCGGCGCAAGGGCGTGGAGCCGCCGGCGTTGAAGATTCTGATGTTCGGCGACGGCACCGGCAGCGATTCCCTTTTTCTCGCCGAGAACGGGCTGCGCGTCGACTACTTCGATTTCCCCGGCAGCAAGTCGTTCGAGTTCGCGGCGAAGCGCTTCGAAGCCTACGGCGTCGCCGGCGACCAGGTGCGCACGCTGCCGTCGTACGAGTCGTGTCTCACCGGCGCGTACGACGTCGTGCTCTCGTTCGAGGTGCTCGAGCACCTGCCCGATCCGATGGCCGCGATCCGCGACATCGCGTCGACGCTCAAGCCGGACGGGATCGCGCTGATCACCGAGGCCTTCGACGGCGTCACCGACGACTACCCGACGCACTTGAAATCCAACCTCCGCTTCGCGGGCAAGACGCCGTTCATGTTCGCCCGCGCCAATATGGCTTTGACGTGGTACAGCCGCGAGACGACGTTCAAGCCGATGGAGTTCGTCAAGCGCTCGCGCATCAGCCTCGGCGATCGGCTGCGCCTCATGCGCGACGTACGCGTAGTGACGCGGAGCGCGGTGGTGCGCAATATCCTTCGGGCGCGGCGAGCCGCGCGCGCGTTCCGCGCCTGAGCACGCGATGACCGACCTGCTGATCAGCGAGGCGACCCTGCGCGGCGCGGCGCATAGCGGCGTCGCGCGCTACATGGAGCACATCATTCGCGCGGCCGGGAAACGTTTCGGCGCGGGGTTGGCCGTCGTCTCCGCGCCCCGCTTCCCCGGCAGCGGAAGACTGCACGTGCAGGATGTCGCCGTGACCGCGGCAGCCGTGCTGTTGCGGCCGCGGCTGTTTTTCAGCGGCTACTACGGCGCGGCGCGCGTGGCCGCCCCGCAGGTGTTCACGGTCTACGACATGATCCACGAGCTGTACGTCGGCGCGATGGACGAGAAGCGCCGCTGCCTCGAGCGTGCGGCGGCGCTGATCGCCATCAGCCACAACACCGCCGCGGACATCGTGCGCATCTATCCGCAGGTCGATCCGGCGAAGATCACGGTCACGCATCTCGGCGTCGACGACGCCTTCTTCGCGCCGCGGCAACGCAGTGCTCCCGCGCGTCCGTACTATCTCTACGTCGGCACGCGCGTCGGATCGAAGAACTTCATCCGGCTCGTGCGCGCGTTCGCCGCATCGGGCGCCGGCGACAGGTTCGACCTGCGGGTCGTGTCGCGGTCGGGAGACTTCACGGCCGAGGAGCGGGCCGCGATCGGCGAGGCGCCGGTGAGGCTGCAGGCGCCGCTGCCGGAAGACGATCTCGTCGACGCCTACGCGAACGCGCACGCGCTGTTGTATCCATCCGAGTACGAGGGCTTCGGCCTGCCGATCCTCGAGGCGATGGCGGCCGGGACGCTCGTGGCCGCGTCGCGGGCGGCGTCGATGCCCGAAGCCGGCGGCGACGTCGCGTTCTATTTCGATCCGCTGGACGTCGCGTCGATCGCGCAGACGATCGCGATGATCGGCGCGTTGCCGCCCGAAACGCGCGAGGAACGGATCGCCGCGGGCGTGCGCTGGGCGCGGACGTTCACGTGGCAGCGCTGCGAGGACCAAACGATCGCGCTCTTCGAACGCTTGCTCGCGTAAAGGGGGGCGGGCGTCCCGCCCGCCTGGCGGGCGAGACGCCCGCCCCCCAGCCTACAGCGCGCGGATGAAGCGTGCCGGGTTGCCGGCCCAGATCTCGTTCGCGGGCACGCTCTTCGTCACCACCGAGCCCGCGCCGATGACTGCGTTCGCGCCGATGGTCACGCCCTTCAGGATGATGGAGTGACCGCCGATGAACGCGCCGTTCTCGATACGCACGGGCTCGGTCGCGGTGCGCGCGGCGGCGTCGGGCCCGTTCCGGTCGGCGAGCGCGAGAGGATGAAAGTCGGTGTCGTAGACCTTGCAGCCGCCGCCGAGGTTTACGTCGTCGCCGACGTCGATCGAGGTCATCGCGAAGAGGGTGACGTTCGACATGCCGGTGCGCGCGCCGATGCGGATGCGCGCGCCGTTCGCGACGACCAGCCAGCACGACGCGTCGCCGCCGATCGGGTTGTGGCGCAGCCCGGAGTTGATGCGCACGCCCGGGCCGATCTCCAGCGTCCCGCGATTGCGCACGTGCAGCAGGCCGTTGATGCGCGGCATCTCCGTGTACTGCACGCGGTACCTCCGCAGCGTGAGGCGATTGAGGATCGCGAATAGAGCACGGATGATCGTCTTCATCCGTGGCTCGCGATCCAGGCGGCGGCGCCGGCGATGTCGTCGAAGCCCGCTTGCTCGCCGCGGACGAGCATGCTGCCCACGATGCCGAGGCGAAAGGCGAGCGGGCGGAGCGGACTCTCGAGCGGGAGAAGGCGCGAGCGAAGACGGCGGCGCTGCACGTTTCCCATCAGCTTCGCAACGCCGCCGCGTACTTCCTCCGGCTCGCGTGCGAGCGTTTCTTCGAGAGCGCGCTTCTCCGCGGACATGTCCGCGCCGTTGGCTTCGAGCATGGCGATGTAGCGGACATTCTCCGCAAAGTACGACGCCCGGTCGACCTCGATCCCGGCCGTTTCCGTCGCCAGCCGCTCCTTCGTGATCATCAGCGTCTCGCAGATCATGTTCGGCGTCATCGACGTCTTCAGCGGCGCGCGGCGGAAGAGACTCTCTCCGCCCATCTCCTTCTGGAAGTTGCTGAACTGCGCGCGGCCGCCGTCGTAGCCCATGCTCGCGCCGACCGACTGCGGCACGACGCCGAACAGCCGCAGCGGCGCGTCGAGCTGCGTCCACGTCTTCGTCGCGGTGAGGATACAGCTGGCGAACGCAAAGTCGGGGCACATCCAGAACAGCCCTCCCGCGCGCTCGCGCGCGGCCATGATCACCTCGGCGCGCCCGAACGAGTTCAGCATGCGCGGCGCCCAGACGTTGTCGCGGCAGCTGAACATCGCCCGCAGCGTCTCCGCGCTCTCCATGACCGTGCTCCCGCCGGTGAAGCGCGGCAGCATCAGCGTGTTGCGCCGCGAGGCATCGAACCACGTCGGGCCGACGTAGGGAACGTACGGGCTGACCACGAAATCGGAGTTCGTCCTGGCGATCGACTGTGCCGCCAGTGCGAGCGCGTTCGGCGCGAGCGCGTCGTCGTCGCAGAGATAGGTGATGTAACGCCCGCGCGCGAACGGCAGCACGTACTCCCAATGCTCCGGCATCGACAGCGGCGCGCCGGGACGAATGGCGCGCAGGCGCGGGTGACTCATCGACGCGACGACCGCGCCGGTGTCGTCGGACGAATGGTTGTTGCTGACCACGATCTCGTAGTCGTCGAACGTCTGATTCAACGCGCTGGCGATCGCGTAGCGCAGCAGCTCGGCGCGGTTGCGCGTCGGAATGACGATCGAGAAAAAGGGGCTATCGGGCATCGTTCGGGACCTGGCTCCGCCACCAGGCGGCAGTGTCGGCGATTCCGGCGTCGAGGTCGAATTCGCGCTTCCAGCCGGTCTCGCTGCGCAGCCGGCGGTTGTCGCCAACGATCAGTTGCGGCTCGTCCGCGCGCATCGGCCGCGCTCCAAACTCGATCCGCTCGCTGCCGCCGAGAGCGCGCCCGAGGCGGGTCACGAAGTCGCGGACGGTCACCGGTTGCGACGAAGAGACGTTGATCGGACCGGTGGCGTCCGAGCGTGCGATGGCGATGAGAGCGCGTGCGACGTCGCGGACGTGCAGAAAATCGCGGACCTGCGTTCCGGCCGAGACCGCGGCGGTGCCGCCGGAAAGCATCGCCTGCGCGACGAATGGAGTCAGTCGGTCCGCGTGCTCGCGCGGACCATACGGGAAGAAGACGCGCGCCCAGGCGAAGCTGACGTTCATCGCCTCGAGAATCCGCCGAGCCATGTCCTTGCACTGCGCGTACGGCGTCACCGGGCCGGCCGGCGTCTCGCCTTCGATCGCGTAGCCGAAATGCGGGTCGTACTCCGCGCACGAGCCGGCGGCGACCAGCCGCCTGCCGCCGGCGTCGATGAATGCCGAGGCCAGCTCGATCGTCGCGGAAAGCCAGTCGTGGTTCGCGGGGTCGTGAGTGTATTTGCCGGGCGTCGCGGTCCAGGCGCAATGAATGAGATGCGTCGCCCCGATCTCGCCGAGCATCGCACGCATCTTCCGGCGCTCGCGTAGCAGGTCGACGCTCTTCGAGTCGAGCGCGAACACCTCGTCGCCCGATGCCTTCAGCTGGTCGACGACGTGGCTGCCGATGAAACCGCTCGCGCCGGTGACGATGACTCGCATGGGGTTACCCGGTACGCCGAAGGAACGCGTCGGGCCAGTAGGTCACGCGATTGCGGACCGCTCCCTCGTTGAACGGAAACGGCGGCTCTTCGAGCGTGAACTCGGGATGGGTCCCGAGGAACTCGCGCGCCGCGGTGGTGGGGTTGTTCCACGACCAGTCGGGATGCGTGCGCGGCGCGGAGCCGAGCCAGCGCATGATCCCGTCGGCGACGACCATGTACGAGCCGGGAGAGACCAGCGGCGCGTACGCCTCCAGCTCCGCGGCGACGTGGCTCTTCGAGTGATTCGAGTCGAGCAGCACCAGCACTGTGTCGCCGCTACGGATCTCGTTGCGCACTCGCGCGATGACCTCGCTGTCGATCGAACTTCCCTCGATGAGCGTGACGAAGCCCGCCAGCGGATGCGACTCGATCGCCGCGCGATTCTGCGGGCGGACCTCGATGTCGATGCCGATCACGCGTCCCCGGTCGAGCGCCTTGCAGAGCGTCGCGTAGAAGATCAGCGACCCGCCGTGCGCGACGCCGGTCTCGACGATCACGTCGGGACGGACGGCGTAGATGACCTCCTGGATGCGCAGCAGGTCGTCGGGCAGCTGAATGACCGGCCGTCCCAGCCAGGAGAAGCTGTAGACGTACTTCGCGTCCCACCCAGCGCGCAGCCAGGCGCGCGACACCGCATCGAAGCCCTCGGCCGTCTCCAGCGCGTACGACGCATCGCCGTCGGCGCCGTCGAGAGTCACCCGCCCGTTCTCGAGATCGATATGGATCATCGCAGCGCGCGGAGCATAAATGATCTCGCGGCGCTTACCATATGGTCTCCCGCCATCCCATGAGCCGGCTCAAGAAAAACGTCGCTACCAACCTCTTCGGCAACGCCTGGAGCACGCTGCTCTCGCTGCTCTTCGTGCCGATCTACATCCATTACGTCGGGATCGAGGCGTGGGGACTGATCGGCTTCTTCACGACGCTGCAGACGCTGCTGGTGCTCGCGGACATGGGACTCAGCACCACGCTGAATCGCGAGTTCGCCAAGACCACCGACGCCGACAACGAGCAGCGGCGCGACCTGCTGCGAACGCTGGAGCTCGTGTACTGGACGGTGGCAATTATCTCCGGCGTGGTGGTGGTCGCGGCGTCGCCGTTTCTGGCGACCAGATGGCTGCAGGTGCGGGCCGTGTCGACCGATACGGCGCGCCTGGCCATCGCGCTGATGGGCGTCGTGACGATGCTCCAGCTCCCGCTCGGTCTCTACAGCGGCGGCCTTCTCGGCCTGCAGCGGCAGGTGCGGCTCAACGTCGCCAACATGACCTTCTGGACGCTGCGCAGTGTCGGCAGCCTGATCGTGGTCTCGCTGATCTCGCCGACCATCACCGCCTATTTCATCTGGCAGCTGATCGTCAGCGCGCTGCACACCACCGCGGTCGGCCTCGTCCTCTGGCGCTCCCTCGGCCGCCCGGCGCATCGCCCGGTGTTCCGCCGCGAGCTGCTCCAGCGAATCTGGCGTTTCTCCGCCGGCATGATGGCCATCACCGTCACCGGGACCATGCTCACGCAGATCGACAAGGTCATCCTCAGCAGGATCCTGCCGCTCGACGCTTTCGGCTATTACGCGCTGGCCAGCCTCGTCGCCGGAGGTCTGTTCCGGATCATGAATCCGGTTTTCGTCGCGTTCTTTCCGCGGCTCACGCAGATGCGCGCCGCGAACGACGAGGAGGGCCTGAAGGCCGCCTACCACGCCGGCAGCCAGCTGGCGACGGTGATGCTGATTCCGACCGCGGCGGTGGTGGCGCTGTTCTCGAAAGAGATCCTCCTGCTCTGGACGCGGAACCCGGTCACCGCCGAGCGGACGTATCTCCTGGTCGCGCTGCTGATCACCGGCATGGCCTTCAACGGCATCAACTACATTCCGTACGCGCTGCAGCTCGCGCACGGATGGATCCGTCTTCCGCTGTACGCGAACATCGCCGGCTGCGTGACGCTGGTCCCGCTGCTGGTCGTACTGGCGCTGCGCTACGGCGCGATCGGCGCGGCGGTGACGTCGATGCTGTTCAGTCTCGCGACGCTGACGATCGTGATCAGCATCATGCACCGGCGGATTCTGCGCGGCGAACAGACGCGCTTCTACATCCAGGACGTGGCGAAGCCGATGCTCTCCGCGCTGGTCGTCGTCTCGATCGGAAGGCTCGTGTTCCCGGAAGGCGCGGGATGGATGACGCAGGCGGTCTGCATCGCCGCGATCCTCACGTGCGCGCTCGTGGCCGCGGCGATGAGCGCGCCGGCGACGCGCGACACCGGCTTGAACATGATCCGCGCGCTCATCCGGCGCCGCGATCCGCGTCCGACAGAATCGGATCCGGAATCGGCCACTCCACTCCCAGCGCGGGATCGTCCCAGCTGACGCGCCGCGCGCTCTCCGGCGCGTACGCCACGTTCATCTGATAGAAGACCTCCGTGTCGTTCTCGAGCGTCTGAAACCCGTGCGCGACGCCGGCGGGGATGTAGAGCATCCTGCGGTTCGCCGCGGTCAGCTCGACGCCGAACCATCGCCCGCGCGTCGGCGAGTTTTCGCGCACGTCGGCGATGACGTCGAAGATCGCGCCGGCGGTGCAGCGCACGATCTTCACTTCCTCGTGCGGCGGCGCCTGATAGTGCAGCCCGCGCAGCGTGCCGCGTGCGCGATTGAAGGAGGTGCTGCACTGCTCGATGTGTGACTCCAGCCCGCGCTCGCGCAGCTCCTGCGCGCACCAGGTACGCGCGAAGATTCCGCGGGCGTCTTCGAATGGCTCGACGTCGATGACGTACGCGCCGTCGACCGGCGTTTCGGTGAAGATCAATCGAGCACCTCCACGCGCGGAATCGGGACGACGAACTTCCCGCCCCACTCGCGGATGTGCGCCATCTGCGCGGCGATCTCCTCGCGGAGGTTCCACGGCAGAATCAGAACATAGTCGGGACGCGTCTCCGCGATCTTCTCCGGCGGATAAATCGGGATGTGCGTGCCGGGAAGAAACAGTCCCTGTTTGTGCGGGCTCCGATCGACGGTGTAGTCGATGAGATCGCGTCCGATGCCGCAGTAATTGAGCAGCGTGTTGCCCTTCGCCGGCGCCCCGTAGCCGGCGACGCGCTTTCCCTCGCGCTTCGCGGTGTTCAGAAACGCGAGCAGCGCGCGCTTCGTCTCCGCGACGCGCTCCGCGAACGCGCGATACGCCGCGACGCCGTCGAGTCCGTACGCCCGCTCGCGCGCGAGAAGAGGGGGGCGGGCGTCCCGCCCGCCAGCCTCACCAGGCGGGCGAGACGCCCGCCCCCCTTGATGTTGCGCGTAAATGCGCAGCGAGCCGCCGTGGGTCGGCAGCTCGTCCACGTCGACGACGGTGAGGCCATGCTTCTCGAAGATCGCCTGCACCGCGAGCAGCGAAAAGTACGAGAAGTGCTCGTGATAGATCGTGTCGAACTGGTTCCCCTCCATCAGCCGCATCAGATGGGGAAACTCCATCGTGATCGTCCCGCGCGGCGCGAGCGCGATCCGCAGGCCGGCCACGAAGTCATTGATGTCGGGAACGTGCGCGAGCACGTTGTTGCCCAGCAGCAGGTCCGCCTTCGGCAGCTCGCTCGCCATCGCCGCGCCGAAGAATTGCGTCCGTGTCTCGATGCCTTTCACGCGCGCCGCCTCGGCGACGTTCGCCGCCGGCTCGATTCCCAGCACCGGAATCCCCGCCTCTGCAAAGTACTGCAGCAGGTAGCCGTCGTTGCTCGCGATCTCGATCACGCGTGAGCCGGTGTCGAGGCGCAGCCGCTCCTGCATCATCCGGCAGTACTCGCGCGCATGCGCCAGCCACGACTCCGAGTACGACGAGAAGTAGGCGTAGTCGGTGAAGATCTGCTCCGGCGTCTGCACCTGCGGCACCTGCACGAGCCAGCACTGCGTGCAGACATACGCGGTCAGCGGATAGAACGCTTCCGGCTGCGACAGCTGATCGGCGCGGAGGAATGCGTTGGAGAGCGGCGACATGCCGAGGTCCGCGAAGACTTCGGTGAGCGGCGCGCGGCAGAAGTTGCAGGCGGGGCTCATGACGATGCGCGGAAGCGCTCGAGCTGCGCCGTCATCAGCCGGCGCGCGTCGGGGGGATTGCGAGCCCATCCCTTGTACCACTCGATCGTCCAGTCGAGCGCGGTTTCGGCGTTCGTCAGTGGGCGCCAATGCAACAACGTGCGCGCGCGCGTGCTGTCGAGCGTGAGCGTGGATGCCTCGGGCGGATGCTCGCCGCCGTCGTGCTCCCATTGCGCGCGATCGGCCCACTCCAGGGCCATCCGGTCGGCGATCCAGCGTACCGGTTTCACATCGTCCGCGGACGGCCCGAAGTTCCATGCGTTGGGGATCTCCGCGTCTTCGTATCTCGCTTCGGCGAGGATGAGGTATCCGTGCAGCGCATCGAGCACGAACTGCCACGGCCGCGTCGCGTCGGGATTGCGGATCAGCGCCGGCGTGCCCGCGAGGAACGCGCGAACCAGGTCCGGCACCAGGCGATCGCGCGCCCAGTCGCCGCCGCCGATCACGTTCCCCGCGCGCGCCGTCACGACCGGCAGATCGAACGAGCGCCGGTAGGCCGCGGTGACGAGCTCCGCGCAGGCCTTGCTGTTCGAGTACGGATCGTTGCCGCCGAGGCGGTCCTCCTCGCGGAACGGCCGCGCGTGGCGGCGGTGCGCGTAGCACTTGTCGCTCGTCACGATCACCGCGGCGCGCACGTCTTTCGAGTAGCGAATCGCATCGAGCACGTTGACCGTGCCCATCACGTTCGTCGCGTACGTTCCGGCCGGATCTTCGTACGACGCCCGCACCAGCGACTGCGCGGCCATGTGAAAAACGACCTCCGCGCGGCTCATGTTGATCGCCTCGTTCACCGCGGCGGCGTCGCGGACGTCGCCGGTGATCGACTCGATGCCCTCCTGCAGCCGCGCGTCGGCGAAGAGGCTCGGCTCCGTCGGGATGCCGTTCGAAAACCCGGTCACGATCGCGCCGGCCGTGGTCAGCCACCGCGTCAGCCAGCTTCCCTTGAATCCGGTGTGCCCGGTGACGAGCACGCGCCGGCCTCGCCAGAAGGCGTCGTTCAACTCCACACCTTCCACGGCGCGTTGCCCGACGCCCACAGCGCGTCGAGCATGTTCTTGTCGCGCAGCGTGTCCATCGGATGCCAGAAGCCGGAGTGCCGGAACGCCGAGAGCTGTCCGCTGCGCGCGAGGCGCTCGAGCGGCGCGCGCTCCCAGACCGTGGCGTCGCCTTCGATCAGCTCGAACACCTCCGGCTCGAGGACGAAGAAGCCGCCGCTGATCCAGCTGCCGTCGCCCGGCGGTTTCTCCGCGAACGCCGTGATCTTGTCGCCGTCGAGATCGATCACGCCGAACCGTCCCGGCGGCTGCACCGCGGTGAGCGTCGCCGTCGTTTTCTGCTTCTCATGAAACGCCAGCAACTGCGCGACGTCGACGTTGCTCAGGCCGTCGCCATAGGTGAAGCAGAAGCGCCCGCCCTCGACGTGTTTCCGCACGCGCAGCAGGCGGCCGCCGGTCGCGGTCTCCGCGCCGGTGTCGACGAGCGTGACCGTCCACGGCTCGGAGCTGCTCTGATGCACGGTCACCTTGCCGTTCGCGAGATCGAAAGTCACGTCGGAACTGTGCAGGAAGTAGTTCGCGAAGTACTCCTTGATCATGTAGCCCTTGTATCCGAGGCAGACCACGAAGTCGTTGATGCCGTGATGGGCGTAGAGCTTCATGATGTGCCAGAGCACTGGGCGTCCGCCCAGCTCCACCATCGGTTTCGGACGCACGCCCGTCTCTTCGCTGAGACGCGTGCCGAGGCCACCCGCGAGGATCACCGCTTTCATCGACATTGGAAGCAAGGATACTGCGGCGATTCATAATGTCGCGCATGGCAAAACAGACCGTGATCGAGGCGGCTGGGCGCGAGGTCGTCGTCACCAATCCCGACAAGGTTTACTTCCCGCAGGCCGGCTACACGAAGCTCCAGCTCGTGCAGTACTACGCCGCGGTGGCCGAGGGCGCGTTGCGCGGAATCGCCGGGCGGCCGATCGTCCTCAAGCGCTACGTCAACGGCGCCGACCAGGAGCCGTTTTTTCAGAAGCGCGCACCGGAGCAGCACCCCGACTGGATCGAGACCGTCGAGCTGCTCTTCCCGTCGGGTCGCAGCGCGAAGGAAGTGGTCGTCCGCGACGCCGCCCAGCTCCTCTGGATCGTCAACCTCGGCTGCATCGATCTCAATCCGCATCCCGTCCGCGCCGATGATCTCGACCATCCCGACGAGCTGCGCGTCGATCTCGATCCCGGCCCGGGCGTCCCCTTCGACGACATTCGCAAAGTCGCGCTGATCGTGCGCGAGGTGCTCGGCGAGCTCGACCTGCGCGGCTGGCCGAAGACCTCGGGCTCGCGCGGTATCCACGTGAACGTGCGCATCGAGAAGAAATGGACGTTCGATCAGGTGCGGCGCGCGGCGCTGGCGGTGGCCCGCGAGGTCGAGCGTCGCGCACCCGCGATCGCGACGAGCAAGTGGTGGAAGGAGGAGCGCCACGGAGTGTTCCTCGACTACAACCAGAACGCGAAGGACCGTACCGTCGCCTCGGCCTGGTCGGTGCGCCCGACGCCCGACGCGCGCGTCTCGATGCCGCTCGAATGGGACGAAGTCGCGGACGTCGATCCCGCGGCGTTCACGCTCGTCACCGCGCCGGGGCGTTTCGCGGAGCGCGGCGACGCGCACGCGGGCATCGATGACGCCGCCGGCTCGCTCGATAAGCTCCTCGAGCTCTCCGCGAAGCAGGAGGCGGCCGGACAAGGCGACGCGCCGTGGCCGCCGATGTACAAGAAGCAGAGCGGCGAGCCGGAACGCGTCGCGCCGTCGCGAAAGAAGGGCAGCGCGACCGGCCGGCGGAAGCCGACGCAACCCCTGATCATCGTGTCGAAGGCGCAGCACAAAGAAGATGCGCTGGCCGGCCTGGAACGCTGGAAGGAGCGGCATCCGAAAGCCGCGGCGCTGCTGGAAGTCGACGATGTGCTCGTCGACACGATGCGCGGGCGCTCCAGCACCTGGACGCGCATCCGCGTCAACCTGCGCCACGTCCCCGAGGACGAGCGCCCCGCCGAGGAAACGCCCGATCCCGACTACGATCCGTGGTCGAGCTACCGCGTGCCGAAGACGCGCTCCAGCTCGTAGGCCGGCGTGACTTCGAGCTGATCGTAGCGGCAATCCACGGGCGGCTTGTCGGGGCGCCAGCGCACGAACTGCGCGCCGTGACGGAATCGCGTGCCCTGCATGTGGTCGTAGCGAACCTCGACGACGCGCTCCGGCCGCAGCGGCTCCCAGCTCAGGTCCTTCCCCGCGTTCCAGCGGCTCGTCGCTCCCGGCAGGCGCTGTCCCTCATGCGCCTGCGCCTCGGCCCAGTCGCGCCACGGATGATTCTCGAGCGCGTTGACGCGCAGCGGCGCGAGCTCTTCGACGAGCTGCTTGCGCTTCGCGGCCGTGAACGCGGCGGTAACGCCGACGTGATGCAGCTTCCCTTTGGAGTCGTACAGGCCGAGGAGGAGCGAGCCGACCATCGTGCCCGGACCGTTCTTGTGCCACCGGAAGCCGGCGACCACGCAGTCGGCGGTGCGGGTGTGCTTGATCTTGATCATCGTCCGCTCGCCGGCGCTGTAAGGCGCGTCGAGTCGCTTGGCCATCACGCCGTCGAGTCCCGCGCCTTCGAAGCGATGAAACCAGTCCTCGGCGGTCGCGCGATCGCGCGTGGCAGGGGAGAGATGCAGCGGCGGCTTCGCCTTGCGCAGCGCTTCTTCGAGCCGCTTGCGGCGTTCCGCGAGAGGCGTATCGCGCAGGTCTTCATCGCCGATCGCGAGCAGGTCCCAGGCGACGAACGACGTGGGCGTCTGTTCGGCGAGCAGCTTCACGCGCGACGCGGCGGGATGGATGCGCAGCAGCAGCGCCTCGAAGTCGAGCCCCGACTCGCCGACGATCACGATCTCGCCGTCGAGGACGCAGCGCTCCGGCAGCGCCGCCGCGAGCGGCTCGATCAGCTCCGGGAAGTAACGATTCATCGGCTTGAGATCGCGGCTCTGCAGCAGGATCTCGCCGCCGTCGCGGAACACGAGCGTCCGGAACCCGTCCCATTTCGGCTCGAACAGCCAGCCGTCGCCCTGCGGCAACGCGTCGGCGGAGGCGGACAACATCGGCTCGAGAGGAGGCTCAAATGGCAGATTCACGAGAGGAATTTTAATTACATGTACATCGCGGCGCGATGCGCGTATGGTGAGTCCACGTCGAGGAAGCCTTCCTCGCCCCTTCAGTCCGTCTGAACTAAGTCAGATCTTCTGGACTCACTCCTCTTAGCCTTCTTTTCTCCTCGGACGTTCGTGTGCCTATGGCCCGCGCACCAGGAGAAACGGCCGGCATCGCCCGGCCAGGAGCTCAAATGAAATTGTATGTAGGAAATCTCTCCAAACAGGTCACCGACGCGCAGCTCAACGACCTCGCCATCCCGTACGGGACGCTGCTCTCCGCAAACGTCGCGGTCGAGCGCTCGACCGGCGGATCGAAGGGTTTCGGCTTCGTCGAGTTCAGCAATGCCGACGAAGCGCGTGCGGCGATCACCGGCCTCGACGGCCGCGACGTCAACGGACAGATGCTGAAGGTCAACGAAGCCAAACCGCGCAAAGACGCGTAAGCCGGTCGCCCATCCATGTCCAATGACACGCAGATCCGTCGCGTCGCGCTGCTGGGTAACCACCTTCCGCGCCAGTGCGGCATCGCTACATTCACCACCGACCTGAGCGACGCCATTGCGTCGGTCGGACCGGATCTCGACTGCTTCGTGCTGGCGATGAACGACGGACGGCATCAGCATGCCTATCCCGGCCGCGTTCGTTTCGAGCTGACCGACAGCGACGTCGGCGCGTACACGCGTGCCGCCGATTTCCTGAACGTCAACGCCGTCGACGTGATCTGCGTGCAGCATGAGTACGGCATCTTCGGCGGAAAGGCAGGGAGTCATCTCCTGCCTCTCCTCCGGGAGCTGCGCATGCCGATCGTGACCACGCTGCACACGATCCTGGCCGCGCCGAATCTCCAGCAGCGCCGGGTCATGGACGAGCTGGTGACGCTCTCCGACCGCCTCATCGTGATGACCGCCGGCGGCGCGGATCTCCTGCGCGAGGTCCACGGCGTCGACGAGAAAAAGATCGACGTCATCCCTCACGGCATTCCGAACATCCCGTTCGCGGGCAGCAAGAACCGCCTCGGCGTCGAAGGGCGGCCGCTGATTCTCACCTTCGGCCTGCTGTCGCCCGACAAAGGCATCGAGAACGTCATCGACGCGCTGCCGTCGATCCTCTTTCACTACCCGGATGTGGTTTACATCGTCCTCGGCGCGACGCACCCGCACATCGTCGAGCGGCACGGCGAGACGTACCGGCTGATGCTCGAGGATCGCGCGAAGCGCCTCGGCGTCGACAGCAACGTCATCTTCCACAACCGCTTCGTCAGCCAGTCAGAGCTGTCGGAATTCCTCGCGGCGGCCGACATCTACATCACGCCGTATCTCAATCCCGAACAGATCACCTCGGGGACGCTCGCCTACGCGCTCGGAGCCGGCAAGGCCGTGATCTCGACGCCGTACGCCTACGCGCGCGAGCTGCTCGCCGAAGGGCGCGGCATCCTCGTGCCGTGGAAGGATCCGTCCGCGATCGCCACGGAAATCGTGGGGCTGCTCGACGATCCGGAAAAGCGGAACGAGCTGCGCAGGAAGGCCGCGGATCACGGGCGGGCGATGCTCTGGCCGTCGGTCGCGCATGCATATCTGCGCACGTTCGAGCGCGCGCGTAAAGAACACGGGCAGCGCGCGCGGACGGCGTTCCGCGCTCACACGCTGGCCACGCGTCCGCCGGAACTGCCCGAGGTTCACCTCGGCCACGTCGAAGTCATGACCGACGACACGGGGATGCTGCAGCACGCGAGCTTCAACGTGCCGCGCTACAGCGAGGGCTACTGCGTCGACGACAACGCGCGCGCCCTGATGCTGATGACGCTCGTCGAAGAGGCGGGAGCGAGTGACCCGCGGCTGGTGCGCACGCTGGCCTCGCGCTATCTCGCGTTCGTCAGCCACGCCTTCAATCCCGAGCAGGGGCGATTCAGAAACTTCATGTCGTACTCGCGGCAGTGGCTCGAGGAGCAGGGCTCCGAGGATAGCCACGGGCGAGCGCTGTGGGCGCTCGGCACGGTCGTCGGATCCTCGGCCGATCCGGGACGCCAGAGTCTCTCCGGCGCGCTGTTTCAAGCCGCGCTGCCGGCGGTCTCGAGCTTCAGCAGTCCGCGCGCCTGGGCGTTCGCGCTCCTCGGCATCGAGCAGTATCTGCACGCCTTCGAGGGCGACCGGCACGTGCAGGCGGCCGGACGGGAGATCGCCGACCGCCTCTTCCAGCTGTTCCGCCGCACGAATCAACCCGACTGGCCGTGGTGCGAGAACCGGGTGACGTATTGCAACGCGCGTCTCCCGCAGGCGTTGATCGCGACCGGCATGTGGACGGAAGACGAGTCGATGACCGCGACCGGCATCCGCTCTCTCGAATGGCTCATGACGATCCAGCGGACTCCGGACGGTTACTTCGCTCCGATCGGAACGAACGGCTTCTTCGAGCGCGGGATGAGCGCGGCGGTGTTCGACCAGCAGCCGGTCGATGCCTGCGCCACGGTCTCCGCGTGCATGCACGCCTTTCGCGCGACGGGCGATCACCGCTGGGCCGAGCATGCGCAGCGCGCCTTCACCTGGTTCCTCGGACAGAACCAGTTGCAGCAGCCGCTCTATGACCCGCTCTCCGGCGGCTGCCGCGACGCGCTGCACGCCAATCGCGTCAACGAGAACGAGGGAGCCGAGTCGACGCTGTCGTTCCTTCTCGCGCTGATGGACATGCGCACGGACGAAGTGCGCTGGAATGCGATGCAGGTCCCGGTGTCCGAACCGGCGGAGGCGTTGATGGTAGTGGGCCCGGCGCGATGACGGCCGTCGCTCCGCTGGTCACCACTCCGCGGTTCGAAACGCTCTTCCACCGCAGCGAGAAGAATCCGATTCTCACCGCCGCGGACTGGCCGTATCCGGTGCACACGGTGTTCAACCCCGGCGCGACGTTGCTCCAGGACGGGACCACGCTGCTGTTGTGCAGGGTCGAAGATCGCCGCGGACACTCGCACCTCTGCGCCGCGCGATCGAAGGACGGCGTCGGCGGCTGGATCATCGATGACGAGCCGACCCTTATCGGCGATCCCGACACCCATCCTGAAGAGATGTGGGGGATCGAGGACGCGCGCATCACGTTCGTGCCGGAGCTCGGCAAGTACGCAATCGCGTATACCGCATTCGGCAAGGGTGGCCCGGGCGTTTCGCTCGCTCTCACCGAAGACTTCATCACCTTCGAGCGCTGCGGCCTGGTGATGCAGCCGGACGATAAGGACGCGGCGCTCCTGCCGCGACGCATCGACGGCATGTTCGCGCTCGTGCACCGGCCCATCGCCGATACGGGCGCGCATGTCTGGATCTCGTATTCGCCCGATCTTCGGAGCTGGGGCGGTCACCGGATGATGCTCCAGGCGAGACGCGGCTCGTGGTGGGACGCGAACAAGGTCGGCCTCTCGCCTCCGCTGATCGAGACCGAGCGCGGCTGGCTCATGCTCTACCACGGCGTGCGCCACACCGCCGCCGGCTGCCTCTATCGTCTGGGTGTTGCGCTCTTCGATCTCGAACAGCCGGAGCGCCTGCTCCAGCGCGGCGACGAATGGATCTTCGGGCCGGAGGCGCCGTACGAGCTTCACGGCGACGTCGGCTACGTTACCTTTCCGTGCGGCACCACGCTCGGCCCCGACGGCGACACGCTGAACATGTACTACGGCGCGGCCGACACCTGCATCGCCATGGCCACAGGCAGCGTGCGCAGCATCCTGCAGTGGCTCGACCGCTTTTCTGTTGCGACGTGACGGATCTCACGACGCGCGGTACCGGCGCTGATCACAATCCGCGGTGATGTTCCGCCGTAGTGTCCTGGCAGCTCTCGCGCTGTTGTTGACCGTTTCTCTTTCCGCCGATCCGCCGGTCCAGGGCGGCGCCATTCCGCTGCCGCTGCCGCTCTTCCCGCCCAACAACTGGTGGAACACCGACGTCAGCGCGGCGCCCACCGACGCGAACGGCGACGCCTTCCTCACGTTCATCGGCAAGACCAAGGGGATGCATCCCGACTTCGGCGGCGACGCCGGCGGCGGCGACGTCTACGGCTTTCCGTTCATCGTCGTCGACGGCAACCAGCCCAAACTGACGGTCACGTTCGTGAACTGGCCCGATCAGAGCGACGGCGTCGATCACACGACCGAGACGTCGTTCCCGTTCTATCCCGTGCCGCCCGAATGCATCACCCAGAACGGCTGGGTGGAGGGCGGACAGCCGGGCAACGTCGACCAGCGCGACGACGCCGACCGGCACATCCTCATGGTCGACAAGACCAACAACACGCTCTATGAGCTGTACAACGTCTGGCACAACGGCACCGGCTGGGAGGCGGCGTCGGGCGCGTTCTTCAACATGAACACGAACAACCGCCGCCCCGACACCTGGACCTCGGCCGACGCCGCGGGACTGGCGATTCTGCCGGGACTCGTGCGCGTCGACGAGGTCGCGGGACCGGATGAGATCCGCCACGCGTTTCGCTTCACTGTGCGCGCGACGAACGGCTACGTCTATCCGGCGTCGCACCAGGCGGGATCGACGTCCGGCGCGCCGCCGATGGGGCTGCGCATGCGGCTCAAGTCGACGACGAACATCTCCGGCTTTCCGGCCGACGTGCAGAAGATCTTCCGGGCCATGAAGAAGTACGGCCTGATCCTGGCCGACAACGGCACGGACATGTACATCAGCGGCACGTACGACACGCGCTGGAACAACGACGTGCTCAATCCGGCCTTCTCCGCGCTGAAGGTGAGCGACTTCGAGGTCATTCAGCGCGGCTGGGCGCCGTCGGTGGCGCTGGTCATCGCCTTTCCCAACGGCGCGGGCGCGAACGAGCCGGCGACGGCGACCGTCACCGCGTACGACTCCAACGACAACATCGCCACCGGCTACACCGGCACGATTCACTTCACCTCGTCTAACGGCGGCGCGGTGCTGCCCGCCGACTACACGTTCACGCCCGGCGACGCCGGCGTGCACACGTTCACCAGCGGCTTCACGCTGCCGGCCGGCAATCAGGTCATCACCGCGACCGACACCTTGCAGCCGACGATCACCGGCTCGCGCCTGGTCGTGGTCGGCCCCGCAACGCCGGCGGGGTTCTTCGCCACGGCTGCCTCGACATCACAGATCAATCTCTCCTGGAGCTCTTCGGCCGGTGCGACGCAGTACGAGATCGTTCGCACCTCGTCATCGAGCCCGGCGTTCACCACGCTGACCACAACCGCGTCCACTAATTACAGCGACACCACGGTCGCCGCCGGCAGCGCGTACGTCTACAAAGTCCGCGCGCTCGACGCGTCCTCGCGAACGTCGCCCTTCAGCGCGCCCGACGCGGCGATCGCGATGCTCTTCGCCGATGACCCGCTGGTGATGGGCGTGACCGCGATGAAGGCGGTCCATCTGACTGCATTGCGCCAGGCCGTGAACGCTCTCCGCACGACCGCCGCTCTCGGTGCCGCATCCTTCACCGATGGCGCGTTGAACGGCGTGAAGGTGAAGACCGTTCACATCCAGGAGCTGCGCACCGCTCTAGCGGCGGCGCGCGCATCCCTCGGACTCCCCACGCTCGCGTTCACCAACCCCACCCTCACCCCCGCCACCACCCCGATCCGGTCCATCCACATCCAGGAATTACGCAACGGCGTGAAGTGACCCGTCGTCCCTGTGGAGCGGGGGGCTCTTAGCCCCCCGAAAAATGAAACGGCGGGCTAAGAGCCCGCCGCTCCACAGGATCGTGATGAAAATTACGGCGTCGTGACGATCACGTCGTCGATGAACACGTTGTTGCCGTAGGCGCTGATGCCGAGGAAGCCGAGTTGGACGGTCGTGCCCTTATAGGCGGTCAGGTCGATGGTGTGCTGCTTCCAGCCGGTCGTTCCGTCGTAGCGGTTGACGGCTGTTCCGACGTTCACAAAGCCAGCGCCGGTCGAGACCTGCACCTGCACTCTGTCGGCGGACGACGTATAGCCGGTGTCGTGGTACATCCAGAACTTCAGCGTCGCGGTAGTGGCGCTGCCCGGAATCGCGAAGCCGGTGGTCTGGTAGATGCGCGTCTGCGAGCCGCTCGCGGCGTCGTACGAGTTGAACTTCGCGAGGTAGCTGCCGCCGTGCGGGCTGGCCGTCGGAAGCGTGCCGGAGGTGTTGAACGTCCAGTTGCCGGCGGTGCCGGAGACATCGACGATCGCCCAGCCGGTGCTGCTCTCGAAGCCGTTGGAGAAGAGCGTCGTCGGCCCGCTGCAGGTCGCGGTGAAGTTGACGCCGGTGACGTTCGCCGAGGCGACGGTGATGGAGCTCGAGGCCGGCGAGAACGTGCAGCCGCTCTTGCTCGGAGTCACCGTGTACGTCCCATTCGCGAGACCGGTGATGGTGTAGTTGTTCGACCCGTCGCTCGTCGCGCCCTGCGAGCCGGCGGTCACGGTCGCGCCGGACGTGCCCGCGTTACCGGAGATCGAATACGTCGCGACCGGCATCGTCACCGTGCCGGTGATGGTGAAGCTGCCGGCGGCGTAGCCGTTCACGCCGACCCACCACGTGCCCGCGGCGGGATTCGTCGCCGAGCAGGTCTCGTTGCCCGACGCGGTGTAGGGGCGGCAGATGTACGAGCTCGACGTCGGCTTGGCGTTGAACTGCGTGAAGATGTCGACGTCGGCGGTGGCGGCGGTCGTCGCGAAGGTGAGGTTCGTCGCGCCCGCCGGAACGGTGATGTAGTAATACTTCCACGCGCCCAGCGCCACGCTCTGGCCGGTCACCGGGACGCCGCTCGTGAGCTGGATGTCGCCGCTGCCGCAGGTCGCGGTGAAGTTCGCGGTCACGTTCGCCGAGGTGATGGTGACGTTGCTGGAAGCCGGCGAGAACGTGCAGCCCGACTTGCTCGGCGTCACCGTGTAGGTGCCGGCCGCGAAGCCGGACATCGAGTAGTTGCTCGAGCCGTCGCTGGTCGTGGAGCTCGAGCCCGCGGTCACGGTCGCGCCTGAAGTGCCGGCGTTGCCGCTGATGGTGAACGTCGGAGCCGTGCAGTTCGCGGTGAAGTTGACGCCGGTCACGTTCGACGAGGTGATCGTCACCGCGCTCGAGGACGGCGAGAACGTGCAGCCGCTCTTGCTCGGCGTCACCGTGTAGCTGCCGGCCGCGAGTCCGGAGATCGTGTAGTTGTTCGACGCGTCGCTCGTCGCGGACGCCGCGCCGGTGGAGAGCGTCGCGCCAACCGTGCCGGCGCTGCCGGAGATCGAGTACGTCGGAGTGCTCGACGTGGTGATCTTCGCCGTCCAGATCTCTTCCTTGGCGTTGTTGCGGCGATCGGTCCACGACGGGAAGAACGCGTTGCCGTAGCCGGAGAGGCTGTTGTAGTCGCCGAACTGGTTGCCGGAGTCGGCGCCGCTGATGGTCTCGTCGGTCATCGACGTCGTGACCTTGACCGCCGCGTCCCAGGTCACGCCGCCGTCCGCCGACATCTGGTAGTAGACGTCGACCTTCTTGCGGCCGGCATCGGCGACGGTGTCGTAGTAGATCGCGCCGAGCGTGCCGTTGGTCTCGTCGACCGCGATGAACGGATTGAACTGGTCATTGAGGCCGCTCTGGTTGTTGATCTTCACCCGCGCGCTCCAGGTCGTGCCGCCGTCGGTGGAGCGCGAGAACCAGATGCGCGTCTTGCAGGTCGAGCTCACGTTCGAGCCGGGCTCGTTCGTCGCCGTCGTGCAGCCGGTGTCGCCGGAGAGGTCGGCCCACAGCGCGTAGACGTTGTTGGTCGTGCCGTTGCGGTACGCGCCGCCGGAGACGTAGAGCAGGATGCGCCGGCTGTTGAACGCCGGCACGCCGATGTCGTACGAGTCGTAGGTGGTGACGATGCGCGTCGGAGTGGAGTAGCTCGTGCCGCCGTTCGTCGACTTGACGACGTAGATGCCGCGCGAGCCGGTGTCGGGCCAGAAGCCGAAGACGTCGCCGGAGGAATTGGTCTTCACGTCGGCGCCGATCGCCGTGCCGGTCGTCTCCGTGAGGCTGACTTTGATCGGCGTGCCCCATCCCGCCGACGTGCGGCGGTTCATGTACGCCGGCGCGCCGTTGTGCCAGATCACGTAGTTCTGGTCTTTGTACGCCGACGTCGCGCTGTGATCGATCCACTGCATCTGCTTGTCGGTGTTCGTCTGCGAGCCGGAGATGGTGCCGTCGAAGGTCCACGTCGCGCCGCCGTTGGTCGAGCGGTAGGACTGCACCTTCAGCTGGGTCTGCGCGGAGTTGATGCCCATGGTCGTCGACCACGCCGTGCCGTCCGAGCTCCAGTCGACCGTGGGGTCGGAGTGGAAGGCGTCGCCGCTCGCGAGCGGGAGCGTCGTCTGCCCCCAGGTCACGCCGCCGTCGGTGGAGTAATACTGCCCCTGCATGCCCGAGCCGCCGATGTTGTTCGAGGCGGCGATGATCTTGCTCGGGTCCCAGTAGTTGATGCGGATGTCGGACTCGCTGCGCGACACGGTCTGGGCACCCGAGGTGCGGACGTTCGTGCCGGCGGTGCCGCCGTTCGCCTGAAGGCCGAAGCGGCCGGGCCGGAAGCCCTCCTCTTCGTCATCGGCGTCGTGATCGCCCCACTGAGTTCCCGGCGCCATCGACGCATCGGGATCGCCCGGCTTCAGGTCCTGGTGGGTCATCATCCACTCGAGGACTTCCTTCAGCACGAGCGGATAGCCGCCGCTCGGGTCGTTCTCGTTGTCGTAATTGGCCTCGGGATGGCCCTTCTGCCAATAGACCTTCAGCCAGGGCGGGACGATCGAGTCCGCGGCGTCGCGCGCGTGCAGCCGGCCGAAGTCCTGGTTGTCTTTGATCAGCTTCTCCAGGGCGCTCCCCGGTTTGGCGTGAGCCGCCTTGAGCTGATCGGCGATCGAGGGAAACTGGGGCGGTTTCGCCTGCGGGGGCAAAGCCGCATTCGCGACCATCACGAACATGAGGGTGACTGCCAGGAGGGTCAAAATCTTCTTCACTGAATCCCCTTCTTGAAACTCTTCTAGATGTTGGGCCGGAAACCGTTCCGTAACATCAAGAGCTGTGCCGTCAAAAAATGACCAGATTTGACCGGTTTCTGAGGGTTTTGGCTGTTTAGTTGACCCAGAAGAGCGGAGGGGTGGGGTCAGGGATTAACGAAAGGAAGCATTTGTGACCCACGTGGCGGGAGGGTCGGACTCCACCGCCGCCGGCCCCTGCTCGCACGTGAGGCGGTGGTCCGGATCACTTGAAATCTCACTCGCGAGACTTATATCGGTGCTCGAAAGGAGGAAAGAAGGAATTTGGGAAAGGAGTGAACAAATCCCCAACCCCCGGCAGAACCAGGAGTACCGACAATGTTCCGCTTCATCCGTTTGAGCACAACTCTCACAATCGCCTTTGCATTCATCGTGGGCGTGTTGCTGCCGGCCGCGGCAAGCGCTCAGGGTCTGGCGCTGTACAGCCAGAAGTGCGTCATGTGTCACGGCGCCGAAGGCGCCGGCGGCTTCGCCCACCGCAGCATCAGGGGCGCCACGTCCAGCCGGATCCAGAAAGGGATCAACATGCGGCCGGACATGGCCTTTCTGTCGTATCTCTCGACGGCCGAGATCAACTCGATTTCGTCCTACCTCGGAACGGTCCCTCAGGGCGAGCGGCTTCCCCGCAATGGAGACGTCGTCGCCGGCGAGGCAACCTTCCGGCAGGCCTGCACCTACTGCCACACCATCGGCAAAGGCGCGCGCGTCGGTCCCGACCTGATGGGCGTGGGCACGATGATGTCCGATACATGGATCGCCGCGTGGACCGCCTATCCGGCCGAAATGGTCGCGGCGGGCGCCTACAGTCCGACCAAGCTCGCTCTCTATCCGTACGTGATGCCCGACCTTGGACACAATGAAACGCAGGTCTGGGACACCACGTCCTTCATCGTCCAGCAACTCACTCCGATGACCGAGACGCCGCCGGCCGCATTGACCCCCGCGGCATTCGACGCGTCGAAGAACGTGTACTTCGACCGCTGCGCCGGCTGTCACGGCCTGTATCGCACCGGCGCCACCGGCCCGAACATCGGTCAGGTGCGCTCGCAGGCGATCGGCACGGACGGCCTCGGCGCGATCCTCCGCTTCGGTACACCCAAGGGCATGCCGAACTTCGGCGTGAGCGGCCTCGTCACCGAGGCGCAGATCACCGACCTTTCGGCATATCTGCAACTCCCGCCGCCCGATCCTCCTCCGCTGCCGATGGCCGACATTCAGGCGAGCTGGAACCTCGTCGTTCCGGTCGCGCAGCGTCCGACGTCGCCGCAGACCACGCGCAACTGGGAGAACTTCACCGGAGTGATCCTCCGTGACGGCGGCCAGGTGGGGATCTTCGACGGCGACACGCACGAAGAGGTCGTGCGTCTGAACAGCGGCTTTGCCGTGCACATCCTCCGTTCATCGCCGACGGGGCGCTACTTCTACGCCATCGGCCGCGACGGGCTCGTGTCGCTGATCGATCTCTGGACGCCTGTTCCGACGACCGTGGCGACCGTGAAGGGATGCCACGACGGGCGGAGTGTCGAGGGCAGCAAGGCGCCCGGCTTCGAGGATGTGCTGATCATGCAGGGCTGCTACTGGCCCCCGCAGTACGTCGTGTACGACGGTCTCACGCTCGAGCCGAAGGCGCGCGTCGATGTACCGATGACGAGCATCACCGGCGAGACCATTCCCGAAAACCGCGTGGCGGCCATCGTCGCCTCTCGCACACAGCCCGTGTGGGTGATCGCGCTCAAGGAGTCGGGGTATGTCGGCGTCATCGACTACTCGCTGCCGGGATACCCGCTGGTCTCCATGCTCGCAACCGAGAAGTTCCTGCACGACGGCGGCTTCGATCATACGGGCCGCTACTTCATGCTCGCCGCCAACGCCAGTAACAAGATGGTGGTCATCGACGTCGAGACGAAGAGCTTCGTGACGAGCTTCTACACCGGCCTCGTGCCGCACCCGGGGCGCGGTGTGAACTGGTTCGACCCGACCTACGGCTGGGTCAATGCCACGGCGCACATCAGTGAACCGAAGCTCGCGGTGTACGGCGCGGATCCGGCCGGATCGCCGGGCAATGCCTGGCGCGTGGTGCGCAACATCGCGCTGCCGTCCAACGGCTCGCTCTTCGTCAAGTCTCACCCGAGCTCTCCCTGGGTGTTCGTCGACATGACCATGAGCTCCGACCCCGCGCTTCAGAAGCAGGTCTGCGTGATCTCGAAGGCGACCGGCGCCCTCGATCACTGCTTCCCGGTGGCCACCAACGGCAAGGCCACGCACATGGAGTTCAACAAGCAGGGCACCGAAGTCTGGGTGTCCGACTGGGCGACGAACGGAGGCATCGTGATCCTCAACAGCGTCACGCTGGCCGAGATCGCGAGGATCTACGGCCTCACGACGCCGACCGGCAAGTTCAATGTCTATAACACGGCGCATGACATCTACTAGACCGGTGCCGGGACGGTCTCTGTAGAGTCGCTCCGAGGGTGGGGCCTGATGGCAGGCCCCACCCTTTGGGGTCTCGCGCCACGCTGATGTTTCAGGGAGGTCATGCCATGAAGAGCGTTCGATTCTTGATGAGTCTTCTCATCGCCGTCATGTTCTCACTCTCCGCATGGGCCCATTGCGACAGCCTCGACGGGCCGGTGATCCTCGATGCCCGCGCCGCTCTGGAAAAGAAGGACGTCACACCGATGCTGAAGTGGGTGAGGGCGCAGGATGAATCGCTCATCCGCGAGGCCTTCGACCGCGCCGTCGCCGTCCGGCAGTTGGGACCGGAGGCGAAACAGCTCGCCGATACCTGGTTCTTCGAGACCGTCGTGCGGATCCACCGGGCCGGAGAAGGCGCGCCGTTCACCGGCCTGAAGCCGGCCGGCGGCATCCTGCCGCCGATCCAGGAGGCCGACAAGGCACTCGAAAGCGGCTCTGTCGACAAGCTGGCCAAGACGCTCAGCGAGCACACCGCGACGGGGCTGCGCGAGCGCTTCGCGAACGCGGTCAACGCGCGCGCGCACGCATCCGAAAGCGCGGAGGCCGGCCGTGAGTTCGTCGAGGCCTACGTCGCATACGTCCATTACGTGGAGGGGCTGGTGAATGTGATCCACGGCGAGGCTCACCACGAAGAAGGTGCCGATCGGCATCCGTGAAACGGCTCACTGCGGCCCGTGCGTCGCGACACGGCCGAGGCCTCGCGCGGGCGCGATCTATGACTCGATCTGCCGCTCTTCGCGGTGTTCCTCGTGCTCCTCGGCGCGAGCATCATGATGCGCTCGTGGTTTGCGCACGCGGACGCGTAGCGGGATCGGCGACCATCATCGCTATCGACACGCCAGGCCGGCGCGGCGGATCTGTTCGATCTCGCCGCGCCGGCGCGGGCAACTCCAGGTTCGGGAAGGACGCCGCGCGCGATCCACGCGCGCAGATCGAGCGTCTTCGCCTCGGCGCGCGAGAACGTCAACGGGACCTCGAGAACGGGAATGCCCCAGTTCGTGTACATCGTCAATCGCGTGCGTACCGAACCGGCGGACGCGTTGACGATCGAGAACGTCGTGGCCACTCCGGCGTCGGGATTGGCGAGATCGACTTCGAACCACGGCAGCAGGACGTCGGATTCGGGAGTGATCGCGGCGCCCGCGCCGGTCGAAATCATCAATAGAAAGGCGATGGAGGTCAGAAGCGGCCCCCATCGCCGGAGCTTCGTCGACATGGTTCACCTCCGAACCCTCAATCTGAATTCGCGGAAGGGGCATGCCGGTGACCGGCATACACCTAATCGTGAGCTGCCCGAGGCACCCTCACCGCAGCGCCGCCGCCAGCGCCGGCCACGCCCGAGTGGCAGGAGTCGTCCGGCCTGGCCGCGAAGGGCTCGCAGGTGCTGCCGGCCTGCCCGCGCCTCGCCGGAGCCGAGGCGGGATGGGTGCCGCGCGTGTACGCCAACTCGTACAGCGGACAGGCGTTGCCGGGCAAGCGGCGGCCGGCCAGGTCGTGAGCGCGCCTGCGCTCAGCCTGAGCGGCGGTGCGCTCACCGTGAGCGCACGTGCGCTCAGCCTGAGCCGCGGTGGTACACACCGTGCGCCCGCCTGCGCTCAGCGTGAGCGCGCGTGCGCTCAGCCTGAGCCGCGGTGCGCTCATCGTGAGCGCGGCTGCGCTCAGCGTGAGCCGCGGTGCGCTCATCGTGAGAGCACGTGCGCTCAACCTGAGCGGATGCCGGCTCACCGTGAGCGCACGCGCGCTCAGCCTGAGCGCCGCACCGGATTCACCGGCGTGCTGTCCGACGAGGAGCCGAATAACGCTGTTCGTCGTCCATCACCGCGGCAGCCTCGAAGCCCTCGGCCGGCCGGCCGCCTATGGCGAACCCCCCATCAGGGCCGGCGGTGCCTTCCGCTGCATGACCTCCGGCATTCCCAGTGCGCGCCGGTGACCAGCTTCGACTGGAAGCGAGGCCGCGCCACGCAGTTGCATAACGCATTAGACAGCAGCTCCGGGATCCAGTCGCATCACGCGTGATCCAACTCTGCACGAGTCTCGATCGCGGGTCACGAACGGCCATGCGGCGCGGCTCGCGACGTGACCGGAAACCGCAGCCCCCGACAGGCGGCACACCTCTCGCCAGCGTGACGCGCGCACTACCCCCCAGCGCTAGACTGCAGCAACGCGGCTCAAGCCGCAGGTCAACTCAAGTTAGGCGCACTAAGGTAGCGCACTTTTCCACGCCGCTCCTCCTGATGCCTATAGACGCATTTCGAGTGTACCGAGGCCGCAAGAAGGGCGTGCGCTCCCTGCCTGGAGTATGCAACGGCCAGCGATCTGCGCGGAACGCTACAAGGTCGGCGATCTCTTATAGCGGACGCAGTGACGACATATCGTCGTTTTGAATGCCGACATCCGTGACATTCGCATATCGTCCAGGAGCCAGAATACGGGGGTACGGCGTGTTGAAGTTCGCATTTCGGTAGAAGATCCACTCCCCGCTAACGACCACGATCGAGGACACCTTATCGTTGAAGAAACTGTCGATGGGGTCGCCGAGATTCGGCTCGTCGTCGAAAACGTGCTTATGCGCGCCACGGAAGTCATTGTGTTCGAACAAAATTACCTCAGTCATGATGATCCTCCTTAAGATCTAAATGGTAGTGACAGCAGAGGTCATTTCGTTTCGTGCAACAATGGAAACTGGGCCGACCGAGGTCTATCGAAGTTGTGTGGTCCCCGTATTCTGAGCATTCGGGCTGGGTCGGTTTGCACAGCGGCGCACGCCTGCTTAATCTACTTTAGCGACCCGGTAGGGATATGCCGTTACCGCTCTAAGACTCGAAGTTTGTAGTTAGCCCGTGGAAAGGAGGATACGTCCCTCCGCACGCCTCCACGTTCGAATCCCCGGGTGTGGCAAAAAATGGCGACCGTGTCCAAATCCGCCGATTCTCAGTTCTTTGAGGGTCGAACCGACCTCCTCTCGGCGTGCTAGTCATGGGCCGACAGCCGCGTGCTCCAATGGCGTCGGGATATGCCACAGTTCACGTCACACGCATGGGTCATAAATGGCGCCCAGCTCAATCTTTTAGCGTCGCCGCGGAGTATTTTCATTCTCTTCACGGAATGCAGTTCATCAAATCTCAATGTTAGCAAGACGACGTCATTGGCCATACTCTTCTACCGCAGCTGGCAATACCAGCGAACGGCGCCTAACTCGAGCCAGAAGCCGACACGGCCCGGCGCTGGCCCGGCAGCCTAGCTGCCTAGTCAACACACCAGAATCACGGCGTCACGGCGGTTGCAGATCGCCAGTCATGGCTCCGCAACTCCTCGGCGGCAACCGCCGTGCCGCGTCGGCTTCGGCACGTGGGCCCTGGCCGTGCAGCTTAGGCTCAAGTCGTTAGGCCGTCATTGGCCACGACGCTCCGCGTCCTTCACCTGTCGCGCGAAAGTAGCAGTCAAATCATCCACCACGCTCCTCCCACGCAGCGATGCATCGCGAGTTCGCGGGCCACGACAAGCATCCGTGCCCCCCTCGCGCAGTTGTGCAACTCGACCCCCTTCACATTCACCCGCCGCCCGCGGTAGGGTCGAGTTGCACAACTGCGCTTCACGCCCACCCCTGCACATGCCCGTCGTGGCCCTGACTTCACGCACCACCGCCCTCGCGCGTTGAACTCACGAATGCGTCTTGATACGGCGGCTGCAACTCGCTCCCGCCCAATGCTCGTTGGTCGCGGCAACCGCCGTACCAAGACGCATTCGTGAATTCAACGCGCTCACGTCCGACGACCGCTGCTTCCCACCCACGAGGGGCCTTAGGCACCCAGGTGAGCTGAGGGCGAACATATTTTCGCGACGCTGCCGTACACTCTTATCGGAGGGCAGATGAAACTCGATCTCGATAGGATTGATCGCGCTGTTCTTGCTCTACTTTCTCTTGGCCTACATGACGGTTATCGCGCGTGGAAGGGTTTCGACTGGGACGCGCTGGCTCGTCTGCACGCGAAGGGCTACATCTCGGATCCTGTCGGCAAAGCCAAATCCGTCGTGTTTACGGAAGAAGGCTTGGCGGAGTCCGAACGCTTACTTCAGGAACTCTTCGGCTGAGTATCCACTCTGTGCAACAGGGGGACGAACATGATGGCGAAGCAAACGTTCGGCCCCGCGATCGCGGTCGCGGGTCGCGAGCAAGGTCGGTTGACGTCTACCGAATCGAGATTTAGGTCGCCACAACAACGCATTCCCATCTGTTTCAGTCAAACTCTGCGCCTTTTCGAAGCTCCTATCATCAAAATTACAAGCGTTTTAGATTTCGAGCGTCCCCTTTTCGCAGTGCGCGAGGTGAGATGCGGCCGCGAACAGCTTGGCCGCTCTCGAAAGCCGTCTTTTGTAAAGATAATCCCTTTCATATCCGCATCGCCATCAGTAGAATCTCTATATACCTCGCGGTTTCTAGAGAGTCACTACTCGCGGCCTGCATCTCATGCAACGCTGCTCGAGCGCCGTTACTTCTGCCGCGCGAGCATTTGCTTGCGCCGGCCGCAAATCTACTGAATTATCATGAGGGAATCTGCTGCAGCCGGTCGAACTCTGCGAGAATCACGCTATGGAAGGTATCTGTCCGTTCTGTCAAACAAACGGCAAAATCGTCCGCTCCCACGTAATCCCTGAGTTTTTTCGCCGTGCGGTTAGCGATGAAGACGGCCGAGCACTCGCTATTCACGGCACACCACGGCCCGCGCGCATAGTGCAGCAAGCATTCATGTACCCTCTTCTCTGCGCAGCGTGTGACGGCTTTCTCAACACAGAGTATGAAACTCACTTTCTTGCCTTCTGGCGAGAGGCCGTGCCGGGAATCGCTTGGGGACCGAACTATCTTCTCACCGTGCCTAATTACGCGAATTTCAAGCTCTTTCTGCTTTCCATTCTGTGGAGAGCTGGCGTTTGCCGTGAAGGCGAATTCAGTAAAGTCGATTTAGGCGAACATGAGTCGACGTTGCGGAATATGCTGAAAAACCGGCAGGCATTATCCATGCACGACTTTCCGATCTTCGCTGCTCTACTTCTCGTACCCGACTCGCTGCAAGTTGCTCACACTCTTGTGTCGCCATTTGCGACGGAATTCGACGGCAGTCGCGGCTACATGATCGGGTTCGGTGGCTGCCTGTGGCATTTCATGTTGCGTCGCGAGCCGCTCCCTTCCTGGACGCACGACGTGATTCTGGCGGAAGACGGCCGCATCGGCCTAACAGTCATCCATTTGAACCAACTTGGCAACATCGATCGCTCATTTCGAGACTATATTGAGTTGGCGACAGCGAAAGGCTGGCGAAACCCATGGGAATAACCGTGCGGCCTAACTCGAGCCAGAAGCTGTCACGGCCCGCCACTGGCCCGGCAGCCGAGCTGCCTAGTCAACACACAAGAATCACGGCAGCACGGCGGTTGCAGTTCGCCAGTCGTGGCATGCAACTCCTCGTCGGCAACCGCCGTGCCGCGCCGGCTTCGGCACGTGGGCCCTGGCCGTGCAGCTTAGGCTCAAGCTGTTAGGCCGTCCGCGCACGAACGCTCCGCGTACATCAAGTTTTCGGGGCAAATGTCAGTTTCTCTATTCCGCCGCGTTCCCACACACGCAGCGACGACAGCTCAAGGTTGCGGGCCACGACAAGCATTTGTGCCCCCCACGTGCAGTTGTGCACTCGACCCCTTCACACCCGCACGCCACCCGCGGTAGGTCGAGTGCACAACTGCCCTTCACGCCCGCCCTGCACATGCTCGTCGTGGCCCTGGCTGTACGCACCACCCACCCTCGCGCGGCGAACTCCCGAAGGCGTTGTGTCGCAGCGGTCGCATCTCGCTTCCGCCGACGCGTCGTTGGTCGCGGCAACCGCCGCGCCACAACGCCTTCGGAAATTCACCGCACTCCCGCCCGAAGGCCGCTGCTCCCGCCCCCGAGATATGCACCTTAGTCGCAGTACGCGTCCGGTTCCAATCTGACGCTCGACAGTCGAAGGGTGCGGCTATGACTGTGTTCTCTACGACCTGTGGGTTTCTCTACGATCTGTGGGTTTCCATCGGCCTCGCTGCTGCGGCCAACACTCACCCGTCATCCACCCCCGCGCGTTCGGCGCATCGTGCGGCTGCGTCACGGCGATTTTGCGAGTCGCTTGTCGCAGCTGCGCGCTCCTCACGGCAACCGCAACGCCGCGTCTGCACCGTGTGCCTCGGCGCGCTCCCGCCTGCGCTGTCGCTGCTCACGCCAGGCACGGTCTTCACGAAAATACAGTTACAATTCCCTGACGTCGACGGTCATTGATGCCGTTGCGACGTGAAGTCCTGCTATATGGACAACCTCTTGTACGCCACTCTCGGCTGGCTGTTCGGGCTCGTCGGTGCCATGCTGATCGAAGTCAACCGAACTAAGAGATTCGTTATCTCTTTACGAAAGGCCCTTCGTTTCGAGCTACGCGAGACCGCCAATCGGTATGTGGCGGTTGCTTTTACTATAGCCATGCGAATCCGGGCCGCTGATCAGGACTTCCTGAACTGGTTTCTCCGGGCGCAAGAGCAGTACGATGGACCGGCGCGCGATGAGCAGATCATCGAGGCAGCGCGAATGGCCGCCGCAAATCCACAGCAGATTGACGCCGCCTCACGCGCACGGCACCTTGCGGACCCGAAACAATCACCTTCCCTAAAGAAGTATCCAACGCCGGCACTCGACAAGTCAGTTGAGCACATCGCCGACTTCACTCGTCGCGAGCAGAATCTGGTGTTGGAGATTCGAACAACGATCACCATGTATGAAGCGACTGTGGACGACATACGTGAGACCTTCAGAGTGGGCTTTGACTCTGGACTCTCTGAGGAAGCGAAAAATGTGATCGAGAGCAATCTGCTTGTTTTGTATATTCAAGCTCTCTCCTTTTCGCGGAAAACCGCGGATCTGTGCAATCGCTTCGTCTATCAAGCGTAACTGTTTACCGGCTCACAGCAGTTGCTGTACGGAGGCGGGATTCCGCAGAGCGTCGACGACGAGGGAGATCGTATCGGCGGAACGCTTCCGCGCGCTATGCAGAACAGTCATCAGGGTTGCTTGCGCTTTCGCGCCTCGATGAGTGTTGTTGCCAGCGGACATCTTCCGGTTTACCACCGCCGGTCGAAGAGCTTGCCTGCGAGGCGTTGCCGTCGACAGGTTTGCGCAATGCGTGGCCGGTGATCGAGAGGGTGTTCCAAGAGCACGGACTTCCTCGGGCGATGCAAAGCGACAACGGGCCGCCGTTCGGAACCTCGATCGGCCGCTTCTCGAGGCTGAGCGTGAAGCTGATGTCGCTCGGCGTGCAGCCGGTATTCAGCCGGCCGGGCAAGCCGCAGGACAACGGACGTCACGAACGCATGCATCGGGATCTGAAGGCGGACATCGTCCGGCACCGCGGAGCGACGATGTTCGAGCAGCAGAAGTTTTTCGACCGGTTCCGCCGGATCTACAACGTGGAGCGTCCGCACGAGGGAATCGGCCAGGACCGTCCGGCCCGACGCTTCCGAGCGTCGCCGCGGCCGTATCCGAGCGGACCGAGCTCGCCGCAATATCCCGATCATTGGGAGAAGCGGAAGGTCATGTGTAATGGCGTGTTGCGCTGGAAGAGCAAGGACGTGTTCTTGTCAGAAACGTTCGACGGACACACGGTGGCGTTCGAGCCGATCGACTATGCCCTGTGGCGGGTACACTTCTACCATTTCGTCATCGGCACCTTCGACGAGAGGAGCAGAACGATCACGTAGCTATGGAAACGTGGAAAACGCTACGCGTTTCCCACCTTCCCACAGCTTCTGTCATCAATAACAGTGGAAAGCATCAACCCAGACACGAGTGGAAAGGATCAGCCGGGTCGTTCACGCGCACGAACGCTACGCGACCTTCACGTTTTCACTTCGAAACCTAATTCTCGAATGCCGCACGCTCCCCCGCGCAGCTACGACATCGCAAGATTGCGGGCCACGACCAGCATACGTGCCCCGCACGCGCAGTTGTGCACTCGACCCCTTCACACCCACACACCACCCGCGGTAGGTCGAGTGCACAACTGCGCTTCACACCCGCCCTGCACATGCTCGTCGTGGCCCTGACTGCAGTCGCCGCCCACCCTCGTGCGACGAACTCACGAAGGCGTCGTGTCACGGCGGTTGCACATTGCTCCCGTTGATCCTCGTTGGTCGCGGCACCCGCCGCGCCACGACGCCTTCGTGAATTCGCCGCACTCCCACCCCGGAGCGCCGCTGCTCCCGCGCCGAGTTCGCGGTATGCAGATACACGCTCCGAGCACAACTGCCACCACCGTTCGACGGATCACGGCTACCGCGAAACCGGTATTATTTGTTGCATGCCTGTGGAACAAGGTTTCATAGATGCACTTGTTAACGCGCCCAGCGAGAGCTTGTCGGTCGAACTCAAAGGGTGGCTGAATCCCGACCTACCACACGACGCCGCGCGGATCGTGAAGGCGTGCATCGCCTTGCGCAACAATGGCGGCGGCTTTCTCATCTTGGGTTTCACAAATAACGGTCAACCCGACGTAGCGAATATGCCGCCGGCGGTTGAGCGGCAATATCACATCGACCGGCTGCAACAACTAGTGTCGCGACACGCTGGCGACAACTTCGAGATCTTCGTCCGGTGGGCCCATCGTCAGGACGCGCAATTTCCGATCATAGAAGTACCATCTGGCGTAAAAAACCCGATTGCGATCCGCTCGCCACTTTCCGATGCATCAGGCGATGTGCTGTTGCCAGAGAATCGCGTTTACGTGCGCTCGCTTCAATCCAACAACCGACCGAGCACAACGGAAGCGACATGGCGTGACTGGCCACGTATCGTAGAAATCTGTTTTGAAAACCGTGAGGCTGATATCGCTCGATTCATCCGGCGGCATCTCGCCACCGCTTCGGAAGACACGCTGCGGGACGCACTTGCATTTCTCAACATCTCAGCAGCGGGCCGCAAAACTGCGGAAGAACGTGCTGAGGAGTTTCTTCAATTCGGTCGGCAGCGATTTAATGCGGTCGTCACGGAGCGTCAGGTGACATTACCAGATCATGGAAGTTGGCATGTCGCGGCAGTCATCGATGGGGAACTTCCGCAGCATCGGGCAAACAAAGATTTTCTTAACCTACTGATGTCCAGCAACCCGAAATACACAGGTTGGCCGGTGTGGGTGGACAGCCGAAGCCTCGGGGACGCAAATCCCTACGTGCACGCCAAGGGATGGGAATCCTTTATTTTTGCATCAGGGGGCATGTTCGTTGAGATCGACTTCTGGAGGCTTGAACCGATCGCTCGGTTCTATCATCGTCGAGCATATCAAGATGATGTAGACGCGGGTGGACGCGTTAAGCCTTTCGAGGCGCTAGACATACCATTGATTATTTATCGCACTGCAGAAGCGATTGCAGTAGCGCTTGAGTTTGCAAGGGCAATGGGCGCACCACCCGAGTCATCGACGATGGCGTTGACTTTTATGTGGGATCGCCTAAGGGGGCGTCAAGCTGCGTCGTGGGAAGACCGTGCGCGCTTTATCACGCCCGGCTACAGTTCACGTGTGGACGAGGTCGATTCATCCATTGTCGTTCCACTAGATACCTCACGAACTGCGCTCGGTCCCATCGTCCATACGCTAACGACTCCTCTCTTCGAGGCATTTGGAGGTCTAGAGATCGATCCAAGGGTCGTTGAGGAGTTAACCAGAAAAGTTATTGAGCGCCGTTGGTAATCGGCGGCCTAACTCGAGCGTGCGGCCGGGAACATGGGTGACAGATTAGACCGGGAACATAGGTTACACCTGGTGGACGCCCACGATACACCTCGCGGGCGGTGCTTCGTGCTCTGATCGCCCGGTTTTGCGGAGCGTCAGCACTCCATTCAAATCGCACGAACACGCCCTGTCGGTACGAAGCCCAGATTCGATCACGTAGAGAATCAACCTGCGAGGGGCCGTACTCATCGAGCATGGGCGCAGTACGGGATCAACCATAGAACTTCATCTCCCGTTCGTCGAAGCGGGCCAACAATAACGGCCCGTAATAGAGCGACCAAATGCCGTCGTCGATCTCCTCGAGTCCGACTGTCTCACCCGAGAGCGTCTTGCACGTGAAGATTCGCTTGTCCTTCCAGCGCAACATGCCGTTGTGTGCAACCTTGCGGGTCTCAAGATGACCTGCGTACTCGATGGGCGGGAGCGTTTCCGGATACGGTCGCGGCGAGGGACGGTAGATCGTCGTGGGTCTCTTCTGGCCGAGCGTTTCGTGTGGGCGCTCGTGGTTGAAGGTATGGCGAAACTCGTCGAAACGCTTCTGTTGACGCTCCAAGGTCTGCTCGGGCGGGCGGGTGGTTTCGTCTTTGAGGGTGCGGTGCATCCGCTCATGTGCGCCGTTCTGCTCAGGATGGCCCGGAACGATCCGTTCGACCCGGATCCCGAGCCGGATCCACCATAGCGACAAGCGGGAAAGCCTTGCCAGTCCGGGAGATCCGAATGGGCTGCCGTTGTCGGACAGAATCGCTCGCGGCAGCCCGTACTCACGGAAGATGCGCTCGAATGCGCGACGCGTGTGTGGCCCTTCGTTCGATGGATACGCGTCGCAGGCGAGCAAGAAGCGGCTGACATGATCGACGACTGTCAGCGGATAACAGTAGCGGTGATTGCCCAGCAGGAAGTGTCCTTTGTAGTCGACGGTCATCAGATCATTGGGCTCGACCGGCTCGCTGCGAACGCGCAGCGGATGTACGGGCCGGGAGCGACGCTCGCGCGGTTGAATCAGGTCCGCACGGCGAAGAATGTCACCGACGGTGCTTGGTGCGGGCCAATCGATGTCCGGGTGTAATTCAGCGAGCCGAGCAACGATCTTCCGAGGCCCCATATAGCGGAATCGCCGGTGGAACTCGATGACCTTCGCAACGACTTCTTCGCTCGTCCGATGTGGAATGTGCAGCGGAGCGCGCGAGCGATCGGCGAGTCCTTTCATACCGTCGACATTGTGCCGCGCAAGCCATTTATGTAGCTTCTGCCGGCTCACGCCGAAGCGCTCCACAGCGGTTGCAGATCGCCAGTCGTGGCTCCGCAACTCCTCGGCGGCAACCGCCGTGCCGCGTCGGCTTCGGCACGTGGGCCCTGGCCGTGCAGCTTAGGCTCAAGCCGTTAGGCCGTCGGATGCACCCTCAGCGTAAGCGCCACGTGCAGGAAATCGTCTCGTCTCATGCGGCGTATACTGCACCTGTGCGACGGCTACGACGAGCAGGCCTGATCTTCCAGCGGGCCTCATCACAGGGCGGCCCGCCGACGAACCTCATCATCGGTTGATGCGCGTGCTTCGGCTCTTTGAAGCCGCACCTCGTCACGTATGGCACGCCGATCCGCTAGAATGCTCATGATGAGCGAGCCTACACCGGTGACAGAGCCGATAATGCCCAACAGAAGCGCCCTCGCCAGCCGCTGCGCGATCGCGTAGCGCATCCAGTGCGCTCTCGCCGGCGGACGCCTTTGCCGCGCGGATGGTGTGCGCCAGCATGCGCTTCAACGCTTCGGCCTCGGGGAGCACCACCTCGTACGCCATCGCGAATGCGGATGCGTCCCGCATCGTCACGGCATTGGTGCGCGAGGCGCCTTGCTCACGGAAGCTGCCGAGGCCAGACGCTGGGCGTCCTTCGGTCCGGGCGGCGTGAGACGCGGAATCTCGGCGATCAGCGCGCGGACCTTTTCCGCCCGCCGGAATGCAGATCCGGAATCGTGGCGGCGCGCGGCTCCGATGAAGCCTTCGATGCCTCCGATCGCGGTTCCGTTCTGTCGAATCGCGGTTCCGATCTGTCCGATCGCGGTTCGGATCTGTCGAATGGCGGTTCCGATCTGTCCGATCTCGGTTCCGATCTGTCGAATGGCGGTTCCGATCTGTCCGATCTCGGTTCCGATCTGTCGAATCGCGGTTTCGATCTGTCGAATCGCGGGTCCGATGCCTTCGATGGACAGATCGATGCCTCCGATCGACCTTTCGCTGCGTTGCGGCCTCAGCCGCCTGGGCCTTATGGGGGCCATGAAGCTACACGAAGAGATCCGTCGCGCCCGGAAGAAGCTGGGGTTGAGTCAGGGAAGGCTAGACGGGCTCTGCCCGAGGTGCTCCCGGAACTGCTCGAGCAGCACACCGAGACGATCAGCGAGATCCTGAAGACCTACGCCCGGCTCCTCTATCCTGAAGGCAAGGAGCTCAAGGAGGAGTTCATCGAGCTGACGAACGTGGCCGTCACGCACGCTCACGTAGCTGCTCGCGACGGAAAGAGCGCCATCTGCGGCGCAGGTCCGGCCGGATGCATACGAGAGGTCTGGAAAGAGCCGTGAACGAGAGCCGCCATCGCGAGTGCGGCGGACCATATGCGGCTGCCGGCGGTGGAGCAGTACGACTGTGGAGGATCGATGTCACTCGCGATGAGGTGCTCGAGAACTCGAAGCGGAATCGGCTCGGCGTAGCGGACGATGTCGTCGAGCACCAAGGCAAAGACTTCGGCGGAGTTCCCGACATAGGTGTCGAATTCCTGTCGAGAGCAGCCGAGCTCGCCGGCGAATGCGTACCAGATTCGATCAGGATCGCCATTCACAACATTCGCGATACGTGCTTCACCGACCAGACGTTTCTCAGGGCTGGTTGCGTATACGACGGTTCGGCAGCCAATCCATCGCTTCGAAAACTTTCGCCGCAATTCGACTGACTTTGTGCCTAGCACGATCTTGTTCGCGTATTCCGGTCCAATCGACAGTACGAGCGGGGATACGATCGAGAGACCTCGAATCGAAAATAAGCTCGATAGTTTTGGGAGCCTCTCGACGACGGATCGCCACAGCGTGTCGAACGGTGTGGAGCAGCGCAGCTCATCTTCGAACAGTCGATACTGTTTGGAAGCTCGTAGGGCGCTCTCGAATCCAAAGCTTTGGAAGAAGTCCTGCTTCTCTTCCCAAAGGCTTTCCGGCAATGTGAAGTGGACGTTGGTCGCGAACTGGCGCACTTCGGCGGCCATCAACGCGAAGAACAGCTCTCCGAGGTTCTGATCGCGGACGCACTCGTCGAGCTTCAGGTGGCAGAACTTCGCATTGGCGCCGCGTTTCACGACAGCCGTGGCAACAGGGATTTCGTCGAGCAGGCCGAGAAACGCGGTGCGTTCACCGCTGTGGACTCCACGAGCTACTTTCGTGTCCAGCCATTTCCGAATGTCCGGATAGGACTCCTCATTCGTAGCCACGACTTCGCGGAAAGTGGCGTAGCGGTCCGTCACCGTTCGTACGTCGGTATCGGTGATACGGATGAGTTGGAAGTTCGCCTTGTCTGTCATGGTGTGTTGGGTTCAACCCGTCCGTCGCCTGCTTCACGCAGCTTCTCCGGCCATTCTCCGAAGAACTTCGAAAGATGCAAATTCTGCCCCTCGTAGGGAGAGTCAGGCTTAGCGGTTGGCTCCGCGTCGGCCGACATTCGATAGAAGATCAGACGCGCCATGGTTTCGCCGTCGCGAAGGCTGACGTTCACGTTGTGTCCGCGCACCTCGAAGATCAAGGGTGTTCCGATTTCGGCGTGTTCGCGGCCGAAGTTCGGATGCACGAAACCGGCGTAGTGAATGCGCATCTCTCCGATGGTTTCGTCACTTGCCCGGCAGTAGACGGCGATGCCTGGCGGTAAGGCGATTCGTTCTTTGGACCGGAGAATGTAGAAGTTGTTCTCCTCGATCCGCAACCTGCCTCGACCGTCCGCGGTGGCAAATCGCCAGTACTTCCATGGCGCGGGCCGTGAGTCGTCTTTCCAGAGAGGGATGGGGTCCGCGGCGTCATTCCGAGTGGCCACGAATGCAGAAGTCTTCAAGCCTCCAATTTCTACAGGGGATAGATCGACGGAAAGCGTTCCACCCGGTTGAGCGGAGCCTTTCAGCACGGCTTCGTAAAGGACGGGATGCGGCGTCGCGAACTCCGAGGGCTGGCCTTTGAAGATGCGGAGCTGCGTGAGAGCGATGTCCGGTTTGACGCAAACGTCGAAGGTAATCGGCGTGATCTCGATGTACATCTCGCCGGTTCCCACACGTGCTGCCTCAGGGTTGAATCCCTCGTACGATGACTCGCCATCGACGATCAGCCGCGCGAGCACGTCGACGCGGCCGACGGAGCTCTTGGCCGTCGCTTGTCCCCAGAATTTAAAGGTGGAGATCGACCGACGAGTAGCTGATTGCCTCGGGCTTCACATTCTGTAGATAGTCTTCCGTCGCGAGATGCGAGACCTGACCCTGGGAAAGAACTCCCGGAATCCAGTCTTCCATCGAGAGATTCGTTTTCGGCTCGCTCGCCATCCCGGTTCGCCGCGCGGATCGAGCGCGGTCAACTCATGATGGCATGGTACGACATCGAGACATCGCCACAGTTTTGATCGTGAAGTTAACGGGACAGAGGAAGGATGGTGGCCGTCTGACGCTCACGCCACGCGCACGCGATTCCTGCCGTCCGCCTTGGCGGCGTACATCGCCTGATCGGCGCGGGCGAGCAGGGCTTCGGGGACGTCGCCGTGATCCGGGTAGAGCGCGATCCCGAGGCTGCCGCCGATGCGCAGCTCGCGGCCGTTCCAGGCGAGCGGCTCGCGGACGGCCGTGAGCAGCGACTCGCCGAGCTGGAGCGCGTCCTCGGCGTTCCTGATCTCGCCGGCGACGATACAGAACTCGTCGCCGCCCACCCGCGCCGCGGTGTCTTCCTCGCGAATCCTGGCGCGCAGGCGCGCCCCGATCTCACGGAGGACGAAGTCGCCCGCGGCGTGGCCGAGCTGATCGTTCACCGGCTTGAACTCGTCGAGGTCGAGATAAAGCAGGGCGACCTTGCAGTGAGCGTCGCCGCGAGTCTGCGCGCGATGCGCGTGCGCAATCGCGCCATGCAGGCGGTCGAAGAAGAGGCTCCGGTTGGCGCACCCGGTCAGAGGATCGTGCATCGCCTGATGCTCGAGGACCGCCTCGGCACGCAGCCGTTCGGTGATGTCCAGAGCGTGGGCCAGCACGTACGGCGGATGAGCCTCGGCAATCCAGGAGTGCCGGTACATGAACGTCCGGATCTCCCCCGATCGCGAACGAAGCGCGACCAGCCCCTCGCCGGTCCCGGTTTCCGGCAGGGCGGCCAGAACGGCGGACACCTCGGCGCGGAGCTGCCCGGGCACGAGCTCGATGAGCGAGGTTCCCACCATCTCGTCCGCCGCGTAGCCGAGCGCAGACGCGCCCGCGGGGTTGATCGACACGATCGTGCCTTCCAGCGTGTGCGTGGCGACCAGGGCGAGGCTGCGGTCGAAGAGCGCACGGTAGCGCCGTTCACTGTCGGCGACCAGGTTCTCCGCCCGGCGCCGATCGGTCACGTCGATTGCGTAACCGACGACCTCGGGCGGCCGGCCGGGATGCTCGAAGAGCCGGCTGCGGCATAACCAGTATCGGTCCTCTCCGCTGCGATGCCGTATCGGCAGAATCGTTTCGTCCTCGCCGCTGCCGCGCATGCGCTCGAGATAGAGCGGCAGCATCGCTCGCGCGCGTGGACTCATGAACTCGCCGAGGCTCCGGCCGACGAGCTCCTCCGCCGAAAACCCCGACGCCGCCGCAGCCGCGGGGTTGACGGACATCAACCGCCCCTCCAGATCGTGCGTGCACACGAGGCCGAGGCCGTGCTCGAAGATGTTGCGATATTGCCGCTCGCTCTCGAACAGCGAGTCGAGGGCCGAGGCCACTCGCTCCTCGAGATCCTGATTCATCTCGCGAAGTCTCGTTTCCGCGTGGGTCCGCTCGGCGACCACGGCTGAAATGAAGAGAGTCATGATCGTGACGAATCCCGAGAATCCCTGGAGGAAAAGAAGGGACGCGTTCGGCGTGCGATGAGCGAATTGGCCGTGACCGGCCAGGGTGCCGGCGAGGTTGATGGCGAACAGGATGAACGCCGCGCCGAAGGCTTCCCTCGGGCTGAATCGAAAGGCCGCCCAGAGCATGAACGGAACCAGGGCAAACCCGAGTGGCGCGTTGCCGATCCGCGACTGAAACAGAAAGCCGGACATCAGCAGAGCCCCCACGACCAGCCCTGCCAGCAGGGCAATGCCCTCGGCGATCTTTCGCGGCGTCCAATCGACCCGGCTGCCGGCGTTCCACGCCAGCAGGAAGGGCATGAAGAGCAGGGCGCCCATGGCGTCGCCGAGCCACCATGTCATCCAGACCGGCGCGAAGGCCTGCCACGACGCGGAGCCGCCGAGACAGAGGCTGGCCACACCGATCGTCGCGCTCGCGATCGTGGGGACGAGCGCGGCGAAAATCACGAAGCGGAAGATGCCGGGGGGATGCTCGAAGGCCCGGCGGCCGTGCGCAAAACGCCTGACCAGGAACGCGCCAAGCAGGGCTTCGATCGTGTTCCCGGTGGCGATGCCGAACGCCGCTCCCGTGGAAACGGCGGTCGTCACATTGGTGAGGAACGCGCCGAGGAAGACTCCCGGAGCGATGCCTGGACCAAACGCGAGGGCGGCCGCCATTGCGATCCCGGTGGGAGGCCACACCGCCGTCGCGCTGGCATTCACGAACGCGAACTTCAGGCCCAGCTTGCCGGCCACGAAGTAGGCGATCGCCACAGCCGCATTCAACGCGACCAATCGGGTCACGGAACGCCGCGCGGCGACAAACGCCGAATTTGACTGTTGTACCAGGGCGACCATGGGAGTGCCTGCACCAGCTTGCACTACTTGCTGCTCGCCAGTGTGACAGTCCTCACCCATTCGTGTGAGGCCTCCCACCCCGTGGGGTGGGGCGGATCACCGGATAAGGTGCGATCTTGTCGGAGTAACGAAGGAGCCACACCATGCCGTCACCCTATAACCTCGCCATCGTCGAACACTGCAGCCAATGCTCGCAACGCCAGACCAACGGAGGGTTCTGCAACATGGCCGCGGAGCCGGTGGAGGCGCTGGACTCGATGAAGTTCACGGGTGCCTATCCGAAGGGGGCATTGCTCTTCGTCGAGGGCGAACAGCCCCGCGGCGTTTTCATCCTCTGCCGGGGCAGGGTGAAGCTCACCACGACCTCGACGGAAGGCCGCACGCTCATCGTCAAGCTTGTCAAACCGGGCGAGATCGTCGGCGTCAGCGCGGCCATTCTCGGCAGGCCGTACGAAGTCTCGGCGGAGACGCTCGAGGCCTCCCAGGTCAGTTTCATTCGCCGGGAGGACTTCCTCGGTTTCCTCAGCGCCTACTCCGAGGCGTGCATGCACACGGCGCAGCAGCTGAGTGAGAAATACAATTCGGCGCAGCGCGAGATCCGTTCGCTCGGCCTGGCCCACACCACGTCGGAGAAGCTGGCCAAGCTGATCATGGACTGGAGCGAGAACGGAGAGGAGACGCCGCAGGGGACGCGGATGCAGGTGCTGCTCACGCACGAAGAGATCGGACAGATGATCGGCACGACGCGCGAGACCGTGACGCGGCTGCTGAGCGACTTCAAGCGGAAGAAACTGATCAGCGTCAAGGGCTCGAACCTCTTCGTGATCGCGAAAGAACAGATGCGGGAGATGGTCACGATCTGAGACGGCGCTCACGATGCGATGTAGCAAGCATCACCGCTTGCGACCGGCGGCGGGTCCATCGTCATGGCGTGAGCCGATCAATCATCGAAACCACCCTGGCCAACCGCGAGACGCTGCTCCGTTTTGGGGAGGGCGAGACACTGTTCCGGGAGGGCGAGCCGCCGCTGGGCGTATACGTTCTCCACTCCGGGACCGTGAATCTGCTGTTCGCGACGAAGGGCGGCGAAGCGAAACCTCTGCGGGAAGCGCAGCCGGGCCAGATCCTCGGCCTGACCTCCGTCGTCTCCAAAGGCGTCCATGACTGCACGGCCACCGCGGCGGTGCCGTGCGAGGTCGCCTTCATCGAGCGCGACGACTTCCTCCGTGCGCTCGATGACTCGCCGGCGGTCTGGTTCAGCGTTCTCCGTGTGCTCAGCAGCGAAGTCAACGCTGTCTACGACGACATGCGGACGCTGTCCGCCCGGTGACATTCATCACACCGCCTGCTGACGGCCATCATCCCTCGATGGTTGGCCGGGCCGTATCTTCAACGCATGCAATCCCTGCTCGACGGAAACGAAGCCGTTGCCCGCGTCGCCTATGCGCTGAATGAAGTAATCGCCATCTATCCCATCACGCCGGCGTCGTCGATGGGCGAGTGGGCCGATGCCTGGTCTGCCGAGAAGCGGCCGAACCTCTGGGGCACCGTGCCGTCCGTGGTGGAGATGCAGAGCGAAGCCGGTGCGGCGGGCGCGGTGCACGGCGCCCTGCAGACCGGCTCGCTGGCCACGACTTTCACCGCATCGCAAGGCCTGCTGCTCATGATCCCGAACATGTACAAGATCGCGGGCGAGCTCACGCCGGCGGTGTTCCACGTCGCGGCGCGGACGATCGCGACGCACGCGCTGTCGATCTTCGGCGACCACAGCGACGTGATGGCCGCGCGGGCCACGGGGTGGGCGATGCTTTGCTCGGCGAGCGTGCAGGAAGCCCACGACTTCGCGCTCGTGGCCCAGGCGGCGACCCTCGAGTCGCGCGTGCCGTTCCTGCACTTCTTCGACGGGTTCCGGACGTCGCACGAGATCGCGAGCATCACCCTGCTCGACGACGAGCAGCTCCGGGCGATGATCGATCCGGAGCTCGTGTTCGATCACCGCTCCCGCGCGCTCACGCCCGATCGTCCGGTGTTGCGCGGCACCGCGCAGAATCCGGACGTCTTCTTTCAGGCGCGGGAACGGGCGAATCCGTTCTATCGCGATTGCGTGGACGTCGTGGTGGAGACGATGGAGCGGTTCGCGGCCAAGGCCGGACGGACTTACGCGCCGTACGAGTACGCCGGAGCTGCCGACGCCGAGCGCGTCATCGTGGCCATGGGCTCGGCGTGCGAGACGATCGCCGAGACCGTGGAGGCGCTGGACGACCCGATCGGAGTCGTGAAGGTGCGCCTTTTCCGCCCCTTCGATCCCATTCGCTTCGCAGCGTGCCTGCCGCCCACCGTTCGCGCGATCGCCGTTCTCGATCGGACGAAGGAGCCGGGCAGCATCGGCGAGCCGCTCTATCTCGACGTCGTCAGCGCGCTGCGCGAGGCCGGACGCGACGTGCCGGTGATCGTCGGAGGCCGTTTCGGGCTGTCGTCGAAGGAGCTCACCCCGGCCATGGTCAAGGGTGTGTTCGATGAGCTGAAAGCCGCGCGGCCGCGCAATCACTTCACGGTCGGCATCCTCGACGACGTGACGCACACCAGCCTCGATTTCGATCCCGGGTTCTCGATCGAGCGCGACGACGTCGTGCGCGCGCTCTTCTACGGTCTCGGCTCCGACGGGACTGTCGGCGCCAACAAGAACAGCTGCAAGATCATCGGCGACGCCGGCCGCTGCGCGCAGGGCTACTTCGTGTACGACTCGAAGAAGTCGGGGGCGATGACCGTCTCCCATCTCCGCTTCGGACCGCGGCCCATTCGCGCCCCGTATCTCGTGGAGCGGGCCGCGTTCGTCGCCTGTCACCACCCCTCTCTCGTGGGACGCGTCGACGTGCTCGAGCATCTCGCCGATGGCGGGACGTTCCTGTTCAACGGCAGCGAGATCCCCGAGCAGCTCCGGGCCGGGCTGGCGGCGAAGAACGCCCGCGTGTTCGCGATCGACGCGTCGCGCGTCGCCCGTGAATGCGGCATGGGCAACCGCATCAACACGATCATGCAGGTGGCCTTCTTCGCCTGTTCGAACGTGATGCCGTTCGATGAGGCCCTCGACGCGATCTCCGATGCGGCCCGAAAGACGTACGCGCACAAGGGTGCGGATGTGGTCGAAAAGAACCTGAAGGCGATCGAGGCGACGCTCGCGAATCTGCACGAGATGGCCTGTGGAGCGGCGGCGGACTTCAGCCCGCCGGAAATCGGTGGGCTGAAGCCCACCGCTCCACTGTCCTTCATGCACGAGCTCCTCGCCAACCGCGGCGACGCCCTGCCGGTGAGCGCGATGTCGTGCGACGGCACGTTCCCCACCTCGACGGCGCGCTACGAAAAACGCAATCTCGCCCAGGAGATCCCGGTATGGGAGGAGGCGGCGTGCATTCAGTGCGGCAAGTGCGCGATGGTCTGCCCGCATGCCGCGATCCGGATCAAAGCCTACGACGAGTCGCTCGTCGCCACGGCGCCGCCGACGTTCAAGTCGCTCAAGCCGATGCACAAAGACTGGGCCGGCCTGGTCTACACGATCCAGGTCGCGCCGGAGGACTGCACCGGCTGCACGATCTGCGTCGACATCTGTCCCGCGCGGAGTAAGAGCAATCCGCAGCAACAGGCGCTGGTCATGGCGCCGCAGCCTCCGCTGCTCGAGGCCGAGCGCGCGAACTGGGACTTCTTCCTGGGGCTGCCCGAGCGCGACCGCACGCAGATCAACCCCGGGCTCATTCGCCACCAGCAGTTGCAGCAGCCGCTCTTCGAGTTCTCGGGGGCGTGTGCCGGCTGCGGCGAGACGCCGTACCTGAAGCTCGCCACGCAGCTCTTCGGCGACCGGATGGTCGTCGCGAACGCCACCGGCTGCTCCTCGATCTTCGGTGGCAATCTGCCGACGACGCCGTGGTCGACGAATGCGGACGGCCGCGGCCCGGCGTGGTGCAACTCGCTCTTCGAAGACAACGCCGAGTTCGGCCTCGGCTTCCGGATCTCGCTCGACAAGCAGCGCGAGTTCGCGGCCGAGCTTCTGCGCCGCCTTTCATCTGTGATCGGCGACGACCTGGTGTGCTCGATCCTCGAGTGCCCGCAGAAAAACGAAGCCGAGATCTTCGAGCAACGCCAGAGGGTCGAGCTGCTCAAGCGGCGGCTGCGGCGCGCCGAGCTGATGACGCGCATGCACAAGCTCGATGCCACCGACGAACAGCAGCTCCTCGCCGTCGCCGACGCACTCGTGAAGAAGAGCGTCTGGATCGTGGGTGGCGACGGCTGGGCGTACGACATCGGGTTCGGCGGCCTCGATCACGTGCTCTCCAGCGGGCGCAACGTGAACATCCTCGTGCTCGATACCGAGGTCTACTCGAACACCGGCGGGCAGATGTCGAAGGCCACGCCGCGCTCGGCGACGGCGAAATTCGCCACCGCCGGCAAGTCCGCCGCGAAGAAGGACCTCGGCCTGATGGCCATGACCTACGGCAACGTCTACGTCGCCAGCGTGGCCCTCGGTGCCCGCGACGAGCAGACGCTGAAGGCCTTCCTCGAGGCGGAAGCGTTCGACGGTCCCTCGCTGATCATCGCGTACAGCCACTGCATCGCCCACGGCTTCGACATCGGCAAGGCGATGCAGCACCAGAAGGCGCTCGTGTCGTCCGGGCAGTGGCTCCTCTATCGCCACGATCCGGGGCGCGCGGGGAATCCGCTGCTGCTCGACTCCCGTGCGATCTCGACGCCGGTTGCCGATTTCCTGCACAGCGAGACGCGATTCAACCACGTGCAGGACGCCGAGACCGTGCAACACGACGTGAGCGCGCGGCGGGAGATGTACGAGTATCTCGCGGCGAAGAAATAGCGCGTTACACGATCACGGCTTCGACCGGCCGGCGTGACGTCGGATGGGCCGGGACGGCCGCGGCGCCGATGCGCAGCAGGATCTGAGGGAGACGCGGGCCGCCGATGAGCATCTGCAAACGCGCGCGCGTGTCTTCGACTTCGACCGCGGCATTGAGAAACGAATATTGCAGACCGCACGCGGTGATGGTCAGCAGCAGTTTCTCGAGAACTTCCCCCGCCTTCAGGAGCGCGACGCGATCTTCATCCGCGGTCACGACCAGCAGCATGCTCGCGGAGCGCGTGAGCTCGGTGACGCGCCGGGCCCGCAGCTCGCCGCTGTCAAAGTTGCGAATCAGCCAGGGAGCGATGCCGGCAAACACCCGCGGCATCCCCAGAGCTTCAGCCGGAAACGCGTCTGGCCCGACGCAGGCGGCGAGCTCCTCGCGATACGCGGGCCGTTCCATGAGCGCGCGCTCCGCCGACTCCAGGAAGTCGGCGACGCGCTGCGTGTCGCGCGGAAGGATCAGCTGCAGCGTCGCGGGATTCGCGTCGATGACGTCGCAGACAGCCCGCAGCACCGTGGGGTCGAGCGGCTGGCCGTCGTAGGGCTCACGATTGGTGTGGCGCTTCCGGATGGCGGGGAAGAGCGCGGCCAGCTCGCGATCCGGCCCGCATGTTTCGCAGGCCAGGATCGTCGCCACCGGCACGCTTTCCAGCATGCGTGATTCGTAGGCCACGGTGGTGTCGAAGCCGAAGTGCGCGGCCGCAACGCGGAAGTTCGTGATCGCCGCGCCGATGCTCATGAGCAGCTCACGGTCGTTCCGGTCGACGATCTGGAGCCGCCGCGAATAATCGGCGATGACGTCGACGCCGTCGGTACGGATGCGGAACGACCACGGCTGCGTGTTGTGGCCGGAGGGCGCGAGGATCGCGTAGCGAAGGAGAAACTCCATCTGCTCGTGGTGCGTTTCGAGCTCGTAAAAATCCGATTCGTCGATGATCCAGGGGTTGCTCATGAGAGGCTCTCCTTCGGCTCGTGAGCGCAAAGCGGATCGGCTCCGAACAGGTCGCTCGTCATCGCCCAGGCCCGCGCGCGCGAGCCGCCGCAGAGCGTGCGGTAGTCGCAGAGTCTGCATTTCCCGCGAAGGTTGTCGGGATCGCGCAACGCCACGAACAGGTCGCTGCCCCGGTAGATGTCGCCGACGGACCGGTAGCGGAGATTGCCGGCGCTGTGCGGCGCGAACTCGCTGGGCCGCACTTCGCCCGCGTGCGAGATGTAGACGAAGCCGCGTGCGCCGTCGACGGCCGCGTCGAGCAGCTCCTGCATGGTTTCGGTGGGCTGGCCCGCGAACCCGGTGAAGTCGCCCCATTCGGCGGCCGCCGAAGCGGTCCGCGATTCCAGCAGCCGCTCCAGGCGGAAGCGGCGGTAGTGCGGGGCCTCGACCACCCGCACCGCGAATGCCTCGCGCGTACGGATCTCTTCGAGCGTCGCGAACACGCCCTCGACTTCGGCCGCCGTGATCATCTCCAGCTCCCGCGAGGCACCGACAGGGACGAGGAAGTGCACGTTCCAGCGCGCGATCCGGAACGGACGAATGAGGTCGGCGATGGCGGCGAGGTCGTCCTTGTTGCGGCGCGTCACGAGCGTGTTGATCTCGAGCCGCAGGCTGGCGCACTCCGCCCAGCGCATCGCGCGCATGGTGCTGGCGAACGTCCCCGCGACGCGATGAATCGATTCGTGGATCGAGGCCGTCGATCCGTCGACGCTGAACACCGCCGTGGTGAGGCCGTTCGTCTGCAGCCTGGCGATCGCGTCGAAGGTGAGCTCGGGCGTGGGAGTGAGCACGAGCGATGGATCCAGCCCGCGCCGGCGCGCGTAATCGATGACCTGATAGACGTCGTCGCGCTCCAGCGGATCGCCTCCGGTGATGATCAGTTCGCGGGGTGCGAGGCTCGCGATCTGGTCGGCGGTTTTGTAAGCCTCGTACGTGGAGAGCTCGTTGGGGTCGCGTTGCTCGTTCGCGCCGGCCGGACAACCGCGGCAGTGCAGATCACACAGGCGCGTGAGCTCCCACAGGACGATCGGATGCGCCTCGAGGGTAGCCATTGCGGATCAGGCCTCGCCGAGAACGGTTTCGTAGAGCGCGAGGGTGTTCTCGACGTCGTCCGGCGGAATGCGCCGGACCACCATGCCCTCGTGGGCGATCACGAAGTCGCCCGGAAGGATGGTTTCGGCGGACGTGTCGAGGAGGACGTTCGCTCGCGTGCCCCAACAGTCGATCACTGCCGTTGTGTTGCTGACGCTGACGATCTCACCCGGGAAGCCGAGACACATGGCCCACCTCCTCGGTCAGTGTGGCGCCGGGGCGACCTTTCGCCGATGACTCCGGACACGTGAGGTGGTGTCGGACATCACACGCGCGCCGGACGCCTCTTCCACGCAACGTACGGCGCAGCCAGACCGCGCAGCGCACGGTTCCTGAGCGTGTACAGGCGGCTGGCCCCATTCGGTTCCACGAGGTCCGCCGTCTCTTCCGCCTGCACGACGAGCGAGACCTCGATCGGCAGGATGCCGACCGGCAGCCGGGCCCGGCGGCAGCTCTCGTGAAGGTGCGCGAACACTTCTTTCATCGCTTCCGGGTCGGGCGGCGGAACGTGCTCCATCGCGCTGCCGACCGTCGGCCGGAAGATGCAGACCGTCGGGAAAGCGCCCGCCTCGACGATCCGGTCGATGCCGCGCATCGTGTCGGCGATCGGCTCGATCCCGGCGATGATCTCGCCGGACACGCGGCCGCGCCCGAGCTTCTTCGCCGTGTACTCCATCGCCTCGAAGAACGCGTACTGTCCGAGCGTGCGCGCCTTGCCGGGACAGATCGCGGCGAAGACTTCCGGATTCTCGAATTCGTAGCAGAACGAGAAGTGGTCGGTTCCGGCTTCGATCAACTCGTCGTATTCGTAAAACGAGCTCCGGGGAACCGGCGCCGCCTGGACTCCGATGAATCCGCCGACGTGCTGCCGGACCGCGCGAACGTACGGCTCGCACAAACGCAGCCCGTGCGTCCGCTCGAGGTCGCTCCGCTCCTCGAAGTGATAGCCGGTGTTGAAGTGCGTGAAGACACAGTTGGACTCGTCGCGGGCCGCGCGAGCGACCTCGATCACGTCCTCCACGCTCTTCCGCGCTTCCTCCGCGGTGCCGACGTTCTGGCCGGTCGTGCAGAAGTGGCAGGCCGTCGAATCCGTCGCCGTCCAGTAGGCGCAGCGGCTGCCGATGTAGATGCCGAGGTAGTTGCCCTGGAGTACGCCGATCCGGCTCATCAGAACGTCGGAGGACGTCCAGCGCGAGTACCACTCCGGCTCCTGCGGGATTTCCACGCGATACACGGCGCCGTCGCGTTCGTCGACCAGCGTCTCGTCGCGCAGCAGGAAGGGCGAGTTTCGCGTGAACGGCTCGACCACCGGCACATTCACCCAGATCGGCTTCCGCCCGCTGGTGAGGATGATCTCCAGGCCCGAGCCGAGGCCGGCCCGGGTGCGTCCGATCGGCCTGGCGTCAGCGCGTGCCCCCGATTCCTCGATGCGCATGCCCCGGCAGAACAGCTCGATCTCCAGTTCGACTGGTTTCAGCACGTCGCCAGTGAAAGGCCACACCGCCGATCGCCATGTGTCAGCCGTCACACGTCGATGTGCGCCCGTGTACCGCCCCGGGGCGGCGAAGAAGCGATGCTGATGATGACGGCGGAGGCACAAATGACAGACCCGCAGAACCAACCCGACTACATCTCGCGTCCGACCCTCATCCGCGTTCTCCGTGAAGAGCTGAGCCGCCGCGCAAACGGCGAAATGTCGATCTGCAGGCTCGCCGCGCAGACCGGTATTTTCTGCAAAGGCTTCCGCCGTTTCACCGACGACGAGCTCCGGGAACGTTTCGGGTGGATTGCGAAAAAGAATCCCGACGCCCCGCGCGAAGTGCTCGAGGAGGTCGCCGACCGCTGGCAACTGGCGCGTCAGGACGTCCTCGGCGCGACGACGTCCTGCGACGTCCAGCAGCTCGAGCACGACGCGTGCGGCGGCTGGGACGACTTTTCCGATGCCGACCTGGCCCGCTTCCTGCGGGAGCTGACCGGCCGCACCGTGGAGGTTTCTTGACGAGCACCGCTTATCCCGTCCAGTTCGAGTCCGACGTCGTGCTGCGCACCGGCCGCACGATGCATATCCGGCCCGTTCGCCGCGAAGATCAGGAGCGGCTCGTCGATTTCTACGCGCGGCTGTCCCCGGAGAGTCTGCACGCGCGATTCTTTGGCGTTCTCCGTCCCGAGGTTGCGGCAGCGTCATCGCCGGTGAACGTCGACTACGACCGCGAATTCGGGGCGGTGGCGGAGATCGGCGGCGACATCGAAGGCGTGGCGCACTACTTTGCGTTTCGCAAGAGACCCGAGGCGGCCGAGGTTGCGTTCGCGATCTCCGATGCGGCGCAGGGATGCGGCGCCGGGACGAAACTGCTGGAGACCCTCGTCGTCGCCGCGCGCGAGCATGGCATCGGGCGCTTCGAGGCCCAGGTGCTGTCGGACAACGTCCGCATGCTCGACGTGTTTCTGTGCATGGGCTTCGACGTCGTGCGGCACACCGAGGAAGGCGTCGTCCATCTCCAGTTCCCGATCGCGGCGACGGCCGCGGCGGAGGAGCGGGCGGCGAAGCGTTCGCAAAGCGCCGCGTATGCCTCGATGCGTCCCGTGTTCGCGCCGCGCTCCATCGCCGTGATCGGCGCGAGCCGCCGCCCGGGCCAGCTCGGACGCGAAATCGTCCACAATCTGCGCGCGTCAGGCTTCACCGGTCCCTTGTATGCGATCAATCCGCACGCGGACGAGATCGACGGCGTTCCGGCCTACGCGTCACTGCGCGATACCAACGCGCAGATCGAGCTGGCCATCATCGCCGTGCCGTCGGAGCTCGTCGAGGCCGCACTCGACGACTGCATCGCCAACCATGTCGCCGCGGTGGTGGTCATCAGCGCCGGCTTCGGCGAAGTCGGCGAAGAGGGACGACGGCGCGAAGCGGCGCTGGTGGAGAAGATTCGCGCCGCCGGCATCCGCATGGTCGGTCCGAACTGCATGGGCGTGATCAACACCGATCCCGCCGTCCGCATGCACGGCACGTTCTCCGCCGTCTTTCCGCCCGCGGGCAATGTGGCGATGTCGAGCCAGAGCGGCGCGCTGGGGCTGGCCGTGCTCGATTACGCACGCTCGCTGAACATCGGCTTTTCAACCTTCGTCTCCGTCGGCAACAAAGCCGACGTCTCCGGCAACGACCTCATTCAGTATTGGGCCGAGGACCCGAAGACGGACGTCATCCTCCTGTACCTGGAGAGCTTCGGGAACCCCCGCAAGTTCGGCGACATCGCGCGGCGCGTCGGACGCACCAAGCCGATCGTGGCCGTGAAGGCCGGGCGTTCGGCGGGCGGCGCCAGGGCCGCCAGCTCGCACACCGGTGCGCTGGCGACGAGCGACGCCATCGTCGATGACCTCTTCCGGCAGGCCGGCATCATCCGTACCGGCACGCTCGAGGAGATGTTCGACGTCGCGGCGCTGCTGGCGAATCAGCCGTTGCCGAAAGGGCGGCGAGTCGCCATCCTCACGAACGCCGGCGGCCCGGGCATCCTCGCCGCCGACGCATGCGAGGCGAACGGTCTCGAGCTCGCGCAACTCGGAGAGGAAACGGTCGCCGCGCTGCGCTCGTTCCTGCCGCCGGCCGCGAGTTTCGGCAATCCCGTCGACATGATCGCCTCGGCTTCCCCCGCGCAGTATCGGCGCAGCCTGGAACTGCTGGTGGCCGATCCGGCGGTCGATGCGGTAGTGGTCATCTACATTCCCGTCCTGCCCACCGATGCCGCCGATGTCTCGGCGGCGATCCGTTCCGCGCAGGCCGGAGACAAGACGCTGCTGGCGACGTTCATGAGCTCCGCCGGAGTCACGTCATCGCTCGCGCCGGTGCCGGCCTTCCCGTTTCCGGAGCGCGCCGTGAACGCGCTGGCGATGGTGACGCGCTACGCGGAGTGGCGCGCGGAGCCGGCCGGGACCTTCGTCCCGTTCGACTTCGACGACGCGCAGCTTCGCTCCATCGTCGACGGTGCGTGCGCGAACGGCGGCCGATGGCTGCATCCGCTCGAAGTGAACGCCCTTCTGCGCACCGCGGGCATCGGAGCCGCGACCACGGTCTTCGCGTCTTCGTCGAATGCCGCGATGGAAGCGGCGGCGAGCCTCGGGTTCCCTGTCGTGCTGAAGGCCTACGGGCCGAACCTCCTCCACAAGAGCGACGTCGGCGGAGTGCGGCTCGGCCTCGCGCATGAATACGCGGTCGTCACCGCGTACGAAGAGCTCGCGGCCTCCCTCGGCGATGCCATGACCGGCGCGATCATCCAGCCGATGGTCGGCGGCGGCGTGGAGATGATGCTCGGCGCAACCTGGCAGGAGTCCTTCGGCCACGTCATCGCCGCCGGTGCCGGCGGCACGCTCGTGGAATTGCTCGGCGATGTTTCCTTCCGCATCCATCCTGTCACCGACCGCGACGCGCGGGAGATGCTCGAGGAGGTGCGCTGCACGAAACTCCTGGCCGGCTACCGCGGCCACAAGCCCGCCGACGCGGCGGCGCTGCACGACGCGATCCTTCGCCTCTCCGAGCTCCTCGACGTCTGCCCGGAGATTCGCGAGATCGACCTCAATCCGCTGAAGGTGATGGAGCACGGGGTGTGCGCGGTGGACGCGCGGATCCGGGTGGAGCCGGTCGTTACCGGGACGGCCTCGAGGCGAATCGCGTATTAGCATCCCCGCATGACATGGCGGGATCGAGCGGTTTCACCGGCCGATGCGGTGCGGGCGATTTCGAGTGGCACGAACGTCTTCATTCACGGCGCCGCGGCAACACCGACGCCGCTGATCGACGCGCTTGCACTGCGTCAGGACCTCGAGGACGTCACGACGTACCACCTTCACCTCGAAGGCTGCGTGGCGATCGCGGAGCCGGGGCAGGAAGGGCGTTTCCGCCCGACGTCGCTGTTCACCGGAGCGTCGCTCCGTCAGGCCGTCAACGAAGGGCGCGCTGATTTCGTCCCGGTCTTTCTCTCGGACGTTCCGCTGCTCTTCACCTCGCGGCGCATCCCGCTCGATGCCGCGCTGCTGCAGCTCTCGCCCCCGGACAAGCACGGCTACTGCACGCTCGGTACGTCCGCGGACGCCGCCGTCGCCGCCGCACGCACGGCGACCGTGCTGATCGCGGAGATCAACGAACAGATGCCCCGCACGCACGGCAATACGCTCGTGCCGCTCAGCGCGTTGACCGCATACGTCCACACCAATCGCCCGTTGCCGTCGCATCCGCCGTCCGTGGCGTCGCCGGCTGAGGCGGCGATCGGAGATCACATCGCGCCGCTCGTGCCGGACGGCGCCACCCTGCAGCTCGGGATCGGCGCGATTCCCGACGCGGTGCTCGCGCGCCTCTTCGACAAGCACGATCTCGGCGTGCACACGGAGATGTTCTCGGACCGGCTGATCGATCTCGTCGACGCGGGCGTGATCACCAACCGCCACAAGAAAGTGCATCCCGGCCGCATTACGACGAGCTTCGCCATCGGCTCGCAGCGGCTCTACGACTTCGTCGACGACAACCCGCTGGTGGAGTTCTACGCCGCGGACCACACGAACGACACCGCGGTGATCCGCCGGAACGACAAAGTCGTGGCCGTGAACTCGGCGATCGAGGTCGACCTCAGCGGCCAGGTCGTGGCCGACTCGATCGGCTTCCGCCTGTACAGCGGCATCGGCGGCCAGATGGATTTCATCCGCGGAGCGGCGCTCTCCCACGGAGGCGTGCCGATCATCGCCCTGCCGTCCACCGCCGCGGGCGGCACCGTCTCCCGCATCACCGCCTCGCTGCGCGAAGGCGCCGGCGTCGTCACCACCCGCGGCCACGTGCACTGGATCGTCACCGAGTACGGAGCCGTCGATCTCTGGGGAAAATCGCTCCGAGACCGCGCCGACGCCCTCATCTCGATCGCGCACCCGGACTTCCGGGAAGAACTGCGAGGGAAGGCGGCCGAGCGAAAGCTGGTCAGCCGGCCGTGAGTGCCATGAGCGGCTCGAACCGCGCCGTGAAGTGCCGCAGGTACTGCGGCTGATAGGTCATACGTAACCCGCACAACGTCTTCGCGTGCGCGGCCACTGCGACGACGGATTCCGCCGCGTAGCGAAGTTGTGCGTCGGAGTACAGGCGGCGCGGGATGGCCAGGCGGACGAGCTCCAGAGGCGCGGCCTGCGATCCTTTGCCGAACATGACGCTGCCGATCTCGCACGCGCGGACGCCGGACTCGACATACAGCGCGTTCACCAACGCGACGCCCGGATATTCGAGCGGCGCGATGTGCGGGAGGAGCGCGCGGGCATCGACGAATACACCGTGTCCTCCGGCCGGGCGCACGATCGGCACGCCGGCGCCGATGAGGCGCGACGCGAAGGCCTCGACCGAGCCGATGCGATGGGCGAGGTAGGTCTCGTCCACGACTTCCTCGAGGCCCGTGGCGATGGCTTCCATGTCGTATCCGGCCAGTCCTCCGTAGGTCGGGAAACCCTCGGTGAGGATGAGCAGGTTGCGGCAGCGCTCCGCGAGCGCGTCGTCGTTCAGCGCCAGGAAGCCGCCGATGTTCGCCAGGCCGTCTTTCTTTGCCGAGACGATGCAGCCGTCCGCGAGCGCGAACATCTCCTGCGCGATCGATTTCGGGGTGCGATCGCGGAAGCCGGGCTCGCGCTGCTTGACGAACCACGCGTTCTCGGCGAAACGGCAGGCGTCGAGGATGAACAACTTGCCGTGGCGCGTGCACGCCTCGCGGACGGCGCGGACGTTCTCCATCGAGACCGGCTGGCCGCCGCCGGAGTTGTTGGTGATCGTGACCATCACCAGCCGGACGCGATCGCCTTCTTCGGCGAGGACGGCGTCGAGCGCGTCGACATCCATGTTCCCTTTGAACGGATGCAGCAGCGACGGCGTGCGCGCGGCACCGATCACCAGGTCGCGCGCCTCGGCACCGACGAACTCCACGTTCGCCCGCGTCGTATCGAAATGGATGTTGTTGAGCGTGACGTCGCCCGGCTGCAGCAGCGACTGAAACAGGATGCGCTCCGCGGCGCGGCCCTGATGCGTCGGCAGGACGTGCCGATATCCGGTCAGGTCGCGGACGACCCGCTCGAACCGGTAGAACGACTCGCTGCCGGCATACGACTCATCGCCGCGCATCATCGACGACCATTGCGCGGAAGACATCGCGCCGGTCCCCGAGTCGGTGAGCAGGTCGATGATCACGTCCCGCGCGGGGAGTTGAAAGACGTTGTAGCCGGCGCGTTCGAGCGCGAGCGCGCGCTCGTCCGGCGTGGTCATGCGGATCGGGTCGACGGCCTTGACGCGAAACGGCTCGAAAGGGGTCATGCCACCAGCTCCATCGAATTGCGCAGTGTGACGACGTCGCCGACCACGATCACGGCCGGTGCCTCGAGGTTCGCGTTGGCGACGCGCTCGACGATCGTGGCGAGCGTGCCATCGACCGTGCGTTGTCGAGGCGTGGTGGCCTTCGAGATGACGGCGATCGGCTTCTCTCCGGAGACACCGTGCTCGCGGAGCTTGCGGACGATGAGCGGCAGGTTGCTGAGGCCCATCATGAAGACGATGGTGCCATTGCGGTCCGCGAGAGTGGACCATGCCACGCCCGTCGATGCGTTCGATTCGTGCGCGGTGACGATCGTCAGCGACGTGGCGAAGCGCCGATGGGTCACCGGGATGCCCGCGTACGCCGGGCCGGCGATGGCGGAAGAAATCCCCGGGACGACTTCGACCGGCACACCCGCCGCACTCAGTTCTTCCGCTTCCTCGGCGCCGCGGCCGAAGACGAACGGGTCGCCTCCCTTCAGTCGCACCACGCGCTTTCCTTTGCGCGCCTCGGCGATGAGAAGGGCGTTGATCTCCTCCTGCGGCATCGCGTGCGCGCCGGCGCGCTTGCCGACGTACACGACGTCTGTTCCGGACGGGATGCGCGCCCTGACTTCCACCGACACGAGGGCGTCGACGGCGATGAGATCGGCTGAGGCGATCAGCTCGGCGGCGCGCAGCGTGAGTAGCGCCGGATCGCCGGGTCCGGCGCCGACGAGAAACACCTTTCCGCTCATGATGCTCTCCTCTCGAGCAGTGGAAGCGCACCGCGCTCGCGAAGGTCCTGGGCCACGGACCACACCAGCGCCTCGGCGTCGGTGCCGCGCCGGGTGACGCGTACCACCGAGGTGCCGTCGAGGTCGGAGACGAAGGCGCGAACGACGATGACATCCGCCTCGAACGACGCATGAACCGCGACGCACGACGTGCAATCGAGAATCGTTTCGAACTGCTGCAGGACTCCTCGCTCGCATCGCGCGGCAAGCGCACTGCTGGCGTTGTTGATCGCCTGGGCGGCCTCGCGGCCGAGGGTCGCGGAATGCAATGCCTCCAGCGCGACGATTCCCTGGCCGGCGGCCGGAACCATCTCGTCGATGTCGAACGTGCTAACGATCGCGCCGGCTCGGCCGAGGCGGACGAGTCCCGCGCGGGCGAGCACGAGGCCGTCCTGTATCCTCGCGATACGTGTATCCACATTGCCTCGAACGGCGACGACGTTGAGGTGCGGATGGCGCTCGAGCAGTTGCGCGCGGCGCCGTGGTGCGCTCGTCGCGACGACCGCGCCGGACGGCAATGAGGCCACCGGCAGGCCGTGCGGCTGCAGCCACGCGTCGCGGGGATCGCCGCGCTCGAGAAATCCGAAGAGCGCGAATCGGCTCGGAATGACGGACGGAACGTCTTTGAGGCTATGCACGGCCAGATCGATCTCGCCGCGGTCGAGCGCCTCTTCCAGTTCCTTGACGAACAGCCCCTTCCCGCCGATCGCCGCGAGCGGCACGTCGCGCCGCAGGTCGCCCGTCGTGCGGATCGGAACGATCTCGGTGTCGAAGCCCGCGTCGCGCAGCAGCCGCGACGTTTCGTTTGCCTGCCAGAGTGCGAGCGGCGATCCGCGCGTGCCGATACGAACGACGTTCATTGCTGGAGCCCGAAGATCTTCCGGATCGTGCCGCGCAGGTTGCTGCTCTTCCTGAGCTCCACGATCGGCTGGTGAAGGATCTTGTTGATCGTCTGCATCGCGAACTGCTCGATGGCCTCGCGCTGCTCGACGGTGATCGGCCCGAGCCTGCGGAGACATTTCTCGAGCTCCGCGGCCCGAATCTCGTCGAGGCGCGCGCGGAGCTCGACGATCGTCGGCACCGCGTCTTCGACCTCGAGCCGGCGGTGGAACGAGCGCACTTCGGCGGTGACGATCTCCTCGGCGCGCGCCGCTTCGCAGCGGCGCCGTTCCATGTTGGCCTCCGCGACCTGCTGCAGATCGTCGATGTCGTAGAGATAGGCGCCCTCGATCGAGCTGATGGCGGGATCGATGTTACGCGGCACGGCCAGGTCGACCAGGAAGAGCCCGCGCTGGCTTCGCGCTTCGAGCGCGCGGTGGACCTGCGCCGGCTCGATGACGAAATGCGGCGCCGCGGTCGAGGCGATGACGATGTCGCATTCCGCCAGCTGGTCTTCGAAGGCGGTGAACTGCACGGCGCATCCTCCGAAGCGGTGCGCCAGCTCGACGGCGCGCTCGTACGTCTTGTTCGCGACGAAGATCTGCCGGACCTGCTGCTTCGCGAAATGCTCGGCCGTCAGCTCGCCGATCTCTCCCGCGCCGAGGAGGAGCACGCGGACGCCCTGCAACTCGCCGAAGATCTTCTTCGCCAGCTCGACGGCGGCATACGGAACCGAGACCGCATGCTCTCCGATCCCCGTCTGCGACCGCACTCGCTTCGCGACGTGCATCGTCTGCTCGAAGAGTTGCTGCAGCGTGGGATCGAGCATCCCGCCGCCGAACGCCTTCTTCACCTGCCCCGCGATCTGCGGCTCGCCGATGAGCATCGAGTCGAGTCCGGAGGCGACGCGGAAGAGATGCGTCACGGCCTCGTTTCCGCGGCGCACGTAGAGATGCGGCTCGAGAACTTCACGCGCCGTGCGCCCGTGATCCGCCAGCCAGTCGATCAGCGTCTCGACGACTTCGCCGGAGGAAGACGAGACGACGACCTCGACCCTGTTGCAGGTGGAGAGCACGCAGGCGCCTTCGACGAAGGGAAGGCGCATGAGCGCCTCGATGACCTCCGGAAGTCTCGCCTCGGAAACGCTGAGCCGTTCGCGAACGTCCACGGGCGCCGTGCGGTGGTTCAGCCCGATGAGGAATGGCGACGTCGAGGACGTTGGCGCGTCCGTGACTCCGGCGAGCTGTGGATACTCCAGTACGAGGGCTTCGCTCATCGTCACGAGGCGAGACTACCCGTTGCGGAAACGGGAGAACGTGGATCGAGTCACGCGTGGATGTGCGGACGATCACATTCCGAGCTGGCCATGCGAGGGTCGCACACGCATGCGATCCGTCATACCCTGTGGCGGGAAGCCCCAGTACGCTGCCGGCGGCAGGAGGATGCGGATGTTCGGACGCGTGGGCAAAGAACGGATCGTCGGTGCGGCGTGGGGGACGCTGTTCACCGCCATCCTGGCGGCGCTCATCGTCGTCGGCTCGCGCAATCTCCACCATTTCGACGCCGCGCTCGTGGGCTACACCTTCGCCGTCCTCTTCGCGACGTTCGCCATCACCCATCGTTACGCGATGTGGCTCCAGAGGCCGCCAACGCGGCGCTACTGGACGCGCGGATGGCAGGTGTTCTTCAGCCGCAGGTACCTGGTGCAGAACATCCGCAACTGGTTTGCGCGCGTGACCGCCGACTTCGCGCTGAACCGTTTCATCTTCAAGCGCGACCGGGCGCGCGGGCTCGCGCACTGGCTGATCATGTGGGGCTGCGTCCTCGCCTTCGCGATCACCTTCCCGCTCGTCTTCGGCTGGATTCACTTCGAGACGCTGCCGGGCGACGTCGAGTCGTACCGCACGTTCGTCTTCGGCTTCGCAACGACGTCGTTCAGCATCCACTCGGCCGTGGCCTTCCTCATCTTCCACGGCCTGGTCTGGGCGTCGTTCATGGTGATCGGCGGCGTGATGCTGGCCATGCGACGGCGCATGCGCGATCACGGCGCGGCATCGGTGCAGCGTTTTGCCGAAGACTTCCTGCCGCTCATCCTGCTCTTCGCGATCAGCGTCACCGGACTGCTGCTCACCGCCAGCTACACGTGGATGCAGGGATACGGCTACGACTTTCTCGCGCTCCTGCACGCGATCACGGTCATCTTCACGCTGCTCTATCTGCCGTTCGGGAAGTTCTTCCACATCTTTCAGCGGCCGGCGCAGCTGGGCGTCAGCTTCTACAAAGACGTGGCCGCGCGCGAGGGAATGGCGAAATGCCGCCGCTGCGATCAGGAGTACGCGCCGCTGCTGCAGATCAACGATCTCATCGAAGTGGAACGCGAGCTCGGCTACCGCTACGAGACCGACGCGCCCGGCGTCGACCACTACCAGCGAATCTGCCCTGCCTGCCGGCGTTCGATGCTCGCGATCGCGCAGGGTGCGCTCTGGCGCGAGGGGAGCTACTGAATGGCAACGCTGCCGAAAGAACAGGACGTCCTCTCCAACGTATGGGGACCGCACCTCAACCGCATGGACGGGCCGCGCGTCGACACCGGCGCCGAGCCCGACAGGATCGTCGCGACGCACTGCTGCTTCTGCGGCCAGCAGTGCGGGATCAACCTGAAAGTCAAAGACAACCTCGTCATCGGGTTCGAGCCGCGGTACGACTTTCCGTTCAACAAGGGGATGCTCTGCCCGAAGGGGGTGAAGCGGTACCTGCAGGGCGGACATGAAGACCGTCTCACCACCGCGCTGCGGCGCGACCCGGAGGCCGCGGGCGGGTTCTCACCGATGGCTTACGACGCCGCGATCGCGCGCGTCGCGTCGGAGATCGAGCGCATCCAGTCGACGTACGGCCCGAACGCCTTCGGGGTGCTCTCCGGCGCCAGCCTCACCACGGAGAAGGCATACCTGATGGGCAAGTTCGCCCGCGTCTGCCTGAAGACGAAGTACATCGACTACAACGGCCGCCTCTGCATGGTCAGCGCGGGCGCGGCGAACAAGAAAGCGTTCGGCATCGACCGCAGCGCCAATCCGTGGGACGACATCCTCAACGCCGAGGTCGTGCTCATCGCCGGTTCGAACACAGCCGAGTGCTCGCCGATCACCACGAACTACGTCTGGCAGGCGCGCGAGAACGGCGGGAAGCTCATCGTCGTCGATCCGCGCATCACTCCGATCGCCCGCACCGCGGACCTCTTCCTGCCGGTGAAACCGGGGCGCGACGTGGCGCTGTTCAACGGCATCCTCCACCTGATGATCGAGAACGACTGGCTCGATCACGACTTCATCGAACAGCACACGGCCGGCTTCGAGGCGGTCGCGGAGCACGTTCAGCAGTGGACGCCGCGCCGCACCGCGGAGGTGACCGGCGTCGCCGAGAAATCGATCCGTGCCGCGGCCGAGCTGTGGGGACAGGCGAAAACGTCGTTTCTCATGCACGCACGCGGCATCGAGCACCACTCGCACGGCGTCGAGAACTGCCTCTCCACGATCAACATCGTCCTGGCCTCGGGCCGCATCGGCAAGCCCTTCTGCGCGTACGGCACCGTGGTGGGGCAGGGGAACGGGCAGGGCGGCCGTGAGCATGGGCAGAAAGCCGATCAGCTCCCGGGGTGGCGCGACATCATAAATCCCGCGCATCGCGAGTACGTCGCCGGCGTGTGGGGCATCAAGCCCGAGGAGCTCCCGGAGGCGGGCGTCGACTGCTACGAGATGATGCGCAAGATCGACGCGGGAGAGATCAAGGGACTGCTCCTGATCTGCTTCAACCCGAAGATCTCGCTGCCCGACAACGCGTTCGTCACGCGCGCGCTCGAGAAGCTCGAGTTCTTCACCGTCATCGATTTCTTCCTGAGCGAAACGGCGCAACATGCGGACGTCGTTCTCCCCGGCTCGCTGCACGAGGAGGACGAGGGCGTGGTCTGCCAGGTCGAAGGGCGCGTCATCAAGATCAACAAGGCCGTCGATCCGCCCGGCGACGCGAAGCAGGACTGGCGGGTCATCCAGGACATCGCGCGGGCCCTCGGCCGGCCGCACGGCTTCACGTTCGAGAGCCCGCGCGAGATCTTCGAGGAGCTGCGCGTGGCGTCGAAAGGCGGCGTCGCCGACTACTACGGCATCACGTACGAGAAGATCGAGGCGAACAACGGGATCTTCTGGCCGTGTCCGAGCGAGGATCATCCGGGGACGCCGCGCCTGTTCGAGCCGGGATCGTGGAACGCCGTCGCAAAGGGTGCCGGCCCGTTTTACTTCCCGGACGGAAAGGCGCGCTTCAACGTCGCCGCGTACCGTCCGCCGGCGGAGGATGTCGACGACGATTATCCGGTCATCCTGACCACAGGCCGGGTCGTGAGCCAGTTTCTCTCCGGCACGCAGACGCGGCGCATCGGTCCGCTCGTCGATCAGTATCCGGAGCCGCGTGTCGAGCTGCACCCGAGGCTCGCGCAGAAATACGGCATCGCCGACGGGCAGTGGACGACGGTCGAGTCGCGGCGCGGCACGATCACGCTGCGGGCGCAGGTGGTGACCACCATCCGCCCCGACACGGTCTTCATTCCGTATCACTGGCCGGGCCGCAGGTCCGCGAACCAGCTCACCATCGCCGCGCAGGATCCCGTCTCGAAGATCCCCGAGTACAAGGTCTGCGCCGTGCGGTTGCGGAAGGGCGAGGAGCCGAGCGCGTGAACATGGAGTTCTTCCTCGACCCCAACCGCTGCATCGGCTGCCAGTCGTGCGTCGCGGCGTGCAGCGAGTGCGACACGCATCGCGGCCACTCGATGATTCACCTCGAGTACGTGCAGCGGCCGATCTCGATCCAGACCGTGCCGGTGGTCTGCATGCACTGCGACTCCCCGACGTGCGCCGAGGTCTGCCCCGCGGACGCGATCAAGCGTACCGGCGACGGCGTCGTGCAGACCGCGCGGAAGCCGCGCTGCATCGCGTGCAACAACTGCGTGCTGGCGTGCCCGTTCGGCGTCCCGAAGATGAAGACCGAGTTCTCGCTGATGATGAAGTGCGACATGTGCTACGACCGCACGTCCGTCGGCCTCAAGCCGATGTGTGCGAGCGTCTGTCCGTCCGGCGCGCTCTATTTCGGGACGCGCGAGGAGATCGAGCATCTCCGTCCCCGTTCCCAGCCCACCAACACTTTCCAGTTCGGCAATCAGACCATCACCACCAAGGTGCACATGATGGTGCCGCGCGATGCCGGCATTCAGCACGTGGACGTGCTCTCCGCGATGGAGGACGACGCCACGGGGCGGGGCGACATGCTGGACTCTGTCTTCGACGAGATGTGAGGCGATTCACGATGACGATACCCACGACGCCGATCCGTACTACGCCCGACCAGCTCTCCGTTCCTCCCGACGGCCGCGCGTACCACGACCAGCCGCAGTGGCGGAACGACTTTCCGATCGACTGGCCGCAGGACGAGTACGTGGCCCGCCGCGACTTCACGAAGTTCCTCGTCCTCACCAGCTTCGCGTTCGTGGTCGGGCAGCTCTGGATCGTGCTCGAGAACTTCCGCCGCAGGCGCAAGGGAGAATTGCCGGTGATGCGCATCGCGCGCGCGGAGGCGATCCCCGTCGGCGGGTCGCTGGTCTTCAACTACCCCGAGGCGCACGACACGTGCATCGCGGTCCGGACGGGCGGGCAACAGTACTTCGCATACAACCAGAAGTGTACGCACCTGAGCTGCGCGGTCGTGCCCGATCTCGCGCACGGCCGCTTCCTCTGCCCTTGCCACAACGGGTCCTTCGAGCTGGGCACCGGCGTCCCGATCGCCGGTCCGCCGCGGCGCCCGCTCGAGCGCATCCTGCTCGAGATCCGCGACGGCGATCTCTACGCGACCGGCCGGGAGGTGCGGGCGTGAAACGGGCCTTCTCGCGGCAGCAGAAGACGACCATCGTCTTCGGCATCCTCTCGATCGCGTTGATCATGGTCGTGTTGCAGCTCTGGCTTCTTACCGCGACCATGAACGCGTTCCTCGCACACCAGGAGCGCGTGGTCATTCCGGCTGCCATCGCGAGCATCGTCTGCTTCGTCCTCAACCTCGGCCTGCTCTCGTACCTTTATCGGATGGAGCGCCCCCGGTTTTGACGTCAGCGATCCGTACGCTGCACCCGGCTTATTTCGCGCTGGTGATGGCCACCGGCATCGTCTCCATCGCCGCGCAGCTCCTCGGCATTCCGTTCGTGCCGCGCGCGCTCCTGGCGATCAATCTGATCGCCTTCGTCGTGCTCTGGATCCTGACCATCACGCGCATCGTGCGTTATCCGAAGGACGTGATCGCGGATGTGTCCGACCACCAGCGCGGCGTCGGTTTCTTCACGGCCGTGGCCGCGACGAGCGTCCTCGGATCGCAGCTCGTGATCGTCGCGAAGCTGGAGCGCTTCGCCTTCGCGTTCTGGATCGCCACGCTCGTGCTCTGGCTGATCCTGATCTATGCGGTCTTCACCGCGCTCACTGTGAAGGAGACGAAGCCGCCGCTCGATCAGGGCATCAACGGCGGATGGCTCGTGGCGGTCGTGGCCACGCAGTCAGTCTCCACGCTGGCCTCGCTTCTCGCGCCGGCGACGGCGCACGCGCCGCTGCTGCTCTTCGTCAGCCTGGCGTTCTGGCTTGCCGGCGGGATGTTGTACATCTGGCTCATCTCGCTGATCTTCTATCGCTACACGTTCTTCCGCTTCGCGCCGTCGGACCTGATGCCGCCGTACTGGATCAACATGGGCGCGATGGCCATCTCCACGCTGGCCGGAACTCTGCTCATCGCGAACGAGAAGTCATCGCCGCTGCTCGCCGAGCTCCGCCCGTTCACTCTCGGCCTGACCATCCTGTTCTGGGCGACGGCGACCTGGTGGATCCCGATGCTGGTCATCCTCGGATTCTGGCGGCACGGCTACAAGCGCTTCCCGCTCACCTACAGCCCGCTCTACTGGGGGGCCGTCTTTCCTCTCGGGATGTACACGGTCTGTACCTACCGGCTGGCGGAGGCGACCGGGATCGGCATCCTGCACGCGGTGCCCCGCGCATTCGTGTTCATCGCGCTGGCGGCGTGGACGGTGACGTTTGTGGGGCTGGTGCTCTCCTTCCGCCGAACCGTATGACATCGGTCATGGTTCGCCTCCGTCCGTCGCCCGACAATGGGGTCACGGAGGAACCGCAATGCACGCAACTTTGGATATCAGAGAAAGGACCGTTGGTGAGCTCGCCGTCGAGATGCCGCTTTCGATCCGCGTTTTCGAAGCCTGGAAAATCGACTATTGCTGCGGCGGGCAGACGCCGCTGACCGAGGCCTGCGCCGCCGCCGGCAAGAGCGTCGACACGTTCATCGAGACGCTCGAGAAACTGGTCGACGTGCCGGACGGGAGCACGCGCGATTGGACCGCCGAGACGCTGGCGTCGATGAGCGCGAACATCGTCACGATCTACCACGCCTGGACGCGCGAGGAGTTGCTCACGATCGAGCCGCTCGCGGAGAAGGTGCTCACCGTCCACGGGGAGCGGCGTCCGGAGCTGGCGGAGGTGGTGACGCTCGTCGCCGCGCTGCGCGACGACATGCTCCCGCACATGCTGAAAGAGGAGCAGGTCCTCTTCCCGTACGTGACTCAACTCGAAGAAGCAGCGGATGCGCACCGTCCGGCGCCGACGCCGTTCTTCGGAACGGTGAAGAATCCGGTGCGCAAGATGATGGCCGAGCATGACCGCGTCGGCGAGCTGCTGGCCAGCCTGCGCGTCGTGTCCGAGGACTTCACGCCTCCGGAGAGCGCGTGCTTCAGCTATCGCGAGCTCTATCGCCGGCTGGCCGAGCTCGAACTGCGCACGCACGAGCACATTCACGTCGAGAACAACCTCTACTTCCCGCGTGCGGTGTCGCTCGAGGAGCGCACCGGGCAGCCGGCGGCGTTCGTCGACGCCTGCGGCGCGGGCTGCAGTCACTGACGTTCGATGCCCGGCGACCTGCACGAATTTCTGACCCGCGACCACGAGCGGCTCGATGCGCTGCTTCGCGCGTGCCTGCAGGGCAATCAGGGGAGCTACGCAGAGTTCCGCGCCGGCCTGCTGCGCCACATCTCGATCGAGGAGCGTGTGCTATTCCCGGAGCTGAGGAGACGCGGCGTTGGCCTGGCGATGGAGCAGCAGCTCCATCGCGATCACGCCGCACTGGCGGCCTTGCTCGTGCCGCCGCCCTCGGGAATGGAGATCGAACGTATCGCGGCAATCCTCGAAGTGCACAACGAGATCGAGGAAACCACTGGTGGCTTGTATGAGCTCGTCGAATCGCTGGCAGGCCAAGAGCTCGCGGCGTTGATGGCCCGCGTCGAGGCGGTCCCCGAGGTTCGCCTTGCGCCGCACGTAGACAATGCTCTGGTGCGCAGCACGATCGAAACGCTCCTGCGGGAGCGTCTCGATCACTGATCCGATGCGCGCAGCTTCGCCGGATCGGGGATGAGGAAGCCGTCTTTTTCCGTGAGGATGACGGCTTCCTTCTGCCACCGGCTCATCAGGCGGATCGCGGTCTCGAGCGTGGTGCCCATCAGGTCCGCGACTTCCTGACGCGACAGCGCCAGCGGAATCTTCACTCCGCCGGCGGTCTGCACGCCGATCCGATCGGCCAGTGTGAGGAAGAGCCGGGCCGCGCGCTGCTCGGACGAGCCGGTGAGGTCGGCCAGCCGCTTGTTGACCATCATCAGGCGAAGGGTCAATCCGCCGAGGAGCTGGCGCATCATTTCCGGCCGCGATTCGAGCAGGGCGAAGAATTCACGCTCGGCGATCGAGACAATGCCGGACGGCTCGAGCGTGACGGCGCTGGCGGGGAAGGGGCGGCGCTCGAAGACCGCGACGGCGCCGACCGGCTCTCCCGGGCCGAGGATCTCCAGGATGATGTCGCGCCCTCCGGCGGCCTTGACGATCTTCACCCGGCCGATGTGCACGAAGTGGATGCGGTCGGCCGGATCGCCTTCGCGGAAGATGGTCTCTCCCTTTTCGTAGCCGCGCACGCGGCACAGCGGTGCGACCGCTTCGCGATCTTCACGGCGCAGCGCGGCCAGGAGCGGGATGGCGTCGAACGGGATCGGAGCTTCGATCGGCACGGCCGCTCATTCTGGCACTTTGCCACGTGATGCATTCACGAGCCATGAGCCGGATGACGCCCCCGATGCGGAAGTTGCGCAAAAACGGGCCCGGCGCAAAGAGCTCGGCTTTGTCGTTGATCGTTCCCTCGGAGTACGCGCGGATCTCGCCGAGGAGGGCCTCGTGGACCGCGGGATCGAGCTCGCCCGATTGTGCGACCCTGCTCCGGAGCGTCCAGGCGTCGGCGAGGCGCTTCCGTACGCCCGCCGCCTGCTCTTCGCCGATGCGTCCGTGCAGCACTTTCAACTCGTTGAGACGTCCGGCCGCCGCATACGTCGCGTCGACGATTTCCCGGCGCGTCATCCAGCGCGTCTCGTAATTGAGGATCGATTCCCAGTCGTGCCGTTCGAGCAATGCGCGATGCTCGGCCAGGGTGCGCGCGAGGATCCTGTAGCCATGTTCCTCGGCGTTTTCGAACCCGTCGCTTCCGGGATCGATGAACGGCCCCATCGGCGTCATGAATGCCGAGAGCCGGCGGTCGAAGCGAACGAACAGGCGCTCGATCGCGTCGATCGTGTCGAGCACGCCGTCATAAGTCTGACCGGGCAGGCCGATCATGTAGAAGAGATCGAGCTGCTCGCAGCGAGAGGCCAGGATCGCGTCGATCGACGCCTCCATCCGCGCGTTCGTGAATCTCGCCTTGCCGAGGCGTGCCCGAACTGCTTCGTCGTGGCTCTCCGGCGAGAGCTCGGCTCCCCAGCTTCGCACCGACGCGTCGATCGCGGCGATGAGCGCGGCGTCGGGAGGATGGAAGAACTCGAAGATGAGGCGATTCGAAACGGGCGTTTTTTGGAGAGCGGCCAGGACGTCGTCGACATAGTGCGACCCTCCGTCGCGCAGATCGCCGACGAGGAAGATCGGCGCGCGCGTGATCTCCGCAAGCTGGCGGATCTGATCGGCGATCATGGCGGGACTTCGCAGCAGCGGAAAATGTGCGGGCATGAAACGCCGGAAAGCCGGTCGCGAGGCGCCGCAGGTCACGCATCCTCGGGCGCAGCCGCGGACCGTGAAGACCGCGGTGATCGGGTGCCGCCACCAGGTGTGAAACGGCACGTTCGTCCAGAAATCGAGATGGCGGAGGACCGACGAAACCATCATGCCGAGGTCGAAGCCATACTCGTCGAGCGAGGAGGGTGGTGGAGGATCGCCGTTGATGCGAACGCCGGTCTGATCTTTCCAGGTCAGCCCGGGGACGGACTCCAGGCACCGCGCTCCTTCGATTTCGCGAACCAACGCGAGCAGCGACGGCTCCGTCACCGCGCCGCGCAGGATGAAATCGACGGCGGGATCGAGGATCAGCTCGCGATGAAAGTACGTCGCGGAGATGCCGCCGAAGACGATGGGAACGTCGGGATGGATGCGCTTCAGCAGCGCGGCGACAGCGGGGCCGCCCTGCGCATGCGGCAGCCAATGCAGGTCGATGCCGAAGAGCTTCGGACGCAGGCGCCGGAGAAACCGCTCCGCATCGAAACGGCGGTTGCGCATCATCAACAGCGCGAGATTGACGATCCGCACGCGGTACCCGTGTCGTCTCAGGTGCGCCGCCAGCGTCAGGAATCCGATCGGGTACATCTCGAAGACCGGCGACGACGGGATGACGTCGCTGATCGGCCCGTAGAAGATCGCCCGCTCGCGAAAATCGAAGACGCTGGGGGGATGAACGAGAACGACGTCGGGCTGCCGCATCGGGCCTCTCAGAAGGTGACGCGATAGCTCAGCTTCATCGTGCGGCCCGGCTCCGGCCGGAAGAACGTCGCGTTCGAGAATTCGGCGTACAGCTCGTCCGTCAGGTTCTCGACCCACAGCGTCAGCTCGTTCGCCAGTCCCTTGGATTCGAAGAGCCGCGCCCCGGCGCCGATGCCGTGCACGGTGAACGCCGGCAACGTGAGACCGACCGGCGGCACGGGCTCGTTCGGAGCGATGTTCGCGTCTTCCTTTCCGTTACGGCGCACGTGGTACTCGGCCCAGAAGCGCGACCCACTCGGTTCGTACCGCGCGTACGCGAACGTCTTGCGCGAGTAACTGTCGCCGGTCGGCGGATTCGCGGCGTCGATGCGCTCGCCATTGATCCAGGTGTAGTTGCCGCCCAGCACGAGGCCGCGGCTGGAGCGCCAGCCGAGTGCGAGCTCCACACCCTCGTAACGCAGGTGAGCGGCATTGCGCTGCTGCACGACGAACTGCGCGTGGCTCGCCGCGATCGCGGCGCGTGTCGCCTCATCGAGCCCTGCGATCTCGGCCGGCGAGAGGAACGCCTGGATGACGCCGCCCTTGATGTCGTTGCGGAAGGCCACCGCTTCCATGAACGCGTTCGCGCGCGAGTACTTGATGCCGAGGTCGAAGTTGTCGCTGGTCTCGGAATCGAGGGCCGGGTTCAGGAGCTGGTATCCCGATCCCTCGGGGGTCGCGCCGTTGAAGAGCCGCTCGATGATGTTCGGCGCGCGGAAGCCGCGGCCGTACGAGGCCAGGAGGTTGATCGTAGGATTGAGCTGGTACTTCGCCGACAGTGCGCCGACGAACCGGCGATCCGAGAAACCGAGCCCGGTCACGTCCCAGCCGGGGGTCGCCTTGGCCACCGTCTCGACGTTGTTGAAACGGGTGCCGGCGGTGACGATCAGCTTGCGGCCGATCGAGATCTCATCCTGCGCGAAGACGCCCCAGGCGGTGTTTGTTGCATTCGGCGCGTTTGCGACCGCGTCGGTCGTGTTGATGACTTGATTGCCGAAGGGCGTGCGAATGGTCGTGATCGTGGTCGAGAAGTCGGTGTTGAAGCTCTCGTCGCGCGTCCCCTCGATGCCGTACGTGGCGATGTGCCGGCCCGCGTTCAGGACCTTCACGGCGTCGGCGCGGAAGCCCCACGTATCGAGATCGCTGAAGTTGAGCGTGTTTGCCTGGACGCCGGAGTGCGGGAAGCCGGGTGCCACGGGACCGATGTCGATCTCGATGTCGTTGACGAGCTCGCGCTCGTTGCTCTGGTGGTAGATCTGCACGTTGGTCGAATCGGCCCACGTTTTCCGCAGCGCCGAGGCGGTGTACGACAACGTCGCACGGTCGAACGACTGCTCCGGATAGAGGATGCGGATCTTCGTCGCCTCGGTCGCGCCGTACTGTTCGGCCGGAACGTAGCCGAACCCTGTTTCACCCGCGCGATAGCGGTTCAGGCGCAGCCGCAGGTTGTGGCCTGCCGCGGGCGTGAACGACAGACTTCCCCAAACGCTCGTATCGTCCACGCCGGTGTCGAGAGTGTTTGCGCCGTGAGCGATGTTGATGTCGCCGAACCGGCCCGTGGGAATGCTGTAGTCATTCGCGTTCCGTTTGGTGCCGCCGATCTGCAGGATGACTCGGCCGAGGCGCGCGTTCAGTCCGGCGCTCAGGCCGGAGAGATCGCCGGCGCTGGAATGCCGGCCTTCGATGTAGCCGGCCAGATTCGAATCGCTCCGGAACGCCGGTTCCTTGCTGATCGCGTTCATCACGCCGCCGATGGCGTCACTGCCGTAAAGGACCGAAGCCGGGCCGCGGACGACTTCGACCGTCGAGACGTTCTGCAGGTCGACGAGACCTCCGATCTCGCCGAAGTCCGTCTGCCGGCGGGGATTGTTCAGACGAAGCCCGTCCTCGAGGAAGAGCACGCGCAGTCCGCGCTGGCCGCGGATCACGGGGCGCGCCTGATTCGGACCCACTCCATTCACATCGACGCCGGGTTGTTCGCGCAGCAGGTCGGCGACGTTTTCGACGTTCTTCCGGGCGATCTTGTCTTCGCGAATCACGGTGACCGGCGTAGCGATGTCGAAGACGTTCCGTTCCGAGCCGGTCGCGGTGACGGTGGTCTCGGCGAAGAACGAAGGGAGCGGCTGAGCGGTTGTGGCCGCCGGCTGCTGAGCCATGGCGATGGATGGGGCGACGACCAGAAGGATGGTTCCGAGTGTGCGCATCGTTGCATTGTGGTGCATGAACTGAAACTAGGCGCTTCCATCCCGGCGCGCCGGGTGCGATCTCACACCGGCATGTGACGACGCTCACTCGATCCCGCGGCGCCGTCACACGACCTGATGATGTTCGTCATACGCCTCCACCGGGGACAACGCCTACCTTGATCGCGGCGGGCTTCGAGGTCCGCACAACGAACGAGGAGGTGGTGCATGGAAACCTTGACGCCGAAATTGATTCTCGTGCCCACGGACTTCAGTGCTCCAGCAGCGCACGCGCTGCGCTATGCCGCGGCCCTCGGCGCCCGTTTCGGAGCCCACCTCCTCGTCGTTTACGCCGATACGTTCATCCCGCCGGTCGATTTCACCATCAGCGCGGCCGGTGCGTTCGACCTGCCGCGCGAGGTGCTCATCGATACCGCGCGCGAGCATTTGCAGGCCTTTGCCGAGACGAACATCGGCGCGTCGATGCCTTACGACGTGAGCGTCGTCGTCGCCAATCCGATCGATGCGATCGTCGCGGAGGTGCGCGAGTCGGGTGCCAACCTGATCGTCATGGGAACTCATGGCAGGAGCGGTCTGCGACGGCTGCTCTTCGGATCGGTCACCGAGGCTGTCATGCGTGTGGCCCCGGTACCGGTGATCGCGGTGCACGAGGCGACGCCTGAAGCGGCGCTCGTGAACCTGGTTGCCGGAAACCGATCTACTCCGGAAGGGCGGGCGGCGGCCGACTACGCCGGCATGCTGGCGGATGCCGGCAAGGGGCGCTTCGTCGAAGTGCCCGATGGTGCGGATCCCATCGAGATGGCGCGCGGGGTGGGGGCCGACCTCATCGCGCTGGGCATGAGCAGCGAGCATCGCCACGAGCAGCGTGTCGTCCAGCACAGCAGTTGTGCGGTCCTGGTTGTGAACCGCCTGACCGTGTCCGCGACGGAGCGGCGGGCGGAGCGCCCGCCGCTCGCATTGACTACTTCTTGAGCGTGCGGATGAACGCCACCACCGCGTCGATGTCAGCCGGCGTGAGCTTGCCCTTGTAGGCGGGCATCTTTCCTTTGCCGTCGGCAATCCACTTCGCGAGCGCAACGTCCGTTTGCTTCTGCACGTCGGCCGAACGGAGGTCGCGGAGCTTCAGGTTCTTGCCCATGGTCGTCTGGCCTGCGCCGTCCGGACCGTGACACATGGCGCATTTCCCTTTGAAGATCGCCGCGCCGTCGGAGCCGCCGCCCGCGAATGCGGACGGCGCGGCGATGAGAATGCAGAGCGTGATGACTGTGACGAGTCTTTTCATATGTCTCCTTTGTCTCCTTTTCATTTCGCTGCGAACGTCCTCATGTGCGCGACCAGCGCCTTGATCTCGGCGTCCGTCAGTTTGTCTTTGTAGGCGGGCATCTTTCCCTTCCCGGCCGCGGTCCAGTCGTAGAGCTCCTTGTCGGTCTGCTTCTGGACTTCGGGCGATCCGAGGTCGCGAAGGTTCATCTTCTTGCCCATCGGGCTCTGTCCCTTGCCGTCCGCTCCGTGGCAGGTGGCGCATTTCGCCTTGTAGGCCGCGGCGCCGTCGGCGAAGGCGATCGGGGCCAGCGCGACGACGAACATCAACAATACCGATTTGAGTCTCATGGTCTTTCTCCTCATTACATTCCGCCGCCGGTGTGGCAGTCGGAACAATTGACGGCGCGCAAGTCGCCGAGATCGATGGGATGCTCGAACGCGGCGGTCGTGCCGCCGGCGGTGAGCACGTTGTGGCAGAGATTGCAGTCCTTGCTCAGCCGCTTGCCGTCGCGGGTGACGTGCTGATCGTCGTGGCAGCGGAAGCAGCCCTGCGTGCGCATGTGGCCGACGTTGTCGGCGTGGGTGCGCCAGTCGACTTTCATCTCCGGGAACCTGGTGGTCTTGAAGATCTGCTGCAGCTCCGCGGCCGCGCGTGCGATCTGTTGGCGCTTCGCGGCATAAACGGCGGCGTGGTTGTCACGATAGAAGGTGTCCAGATCGGCGCGGATTGCCCCGAGTGCCTCGCCGGTCGACGCGTAGTCCTTCGCCAGGACCGTCACCGCCTGCTGCTTGATGAACGGAAGGGTGCGGTCGATGCGCCCGGCGCGCAATGCCTTGTCTACCGAAACATCCGGCGACCTGTAAATGTGCGTCGGACGATTGTGGCAATCGACGCAATCCATCGACCGCTTCGATGCCGTCGCGATTTGTGCATCGGTCAGCTTCGAATCCTCGGCGCGATAGTCAGTGACCTGGCCGGTCCTGCGGTTCCGGACGCGCACCCACGGAATCACCTGGTGCTGCTTGTCCGCGGCGACGTATGTCACCTCATTGGAGATGTTCATGTGCCAGTGGATTCCCGCCGTCTGGCCTGTTTCCGGACTGCCGCCGCCGGTCTTGATGAGCAGGCGCACCTCGCGGGGCGTGCTCTCTTCGTCGTAGGCGTAATGGTCGAAGACCTTCAACTGCGCGCCGAAGAATTTCTCCGGCCAGTGACATTGCTCGCACGTCTGCTGCGCCGGACGCAGATTCTCGACGGGCGAAGGGATCGGCTTCGGGTACTTGTGCGCCAGCACGGAGTAGACCTGGTACGCGCCGGAGAGCTTCGACTTCACGAACCAGCCGGCGCCCGGCCCGACGTGACAGCCGGCGCAGCCGACGCGCGCGTGCGGCGACTGTTGATACGCCGTGTATTCGGGATGCATGACCGAATGGCACATCGTTCCGCAGAACGCGTCGGACTCGGTGTAGTGATACACCTGATAGCTGCCGACGACGGACATCGTCACGAAGACGATCAGTCCCATGGCCGTCCAGATGAGGGTGAGACGCGTGCGCCGCTCATTGAGATCGACCCGCGGATACGCCGGCACTTCGTCCGGCGCGTGCAGTCGCCGGCGGCGGCGTTCGCGCATCAGGCCGAACAGGAAAACCGCAAGACCGAAGATCAGGATCGCCGGCGCGATGATCCACGTCAGGATCCCCAGATAGGGATTCGAATGCGTCCCGGTCGCGTCGAGGTAGATGAGGAAGGCGAGGTTGGCAAGGCCGAGGACGGCGATGCCAACACCGATTTCACTGAACAGGTTCCGGGACAGCGGCAATGGCCGCGGCGATTCCGACATCATTCGTTCCCTTCGTTTGCGGACTCATCCTGCGCCTTTTCATGCGCGAGTGGATGTTCTTCTTCGAATTGCTCCTCGGACACTTTCCCGTCGAACCAGGCCCAGTTCATCGGGTAGACGTCCGGGTCGAAGATCACGTGGTAGATGTGCCAGACGATGATGGCCAGCGTGGCCAGGATGGCCTCGTAGTAATGGATGGTCGTGGCGATGTCGATCCACCAGCGCGGGATCCAGGCCGCGACGCCGACCGAGTACCAGATCATCAGGCCGGTGATGGCCATGACAATCGTCCCCCACAAACCGGCCCAGTACTCCGCCTTCTCGGCGTACGTGAAGCGGCCGGCCTGCGGCTTACGGTTACGCAGGACGGCGACCAGGTCTTTGGCATCGGAGAAGCGGAACCAGAAGTCGCGCAGGCCCTGGCGTCCCTCGCGCGTCAGCATCATGTATCCGAGGTGATAGATGCCCAGGACGATCATCACGACCGCGGCGATGCGGTGGACCAGGCGGCGGACCGCTTCCGGCCCGCAGATTCTGGCGAACAGCGAATCGGGCCACGCCAGCGCGAAACCGCTGATGACCAGCACGACGAAGCTGATGACCAGGACGAAGTGCTGGATCCGCTGATTCACATTCATCCGCACCAGCGTCCTGCCGCCCGCACGGCGCGCGGCCTGGGCCTTGCGCCACCAGATCAGCAGGTTGTGAAGAATCATGAATCCGATCGTCAGTGCGATCAGCGTGATGTAAATGCGGCGAATCCAGGTGTTGAGCAGCGAGCCGGTATCGTCGGTCTCCCCGGCGCTGATGTGGATCTTGCCGCGTGCGAAATTCGCCTGCGCGCCGGGGTGGCATTTGCCGCAGGTCTTCGTGAGATTCGCCGGGTGAATGGCGGAGCGCGGATCGGAAGAGGGCCGAACGTCGTGCGCGCCGTGGCAGCTCGCGCAGTCGGCCGCGGTGGTCGATCCGAGCTGCCGCGCCAGGCCGTGATAGCTCGACTCATAAGAGCTGACGCGCGTCGCCGCCACGCCGAGCTCCTGATTGAGCCGCACGCCTTGATGGCACCGCGCGCAGCTGGCGCGCGGTCCCCGCGTCAGGTCCCCGGCCGCGGAGATCGTATGAATGCCGTGACAGTCGGTGCAGACGGGCGTCGAACCGTTCCCGCGCGCGAGCGCCTGCCCGTGCACGCTGTCGTGATACTGGCCGGCGATGGCCGCGTGGCATTTGCCGCACGTGCGGCCGACGTTGAACTTGAAGATGCCGGACAGCGGGTCGTTCGCCGGACGGACGTTGTGCGAGTCGTGGCAGTCGGTGCAGACGGCCGCTCGCGTCGATCCTTTCGACACCGCCTTGCCATGCACGCTTTCCTGATAGGAGATCGCGGGCTGTGTGCTCAGGCCGGCCTTCTGCATGACGAACTTCTGGCCGTGACAGCTCGAGCAGATCTGCGGGATCTTCGCGCGCTGCATCGGCTGAATCTCGTGGGGCGCGCCATGGCAGTCCTTGCACTGTGGACCGTTGCCTCTCCCTGACGCCGCGGCTTTCGCATGAAGACTGTGATTCCACGCCTCGGCCACCTCGGTATGGCATGAGGCGCAATCGACCTTTGCCGGCGCGGGCTCGTGCGGAACGGCCGTGACGTCGGCGTGGCAGCCCGTGCATTCGAGCGGCGCATGAACGGACGCTTTGAACTTCTCCGCATGCACGGTGTCGTGACAGGCGAGACATTCGTCCGTGGAGAGCTGTGCCGCTGCGGGAAGCGCGGCTAAGGCGAGGGCGAGGGTGGCGGCAATCAGGAATGTGCGCATGACAAGACCTCGCAGCCACAGTAGGGCGACGATGCGCATCACGCGAGGGGTGCAGTCACCGTTACCGTGTGACACGCCTCACGGCCGCTCGGATTCCGCCAGCCGTTTCCCGATGAGATCCAGAACCACGACCCGCGCGGCGTAACCGCCGAGAACCAGCGCGGAGACGATGTACGCTGCCCAGACGAAGGGCCAGCCACCATGGACCATTCCATTCATGACATCACCTCTGACATCCGCTTTACAGGGACTCCGTCCCAGTCCGGATGGGGCGGGAGCTCGTCCGCGGTGCGTAGTTCTGCCGCGCGCGCGCGGACGATCAACACCCCAACGATGAAGAGCAGTATCGCGGCGAAATTGAGGAGCAGCGGAATGCGGAACTCACGCGCGATTCCCGAGGCCGTGGACTGCTGCTGGTGCAGGGAGTTCCACCATTTCACGGAGTAATAGACGATCGGCACGTCGATGAAGCCGATCACCGTCGCCACGGCCGACCACGTCGCCCGCCGTACGGGGTCCTCGACGAAGCGGCGCAAGGCGGCGATGCCGAGGAACGCCATCAGCAGGATCGCCACCGTGGTCAGGCGCGGATCCCAGTCCCACCAGACGCCCCAGGTCGGCTTCGCCCAGATCGCGCCCTGCACGGAGAGCAGAAAACAGAGCACGACCGACATTTCGATCGACGCCTCGAGCCGGTGATCCCAGTGCCATTTCTCAGACACGAGCCAGGCCACCGCGCAGACGAATGCCCAGATGAGCACCAGCATCGCTCCCCAGGCTGTCGGCACGTGGACGTACATGATCCGCTGCACTTCGCCCATGAATTGCTCCGGCGGCGCAATGATGAGTCCGTAATACGATCCGACCCCGAAAAGGACGATCGCCACGGCGATCAGGGCAAAAGGGAGGAAACGGGTGAGCCGAGAGGTAGTTTTCATATCAAATCCGTATCTTTTCTGGCTGCTGAGGACCATACTCAGTCGCTGACCGTTCTCGAGCGACCTTTCTCACGCGCGTATGTGACCTTCGTCACCCCTCACCAGTAGTCGCGCGCATGGCTCGTATCGCCCCGCCGGCCTTAGCGTGAGCTCCGACACACAGGAGTCTCCACCTCGGGAAGATAAAAGGACGAATATGAGAATCCAACGACGGCTGCTCCGCACACTTCTGGTGCTCGCCATGACGGGCGCGCTCACGGTCTCGGCATCTTCAGCGGGTCGGCGGAGGGCCGTGGGGACGCCATCACCCTCGACGCCGACATTCAGAAGCGACCAGATCGAGGCCTATCTCACCGACGACGTGATCGCCTATATCCGTCCCGGCCTGAAGGCGAAGGTGAATTCGATCACGATTCCGGCGGATCGCAGGCCGGTCGTGGACGTGACGTTCACCGACGACTTCGACCAGCCCATCGACCGCCTCGGCAAGACCACGCCGGGCGTCATCGGCGCCAGCTTCGTGCTGGCCTGGTGGAATTCCGCGGAGCGGCATTACACGTCGTACACGACGCGCACGGCGACCGGCGCGGCCACCAGTCCGAACCCGGGCGTCCGAGCGATCCAGGCCGCCGCGGATACCGGCGGCGTGTGGACCGACCTCGAGACCGGTCACGGCAAGTACAGGTTCGGAACGGCGTTGCCCGAGAATTTCGATCAGACGAAGACGCACACTCTCGGAATCTACGCGAACCGCAACCTCAATGACATTCCGTCCGTCGGCGCCGGAAAGACGTATTACTCGAACGTCGAGTTCGACTTCCGACCCGACGCCAAGCCCGTCACCGAGACGTGGGCGAAGATCAATGACACGACGAGCTGCCTCGCGTGCCACGACTCGAAGAACTTCGGCCTGCACGGCGGCTCGCGGCGCGACGTCAAGCTCTGCGTTCTCTGCCATCAGCCGCAGACCGTCGATCCCGACACCGGAAACACGGTGGACATGAAGGTCATGATCCACAAGATCCATGCGCCGGGCCTGTTGTCGAAGCCGTACATCATCTGGGGCAACGCGAACTCCATCAACGACTACTCGCACGTGACGTTCCCCCAGGATCCGCGCAACTGCGACAACTGCCACGAGGGCATCGACGCGACGAAGAAACCGGCGCAGTCCGACGCCTGGTACACGAAGCCGAACCGCGAGGCGTGCGGCGCCTGCCATGACACGATCAACTGGGCGACCGGCGCGAATCACCCCGGTGGCGCGCAGCTCAACGACAACCAGTGCGCCACCTGCCATCAGCCGGAGAGCGAACTCGAATTCGACGCCTCGATCAAAGGCGCTCACACCATCCCGCTGAAATCGAAACAGCTCAAAGGCATCACCGCGACCGTCGTCAGCACGACGAACATGGCGCCCGGCAAGAAGCCGACGGCGGTGTTCCTGCTGAAGAACGGCGACGGCACGTTCATCGACGCGACCAAGCTGGCCACGTTCTCGCCGATCCTCGCGGGCCCCGCCAGCGACTACACGTGGTACCGCCGCGAGGAAGGCCGCACCCTCGGCGTCTACAACGCTACCACCGGCACGACGACGTATACGTTCACGAACGCCATCCCCGACAATGCCGCCGGTACATGGACGGTCAGCGCCGACATCCGCCGCAACACCACGCTCAAACGGGGCGACGGCGGCGCGGACATCGCCGTGCAGGAATCGACGATCAACCCCATCAAGTACGTCTCCCTCACCGGCGGCACCGCTTCCCCGCGCCGGACGGTGGTCACGTTGGCGCAGTGCAATCAGTGCCACGACACGCTGTCGCTCCACGGCGGCCAGCGCAATACCACCGAAGAATGCGTGATCTGCCATAACCCGAAGGAGAGCGACGTCACGCGCCGGCCTGCGAACGCAGGTCCGCCGGAGTCCGTGTCGTTCCAGCGCATGATCCATCGCATCCATACCGGCGAGGAGCTGACGCAGGACTTCACGATCTTCGGCTTCGGCAATACGCCGATCAACTTCAACGAGGTGCTCTATCCCGGCGATCGTACGACCTGCACGAAGTGCCACACCGCGAATTCGTACAAACTGCCGCTGTCGCCGGGACTCGAGTCCGTCATCACCCTGCGCGACTACTTCACCCCGCACGGTCCCGGCACCGCGGCCTGCCTCGGCTGCCATGACAGTAAGGACGCAGCGGCGCACGCGTTCCTCAATACCGTGACGTTCCCCGGAGCGACCAACCCGGCCGAGGCCTGCGCTACGTGCCATGGCACCGGCAAGGAATTGTCGGTCGAGAGGGTCCACGCCAAGTAAAGACGGCTCAGGCGAGGGAGGCCTTTCGGCCTCCCTCGCCGCCGATGAACGCCGAAAGGATGGCTTGGCGATGAAACGGTTTGTATTCGGAGGGTTGTTCCTCCTGCTCCTTCTCGGTCCGTCTTTGATCGCACAGGAGACTCCCGCCGAGGCGGCGTCGGCGCCTGCGCCTCTCTGCGCCGACTGTCATGACCAGGCAAAAGCGTTCGTCACGAACCCCCATGCTCGGGGCGGAGTGACGAACGGCGTGTTGTCGAACGACGTCTGCGCGACCTGCCATGGCGACGGCACGGAGCACATCGAGGCCGGCGGCGACAAAACCAAGATCACCGTACCGCGCGGACGCACCGGCTCCGATGAAACCTGCCTGGTGTGCCACGAAGCGACCAGCGGCGGGATGCACGCGAATTCGAGTCAGGTGAACTGCCTGACCTGTCACTCCATCCATGCGTCCGATCCGCGCTCGCCGCACCTGGTCGCAAAGCCGCAGCTCGCGCTTTGCGGTTCCTGTCATACGCAACCGGCGTCCATGCGCAACAAGCCGTATGCGCATCGCCTCGACCGCGGCGGCATGACGTGCTCGTCGTGCCACGACCCGCACGGCCGGCGCTCGAAGGGCGAACGGTCCCTGGCGATCGTCGGACATCTGCGCACGACACGCGCCGGCGAAGCACCTTGCGTCTCCTGCCATACCGAAAAGCGCGGACCGTTCGTCTTTGCGCATGGCGGAGCCGAGATCGGCGAATGCACGACCTGTCACGAGGCGCATGGCTCGTCGAATCCGAAGCAGCTCCGCCGCGCAACGATCCGGCAGGTGTGCCTGGAATGCCATTCACCGATCGCCACCGCCACGCTCGGATCGCAGCCGCCGTCGTTCCATAACCTCTCGCTGCCGCGCTATCAGAACTGCACGACTTGCCACGTCGCCGTGCACGGCTCGAACCGCGATCCGCAACTGCTGAAGTGACCATGGAGATCACCATGACGCGCAATCGATGGTTCCTGCTCGCACTCTGTCTCGCGGCGCTGAACCTTTCCGCGCAGACCATGCCGGTCGACGTCGAGATCGGCTATCGCTGGACCGACATCAGCGGCAACGAAGAGATGTATCGCACGCAGATCAATGAAGAACAAGGACTGCTGCTGCGCGCGCTGACGATTGCGTCGCAGGACTTCCGCCTCGACATCTCCGACCTCGGGGTCGGGCCGGCCGGCGCTCTGCGTCTGGAGACGCGCCGCGACGGCTTGTATCGCTTCAACCTCAATTACCGGAGAGCCGACGCGTTCAGCGCGCTGCCGGCGTTCGCCCTCGGACAGCACACCTTCGACCGCACCCGTGACATCGTCGACGCCGAGCTGGAGATCCAGCGGTGGAGCGCGATCAAGCCGTTCGTCGGCTATTCGTGGAACCGCTATGAAGGTCCGGGCACGACCACGTGGCATGTCGGACAGGACGAGTTCCTGCTGTCGCAGGATCTGCACGATACCGATCGCGAGCTCCGCGTCGGCGCGGCTTTCGAGGCCGGCCCGGTGAAGGGACAGGTGACGCAGGGCTGGCGTTCGTTCCGCGGCCGGGAGTCGCTCACGCTCGCTCCCGGTGCGAATAACGGGAACAACACCAACCCGGTCCTCGGCCGGCCGATCACGATCGGCGGGCTCACTCGTGAAGAACGCACGGACGTCGACACGCCGTTCACGACGCTGAATCTGACGGGCCAGGCCACGTCGCGCATCCGCCTCACAGGCAATTTCGCGCGCTTTGCCGCCGACAGCGACGCCGGCGGATCCGACGACGTCAACGGCTCGCTGGCCTCGTTCGCTCTCGGCCGATTCTTCAACGGACTCTCCGAGACCAGCTCCGCGCGGGCGAAGAACACGACGTGGCGCGGCGCGGCTCGCGCCGACATCACCTTCAATCAGATGGTGGATGCCACGGCCGGATACCGCCGCGAGCATCGCGAGCTCGACGGCAGCGCGCTCATCCGCACGCTTTACCTGCAGAGCGTCACGTTCGGCGGTGCCGACCCGCGCGACGTCGAAGTGATCCTCAACGCCACGAACGCGCTCGAGCGTGAGGAGGATGTGCTCGACGCGTCGGTTTCCATCCGCCCGCTCACGGCGCTCTCCTTGCGCGCCGGCCTCAGTCAGTCGAACACGGACGTTACCGTAACCCCCGATCTTTCGGAGATCGTGATCGACGGCGGCCAGGGTGGCACGTTCGACCGCCGCGTTCGCACGTTCCTCCTCGACGGCGGCTACACCCTCTCCGGCCTGACGCTCGGCGCGTCGCTGCAAAGCGACAGGGCCGACGATCCGATCCTGCGCACCGACTTCGACGACCGCGATCGCTACCGCGTTCGCGCGGCCTGGAAGGCTCCGCGCTTGTTCCGTGCCGGCATCACCGCCGACGAGACCCGCCAATCGAACGATCGTCCGGAAGTCGCATACGACGCGAGACTCCGCCAGTACACCGCCGACGTTCTCGTGACCCCGATCGAGACGTTATCGCTGCGCGCTTCCGCGTCTCGCTTCCGCTCCAACAGCAACATCCTCATCCGCCGTCCCGAGAACTTCACCACCGAGAACTCGGTCCACGTCGAGAAAGGCAAGTCCATCGAAGGCGGCCTGACGTTCTCCTGGTCCCGGCTCTCCTTCGACGGTGATCTCTCCCGTTTCAAGAACGAAGGCTCCCTCCCGTTCGAGCTCGATCGCTCCCGCGCGCGCCTGACGGTGCAACTACGCGAAGCATTCGGCATCGGCGCGGAATGGGCGCGGGACGAGTATCGCGAGGCCGCCTTCGCGGTCGCCGATTACGAGGCCAGCCGCTACGGGCTGTTCCTCCTGTTGAGGAGATGACGCTTCACTTCTTCGCGAATCCCCGGACCATCGCCACGAGCAGCTTCATCTGCTCGTCCGAGAGTTTCGCGCCGAACGAGGGCATCTTCCCGCGGCCTTTGGCAATCGCCTCCAGCAGCTTGGCATCGCTGTTCTTCTGGACTTCGGGCGATGCGAACGGCTTGAGGGCGAGCTTTTTTCCCATCGGCGTGTCGCCGGCGCCGGTGGCGCCGTGACACATCGCGCATTTCGACTTGTAGAGCGCGCCGGTGTCGTCGGCGGCGGCGGTGAGAGCGAAGGTAGTGAGGGCCGCGAGCGCGAGAATCTTTTTCATGAATGGAGATCACCACGGATGACGACCACGCGTCGGTAACGAGCATCACTCCGTGACGTGCGCGCCACTACATGCCCGCACGGCACTGCCAACTAGCGTGTTCGTCGAGAGTCTCGAAGGCCGGAGGATGCATGGAAGCATTGCCAATCCCCGAGAGGCGGCGCTTTATCAACTGGTTTCTCGGCACGTCCATGGGCGCGCTGGTGGCCAGCGTCCTCTACCCGATCGTGCGCTACGTCAGTCCGCCGCGGATCGCCGAGGCAGGCACCGCGCAGGTCGAAGCCGGCGCGACGGACGATCCGATGCTGCGCGAAAAGGGATTCAAGATCGTCCGCTTCGGCGCCGATCCCGTCATCGTCGTGCGTGCCGCTGACAACGACTATCGCGCCTTCTCCGCCACCTGCACGCACCTCGACTGCATCGTCGGATTCGAGAAGGACCGGAACCGGATCTGGTGCAACTGTCACGGCGGCGCGTATGACCTGACCGGACGCAACGTCGGGGGACCGCCTCCGCGTCCGCTCACCGCGTTCAAAGTGCATCTCGTGCCGAAGAGCGAAGGCACCTCGACGCTCGTCGTTTCGAAGGCCTGACATGACCGTGACCGTTCTCAAGTGGCTTGATGACCGCCTCGGCCTGTCGATGCTGCGCGACTTCCTCTCGCACAAGACGGTGCCGATGCACCGCTACAGCGTCTTCTATTACCTCGGCGGCATGACGCTGTTCTTCTTTCTCGTCCAGGTCTGCACCGGCGTCCTGCTGATGCTGTACTACCGGCCGTCCGCGAACGAAGCGTTCGAGTCGATCGAGCTCCTCGTCACGGCCGTGCCCTTCGGCTGGCTGGTCCGATCGATCCATGCCTGGTCGGCGAACCTGATGGTGTTCTTCGCCGTCCTGCACATGGTCAGCGTTTACTTTCTGAAGGCGTATCGCGCGCCGCGCGAGCTGACCTGGATGAGCGGCGTGCTGCTGCTCTTTCTGATCCTCGCCTTCGGATTCTCCGGATACCTGCTGCCATGGAACCAGCTCTCGTTTTTCGCGACGAAGGTCGGCACCGACATCGCCGGCGTCGTGCCGGTCGTCGGTGAATGGATGCTGCGGTTCCTGCGCGGAGGCGATCGCGTCACCAGCGCGACGCTCTCGCGCTTCTACGGCTGGCACGTGGCGATCCTGCCGGCCATCACCACGACGCTGCTCCTCGTGCATCTGCTGCTGGTGCAGACGAAGGGGATGAGCGTCGCGCCCGGCGTGGAAGAAGAAGCGCGGCGCAGGCCGCCGATGAAGTTCTTCCCGCACTTCGCTCTCCGCGATCTCTCAGGCTGGATCTTCGCCCTCGGCGTGCTCGCGGCGCTCGCGGCGATGCTGCCGTGGGAGCTCGGCGAGAAGGCCGACGCGTTTGCGCCGGCGTACGCGGACATCCGCCCCGAGTGGTACTACGTCTTCATGTTCCAGACGCTCAAGCTCGTTCCCGGCGGCGAGGTCATGGGCGTCGAATACGAGGCCATTCCCATCCTTCTGTTCAGTCTCGCGGGCGCGCTGCTGCTGTTCGTGCCGTTCCTCGATCGTGGCCGCAGCCGGGGGTGGGCGATTGGCGGAATCCTCGGACTGGCGTTCGTCGTGGCGATGACCTGCTGGGGGTACGGGACGCTCGTCCCGCTCTACATCGTCTTTCTTACCGCGCTGCTCCTGGCGGTGTTCGCGTTCATCACGCGATCGGCGGATGCGCGATGAGAGTCCGTATCGCATTCGCGCTCCTCTTCATTGCGACCATCGCGCGCGGACAGGTCACGTCGTGCACGAAGTGCCACGATCAGGTCTCGCTTCGCGAAGACGTGCACGCCGAGGTCGGACTTTCCTGTCACGACTGCCACGGCGGGAATCCCGATCCGAACGCGGACATCGCGGAAGCGAAGGATCCGAAATCGTTCATCGGCCGGCCGAAGCGCGTCGATATCCCCGAGTTCTGCGGGCGCTGCCACAGCTCGGCCGAAACCATGAAGCGCTTCAACCCCGCCGCGCGCGTCGACGAGGTGGCCGAGTACCGGACCAGCGTGCATGGCAAGCGGCTGGCGCAGGGCGATCCGAACGTCGCCACGTGCATCGACTGTCACTCCGTGCACGGCATCAAGCGAAAGACGAATCCCGACGCGCCGGTGTACCCGACGCACGTCGCCGAGACCTGCGGCCGCTGCCACTCGAATCCGAAGACGATGGCGCCATACGGCATCGCCACCGATCAGCAAGCCCGCTGGCGCATCAGCGTGCATGCCAAGGCAATGTTCGAGAAGAACGACCTGACCGCGCCGACGTGCAACGACTGCCATGGCAATCACGGCGCCACGCCTCCCGGCGTGGAAAGCGTGAGCTTCGTCTGCGGTAATTGCCACGGGCGCGAGGCGGAATTGTTCCGCGCCAGTTCAAAGATGCCGGGCTGGGCGCAGCACAACGAGCTCCTCGCCTCAGGCGCGAAGTGTGGCGACTGTCATGACGACGCGCGCGCGAAGCTTTCGATGACGCACTTCAGCGATTGCGTGACGTGTCACGAGAATCACGCGGTCGTCCGCCCCAGCGTGGCCATGATCGGCGGAGTGTCCGACGTCCCCTGCGCGTTCTGCCACGAGGGCGCCGGCGCGCTGGCAACGCTCGTCGCGGAGCCGGCGAAGAAAGCGAGTCACTATCGCGAGGTCCGCGACGCGCTGCTTGCCGCCGCCACGGCGCAGAAACTGACCGGCGACGCGCGCTTCGACTGGCTGGTCGATCGGGCGCAGCAACTCCCACCGCATCAGAACCGTCCGGAGTTCGCGCGTCTCTTCGAGAAGTTCCGCATCGGCAAGACGCACTACAGCTATCGCGATGCAAACGGCAAGAACGTGACTGTGGCGATCCGCCGCTGCGGCGATTGCCACATCGCCAACACCGCCGCCGGCTGGGCCGCCGCGCGTCACTACGTCGCCGCAACGCATGGTCTGACGAGCATGATCGCCCGCGCCGAACGAATCCAGCTCGCCGCCCATCGCGGCGGCGTGGAGACGGGGAACGCGCGCGCGGAGCTCGACAGCGCGATCGACAATCAGATCGAGCTCGAGACGCTCGTGCATACCTTCGGTGCGGCCGAGGTGCAGAAGAAACAGAAGGAAGGCCTCGGCCACGCGCGCGCCGCGTTGCTCAGTGCGCAACGGTCACTCGAAGAGCTCGGCTATCGACGCCGCGGATTGTTCGTGGCGCTCGGCATCATCATCGCGGTGCTCGTCGCGCTGGCGATCAAGATCCGGACGCTGTGAAATCGCCAGGTGCAGAGCGGTCAAGGATCTCGCGGGCGCGTTCGAGAGCGATGTCGAGCGTCTTCGCCAGATTCCGGCGGCCGAATCGCTCGAGCTTGTGCGCGCGAACGATCGCTCGGAGCGGCTGCTGGCGGATCTCGGTGAGGATGATCGTCGTGCCCTGCGCGTGGCACTTCTTGGCCATCTGCTCGAGCGCGTGGATGCCGGTCGCATCGATCGCCGGCACGTGCCGCATGCGAAGGATGAACACCTTCGGCGGCTTGGCGATCTCGGAGATCACGTCCTTGAGCTTGTCCGCGGCGCCGAAGAAGAACGGACCGTTCACTTCGTAAATCTCGACGCCTTTCGGGATCTCGCGGCCGCCAACGGTGCGCGTTTTCTTGCGCACCTGCGTGATCTCGTTCGGATCGTCGGTCGCATCGCTGTCGCGCATTTCGCTCGTGATGCCTTCGATCTGCGTGACCTCGGACATCCGTTTCATGAACAGCAGCGCCGCCGCGACCACACCGACCTGCACGGCCACGGTGAGATCGACGAAGACGGTCAGGGCGAAGGTGATCACCAGCACGAAGACGTCGCTCTTCGGTGCGCGCAGCAGCCCGGCAAACGAGCGCCATTCGCTCATGTGATACGACACGATGACCAGGATCGCCGCCAGCGCCGCGAGAGGCACCTTCGCCGCCCACTGTCCGGCGAACACGAGAATCAGCAGCAATGTAATGGCGTGGGTCATGCCGGCGAGCGGCGTGCGGCCGCCGGTGCGAACGTTCGTCGCCGTACGCGCGATCGCCCCCGTCGCCGGAATGCCGCCGAAGATCGGCGAGGCGATGTTGGCCACGCCTTGCGCGATGAGCTCCATGTTCGACTTGTGGCGCGTGCCGATCATGCCGTCGGCAACGACCGCCGAAAGCAGCGATTCGATCGCCGCGAGCAGCGCGACGGTGATCGACGGCGGGATCAGCTCGCGCATCTGATGCCACGGGATGTCCGGCCAGCTCGGACGCGGCAGGCTCGAGGGAACCCCGCCGAAGCGCGAGCCGATCGTCTCCACCGGAAGGTCGAGCAGTTGCACCGCGACCGTGGCCAGGACCATCGCTACGAATGGTCCGGGCACCATCCTCGAGATCCGCGGCCAGACGATGAGCACGAGCAGCGTGCCGAGAGCGATCGTCACGGTCGTCCAGTCGATCGAGCGCAGGTGCCCGGCGTAGGCCTGCCACTTCTCCACGAAGTCGGCCGGCACCGCACCCATCTTCAGCCCTAGGAAATCCTTCAACTGGCTGGAGAAGATGATCACCGCGATTCCAGCGGTGAACCCTGTGACGACGGGATAGGGGATGAACTTGATCAGCCCGCCCATGCGCGCCAGGCCGAGGATCACAAGGAACGCGCCGGCGAGCACGGTGCAGATCACCAGGCCGTCGTAGCCGTACTTTGCGACGATGCCGTAGACGATCACCACGAACGCGCCGGTGGGACCGCCGATCTGCACGCGGCTGCCGCCGAGCGCGGAGATCAGAAAGCCGGCGATGATCGCGGTGTAGAGCCCGCGCGCGGGAGGCACGCCCGAAGCGATGGCGAAAGCGAGAGCGAGAGGAAGCGCGACGATGCCGACCACCACGCCGGCGATCACATCGCGCGTCAACGATTCACGTGTGTAGCCCTCACGGAGACAGACGATCGACTTCGGGACGAACACTTCACGCAATTCTACAAAGGATGATCGGTCTTCCCGCCGCGTAATGCCTCCTGCCCCTTCCGCGAGTAATCGACCGAGTGCACCAGGATTCGCGCCGCCTCCTGCGGCGCGTGGAATCCCATCGAGTTCTCCGCCTCGATGAAATCGAGGAGGAACTGCGCTTTTCGCTGGAACTGCCTTGCCGGTTCGAGTTGCGCGTCGGTGGCGCCCGCGGCTTTCGCGCGCTGGATGTCGTCGATGAGCGCGATCAGCGCGTCCATGGCGACGCCGCGCATCTCGAACGTCCGCGACTGAATCGTCTCGATGCGCGCCTTCAGCTCCTCCTCCGGCCACTTGTGGCAGGTCTGGCAGGCGTTGTTGAGATTGAGCACCGGGCTGCGCACGTGATGATCGCTGATCTTCAGTGCGCCGACGCGCGTGTACGGCATGTGGCAGTCGGCGCAGGCGACGCCGGAGCGCGCATGAATGCCCTGGTTCCACATCTCGAACTCCGGATGCTGCGCCTTCAGCACCGGCGCGCCGGTCTGCGCGTGCGTCCAGTCCTTGAACTTCACCTCGTCGTAATACGCGAGGATCTCATCCGCCTTCAGGCCCTTGAACCACGGATAGGTGAGCCGCTTCTCCGGGCCCTTGAAGTAGTACTCGACGTGGCACTGGCCGCAGACGAACGAGCGCATCTCCTGGCGTGTGGCCATCGCGTTGACGTCGTAGCCGGCGATGCCTTGCGCGGCCTTCGCGGCGCGGATGCCCTCGAGGAAGCCGGGTCGCGTCACGCGAAGCTGCATGGTCTTCGGGTCGTGGCAATCGATGCATGCCACCGGATGCGTCACGTACTTGCGCGCCTCGAAGTACGGCATCTGATTCAATTTCTCGAAGCCTTTGATGAGGTCTCCGCCGCCGGCTCGTTTGTAGGGAACGTAGACGGAGGCATGGCAATGGAGGCACGTGCCGGGCTGCTTCGCGAAATGCTGCCGCTCGGTGAATTCCTGATCGGCGAGCATGTAGGCGTGGCCGCGCTCCTCGCGGAAGTCGGCGGAGAACGCGTAACCGGCCCAGATCGTCTTCAGCCGCGGATCCTCCTCCAGGCGCGACTGGGCGACCACCGATCGCGGATCGGCCTTCGTCGGCGTGCGCGGAACCGCCTCACTTCCTCCGTATCGCGTCCGGACCTGATCGACCGTCCGTTTGTATCCGTCGTACTGCAGCGGAAAGTTCTTTCCCCAGATTGCGGGATCGACCGTTTCGTCGGTCAACTCCACGACGCGGTAGAACGGATTCCGCGCCTCCTGCTTGTGCTCGAAGATGTTCACGAGCAGGGCAGTCACGCCCGCCGTGATCACGGCCACGCCGAGGGCGACGGTGGTCACGATGAGCCAGAAACGACGACGGCGCTTCTTTCGTTCAGGGTCGAGAGCGTCTTTGGCCATGGCGCGTTACCTCATGTGTCCGACGGTGGAATGACAGCGGATGCAGGATGTGGCGTCTGATGGTCGATGCGGAAGGGGATCGATGGCCTGGACGATCGCGTCGTGGCATTTGCGGCAGGCGCGCTCCGCGATCTCGCGATTGTGCGGCTTGATCCGCAACGGCTCGGGAAAGCGGCCGGTCGTGAACGCGAACGAATGCCAGAAGCCGTTCGACGCCTTGGTCATGTACTTCGGGATGAGTCCGGGAGGAGTGTGGCAGTCGTTGCAGGTGGCGACCGATCGATGACTCGAATGTTGCCAGTCGTCGTAGTGACTCTGCATGATGTGACAGTTGGCGCAGGCGGCCGGATCGTGACCGAGGTAGGACGCCCCGCGCGCATAGCCGAACGTGAATACTCCCAGGCCTGAGGCGACCCCGAAAAGAACGGCCACTGCAAGCGACAGCGCGAATTTCACAGTAGGTCGCCGAAGTGTAGCCCGGCTCAGCCTGTCAGATACGCGTCGATCGCCCTTGCCGCCCTCCGCCCCGCTCCCATGGCCAGGATCACCGTCGCGCCGCCGGTGACGATGTCGCCGCCGGCGAAGACGCCTTTCTTCGATGTCTGCAGGGTTTCGGGGTCGGCCTGGATGTAGTTCCTGCGGGTGGTCTGAAGGTCGGGGGTGGTCGATTGGATGAGCGGGTTGGCGGACGTTCCCACGGCGACGATCACCAGCGACGCGTCGATGACGTGCTCGGACCCGGGGACGGCGATGGGACGCCGGCGGCCGTCGGCATCGGGCTCGCCGAGCTCCATCCGGACGCAGCGGACGCCGGTCACGGAGCCGCGCTCGTCGCCGATCATCTCCACCGGGTTGGTGAGCATCCGGAACTCGATCCCTTCGTCTTTCGCGTGGTGCACTTCCTCGATGCGGGCGGGCATCTCTTCCTCGCTGCGCCGGTAGACCAGCGACGCGTGGCGGGCGCCGAGACGCAGCGCGGTGCGCACGGAGTCCATGGCCGTGTTGCCTCCGCCGACGACCACCACGTCTTTTCCGCGGCAGTCGTATACGGGCTGATCGAACTCGGGGAAGCGATACGCGCGCATGAGGTTCACTCGCGTCAGGAATTCGTTCGCCGAATAAACGCCGTTCAGATGCTCGCCGGGCACGCCGAGAAACTGCGGCAGGCCGGCGCCCGTTGCGACGAAGAGCGCGTCGTAGCCTTCCTCGCCGAGGAGCTCGTCGATCGTGACCGTTTTCCCGACCACCACGTTCGTCTCGAACTGCACGCCCATGCGCCGCAGCACGTCCACCTCCTGCCGCACGATCTCCTTCGGCAGACGGAACTCCGGGATGCCGTAGACGAGGACGCCGCCCAGCTCGTGCAGCGCTTCGAACACGCGCACTTCGTGTCCGCGCTGCACGAGGTCACCGGCCGCGCTCAGGCCGGCGGGGCCGCTGCCGATGATCGCCACGCGCTTGCCCGTCGAAGGAGCGTTCGCCGGGATGCCGACCAGCCCGGTCCTTCGTTCGTAGTCGGCCACGAAGCGCTCGAGATGGCCGATGGCCACCGAGGGCACGCGCTTGGCCATGACGCAATCGCCTTCGCATTGATCTTCCTGCGGACAGACACGGCCCGTGATCGCGGGGAGAACGTTGTCCTCGCGGATCTTCGCCGCGGCGCCGAGGTAATCGCCGTCGACGATCAGCGCCACGAAGTCCTTCACTTTGACGACGACCGGACAGCCTTTCGTGCAGGTCGGTTTCGCACAGGCCAGGCAGCGCAGCGCTTCATCGTGTGCAAGCGCGGGGTCGAATCCGAGGTTCACTTCCTCGAACGTGCAGTTGCGCTCGAGCGGCGGACGCTCCGGCATCGGTTGCCGCGGCAGTTTCATCCGCTCTTTGTTCGGGACGGGATTAGGCATGGCGCTCCCCTCGGAAACGGGCCATCGCCAGTTGTTCCTGCTCTCGATACATGGCGTTGCGTTGCATGAGCACCTGGAAGTCGACGGCGTGCGCGTCGAACTCCGGGCCGTCGACGCACGCGAATTTGCTGGTGTCGCCGACGATCACGCGGCAGCCGCCGCACATCCCCGTCCCGTCCACCATGATCGAGTTCAGGCTCACCACCGTCCGGATGCCCAGCGGCCGCGTCGCCTCGGCGACGGCGCGCATCATCGGCACGGGACCGATGGCCAGCACGTAATCCACCGCGCCCGCGTTCAGCAGTTCGAAAAGCTTGTGCGTGACGAGGCCTTTCTCGCCGTAACTGCCGTCGTCGGTCATGACGAACAGCGCGTCGCTGGCCTCGCGCACTTCGCGCTCGAGCAGCAGCAGCTCTTTCGTGCGCGCGCCGAGGATCGCCGTGACGCGGTTGCCGGCATCGTGCAGCGCCTGCGCGATCGGCAGGGCGATGGCGGTCCCGACCCCTCCGCCGATGACGACGCAGTGTCCGTACATGTCGATTTCGGACGGCTTGCCGAGCGGCCCGACGACGTCGAGCAGCGAGTCGCCGGCGCTGAGCTCGTTCATCATCGACGTCGTCTTGCCGACGGCCTGCACGACCAGCGTGATCGTGCCGCGCTGCGGGTTCGACGTCTTGATCGTGAGCGGGATGCGTTCGCCGCTCTCGTGGACGCGGATGATTACGAACTGGCCGGGCTTCTGTTTGCGGGCGATCCGCGGCGCGGCGATCTCGAACTGCTTGACGTTGGTGCCGAGGAATGCGGCTTCGAGGATGCGGAACACGAAATCCTCCTCAATCGGCGTCGAGGGAGAACGTCCAGTAGCCGCCGGGCTCCGCCTCGACTTCTTCCGAACGGTCGATCTCGATGAGCTGGCCTGTGGCGCTCTCCAGGAGCGCGCGCAGCGGGTCGATGTTCTCGTCGTCGTTCGTGACGAAGATCAGGTGCTCGACGCCGGACGGCGTTTCGACCGCGCCGCGCACCATCGCGCTTGCAGCCTCCGCGAAGGCAAGCCGTGCGTGGCCGGTCCCGAGGATCGGCATGGCGATGGTGCCGCAGCCGGCGGCGTCCGCGCAGGCGAGTGCGTTCGTGACGCACGCCCGCACGATGTCCGGCGAGGACCGGTGCGACGAATCGCTCGCGACACAATGAATCACGAGCTTGTGCGGCAGCGCGCCCGCCGTCGTCGAGTACACCGCACCGGCCGCGAGAGGCGGATGCGATTCGCACGCGCGCAGGATCTCCGGCCCGCCCCGTGCCCGGATCGACGCACCCGTTCCCATCATCAGCGACAGCCGCGGATTCGTCGACGTGCACACCGCGTCGGCCGGCGCGTCGGCGATGTCGCCGAGGTAGATCGAGAACTTCATGCCGGCTGGTAGGCGCAGAGCGGATCGGAGCCGAAGACGTCGCCGGTCATCGCCCATGCTCTGGCCCGTGACCCGCCGCAGAGCTCGCGGTAGTCGCAGCGGCCGCACTTTCCGTTCAGGTTGTCGCTGTTGCGCAGATCGATGAAGAGCTCACTGGTGCGGTAGATCTCGCCGAGCGACTGCTGTTTGACGTTCCCTGCTTTCAGCGGAAGGAAGCCGCTGGGATAGACGTCGCCGATGTGGGAGATGAAGACGAAGCCCTTGGCCTCGTTCACTCCGCGCGGCGCGCGAGGAGCGCCGTTCGGATGCACGCCGAGCGGCATCGCGCCACCGTGCTGGAGGACATAGCGCCGATAGTGCATCGCCTCCGTCGTGCGGATTGCGAACGGCACCTGCTTGCTGGTCTCGAAAAGGAAGCCGAAAAGGTCTTCGACTTCGGAGGCGGTGATGAGATCGGAGTTTTTCGCGCGCCCCGTCGGCACCGCGAAGAAAACGCTCCACATGGCGATCCGCAGTTCTTGAAGAAGCGAGACCATGTTCGGCAGATCGTCCACCGTGCGCCGCGTGACGGTCGTGTTGACCTGCACGGGGATTTCTTCGCGCGCGGCCGCGCGAATCGCGCGCAGCGTGAGATCGAACGATCCGGCGACGCGGCGGAAGTCGTCGTGCGCCGCGGCATTCGACGCATCGAGGCTCACCGCCATCCGGCCCAGCCCGTGCTGCTTCATCTTCCTGACGGCGTCCTCGGTGAGCAGCGGCGTGGCGCTCGGCGTGAGTGACGGCTCGAGCCCCTTCATGCGCGCGTACTGGATCAGTGCGTACGTATCGTCGCGTTTCAGCGGATCGCCGCCGGTGAGGACGAATACCTTCGGCTGCAGCTCGGCGATCTGATCGATGAGCTGAAAGCCTTCTTCCGTGGTGAGCTCGAACCGATTGCGCTTCGCCTGGGCGGCGGCGCGGCAGTGTACGCAGGCCAGGTCGCACGCGCGCGTGTTCTCCCAGATCACCACGAACGGACTGACGTTGAAGTCGACGCTCTGCATCACAACCCCGCTTTCCGCGCCCACTCGCGGTACGCCGCCGGCGAGATCTCGGAGGGCTTGATCTCCGCGCGGTTGCCCCAGTAGACGTTCGTGTAACTGCAATCGAAACCGCTCCGGAAGAGATGCGCGTCGATGGCCGCCTTGTGCACGAGGACCTCTTCTTTCGTCTCTCCGTGCGCAACCGCCATGATGTTCACGTCGTTCAGCTCCGGCCCGGCGTCGCGCCAGTAGCAGTGCGTGAGGATGGCGAAGCGGCCGATCTCACAGCCGGCCTCGATCTCTCGTCCCCGCGGGACGGCCCAATGGAACAATCCATTGAAGCTCGCCAGGCGCTCTTCGCCGGCCACCGGCTTCGAGTGCTCGAGGAAGGTCGAGAACCTTCCGATCACGCCGCGCCGGTCGAGGTCTTCGGCGATAGCGAAGAACGTCCGTGGATCGATCCCCGCGGCGCGGGCGCGCCGTTCCCACAATCCCGCGCCGATCTCCTCGACGTCGAGATCGCCCTTGAGCGCCAGGAGTACCTCCCAGTCGCGGTCGGAGAGGTCGACGATCGCCGGCTCCATCGCCTCTGCGGGCGCCTCCGACAGCTCGCCCACGCGCATCCCTTTGCGGCGCATGTGACCGACGCCGAGGACGAACGCGCGCAGCGCGGGCATCACCCGGTACTTCTGCGCGCCGATCTGCTTGCGGAGGTATTCGCAATGCGCTTCCACGGAGAAGCCGGTCGGGACTTTCAGCGTCGTCCAGAGCCGCCACTCCGTCGGGCCGGTCTCGCTGTTGCGGATGACGACATGTCCTGAGAACGGATCGCGCGCGGCGATGAAGCGGAACGCCGCGTCGACGAGCGGCTCGTCGATCTTCCAGGCAATGAGCGCGCCCTGCGCGAGGTTCGTGGCCAGGAGGGTCTGCCGTACGCGGCGCACGACTCCGGCCCCAAGCATCGCGCGGATGCGCTCCGTGACGACGTCGAGGTCGAGCTCCGCGCGGCGCGCGATCTCCACGAACGGCTCACGCACGAATCCGCGGATGCGATCCTCGGAGACTTCGAGAATGCGGCGATTGATCGCCTCGCGCGGAGAGACGGGAGCCGCCGTTTCCAGCAGCGTGCTCACGACGCGATCTCCGAATCGAGCAGGTAGCAGCCGGGGTCGGACTGCCAGTAGTCGCCGGTCGCTGCCTCGGCACGTGCGCGGAAGTTTCCGTTGCACATCGGCAGCCATTTGCAGGTCGCGCAGCGCCCCTGCAGCAACTGCTTGCGGATTCTCAGGCCATGCAGGAGTCCGACCCGCTCGTCGCGCCAGATCTCCGAGAACGGGCGCTCGCGAATCGAGCCGAGCGTGTGGTGCGACGAGAACTGATCGGGATGCACGAGGCCGAAGCTGTCGATGCAGCCGATGGCGATGCCGGTGCGGTTGCCGCCGTTGCTCTTCATCAGAGCGAGGGCGCGCTCGGCGCGGTCTTCGTCGCGATCGCGCAGGCGAAGGTAGATGAACGGTGCGTCGGCGTGATTGTCGACCGTCATCACTTCGATGGGCCGCTCTTCGCGATTCCAGTGCTCCACGCGCTCGATCAGCTTGCTCATCAATGCGCGTTTCTCGTGTACTTCCAGATCGATTCCGGCCAGATACGCTCCGCGGCCGGAGTAGACGAGGTGGTACAGGCAAAGGCGGCCGATGCCTTCCTCCTCGACGAGGCGGAAGATCGAGTCGATCTCGCCGACGTTCTCTTTCGTGACCGTGAAGCGCACGCCGACGCGAATCCCGGCGTCGCGGCAGTGGCGGATGCCGCGAAGCGCATCGCGGAAGGCTCCCTTCTTGCCGCGGAAGTGATCGTGGCGCTCTTCGCCGCCGTCGACGCTGATTCCGACGTACGCGACGCCGATCTTCGCGATGCGTTCCGCGCGTTTCGCGTCGATGAGCGTTCCGTTCGTGGAGAACGTGACCCGTACGCCGAGGGACATCGCCAGCTCCGCGAGCTCGAGGATGTCCGGCCGGACGAACGGCTCGCCGCCCGAGATGAGCAGCGCCGGAACGTGCATCGCGGCAAGGTCGCGGATCATCGCCTCGGCCTCGGCCGTCGTGAGCTCGCCGGTGAACTTGCGGATCTCCGCGTCGGCGTAGCAGTGCACGCACTCGAGATTGCAGGTCTTCGTCGCGTTCCAGACGACCACCGGCCCCGTGTCGGGGCGGGCGCCCATCGTCTGTTGTGCGGATGCTTCGTGGTAGCGGAGTCGGTCGCCAAAGTAGGATGCGCCGCCGAGGAGCTTCGTCACGCTGATCATGCGTTCATGATCGGGCGGGGTCGAACAAGCTGCGGTGACGGGGCAAACGGGCCGGTGTGACGGCGGACACATGGGCTTAAGCCCGTTAGAATGGCGTCCGTGAGCAGGCGCATGACGAGCTCGGACGCGCAGTCATGGATGGCTGGGTGGCGAGCGTTGGAAGAGCGGCAGCTTGACGAGCTCCGCAAGGAATCCCCCCGGGAGAAGTTCCAGGCTCTGGCCTTTCTGATGGCATCCGCCGACCTCTTTGAACTCTCGCAGCTCGAGAGTGAAGATGCCATCGCGCGCGCACGATGGGCGCGACTCCAGTCGTTGATGCTCGATCGCTGATGGCAAGCGAGCTCGTACGCCTTCTGAGACCGCTGGAGGCAATGACGCGGTGGTTCGATGCCACCGGCGTCCGCGCGGCGATCATCGGCGGTGTGGCGGCCTCACTGCTGGGCAAGCCTCGCCTGACCAAGGACATCGATGCCGTTGTGCTGGACGCTGAAGCGGAGGCGCTCATCGAAAGCGGGGCGCCGTACGGATTTCTACCGCGAGTCGAGGATGCAGTGGACTTCGCTCGAAACACGCGCATGGTGTTGTTACGTTTTGCGGAAGGGGCGATCGATATCGATCTATCGCTCGGCGCCCTGCCTTTTGAGTACGAAGTCATCGACCGCTCATCGATGATTGACGTGAGTCCCGGGGTCAGCATTCGCATTGCTTCGCCCGAGGACATCATCGTCATGAAGGCCGTCGCCGGACGTGCGCGCGACATCATGGATATCGAAAACATCATCCAGGCGAATCCGGATCTCGATATCGAGCGGATTCGGCGCTGGGTGCGAGAGTTCTCCGCTGTCCTGGAGATGCCGGAAATCCATGACGCCCTCGAGAAGCTGCTCGAGCACCGGCGGCGTTGATTCAGATCCCCAGCACCCTCACCATGGCGCCGACGGTGAGAATCAGCGCGCCGGCCACGGCGTCGCCGAAGCGGTCGAAGAACGGGGCGCGGATCACGCGGGCACCGGCGTGAGCCGTGAGGACGAGGAGCGACATCGAGGCGATCGTGCCGAGCTCGTAGGCCACGATCACGGCGGCGATGGTGGACCATCCGGAACCGGATGCGCCGATGATCAGCGGGATGAGGGCGACGCACGGGTCCGACGAGAAGAGGAGGAAGAGGGACCACTCGGTCGCTCCCTGTTTTTCGTGACGGTGGCGGTGCGGGCGTAGTCCCCAGAGCATGTAGATCGTCCCGAATGCCATCAGCAGCGCCGGCGCGAGTGAGGCGAGCTTCCCGCCGATCAGTTGCGCGACGCCGAGTCCGACTGAAAGCGCGGCGATGCCGAGGATGGCGGAAACGGTCACGTGTCCGAGGCCGCAGAGGATGGTGGTGCGGAGAGCCCGGCCCGGCGTCCAGCCGCGCGCGCGGGCGAGCGCGGCGAACGGCATCCAGTGATCGGGGGCGAGCGTGTGCAGCGCGCCGACGGTGGCCGCCGCGAGTGGCATCGTCCAGGCCAGCTCGTTCATGCGAAGACCTCGCTCGTGGTGAGCATTGCGTTGCGGCGCATTCGCAGCCAGTCGAGCCAGTCGATGATGCCTTCACCGCCGAGCGGCGAGATCGGGATCAGTCGAGGATCGGGCATCACGCGCGCGAGCGCGTCGAGAATCGCCGGGACGTTCACCAGCGGCAGGTGCGGCAGCAGATCGGTTTTCGTCAGCAACACCAGATCCGCCCTGGCAAACATGGTCGGGTACTTGAGCGGCTTGTCTTCGCCTTCGGTCACGGAGAGCACGACCACATTGGCGCTCTGGCCGAGGTCGTAGACGGCGGGGCAGACGAGATTGCCGACGTTCTCGATGAAGAAGTAGTCGACGCCGGCCAGGTCGAAGTGATGCAGCTCGTGGTGGACCATCTCCGCGTCGAGATGACAGGCCTGCCCGGTCTCGATGGCGCGCGCGCGCAACCCGGCGCGGCGAAGGCGAGCGGCATCGTTGTCGGTGGCGAGATCGCCGGCCAGCGCGGCAAGCTTGCGGGAGTCGCCGAATGCACGCGCCGTCGCCTCGAGCACGGCGGTCTTGCCGGAGCCGGGCGAGCCCATGACGTTCAGGGCGAAGATGTCCCGCTCGAGAAAGTGCTCGCGGTTGTGCGCGGCCGTATTGTCATTGCGCGCGAGGATGCGCGTCTGAACATCGACCACGTTGACCTCGGAATCCTTCTGGCACATCAGGCAACCTCCAGTTCGATGCGTTGCAGCACGATTTCGTCGCCGGCAGCGAGCCGCGCCGGAGCGTCGCACAGCGTGCAGCGCAGGAATCCGCCGCAGGCGACGTCTCCGCCGCAGCGCGGGCACTCCCAGCGCGCGGGGATGCGATCGATGGTGAGCGCGGCATGCTCGCAGAGCGTGCCGTCGCGGAAGACTTCGAAAGCCGTGGCGAGCAGCCCGCAGTCGACGCCGGCGAGCTCGCCGATCGCCACATCCACGCGATGCACGGTCGCCTCCCGGTTGGCGACGGCCGCGGCGACGGATTCGACGAGCGACTGGATGATCGAGTATTCGTGCATCACGCCGCTCCAAATCGCGCCGGGCGTTTCTCGAAGAATGCGTCGATGCCCTCGGCGAAGTCGGCGCCGTTCGCGATCCGTGCGAGCTGCTCGAGCTCGCGATCGAGATGCAGGTCGAGGCGATCCATCCCCGCGGCCTGGTTGAGGAGCTCCTTCGCGATTCCGAACGCCTCGGCCGGCCCGGCGGCGAGTTGTTGCGCGATCCGCCGCACTTCGTCCTCGAATGCCGCCGACGGGACGACGGTATTGATCAGGCCGAACTCGAGGGCGCGCGCGGCATCGAGCCGCGGATTCAGCAGGAGCAGCTCGAAGCAGCGCCGCAGTCCGATCAGGCGGGGCAGCATGAAGGTCGAGCTCTCCGCGCCCGTGAGTCCTGTTTTCGAATACGCCCACTCGAAGGCCGCGCGATCGGAAGCGATGACGAGATCGCAGGACATGGCCAGGCCGAAACCACCGGCGGCGGCCATGCCGTCGACAGCGGCCAGGAACGGTTTCGGTGCACGCCGGATCTCCGAGATCGTGCTGTGGATGTACTCGAGAATCGCCTTGAACGCATCGCCGAACGCGGGTGATGCGTTGCGGATGTCTTTCAGATCCGCGCCGCTGCAGAAAACACCGCCGGCGCCGCGCAGGACGACGGCGCGCACGGAAGGGTTGCGCGCCATCTGCAGCCCGGCTTTGCGCAGGTCGCGCGCGGTCTCGACGTCGAGCGAGTTGAAGCGCTCGCGCCGATCGATGGTGATCGTACCGACCGCATCGCGGACGTCGATGACGATGTGGGTCATGCGACGGCCTCCATCACGAAGTGCTCGAGTGCGTCCGCGGCGAGCGCTCCCCACGTACTGCGCATCATCCATTCGCGTTGCGCATAAGCGTACGCGCGCACGATGTCGTGCTCGCCGCGCGCGACGGCTTCGTGCACGAACGGCGCGACGGGAAACGAATCGCTGCGCGCGAGCACCGGTCCGCCGTCGAGCACGGAGGTCACCACGTGCACGCTGCTGCGTGTCTCCCGTTCGCCGGCGTAGATGGCATCGCGCGTGGCGTGCAATCCGGGGTAGCGCGGGAGGTCGGAGTCGTGGACATTCAGGATGCGAAACGCCGAAAGCAGCGGCTGCGTGATCACATAGAGGTAGCCGAGACAGACCACGGCGTCAGGGTGGAAAGGGCGCAGCATCGCGGCGGTCTCGGCGTCGAACGCCTCCCGCTCGGAGCGGCGCGGCGCGTGCCGGTCGAGCACGCAAACGACGTTCACGCGTTCGCGCAACGCCTCGAGGCCGGGCGCGCGATTCGTGCAGAGAACGGCCACATTCAACATATGCGCGGCAGCGGCTCGCCTTCCGGCTCGGCCAGCAGCCTCTTTCCGAATCCTGTGTCGAGGACGATCGAGCCCGGTCTCTCGGCGACACATGTGCCGATGATCGCGGCGCGCCGGCCGAGGGGATGTTGGTGGAGGCGTGCGAGGACGTCTTGAGCCGCGCCGGCGCGGACGCCGAGCAGCGCCTTCCCTTCGTTGGCGACGTGCAGAGGATCGATGCCGAGGAGCTCGCCGACGGCGCGAACCGCGGGAAGCACCGGCACGGCACGCTCGTCGAGCACGATCCCGACGCCGCTCTTGGAGGCCATCTCGTGCAACGCGCTGGAGACGCCTCCGCGGGTCGGGTCTTTCATCGCGGTCACGTCGCCGACGATCGTCGCGATCATCGAATTCATCGGTGCGACGTCGGAGAGGAGATCGCCGTCGATCTCGATCCCGTGACGCGCGGCCATCACCGCCAGGCCGTGCTCCCCGATGGAGCCGGTGACGATGATCCGATCGCCTGCGGAGAGGCCGTTGTCGCGGACGAGCGTCCGCGTGAGGCCGATGCCGGTCGTGTTGATGACGATGCCGTCGAGCTCACCGCGGCCCATGACTTTGGTATCGCCGGTGACGACCGGCGCGTTCGACTCGATGCAGGCCTCGACCATCGAGCGCTGGATGACCTCCAGCCACTCGAGCGAGAACCCTTCCTCGAGGATGACACTGCAGGTCAGGCCGAGGACGCGCGTGGCGCCCATCATCGCCAGGTCGTTCACCGTCCCGCTGATGGAGAGCCGGCCGATGTCGCCGCCTGGAAAGAAGATCGGGTGGATGACGTGCGAGTCGGTGGTGATGACCAGCCAGTCGTCGCCGAGCTTGATCGCGGCGCCGTCATCCATCGCGGAGATGCCGACGCCCCCATTCAATTCATGCTGCGGCAGCGTGGCGAAGTCGCGGACGAAGACTTTCTCGATCAGCGCGCGCATCGCCCGGCCGCCGCCGCCCTGTTTCAAAGCCACGCGGTTCATGCGCTTGCCTCCAGGTCGGGCACGCCCCCGTAGAGATGCCAGATCTTGCACGTGCCTTCGTTCGACACCATGCACGCGCCGATCGGGTTCTCGGGAACGCATTCGCGGTTGAACAGGCGGCAGTCGCGCGGATTGCGGATGCCGGCCATGATGTCGCCGCAGATGCACTGCCGCGCCAGCGCCGGCGGCGCGAAGTCCCAGAGCGAAGGCAGATCGATCGTGAAGCGCTTGCGCGCGTCGACGTGCGCGAACTCGTCGCGCAGCCGAAGGTTGCCGTTCGGCACGTGAGCGATGCCCCGCCAGCGTCCGCCGATCGGGCGGAAGACGCGCCAGAGCTGTTCCTGCGCGGCGAGGTTGCCCTCGCGCGTCACGCAGCGGGGGAACATGTTCACGACCCGCGGCGTCTTCGCGAGGATGAGATCCACGAGCTCGACCAGCCCGGCCAGGATGTCCATCGGCTCGAATCCGGCGATGACCACCGGAACTCGATTGCGTTCGACGAACGGCTCGAACACCGCCGAGCCGGTGATTACCGCGGCGTGGCCCGCGGCGAGAAATCCTTCGATGCGCGAGCCGGGCATCTCCGCGACGATCTCCATCACTGGCGGGATGTATTTGTGCGCCGACAGAACGGAGAAGTTCGGCGGCGGATCGTCGAGGATCACCGCCGCGGTGGCGACCGCCGTCGTCTCGAAACCGCTGGCGAAGAGCACGACCTCGTCGGTCGTGTTGCGCGCGATCTCCACGGCTTGCCTGGGGCTGTAGATGATGTCGATCTTTGCGCCGTCCGCTTGCGCGTCGGCGAGCGAGGCAACGGTGCCGGGCACGCGCAGCATGTCTCCGAACGTGGCCAGACGCACTCCCTGCCGGGCCAGCAGCACCCCTTCGTCGACCTCGGGGACGTCGGTCACGCACACCGGGCATCCCGGTCCCATGATCACGTCGAGCGCCTTTGGGAAAAGCGACCGCAGACCAAACTTCGCGATGGCCTGCTCGTGACTGCCGCAGACATGCATCACCGCGGCGGGACGATCGAGTTGCTCCACGAGCCGCTTCAATGTCGCGGCCATCGCGTGCGCGAGCGCCGGATCGCGAAACTGCAGCGGCGTGTCGATCACGAGGTTCCCTTCATCGCCCCACTGATCTCCCCGCGGACGTCGCTGGTCATCAGGTCAGCGTCGTCACCGCCGAGGAGCATTTCGTACAGGGCCAGCGTCTCTTGCACCGACTCTGGTGGAATGCGCCGGATGGCGAAGCCGACATGGTTGAGGATGTAATCGCCCGGTGCGACCGGCTCATCGACGATGTCGAGACGTACGTCCTTGCGCACGCCCCAGAAGTCGACCGTGGCGGTGAACTCGCGTACTTCGATGACGCGGCCCGGGACACCTAAACACATGCGAACGCCTCCTGTTCGAGCACCCCGGCGCGCAGCTTTGCCTCGGCGATGAATGCCTGGCCGAGAGCGATCCCGCCGTCGCCCGGGGGAACATCGCGATTCATGAACACGCGCGCATCGGGCTGCAGCGCGTCGAGGATCGATTCGGCCAGACGTGCGTTCTGGAAACAGCCTCCGCTGAGCACCACCGGCAGATCGCCGTGCGCCGTGAGCGCGGCGCGTACGATCTCGACCGTCGTCGCGGCGAGCGTGTTGTGAAAGCGGCCGGAGATCGCCGCAGGCGAGCATCCGGCGAACAGGTCATCGACGACGCCACGCACGATCGGACGGGGATCGATTTCCCACGGCGCGGCGCCGTCGCGGATGACGATCGGATAGCATCCGCGCTCCGCGTCGTCGGCGATCAGGTTCCAGAGGAACGCGACCTCGCCTTCGTAACGGGCGACCGGCATGCCGAGGACCAGCGCGCCGACGGCATCGAAATAGCGTCCGACGCCGCGCGCAGGAGTGGTGTTGAAGTTGCGCGCGATCATGCGCCGCACGCCCTCGACGTCCGTGCTCGAGAGCTGGCGGAAGAGCGGGATCGCCTGCAGCGGCGCGCAGTCGCCGAAGGCGTCGCCGAGCAGCGCGAGGGCCGCGCGCCACGGCTGGCGGATGGCCTGATCTCCACCGGCGAGCGCGATCGGACGGAACGTCGCGAAGCGCTCGAAGCCATCGTACGTGGCGATCAGAATCTCGCCGCCCCAGGATGTGCCGTCCGTCCCGAAGCCGGTGCCGTCGTAGGCGACGCCGACGACGGGCCCCTCCAGTCCATGTTCGGCCATGACGCTGGCGATGTGGGCGTGATGGTGCTGCACGCCGATCGTCTGCATCCCCTGCTGCGCGAGGGCATAGCGCGTCGAGAAATAGTCGGGATGGAGATCGTGCACGAGGATCCGCGGCGTGGTACCGACGAAGTCCTTCATCCGTTCGATCGCCGTTTCATACGCGTGCAGCGTCGCGACCGATTCGAGGTCGCCGATGTGCGGGCCGAGGAATGCGCTGTTGCCCGCCGCGATACAGAACGTGTTCTTCAGATGCGCACCGCAGGCGAGGATTGGCTCGGCGAAGGAACGCCGCGTTTCGATCGCCCGGGGAACGAAGCCGCGCGCGCGGCGGAGGAGGACCGGCGCGCGGCCGATCATGCGCACGACGGAATCGTCGACGCGCGTCACGATCTCACGGTCATGGAGGAGGAAGAGGTCGGCGATGTCGCCGAGCTGCGCGAGTGCGTCTGCGTTGCTGGTGACCATCGGCTCGTCCGAGACGTTGCCGGAGGTCATGATCAGCGGTACGCCCGCCTCGCGCATGAGGAGGTGATGGAGTGGCGTATACGGAAGGAAGAGACCGATCAGCGGCTCGTGGCGGCCTTTCGCCAGGACGATCGGCCGTTCGGTGGAAACGAGCAGCGCGCGCTCTTCGTCGCCGAGCAGGGCCAGCGTTTCGGCCTCCTCGAGATCGCGCACCATCACCGCGAACGGCTTCGTCTCGCGATGCTTGCGCTCGCGCAGGCGCTGCACGCTGGCCGGCGACGAGGCATCGCAGGCGAGATGGAATCCGCCGAGGCCTTTGACGGCGACGATGAAGCCGGCGCGGATGGCCCGGGCCGCGAATTGAATCGGACTGTTGGTGGAGATTTCCTGGCCGCGAGGCGTCACGGCGACGAGCCGCGGACCGCATTCGGGACACGCATTCGGCTGCGCGTGGAATCGGCGGTCGAGCGGCGAGTCATATTCACGCCGGCACGCCGCACACATCGTGAACGGCGCCATCGACGTGCTGGCCCGATCGTACGGCGCGCCGGAGACGATCGAGTAACGCGGCCCGCAGTTCGTGCAGTTGATGAAGGGATAGCGAAAGCGGCGGTCCGCCGGATCGAACATCTCGCGCAGGCAGTCGTCGCAGGTCGCGAGATCGGCGGGGATGGAGACGCTTCGCTCGCCCGCGGCAACGCTCGCGTCGATCGTGAACGACTCTTGGCCGGCAGAGGCGATGGACGTCGACGTCACCGAGAGCACGCGCGCGGCCGGAGGAGCGTCGCTTCGCAGCGCGGCCACAAAGCGCTCCAGCGCTTCATCGATCCCGTAGGCGTCGATCGAAACGCCGCGCGAGTGATTCCACACCCTCCCGCCGATGCCGATGTGCGTCGCGAGCTGGTAGACCCACGGCCGGTATCCGACCCCCTGGACCGTTCCTCGGATTTCGATGTGAAGACCGGCTCGAGTCATGCGCTCAAGGTACGCACGGCGGGAACATCGCGAGATGCCGATGGACACAAGGGCCGGTGACGATCGTCACCCGGCGCACTGTCGGGGAACGCGGCGAAGGTTGCGCGCGCTGCGCACACTGAGGTCATGACCACGAAAATCGCCATCGTCTACGCATCGAGCCACGGCCACGTTCGTGCGATCGCGGAGGAACTGGCGGACATCGCGGCCATTCGCCGCGTCGAATGCGTCGTCAGTAACGTGAAGTCGGTGCGAGGATCCGTATTGGACGACTGCGACGCCGCGGTGATCGCCGGCTCGGTCCACTTCGGACGTCACGCCGGCGCGCTCCGGCGATTTGTCGCGCGCAAGCTCGCGCGGTTCGCCGAGATCCCGTCCGCCTTCGTGTCGGTCAGTGGTGCCGCGGCTTCGCTGGACGGCCGCGCGAAAGCTGATGAATACATGAGCAACTTCGTGCGCGTCACCGGGTGGCGGCCCGATCTTTACCTTTCGGTCGCCGGAGCCGTGCTCTATACGAAGTACGACCCGATCACGCGGATGATGATGAAGTTCGCGTCGCGGACCGCGGGCCGCGACACGGACACCTCCTGCGATTACGTGTACACGAACTGGACGGAAGTCGATCAGTTCATGCACGGGTTCATCGATATGCTGGAGCGCCACGCCCGCGCGGTGCAGGAGAGCATCCTCGCGCGGGCGTGAGTTGTGTTTTCATGGCGTCACCGCCACTTTCATCACACCGTCGCGCCGCTCGCCGAAAACCCTGTATGCCTCGTTGATGTCGGCGAGCCTGAAACGATGCGTGATCAGCGGACGGAGATCGAGACGGCTGCTGCGCACCATGTCGATCAGGCGGCGCATCCGTTCCTTCCCGCCCGGGCAGAGCGTCGTCACGATGCGGACATCGGCCAGGCCGGCGCCGAACGCGTCATACGGAATCTCGAGCTTGCCGGAGTAGACGCCGAGACTGGAGAGCGTGCCGCCGGGACGGAGAACGCGCAGCGCGTTTTCGAACGTCTGCTGCGTGCCGAGCGCTTCGATCGCCACGTTGACGCCGCCGCCCGTGAGACGGCGGATCTCCGTGACGACATCGACTTTGCGGTAGTCGAGCACCACGTCGACGCCCATCTTCTTCGCCATGGCGATGCGCGCGTCGTCGCCGTCGACGCCGATGACCATCGACGCGCCGAGCAGGCGTGCGCCGACGGACGCGCAGATGCCGATCGGCCCCTGTGCAAACACCGCCACCTTGTCGCCGAGAGTGACCTCGCCGGATTCCGCGCCGCTGATGCCGGTCGAGGCGATGTCGGCGAGGAGGACGACCTGCTCGTCGGTGAGCTCGTCCGGGATCTTCGCCATGTTCGCCTGCGCATTCGGCACGAGGAGGTACTCGGCCTGCGCGCCGTTGATGGTGTTGCCGAAGCGCCAGCCGCCGAGGGCTTCGCAGTCGTTGCCGTGCCCGCATTGCGAATGGTGGCCGGAGAGACACGCCAGGCACTGACCGCAGGGCGTGATCGCGCCGACCAGCACGCGATCGCCGATCTCGTATCCGGTGACCCCGAGTCCGAGCTCGGCGATGACACCGACCGGCTCATGTCCGATGACGAGTCCCGGCTGCACCGGATACTCGCCTTTGACGATGTGCAGATCCGTCCCGCAGATCGTGGTGGTCGTGACGCGGATCAGCGCCTGGCCGGGGCCGGCGTGCGGACGGGGGACCGTTTCCACGCGGATGTCGCCGACGCCATGGAAGACCGTGGCGCGCATGGTTTTGGTGGCAAAAGCTTTCGTTTCTTCGAGGGGCGGGGTGAGTGTTGCGGTCATGGTGGACCTCCGTATCCATGATTCGTCGCAACGCACGCGCCATCAGCGAGAACGCGCATGGTCAGGTGTGAGAGTTGTCACTGCCGCGCGTCAGATCTACGCGAGCAGGCGCATCGGTGTGCGTTTCGCCAGCTCGCAGAGAACCGCATCCCCGGCCCGCGGCACCGCGGCCGCGACGGCGGATGAGAGTGTCATCCCTCCCTCCAGCGTCTCCGGCACGATCCCGACCAGCACCACGTCCGCCGGCGCGGTGCCGGCGAACTCGAGCACGATCATGGCGTCGTTGATCGACGGTTCGTGCGGGCTGATGCGGATACCCGGCGGGGCGGCGAGGATCTCTTCGCGGGTGAACAGGCGGATCGTGCCGGGTGGGGCGTCGGCGACGATGGCGTCGATGAAGATCACGGTGTCGTAGCCGGCGAGGTAGGAGGGGAGATCGAGCGAAGGGGTGCCGAGGTCCTCGATCGTGACCTCGGCGGGGACACTGTAATTAGAGGATAGAAAACGGACGACGGCGGGCCCGACGCCGTCGTCGCCCATCAGGATGTTGCCGATTCCGTAAACGGCTGTTTTCACAGCACCTTCACGCGCGCGATGTTGTTGCCCGCGGGGTCGAACGTGTGGACCGCACAGGCCATGCAGGGGTCGAACGAGTGGATGGTGCGCAGGACTTCGAGAGGGTGCTCGGCGTCGGCGATCGGGTTCTGCAGCAGCGAGGCTTCGTACGGGCCGGGGGTGCCGTCGGTGTCGCGCGGGCTGGCATTCCAGGTGGTGGGGACGACGGCCTGATAGTTCTTGATCGCGCCGTTCTCGATCACGACCCAGTGCGAGAGCGTGCCGCGCGGCGCTTCGTGGAAGCCGACGCCTTCGATCGTTCCTTTCGGGAACTCTGGCTTGTTGTAGATCGTGGTGTCGCCTTTGAGGATGTTGTCGGTCAGAAGCTGCCACTGTTGCATGGCCAGTTCCGACAGCACGGCGGCGCGGACGGCGCGTGCGCCGTGCCGGCCGAGCGTGGAGTGAAGCATTGCCGGGGTGGCCTTCACGCCGGCGATCGCGGAGATCTTCTCGAGCGCGGCGTCGGTCCACTTCTTCATCAGCGGATTTCCCGACGCGTACCCGACCAGCACGTTGGCCAGCGGGCCGACCTGTGCAGGCTTCCCGTCATACCGCGGGGCCTTGACCCATGAATACTTCTTGTCCTCGTGCCAGTCGGTGAAGTTGGGTTCGGTCTCGCCTTTCCACGGGTGAAGCGCGCTGTCTTTGTACCAGGCGTGCGCGGTGTCTTCGGTGACGGCCCTGCGCCACGTCTCGTCCTTCTGGCCGGTGATGGGGACGAGCTTCGAGAGGTCGCCATTGGGGATGAAGCCGCCGGGAAGCGTGAACTTCGTGTTCTTGCCGTCGAGCGGGAGGTCGGGGACGGAGAGATAGTTCGTCACTCCGGCGCCGTACGAGAACCAGTCCGGATAGAAGCCGGCGATCGCGCAGACGTCGGGAACATAGACGTTCTGGACGAACGACACGATCTTCTCGAGGAGCGATTTCATCTGATAGAGGCGGTCGACGTTCAGCGCAGCGGGGCTGTCGACGTTGATCGCATTGGCGACGCCGCCGACGGCGACGTTCTGGATGTGCGGTGTCTTCCCGCCGAGCATGGCCACGACCTGGTTTGCATATCGCTGGTACTCGAGCGCCTGCAGGTAGTGGGAGACGGCGAGCAGGTTGACCTCCGGCGGGAGCTTCATCGCCGGATGGCCCCAATACCCATGCGCGAAGGGGCCGAGCTGGCCGCTGCCGACCAGGCCCGCGACGCGCTGTTTGACGGCTTCCATCTGCTTCACCGAGTTCTCCGGCCAGTCGGAGAGGCTCTCCGCGATCGATGCCGCTTTCTTCGGGTCCGCCTTCAGCACCTGGGTCACGTCGACCCAGTCGAGCGCCGACAGTTGATAGAAGTGAACGACGTGATCGTGCAAGGCGTGCGCAATCAGAATCAGGTTGCGGATGTACTGCGCATTGAGCGGGATCTCGAGATCGAGCGCGTCTTCGACGGCGCGCACGGATGCGAGCGCGTGCACGGTCGTGCAGACGCCGCAGAAGCGCTGCGTGAAGAGCCACGCCTCGCGCGGGTCGCGTCCGAGGAGGATGCGCTCGATGCCGCGGAACATGGTCGAGGAGGCCCAGGCCTTCTGCACTTTTCCGTTGCCGACTTCGACGTCGATGCGGAGGTGGCCTTCGATGCGGGTGATCGGATCGATCGTGACTCTGCTCATGCCGTTGTCTCCTTGAGGCTCCGTCCGCCGAGAATGGGGAACTTGCGCACGATCGCGACGTAGAGGGCGAGCTCCATCGCGATCAGCCCGATGCTGATGAACATCTCCTGAATGGAAGGGAAGTAGTGCCAGCCCGTTCCCGGCTGGAAGGCGACGAGGAAGGTGTCCAGGCGATACAGGCCGCCGGCGAGGGCGGTGCACATCGCGCCGAGAAAGAGGTTGCCGAGATTCACGCGGCGCGAGGTGAGGAGGATCACCGCCGGCAGCAGCCAGAGTACGGTCTCGATCCAGAAGATGACGCCGTGGAAATCGAGCTGCGTGGTCAGTCCGAGGCGGCCGCGTACCGCGAGATCGACGAAGCGGAGGCTCACGAACGCGATGCCGACTGCCACAGCCACCTTCTGCAGGATGGCCAGCATCGGCGTCTCCGGTTCGCGGCGGAACGCAGCCGATGAGAATACGGACTCGAAGACGACGATCGCGTAGCCCATGGCCAGGCAGGTGAGGAGGAAGAGCAGCGGCAGCAGCGGCGTGTTCCAGAGGGGATGGAGCCGCGGTCCGGCCAGGAGCATCATCGTGCCGAGCGACGACTGGTGCATCGTCGGCAACAGCATGCCGAGGGCGATGATCCAGATCAGCGCGCGGTCGAGGATGGGAATCGTCCGCCGCGCGAATCGCTGCAGGAGCGGCGGTCCTGAGTCCTTGAAGCGCGCCAGGAACGCCGGCGCGAGCTCGATCCACAGCACCACGACGTAGGTCATGATGCAGAGCGCGACTTCGAGCAGCGCGGAGTTGAGGTTCCAGCTCCAGAAGTAGAGCGGGATCTTCCACATCAGCCACGGGCGTCCGAGATCGATGGCCACGGAGAGGCCGGCCATCGTGTAGCCCAGGGCGCTGGTGAGAATCGCCGGGCGGATCAGCGGATGGTACTTGCCGCGGTTGAAGATGTAGACGACCAGCGCGAGCGCATAGCCGCCGCAGGCGAGGGCGGTGCCGGTCACCACGTCGAGCGCGATCCAGAGGCCGAGCGGATAGCCGTCGGAGAGGGCGGTCGTGGCGCCGAGTCCGGCGAAAAAGCGCCAGAGGATCAGCAGGCCGCCGACCGCGCTGAGCGCGAGCAGGACCATGAAGCCGGGGGTCAGCAGCTTTCCGCCGACCGGACGGACGTCGCTATTCATCTTGCTTCCTCCGGTTCCGGAACGCGACCGCGCCGAGGATTCCATACAGAGCGATCGGCGCGATGAAGCCTTTGTAGACGCCGTGCTGCACGGTCTGCTGCGTGTGCGGTACGGACTGCTCGTCGTTGAAGCGGAAGCCGAGCTTTTCGAAGGGAACGTGCGAGAGGTAGAGCACCTGCGTGCCGCCGAGCTCACGCTCGCCGTAGATGTGCGGGACGTATTTGCCCGGTTCGGCGGCCAGGCGCGCACGGGCGTCGGCGAGGAGGGAGTCGTAGCGGCCGTAGATCACGGCGCCGCGCGGACAGACCTCGCTGCACGCCGGCTGCTTTCCTTCCGCGAGGCGGGTGCGGCACAACTCGCACTTGACGATCTTCGGTGCTTTCTTCGACCACTCGAATTTCGGGACGTTGAACGGGCAGGCCGCTTCGCAGTAGCGGCAGCCGACGCACAGGCTCGGGTCGTAGGAGACGATCCCGAACTTTCCCTTCTGCAGCGCGCCGAGCATGCACGCGCCGACGCAGGCGGGGTCGACGCAGTGCATGCACTGTTTCTTGACGTACGAGACTTCGTTCGCGCCGTCATCGCGATAGAGCTGGATGACGTTCTTCGTGTACTCGTTCAAGCCTTCCGGCGCGTCATAGAGACCGCCGCCGTATCCGTCGACGTCCGCGGGCTTTTCGTTCGCTTCCTTGCACGCCACGACGCAGGCTTTGCAGCCGATACAGCGGGTGGTGTCGTACAGCAGTCCTACCGCGTCATCGGGCACGGTGCGTTTCGCGCGCGCTTCCGCATCCGTGGTGGGGATCAGCGTGAGCGTTGCCGCCGCGGCGAGACCCTTGAAGAGAGACCTGCGATCGGTGTGCATGGCTACTCCTCATCACTCTTCGACATCGAGCGTGAAGCCATCACCCCGGCACCGATGAGCGCTCCTCCGATCACGCCCGCCGTCGCCGTCGCCAGAGGACTGATTCTCTTCCCCTCGGCCGTTACATTCGGATACGTGTCGGGCGGATAGGGCCGCAAGATGTCGGCCGTGGCGTGGAGCGGTACGGTGAAGGCGATCCCCTTCTCCGTGCAGCCGACGCACGGATGTCCGATGCCGATCGGCCAGGCGTCGACGACTTCGTTGAAGTGGCGCGTGGAGCAGGGGGCGTGGGTGACCGGTCCTTTGCAGCCGAGCTGATAGAGGCACCAGCCGCTGCGATGACCTTCGTCGCCGAACTGCTTCGCGAAGCGGCCGGCGTCGAAGTGCGCGCGGCGCGGGCAGTGATCGTGGATGGTGCGGTCGTACGCGAACTTCGGACGCCCGAAGGCATCGAGTTTCGGCGGTTTGCCGGTCGCGGCGTATTCGAGGACCGTGGCCAGCAGCACGTACGGATTCGGCGGACAGCCGGGTAGATTCACGACCGGCTTGCTCTTGATGATCGAATCGACGCCGGTGGCGCCGGTGGGATTGATGTTGCTCGACGGGACGCCGCCCCACGACGCGCATGAGCCCATGGCGATGACCGCGGCCGCGTGCGCGCCAACGTCGCGGAGCATGTCGATCCCGTTACGCCCGGCGATCTTCAGGTACGCGCCCTGGTTGCCGGTGGGGATCGAGCCTTCGACGACGAGCACGTACTTGCCGTCGTTCTGCTTCATGGCATCGCGCAGCGCGAGCTCGGCGTCGTGTCCCGACGCCGCCATCACGGTCTCGTGATAGTCGAGCGAGATGACGTCGAAGATCAGCGAGGCGAGGTCGGGCTGCGAAGTGCGCAGGAGCGTCTCGGTGCATCCGGTGCAGTCCTGCATGTGCAGCCAGATGACGGATGGTCTTCGCGCGGCGCCGATGACCTGCGCGACGGCCTCCGGGGTGAGAAAGTCGGTGATGGCCAGTCCGAACGGTGCGACGACCATCAGCTTTCCGCAGAAGGTCATGAAGTCGCGGCGGCTGGTGCCGGTCTGCTTGAGTCTTTGCGCGATCGTGCTCATGAGGGAAATGTAGCGGGACGTTCGCGGCGGGGGGGTAGCAGGGGCCACGACGCGTGGTGCGTCAGCGCACCACGCGTTGTGAGGTCAGTTCGCTTTGGCCAGCGTCATCGCCACGGTGGCGCCCGCGACGACTCCGTCGACGGCGGCGCGCGGATCGGCTGGATCGTTCGTGCCGGCATCGCCGTCGGAATCGAGACGCGCTTCGAGACGCAGCTTGTCCGGCAGCGCGGCACCCATCATGCTGTCGCCGGCTCCGAAATCGATGGTGATCGGAAACGCATTCGTCTCGATCCGTTTGACGGCCACCGGATGGCCGGCCTCTCCGCCGCGCGCGATCACATAGACGATGCCGCTCTTGACGGACGATGCAGGATCGAGCTCGAGGGTCAGGCGGATCGGTTGCGAAGCGGATTGCGTGGCCGAGCCCATGTTCTTCATCGGCGGATGGTCGGGCGGCAACTGGGCGGGCGGTTTCTGCATTTCGGCGAAGACGCCGCGGAGTTGTTTCTCTTCTTCGGGATGCTGCCTGATGGCCGCCTCGATGGCGGCGTTGGCGGCCTCTCTGTCGCCGGACTGCGTGCGTACGGACGCGAGCGCGACCCAGGCATCGAGCAGTTTCGGATCGCGCTGTGTGGCCTGTTCGAGCTGTGCGCGCGCCTGATCGAGCTCTCCGCGCGCCATCCGGGCCACGGCGTTGTACGTCAGGGCACGCGGCTCGTCGGGCTGCTGGTCGAGCACCGCCTTCGTCAAGTTGTAGACCGCGGTCAGGTCGTTGCGCGAGAACGCGTCCTTTGCCTGCGCGAGGCTCTGCTCGACGTTGGCCGGAGCATTGCGCTCGCGGGCGAAGGTGGAACCGTAGTAGACGATCCCGACCGCGGCCAGCGTGCAGGCCACGCCCCACCCGAATCCGCTCGCCGCGCTTCGTGGGCGCGGCGCCGGGCTCTCGTTGGACGTTGCGGCTGGGAGGTGATCGAGCGCCCGGAGAACTTCCGCGGTCTCGCTCTCGAGCGAGGTGCGCTCGTCGTCCGTGACGTCGTCGCCGAGGTCGCGGAGCTGCTGCACGAGCGCGTCGCGGCGGGCTTCGAGGTCACGGCGCTTGCCGTTCGCCGACGCTTTGCGCCGGCGCGATGCGAAGAAGACCAGCAGGCCGAGAACGAGTCCGGCGGCGAGGATGGCGAGAGCGCTCGCCCAGTCAGTGGAGGGGTTCATGACGTAGTTCCTTTCACGAGGTTGCGAACGCGTGCGACGTCGGGATCGATCTTTTTCGTTCGGGGTGCCGCGGCGAGTCTGCGCAGCATGATGGCCACGATGGCGATGCCGAAGACCAGCGCGGCGATCGGCAGAATCCAGATGACAGGGCTTCTCGGCTGAAGGAGCACGAACTCGCCGTACGAATGGACGAAGTAGGTCTCGATCTGTTCGCGCGTGTAGCCGCGCTCGAGCATCGAGTGCACTTCCGTCTTCATGTTGACCGCCATCTCGGATGGCGAGTCAGCGATGGAGAGTCCCTGACACACCGGACAACGCAGGCCGGATGCGATTTCCTGCGTGCGCCGCGCGAGCGCGTCACCATGCAGCGGAACGCCCTGGGGTGCGCCCTGTGGTGCGCCGATGAGGAGTAGAACGAGGGCGACGATCATCGCAGCACCTCCGCGAGATACGACTGCAGTTGTTCCTGGGTGATGGGGCCGTCGTGTTTCGCGACGATCGTCCCGTGCGCATCGATGATGAAGGTCTCGGGCACGCCGCCGACGCCGTACGCGATAGCGGTCTTTCCTCGGTCGTCGATCACGGTCGGATACGCGGAGCCGCGTTTGCGCAGGAAGTCCTGGATCTTCGCTTCGTCATCCTGAAAGACGACGCCCAGGAACTGCACTTCGGGATGCGCGCGCGCCGTTTCGTTGAGGACGGGATGTTCTTCCCAGCAGGGGCCGCACCACGTCGCCCAGAAGTTCAGGACGACCGGTTTGCCGCGGAAGCTCGCGATGTCGACGGTTTCGCCGGTGCCGACGGTCTTCAGCGCGAAGGCCGGCGCGGCCTGGTGGACGAGCGGCGAATCGATGTGCTTCGGATCGCGTCCGAGGCCTGCCATCAGCACGGTAACCAGGGCGGCCGTGATGACGGCGCCGGTGGAAAGGACGAAGCGGTTCATACGGCCAGCCCCTCACCCGAGCCCTCTCGCCGCAACGCGGGGAGAGGAGTCATGCGGGGTAGCCGCACGAGCGCGATCACGCCGCCCGCGGCCATCATCAGCACCGCGAGCCAGATCCACGAGACCAGCGGCGTCACGATGAGCAGCAGTCCCGCGCGATTCGGTTCGAGGCTGGCGATCGAGATGTACAGATCGCCGCCGATCGTGGAGTGCACGTCGGGCGTGCCGATCGGCTCGCGCATCATTTCGTAGTGATTCATGCGCGGCTCGAGCGTCGTCACCGCGCGTCCGTTCTTCGTCACGCCGATGCGTGCAATCGACGACGTGCGATGCGGCTCGCTGCGCTCTTCCGTTCCGGTGAACGTGACGGTGTATGCGCCGATCGTCGCCGACTGGCCCTGCTGCAACACGACTTCGCGTTGCACGCGCATGGTGCTGGAGATGGCGATGGCCACGACGGCGATGGCAACGCCGAGATGGATCACATACGCGCCGACGCTGCGGCGGCTGTGGCGCAGCTTTGCCAGCTGCACGATGGTCACCTGCAGCGCGTAGCCGCCGGCGAACAGCGTGACGATCGTCCACGGATTGCGAGCCCCGAACACCACGCCGAGCACCGTGAGCGCGGCTCCGCCGACGATCGGCGGCAGGAGCGCGCGGCGGATGTCTTCGCGCGCCGCCCGTCCCCACGGCAGCGCGGGTCCGATGCCGAGGAGGAACAACAGGGCCACGCCGAGCGGCACGACCATCGAGTCGAAGTACGGCCGGCCGACGCTCATCTGCTTTCCGTTCACCGCCTCGACGACGAGCGGGAAGACCGTGCCGACGAGCACTGTGAACGTGAACAACACCAGCAGGAGGTTGTTGATCAGGAACGTTCCTTCGCGGCTGACCGGCGCGTCGATGCGCCCGTCGTTTTCGAGCGTGTCGATGCGCAGCGCGAGTAGCGTCACGGAGCCGATCAGCACGGCCGCGAGGAACACGAGAATGGTCGGGCCGATCGCGCTCTGGGTGAACGAGTGGACGGAGTTGAAGACGCCGGAGCGCGTCATGAACGTGCCCAGGACCGTCAGGAGGAAGCTGGCCTGGACGAGCGTCAACGTCCATCCTTTGAGGACGCCGCGCCGCTGCATCACCATCGCGCTGTGCAGCGCGGCGGTGGCGGTGAGCCACGGCAGGAGCGATGCGTTCTCGACCGGATCCCAGGCCCAGTAGCCGCCCCAGCCGAGGACTTCGTACGCCCACCAGCCGCCGAGCATGATGGCGATGGAGAGGAAGATCCACGACAGCAGCAGCGAGTTGCGCATCGCGCGGATCAGCGTCGGGCCGATCTTTCCGCGCAGCAGCGCGGCCACGGCGAACCCGAACGGGATGGTCATGCCGACGTAGCCGAGGTAGAGCAGCGGCGGATGCGCGACCATCAGGACGTGGTTCTGAAGCAGCGGATTCGGACCGGGGCCGTCGAGCGGCGCGGGCGAGATCGTGAGAAACGGATTGGCCGGGCCGGCGATGAGGAAGCTGAAGAACGCGCCGCAGGCGAGCCAGGTACCGATCGCGTAAGGCATCGATTCTTCGTTGCCGCGGCTGGAGAAGCGCGTTGCCGCGGCGATGTAAATGCCGAGGACGAGACCCCAGAAGAGGATCGAGCCTTCGAGCGACGACCAGAGGCTGACGATCGTCACCCACACCGGCACGGAACGCGAGCCGACGTGCGCGACGTACGAGACGCTGAAGTCGTGCGTGAGCAGCGCGTGCTCCATGACCAGCGTGGCCAGGAGCATCAGCGCGCCGAACGCGTACGCGAGGCGCTTCGACCAGCGCAGGCCCTCGTCGGAACGCTTCGCGCCCGACGCGAACCCGAGGAGCGCACCGGCCGTGGAGACGAGGAGCGCGCCGAGAATGAGCAGGCGCCCGAGGGCGGCGGTGGCGATCACAACCCCTCCGTGCTGCGCATGAGCTTCTCGAGCTCCTTGCCGTTCGTCGGATGCCCGGCTTTCGGCGCCTGGTATTGGTTGTTGTGCGAGACCATGAGCCTGTGCGACTCGAACGAGCCGCCGCGGGTCATCGTCCCTTCGACGACGACGCCGATGTTGTCGCGGAACATCTGCGGCGGCACGCCGGACGACTTCACGTGCACGACCGCGCCGGCATCCTTGACGTCGAACTCCACGCCCGTCGTCCCGGGACGATGCCGGATCGAGCCGGTGGACACCATCCCGCCCAGACGGATCGTCGCGCCGTACGCCTTATTGCCGGCGGCGCGAAGATCGGTAGGCGTCCAGTAGTAGACGAGGTTGTCGTTGATGCCGCCGGCGGCAATGGCGAGGAAGGCGAGTGCGGCGACAGCAAGAGCGAGGATGACGAAACGGCGCGTTTTGCGGCGCATGACGTCTGAGGCGGAAGGCTCGGGTTTCATGTACCCCATGGTGTGGCGTGACGCGGGCAGGGGCGGGGTCGGGAGTCACGGGACCGCGTGACGGTTGTCACTCCTCTCCACCGCCCGCGATCATCGGCGTCTCAATAGAGCGCCTGCGACGGCTCTCCGATGCCGCGAACGAGTTCGGCGGATGGCTTGCGCGGCGCTGTGTCGGGGCGATCGATGACGCGATTCGGGAAGCGCCGCCGGAAATCCTCGACGAGCTCGCACGTCGCGCAGACGGCAACCGAATGTTCGAGGATGCGCGGCAGATCCTCCGCCGCGATGTCTTTCCATTCGCGCAACTCGCCGTCGGGAGCGAGCAATGCCGGGACGACGACGCCGCCGATCTCGTGTATCGGCCGCGCGCAATAGGAGCAGGCGTGTTGCGCGTACCAGCGCGCGACGACGTTGCGCACCAGCGTCTCCTCGGGCGCCGCTTCGATCTGCGGCGCGCAGGCCTGGTCGCAGCCGGCGCGTTCCGGCCAGCGCGAGCAGGCGGTGACGACGAAGCGCGGCTGCGCGGCGATCCACGTGCCCGCGGCAAGGGCCGCGTTGATCTCCGTGCTCACCGGAAGGTGTGTCTCAGGACAGGTCACGAGACGCTTGCCTCGATACCTCACGTACAGACCGATGAACACGACGGTCATCGCGACGAGCACCACGGCGGCGAAGATGAAACCGATACCTGTACCCATACTGGTGAATGTGGGCGCCGCCGTGCCGCCTGGCGGCGACCGCAATCACCGGGCAGGGTGTGCGTGGTCACACACAGGCGTTCGGCCGCGCGGTGCAATGCCGGTATGAGCCGCGTCGCCCTCCGCCCATTGGCCCTCCCGCCGGAACATGGAGCGTGGGCATTCCTGCTCGAGCCGATCGCGGTCGGGTTGCTGGTCGCACCATCCGTGAGCGGTGCCTTCATCGTGTTCGGCGCGTTTGCGGCGTTTCTCGCGCGGCATCCGCTGCTGCTCGCCCTGCGCGACCGAAAGAGCGGGAAGCGCTATCCGCGTACGGCGATCTGCGAGCGGCTGGCCCTCGGCTACGCGGTGCTCGCGGCGCTGGCGTTCTTGCAGGTCGGAATCAAGCCGATGCTGCCTCTCGTGGCGGCGCTGCCTCTCGCCATCATTCACTTCAGGAACGGTGGCCGCAGTCTCGCCGCCGAGCTCGCGGGCGCGATCGCCCCCGCTGCAACGGCCGCGGCGATCGCGATCGCCGGACGAGCGTCGTTGTTCACGGCGCTCGCACTCTGGTCGCTCCTCGCCGCCCGCGCGATCGTATCGGTTCTGTACGTTCGCTCCGCGTTGCGCGGCGAGTCGCGGACGGTCATGCTTGCCGCGCATGGTGCCGCGGTCGCCGTCGCCACGGCTCTCGCGTTCACACACGCCGTTTCGGCAGGCGCGGTCGTGGCGATGCTCGTGCTGCTCGCGCGCGCCGTGCCGAAACAGTCGCTCTCCGCACGTGGCGTCGGCATGCGCGAGCTCGCGTACGGAGCGCTGACGGTCCTGCTGATCGCTGTCTAGTATTCGACCCGCCGGAGACCTTCGGTCGGGCGCCACTCACCGATGCGGCTTGTAGGGTCGTCAGATAATGCCGTCCGCAATGCGGATCGAAGCCAGCAAGATCGTTTGTAACTCCGACGGGTTTGCGGTCATTGGGCGCGTGCATCAAGCATCGCTCTTGGAGGCAACGGATGGAGGCGAGGTGGTGGTCGATTGCTCGCGACTGACCTTCCTCGGCGCGAACATGTGTGCCCCACTGGCGGCCGCCCTCGCCGGAAGGCGCGCGCGTTTCCGTAACGTTTCGCCGGCGATCGAAGCGATTCTGGCGAAGAACCGTTTTATCAACACATCCGAATTGCGACTGGACACCTACGGCACAACGATCGCCTACCGACACTTCGATCCTAGCCAGCGCGACGAATTTCAGGAGTACGTCCACGCGCACTTCCGCGGCAAGGGACTGCCGAAGATGACCGTTGCTCTGATGCGCCGCTTCCGTGAGAGTCTGCACGAACTTTTCGAGAACGCTGTCGCGCACTCCGAAACCAAACTCGGCATCTTCGCTTGCGGCCAGTATTTTCCGAATCGGAACGAGTTACATTTCTGCGTCTCGGACCGCGGCGTGGGAATCCCGACTCGTGTTCGAGACTTCCTGAATACACCGATCAGCGCAACAGATGCTATCGAATGGGCTATGGAAGGACAGAATACGACGCGGTTAGTATCGGATGGATTGCCAGGCGGCCTCGGGCTGAAGGTTGTTCGCGAGTTCATCGCCATGAACGGCGGGTCGATCCGTGTCGCATCCAATGACGGCTATTGGTGGATGCGCGGCGCGAATGTTTTGACGAAGCGAAGGCTCACACCGGCCTTTCCTGGAACGACGGTTGATATCGAGATCAATACGGCCGATACTAGATCGTACGCACTGGCTAACGAAATAGACCCCAAGGGAATCTTCTGATGCCTGAGCTCGTGGAACTTGCACGTCTCGTCGGTGGATCCAGTTGCGTTTCATCGGATGACGGCCATGCCGTCTATCAGCGCATTGCCCGAAGTCTGGCCGCACACAACGAAGTCGTTGTCTCCTTCGCTGGCATCGAGGATGTCACGACCGCTTTTCTCAATGCCGCGATCGGGAAGCTCTACGGCGACTTTTCCGAAGACGAAATCCGCGCTCTTCTTCGCGTGGAGAACGCCGAGCCAGACCATCTTACGTTGCTGAAACGCGTGGTTGACCGTGCCAAGGACTTTTTCCGGGATCCGCCTGTGTACGAAGCGGCGGTGCGTGCTGGGATTGGTGAGTGAGCGCGCGCTACGACGTCACAACGCACCTGTTCGACAAGACTGCGGCGTACTTCATCGACGCTAACGTTTGGCTCTACGTTTTCGGACCAATGCCGCCGAGTGATTGGCGTTCTCGCGTTTACTCGAATGCATGGAAGCGATTACTAACCAGCGGTGCGAATGTGTTCATCGATGTCCTCGTTGCGTCCGAGATCATGAATCGTTGGGCGCGGATCGAGTATGCGCGTCTCGGCGGCGACGTAAAGTTCGGTTCGTTCAAGGACTTCCGGTCGACGCCAGACTTCCGCTCTGTTGCGAGCGATATCACCGCCACGTTGCGGAGCATCCTCAAGTACGCGAAGCGCACTGGGACGCCATTCGCGAACGTTAACCTCGAGGCGACGCTGAACGACTTCGCTGCTGGCACCATGGACTTTGTTGATTCGCTAATCTGCGAGTCGTGTCGCGCGAAGCCGTTCATCCTTATCACGCACGATGGGGATATGAAGGTAGACGGCGTCGACGTCGTTACCGGCAACAAGCGACTGCTCGGGTCGTAACTGGAGAAGGTGCTTTGGTAGTGGACGACGTTGTCTAGATCGCGAACGCGCCCAGGAAGTCGCTTCGCGACGGAACCGGGCCGGTGCCGCGCGCGCGGCGCTCGATGTCCTCGAGCTCGTCGAGCAGCGTCGGACGGCTCACTTCGTACAACACGCCCGTCGTGACCAGCTCCTGCTCATCCGTGAAGCGCAACGCCGACTCGCGGCGCGTCGCATCGTGATCGGGCGGCACGGGGCGCGTCTTCGCCCGGATCTCCTTGTGCTGTTCCTCGCCGCGCCACGTCACGCATGGCGAGAGGATGTTCAGGAAGGCGAAGCCGTGGTGGCGGATCGCGCGGGTCATCAGCTCCGTCGTTCCTTTGACGTCGCCCGAGAATCCGCGCCCGACCCACGATGCGCCGCAGGCGATGGCCAGCGCACAGGGATCGATCGCCGGATCGGGGTTGCCGTAGGTCGTCGACTTCGTCCTGTCGCCGGTGGGTGTGGTCGGCCCGGCCTGGCCTTTCGTGAGGCCGTAGATCTCGTTGTCCATCATGAAATAGGCGATGTCGACGTTGCGCCGCGCGGCATGCATGAAGTGATTGCCGCCGATGGCGAGGCCGTCGCCGTCGCCGCCCACGGCGACGACGGTCATGCGGGGAGCGGCGAGCTTCGCGCCCGTGGCGATCGGCAGCGCGCGCCCATGCAGCGAGTTCAGGCCGTACGTGTCGACGTAACCGGGCAGTCGCGAGGAGCAGCCGATGCCGGAGACGAGAATCGTTTCGTGCGGCTCGCATCCGGCCGCGGCGAGCGCGCGATGGACGGCGTTCAGCACCGCGAAGTCGCCGCAACCCGGACACCACACTGGTTTGAGATCGGTCTTGTAGCTGCTCATGCCGTCACCTCCTCGAGCACCGCGGTGGCCTCGATCACTTCCGACACCGAGAGCGGCTTGCCTCCCGAGCGTGCATGGACGCGTATGCCGCGCGGCAGCGTGACGAGCGAACGGAGATAGCGGTGGAACTGCTGTTCGAAGCTCAGCTCGATGATGACGATGCGCGCGCAGGAGTCGATGAACGTCTGCAGCTCGCGCGACGGCAGCGGGGCGAGGATGCGCGGCACGAATGCAGCGACTCCGGCGTCGTTCGCGTTCATGCGTTCGATCGCTTCGGCGACCGGTCCGGCCGACGAGCCCCAGCAGAGGATGCCGACTTCGGGATCGGAGACGCCGAAGCGCCGGAACAGCGGATACTTCCGTGCGACCGCATCCAGCTTGCGATAGCGCTTCTCGTTCATCCGTTCATGGGTGATGAACATCGAGCTCGGACGTCCCTCTTCGTCGTGCTCCAGACCGTTGGTCTGGTACATCCCGCCGGCGATGCCGGGCACGCTCATCGGCGAGACGCCGTCATCGGTCATCGCGTAGCGCCGATAGGAATCGTCCGGCTCCTGCGGAACGTCCCGCCGCACCACGTCGTGAACGAGTGAAGCGGAGTCGATGGTCTCGCGGCGTTGCGCGATGAGCTGATCCGACAGCACGATCACTGGCAACTGGAACTCCTCGGCGATGTTGAACGCGTCGACGGTCGTGTGAAATGCATCCTCGACGTCGCAGCACGCCAGCACCACGCGCGGCATGTCGCCATGACCGCCGTAGACCGCGTGGAAGAGATCGGACTGCTCGCTCTTCGTCGGAATGCCGGTGGAGGGTCCGCCGCGCTGCACGTTGACCACGACGCTCGGGATCTCGGCGATGGAGGAGAGACCGAGCATCTCCGACATCAATGACAGTCCCGGCCCCGAGGTCGCGGTCATCGCTTTCGATCCCGCGAACGACGCGCCGACGACGGCGCCGATGGCCGCGAGCTCGTCCTCGGTCTGCAGGCACGTGCCTCCGATCTTCGGCAGCCATTCGCCGAGCAACTGGAGGATTTCCGTGGAAGGGGTGATCGGATAACCGGCGAAGAAACTGCAGCCCGCGTGCAGCGCGGCGAACGCGGTCGCTTCGTTGCCGGACATGAGGAGATGCGGAGCGGCGGGCTTCAGCCCGCCGAACGATACGCCGGCGGGCTGAAGCCCGCCGTTCCACTGGAGACCCATGTCGAGGGCGCGCAGGTTCGCGTCGATCACCGACGCGTCGCGCTTGCGGAAGCGCCGACGCATCGCGGTCCGGATGCTGTCGAGCGGCAGGCCGAACATCGCCGCGAAAATGCCCAGGGCCACGATGTTCTTCGCGCCCGGCGCGCCGGCGTCCTTCGCCAGCTGCGCGAACGGCACGGGCGTGCAACGGAATGCGGCGAGCTCCGGCGGCGGCGCATCATCCGGCTCGTGCAACACGATGCAGCCCGCGGACAGCATCATCTCGCTGCGGAAGCGCGCAAAGTCGGCGAACTTGAACACGATCAGCGCATCGATCGTGTCGCCCTGCGCGGCGATCGGCACCGGCGAGATGCGCACGGTCGACGACGATTCGCCGCCGCGGATCTGCGGTCCGTACGCCTCGGTCTTGATGACGTGGAGCCCGACCGCGGCGCAGGCCATCGCCGCGAGATCTCCCGCGACCACGGCGCCGTCTCCGCCCGAGCCAACGATGGAAAATGTGATGTCTTCACTCATGGGATGCAGGTTGCCAATCCGGCGAACAAGCCGCGATGAGTCGTGTCACGCGGGCGGGTGACGATCGTCACCGGGGCATGGCCCAGTCGGCAGCACGATGCGTTGAGATTATGTCTCAGCCGGCCATCGTCCTCGATCCCGACGCGCCCACGCGGAAGCTGCTGCTCGTCGGGCAACCCAACGTCGGCAAGTCGCTCATCTTCACGCGGCTCACGCAGCGCTACGCGACCGTCTCCAACTATCCCGGCACGACCGTCGAGATCACCAGCGCGATGGCGGAGATCCACGGCGAGCTGCGTGAGGTCGTGGACACGCCGGGCACGAACACGCTCGCGCCGCAGTCGTTCGAAGAGCGCGTGACACGCGACCTGCTCGTCGCATCCACCGACGCGGACGTCGTGCAGGTCGGCGACATCGGCAACCTCCGCCGCACGCTGCTCCTGTCGCTGCAGCTCATCGAGCACGACATCGCCTTCACGCTCTGTCTGAACATGAGCGACGAGCCGAACGCGCCCGCGGTGCGCATCGAAGCGCTCGCCGATCATCTCGGCATCCCCGTCGTCGCCGTCTCCGCGCTCCGCCGCTGGAACCTCGAGAAACTGAAGAGACACGCGGTGCGCCCGGCGCGCTCGGCGGTCGTTGTTCGCTATGCGAAAGCCGTCGAAGAAGCGATCGCGTTTCTGCGCGCCGGCGGGATGTCGCGCGCCGACGCACTGTCGGCACTCTGCGGCGGTGAAGCATCGCCGGAACTGGCGGCGGAAATCGCGAAGTCGCGCCTGATCGTCGTCGACGAGTGGATCGCCGAGGTGATGAGCGAGACGCGTCCGCGCGGCAAGGACCGGATCGGCGCGCTCTGCATGCATCGCATCTGGGGCGTCCCCATCCTGCTCGCAGTGCTCTACGCAGCCTGGTTGTTCGTCGGGAAATTCGGAGCGGGGACGCTCGTCGATTTCGTCGAGACGTCGATCTTCGAGGCGTACGTGAATCCGTGGGCCACGCGGCTGGTGAACTTTGTCATGCCGCTGCAGTTCCTGCGCGACCTCCTGGTCGGCCCGTACGGCGTGATCACGATGGCGTTGACCTACGCGATCGCGATCGTCCTGCCGGTGGTCATCACCTTCTTCACGCTCTTCGGCATCCTCGAAGACTCCGGCTACCTGCCGCGCCTCGCGGTGATGCTGCACCGCACGTTCCGCCGCATGGGCTTGAACGGCAAGGCCGTCCTGCCGATGGTTCTCGGCCTCGGGTGCGACACGATGGCCACGCTCACCACGCGCGTGCTGGAAACGAAGAAGGAGCGCGTCATCGTCACGATCCTCCTGGCCCTCGGCATCCCATGCTCCGCGCAGCTCGGGGTGATCATGGCCATGCTCGGCCGCCTCGGCGGTACGGCCACGATGATCTGGCTGGGTGTGACGCTGCTGACGATCTTCCTGGTCGGCTTCCTGGCGTCGAAAGTCCTTCCCGGGGAAAACGGCGATTTCATCGTCGAGCTGCCGCCGATGCGCATGCCGCGTCTGTCGAACATCCTCATCAAAGTCCTGGCGCGGACGGAGTGGTATCTGAAGGAAGCGGTGCCGCTCTTCATCCTCGGGACGCTGGTGCTCTACTTCCTCGACCTCACGCATCTGCTCGCGGTCCTGCAGCGTGCGCTCGCGCCCCTCGTCGTCGGCGCGCTCGGTCTGCCCGCCGAAGCGGCAAACGCGTTCGTGATCGGCTTCCTGCGGCGTGACTACGGTGCGGCCGGGTTGTTCGCCATGCAGCGCGGCGGCGCGCTCGATCCGAAACAGACCATCGTCGCGCTGACCGTGATCACGCTCTTCGTTCCCTGCGTCGCGAATTTCCTGGTGATGGTGCGGGAGCGTGGCAAACGCGCGGCGCTGGCCATCGCGGGGTTCATCACCGTCTACGCGTTCGGGATCGGCGCGTTGCTCAACATGGTGCTTCGATGACCTACGAATGTCCGCTCTGCGGTACCGACTTCACTGGCGCGGAGTGCCGGCCGTCCTGTCCGATGGCGCGCGGTTGTTCGATGGTGCGCTGCCCGCGCTGCAATTACGAGTTCGTCGAGAGCGGCCGCTTCGTCGACATGTTGCGGCGCTGGATTCGCCGGGCGCCCGCCGCGTCCTGCGCGAAAGGCGACGTCGTGCCGGTCGCCGATCTGCCGGTCGGTGCGGCCGCCTCGATCGCTCATATCGCAACGCTCTCCGCGGCGCGCATGAGCCGTCTCGCGTCGTACGGCATCGCCGCGGGAAGCGAGGTCCGGCTCCTCGCGCGGCGGCCGGCCATCGTGCTGGCGTGCGGCGCTTCGTCGATCGCGGTGGACGATGACGTCGGACGCGAGATCTACGTCCGCGTCAGCCAGCCGACGGCATAGGCGAGCGCCGCGGCGATGGAGCCGAGGGCCAGCGTCTCGAAACCGGCGCGCCACCACGACAGCAACAGCCAGCGGCTGCGCGCCGACCCGACCACGAAGAATGCGATCGCGGTCATCACCAGCGATAGCGCGAACGCGTTCGTCACATGGAGAAGGAAGGGCAGCAGCGGCACGAGTCCGCAGAGCGTGAACGCGCCGAACGTCGCCAATGCGGCGGCCGAGGGCGAGCGCATCGCCCGAGCCAGCCCGTACTCCTCCGCGAGCATGAACTCGATCCACCGCGAATCGTCCGACGTCACCGTGGCCACGGCCCGCTCGAGATCATCGCCGGCGAATCCCTTTGCCGCCAGGAGCTGGCGGACCTCCTCCTGTTCTCCGGCCGGATCGCTGCGAATGTGGCGTTGCTCGCGCGACCGCAGCGCATCCGCTTCCTGCCGCTCCGTGCGTGTGCCGAGGTAGTTGCTCGCGGCCATCGAGAAGCCATCGGCCACGAGATTGGCGAAGCCGAGGATGAGGATGATCCGGAGTGAGAGATCTGCGCCGCCGACGCCCGTGACCACCGCGAACGTGGTTACCGATCCATCGATGCCACCGTAGACCCAGTCGCGCAGATAGCTGATCCGCGGCAGTCCTGCGAGCCGCGCACGAATGGCCTCCGGTGTGTGCTCATGTTCCACCGGGCTCAGATGCTGACGAGGCTTTCCAGCTCCGTCTTCTTCATGATGAGGATGGTCGAGCCTTTGACTTCGATGATGTTCTTTCGCTTGAAGTCGCTGAGCAGGCGGGTCACGGTCTCGCGCGTCGTGCCGATCATCTGCGCGACCTCTTCGTGCGTCAGCAGGACCTTGATCCGGACGCCTTTCGGGGTGGTCTCGCCGTGCAGCGCGCACCACTCGAGCAGCAGCTTGCCGAGTTTCTCCGAGGTCGACTGCGCGAGGCCGAGCGAGCGAATCTCGCGCTGCGCGGCCTGGTACTTCTCGCTGAGCTGTTGCGCCGTGTGCAGGCAGGCATCGGTATGCGAGTTGAGGAACCGGAGGAAATCGTCGCGCTTGATGAAGTTGAGCTGCGACGGCTCGAGCGTCTCGGCCGACACCTCGTACGGTCTGCCGAGGATGGTCGCGCTGGCGCCGAGGACCTCGCCCGGCTCGGCGAGCTTGACGATGAGCGTTCGTCCCTCCGAGGAGGACGTGGTCAGTTTCACGCGGCCGCTGCAGAGGATGAATACGCCGCGCGGCTCCTCGGCTTCGACGAAAAGGATCGAGCCCTTCGGATAGAGGCTGGTGAACTTGATCGCGTCGAGCGTCTGCATCGCCGCGGGCGACATGTTGCAGAACAACTGCTCGGCGGCGCGCGTGCACTCGGTGCAGTTGTTCTGGATCTGGATGTTGTATGGCGATGGCATGGATTGCCTCCGTCACCGAATGTTGGGGCGGAGGGGTGCTCTGCAGTGCAACGGCGCGCACGAACGAAGGTGACGCGCGTCACCCGCTCTTGTGAATCGCGTCTCACTCCCCGGTTTGGTTGCCTGCTACGGTTCCACCATGCAGCCAACCGCCGAGCCGTGGAAGATCAAGACCGTCGAACCCCTGGCGATCAGGACGCGCGCCGAGCGCGAGCAGGCCATCGCCGAAGCCGGGTACAACACGTTCCTTCTTCGAAGCGAGGACGTCTACATCGACCTCCTCACCGACAGCGGAACGAATGCGATGAGCGACCGCCAGTGGGCGGCCATGATGATGGCCGACGAGGCCTACGCCGGCGCGCGCTCGTTCTACAACATGGAACGCGCGGTCCGTGAGATCTACGGCTTCAAGCACATGGTGCCGACCCATCAGGGTCGCGGCGCCGAGCACCTGATCTCGCGCATCCTCATCCGGCCGGGTCATGTCATCCCCGGCAACATGTACTTCACGACCACCCGCGTGCACCAGGAACTGCAGGGCGGCGAGTTCATCGACGTCGTCATCGACGAAGCGCACGATCCGGCGTTCCAGCATCCGTTCAAAGGCAACGTCGACATCCGCAAGCTGACGCGCGTCATCGAGCGCGTCGGTCCGGAGAACATCCCCTACGTCAACGTCGCCTGCACCGTGAATCTCGCGGGCGGACAGCCGGTCTCGATGGCCAATCTGCGCGCCGTGCGCGAGGTGTGCGATCTCTTCCGCATCCGGCTGTGGTGCGACGCGACCCGTGCAGTGGAGAACGCGTTCTTCATCAAAGAGCGCGAGGCGGGATATGCGCACAAGCCGGTGCGGGCAATCCTGCGGGAGATGATGTCGCACTTCGACGGCTGCACGATGTCGGCGAAGAAAGACTGCCTCGTCAACATCGGCGGATTCCTGGCCATGAACGACCCGGCCATCCTCCAGGCGGCTCGCGAACAGGTGGTGATCTTCGAAGGAATGCCGACGTACGGCGGCCTGGCCGGCCGCGACATGGAGGCCATCGCGCAGGGCATCTACGAGATGGTGGACGACGATTACATCGCCCACCGCATCGGTCAGGTTCGTTACCTCGGCCGGCAGCTCGTCGATGCCGGAGTGCCGGTCGTGCTTCCGATCGGAGGTCACGCGGTCTTCCTCGACGCGCGGCGGTTCCTGCCGCATCTCGACCAGGAGCAGTTCCCCGCGCAATCGCTTGCGGCGGCTCTCTACGTCGACAGCGGCGTTCGTTCGATGGAACGCGGCATCGTCTCCGCCGGACGCAATCCGCTCACCGGCGCCAATCGCCCGTCGTCGCTGGAGCTCGTCCGGCTGACCATTCCCCGGCGCGTTTATACCGACCGGCACATGGACGTGGTGGCCTGGTCCGTCAGGACGCTGTTCGAGCGTCGCGAGGAAATCCCTGGATTGACGATGGTCTATGAGCCGCCCACGCTGCGCTTCTTCACCGCGCGTTTCGATCCGCTCCCGGTGCGCGTGACGGCGTGACGTTCCTCCCGCTCCCGCGCTTTCAACGCGGCATGGGCGTCGCCGCCCATGCCGCGGATCGTGGGACGGTCAGGCGGCAGTGGCGAGCTGCTTCTTCACCTCGACCTTGATCGACCGGGGCTTCGCGCCTTCCTTCTTCGGCAGGTGCACCTCGAGAAGGCCGTTCGCGAAGCTGGCCGAGATCTTCTCGGGCTCGACGTTCGCCGGCAGCGCGAACGAGCGGAGGAACGAGCCGTAGGAGCGCTCGATGCGGCAATAGCCCTTCTCCTCGGTCTCCTTCTCCGCGTTCCGCTCGCCCTTGATCGTCAGCACGCCGGCCTCGATCTCGACGTCGACGTTCTTCTCGTCGATGCCGGGCAGCTCGGCCTTGATCACGATCTCGTCCTTCGTCTCCAGTACGTCGGACGTCGGCGACCATCCCGCCAGCGCCGTCTCCTCGTCGGCAGTCATGCGCGACCAGAGACGATCCATGCGGGTGCGAAGCGTGGTCAGTTCTTCGAATGGATCCCAGCGTTCAAACCTCGTCAAGAATGTCATTGAGAACCTCCTGTGGGTCGCGGATCATCTGCGGCCCGATGTGAACGTAAGTCCCGCTCTCGATGGTGGGGAGGACGCCAGTCACACCTGCGTGTTCGAACAGGAGGGCCGGGATTTAAGAGCCCCTTCTCCAGTGCTTTCCCGCGCCGACGCGAGTTCCTGGCAGCAGCACCGAGTGCGGCGCGATGACGCAATCGTCGCCCACGATGACGTCTCCCATCACCGTCGCGTTCTCTCCGATCGTCACACGCGCGCCGATGACCACGGGCGCAATGACGAGATGCCCGCCTCCGGCGTAATGCGCGAACAGGTGCACGCTGCCGCCGATCACCGCATCGTCGCCGATCGTGATCATGCAGGCATCGGAGATGGACTCGGTGTTGATGGTCGCGCGCCGGCCGATCTTCATTCCCATTGCGCGCAGGAACCAGATGCCGAAAGGCGTGAAGGTCACGAACGGCAGAAACGTGTATCGCACCAGGTAGAGGAGAGCGTTGTGGAGGTACCACGGAAGCGCGGCGATGGTGAAGTAGCCGCCTCGAAAGGGCCGGACCCGCGTCGGCAGGAGGAGGTTGTAAACGGGAACGATGACCAGGAGCGTCAGGCCCGACAGGAAGAAGCCGATGCCGAATCCGGCCGAAAGGCCGAGTGCCCGCGTCCACAGGCCCGCCGTCGCTGTCCGGTCATCGACGAACAGCAGCAGCGCCACCGAGGGAAGCGCCGCCAGGGCAAGGGCGGTGGCGGCGATGAGATAGAGCGCGCAAACCACGCCCAGGTACCACGTTCGCCGCATGTGACGAATGCTGCGGTCGATCCAGTTGACCGGCGGAGGGCTCGGGACTTCCTGCAGAGCGTCCATCCGCGTCTCAACGTACGTCGATGCAGGCCGAAGCGGAACCTGCTCGATCACCAGATCGTGTGACCGCATCGTTGCTTCGAAGACGACGTGCGAGAACAAAGTTTTGATGCGCGAATCAAACCGCTTGCCTCGTGTAACAACCAAGGTTGATTGGCGAGGCAAGCGGCTTGATGCGCGAAGCCAACAACACACGGTTCGGTGTCGGCTATCACCGATGGATGGGCGGCCGCCGTATAGGGTGCGGAATGCGTCACTGTCTCTCGCGGCGTTCCCAGGGCGCCGCCTTGGCTGAGGCAGAAGGGAGCTTCATGTCGCTTCCGCCGGTCTCGCGAGTGCGCCCGCACTCCTGCAGCACCTGCCCATTGCATCAAACGTTCTGTCATTTCCCGGAAAAGCTCCGAGAGGCCTTCGACGGTCTCAAGACGACGGTCACCTACCGGAAAGGGGAAGTGATCTTTCACGAGGGAGACCGCTGTCACAGCGTCTTCGCCATCTGCGAGGGAAGCGCGAAGCTCGTGACCGGTTCGAGCGAGGGACGGACGCTGCTGCTGCGGTTCGCCCAACCGGGTGAGATGCTGGCTCTGGCCGAAGCGGTGCTCGGACCAACCCCATACGAATGCTCCGCAATCTGCGCGGAGCCTTCGATTCTCGCCGTCATTCCGCGCGAGACGTTCATCCGATTCATCAGTTCCTATCCCGCGGCTTGCGTCGCGCTCACCGTCGCGCTCAGCAAGCAGTACAAGTTCGCGCAGCGTGAAACGAAGTTCCTCGGCATGGGCGACACCTCCACCGCTCGCCTTGCTCACGTGCTGCTGGAGTGGTCGAGCGAGCGCGGGACTGCCGCGGCCGATGGCTTGCGCCTTCCGGTGCACGTCACCCATGCCGATCTGGCGCAGGCGATCGGCGCGACACGTGAGACGGTGACCCGGATCCTCGGCAATCTGACCCACAGCGGGCTCGTCGAACGAAGGGCGGATGGCATCGTGATTCTGCATCCCGTCGAACTGGCTCTCCTCGGGGCATCGCACGTTGTCACCGAGGCGGGTAATGAGCGAGGTGTGTCATGAAGCCGTTCGTCATCACCAGCATCCTCGCGCCGACGGATCTGAGCGATTCGAGCATTCCGGCGCTCCGGTACGCGCGCCTGTTCGCGGATCGCTTCGCCGCGAAGCTCACCGTCATGTACACCGATCCGATCCTTTATCCGGTCGATCTGGCCGGACTGGCGGATTCCGCGCATCAGGCGACCTTGAGCGGCTACGTCGAAAGACACGCCGGAGTCATCATGGAGGGTCGTCCGTACAACATCGACGTGACGATCGGCCAGCCGGTCCCGACGATCCTGGCCGCGGCGAAGGAGAGGAACGCGGACTTCATCGTCATGGGAACGCATCTGCGGCATGGCTGGCGCCGCGCGCTCCTCGGATCCGTCAGCGAGGGTGTGCTGCACGGCAGCGAGTGCCCGGTTCTCACCGTGGCAACGCGCGATGGGTATGTTGGAGCGATGCCGTACGCGATCACGAACATCATGTGCCCGGTGAACTTCACCGACGTGGCGCGCGAGTCCGTGCACGCGGCGGCGCGGCTGGCCGAGGCCTTCGGCGCCCACCTGACCATCGTCCACGTCCTCGACGCGGATGAAGTGCTGGACATGAAGGCGGACGAGGAGAGGGTCCGGCGCTGGGTATCGCCGGAGCTGCAGGATGTCTGCTCGTACCGCGCGCTGGTCGTGCGCGGCGGCGCGGCCGAGCGCGTCCTCGATTGCGCCGACGACGTCGGATCCGACTTCCTCGTGGTCGGCGCGCAGCACAAGCTCTTTCGCGACGCGACGGTGCTCGGTACCACGACCGAGCGTCTGATCCGCTTCGCGTCCTGCCCAGTGCTCGTCGTTCCACGGCAAGCCGTTCGTGACGAAGCCACGGCCGAAGCAGCCGAGGAGGAGCGAATGGAATGCACCTTTCCACGCTGATTCCAACGCTGCAACTCGCGGTCGGTCCGGTCATTCTCATTTCAGGGATCGGCCTGCTCCTGCTCGGCATGAGCAACCGCTACGGTAGGACCATTGACCGCACTCGGGAGATCGCCCGGGAGTGTCGCGGCGGTCCGGCATCGGATCGGGAACGCGTGACGTCCCAGCTCCGAATCCTGATGAGCAGAGCAAGACTCCTCCGCGCGGCGATCGCCATGGCCTGCGTCAGCGTTCTCCTCGCGGCCGTGCTCGTGATCGTGCTGTTCGTCGGAGGGCTCATGAGCCTCGAAGTGACGGCTCCCGTGGTCGGCGGATTGTTCATCGCCTGTATGACGGCGCTTCTCGCTTCGCTGTTTCTTTACATCGCCGACGTCAATCACTCGCTGGTAGCGCTGAGGCTCGAGGTCAGCGACGTTCTGAAGTCCTGACGCCCGTACGTTCCCTCGCACCTTGCTCGCGCGCCACCCGAGAGCGGGTGGCGCGCAAGCGGTACGTCGGATTCAGTTCAGCGGACAGCCGCGGTTGTTGTCGGCGTCCAGCGCGGCGGCGAGCATCAGCATCGCATCGCGATCCTGGCTGGCCAGCGCGCTGTTGACGTCAGCCACGACGGATGCCGCGGTGCGGGGATAGCTCACGCCGGGGTGAGATGCATTCAGCAGCGCGGAGGTAGCCGCGCGCAGAAGAATCTCCGCCGCTCCGTCGACACCCGTGCCACCGGCAAAACCGAGGGCGGCCAGCAGAGTCGCGGACCCGGAGGAGTAGAGGGTGGACTGTGCGAACACGCTGCTCACCGTCTGTGACGGGCTGTAGCCGGTGGGTGGCCACGAATCGGTGTGATTCTTCCAGTAGCCGGGCGTGCAGCCCTGGTCGCCCACCGTCACGCCGGTGTAGTGGCTGGGATCGGACGCAGTGACCGCGGTTCCGCTCGCGGGCGTGCCCGTCGCCGTTCCGATGTTCGAGTACTGCCCCGCAGTGGCAGTGCCTGAGGCGGTGCAGGTCATCGACTCGCCCGCGGCGAGCGTCGTCTTCGGGCAGCTCACGGCGACGCCGCGGTTGTCGGTGACGCTGACGGAGCCGAGCGGAACGTCGCCCGTGTTGGTTACGACATACGTCCACTGGACCGCCGCGCCGACCGTGATCTCCGGACCCGGAGGCGTATCGGCATCGGCGCCGTTCGTCCGTTTCTCGATCGCGATCGAGGCGGTGTTGCCGCGATAGCAGGCCGAGTCGCTGCTGGTGACCGTCGTGGCCTGCCACGTTCCGGCTGCCGTGCCGGTGTCGCAGTCGAGCCCCGGATCGGCGACGCCGCTGGCGGTGCAGGTCATCGACTCACCGGGATCCAGAGCGTTTTTCGGACAGGTGATGGTCGGGATCACGCTGTCGCTGACCGAGACGTCGCCGAGCGCGACATCACCCGTATTCGTCACCACGAAGGACCACAGGACGGATGTGCCCACCGGGAGCTGCACGGCGTGCGCGGAATCGTCGGCGTCCTCGCCGTTGATCAGCTTCTCGATCGCGATTCCCGGAGTGACGCCGTGATAGTGACTGGCATTCGTCGCCGTCACGGCGTTGCCGCACGGCGGTTTACCCGTCACGCCGGCCACGTTGCGCTGCTGGCCGGCAAGAGCCGGGCCGGATGCCGAACAGGTCATCGACTCGCCCGGAGCCAGTGCGTTTTTCGGGCAGGTCAGCGCGCCAGCGCGGTCATCGGTCAACACCACTTCGGTGAGGCTGACGTCGCCCGTGTTCGTGACGACGAATGTCCATTGCACCGTCGTTCCGGTGTTCAGCGACGGACCGGGAGGCTGCGGAGCGTCTTCTCCGTTCGTCTTCTTGTCGATCGCGATCGCCGCGTTGTGCTGCCCGAAATAGAAGCTGTCGTCGCGTGCCGTCACCGCCTCGCCCTGCGCCGGATGTCCTTCGGCCGTGGCGGTATTGGTGTACTGGCATGCCTGCGCGAGGCCGCTGGCCGTGCACGTCATCGACTCGCCCGGCTGCAGCACCGACTTCGGACAGGTGACCGTGACCTCGCCGCTGTCGGCCACGGAGACGTTCGTGAGTTCGACCGTTCCGGTGTTGGTCACGAGATACGTCCACTGGATCGTGGAGCCGATCGCCACAGACGGACCGGGAGGCGTCTCTGCATGCACGCCGTTGGTCATCTTGATGATGCCGATGCCGGCGGTCAGAGTCCTGCCGCGATAGTACGCGGGATCGACGGCCTGGACCGGATCTCCGCAAGCGGGCCGGCCGTAGGCCGAGCCGGTGATGTCGTGCGTTCCGGCCACGGCGAGCACGCTCGCCGTGCAGACCATCGATTCACCCGGCTGCAGCGCGGTTTTCGGACACGCGGCCGCGCCGTCGCGATCGTCGCTCACGACGATGTTCGTCAGTTCGACGTCGCCGGTGTTCGCCAGCTCGTATGCGAGTGGAATGGTCGCGCCTTCATCGAACCATGGCCCGGGAGGCTCGTCGGCCGGATCGCCGTTCAGCTTCAGCTCGAGCGCCAGCGCGGGATGTCCCTGGCCGACGTAGTGCGCGCGATCGTGTGCGCTCACGGTCCGGTCGGCAGGCGCGGTACCGGTGACGCCGGCGGTATTCGACTGCTGACATGCGACCGCCGCGGACGACGCGGTGCAGATCATCGACTCACCCGGCTCGAGCGCCGTCTTCGGACAGACCGGCGTGATGCCCTGGTCGTCCGTGACGACGATGCCGGTGAGCGGCACATTGCCCGTATTGCGGACGATGAACCGCCACTGGAGCGCCGTTCCGACCGGAATCGTCGGGCCCGGAGGCGTGTCGGCTTCGTTCTCGCCGATCAGCTTCTCGATCTCGATGCCCGGCTGGTTCGGCAATCCGAAGTAATACGCGGGATCGGTGGCGGAGACACGCTTGTCACACGGATCGGCTCCGGTTGCGGTTCCGACCTCGTGCTTCTGCCCCTGCGCCGCAATCGACTCCGCGGTGCAGGTCATCGACTCTCCGGCGCCGAGCTCGGTCTTCGGGCAGGCGACGGCCGGGCCGCCGTTTGTCGTCGACACGCCGACGCCGGTAAGGCCGGCGTTGCCATTGTTCGTGACCACGAACGTCCAGTGCAGGGTGCTGCCGGCGTCGACGGATGGTCCGGGCGGCTGATCCGCCTCGGCGTCGTTCACCAGCGTTTCGATCGTCAGCGACGGCGCGTACAGGCCCTCGTAATAGGCGGCGTCGCTTGCCGAGACGCGTGCGCCGTCGGATGCCGTACCGGTCGCGGTGCCGACGTTGACCCGCATGCAGCCTTCGGCGATCGTTCGAGCCGTGCAGATCATCGACTCGCCCGGATCGAGCGCACGCTTCGGACAGGTGACGTCGAGGCCCGTGTCGTCGGTGACGCTGACCGGCGTCAGGGCCACCGTTCCGTTGTTGGTGACGTGGTACTCGAACTCCACTTCATCGCCGACGACGAACGTCATCCCCGGTTGATCCGCGTCGTTCCCGTGGATCTTCTTCTCGATGGTGATGCTCGGGCCGGCGAACTGCATGTTCTCGTTCAGGCAGTACGAATGCAGCTCCGCGCTGGCCTGACTCGTCGAGTGCAGATGCGCGAGGAGAACGGTCGGGTCTTCCGTCTTCACGTCGAGCCAACCGATCGGCGGCGTGATGTCGAGATGACAAATCTGAAGCGGTTCGACGGCGATCAGCTCGCGATAGCAGTCCTGGACGTGGTGTCCGGCCTGGTCGTACACGCCGATCGTGACTTTCATCTTCGCGCCGGCGGGTGTCGGCGTAGCGGAAGGGGATAGACGGCGTCCGCTCCAGATGATCAGTTCGGAGCCTTCGTACAGGCGGCCTTCGTTCACGAAACGGATGCCGTGCCTCTTGCAGTCGCCTTTGAGGCCATGGGTGAGCACGGTCAGCGTCTCGGCATCGAAGAAATTCGAAGCGGCATCGACATTGTACGTGTCGCCCCACAGTGAATCAGGACGATCGCCGAGCGTCTGGACGATGACATAGCCGACAGCGAGGCCTTCCTGAAACACGCTGCCGTAATAGAGCCCGTCAGCGGGCGACGGCTTGCCCGTCAATGCCGCATGCAGATGTGCGAGCTCGGCCGCCGTGAGCGTCCGATGAGGAAGCACACCTTTCGCGATCCAGGCCCCGAGGTTGATCGTCTTTGCCTCAGTGCGGTCGAACGTGAGGGGAACTTCCAGCACGGGGATTCCCCAATTCGTATAAACGGTGAAACGCGCCTGGACGGCGCTGGGAGAGGCGTTCACCACCGAGAACCCCGTCTCCAGGCCGGCTTCCTGATGTTCGAGATCGATCTCGAACCACGGCAGAAGAACGTCCGATTCCGGCGTGATCGCGGCTGCCGCGAAGGGCGCGATCGCCAGGAGGGCGACGGCGAGCATCAGCGGCCCCCATCGCCACGATTTCATGGACTTCATAGATCACCTCCGGTTCCGCAGAAGGCACGGACCCGACGTTCAATCTTGATTCGCGGCTCGGCAGAGCCGGTGACGCCACGCACGCGTTCTCGTGCGTTCGGCGGCGGTGTGAATCCTGCAGGATGTTTCGGAAAACAGGAGATGTGGGATGCGACGAACCGTTTTAGTCTCTCTGGTGCTCTTCTGCCTGGCCGCGACGATCGCGCTCGCGCACTATCCGACCACGACGAAAGTCGACGCGGCGATGAAAAAACAGCCGCCCGTGCCCTTCAACCACGCGAAGCACGGCGACACGCTCGTGAAGAGCTGCGACACCTGCCATCACATGAACAAGGGCCTCACGAAAGCGCAGGCCGACAAGATCGACGTCAAGAAGTGCAGCGAGTGCCACCTCGAGCCGAAGGGCAAGGTGCCGAGCATGCGCGACATGAGCCTGACCAAGAATCCCCTGCACATTCGCTGCATCAGTTGCCACAAGGAACAGAAGAAGGGCCCGACCGCCTGTATTAAGTGCCACGTGAAGTCGTGAGCGGGTGCGCGCCTGAGGCGCGTCATCCTGACGCAACCGAGGGTCTCTCCTCCGCGGAAGCGGAGCGGCGGCTTCTCGAGCATGGCCGGAACGAGCTGCGCGAGCAGCAGCAACTCTCCCGATGGAGCGTGCTCGTTGCGCAGTTTCGCAGTCCTCTGCTCCTGCTGCTCGTCTTCGCGGCCGTCATCGCGACACTGACCGGTCAGTGGGTCGATGCCGCGATCGTCGGCACGATCATCCTCGTGAGCGCCGGGTTCGGTTTCTTTCGTGAGTACAACGCACAAGCCGCGGCTGTCGCGCTCCAGTCGCGCATCCTTGTGCATACCGCTGCACTCCGCGATGGCATCGCCAAACGAATCCCCATCGAGGAAGTCGTTCCCGGCGATGTCGTCCTCCTCTCCGCGGGCAGTCTCGTCCCGGCCGATTCCGCGATCGTCGATGCTCGCGATTTCTTCCTCAGCGAAGCGGTCCTCACCGGTGAAAGCTTTCCCGTCGAGAAGTCCGCAGGCGATCGCGTGTTCCTCGGCACGAACGTCCGCAGCGGCGCGGCGCGCTGTCTGGTCGACGCGACGGGGCGCGCGACCGCATTCGGAAAGATCGCGCACCGCCTTGCACTGCGTCCCCCGGAGACCGAGTTCGATCGCGGGATCCGCCGCTTCGGCTACCTGCTCACCATCGCCATGCTGGCGATGGTGCTGCTGGTCTTCGTCGCGCACATGTTCCGAGGACGTCCCGCCGTCGAGACATTGCTCTTTGCGGTCGCTCTCGCCGTCGGTCTCAGTCCGGAGTTGCTGCCCGCGATCCTCAGCGTGAACCTCGCACGCGCGGCGACGGCGATGTCGCATCGCGGCGTCCTCGTTCGCCATCTCAACGCCATCGAAAACCTCGGCAGCATGGACGTGCTCTGTACCGACAAGACCGGCACGTTGACGCGCGGCGTCATCCAGGTCGAGGGCGCATTCGATGTTCGTGCTGGAAGTCTGCGGCGCGCCGCCTGACGTCGGGGAGCGAGTCAGCGAGTGGAATCGCAACGGCATTCGCGTCATCGCCGTCGCCGTTCGCGAGCTCGAGTCGCAGCCGTCGTATGGTCATGACGACGAGCGCGATTTGACGCTCGCCGGCTTCGTGACGTTTCTCGATGAGCCGAAACCGGGCGTGGAGAAGACGATTGCCGATCTCGCCGCCCTCGGCGTCGCCGTGAAGGTCATCACCGGCGACACCAGGCTCGTTGCGGAGCACATCTCCCGGCGCGTGGGTCTGTCCACGGAACGTGTCCTTACCGGCGGCGAGCTCGATCTGCTGAACGACGAGGCGCTGTGGCACGAGGCGGAGCAGACCGGCGTCTTCGCGGAAGTCGATCCGAATCAGAAAGAGCGAATCATCCTCGCGCTCAAGAAGACCGGCCACGTCGTCGGCTTCCTCGGCGACGGGGTGAACGACGCTCCGGCGATGCACGCCGCCGACACGAGTCTCTCCGTCGAGCAGGCCGTCGACGTCGCGCGCCAGGTCGCCGACTTCGTCCTCCTGGAGCGCGACCTCGACGTCATTCGCGGCGGAATCGAACAAGGACGCAGGACTTTCGCGAACACGCTGAAGTACGTCCTCACGACCACGAGCGCGAACCTCGGCAACATGGTCAGCATGGCCGTCGCCTCTCTCTTTCTGCCGTTCCTCCCGCTCACCGCCGGCCAGATTCTTCTCAACAACTTCCTCTCCGACATCCCGGCCGTCGGTATCGCCGATGATGCCGTCGATCGGGAGCTCGTCGTTCGCCCGCGCCGCTGGGACATGCGCTTCATCGCCCGCTTCATGATGGAGTTCGGAATCCTCAGCTCATTCTTCGACCTGCTCACCTTTGCGTTCCTGCTGCTCGTCGTCCGCACGCACACAGATTCCTTCCGGACCGCCTGGTTCGTGGAGTCGCTCCTGACCGAGCTCGTGATCGCGCTGGTGGTGCGCACCCGCCGCCGGTTCTTCCGCAGCCGCCCGGGCAGCGTGCTGCTGTACTCCACGCTCGTGCTGATCGCCGCCACCCTCGCCATTCCATACCTGCCGTTCGTGCGCGTGCTCGGCTTCGTTCCGCTGCCCGTTGGCGTGGTCGTGGCGCTGGCAGTAATCACCGCCGCGTACGTCGTCGCGGCGGAGGGGACGAAGAGTTGGTTTTACCGGCACGACGAGTGCGTCCTGCTGACTTGAAGGGGCGGCGATGTTCGCCGCCCCTTCGCTGCCGGAACGGCTTACGCATGAATGTGGATGTGGTCCACGACGTTCATCACGCCGGGGGCGGACCACGCCGCGTTCACTGCATCCTGGCGCTCGACCCACGAGCGCACCGTGCCGCTGAGCGTCACTTTGCCCTCGCTCGCCTGCACGACGATCTTCTTCGAGTCGATCTCGGCATTGCGCTTGAGCGCGGCTTCGATCTTGTCCTTCACGTCGTCGACGCGCGCCTGACGCGCCTTCACCATCACCTTGTTCGTGACGCCGCGCACGCCGGCGAGAATGTCCACCGCATCATCCGCGGCGCGCTTCTGGTAATACCAGTCGACGTCGCCTTCGAGCGTCACCCATCCCTTGCTGACGCTGAGCTTGATCCGGTTCTTCGGGACGGAGACGTTCCACTCCAGCGCGTTGACGGCCGAGCGCGCGATGTCGACGTCATCCCGCTCGAACGAGGTGGGAAGCTTGACTTCGAGGTCATTGGCGACGCCCTGCACGCCGTGAACGCGCTTGACGATGCGTTCGGCGTTGTTCTTGTCGGCATAGCTGCCGACATGTCCGGTCAGCGCGATGATGCCGCCTTCGATCGCGACGCCGATGGTCCTCGCGTCGATGCTCGGATCCCACTCCAGCTCTTCGACAACGTCCTTTCGCAGATCGATTTCCTGGCTCCTGGTGGTCATGGCGAAACTCCTTTCACGATGGGCAACGTCAGCCCGCGGCGGATGAGCGACAAGTGCCTGGATCACGGAATCGTGTGCGTCAGATGCTTCGACCGCGTGGCCCGCAGCGAGCGCACAGGCTCGTGTGACCGGTGACAGTGACCTTGCCCCTGACCGGCGCAACCTTGGATGCGGAGGTGTTCCATGCACATTCCTATCGCTCGCCGCGCTGTCCTCGCGTGCGCAGTCGTCGCCATGCTCGCGTCGCCGCTTCACGCCCAGACGGTGCGGGAGCAGATGCTGGTCTCCGCCGACTGGCTGCAGCGCCGCCTCGGCTCGGTGACACTCCTGCACATCGGTGACGCTGCCGGATACGGCGCGAGCCACATCCCCGGTGCGGTGCTGGTCGAGATGTCGTCTCTCCTGGTGCAGCGCGACGGCACACCGAACGAGCTGCCGCCGATCGATGCCCTGGAGCGCGTCTTTCGCACCGCGGGTGTCAACGCGCGCGAGCGCATCGTGATCTACAGCAGCGATCCGCTCCTGGCCGCACGCGCGTGGTTCACGCTCGACTACCTCGGACAGGGAAGTCGCGCGTCGCTGCTCGACGGCGGCATGGCGAAGTGGATCGCCGCCGGCTACACGACGTCGACGACACCCGCGCAGCCGAAGCCGGGATCGTTCGAAGCGCGCCCGGTGCCGCAGGCAGTCACGCGGCTGGCCGCGATGCGAGAGCTCGTGCAGCTCCGCGATCAGCTCGGCCCGAACTTCGTCCTCCTCGATGCTCGATCGCCCGCGCAGTTCGACGGCGGCGAGGCTGGCGCCGACGTGAGCCGCGCCGGTCACATCCCCGGAGCCGTAAACATTCCGTACGCGTCGAATCTCGATGGCACCGGCGGGTTCAAGTCGGTCTACGATCTTCGCCTGCTGTATCACCAGGCCGGCGTGACCCGCGACTCGGCGAACATCGTCTACTGCCGCACCGGCATGCAGGCTTCGATGACGTACTTCGTGCTGAAGTATCTCGGTTACGACGCGTCGCTCTATGACGGTTCGTTCATCGAA